>Ga0228702_1000024_pt1 | contig 227952 bp, 205 predicted proteins | sample McNCre217_Aug_MG_2_FD_178018 | JGI IMG/M metagenome (GOLD analysis project Ga0228702, IMG submission 178018) | Freshwater microbial communities from McNutts Creek, Athens, Georgia, United States - 20-17_Aug_MG | ecosystem: Environmental > Aquatic > Freshwater > Creek | place: USA: Georgia... | reverse complement strand
CAAGATTTTATAAATTTGCACTCCCATTTTTCGATTGAATGCCCGTTTGAAAGATAAAATAGGTCATAATCAATTCCTTTAGACAAATTCCGTGGTCTAGGTGGAAACGATTCAAACAGTTAAATTATAAACAAGTGGATACTTTAAGTTACAAAACCATCTCCGCAAACAAAGCTACTGTACAGAAAGCTTGGTTTGTTGTAGATGCTGAAAATCAAGTTTTGGGACGTGTTTGTTCTGAAATTGCGAAAATCATTCGTGGAAAGCACAAGCCTTCTTACACTCCACACGTTGATTGTGGCGATCAAGTTATCGTTATCAACGCGGACAAAATTCGCTTAACTGGTAAGAAAATGACAGACAAGGTGTATATCCGTCACACGGGATACCCAGGTGGTCAACGTTTCGCAACTCCACGTGAGGTTTTAATTAAGAACCCAAGAGGTGTTGTAGAATCAGCGGTGAAAGGTATGTTACCTAAGAATCGTTTAGGTCGTGAATTATTCAACAACCTATTCGTTTATGCAGGATCTGAACATCCACACGCAGCTCAACAACCAAAAGAAATTAAGTTTTAACGGACACTAAGAAAATGGCAGAAATAACAAGTAAAATCGGTAGAAGAAAGACAGCAGTAGCTCGTATTTCGATGACACCAGGTAAAGGCCAGATTAAAATCAACGGCCGTGTATTAGCTGATTACTTCCCATCTGAAATTCTTCAGATTGTTGTTAATCAACCTTTCGCTTTAACGAACACAGTAGGTTCATTTGATGTAACTGCTAACGTAGATGGCGGTGGTATCAAAGGGCAAGCTGAAGCGCTTCGTATGGCGATTTCACGTGCACTTCAAACGCAAGATGCAGAATTACGTTCTCCTTTGAAAAAAGAAGGCTTCTTAACTCGTGACCCACGTATGGTGGAGCGTAAGAAACCAGGACGTGCGAAAGCTCGTAAGAGATTCCAGTTCTCGAAGCGTTAAGATTTGTTCGTGGAAAAGGCTTGTCTGTTGCCGATGCCTTTTCCACCTTTTTATTATTCACATTTTTAAACAACCAAAATGGCACAATTAAGCTACAACGACTTGCTTGACGCAGGCGTTCACTTCGGTCACTTGACTCGTAAGTGGGATCCTAAAATGGCTCCATACATCTTTATGGAGAAAAATGGTATCCACATCATTGATCTAAATAAAACTATCTCTTCTTTAGAAGAAGCTTCAGCAGCTCTTCGCGCGATTGTACGTTCAGGCCGTAAGGTAATGTTCGTTGCAACGAAAAAGCAAGCACAAGAAATTGTGACGACAGAAGCAGATAAATTAAAAATGCCATACGTAACTGACCGTTGGTTAGGTGGTATGTTGACAAACTTCGCGACTGTACGTAAGTCTATCAAGAAGATGTCTAGCATTGATAAAATGTTAAAAGACGAAGTTATCGTGAAGACAATCGCTAAGCGTGAGCGTTTAATGTTAACTCGTGAAGAAGAAAAATTAAAGCGTGTGTTAGGTGGTATCACTGACTTAACTCGTCTTCCTGCGGCTTTATTCGTAGTAGACGTTAAGCGTGAGCACATCGCGGTTTCTGAGGCTAAGAAATTAGGTATCCCAGTTTTCGCAATGTGTGATACAAACTCTAACCCAGACTTAGTTGACTACCCAATCCCAGCGAATGATGATGCGTACAAGTCTATCTCTATCATCATCACAGCTATTTCTAAAGCGATCGAAGAAGGTTTAGCTGAAAGAAAGCAAGATAAGGATGATGCTCGTGAGGCGGAAGAAGTGGAAGCTAAAAAAGCAGCGGATGACGATTCACAAGAGGCAGCTAAGGTAGCGGCTAAATACGAAAAAGAAGCAGAACAAGAATAAATATTCATAACATGTCAATTACAGCAGCAGACGTTAATAAGTTACGCCAAATGACTGGCGCGGGAATGATGGATTGCAAGAAAGCTTTGACTGAAGCCAATGGCGACTTCGAAGCAGCAGTAGATATCCTTCGTAAAGCAGGTCAAAAAGTAGCAGCAAAACGCGCGGATAATGAAACAAATGAAGGTGTTGTTTTAGTAGCACTTAATGCGGATCACTCAAACGGTAAATTAATTGCTTTAGCTTGTGAAACTGAGCCAGTTTCTAAAGTAGCTGACTTCAATAACTTAGCAAAATCAATCATTGACAAAGCAGCAGCGTCTCACGCTCCTTCAGCGCATGATTTATTAGCTGAGCCATTAGCAGATGGACGTTCAGTAGAAGGTCACATCATCGAGCTTACTGGTAAAATTGGAGAGAAAATCACGTTAGCAGCTTACGAAAACGTATCAGCTGAGAAAGTGGTTTCTTACATTCACTCTAACAACAAAATCGGTGTTCTAGTAGCATTCGATAACGTTCAAGGAGCTGATGTATCTGAAGTAGGTAAAGATATCGCGATGCAAATCACAGCTATGAAGCCTGTCGCTTTAGACAAGGATGGCGTAGATGCGGAGACAATCCAGAGAGAAATCGAAATCGGAAAAGATCAAGCACGTCAAGAAGGTAAGCCTGAGGCGATGTTAGAGAAAATTGCGGTAGGTAAATTAGAGAAGTTCTACAAAGAATCTACTTTATTGAACCAACAATTCGTAAAAGACTCATCGATCACGATTCGTCAACTATTAGAGCAAACGCAAAAAGGCTTAACGATTTCATCGTTCAAGCGTATTGCTTTGGTTTAATTTACCTTGAATTTTCAAAAAAGACCCACCCGAAACGGTGGGTCTTTTTTTTGTCATTAAATTTCTGGCCAGATGCTCATTTTGAGTTGATAGAATGCGCGACATTTTCTAACTTGTAGTTCAATTCAATTTCCGAAAATTTCAACGCACGAATGGCATTAATCAGCATCATAGGTGGAGGAGAAAGTGGCGTAGGAGCCGCCTTATTAGCTAAATCAAAGGGATTTGAGGTGTTTTTGTCTGATGCAGGAACGTTGAAAGAAAACTACCAACAAACCTTACGCGAAAATCAGATTGAGTTCGAGACCGGAGGGCATACGCTGGAGCGTATTTTAGCCTCTTCTGAAATCATCATCAGTCCTGGTATACCAGAGAAAACAGAAATCGTTAAAGCCATCAAGGCAAAAGGAATTTCACTTGTTTCAGAAATTGAATTTGCCGCACGCTATACAGAAGCAAAGTTAGTGGCTATCACCGGTTCAAACGGAAAAACGACCACTACCCTTCTGACCTATCATTTCATTAAATCAGCTGGATTTAAAGTAGGTTTAGCGGGAAATATAGGCCAAAGCTTTGCTAAACAAGTAATGGAGGACGAACACGAGATTTACGTTCTAGAGATTTCTAGCTTCCAATTAGATCGTTGCTTTAATTTTATGCCTGATGTAGCCGTATTATTGAATATCACGCCCGATCATTTAGATCGCTACGAATACAAATTTGAGAATTACATCGCATCGAAGTTTCGGATGTTCCAAAACGCGGATGCGAAAACGCCTTGCATTTTCTGGTCTGACGACGAAGTAATCAAGTCTAACCTCAGCAAGATACCTTCTGCAGCAGCACTGAAACGCGTTAGTTTCCATGTACCTGCTGATGCCTATATCACTTCAGATAAGATTCAATTCGATGGCGCTGAATTAGTGCTGGCGGATGCGCCATTAAAAGGACCGCATAATGCCATCAACATGTCAGTGGCTATGTTAGCTGCGCATGAAGCTGGTGTTTCATACGCGCAAATCTTGGCATCTCTACCTTTCTTCGAAAATGCGCCACACCGTTTAGAGTCTTGTGGGAACTGGAAGGGCGTTGAGTTTATCAATGATTCCAAGGCCACGAATGTAGATGCCGTATTTTATGCTTTAAATAGCTATAAGCAACCTTTAATTCTGATGATGGGTGGAGTGGACAAAGGGAATGAATACGAAGTTTTAGACTCACTCGTGAAGGAAAAAGTCAAAGGACTGATTTGCCTTGGCGTAGATAACAAAAAATTGGAAGCACATTTTGGCGGCATGGTTCCGCAGATTTTTTCAACGGATTCCTTGGAAGCTGCGGTCGAAAAAAGCATGGAATGGGCTACAGTTGGTGATGTCGTATTACTTTCTCCAGCCTGCGCGAGCTTTGATTTATTTAAGAATTACGAGGATCGGGGAGATCAATTTAAGCAAACTGTAAAACGTTTAACTCATGGATAGTAAAATCAGAGCCTTTTTTCAGGAGCACCTGAAAGGGGATTATAAGATTTGGTTGATCGTGTTCATTTTGAACGCGTTTGGTTTATTGATTCAATTCTCTGCTAAGGCGAAGTTGACGATGGATGGCCCTTTCGAGCCACTTTCTAGTTTCATTAAGACCTTAGTGATTTTGGGTATCTCCTTTTATTTGATGTCCTATTTTTCTAAATCCAATTACAGCCGAGTGGCGAAATTTAGTGATTTAGCGTTGTTCTTGTCGTGGGGACTGGTGATGGTGGCCTATGTTTTTGGGGCAACGAAAGGGGGTGCGAATCGCTGGGTGCAACTAGGGCCTATCTCTTTTATGCCCTCAGACATGGTGAAATTATGCCTCATTACGAGCCTGGCAAAAGACTTCTCCTCTAAACAAGCCGATCCAGATTCGTATAATACGGTCATGTTTATCCGCATGCTTTTTAAGATCGGGGTGTCTTGTTTCTTGATCATGTTATCGAATTTCTCGACGAGTGTCTTGATCTTTTTGACTAGTATTATCCTGATGTTTTTTGGACGGGTTCCTGCGAGACAAATTGGTATGATTATTACAGCGGTTGCCATTATTGGAATCACCGTAGTTTCTTTAGGTATTGGCCAAAGAGCCCAAACCGTAAAAACCCGTATCGAAAACTACATCCAGCGTATCGGCAAAAATGAGACGAAAGTTAACAAAGCGAAAAACGAAGATTACCAAATCACCCGCAGCTTATACGCCATTGCCACGGGTGCCATTCACCCAAAAGGCCCAGGCAAAAGTCAGCAACGTTATATTTTATCCCAGGCTGAATCCGATTTCGTGTATGCCATTATTATCGAAGAATACGGCATCGTAGGAGGACTGGCAATCCCTCTGCTCTTTCTAATTTTTATGTACCGCGGGGCGAAGGCCATACAGTATAGTAACAAGCCTTTTGGTGGATTATTATCTGCCGGCTTAACATTCTCGATTGTCTTCCAGGCTTTTATCAACATGCTCGTAGCAGTCGATGCGGGTCCGGTAACTGGTCAACCAATGCCCATGATTTCTGCCGGAGGAACCTCACTCATATTTACAGCCATCAGTATTGGTCTCATTTTAGCCGTGAGTAAAGATAAAGACCCTGAACCCGCTCAACCTTCCTTAGCCTAATGTCCATTAAACGCGTAATCATTTCTGGAGGAGGAACCGGTGGACATATTTACCCTGCCATATCCATTGCGAATGCGTTGAAAGAAATCGACGGCAACATCGAATTTTTGTTCGTGGGGGCAGAGGGAAAGATGGAGATGGAAAAAGTACCTAAAGCCGGATTCAAAATCATTGGCTTACCCATCGTGGGAATCCAAAGGACTCAAGTATGGAAGAATATACTTTTCCCTTTCAAGCTGGCTAAGAGTCTATTTTTATCTGCCAAAATCCTGAAAGATTTCAAACCCGATGTAGCCGTGGGCGTGGGCGGATATGCCTCTGGCCCCCTTTTATTAGCGGCGAGATTCCTAGGGATTCCTTACTACATACAAGAACAGAATTCCTTTGCCGGAATTACGAATAAGACATTAGCTTCGAAAGCGGAACACATTTTTGTAGCCTATCCTGGAATGGAGAAGTTTTTCCCAGCTCATAAAATAACACTAAGTGGAAATCCGGTTCGAAAAGATCTAATTCAAACAGCGGGCAAAAAAGAACAGGCTGCCCTTCATTTCAACCTAGATCCTGCTAAAAAAACCATCCTGATTATAGGCGGAAGCCAGGGTGCCAGAACCATCAATCAGGGAATTTTAGCTGGATTAGATCGCTTCGTTGAGGCGGGAGTGCAGGTGGTTTGGCAGACAGGGATTGCCTTCGAAAGTACCGCAAAACAGGCCGCTGCAGGAAATAGTGGCATTTATGTGTCTGCTTTCATCTACGAGATGGACTTAGCCTATGCGATAGCTGATTTAGTTATTTCTAGAGCAGGAGCCTCTTCTGTCTCTGAGATTTGCCTGATAGGCAAAGCGAGCATCCTCGTTCCACTTCCTAGTGCAGCAGAAGATCACCAAACTGAAAACGCTAAAAGCCTCGTTTCTCAAAATGCCGCCATTTTAGTTACAGATGCGAAAGTAAAAGAAACCTTAGTTACAGAAGCATTGAAGGCCTTAGCCTCAGATTTAAGTACCCTTGAAAAAAATAGCCACCGTTTAGCTAAACCGAACGCAGCTCACGAAATAGCCCAATCCATTTTACACGCATGAAAAAAAAGTTAAGCCTGAATGATTTAAAGCAAGTCTATTTTTTAGGAATTGGGGGAATAGGCATGTCTGCCATTGCACGTTGGTTTTTACATAACGGTTTTCCGGTGGCTGGCTACGACAAGACAGAGAGCCCGCTCACGAAAAAGCTAGCGGAGGAAGGCATGGAGATTCACTATGAAGACTCGGTCGATTTGATCCCCACAGCCTGCCTAGAAGATACAGCACACAGTTTGTTCATTTATACTCCCGCTATTCCGAAGGATCACATGGAGATGAATTACTTGCTTTCAAAAGGCATTCGCCTCTTCAAACGCTCCGAAATTTTAGGCTGGATCACCCAACAAATCCCTACCCTAGCTGTAGCTGGAACGCATGGAAAGACCACTACTTCGTCTTTATTAACCCACTTGCTAATCAGCGCTGGTAAAAATGTGACGGCCTTTTTAGGTGGCATAACGGTGAATTATGGTACAAATTTTATCCCGAATCACTCGAAAGAAAACATCGTTTGCGTGGTCGAGGCTGATGAATATGATCGTTCATTCTTGACACTTCATCCGCAAGCGGCTGTGGTCACCTCCACAGACGCCGATCATTTGGATATTTACGGTGATGGAGATTCGGTATTAGAGAGTTTCCAATTATTTGTCAATCAAATAAAATCCGACGGTTTCTTCATCCAGAAAAAGGGATTAACCCTTCATTCCGAAATAGGCGATACTACTTTTGGAATTGATACAGGAGACTTCAAGGCTCATAATATCAGAATCGAAGATCATCGGATGATTTTTGACATGGTATACCCTGGTGGCGAGGTAAAAGACATTCCGATGCGAATCCCCGGATTCCATAATATTGAAAATGCCCTCGCTGCGGCAGCTTTAGCCATGCAAGTGGGTGTAACGGGAGAGGAAATCAAGGTGGGAATCGCCTCATTCCTTGGAGTCAAGCGTCGTTTTGAATACCATGTGGAATCGGACGAACACGTCATGATAGATGATTACGCCCATCACCCTACGGAAATTGCTGCTTGCTTGAACTCCGTGAGAGCCCTTTATCCGGGTGAAAAGATTACCGCCGTTTTCCAGCCGCACTTATTCTCTAGAACAAGAGATTTTATTGATGATTTTGCCAAAAGCCTAGCCATTGCTGACGAGCTGTATCTATTGGACATCTACCCGGCTCGCGAGCTTCCAATGGAAGGGGTTACTTCCGATTGGTTATTAGGTAAAGTAGAGCTAGAGAACAAGCAATTGATCTCAAAAGCAGCTCTACTTTCTGTCATAGATAAGAAAAAACCGAAATTATTAGTCACCATGGGGGCAGGAGATATCGATCTTCTTTTGAATGATTTAAAATTGAGCTTATCTTAGTATATTTTTTCAAAATGAAGGCAAACGCGACGTTAATCAAGCAAGTAATCGGGATGGTGATTTTATTCACCCTCGTACTCGCGGCTGTCGTTTTTGCGGAAATAAGTTTTAATGAAGTAGTCTGCAAAGGAGTAGAAGTAAATTTAGACTCTGAGAATGAAAAGGCCTTACTAAGCAAGAAAGACATTAAATTAATGGTGTCAGAACAAGGCACTAATTATTTTTTAGACAAACCCATTACCCAGATTTCCCTACGCCAAATCGAAGAACGCGTAAAACGCATTCCTTTAGTGAAATCATGTGAAGCGCACCACGATTTTAGCGGCGTCATAACGGTATCCGTCAAGGAATACAAGCCCATTGCCCGAATCGTTCGGTCTACATTAGGAACTTCCCCCTACCCAGATCAATACATTTCGGAAGATGGAAAATTCATAGGCACTAGTCCCTTGTTCACACCCCGTATTATTGTGACGGGTGGTCCCTATTTTGATGGGAAACGTGATCTACAAGACAAACGCGGCAAGACCTTATTACCCTTCTTTCAATTCATTGAAAATAATGAATTTTGGAAGGCACAAATATCCCAAATCATCGTCGCGAAAGATGGCGGAATCGTGTTAATTCCAACGATAGGAACTACGCGTGTGGATTTTGGACTACCTGTTAATATTGAAAACAAATTCAAGAAATTATTCATATTCTATCAAAAAGTAATACCTAATAAAGGCTGGAATAAATACAGCTGGGTGCAGCTTAAATATAAGAATCAGCTTATTTGCGAATAAAGACCAAATTTTTTAATTTAATATCCGTTCTACAAACAACATATAATGCGTAACGACTTAATTATCGGTTTAGATATTGGTAGCTCCCATGTAAGAGCGATTGCGGGGAAGCAAAATGACCGAGGCAGATTAGAGATTTTAGCGACTGGATCGTCTGCAAACAGCAACAACGTGCTGAATGGCGAGATCGTCAATATCAATAAAACGACGGCAGCGATTTCAGAGGCAATGAATCAAATTTCCCACGTGCTAGACGGGAAAAATTCAGAGCATTTCTTCGCCTCTAATCTATCTGGCTCGCACATCAAGGTGCAGCCATTTAGCCTATCTAAAATTCGTAAAAACGAAAGAGAACCCGTTTCCAATAACGAGGTAATGAGTCTTTTCGAAGAAGCGAAGCGCACGTTTGCAGACAAAAATCCCTGCGTTTTACACACTTTACCTATTGGATTTAAAGTAGGTAATTTACCGGAGACTTTAGATCCTATCGGTCAAATTGGCCAAAAGATACAAGCCGATTTCGTTTTCATCTCAGCTAATCCAAGCAAGAATGATTTATTAACGCAATGTTTGAAATCTGCGGAGACGAAGCACTTAAAGAAGGGGAATGTTTATTTCAGTTCATTAGCTACGGCGAGCTCTGTTTTAAGTAAGGAAGAGAAACAAGAAGGCGTTGTACTTGTCGATTTAGGAAGTGGTACGACGGAAATTAGCATTTTCCAAAACAACCGCTTAAAGCACGCTACCGTCTTAAATTGGGGTGGGGATTTAATTACCGAAGATATTCAGTCAGGTTTAGAGATCTCACGTGATCATGCTGAAACCTTAAAAGTACGTTTTGGGTCAGCGATTCAAAAAGATATTCCTGTTAGCGAGGTAGTTATGATTCCTGGAATCGCCGGTCGTAAGGCAACTCCCGTTTCGGTGAAGAACTTAGCGATCATCATCGAAGAGCGTTTGAAGGAATTAGCGGCCATTGTCGTTGCTGAAATTTCAAAACAAACAGATATCAAGAACCTAAAAGCAGGTTTAGTCTTAACAGGTGGTGGAGCTCAATTACCGTATATCGATGAATTGTTCCAAAAATTCACGTCCCTCGATGCTCGCATTGGAGATCCTAATGCCACTTCATCGAATCCAGCCATCGCAACGGAGATCAAAGACCCTTCCTTTGCAACGGTTATTGGATTAGTTCAGGTGTATTATGATCAGCAAGAAACAGCTGAGGCAGATGATGCCGCAATGGCCAGCGCACCCGTAAAAGAAATGGCGAAAGAAACAGGCTACACGGATTCGAAACCTAGTAAGCCCGCTCCACGCATAGGAGACTTATTCCGCAAAATGGTGGATGTCGTAATGGGTGATGATGATGGAGGAGACGCCTCGTATTAGAACAATTTAGATTCAATCAATTGAATCAAAATGTGGATCACTTTGATGTGGATTTCTTGAATGCGATCTGCGTAACCAAAGTGGTCCACTCTTATTTCATGGCAACCATAGCCCGCTAATTGACCCCCATCTTTGCCCGTTAAAAGAACGACTTCCATTCCTTTTAACTGTGCCGCTTTCACCGCCTCGATGATATTCGCTGAATTACCAGAGGTAGAAATACCTACTAATACGTCGCCAGCGTTTCCTAAGCCCTCGATGAAACGAGAAAAGATATAATTATACCCAAAGTCATTGCTCACACAAGAGATGTGTGAGGGATCTGAAATCGCCATAGCCGCTAAAGCTGGACGATTCTCGCGGTAACGACCTGACAATTCCTCCGCAAAGTGCATGGCATCGCAATGACTGCCCCCGTTCCCACAAGACAAAATCTTGTTTCCCTTTTTCAAGGCATCCACTAATACGTCAGCCGCCTTTTCGATAGCTTCTATCTTCGCAGGGTTGCCTAAAAAGTCAGCTAATACTTGCTGTGATTCTTGTAGAGATTGGGTAATGAGCTTATTCATAGGACAAAGATAATTAAAAATCGCCTCCGGCACCGCCTCCGCCGAAGTCTCCTCCACCGAAGCCACCGAAATCAAAACCGCCTCCGCCGCCACCGGAACCTCCACGACCATAATCTCCACCTCCTAAGAAGATCGGAGGAAAGAACATACCACCGCCACGAGAACCAGGACCACCGCCTCCACCGCGATTTTTAAAGGCCTTAATGATGGAGATGAGTAGAAATACGAGGAAAAAGATAATAAAAGGCGGTATTCCCTGAGGTTCTTCGCCACTGTCTTCATTCTTAAATTCGCCACTGGCACGACGCATCATTTCGGTTGTTGCTTCGTCGAGTCCCTGGTAATAAGCACCGGCTTTGAAAGTAGGCTTTAACGTCCGGTTTATAATACGCTTGCAAATAGCATCAGGTAAGACGTCTTCGATTCCGCGACCCGTCACGATTCGCAGCTTGCGATCTTGCATGGCTACGAGAATGACGACGCCATTGTTTTTGCCTTTTTGGCCTACACCCCAGCCCTTACCTATATCGATCGCGTAATCGTAAGGATCACGGCCCTTCGTCGAATTCACGAGAACGATGGCAAACTGAGTGGAAGTAGAGTCAGCATAACCCCGCATCTTCTGCTCGAGCGCATTTTCTTCCTCTGAATTTAATAATCCAGCCTCATCGAGAATATAGCCAGCTGGTTTAGCGGGAATACCCTCTTGAGCGAAAAGCCGTGCACTAAAAAGAAGTAGAAATAGGAGCTTGCGCATAGAAACTAATTAGAGGCCAAAGGAGATTTCGTTCGACAATTCATTTACATCTCCCGCCTGGTAAGGAAAAAAGCCCGCTAAGACTTCGCCTGTGCGCTTTACTCCATGAGCTAAACCGGCACCAAACTCATTTTTTGCTAGATAGGCCCGCATCTCATCGCGGATGGTTTCCCAGAATTCGGCCGGCACTTTCGCGTCGATACCTTTGTCCCCGATGATACTAAACTTGCGGTCCTTCATGGCCAGATACACCAAAACCCCATTCTGCAAATCTGTTTTCTGCATGCCTAATTGAAAGAAAAGTTCCTTCGCCCGATCGATCGGGTGACCAGCACAATGACTCTCCACATGCACACGAATCTCTCCAGACGTCTGTAGTTCAGCGTCTTGGATGGCTTGCAAAATCAAGTTTTGGTGTTCTTCTGACAACATGCTTATTTCTTCTCGTCAAAATTTACTTCTGGTGCTTTCTCAGAACCAGCTTCCGCTTGGAAGAAACCTTTCTCTGCAAAACCAGAGAATGACGCGATTAAGCTGTTAGGGAAGGTAACGATCAAGGTATTATAAGCCTGAACCGCAGAGTTGAAATTATCACGCTCTTCTTTGATGCGGTTCTCTGTCCCCTCTAATTGCGCTTGTAATTCTGAGAAATTCTCTGTTGCCTTCAATTGTGGGTAGTTTTCAGCCACCACCATTAAACGGGATAAGGCACCGCCTAAAGAAGACTGAGCCGCTTGGTATTTTTGCAAATTCTCTGGGCTTAAATCCTTCGAATCTAATTTCATTTGGGTAGCAGAAGCACGTGCTTCGATCACCGCCGTTAATGTCGATTTCTCGAAATTAGCCACGCCTTGAACTGTCTTTACTAAGTTCGGAATTAAGTCTGCACGACGCTGGTAAGCACTTTGAACATTCGCCCACTTCGCCTTTACATCTTGATCTGAGGTAGCCATGCTATTACGTGAGCCAATTCCCCAAAAAATTACGAGAGCAATCACTCCCAAAACAATCCATACCGTCTTATTCATCTTGTTAATTTTTAATTGGTTGTTAGTTGAAACAAAAATACGAGTTAAAATTTAAAGACCTGATTTTTGTGCGACAATCATCCGGTCATTTCCTTTGAAGTCTTTTTTCAATTGCACCTCTTGGAAACCCTTGCTAAACAAGAGCTCCACGGTTTGAGTTCCAAAGTATTGATTAATTTCTAAACACAGGTATCCACCTTTTGATAAACGCTCAATAGCTAAATCAGCTAAGGCTTCATAATATTTTAAAGCATCGTCATTGGGCACAAATAGGGCCAAATGAGGTTCGAAATCCAACACATGATTCGCCATCTCTTTTTTCTCCTCTTCCGTCACATAGGGCGGATTCGAAACGATGATATCCCAGCCACCCATTGAAGTAGGCCAAGCGAAGATATCTTGCTGCTGGAAACTAACTGCTGCCTGCAAAGTCTCGGCATTCTGACGTGCCATCTCAAGTGCCCCTTTGGAAATATCCCAAGCCTCTACCTGTAAAGAGGGTCGCTCTAATTTCAAGGAAATGGGAATACAACCAGAACCTGTGCCCACATCTAAAACCGATGCATTCTCTGGGGCGTGACTCAAAACGAGATCCACTAACTCCTCCGTCTCCGGTCTAGGGATTAGCGTGTCTGCATTCACTTCAAATAAATGGTCCCGGAAATAGGTCTTCCCCATCACGTATTGCAGGGGTTCGCCACTAGCGAGACGCGCTAAACGGCTGGACCAATCCGCTGGCAATTCCACCTCCTTTTTCAGGATAATATCCATCGAACTCAAATTCCAGCCTAAATCCAAACAGCGAAAAGCAATCGCACGCGCCTCAGTGGCATCGTAATGCGTCGAAATGGCGTCGGTGATTTGCTGGATGAGAATTGGACTGGAAATCAATTTCATTTGTGGAGAATTTGGGTAAATTTACGAATTATAAACCTCAGATAACGCTATGAAAAAATTTATACTGCCGCTCATCACAATCCTGGGCTTACAGGCTTCGGTGCAGGCACAAAACAAAACGATAGGCAAGATTCATGTCTATGATGAATCCGTGAAAACGCTGATCGACCCATCGACTCCGATCGAGATTGTAGCGGAAGGCTATACCTGGTCAGAAGGTCCGGTTTGGGTGAAGAAAGGGGGCTATCTTTTATTTACGGATGTGCCTGAAAATAAAATATACAAGTGGACCGCAGAAAAAGGAGCTGAGCTTTATTTAACTCCATCAGGTTATACGGGCTCCACTTATTATTCTTACGAACCGGGTGCGAATGGCTTGATTATTAACCAAAAAGGCAACTTGGTTTCTGCTGAACACGGGAATAGACGAATAGCGGAAATGCCTTTGGGAAAACCTGAATTAAAAAAATCCCTCAGCGGATTATGGGAAGGCAAAAAATTGAATAGCCCGAACGACGTGATTCAAGCAAAAAACGGCGACTATTACTTCACCGATCCCCCATACGGTTTACCAGGCCGAGGCAAGGAGGAGCCTGCCAAAGAACTTCCATTCCAAGGAGTGTACCGCATCAGCAAAAAGGGCGAAATGATTTTGCAATACGACAAGATGGCTAGACCGAATGGTTTAGCGATGAACTTAGATCAAAGCATTTTGTATGTAGGTTCATCGGAACCACAAGAGTCACATATCTTAGCATTCCCGGTTAAGAAAGATGGAAATCTAGGCGAGCCAAATGTCTTTTTCGATGCAGCGGAATTAGCCAAGCAGGGAATTCGTGGCGGTTATGATGGGATGAAGCTAGATCATTTCGGCAATATCTGGACGACGGGTCCAGGAGGTGTTTTAATCATCAGTCCTACAGGAAAATTATTAGGTAGGATTGAGACAGGTAACCCGAATTCCAATGTGAATTTTGGAGAGGATGGATCGACTTTGTTTATCACCTCGAAGATGAATCTGTTACGCGTGAAGACGAAGACGAAAGGGCTGAAATAGCCTGGGAGTTTCGTGTGACTCGTGCGGACCGCCTAGGGCAAGCGACCTCTCATAAAAAAGGCCTCTTTCACACGAAAGAGGCCTTTTCATTTTCTTATAATTTCCGAATCTTCACATTTCTAAACCAAACCTGGTTTCCGTGATCTTGCAAAGCAATATGCCCTTGCATGACTTTCCCGAAATCTGGCATTCCTTTGAACTTAGAACCTGCAATCAAATCTTTCCAGTTTTGGTCATCTGTACGCGTTTCTACCACTTTAGAACCGTTCAAATACAATTGCAATAAGCCTTTATTATTTACAATTCGTGCCGTATTCCATTCGCCTACTGGCTTCGTTACATTAACAGATGATTTGATTAAATCATATAAATCGCCTGAATTGTGCTTGATAATTTTACCATCTGGGTGACCTTCATCGTGCAAAACTTGCATCTCTGGGCCAGTCACATACGTGGCATAGTATTTCTTAGGATCATCGGTCACGTTGAAGATAATGCCTGAATTACCGTTTAGAGAGATCTTCCAATCTATTGTAAATTCATAGTTATCAAACGATTCGTTTGTTACTAAATCACCTCCGTCTTTCTTCGCTGCATCAAAACCGATCACACCGTCTTCAATCGTCCAAGAAGTGCCTACTTTATCTCCTTTACCATAGCTGTGCCAGCCCGTGAAGGTCTTTCCATCAAATAATAGTTGAGTTCCATTTTGCTTCTCCGCTTTAGTCAATTGATTAATACCCTGACCAAAAGAAGTCAATGCGAAGCAGACAGCCGCGCAGCTTAAAAGTAATTTGTTCATGTTTATTAGGTTTATGATTTTTACAATACTACTAAAAGTCTACAACAATTGTATCTGCCGCGGGCAATTTTGGCATTAAATCTTCGTAAATTGCAGGCTGATATAAAAATCCATGAAGACCAAAGTAGCCCCAAAGCCCTCCATCAACATCATTACCCTCGGTTGTTCGAAGAATCTAGTCGATTCTGAAGTGCTCTACACCCAATTAAAGGGGAACGGTTTAGAGGTGACGCACGAGGCGAAAAAGGACAAGGCGAACATCGTCGTGATCAACACCTGTGGGTTTATTGATAATGCCAAACAAGAATCGATCGACACAATCCTCCGCTACGCAGATGCAAAAGAGGCTGGAAAAATCGATAAATTATACGTTACCGGTTGCCTATCTCATCGCTACAAGGATGATTTAGAAAGAGAAATTCCGATGGTGGACTCGTTCTTTGGGACGAATGAATTACCTCGTTTACTAAAAGCCTTGAAGGCAGATTACAAGCACGAATTAGTAGGTGAGCGCCTATTAACAACTCCCGCACATTATGCCTATTTGAAGATCGCAGAAGGTTGTGATCGCCCTTGCAGTTTCTGTGCCATTCCATTGATGCGTGGAAAACACGTTTCGACTCCGATGGAGGAATTAGTGAAGGAGGCGAACTCGTTGGCTAAAAAAGGTACGAAAGAATTGATCCTAATCGCTCAGGACCTAACCTTCTACGGTTTAGACTTGAAAAGCGAAGGCAAATCAGGCCGAAAATTAAAAGAACTTTTAGAGCGCCTTTCTAATGTCAACGGCATCGAATGGATCCGCTTGCAATATGCCTATCCAGCTGGATTTCCTTTGGAGATATTAGAGACGATGGCAGAGCGTGATAATATCTGTAAATACCTAGATATGCCTCTCCAAAGTGGTTCAGACGCCATGTTAAAGCACATGCGCCGTGGCATCACCCGCGAAAAGACCGAGGAATTAATCCACACGATCCGCGAGAAAGTGCCGGGAATCGCCTTACGTACGACCTTGATTTCGGGTTACCCAGGAGAAACCGAAGAAGACTTCGAGGAGACTTATTCTTTCGTAGAACGCATGCGTTTCGATCGTTTAGGTATCTTTAATTATAGCCACGAGGAAAATACCCACGCTTATCTAGTGAATGACGACGTACCAGAAGACGTGAAACAATTCCGTTCTGACGAGATCATGGCGTTGCAACAAGGTATTTCGGAGGAGTTGAATCAGGAGAAAGTAGGCCAAACCCTAAAAGTGATGGTCGACCGCAAAGAGAGCGGCTACTTCGTGGGACGTACCGAATTTGACTCCCCAGAGGTCGATAATGAGGTCTTGATTCCAGCAGAGCAATACGCGCGTTTAGGTGATTTCGTGAACGTGAAGATTAATAAAGCCGAAGAATTCGACTTATACGGCGATATTATAGCGTAAAAGAAGTCAAGCGCATATCCCGTAGATCGAAGGTCATTAACCCTTTTTGGGCGGGGGATTCAAAACCCGCCAGGTAAAAGATAGCCTCTTTTGCCTGCAACAATCCAATCATCCCGGGCAATACACCTAACACACCTACTTCATCGCAAGCAGGAATTTCTTGTATACTCGGTTCGACTGGGAATAACTTTCTGTAGGATGGACCTGACGGATGAAACACCGCAAATTGACCTTCCCAGCCATGAAGGGCGCCATAGATAAAAGGCTTCCTCCATTCCACACAGGTATCATTTATCAAGTAACGTGTTTTGAAGTTATCAGTGCAATCGATGATTAAATCGTGTTGCGCGATATACGTCGTAGCATTTTCAGAAGTTAAATTCTCTGCGATTCCGTGGATGGCGATAGTCGGATTCAATGCCTGTAAAGCCTCCGCTGATTTTAGCGCTTTCGATGCGCCCACGTCCGCTGTGCGATAAAGCACTTGGCGTGCTAGATTAGATAATTCGATGATGTCCGCATCCAGAATTGTTATCGTCCCTACCCCAGCTGCAGCCAGAAAAGGTAATGCCCCGCAACCTAAGCCACCAGCGCCTACTACGAGAATAGACGCGTTTTTTAAAGCCATCTGCTGGGCTTTGCGCCATTCCGGCAGATTGAGCTGCTTGCGGTAACGTTCGAATTCTAAATCGCTTAACATGGTAGGTACAAATAAAAAAAGCCTTCCTGAATTTCAGGAAGGCTAATTTCGATAATTATTTTGAAAACTAAACGCTTAATGTACCCTTACGAGCAGCAGCGATTAAAGTTTTTTCGAAACCGTTCTTATTGATTGTGCGAATTGCCTTCGCAGAAACCTTCATACGCACCCAAACACCTTCAGACTCTAAAAAGAATTTCTTCGTTTGTAAGTTCGGGTAGAACTTACGCTTAGTCTTGTTATTAGCGTGAGAAACGTTGTTTCCTACTTGAGTTTTGCGTCCTGTAATTTGACAAACCTTTGCCATAGTATTATTTATTTAATATTGTTCTTTCCTAAAGGGATTGCAAAATTAGAAAATATTTTGAAATAACCCAAACCTCATTCGAAAATTTATAAAATGGTTCACAATGTGTATCTTTGGGTATGGCTAAGCGCAATTCGAAGGCACCCCTGAAGAAAAAAATCATCTCTTCCCTGATCTGGTTAGGAACGCTGCCATTGTGCCTCTATACCCTACTGACCTATCTTTTAAGTTATTCGCTCATCGTGGAGCATTGGTTCGCCGGGTTCATCATGATGACCATGCCGTACGCGCAGTTGCTATGCCTAATTTCACTCATTTATTGGATTTTTAAGCGAGCGAAGCGAGCGCTTTTGCCCTTGATCGTGTTAGCGCTAGGTTATGGATTTATCGGGAGAACAATCAGCTTTAATCAGCCTGTGGCGACATTGCAAAAACCACTGACGGTGATGAGTTATAATGTTTTTGGTATGTATTCAAATGAGTATGAGGCCAAAAAAGAGCCATTAGAAGAACTGAAAAAATTCATGCGTGATTACGATGCAGACATCAAATGCTTCCAAGAATTTTATTCGCATTCCGATCGAAAAGCCTATCATACCGTCTCCTTTTTAAAAGAAAAGTACCCCCACTACGCCTTCATCCCGCTAAAAAAGCAATTATTCGATTCACACGAGAAGATGGGCTTAGTCGTATTTTCGAAATACCCCATCATTCACGAGGAAGGAGAACAATTCGAAAATTCAGCGAATGGATATCTACTAACTGATATTGTGAAGGACCAAGATACCATTCGGGTGATCAACCTGCAGCTTTGGTCGATGGGTATTCGAGTAAACAAGATGACCTCTAAAATTCGTTTGCAAGATTATACCGACGCGAAGAAAGAAGGACGGGGCATCATTTCCTCACTTAGAAAGGGCTTTATTGAGCACAAAAAGGAGATGGACAAGATTAATCGCCTGATTCAAAAGAGCCCCTATCCCATCTTAGTGGTAGGAGATTTGAACGAAACTCCTTCTGGCTGGGCCTATGGAACCATTCGCGAACGCTTGCAAAATTCGTTCGAAGAGGCTGGTTCTGGCTTTGGTTTTACCTTAAACCGCAGTCCCTATTTAGTCCGAATCGACGATCAATTCTTCTCGAAAGAATGGAAAGCCACGAATTTCCAAACCCTTCGAAATATCAAATACTCCGACCACTTCCCTACGGTAGGCCAATACATTTTACATGGAAAATAAGCTCTGGAAGGTCTTAGGAACCGGTTTTGGTATCGCTGTTACGCTAGGTGGCACTGTGGGAACCGGAATTCTACGCAAGCCAGGGCCCATCGCAGCCTCCCTTCAAGATCCTGGCTTAATTCTTAGCTTGTGGGTTCTTGTCGCCATTTATGCCCTATTAGGTGTGAGTTGTGTTTTAGAGTTGAGTTTATCTATTCCTAAAGCAGGTTCTTGGTATGGTTATGCCGAACGCGCTTTTGGTCGCTACATCGGATTTTTAGTGGGTCTCACCAGCTGGTTAGGAACGGTCACAGCCCTCGGCTTTGGATCTTACACCCTCAGCGAATACCTCATCATCATTTTCCCCACCCTAAGCCCCTATTTAGTCTATTGTGCCATCGGCATTTTAGCCCTATTGTGGTTTTTCCACCAACTAGGTGTGGTTATGGCAGGCAAATCCCAGGAATGGCTGAGTGGTATTAAGGCCGTTGCTTTATTGATTTTCATCGGCATCTGTTTCCTTTACGGTGGTGGTGGCGTTTTTCAGGAGCAGGCCAAAGCCCCTACGGGTCTTCCGCTCGCTACCGGTATCATGACCGCCCTTTTATCCATTTTTTATGCCTTTGATGGCTGGCACACGGCTAGTTATTTCACAGAAGAAAACAAGGATCCCGTAAAATCCATGCCCAAATCCATGTTCATCGGCGTCATCATCGTCGCCGTCATCTACTTGTTAATCAATGTAGGGATTTTGTACAGCCTTCCTTTGGAGACCTTATCCTCCAGCAAATTAGCAGCTGCTGATGCCATGAAAGCCTTGTTTGGTGCAGATATGGGCCGCTGGATCACGGTCTTTTTAATGCTGAGCATTTTAGGCATCTTGAACACCCAGGTAATGTTCGCGCCACGCGTCATTTATTCTATGAGCCGCGATGGCCTATTTTTCAAAGCCGCTGAAAAAGTGAACGCCGCCGGATCGCCCACCACCGCCACGCATTTAACCGTCTTTTCCGCCTGCATTTTTCTATTAGCGGGTAAAGAGATTAATGAACGTCTATCCGACATCGCCACCTTCTTTTTTGTGGCCAGTTATTTAGCCGGCTTCGCGTCTTTATTAAAACTACGTATTTCTGAACCTCACTTGAAACGCCCTTACCTCGTGTGGGGATACCCTCTTTTACCGTGGATACTCGTGATAATCTCCGCACTATTCCTAGTGGGAACACTAGTGACTAATCTGGGCAGTGTGGTGTATGTGGTGGGATTTATCCTTGCTAGCTTTTTGATTTTTAAGACCGGAGGGCTTTCAAAGAGCAAAGAGCAAAGACCAAAGAACAAAGACCAAAGTTCAAAGAGTAAAGAATAGAGGACTGTTAAAGTTCATAAAATCATCCCCACAGGCGATTCAAACTTTGAACTTTGCTCTTTGCTCTTTGCAATTTGAATTAGTGAATCGCTTTCAAAAACTCCACCACTGATTTCTTGATTTCCCTCACAGATGAATTGCCTAAATTAGATAGAACGGAGAAGGCGAGCGTCTTACCGTCTTTGGTCTGATAATACCCAGAAAGATCATAGGTATTCCCAAAAGAACCCGACTTCGCCCAAATGCGTACGCCGGGATTCAGGTCTTGCACATTTCGCATCGTACCCGTTTTACTCGCTTCCGGCAAAAGAGTATGCAGACGTTCTGGGGCAACTTCCCGAGCTAGGGTTTCGAGGATGTAGATAAAATCTTTTGGCCTAAATAAATTATAGCGAGATAAACCGGATCCGTCGACCCAGCGAATATCTTTCAAAAATTCATTGCCCGGCTCTTTCTTTAAATTATCAATTACTTGCGTGGGATCCCAACCTTTTTCAGCCGCGATCATCACTAATAATTGCTCCGCCACCGCGTTATCACTTTCATACAACATGGGTAGATATAGGCTATCCATCTTTCCAGCATAAAAAATACGTGCATCCGGATGTACCGGCAGAGGCATGGTTTCGACCGATTTATGCAAGGTGTCCGTTAATAAAAAGGCCGTCATATCCGGAGAAGTAATAAATGGCACCTGCTGAAGGCCATATTTCTCCGTCTTCAATGCTGGCAATACGAAATGATTCGTGAGGCGATCACGTCTCACCTCCAGCGTCGATCCTGTTTTAGACACTGCCTCAAAGGCATCTGGCATGATTTGCCATTTTTTCGAAGCCGCAGAGAAACTAACTAAATTGCCATAAAGCGGCATATCGGAAATATCGGCTGAATAATAGTCATTATAATCGTCCCAAGCCCAGCCAGTACCCATCACTGGAATCTGTTTCAAGGGGGCCCCGTAAATTAAAACCTTTGTGGATGCGCTTAAATAATCGCGCAGAGCAGTATTTTTAAAAGAAGGATGCAGGTTCGAAATATCTCCAGTGCCCCAAAAGAACAGGGTATCCTTCGTTTCCCGGTATTTAAAGGAAGGAATCTGATTGCCTAGCATTCGATTCGCTTGCAAGAAGGTTAAAAGTTTCGTGTTCGAAGCAGGCATGAAATACTGATCCGCATTTTTTTCGAATAGGACTTTTCCGGTCGAAAGATCCTTGATCATCACACCACTAGCCCGCTGAGCAAGGCTAGATTCGTTGAAGGCGATTTGCAAATGGGAGCTTTGGCAACCTGCTAAAGCCAGCATGAATAAAAAGGCGAGATTTTTCATACAATAAAGGTAAAAGGTTTTCGTATTTTTGGGCTCATTTTAATTAAAAGAATGCTCGTAGGCTTTGTCATTTTTTATCTTGCGCTGAACCTGGCTGTGGGCTGGTGGGCTAGCAAAAGGGTGCATTCTACGCAGGATTTCGTGTTAGCGGGGCGCTCTTTGCCTTTTGCTTTAGCGACGATGGTGACTTTTGCGACCTGGTTTGGATCAGAGACCATTCTGGGTGCTCCTAAAGAATTTGTGCATGGTGGGATTTTAGCCATCATTGAGGAGCCTTTTGGAGCGGCGGTGGGATTATTTTTAGTGGGGGCCATTTATGCTCGAAAACTGTATCCGCTGCCCGTATTGACCTTTAGTGATTATTTTCGTCTGCGATTTGGGGCATTTTCTGAGAAGCTTTCAGCGATCATTATGATTCCGTCTTATTTTGGGTGGATTTCTGCCCAATTAGTGGCTTTAGGACTCACGATGCATCTTTTATTGCCTATTTCCATAGAGACAGGGATCATCATTGGCGCCTTGTTAGTGATGGCCTATACCCTGTTAGGCGGCATGTGGTCGATCTCCGTGACCGATTTTTTCCACAATATTATCCTAATTGCAGGACTTCTTTTTTTAGCCTATTTATTATGGGCCAAAGTCCCCGATTTCAACCTACTTGTCACCTCTCAACCCAACAATTTCTTCCGTGCCATCCCCTTGGAAAACACCTGGAAAGATTGGTTAGTCTATGGTGCAGCTTGGATGACGATTGGTTTTGGGTCCATTCCACAGCAAGACATTTTCCAGCGGGTGATGTCTGCTAAGAATGAAAAGATCGCCGCGAAAGCGAGTATCGCCGCTGGCGCGATGTACCTGACGGTCGCATTATTGCCCTTATTGATCGCCTTCATCGCCGTTCGATTATACCCTTCGCTGCTTGCCGAAGACGATTTACTCATCCCCACCTTAGTGATGAAATTCACGCCAAGGGCCATGCAAGTCTTGTTTTTAGGAGCCTTACTATCGGCTTTATTAAGTACCACTTCTGGGGCTATTTTAGCGCCTGCTTCGGTTTTAGGGGAGAATATCTTAAAACCTTTACTGCGAAGACCGTCTGATAAGATGGTGTTGTTATTTATCCGGATATCGGTGGTCCTGGTGACTTTGGCCTGTATTATTATGGCTATTGAACGCCAAAACATCTTCGAACTCGTAGGCGAAGCCTCCGCCTTCAGCCTCGTTTCCCTCTTTATTCCCCTGAATGCGGGACTTTGGTGGAAGAAAACGACCCCATGGGGAAGTCATTTGAGTATGGTGTTGGGATTAGTTTTTTGGGGCTACTTCCACTTTATCAGCCCGTCAGAAATACCGGCCGTTTGGTATGGATTACTCGCCGGGATCGTTGGATTACTAGTAGGAAATCAAATTAAAGCCATATCTGCTTAAGCGTCCCCACGTATTGACCTTTCTTTCCTGTATGCACAAAATCTAAAATGGCCTCGTTCATCGCTGGATAGATATTCAATCCTTCAATTTTATCTACCGGGACCCACACTAAGTCGTCTGCCGTCGTTTCGTCTGGATGCAGAACAGGAATTCCCCCCACAATATCTCCCTCGAAAACGACATGAACACACGCAGAAAAGTCTTCTGTTGCATGCACCTGCCCTGTAAATAGTAAATCATGCACTTCTACTTCAATGCCTAATTCTTCCTCACATTCGCGAGCAATGGTCACGGGAAACGTTTCCCCAGCATCCACATTCCCACCTGGCAAAGCAAACTTGCTGCCTCCTGGATAATCATAGCGCAAAAAAAGCACGTGATTATTTTCGATGATGAGGGCAGCTGGTCGAATTCGCATAAAGTTGGATAAATTTGAAAAGATAAATATACCATTAGATTTCCTAAATTGCAGGCAAAATGAACGTAGAAGCATGCAAATAAAAGAAATTTGTCAGCAGATGGAAGCTTGGGCACCACTCGCCTGGCAAGAATCCTATGATAACGCGGGGTTACTGGTAGGGGACGCAAATGCAACCGCAAAAGGGGTATTAATTAGTCTTGATTGCACGGAAGAGGTTGTGGAAGAGGCCATCAAAAAGGGCTGCAACTTGATTATTTCGCATCATCCCATCGTTTTCTCTGGATTAAAACGATTCACTGGCGCCTCGTATGTCGAAAGAACGGTCATCAAGGCCATTCAAAATAATATTGCCCTGTACGCTTCACATACGAATCTTGATCATGCTCCTAAAGGCGTTAGCTATCATTTAGCGTCCAAATTGGGCATTCAAGGTCAAGTGATGAAACCCATGCGTGACGCGTTAAAAGCTTTGCAGTATTATGTGCCAGCAACGCATGAACAAGCCGTTCGAGAGGCCTTGCATGCAGCAGGAGCCGGAAATATAGGCGAATATTCTTCTTGTAGTTTTAGCTCAGAGGGCACCGGACGTTTTCAACCCTCCACTGAAGCCAATCCACATACCGGATCAGCTAATGAATTATCCGAAGTGAACGAGTTTAAAGTGGAGATGGTATTTCCAGCGCATCTAACTAGCGGTATTTTAGCGGCTTTAAAAACGGCACATCCCTACGAGGAGGTCGCCTATTCCATCACTTCCTTGAATAATTCTTGGCAGGACGTAGGTGCAGGATATATTGGTTTGTTAGAGAATCCCCTTTCTCCTGAAGCCTTTTTACATTTCGTCAAAGAACGATTAGGCCTACACGCGCTAAAACATACGGCCTTCCCCGCCGGTCCTATTTCCAAAGTAGCTGTCTGCGGAGGTGCAGGAAGTTTCTTGATTTCAGAGGCCAAAAAGCAAAAGGCAGACGCCTACATCACATCAGATATCAAGTACCACGAATTTTTTGATGCAGAAAATCAATGTCTATTAATCGATGTAGGGCATTACGAATCAGAAGTCATGATTATTGATGCAGTGCATGACTATTTATCAAAAAAAATTAGTAATTTTGCCGTTCTGAAAAGTGAGACCAATACCAATCCGGTCCGTTTCGCTTAACATGAGAGAGGTTAGACAATTCAAATAAATTAGAATAATGGCTACAGTTACCGAAACAACAATTGCCCAAAAGTTAGAGGCCCTTTTAAAGCTTCAAACAATCGATACTAATCTAGATAGCATTCGTAAAGTACGCGGTGATTTACCGGAAGAAGTTCGTGATCTAGAAGATGAGATCATGGGTTTAGAGACTCGTTTGGCTAAATTCCAGCAAGACGTAGCTGATTTCGAAGAGCAAATCAGCAACTACAGAATCGCAAAGAAAAATTCTGATAACTTAATTATTAAGTACAAGGAACAACAAATGAATGTGCGTAATAACCGCGAATTCGATGCAATTTCTAAAGAAATTGAATTGCAAGGAATCGAAATGGAGATTGCGGACAAGCGTATCAAAGAAATCGACTTCAAAGTTTTGAACAAAAACGACGAAATCGCTTCAGTTGAATCTAACTTATTTGAGCGCAAGAAAGATCTTGAGATCAAACAAAACGAATTACAAGTAATCATCGCAGAAAGCGAGGAAGACGAGCAAAAATCATTAAAAGACCGCGAGAAAGCAGTTAAATCTGTAGATGAGCGTCTTTTCAAATCTTACACAAAATTACGCGATAACGCACGTAACGGCCTAGCAGTTGTTCTTGTTAAGCGTGGTGCTTGTGGCGGATGTTTCAGCTCAGTACCTCCACAACGTCAAACTGACATCAAAGACAAGAAGAAAATCTTAGTTTGCGAGCATTGCGGACGTATCTTTGCTGGTGTGGAAGATGTAATTCCTGCTCCAGAGAAAGAAAAGAAATCTCGTGCGAAAGCAACTACGAAAGAAGCTGTTGCCGCTGAGTAATTTCAATAGACCATAGAATGAAAAAGCCCGCTAGAGATAGTGGGCTTTTTTTATGAGATTATAAGTTAAAAAGTTTGCAAAATGAAAACTAATGTATAATCTTGCATATGAAAATTCTGGTAAAGAAAACATTGCTTTATTATACCGAAAAATACCCTGTTGCAAGTATGCAACTATTGATTTGGCATAATGAATTTTCGAAACTTAGTTTTCATAATTTTAACGAACTAAAACAAGTATATGGAAACGCGAGTATAGTCAACAAAGATCGAGTGGTATTTAATATTAAGGGGAACGAATTTAGACTAATTGTTTCTGTCAATTTTACCCAGAATGCCTGTTATTTGATTTGGTTTGGCACACATAAAGAATACAATTCTATTCAAGCGGGAAGTGTTTTATTCGATACAAACATATTAGATTATAAACAAAAGAAGCCATGAACTGGAAAGTATTAAAAACGGAATCTGACTACAAAAAAGCTTCTAAACGGCTCATGGAGATATTCCATGCAAAACCTAATACCCCAGAAAAAGACGAATTAGAACTTCTGCAAGTTCTAATTGAGGATTACGACAATAAGCATTTCGAACTACCCGAGTTAGATGCTTTAGAAGTGATTAAATATAAAATGGAAGAAATGGGGATAAAGGCAAAAGACTTAGAACCCTTAATTGGAAGCAAAGGCCATGTCTCTTCTGTCCTTTCAGGCAGGCGTGAAATCACCCTAAAAATGGCTCAAAAACTCAAAGATTATTTTAGAATTCCGGCGGAGGTATTTTTGCATAAAGCGGAATAAAAAAAGCCAGCTTCATCAGCTGGCTTTTTTCTATTTCAACATCCCTAACAAGGAACTCAATTTGTCTTTCAAATCTTTTCGATCGACAATAAAATCTAGAAATCCGTGTTCTTCGACGAACTCGGCGCTCTGGAATCCTTTAGGCAAATCTTTACCTATCGTTTCTTTAATGACACGAGGGCCTGCGAAACCGATGAGGGCACCCGGTTCAGCGATATTGAAGTCCCCTAGCATGGCAAATGAGGCCGTTACACCACCCGTTGTAGGATTCGTCATTAAGGAGATATAAGGAATCTTAGCTTCAGCGAGGAGGGCGATTAATGACGAGGTTTTGGCCATCTGCATTAAAGAAAAACCAGCTTCCATCATACGGGCACCGCCTGAGCGAGAAATCATCAAGAAGGGTTTCCCTGTCTCTAAGGAGTGGCGCATACCACGGGCAATCTTCTCCCCCACCACGGACCCCATCGATCCACCGATGAAATTAAAATCCATTGCGGAAATACAAATAGGCAAACCGTTAATTTCGCCGTAGGCGGTTCTAACAGCATCTTTTAGGCCCGTATTGTATTCCGTCGCTTTGATGCGATCTGTATATTTTTTTGTATCCGTAAATTCCAAAGGGTCACCTGATCCCATCATCGGATCTAATTCAGTGTATAAGGAATTATCGAATAATAATTCGAAATAGTCTTGTGAACCTATTTTTTCATGGTAGTTGCAACCAGAACAAGTGTAGGCAAACAAACGATGTTCGCGCGTATGAATCGCTTTTTTACAAGAAGGACATTGGTACCACAAACCATCCGGCGCATCTAATTTAGAAGCAGTGGGGGTGACAATTCCTTTTTCTTTTCTTGAAAACCAAGACATAGTGCTAATTTTAATGATTAAGTCTACAAAGATAAGTAAAAAGCTTTGCTAGGCCTTAGCGAACCACAATAATTCGCTTATTAAATACATTTCTATTCGTGATCACTTGCACAAAATACATTCCGGCAGGCAAGGCAGAAACATCGAATTGCTTCTCTAGCATTCCTCCTTTCACCTGCAGACTTTCTTGCTGAATCCATTGTCCCTGAGATCCAACAATCCCCGTCACGACTTTTTCTTCTGCTGAACCTAAAGCTAAACGTACATTCACCCAACGAGATGCTGGGTTAGGAGAGACGATTAATTCAAAAGCATCAGAAGTAGGTTCCGTTGCCAGCACTAAAACGGGTGCAGGAGTCGAACTCACCGCACCTTGAATATTCAGGTTATCAATCGCCCAGCCCCATCCATGTGCCCCAATATCGGCATGTAGACGGAAACGGAAAACCAACTGATCGCCAGCTTTAAACTTACCGGAAGATAGTATATCAATTTCGCGTTTTTTGACCAACGTAGACGAACCCACGCCCGTCGAATTTCCCGCTGCATCAAAACCGGTGTTATAGGCATTCAACCACGTAGTTGAATAATTCGAATCCCAGCCATTGATTAAATTATACCAGTTTTTGCCCGCATCGTTCGAAGCCTGTACCGTCACGTAATCATAAAAACTGCGATTCACCGTTCCATCTGTGTTTAAGAAAGAGGCTCCTGATTCTCCTGGCTCCACTAAAACGACTTCATCAAAATAAATTTTAGACGTATCCGCCCGAACCGTAATAGGCTTTAACAGCACCGCATCACTATTCGTGAACTTATCTGATCCACCGGCACCATTGTAGGATTCCTCTGAACCATCTGCGTAGGGGTGTGCGGTGTGTAAGCCGATCGTTGTAAATCCGGCTGGTTTGGTAAATGTAAAGCCTTTCAGATAAAAATCTGTGGTAGGTGGCGTATCAAAAGTTTGCTTGTAATTTGCCACAGCCGTCTGAAGACCCAGTACCGTAAAATCATAAGTTCCAGTGGCAGGTAAGATGACGGTGTTCGTGATTTTCGCCTTATCTTTCACAATAATTCGGTAATGAATCACATCTCCCGCCTTCAATAATCCAGCTGCAAAGTCAAAGCTATTCGTAAAACTATAGCTCAATCCAGCCACTTTCGTGAATCCCTTTCGAATTGCCGCACCGCTATTAATTAAATACTCCATATACACCGTATCGATGCCTATATTATCCGCTGCGAGTAAAGTAGGCAGAGGTATGGAGGTTTGGGAAGTAAAAACATATTTCAGCGGATTCGAATACACAACCTCTGGTTTCGTGGTGTCAGGCGCAATATTGAATTCAAAATAACTACCATATTTCGTCCCAGAAATGATAGGAGCCTCCGCCGGAGTCACAAATTTCTTGCCTGATTTCTCCTCCGCATACCAGTAATATTTGATATTTCTAGCTGTTGCACTTTTTGGCAAACTATAGGAGTAGGTATTACCCGATTTCGTAAAGGATGAAACCGCACTAAAAGTGTTCGAATTAATAGCGAGATAAAGTTTCAACGAAGATTCATTCCAAAGCGTATCCGAATACACCTGCACCGAAAAAACCTTATCTGATGCCTGATCCTCGGTATCATTGTACTCTTCCCCAATCAAATTAGAAGAATACCAACCAAAATCATTGAAAGCAGAAGTGACAATAGGACCAATGCTACGGGTGACCTCACCACGGGCGATTTGGGGAGTCATTAACGCATTCGCATCCCCTACTTTGTATTTCACCTGATCCACATGGTAAATACTGGAACCTTCTGAATAAGTAGAGGGGGTGTATAATTTCCCAGCACTTCCATTATTTCGCAAAATTGATGGAGAAGACAAATTAATCTTACCGGAAGTAAGTTGCGTGTATAGGGCTGCCGATGGATTTTTAAAACTATTCGTATCCATTAAAGCGACATTCGCCGCATTGATCATATACTGGTCAAAAATCCCAGGATAGGGATAACCTGCCTCGCCTGAAGTCACCGAAACTTGGCCGATAAATCCTAAACCATGTCCCATTTCATGTAACACGACGGAATAAAGGTCAATTTGATTGATATTAGGCATGCCATCCGTCCCAATATACCAGGCCGTAAAATCCGAATTAAAGGTGGCTAAAATATCGGCATTCGTCCCATTTAAATTCCTATGAGCCATTTTTTCTGCCAAGGCAATGGGATAAAATGTATTTAAACGATTCGCCCCCACAAAGTTTCTGACATTCACGGTCGCTCCCGCACTTCCTAATACATTGGTGGCTAAAGAAGCCCATTTCACGTAGATATTAATGGGCACATCAGATGAAAAAACCGTGGACCATGTGGCCGCTGCTTTCTCAAAAACTGCTTTTACATCTGCCGGAGGAACTGTTTCGTAGGTTAAAACTAAATTCGCGGTGGCCTTGGTTTGGGTCGTGGCTTCTACTTTAATAGCTTCAGCTTGAGCTAAAATAGCTCGCATGCTTTCCGTATACCCCGCAGGCAAATCCCGTTTTAAACCTAGGTATTCAGGAGTGTATTCCTGAATCATTTTCCCAGGAACCATTTCCATGGAGTGGCGACCTTTTTGGGCCCAAGCGGCTGTACAGATCAACAAGAACAATACGAGTAGTTTTTTCATAAGGCGGAAATTTGTTCAAATAAACCGACAAAATTAGGCGCAATCACCTGGGTATGAGCTAACTCCTCCGCCGTATGCGAAGTTGTTATTCCTACCACTTTTGCTCCGGCTGCAAGACCGGAAGCGATACCTTGCAAGGAATCTTCGATTACCCAACAATCCTGAGTTGCGACACCCACGAGTGCAGCCGCTTTGATATAAATCTCTGGATCTGGCTTCCCTTTCGTCACCTCAGCCCCACCAATGATGGCATCAAACTGATCCCGAATGCCTAAGCCATCCACAATAAAATCAATATTACCAGGCCCTGCTGAAGTAGCTAAGGCCGTTTTTATTCCCTTAGATCGTAATTCATGTAGAAAATCGAGAAGCCCTTCCGCCGGCTTTCTATGCTCCGCATAAAACTCCCTGTAAAGCAATTCTTTCTCCTCTTCTAACACCTCCACCTCAGCGCGCGTCATCTCTTTTTTATAAAACCACTCGAAGGTATCTTTCGAATTCATCCCGTTTAACTCCTTGTAAAATACCTCCTTCGTTAATGGAATGCCATTACGATCGCAAAAAAGCAACCAAGCTTCTACGTGATACGGCAGATTATCTACGATCACGCCATCCATATCGAATAAAACAGCTTTAAAGGACATATTAGAAATTTAAGGTCAGCCCATCGTAGGCTAATGAAACGTTAGACGGTAATTCTTTTTCTACCTCCACATGCAGCCCCATTTGGTGGCTGATGTGTGTGATATAGGCCTTTTTAGGCTTTAAATCAGCTATTAATTCGAGCGCCTCCGCTAAAGTAAAATGAGAAACATGTGTCGTTTTACGCAAGGCATTAATGACTAGCACATCCAAATCACGCAGTTTATCTCTTTCTTCCGAAGCGATAAAATTCGCATCCGTCACATAGGCAAAATTCCCAAAACGAAAGCCTAACACATCCAAGTAATAATGTTTCACAAAGATGGGCTGAATATCAATCCCCTGCACCGTAAAGGGCTGGCCATCGATCTCGTATACGTCTATTTCAGGAACCCCCGGGTATTTATTATCTCCAAAAGCATAGGAGAACTCCCGCTTTAATTGCTCAATGACCTGAGCCCTGGCATATAACGGAATGGATGATTGCTGGTGGAAATTAAATCCCCGCACATCATCCATTCCGGCGGTATGATCTTTATGTTCGTGTGTATACAAAACAGCGTCCAGCCGCTTAATCCCAGACCGAAGAACCTGCTGGCGAAAATCTGGACCCGTATCGATAATGAAACTCTTCCCTCCTATTTCGACATGAATCGAAACACGAAGCCGTTTATCTCGCTCATCGGCTGATTTGCACACTGTGCAATCACAAGCGATCATCGGAATCCCCTGCGAAGTTCCCGTTCCTAAAAACGTTACCTGTGAAGGGGACATGAGCTTATTCTGTTAAGGCTTTCACCTGAGAGACCAGAGAATCAAAGTTCAAAGGCTTAGCTAAGAAATCGTTGAATCCAGCTGCTTTAAAGTCATCCATGGAATAGTTACGTGCGTTTCCTGTGATGGCAATCATGGGAATCGACGCTTTCTTCTTGTCTGCTAACGCACGAACCGCACGAGCGCAATCCATACCATCCATCACTGGCATATTGATATCAAGTAAGATAATATCGAATTCCGCCTTCGCTAATTCATCTAATACTTGTTGTCCGTTTTTCACGGCGTGGATCTCAAAATTTTGAAATTCTAAAATCTTTTTCGCTAGATTTTGGATCACTGAGCTATCTTCCGCTATCAATACCTTTTTCATATATTCTTATTTTATCGTCAATTACGAGTAAAAATAGCCAAAGGAATGTGGAATTCAAACGAATTTTGGCAATAAAAAAAGCGACCCATTCCTGAGCCGCTTTTTTATCAAGTTCTTGATTTTATTTCAAGTAGAAAGACACAGATGCTTTATCCCAATCCAACGTCACTTGACCTGTTGCTGAGATACCAATGGAGAACTGCTCAGTGTGTGCATGCTCACTTACACGTGCTTTAACGCGTAATACGTCATTTGCCTCTTTGTAGGTATAAGCACCCCACATTTTAGCCTCTTTATTAAAGATAATCGTCCATTCTGTCTCGCCTGGAATAGACAATAAAGAGTAAACGCCTTTCGCTAATGTCTTGCCTTGAACGGTGATGTCATTTGAAATTTCGAAGGTAGTTGCCTCGTTTGCACCTGTTCTCCAAACTTCGCCATACGGCACTAACGCTTTCGCTTCTTTCGTTCCAAATACTAAACGGCCTTTCACGGAAGGTTGTGCATATTTAATCATTACTTCCGTGTTACCCACTTTTTGTGAGGCTACAGCTGGAGGAGATGGTACTGCTTTTTGCGCTAAAACGCTGAATGAGATGAAGCTAATTAATAGCCATAAATACTTTTTCATAGTTTGATTTTTATTTTGTTTTTACAAATTAAGCCAATAATTCAATTTCAACACCAAAGCGCGGTTACGAATTTGCATGATCTCCGGAAAATAATTATCCGTGTAGACTAAAAATAAATCCGATGCGGGTTTGTAACGCCATTGCAAGCGCGCGTTTAGGTTAATATTCTTCGTTTGTTGATTGAGTTGAAAGAAGGTGGCGAAGAATAATTTATTCGAGAACGTGATATCAATTTTAGGACGAATAATCCAAAAATTAGAGGAAACCTTCTTTGCTGCCATCACATCTGTACTTGGAATCGCCACATCCACGATGTCATTATAATCCAATGCCACGGAGAAACTTCCATAAGGCTGGAATCGATAGCCGATATCCGCGGTAATTCCAGTTCTCCAACCCTTTCCGTAATATCCTCCCACCCGCGAAGTCAAGGAATAGGTAAATAATTTAATGGGCGAAGACATATAACGGGCATTTAACGCATACCAATCATGCTCTGTCCCTTTTTTCAAGGCCGTATTCCCCATGCGAGTCGCATCGAAATCGTATAATAATTTCACATAATCATAGGAAAGATACGTCCCAAATGTCGAGCGATCCTTCATCGTTCCCTCATACGCCACGTAGGAGGTATTATCCGTGAATGTACCTTGGTTATTCCAATAGCTCATCGTCATCGCCGAAAGTGTGGTGTAAAACAAATTCGTTGATTTGTTTATAGGGTAGAAATTCTTAGCGGCATCGAACTGAGTTTGGAGGTAATTCACGCGAGGCACATAGCCCGTCTCCGGATTATAATTTTCTCCCACCCAGGATTCTTTCGCTGAAAAAGTCCAGTTGTTATCTTTGTAGGCCAAAGAGGCGGCTTGCGCAAAGCTCTGATCCTTCTGCAAAGGGCTAATCGTATTTGCATAGAATAAAGAACCCGTCCAGAAATTATCAGCTGATGCTAAATTGTATTCCAACCCGATGTCCCGATTAAACGGTTGAAATCCATTCGAACGTTGCAAATCGGTATCGATGAACGATTGTTTATTCACCATGTAGGCCCCAAAATTCGAACGAGCAAAGACCTTCCGCTGCAAGGCGACCATCGAATAATTTTGAGTAGGTACGCCTTTCGCGTCGATTCGCTCTGACTGCACATTCAAAGCCCCGATTCGCCAATCTTGATTTAATTTTCCACTCAAACGAGCGCCATAAGTAATAGGCGTCTGCTCGTAAATCCCTGTTTTCGAATTCAAGGCTAAGCCAATTCTTCGAGAAAAGAATGGACGAATATTATCAGTTCCAAAGCCATCGAAAAGATCCGAATTCTCAATGAAGAACTGGCGTTTTTCAGGGTAAAAAAGCTCAAATCGATCTAAATTCGTCTGTTGCCTATCTACGTCCACCTGCGAAAAATCGGGATTTAGGGTCATATCCAGATTCAAGCCAGAATTAATGGCCACCTTGATATCACCCCCGATCTGGTTGCGCAGGGAGGTAGGGTCTTTCGATTCATAGTTAGCTGACACGCCAGATAAAACATAAGGAATCAAGGAGATATTCTTTTTAGGTGTGGGCGGCGGCGTATCCCAAACTAATACGCCTGCATAAGCTAAAGAAGCGGTGGGAAACTGCCGAGGAACGGGAGCCCAGGCGGACTTTTCTTTGGCCTTTAAATCATAGCGGGAAAAATTAATCCCCCAGCGGCTCACATTCCCCTTATATCGAATCGATTTAAACGGAATCGCCGCCTCAAAAATCCAGGAATCCCGCTTGTAAGTCGTCGCTGACTCCCATTTATTATCCCAATTCAAATTCACCTTCGCCCCCTCTGACATTTGACCGTCCCACTGAGCCCCAGCCGCATTTGCCCCAAACGCAAAGCCCGTAGTCTTATCCTCAAACGTATCGATAAAAACTAAAAAATTATCATTCACCCCAAAACTGAAGTCCCGCTTCATCGACTCCACTACAAAGGCGCCCGGTTCTTTCAAAAAACATTCCGCCGAGATATAGATAAACTTATCATCGTAAGTCATCTTCACATCCGTTCGCACTTGCGCGCACAAGGAATCAAAGGGATTACACATCATGAAATCGCTCACGGCAGCAGATTGAAACCACGCGTTTTCATCTAATACTCCATCAATCTTAATCGTACCCGTGCTTTTTTTTATGTGCATTTTGAAGTTTTCATTCTTCTTTTGCGCCACAAGAGTCGTGCTGAAAATCAATAATAAGAGAAGCAGGATTTTTTTCATCCTCGCAATTTAGCCAAATTTCTTAGCTATCAAACGTGGTTCTATAGGGCGATTTTTTTTAGGACGGATAGCGGAATTCCATCAGCATGTTTTATTTTTGCAATTCAAAATACAGAACTATGGGAAGAGCCTTCGAATTTAGAAAAGCAAGAAAATTCAAACGTTGGGGCCAGATGGCCAAAACCTTTACTAAAATTGGTAAAGACATTGTGATTGCCGTGAAAGCTGGCGGTGGGGATCCCTCTTCTAACTCCCGCTTACGTGCCATCATCCAGAACGCGAAGGCGGTGAACATGCCGAAGGAAAACGTGGAGCGCGCCATCAAACGTGCCACTTCGAAAGACCAGGAGGATTACAAAGAGATTGTATACGAAGGATACGCACAACATGGTATCGCCATCCTAGTAGAAACCACAACTGATAACATCAACCGTACCGTCGCAAACATCCGCTCTTCTTTTACGAAGTGTGGTGGAAGTTTAGGAACTACAGGTATGTTAGATTTCATCTTTACTCGCAAATCGGTATTTAAAATTGCAGCGAAACCAGAAATCGATTTAGAAGAATTAGAATTTGACTTAATTGACCTAGGTGGTGATGAAGTTTTCTTAGACGAGGAAACGAATCAAATCAATATCTATGGAGAGTTCACCGCTTTTGGTGCAATTCAAAAATTCTTAGAGGAAAAAGGGTACGAGTTAATGGGTGCTGATTTCGAACGCATTCCAGATGAAACGAAAGAATTAACAGACGCACAGGTGGCCGACGTAGAAAAACTCATCGAACGTCTAGAGGAAGACGACGATGTGCAAAACGTCTACCATAATATGGGATAACATTTAAGAAGCGGAGCTCAAAAAAGCCTCCGCTTTTTTCTTGTCCAAACGATACAAATAAGGTGCCTTATGTGCTCCTCCGGTATATTTCTTTTCGATACGCTCTAAGATATCCAAGCTCAACATCTTACGCTGAAAGTTCGTACGAACTAATTCCTTACCTAAAATCGTCTCGTATACTTGCTGCAATTCTGACATCGTGAAGGTCTCCGGCAACAAATTGAAGGCGGCTAACTTCGTATCAATCGATTCACGTAAATGAGCTAAACCCGTTTTCAAAATCTGATTATGGTCTAAAAACAAATCAGGAACATCATCGACATCCATCCAGGCAGAATCATCAGATACATCATTCAAGGTGACATTCACCTTCGAATATTCCACTAAGGCATAATAGCCCACTGTAATATAGCGATGAGATAACCAGGTTAAATCGTCTAGAGAACGACCCATGGCCAGATTAATCTCTTCGTGCTTTTCAATGGCACCGATATTTCGCTTCAAATCACCAAACGTGTGAAACTGCTGCAAATAGATATTCTCCAGACCAGTCCTCTGCCACAATACCCTTTTTACCGCATCATCCACATCCTCTTCCCGATTAATAAAACCGCCTGGCAAGGACCAAATGTCACTGTTTCTAAATTTCAACAGAAGCACTTTTAATTGATTCTCTTGAAATCCAAAAATGACACAGTCCACCGAAATATTCGGAAGCCAATCGCCTTTTAAAACATCTCTATTTGGCATGTTTCTCTACAAAATTTTGAATTTGCTTCGCAAAAATCGCATAACCCTTTTCATTTAGGTGCAATTTATCAGCGACGAAAATATCCTGCATTAAAGATCCATCTGCAGTGTAAAACGGCGAGTGCATATCAATCACATAATGACCTTTTTTCTTAGCCGAAATAGCTGTGATGCGTTGATTTAAATCCTGTTGCTTTGCTTTCATTGTCTCACGTGCCAGACTCGGACGAGCAGACACGAAGACTAATTTAGCACCTGGAACCTGCTTTGTCAGACGAGCTGAAAACTCTTCGAAAGCGGCAATGATTTCTTCTGGGCTTTGGCCCCCAGCTAAATCATTATCTCCCTCGTATAAAAAGACCCAAGCGGGTTGGTATTTCGCGACCATGCGATCGAAATAATACACAGCCTCCTTCATGGTGCTCCCGCCAAAACCACGGTTAAAGGCATTCAAACCTTTCGTATCCGCATCAAAACTCTTCCACAAACGGAAGCTCGAGGAGCCGATGAAAAGTTTCATCCCTTTGGCAGGCAGGGCAATGGAGTCTTGTTTCTCGAAGGCAAGAATTTCTTTCTCGAAGCGATCGAGTGATTTTTGGGCGAATACGCCGAAAGACAATAATAGGAAAAGTAGGATCTTATTCATTAGGATATGTTAAACCGATTTGAGAACGAATTTCATCTAATAAAGCCATCAATTCGGTACTGAATTGATGCGTCATCAAGGCATTTTCCGTGCGACCCGCCCGTAAATCCGCCTGTACTGCCTCCGCTTCATAACTATAACCCCAGCCTAATCGCTCTGTTTCATAGAAAGTCTCCTGTTCTGTTTCGTGAATCGTAACCGTGATTCCTTTCGTTTCGTGGAAGCGTGAATGCATGTGGATTTTACCTTTCGTCCCGTGAATTTCACAAGTCGTATCAGTCTTAGTCGCAAAGGTGGAGAATAAAGTCGCCGTCGCGCCTGAGCTATATTTCAAGGCAATCGACGTATTCATATCCACACCGGTAGGTGCCATAACGCCCGTCGCCTTCATTTCAAGAGGATTTCCTAGAACGAATTTGGAAATAAACAAAGGGTAGATTCCAATGTCTAATAGGGAGCCACCGGTTAACGCAGGATTAAACCAACGTGCCTCCGGATCATAGGGCGCATGGAAGCCAAAATCCGCCGCTAAGTGAACAATATCACCGATTACGCCTGAAGCTAGAATTTCCTGCAATTTCACAATCGATGGATGGAAACGCGTCCACAAAGCTTCCATTAGGAAGATCTTCTTCTCTCGTGCGGTTTGAATCATCTCCTCCACCTGCTCCGAATTAATCGCGAAAGCTTTCTCACAAAGAACAGGAAAGCCGGCATTCAGGCACAATAAGGTATGTTCGTGGTGCAAACCATGTGGGGAGGCGATGTAAACAACATCTATTTCGCCGCTAGAGAGCATCGCTTCGTAGCTACCAAAGCATTTCACATCTGGCCCGTAATGGGACGCAAATTCTTGTGCGCGAGAAATATCTCTAGAAGAAACGGCAGCTAAATAGCCGTCTTTTACGAAGGCTAAATCGTCCGCAAATTTGCGGGCAATTCCGCCACATGCTAATATACCCCAGCGAATGGGTGCTCCGTTTTTCATAGTTCTAGGTTTATTATAAAGAACTTAATTCAGCGATTAAAGACTGAACTTGCTCTAAATTTACTGCTGGGAAATTCGCGATTCGGATTTGGGATTCTTTCAATTTTCCATATCCAGAACCAATAATCATATCACTTCTTTCCTTGATCGTAGAGATCACTTTCGAACTGCCTTCTTTGCAATTTAATACCACAACGGTAGCTGAACGGTGATTTTCGTTCTCTACGAATATCTCGAAGTTATCTGATTTTTTGGCAAAATCATACAAGGCCTTCGCTTTTTTATCCGTCTCCTTGCGCATGGTTTCTACGCCGATTCGGTTAAAATCCTCCGCCACTTTGCCTAATACATAAATCGCCATCACATTAGGTGTTTCTGGCGTCTCAAAATTGGTGTAATTTTCCCAAAGGCTCGGAAGCGAGTGATACGTTCCCACAATTCCTTCGTGTTTCTTCATGCGCTCTGACTTCTCCAGCATCGCCTCATTGGCAAACCAAACGCCTAAACCGGCTGGCATTCCAAACGATTTCTGAACGCTAAAAAACGCAGAGTCGACTAAATTAAAATCTAAATTCGGGTAAGGCGCAGAGGAAACCATGTCCACCGCCACAAACTTGTTTTTGTTCGCTTTCTTGATCTTGTGAATCTCCGCAGCGCGCATCTGAACACCGGAACTCGTCTCATTCGCCGTGCAGCAAATCAATTCCGCATATTCCGGAACCTCCACTTCAGCCGCATCGAAACCCTCGCCAAACGGCTTGTGCATCGAATTCGCATACTTGTGCAGATCCTTCGCGAAGTCAAAAAACTTCTTCGAGAAGGATCCATTCACTAAGTGAAAACTCTCGTGTTCCACCGTATTCATGATGATACGCTCCCACACCTCCGTCGCAGATCCCGTAAATAGGACCGCGTGGCTCTTAGGCAAGGCGAATAATTCGCGCAATTGCTCATCTGCGTGCTGGTAAATCTTACGGAAAGCCGCGGAACGATGGGATATCGAACCGAAGTTTTGGCGAAAAGCCTCCATATAATGGGACTGAACCGTAGGAAACAAGGCCGCAGGGCCGGGTGTAAAAAAGGTGCTCATATTAATATAACATTCTAAACTTGATGGTATTATCGATCAGCTTCAATTCGCTGACGATTTCTTCCGAGTATTCTTTCGCCACATCCGTAATCACGTACCCCGTATTCTCCGTCGTTTTCAAGTATTGACCGATGATATTCACGTGGTATTTTGCGAAGATTTGGTTGATTTGGGCCAAAATCCCCGGCACATTGTGGTGAATATGCAATAAACGGTGTGCATTTTCTAATGGCGGCAATTGCAATTCTGGGAAGTTCACAGAACCATAGGTGCTACCGTTGTTCATAAACTGCAATAATTTCGCCGGAACAAATTCTCCAATATTCGCTTGCGCCTCCTCCGTACTTCCACCGATATGCGGTGTCAAAATTACATTAGGCAATCCTCGCAACTCATTGATAAATTCTTCATCATTCGTCTTTGGCTCATAGGGGAATACGTCGACTGCCGCTCCCCACACCTTGCCAGACTTGATTGCGTCCACTAAAGCCGAAATCTCGACCACGTGTCCACGTGACAAGTTCAAGAAGATGACATTGTCTTTCATCCAAGAGAACTGCTCTTTTCCGATGATATTCGTATTCGACTTACGTCCGTCCACGTGTAAACTCACGAAGTCCACTTGTGACAATAATTCCTTCAGGCTACTGCACTTTTTGGCATTACCTAAAGCTAATTTATCAACTGAATCATAGAAGTACACCTCCATACCCAGCGCCTCCGCAATCACGGAAATCTGTGTACCGATGCTTCCATAACCCACTAAACCGATTTTCTTTCCTCTAATTTCGTAGGAATTCGTCGCCGATTTATCCCAAACTCCCGCGTGCATTTTCGTCGATTTCTCGAAGATATTACGCGTCAACATCACCATCAAACCGATCGACAATTCCACTACCGAACGCGTATTCGAGTACGGCGCATTGAACACCGCGATACCGCGCTTCTCACATTCCACTAAATCGATTTGATTCGTACCGATACAGAAAGCTCCCACACACATCAAACGAGACGCATTCGGGTGCTCTAATACTTTCTTTGTCAAATTCGTCTTCGAACGCAATCCGATAATAGACACATCCTTGATCTTCTCGATCAATTCATCCTCATCTAAAGCGCCTTTCAAAAGCTCCACTTGGAAACCCTCTTTCTTAAAGGCATTAACGGCACCTGGATGCACGTTTTCTAATAACAATACTTTGATACGAGATTTCGGGTAGGATTGTGCACGGCTCAAGCCGTTGATGTACAAGAACTCATCAAGAGATGGAACCACAAAATCAGCCTTGTCCGTCACTGCTTTACGCGATACGTTCTCCGTAAATGCGAAGAACTTATTCGCTAAACCTGACTCACGTAATTCGTAATCCGTGATGCCATCGCCTATCACATATACCTCGCCTTCTAACTGCAGCGATTGCAATAAGCGTACTTTTCCTTTGTCCTGAGACAATAAATTGTCTGCATCGTAACCCGTGATATTTCCGTCCGCATCATAAATGAAAGTATTTGCATACACGTTTTCCGCTGGGATACCCATCTCGTTCACGACCGGAACGATGAAGTCTTTGAATCCAGAGGATACGATCAAAATTTGAGCCGCATTCTCCTCTAAAAAATCTTTGTTGCGCTTGAATGACTCAGAGATTTTACCCTTTAAAAAGACGATCAGTTGATCCACATGCGAACGATTCGCTGGCAATAAAGCCACACGATCACGTAAGGAATCTGAGAAAGAATAGGCACCTACCATACCTTGGTCGGTGATATCCTTAATCTTCCCCACGATCTCCGCTTGCTTCGGATTTCCCTGAAGCGCGATTCTCGCTAATTCATCGAGCCCCTCCACTTTCGTGAACGTACTATCGAAATCAATGACAATTTTTAAAGGTTCTGCTTGAGCTGTAGGCATATTTTTATTTTCTAAACGCTTTTCTTAAACCAAAGTTCGGCCCGATTCTCCGACCAAGTATAGCCTTGGTAATTCTTCGGATAAAATCCACAATGCCCTCCTTTTTCCTGTGCGTCTAATTGGACAAAATCCAAGGTTTTCACATAGTCTTCCGGAATGCATTCCGCCGATAAAAAAGGGTCATTTTTTGCATTCACGATTAAAGTGGGTACGTTAATCCGATCCAAAAAATACAGGGAGCTACTCTTCTCGTAATAGTCTTCCCCATCTTTAAACCCGTGTAAAGGCCCTGTGATCACATTATCAAAATCCACTAAACTCTTCACTGAATCAATCATCTCCGCGGTAATATCCTGAGGATAGCGCGCGGACTTTTCCTTGACTTTTTTAATGAGAGTTTGTAGAAATCGATGAGTGTAGAGTCTGTTTTCTCGCTTAGCTAATTGCTTGCTACTCGATGAAAGGTGCAAAGGTACGGAAAATGCGACAGCTTTTCGAATGATTTCGGGAGGATTTTTACCCTGTTCGCCTAACCATTTTAAGGTTAGGTTTCCCCCTAAACTAAATCCTGCGAGATAGATATCTTTCGCTCCTCGTTCGATGGCTAGCTTAATAATAAAGTCCAAATCATCCGTCGCCCCACTGTGGTAAAAACGCAAATTCTTATTTAGCTCTCCCGAACAACTCCGGTAGTTCCAAGCCAGCGCATTCATCCCCTTCATCTTGTGAATCAAACCGGTCACATATGGACGATCACTCGATCCTTCCAACCCGTGAGACACAATCAACAAAGGCCTCTCCTCTATGGAACCTCCATACCAATCAATATCCAAGAAATCCTGATCCGGCGTTATCACTCGCTCCCGGCGAGGTATCTCAGCCAACTGCACTTTCCGAAAAACGGAGGGATAAATACTCTGGGTATGCCCGTCCGGTAACCAAAGAGGCGGGGTGTAATTTTCTAACATTAAATAAAAAAGTCTGGCAATAATTGATTTTCAGGTGTATTCGGATTCACACGATATTCCGTAAAATCCGTCACCCCTTCTGCACGCAATACGTCCTCGTCAATATAGAAATGACCACTCACCGACTTTGCATCTTTCTGTAAGATTGCCGCAGCAGCATCCGCCATAATCGTGGCCTTACGCCCTAATTGCATCATTTGCGCATTTCCTACGGCAAATTCGATGGCGGCAGTGGCAATAATGGTTTTAGGCCAAAGTGAATTAAACGCCACTTTTCCCTTAAACTCTGACGCCATTCCCAGGGTGCATAAGGACATCCCGAATTTCGCAATCGAATAAGCCACGTGATTTTCAAACCAGCGCGCCTCCACATTCAGAGGTGGCGAAAGCGTTAACACGTGGGGATTTTCTGATTTCAATAAATGAGGTAAACAAGCCTGGGCACACAAATAGGTTCCACGCGTGTTGACCTGATTCATCAAATCGTATTTCTTCATCTCCGTGCTCAGGGTTCCCGTGAGCTGAATCGCCGAAGCGTTATTGATCAGAATGTCGATGCCACCGAAGGTATCCACCGCTTTTTGAACCGCAGCTAAAACCTGATTTTCGTCACGAATGTCGACCATACAGGCCAAAGCCTTTCCTCCAGCCGCCTCAATTTCTGCCGCCGCCGTGTGAATCGTCCCCGGTAATTTAGGATGTGGATCTGAGGTTTTTGCTGCAATAACGATGTTTGCGCCCTCTGAAGCTAATTTTTTCGCAATCTCTAATCCGATCCCACGGGATCCACCCGTAATAAAAACGGTCTTGTTTTTGAAGTGCATCTTGTTCAAATTTATTCTTCTTCTAAATTACGATTTTCTTTCAAAGACAGATACATTTTAAATTTTTGCATTGTACTTTTGTGAATTAATAATCACGCTTAAGACAAAAATGATTTTACCTTTTAAATCCGTCAGCCTTTCACACCGTACTGCGCCGCTCGCCATTCGCGAGATGTTAGCGTTGAACGAGGAAGAGAGCAAAGGATTTTATGTGAAGTGTAAGGATCTTTTTGGCCTAAATGAATTATTAATCGTTTCTACTTGTAACCGCACCGAGTTCTATTATACCTCTGATCGCGACATCTCGACAGATTTAACGAAAGCCTTTTTAATCGAAAAAGGTCTGACGAACACAGCGGAATACCTAGGCTATTTCAAGCAAATGAACGAAACAGAGGATTCTCTGCGTCATTTATTCGAAGTAGCGACCGGTTTACAATCCAAGGTTGTGGGTGATTTACAGATCCCGAACCAAATCAAGAAAGCCTACCAACAAGCGGCTGATTTAAATATGGCAGGTCCATATTTACACCGTTTGATGCATACCATTTTCTACTCAAACAAGCGTGTAGCGCAAGAAACTTCGTTCCGTGATGGAGCAGCATCCGTTTCTTATGCTACTGTCGCTTTAGCCGAAGAACTTTCTCAAGCCCTTCCAAGTCCGAAAGTATTAATCTTAGGATTAGGCGAAATCGGTTTAGATGTGTGCAAGAATATGGAAGAAAAGGATTTTGCGGAGTTCACGATTATGAACCGCACGATCGAGAAAGCAGAGAAAATCGCGGCTGGAAAAGAATTATTCAGAGTCGCTCCTATCGCCGATTTGTGGAAGGAAGTAGCTGCCGCTGACATCATTATCTCCTCCGTTCGCACGGATAGCCCGATTATAACGCAGGCGGAGATCAAGAAATTGCAATTATTGTCCTTTAAATATTTCATCGACCTTTCTGTGCCTCGCAGCATCGAAGACGGCATCGAGAAGATTAATGGCGTCCTTTTATACAATATCGATACGTTGAAGGAGCGTGCGGATGAGGCTTTGGCCACTCGCTTAGCTTCGATTCCGGACGTGCGCACCATCATTGAAGAGAGTATTATTAGCTTTAATGATTGGTCTAAAGAGATGGAGGTTTCACCTACCATCAACAAATTGAAAAATGCGTTAGAACAAATCCGCAAGGAGGAGTTGAATCGCCACATGAAGGGGTTGACGAAAGAGGAGACGGAAAAACTAGAGAAAATTACGGCTGGTTTAGTACAAAAAATCATCAAACAACCCATCATCCACCTAAAAGCTGCTTGCAAGCGAGGGGATTCCGACAAAATGGTCGATGTATTGAACGATCTGTTCAACTTAGAGAGTTTCGAAGAAATCGAATCTTAATTTATCCTGATGAATAGCGAAATTCTTCAAAAGCTGGCCCGCTACTGCGCCTATCAGGAAAGATGCGTGCAGGAACTGGAACAAAAGATGAAGACTTTCGAGGTGTTGCCTTCGGAATTTGCGGAATATCTATCCTGGCTTTCTGAAAATAATTACCTGAACGAAGCCCGTTTTGTCGAGATCTTCGTCCGTTCTAAATTCAACCAAAAAGGCTGGGGACGCACTAAAATCAACTACGAATTACGGAAGCGCGGCATTTCTGCCTCTTTATTAGCTGGTGCCTGGGATGGAATCGACGATCAAGATTATATCGAGAAAGCCCGCACTTTATTGAAGAAAAAAAGAGACGAGATCAAAACTGGCACTTCGCCTCAGCGCTACCAAAAATGCTATAACTATGGCCTCTCCAAAGGCTACGAATCTTCCCTAGTTCGCGAGCTTTTAAAGCCTCTATTTGCATAAAAGCAAATTTTCCCTACCTTTGGCATATGAATTCACACACAATCAACTATTTAACAGGATATTATTACGCAGGTTATTACAACGCTGCCTAATCGGTTATATAGTTTTTTGTCAATTATATCAGCCGACTTTACGTCGGTTTTTTGTTTTATGAGCTTACAAATCACAGCGGCGAGCCGCTTAAACAGCGTGGAGGAATACTATTTCTCTAAAAAATTGAAGCAGATTGCGGCTTTGAAGGAATCCGGTGTACCTATCATTAACTTAGGTATCGGCTCCCCAGACCTAGCTCCTTCCGCGGAAACGATCGCGGCGCTCACAGAAAGTGCGGCGAATCCTTCGAATCACGCCTACCAAGGTTACCAGGGTATTCCCGCTTTACGCGAAGCATTCGCGTCATTTTATGCTAAACATTACGGAGTGACGGTTAATCCGGCTTCCGAGATTTTGCCGCTTATCGGCTCCAAAGAAGGCATCATGCACATCGCCATGGCCTATTTAGAAAAAGGCGATGTAACTCTAATTCCTAATCCGGGCTACCCTACCTATTCAGCAGCTTGTTCACTAGCGGGTGCTACGGTAGAAAGCTATGAATTATCGGCTTCGAATGGCTGGTTACCAGACTTGAAAGCCTTAGAAAAACGGGATCTTTCGAAAGTAAAAATTATGTGGGTAAACTACCCGCACATGCCCACAGGTGCACAGGCAACGAAAGAATTCTTCGTAGAATTACGCGATTTCGCGCTTCGCCATTCGATACTATTAGTGAATGATAATCCCTACAGTTTTATCTTGAACGAGCAGCCGTTAAGCATGCTTTCCATTCCGGGTATGCAAGACGTGGCGATCGAATTGAATTCCCTTTCGAAGTCCCACAATATGGCAGGATGGAGAATTGGGGCGGCTTTTGGGAAGGCTGAATTCCTTGGGCCTGTGTTGAAGTTCAAATCCAATATGGACTCGGGGATGTTCTTACCTCTGCAACAAGCGGCGGTGAAGGCCCTTTCTGCGAATGCGGACTGGTTTGCGAATCAGAATCGCATTTACCGTTCTCGCCAAACGCTAGTTTTCGAACTTTTAGACTTACTCGACTGCGTATATGATCCGGCACAATCGGGGATGTTTGTTTGGGCCAAAATCCCGGCTACATTCGACTCAGGCTATGCACTTTCAGATAAAATTTTAGATGAAAACGCGGTGTTTATTACGCCGGGAGGAATCTTTGGAACCCAAGGAGACGGCTATGTCCGCATCTCACTTTGCGCCCAAGAATCCGTTTTCTCACAAGCGATAGCTCGCATCAAAAATCACAGCAATGGCATCTCATAAAGTAGGTATTATCGGTATCGGATTAATTGGTGGATCCATCGCCTTAGGCCTGCGCAAGTCTGGCTGGGCCTCTGAAATCGTAGGTATAGACACGAATCCCGTTCACCAGAAAAAGGCAGTAGCCTTAGGACTCGTTGACCGAATTGCCACCTGGCAAGAGGCGATCGACCAAGTCGAAGTATTTATCTGTGCGATTCCAGTAGACCTTTTAGTCGCGCTAATCCCATCCGTTTTAGACGCGCTAAAACCCGGCCAAACCATTATCGAGGTAGGTTCCACCAAAAGTCCCGTTTTCGAGGCCTTAAAAAACCACCCTAAACGCGCCCAATTCGTTTCCACACACCCAATGGCCGGAACCGAATTCTCTGGTCCTGAAGCAGCCGTCCAAGGCCTTTTCGTGGGAAAACGCGGCGTGATTTGCGACAAAGAATTAAGCGACCCAGCTGCCGTGGCTCTGATCGAAGATTTATACCGCACCGGTTTAGAGATGAACCTCATTTACATGGGATCTATCGAACACGACATGCACACGGCGTATATCTCACACATCTCACACATCTGTTCCTTCGCTTTAGCGAACACAGTATTAGAGAAAGAGAAGAACGAAGCCCGCATTTTCGAATTAGCCTCTACCGGTTTCGAGTCGACCGTTCGTCTTGCAAAATCATCCCCTGAAACTTGGAGTCAGATTTTCCACCAGAATCAGGAGAACCTTTTGGATGTACTCGACGAGTATATCAACACCCTCTTGAAATACAAAGGCCTGATGCTTTCCGGCAGCTACGAAAAGCTGAAGGAAGAGTTAGGAAAGGCGAATGATATTGGGAGGATATTGAAAGGATAGTTATTTAAGCCTTCTATATAGCCAACGAATAACTCGAAACAAAAGTAAAATAATAACAACGTAAATAAGAATGGAGATCAATTCTCCAAACCAAAGCGATTGTAGGAATAGAATTTTCATGATTAGTGGATTTTCCAAGCTGAAGGTTTAACTGAAGTAATTGTGTAGGCTCCTGTTAAAGTGTTGTAAGTAATATATAATTCTTCCATAGGATGTGAATAACCAAAATTTAATGATCCATTGACAGAAACTATTATTTCCCAATGTCCACCAATTATTAATTGAATGTTACCGTTTGGCTGAATATTCCCAAATTGATTCCAGTAATCTTGCACATAAGAACCTCCAAAGAAAAAACCATCTAAACGAGAAAATACATTGTCGACTTCTCCGTTTTTGTTCCACGTAAAATTTGCAGAAAAATTTCTCAGCCAGTCCAAATTGTACCTAATAAAACCTTTGGGATTGTTATTTACACAATCAGTACAAATTTCCATATCATCTGTATTGCCCAACAATTGTATTTTATTTTCATAATTATAAGGCTTAAATAACATTTGCCTTATTGAATCACTCATTGAACTTGAACTAAGGCTAATCACTATTAAAGAATCAGTTTTGGATAATTTATCCTTTTCTAAAATAGATAAAAACTGAATCATCTGTTCAGTAGATTTAAAATCGATAATAATACCTTTAGGTTTTTTATCTATTTGGACCAATTGACCTTTTAGCTCATTTTGAGGAATTATTCCGCTTAAATCATCTTGACAACTAAAAAGCAAACTGATTGAAAACAGGTAAATAAATAGTATTAGTGGATTTTTCATATTTGTTTTTTTTCAAATATGAGATGAAAATTATGTACTCCAAAAATTATAAGTTATAGCATTATAACTTAAGTAATTAAAACAAATGGGTTTCGTACATTTAGATTAAATAACCACTAATACAATGACACACCCTTGCGATCAAATCCGAAAAATCAGATCTAAACTTGGTATATCACAAGAATATATTGCTAACAGATTAGAAATATCTCAAACAGCATATTCAAAAATCGAAAATCAGCAGACTAAAATTAAGTATGAGACACTGCTAATTATTTCTCAGATCCTTGAAGTACCAATAGTTGATCTTTTTGAATCTAATAATAAAGAAACAAATACTTCAAATTTAATTGAACCGACTTATGAAGAAACAATTCTTGAGTTGAAAAAAATCATAAATTTTCAGCTACGTCTCATAGATTTTATCATAAAAAAAGACTCTCATTTCTGAGAGTCTTTTTTGTTTCTTATTTCGACCGCACACTCAGCGGCTTCCACGTATTATTCTTCGAATCCATATCCGGGAAAGAATGATCTGGATCAATTACCACGGATTTGATTGGAAGCTTTGTCGACGTGCGGAATGTCCAAGTCGCACCGCGCTGCCAGATTTCCACTGGGAACGTGAAGCGCTCTTTTTCTCCACTTGTTAATTCTACTTCCACGACTGCTGGCATCGCCATCTTGTCTAAGTTTTCAATCGTGATCACAGCTCCTTTAGCTGGATCTTGCTCTACATAATCCACATCTTTCACGGATTGATCAAGTCTCCAAAGCTCATAAAACCAAGCTCTCCAGAACCAGCCTAAATCCTCACCCGCACCATCTTCCATCGCTCGGAAGAAATCCATTGGGGTTGGGTGTTTGAAGGCCCATTTATTAATATAATTCTTGAATGCATAATCAAAACGATCCGCTCCTAAGATATTTTCGCGTAAGATACGTAAACCAAAACCTGGTTTGTTATAGGCCTCCCAGCCTAAATTACGTGTTTGGATCACATCAGGAATCGACATAATCGGATCTGCCGTTTCACGGAACATCGACTTAGCGATCGTATGCATATCAAATTTGCGGTTCTTGTATTCACCCTTATTGAATGCATCTGTCGAATAGAAGTTGATGAAGGTATTGAATCCTTCATCCATCCAAGCAAACTTGCGTTCGTTGTTTCCCACGATCATCGGGAACCAGTTATGGCCAAATTCGTGATCCGTCACTCCCCATAAAGAGGCTGTCTTATCTTGATAACCACAGAAAATAATTCCCGGGTACTCCATGCCAGAAACCACACCAGCCACATTGGTCGCAACCGGGTAGGTGTATTCATATAACCAATTCGAATAATGCTCAATCGATGCTTTCACATATTCAGACGAACGTCCCCAGGCGTCTTTTCCATCCGATTCCACCGGATAAACAGAAACAGCCAATGACTTTTTGCCACTAGGCAAATTGATGCGACAGGCGTCTAAGATAAAGGCCTTAGAAGAGGCGAAAGCTACGTCACGTGCATTGTTGCACTTAAATTTCCAAGTCAACCGATCCTTCGCAGGACGAGAAGCCGGGTCAGTCACCTCGGCTGCTGAACGTATAACAACTGTCGTTTCAGAGTTCGCCGCCGCAGCCCATTTCTTCACCTGATCAGCCGTATAAACCTCTGTAGGGTTTAACAATTCACCCGATCCCACCACAATGTGAGAGGCTGGTGCATTGATTGAATACTCAAAATTGCCATATTCTAAATAGAACTCGCCTGCCCCTAAATAAGGTAACACGTTCCAACCTTCGATGTCATCATATACACAAACACGCGGAAACCATTGAGCCACGGTGTAGATTGCTCCGTTTTTGGTTTTTTGAATACCCATGCGATCCGACGCATTCTCTGGCGAAGTAAAGGAATAAGCGATCTTAATCTTAGCCGTCCCTACTTTTTCTGCTAATGGAGACGCTAAACGAATCTGCATTCTCGTATCTTCAACAATGAAATTAGCTGGCTTGCCATCGATCATTACACTCTCGATTTTATAGCCTCCCTCGAAGGCTAAATTTCCAAAACGCCCCCCATTGATGGGCGTCGTCTTGCCTCCGCGAGATTGGGTATTGAAGCTGTTTTGGTCTAATTGCAACCACAAGAAAGGCAACTTATCTGGAGAATTATTCTTGTAAGTAATCTCCACATCCCCTGTGATTTTATTCGCGACATCATCCAATGAAACGGCAATCTTGTAGTCTGCCGAATTCTGCCAGTAACCCGGGCCTGGAACACCCGCCGCTGAACGCGCTGGAGAAACAGGTCCGTAGTTCCATAAAGGATGGAATAACTCGTGTGCTGAATATTTGCTTTGCGCTATTGCAGCAGTAGTAATGAAGGCCAAAAGGCCCATAAACGCCAGTTTTCTCAACATAAAAATCTTATTTGTGATCAAAAATAGTTAAAACTTCCTCATCCATCAAACGCGTAGATAAACCCAAAGCCTTAGGCACTTCGTAGTGGTAGAAGAATTTCATCGTATGAATCTTGTCCTGGTAGAAAGCTTCGTCTTCTGCGCTCAAACCACCTTTTGCTAAGGCAGCCGCCGCTACGTGACCTTGCTTTAACCACTGCCATGCGACAGTAATTAAACCGAACAATTCCATATATAACGTAGAATCCGCTAAGAAAACTTCGATTTCGCCTTTCATTGCGAAGCCTAATTTATGCATCGTCACCTTTGTTAAATTCTCTAATTCTTTCTCCAGCATACTCGCATATTTAGCGATGCTTTCGTGGCCTTTTGCCACCGCGATGTCTGCGTAGACTAATTTTCCTAAGGTCTGTAATGCCGCTCCATTGTTCGTCGGAATACCGCGACCTAATAAAGTCAAGCCGTGAATACCGGTCGTTCCTTCGTAAATGGACATAATCCGCACGTCGCGTGCCATTTGCTCTAAGGGGAAATCTTCCGTGTATCCATAACCTCCTAATACTTGTAATCCTTGATTCACCGCAAGAATCCCCATCTCTGCTGGATAGGTTTTAGCCACGGTAGTCATCAAATCCAGCATCATTTGGGCTTCTTTTTTCTCCTCACCCTCTAAGCTTTTCGCTAAATCATCCCACATAAAGCATTGGAATAACAGACCCATAGATCCTTCCACAATGGCTTTTTGGAAATACAACATACGCTGCACATCCGGGTGATTCTTGATTAAGGTAGGAGGTGTGTTCGGGTCTTTGTTTGTTAATAAACGACCTTGAGCACGCTCATTTGCGTATTGTTTCGAGGCGTGGTAGGCAGCTGATGCGATGTAGGCACCACCCATTCCTACACCTAGACGTGCTTCGTTCATCATTTGGAACATGTAAGACAAACCTTTATTCGGTTCGCCTACTAAGTAACCAATCGAGTTTCCTTTATCTCCAAAAGAGAGGTGAAGAGCTGGTGTGGCTTTTTGGCCCATCTTATGATAGACGCCTAAAGAAACCACTTCATTATTCACTAAAGTGCCATTTTCGATACGCTTTTTAGGCACAACGAAAAGAGAAATCCCTTTCGTACCTGCCGGAGCGCCCTCTAAACGAGCTAAAACTAAGTGAATGATATTTTCTGAGAAGTGATTATCTCCTCCTGAAATGAATATTTTTTGACCTTTGATGGCATAGGTTCCATCTCCTAAATCTTTCGCCGAAGTAGACGCATCATTCAAGGAACTTCCCGCCTGTGGCTCGGTTAAACACATCGTTCCCGCCCACTTGCCAGAAAGCATATTGGGAACGTAGGTGTCCGCTAATTCTTTGGAACCAAAAGAAGCAATCAAATGCGCTGCTCCGTGAGACAAACCCGTAAACATCACGGCTGAATTATGGGCTGCACCGCGAATAAATTCGTGTGCTCCACCAATCATCGAAGGAACTTGCTGTCCTCCGTGTTCGACATCAAACGTACAACCGATCATTCCCGACTCCCCCATCTCTTTCATGTAAGGTTCAATGCCCGGGTGAACGTGCACGACTCCATCGATTAATTCAGCCGCTTTGCGATCTGAATCTACATAAATGGGGCGTAAATATTTTTCGGCAATGGCATCAGCTGAATCTAATACCATATCAAACATTTCAGGTGTATAATCCGCGTAACGAGGATAGTTACACAGGGAAGCAGTATCAAAAACCTCTTTTAAAATAAAGTCTAGGTTGCGACGGTCGTATTCTCTTGCCATGGTTATAACGTTTAGGTTGTAACAAATTTGCAGAGAAAAAAACTATTATGCAAGCATACTATATTTATAATGGAGGCAAGGAATATCCGAGGTTATATTTAATGAATGCTGCGTCTTTGCAATTCCAAAGTGGGATGTCTTTGTAGCGAATATTATTGAAATCTACATAGAACACTAATTTTTGGTAGGCATCCGTAGGAATCCCATTAAAGCGATCTACAGATAAGCGTTTTTGCGTCAAACCTCCTACCATAAAATAGCCCAAAACTTCCTGCGTAGGATTACTCGTACAAGTTAAGTTACCCATTACTTGAGCAGGCACTTTGTCAAAAATTCCCCCACTTAACTTACGTTGATCCTCTAGTCTCTTCCAATACGTATGCGCCTCTTTCGGGATCGAATACACATCTAATTGCACCACCCAATCCGTAAAATCTTCATAAGGCAGCTGACCTAAATCTATCGATAAGTTCTTTCCACTCAGCAGAAAATCATCTAAGAGATAGGGCTGAGTATTTTGAGGCGCTTGCCAACATTTACAGTTACAGGGTGGTGTAGGTGCTGGGGGTGGCGGAGGAGTAGGACAGGTTAATAAAAACTGTCGGAAGTCCTGGCGCTTTACGAAATAATAATCTTCTGTGGCTTTTGGGTCCTTGATGCTTGCTGTTAAAGGGAATCGCATATCTTCCACTTTAGTCGCGTTCTTAAATGAATAAGAAAATTCGGCTAATTCAGGCGCAGGGCTGATCGTCTGGAAGTTCGATTCAATCGTTTTCCCATCGAGTAGCTTGATGCGGAGCTTGTATTTTTCGCCTACCACTCCCTTAAATCCTGCAGGACTTAAATAATAACCCTTACTCTTCTCATAATAGGCTGTTTCTTTACCGTTACCATCCACTAGACGCACATTGGCATCCGTGATGGGCTGACCCGAAAACTGGGTGGCATCATAGGGAGAATAGGCACTCACGTAATTTAAGCGAACGTTGTATGGGCCGTCTACATTGGAAACTTCGCCGTAAACGACGATAGCTGAACTCAGGTTTTGGGTTTGAAAATCCTCGATCTCCGTCTCGCAAGAACTCAAAAGAAACAAGGCACAAAAAAATAGGATTAGGTGTCTCATTAGAATTTGAAGTTATAGGTGATGGATGGAATCGCGGCGCCTAAAACCGACAATTGGTAGGTTTTCGCCTGGTTGATTTCACCGGTGGAAGAACGGAAATAGACGGAGTAGGCGTTTTGGCGACCTAGTAAATTATAGATGGAGAAATTCCAGCTTCCTTGCCAGCGTTTGCCCGGATTAGGATCGATCGTAATTCCCACGTCTAATCGGATATAATCCGGAATTCGTTCCGCATTTCGAAGCGTAAACGAGGCCGTAGAATAGCCATCTAATAATTCCTTGATCTCTTTAGAAGTCAAATACGTGTAGCGCGTGCCGTTGTAGGTATAGGAGGTTTGGTCCAAACCTGGTCGCGGGAAGATACCTGTCGCCACCGCATAATCATACAGATCATTAAACGAATAGATTTTGTAGCGGCCATTCGGATACGTAATCGGGCGACCCGTCGTGTAAGTAAAATTCGCATTAAACGAAATGCGATTTGTCCAGCGGTTATTCAACACAAACTTAAACGTATGTGGTGTATCAAAATTTGCCGGAAACTGTATCCCAAAATTCGCCTCTTTCTGATTCTCATTGGCTTGAATCGTTCTAAAGGTACGCGCATAGGTATAAGACACCCAACCTGTCAATCGCTTGCCACGGGATTTTTTCAAGAAAAATTCTGCTCCGTAAGCCATTCCTTTTCCCACTAATAATTGGGTTTCTACTGTGGGATTCAAATATAATTGAGCACCATCTACATAATCCACCACGTTATTCAAATTCTTATAGTAGAACTCCGCGGAGGTTTCGAAGACAGCATTTGAGGCGTTTGTGAAGTTCTTGAAGAAACCGATGGAATATTGATCTGCGATTTGAGGGGGAATCTGTTGATTCGAATTCTTCCATATATCCGACGGCGAAACGGCCATCGTATTTGATAATAAATGGCGGAATTGCTGCATGCGGTTGAAACCAATTTTAATAGAGAAGCTTGTATCTAATTTAATCGCTAATGATAATCGTGGTTCGAAGCCACCATAGGTCGCTACCACTTCATTCGAAGCAGCGCTCAAGGTATCCGTAATCGTATTCATCTCACGTGGTGTGCCTAGCTTATACTGGTAGAAATCCCCTGGCCCTAGTAATTGATATGAGGCATAACGTAAGCCATAATCCAAACTTAGTTTTTTACCTAAAGGCAAGCTATGGCCTACATAGGCCGCCATCTCCCGCGTATGTTCGGTAGGCATGGCAAATTTATCTACTTTAGAAGACGAAGAATTGGGCAAAAAGCTGCCCGCATCATTCGCAAAGGCAGATAGTTCCGCACCTAAATCGATTCGTCCATATTTGCCGATGTCTTTACTTAACTCTTCTTTAATGGAGGTTTGAATGATAGAGGGTTTCCAAAGGAATTCCAAACCTTGTTTTTGGCCCTCAATTCCATAGGTATAATCACTGTAAAAGGCCGTAAAATTATGAGACAAATCCCCTTTCAGTAAGGCATTATGCTTGAAGCTTAGCGCCTTCGTATTCCAAGAATACAGGGTGTCCTGCGCAAATTTGAATCCATCATTACTCGCATAACCCGATAGGGAGATGCGCTGATTCTTCCCAAAACGATGCGTCAACTTAAAGTTCACATCGTAGAAATCCGCCTTGCTCTTCGCTAAACTCGGATTAGGAAAGTACTTCATATAAAAGTCTGAAATCGAACCGCGGGCGCCCACAATTAACGATGTCTTCCCTTTCACCAGCGGCCCATCCACTAAAATACGGGATGAAATAGGCCCCACTCCGCCTTGCAACGACCATTTATCAAAATCACCTTCCTTCACGCGCACATCTAACACGGAGGAGGCTCTACCGCCATACATCGATGGAATCCCGCCTTTGTACAAGCTCAAATCCTGCACCATATCCGCGTTGAAACCGGTGAAAAATCCGAATAAATGGGAGGTGTTAAACAAGGGAACGCCGTCTAGCAAAACCAGGTTTTGATCCACATTTCCACCCCGGACATTAAATCCAGAGGCTCCTTCACCCACCGTAGAGACGCCGGGAAGCAACAAAATACTGCGAATCACATCGGCCTCGCCCATCAGAGTAGGCAGTTTTTTCAAGGTCTTCGAGGACATCTTTTCCACACCCATCATCGCCCGATTCACGTTCGCATCTGTCTTCTCTGCCGTGATGACCACCTCGCCTAATAATTGCTCTGATCGCTCTAATTCGATGTTAAACTGCGTGTTTTTGGAAAGATCAAGACGAAACGTTTTGAATTTATACCCTAGGCTACGCGCAATTACCTGATAGGAACGGGCGGCAATCGTCACCGAAAATACCCCTAAAGAATCGGTCGTTCCGCCAGCAGAAGAACCCGAGAAAAACACCGAGGCTCCCGCGATGGGCGCCTTGTTTTCTATATCTACAATCTTTCCAGAAAAGATGATATATCCTTTGCGTTGAGCGTGCAATAACGAGCTACTTAGTAGCAATAAGATCCATACTCTTAGGCCTAATTTCATTTAGTTTTATTTCGTAAAATGAGCAGCCCTTTCGCCTGCTTCCATTGAGGATCGAATCCTCCTTGTGGGAATTTCGCTACCGCATGCGAACCCAGCGCCACATCTAAATCCCCGTCTCCATCTAGATCCGCGATGTCCATTACGGACCAGCGGCCTAGGTGTTCAATAGGTAAAGTCATCGGGATAAAAGTCCCTTTTCTATTTTCAAAATACATCGCTCCCTCTGCCGGTCTACCTGCCACATCCGGGAACAAGGCGATCGAAATCAAGTCCGAATCCCCATCCCCATCGAAATCGGCGGGCATCACTTTAGTGGCACCGTTTTGGGAGAAAAAGGCTTTCTGTTTGAATTTCATCCCCCCGGTATTTTCAAAGACATACACACCATGATAGGGTTTCAAAACCGTCGTAAAATCTGCATTATCTCCTGCAGAATACACTATATCCAGGTCTTTATCTCCATCGATGTCAGCCACATCAAAAGAAGACGATCCATAGATGGATGGGAATCGCAAAAGCTGCGTCTCTTTAAATTTCAATCCCCCTTCGTTTTCAAACAATAAAATACGCTCATCTCCCTGGGCAAAAAGGGCTAAGATATCCGGCTTCCCGTCGCCTGTAAAATCGCGAACGATGGACTTAGTCGCGCCCGTTTGAGGATTTAATACTTGCTTTTGATACGTTCCATTCTTTAGCTTCCACACCGACATTCCACCCACTTTGAAGCCAAATTCCGAGGTAATTAATTCATCCCCCGCTTCGCCGTCCAGGTTCATTGACACTAGCCCGATCGGACGATTCAAACCCTGCAATATCTTTTTCCCTGAAGCTGCACTGCTCACAAATCCATTCACATCCGGATTCGCTTGTGTCGTCGTTCCTATGAACGTATAGAGTGTTTGCGCACCTAACAAGGTAATGTCTGTCAGCGCATCTTGGTCCTTCTTCGTTTCTAGTAATTTACCAGCTGCGTCCCATTTCCAAATCACCCGATTCGATTGATCCCCCGCAATGATTTGCTTACGAGCCGCATCGATTCGAACTGCCGTCATGTTAGGCAAAGTCGTTCCAGGTAAAGTCGCCACTATAGGTTCCGCTTCGAACAGCGTTTGGGTTTTCAAAGGAACATAGGCTGGCATCTCTAAGGTCTTAGGTGCCTCCTCTAAATAATAAGCCTTGATCTTTTCCCAGTCTTCATCCGGAATCAGTTGGGAGCCTGGACCCAGAATCGTGTAGTCAGAAAGCGGTTTCTCTAACATACCGATCTCTTTGTCCACGCCCATCATGATGCCCATGTAAGGTAAGGTGCTGTATTGCCACACATTTTTAGGTAACATGCCTGGGTCTGGAAGCAGGTGGCAGGAAGCGCAATAAGTTTTTGCCAGCTCTTTCCCTTCTGCCGCTTTGTTCGAGCAACTAGGCAAGCCATAGGCTAAGACAGAAAAAAAGGCGATTGCCAGCAATTTGCGCATTCTACAATTTCTTAAATACCTGTAGTTTATCGTTATTTCTTGCCACTAGATACAAAATACCAGCAGAAGTTTTCACCTGCTTTATATCACGAATATCGCCCTCTAACATCAAGCCAGTATCCGTAGGAATCAAAGTTCTGAAACCACCCTTTCCATTTCCTTTTAGAATGAGGCCAAAGAACGCATCATAACGCGCCTGGTACATCGATGCCCCATTGAAGTTTCCTCCCACAATCACATCTAAATTTCCATCTTTATCTACATCTTCCGTACGCAAGACCATGATTTTAGAGACTTGTGCTAAGGCCGGAAGCGCCACCATTTTGAACGTCTTATTACCCTGATTTTCTAAGTACACAGACTCAAAGGTATTGACACGCTTTTCATCAGCCCCTTCTAATTCCTTATCGCCAAAAATCTCCTCCACCGTCTTACCCGCAAACATGTGGTAAGCCGTATACTTCTTGTTAATGATGCTTGGAATCTGTTTCCCCATCTCATCCTTGCTATTGATAGGAAACCAATCATCACCGCGGTTATAAGAAACGATGTGCTCCTTCGTATCATTTTTATCGATGTCCTTAATCTGCATACGCAATTGACCTCCTAGTTCTTTGCGCAGTTTCGTGTTCGTCCCTAGATTTCCTACGATGAAATCTATGTCTCCATCTTTGTCAAAATCAGCCGCCGTAATTCCGGACCAGAAACCGGTCTTTTCCGCTAAACCATTCTCGATTAGCTTGAATTTACCCTTGTTATTTTCAAAAGTTTTGATCGGCATCCAATCTCCCACTACCGTTAAATCTGCATCTCCATCCTTATCGATATCCGCCCAAATCGCCTCCGTTAACATTCCCGCCTCACGTAATTCAGGAGCCAATGCCACCGTCTTGTCCGCGAAATGTCCTTTACCATCATTCACTAATAGATAAGAACGAGGCGATGCACCATACGAATAACCTACCACGCGGCCACCCACAAATAAATCGGTATCTCCATCGCGATCGATATCACATGGTCGAACCACTGATTTGTTATCGTACATAGGAGGTAAGGCATTCAATGATCTAGAGAAATTACCTTTTCCGTCGTTTGTATACAGACGATCGAATTGCTCTGGCATTTGGTCGTAAAATTCATTCCCACCTGTTACCACATACAAGTCTAAGTCTTTGTCGCCATCCGCATCAAAAAATAAGGCATCCACATCCTCGTACAAGGAATCTGCTTTGAAGACTGGTTGATTGGATACAACAAAACCCGCTCCTTTCTGCAATAATAATTGACCTGCCTGGTATTTCGCACCACCTACATAGACATCCTCTAATCCATCGCCATTCACATCACCTACCGCCATTTTAGGACCTTCGATCGACACTTTGAACGGAATTAGCAATTCGCGATTAAAGTCAAAATAGACATTCTCCTGGTGTTGGTAAGGGAAGCTTACACCCGCTGTCACCTCTTCGAAAAGAGGCTTCACTGGAGCCGAGAATTGGTAATCTTTCACATTCACGTTCGCATTTTTCTGCTCCATCGTGAGGGTGGTATTGATCTTCGGATTTTTAACGATCTGCATCTTCTCATTTTCCCAAATGACCAGCATCTCATCCACCTGCTGTAAATCTCCAATTCCAAACAATAAAGTAGGTTCCACCGAACTCATGAAACCACGTGTAGGCATCATTTGCTGTAATTGCTGTCCGTCCTTTGTCTTCAAAATAACTTTCGCTCCTACCCCAAATGTGTTTCCACCATCCCCTTTAAACTTTACTTTAACGAAATTATGCTTCAATAACTGACGGCTGTTGTTTTGATACACACTCGCCTTTTCGTTCAGGTTATTCGTCACTAAGTCTAAGTCCCCGTCGTTATCTAAATCCGCATAAGTAGACCCATTAGAAACGCCTTTTTCCTCAAAACCCCATTTCAAAGACTTGTCTACGAAGCGTAAATCCTTTGCGCCTTTGAAAATGTAATTGTGAACACGGCCATCTGGCATCAAATCAATCGCTTGCTGATCTAATTTCTCGGAAGTAGGCAAGCCATAGTGCAAAGAATCACCAATCACGAATTTCAAATAATCTAAGTCATTCGGGCGACGTAAAATACCATTCGATACGAAGATGTCCTTGATTCCATCCCCATCGTAATCATTCATCAAGGTACTCCAGCTCCAGTCCGTCGCAGCCACCCCAGAAGAGGCAGCGATGTCGGAGAATTTTTGGCCTCCCATATTTAACTGAAGGCAGTTTCTCGAGTATTGATTGAAATAACCGAACTGCAATTTGTACATGTAGATGTCCAAAGGATCCTCTCCCACCGACGATTTCTCCACTTTCTCTTCATCCGGATACATGTCCAGCGTCATCACATCTTGGAATCCATCGTTATTAATATCCGCCACATCAGAACCCATCGAGAAGCGACTTAAATGCTTGAAGTGATCCCGAATTCCCTCCTTATAGGTACCATCTTTTTGGTTGATATAATAGTAATCATCCTCGTGGAAGTCATTGCTCACATAGATATCTAACCAGCCGTCGTTATTAATATCAGCTACAGAAATCCCTAGACCGTAACCCATCGCCGCTTGGTAGATACCGGACTCTTTCGATACATCCACAAACTTACCTTTGTCATTGCGGTAGAGATAATCCCCTGCCTCATTGTCTTTTAACGAGCGCGTGTTCACTCGGTCATACGATCGCGTGTTATGCACCGCGTGATTTAATAAATAGCAATCTAAATCGCCGTCTTTATCGTAATCGAAGAAAGCAGCTTGCGTAGAGAAGCCGGTGAAATCTAAACCATATTCGTTCGACTTCTCCGTGAACGTATTATCCCCGTTGTTGATATACAATTCATTCGATCCCTCTAAACCTTTGTAATTTCCTACCGCACAAACATAAATATCTAAGAATCCATCCGCGTTCACATCAGCCATCGTGACACCGGTTTTCCAGTCAGAGAAACCTTCGATACCCGCTTTCGCTGAGATGTCTTCAAATTGCATATCCCCTTTGTTCAAGTACAATTTATTCTTTCCTTGATTCGACACGAAGAACAAATCCACTAAACCATCATTATTGATGTCCCCGGAAGAAACCCCACCGCCATTGTAGAAATAGAGGTAATCGAGGATATTAAAATCCTTCGTTTCGGTGATATTATTCGCAAAATCAATGTGTGTCTTTTCCGCATCTAATTTTTCGAAAAGCACCACATCATCACCTGAGTTGCAGGCAAAAAGAGCTAGAGAAAATAAAAGTGTGAATAGATAATTTTGGGTACGCATTGTTTTAAAATTTAAATACTTGGGCTTTGTCATCATTTTTGGCCAAAACCACGTAAGTCGACTTTCCTCCTTTTACGAGTGCCATATTACGTACTTGACCTAGGGTTTTAAATCCGGTTTGCTTCGATAATTTCACGGCGAATTTACCTTTACCTTGAGCTTCAAGCAGAAGACCATAATTCGCATCAAATCGCCCCCACTCCGGAAGTGAGTCAAAGAAATTACCCGCTAATAAAATATCTAGTTTACCATCCTTATTAAAATCCCCCGTTTCAATCGCGCGAATAGGCGAGAACTGGGCTTGGTAAGGCAGCGCTTGAAGAGTGAAATTACCCTTACCATCGTTGATCATAAAGGACGATGAGGTCGTTTGTATTTGTCTCACTGTTCCCCCCTCGCGTTGTTCTTCCGTGAACAAGTCCTCTACCGTCTTATTAGCATAATCCTTGTACTTGATAAACTTCTTCTTGATCATTGGAAGCGCACGCTGCATCTCTCCTTTTAACACCATTGGATAGGTATTCCCATCCTCCGTCACACAGGAGATGATTTGTTCTACCACCCCATTCTTATCGAAATCACCCAAATGTAAATAGGCTGGAGCTTCGACAGATGCTTTGATCTTAGAATTTAGGCCAAAATTTCCCAATACAAAATCCACATCTCCATCGCCATCAATATCAGCTGGCTTCACACAAGCCCAAAGACCTTCCGATCCCGCCACCGGTTCTTGCTTCGTTAATTTTCTACCTCTTTCGTTTTTAAAAACGACTACCGGACCCCAATCCTGTGTCACTACTAAATCCAAAAAACCATCGCCATTCACATCCGACCACTGGGAATCTGTTACCATGCCTAATTCAGTCACCTGAGGCATATAACGCTTCGATTGATTCTTGAATCCACCGGTTCCGTCGTTAATAAACAAATTGCTTTGTGCGCTTTGGCCGTATTTCGCATTCACCATCCGCGTTCCCACGAATAAATCAATGTCGCCATCTTTATCGTAATCCGCTGCCGAAACACTTGATCCATTCTCATAGATCATTGGGAATCGAATATCGCGTTTCAGATTTCCTTTCCCATCATTCAAATACAATAAATCATGTAATTCCGGCGCGTTTTCCGCAAACTCATTACTACCCGTCACCACGAATAAATCCTGATCGCCATCCTTATCCGCATCGAAGAAAATCGCATCCGTGTTTTCTGTCGTTTGATCTAAACTAAAATCAGCTTGTGGAGAATCCACGAATTTCCCGCCGGCTGTTTGAATAAATAATTTCTTGATCTGACCAGCAGCACCTCCTAAGTAAATATCCTCTAAGCCATCGCCATTCACATCACCCACCGCCAGCGCTGGACCTTGGGTCGAATATTTTTGTTTTAATAACACATCGCGATCGTAGTCATTAAACATACTTTCCACGTGTAGGTAATCTAAAAGTCCAGACGTTACATCCGCGAAAATAGGTGTCTGCTTCGCTTCATAGAAGTGGAAGATTTCCTTCGCATTCTCTTGCTTCAACGTAATCACCTGATCTGACTTCACCGATTTAATTGTTTCAATCTTATCGTTAGGCCATAAAACTTGAACCGAGTCGATTGCTCCATTCGCTCCTAAACCAAACACCATCTGGTGATCACTTGAAGATTGGAAACCCCGGTTAGGCATTTGTTGCAAAACTTTGAAGCCTCCTTTTTGATAAACTGTCACACGGGCACCAATCCCATTCAAGTTGCGATCAATCCCTTTTAGGTGAACCGTTAAATAATGGTTCTTGAACTTCTCGTTCGTCTTGTTCTTAAACACGGATAAAGGAGCATTCACATTATTCACGACTAAATCTAAATCACCATCATTGTCCAAATCCCCATAAGCAGAGCCATTCGAGAAGCCAGGCCCCTCTAAACCCCAAGATTTCACCTGATTCGAGAACTTTAAATCCCCCTCATTTTTAAAGGCATAATTTGGGATAGGTACTGACGAGATCTTGTCTGTGAATTCTTTGTAATCAAATTTCTTCCCATCTAACATCTGTTGCATCGTATTGCGATCCCCTAAGAAATCGACGAAGTCTTGATCTGTTAGGTCTTTAGCAATACCATTCGCCACGAAAATATCCTTCTTCCCGTCATTATCCATGTCGAAAATCAAGGCACCCCAGCTCCAGTCTGTCGCATGAACACCGGCTAATTGACCCACTTCAGAGAATGTCCCATCGCCATTATTTAGTTGCAGGTTATTGCGCATATATTGATGCCAAAACCCACGCTTCTTCTTCAACTCCACCAGGTTATACCCTTCAAAAACAGACGTTGTCTTCAAACGGCGATCATCGCCCGGCAACATATCCGTTACGAAAATGTCCAGGTTTCCATCGTCATTGATATCCGCGATATCAGCTCCCATCGAACTCAAGGAAATATGCGGCATTTCGTTTTCTAAATCCTCTTTAAACGTTCCATTATGCTGATTGATGTACAAATAATCTCGCTCATAGAAGTCATTTGAAATATAAATATCAGGCCAGTTATCGTTATTAACATCACCTATCGTAATTCCTAAACCAAAACCAATCAAACTCCCATAAATACCTGCCGACTCCGACACATCGGTAAAATGAAGTTCCTTTCCATCTTTGCTATCATTTCTAAACAGTTTATCACCGCCTAATTTATCCCGCTCCTCACGTAAGTTCGTATACCCTAACTTATCAATTGGGGTGAAACTATTATTCAATAAATACATATCTAAATCGCCATCGCGATCATAGTCAAAAAAGGCCGCATGTGTGGAAAATCCACCATCTGCTAGACCTGCCTCTTTTGCTTGTTCCTTGAAAGAAGGAACTCCGCCTTTAATCCCTTGATTAATGTATAACTGATTTCCACGTTGATCACGTGATCCCGAATTACACACGTAGATATCCATCAAACCATCCCCATTCACATCTGCAAAAGTCACCCCTGTGGACCAAAACTTCTTTCCCACAATCCCCGACTTCACTGTGATATCCTCAAACTTCATCGCCCCCTTATTCAAATACAATTTGTTGTCCTCGAAATTAGAGGTCACAAAAAGATCAGATAGGCCGTCATTATTCACATCGCCAATCGCGACGCCACCTCCATTATAGAAATTGCGGTAATTGAAGATATTGAACTCTTTTTTCTCTAAACTCCGGTTGACAAAATCAATACCCGTTTGTTCAGCTGGTAACTCTTCGAAAAGGGTATCCTCTTTCTGAGAACAAGAAAATAAAGCGATGGAAAGAAGGGTGATTAAACTGAAATTTTTCATCCTAAAAGCGTGATTTTTTGCGTCACAAAATTACAAAATACTAGGGGCATATGAAACCCATATAAAACAAAAAGGCAGAACCAAATGGTTCTGCCTTTCTATCAAAAACCGTCAGATTAATATCCTGGGTTTTGAGTCAATAATGGGTTAGCATCACGACGAGGTTGTGGAATTGGGAACAATTCACGAGTCTTGTCAGTAACTGACATAAACTTACGAGCTGTAGAGAATTTACCGAAACGAATTAAGTCGTTACGTCTCCATCCTTCCCAAGCTAACTCACGTCCACGCTCAGCTAAGATATCGTCAGCAGTAATCGAAGTTAATGCAGCAACACCAGAACGAGTACGAATTGTGTTCACGTCAGCTAATGCTTGTGCAGTGTTTCCTAAACGGAAAGCAGCTTCAGCACGCATTAAGATAACGTCAGCTAAACGTAAGAATACGTAGTCATTTGATTGATCACCGTTCGGGTTGTTCTTTTGGATCTCATATTTCTGAGAACGGATACCAGCTACTTGGTAAACTGCATCCGCATCAGTCATTTGATCTTTTTCCCAATCCGCAACGAATGCTAAATCAGCACCTTTTGCATCTTTTAACTTAGCTCCAGAAGCAGCATATTGCTGTCCTTTGATCCACATAGCACCACGTAAGTCACCAGACTCAAATGAGTTGTAGAAATCTGCTAAAGTACAGAAACCATTCCATGGAGAGTTACCTAAACCATACGTTTGTTGGTTAGCATAGTGTAACGTTCTCATTTGGAAGTTCATACCACCCGCTTTGAATGAATCAAAAGGAATAGCGAAGATGTTTTCGTTTGAACCTTGGTTTTGAACGATAAAGTTAGACAATGTAGATGAAGCTAATGACCAGTTGTTCGAAGATTTGATTACTTGATCAGCTGTATCATATGCTTTTTGCCATTGTGCAGTTCCGCTATAAACACCTGCGTTTAAGTATACTTTCGCTAACAATGCTTTCGCAGCATCTTGAGTCATACGAGAATATGCTTTACCTGTAGGTAAGTTAGGAATAGCAGATGTCAATTCAGAAACGATAAATGCATAAACTTCAGCACGAGTCTTAGTCGCAGCAGAAGATTTATTATCAGTTACGATAGGGACGTTTCCAAACGCATCACAAGCCATGAAGTAATAGATAGCACGTACTGCACGTAACTCATCTACCGCTTTTTGGTTAGAAGCAACCACTGGGATCAATTGGTTCACCTGAGAGATGTTACCAAAGATGAATCCCCACATACCATTGATAGGTCCGTGTTGTGGAGTCCATGTGTGACGTGAGTAAGCTAACCAGTCACCACCATCATACCAGTCACCACCACGTGTTGGAACGATCAACTCATCCGAAGATGCTTCACTTGGATTAAACCAATCCCAAGTGATACCACGAAGACCACCATAAGCTGGTCCTAGTGCCGCAGCAATTTGAGCATCCGTTTTCAAGAATTGATCCGCTGGGATCGAATCGTAAACTGGCTCAGTTAAATCTGTACAAGACGATAGGGCTAACGAAGCGAAAACACCTACTGAAAGTACTTTATAGATATATTTTTTCATTTTTTTAATTATTTTATTAATTAAGTTATATAACTAATAGTGTGGCTATTATGTTTAGAAAGACAAGTTAATACCCGCAGTAAATGCACGAGTCTTGTAGTATGTCTCACGAACATCGATACCTGGAGCAGCCGAACCAATTGCTAAGTTTTGGCTAACCTCTGGATCAACACCAGTGTAGTTAGTGAACAACAATAAGTTGTTACCTGCTACATAAATACGAGCTCTCTTGAATACGCCTTTAACTGGTAAAGTGTAACCTAAAGAAGCGTTGCTTAAACGGATGTGATCTCCTGATTCTACATAGTAATCCATTGGGATAGTACGCTCATCATTGATTACAGATGTTAAAGCAGATTTCAATGCGTTAGACTCAGCTAAACGACCATCTTGACGACCTAACAATAAGTTGTTCGTGTTAACAATCTTAGCACCAGCGTTTCCAGTTAATTGGAATTGGAAGTCAAATGCTTTGTAACGTACGTTAGTAGTTAAACCACCTACAAAAGTAGGGTTAGGATTTCCTAAGTAAGTACGGTCTTTCGCGTTAGGATCTACAACACCATCACCGTTAAGGTCTTGGAATACGTATTTACCGTTTTCAATTTTAGCCACTTTAGCTCCGTAGAATACACCTACTGGTTGACCAGCTTGTAATACAGAGAAGTTTACAGCAGAAGTACCACGGATGTAGCTACCTAAAGAAGTAGATAAGAATACTTGGTCAGCTGCAGCGAATTCGTCGTTTTTCAATGAGATCAATTCGTTTTGGTTGAATGAACCAGCGAATGAAGAGCTAATTGACCAATCTTGCGTATCTAACCATTGGTAAGTAGCAGAGATCTCAATACCACGGTTTTGCATCGAACCAATGTTCGCTAAGATCGTTGGATATACATATCCTTTCTCTTGTGGAGCGTTAACTGTGTATAATAAATCTTTTGTTTGACGAGTATACCAGTCAATCGAACCAGTTAATTTACCTTTCAAGATAGAGAAGTCGATACCAGCACCGTAGTTTTCGTTAACCTCCCACTTCAAGTTAGGGTTAGGGTTAGATTGGATTGCGTATGCAGGTAAGAAGTCATCAGCAGATCCATCATAGTATGATCCAGATGGGCCATAGAATGATTTAGATAATAATGGACGGATACCTTCTGAGTTACCAGTTCTACCCCAAGAAACACGAAGTTTCAAGTTGTCGATTGTTGTATTTCCTTTTAAGAATGCTTCTTCAGATAATGACCAACCCACTGAAACGGATGGGAATAAACCCCACTTGTTGTTATCACCGAATTTAGTAGAACCGTCACGACGCATGTTAACTGTCGCGAAATACTTGTTCATTAACGAGTATTGAGCACGAGCTAAGAAAGAAACCAACTTGTATTCATTCTTGTAAGAATATAATAAAGATGGATTCGTACGAATACCTAAACCTGAACCAATGTTATCAGCACCAAACGCATCTGTTAAGAAGTTGTTGTTAGAAGCACCGAAACCATCATTAACAACATCTTGGTAAGTGTAACCACCTAATAATGTTAATGTAGATACATCGTTCAATTTCTTTGTGTAGTTCAAAGTAGCTTCTAATTGCTTATCAGTTACTGAGTTCAAAGAACGAGATGCAGAGTTTCCACCTACAGTAGATAATAAGTTACCTGGAGTAGTAGAAGCGAAATAGCTATTGTTAGCATTTTGAGTACGTAATGTACCAGAAACGTTTAATACTAAACCATCTAAGATTGTATATCCTGCAGAAGCATTGAATAAGAAATCTTGAAGACGTTGTGTATTAGATTTTTTCTCTAAAGCCGCTAATGGGTTAAAGTTGGCGAATGTACCTGGTAATTGGAAATAGTTACCATTTGCAGCGTAAACTGGATCAGTTGGACGCATGTTCATTGCAAAACCTACCGCACGGTTATCAGCGAATTGACCGTTAGTTTGAGAAGCAGACATGTTGAACTTCATGTTCAATTTGCCATTCATTGCTTTCGCATCTAAGTTCAAACGACCTGTTAAACGATCTTTTCCTGAACCGATCAATGTACCAGTTTGGTCTAAATAACCAACTGAAGCACGGTATGATAAGTTTTCAGAACCACCAGAAACACCTACGTTGTGGTTTTGAGAAACCGCAGTACGAGTGATTACGTTTAACCAATCTGTGTTAGCACCGTTATCATCAAATGTTTGCTTGTATTTCGCAGCAGCAGCGCGGAACTCAGCAGCATTTAATAATTGTGGACGTTGAGAGATCGTCTCAGCACCTACATAAGCTGAATAATCAACTGTAGGAGCACCTGACTTACCACGTTTTGTGTTGATCAAGATAACACCGTTAGCACCACGAGAACCGTAGATAGCTGCAGAAGATGCATCACGTAACACGTCCATAGATAAGATATCTTCTGGAGCAACGTTTTGGATAGGAGCACCAATCACACCGTCAATAACGTATAAAGGCTCAGAACCTGCGTTCAATGAACCTGTACCACGAAGACGTACAGTTGGAGCAGCATTTGGATCTCCAGATGCTTGTGTAATTACTAAACCAGCTACTTTACCTTGAGCAGCAGCTAATGGGTTAGTTACAACACCGGCATTGAAATCACGAGATCCTAAACTTGTTACAGTTCCAGAAATCTCTTTACGCTTTTGTGTACCGTAACCTACTACTACAACTTCTTCTAAAGATTGGTTGTCAGCAGCTAAAGAAACGTTTACTACAGAACCTGTAGCAGCAACTTCTTTTTTAGCATAACCTACGAAAGTGAATACTAAAGTGCTACCACTTCCTGCATTTACTTTGTAAGAACCGTTAATGTCAGTTTGAGTACCTCTAGTAGTACCTTTAACAGTGACAGAAACACCAGGAATAGCTGAGCCATCTTTTGCGTCAGTTACTTTCCCTGAAACCACATCTTGGGCGTAAGCACCCAAGGAAATTACTAGTGCTACAGCAACACTCAAAGCTTTTTTAAAGCCAAGGTTACTAACACCTGATCGCACAAGGCGACCCACTCTTTTGTAAGAATGAATCATAAGTGAAAAATTAAGGGTTAAAAATGATTAATGATTCTTGTTGGCTTTGTCTTATTCCTATTATGTATAGAAGACCGAGTTTCTGGCGGCCGAAGCCTTTCGAAAGACCCATGTAATCGTTTACATAGCATGACTAATTTCAAAACCGACACAAAAAAAGTAAGAATTAATTGAATAAAAAAATGATTTCCCATAATGAAACAGGGACTTATGATTCATAAATTGTACTTAATCTAGATTTTCTTTACAGCTAGCACAGTGTAGGACAGAATCTGAAAATAATCTAATTGTTACCTAATCTTTAACAGAGACCCTATTTTTCATCTGATTTCAGGCTAAAACCTCTAAATAAGCCCGGAAACGATTGTATTTTTTCAATAGAAAATTTTTTGAAAAAAAAATGAGTTTTTTTTCGGTAATCTAATGCCAAAAATAATTTAGGTTAAAATTAGAATAATACAATTCGAACAGTGCTACACTGTTGTTTTGGCATCAAGGTACCGGATCATGACCACTTCCTCCCCAGGGATGGCAGCTAGCGATTCGCTTGATTGTCAAGCGCAAACCTTCGAATAAACCATGTTTCTGAAGGGCTTCTTTTGCATAGGTAGAACAGGTAGGAGTGTAACGGCAGGAATTAGGTAAAAAAGGGGAAATCATCCCTTGATAGATACGTATCAAGATCAGAAAAAAGAAAACAAAAATCCGCTGTATCATCCGGTTTGAAATAAAGGCTTTTCTGATTAAATTGCTTTAAAATTAATCAAATACATTCGGAATACTACATGAATCGCAGGTCTTTAGCTCTTGGAATTTTAGCATCCCTTTTCTGCATGGCGTCCTGCAACAATATCCCTGGACATTTTTTTGCTAAAAATAGCGCGGTAGAAAAAAGAAATGACAGTATCGCTAGCTTATTTAATCCAAGCGTTGCGCAGCAAAAAGCCATCAAATTAGACACCTTCTTTAAAACGCTTCAGAAAAAAACCGGCTTTAACGGTACGGTGCTGGTAGCACAATACGGCAAGATTATTTATAAACGTGCTTTTGGCATTGCTAACAACTTTACAAAAGCTCAATTAAGTACCCGAACTCCCTTTCAACTAGCCTCGGTATCTAAACAATTTACTGCCGTATCCATTTTGCAATTAATGGAACAAGGAAAGTTGAAATTAGACGACCGCGTGGAACAGCATATTCCCGGCTTCCCCTATGATTCGAGCATTACCATTCGCAGTTTGCTCACACACAAGTCAGGCCTGCCCAATTATGCTTACTGTTTAGACAAATATTATGACAAGAAAGCCCCTTTAACAAATGCTAAGGTGGTCGAGTTGTTTAATAAGATCAAACCCGGTATCGACTACCACCCGAATAGACAGTTTCATTATAACAATACGAACTATATTTTATTAGCGTATATCGTCGAACGCATTAGTGGCAAAGGATTTAGAGAATATGTCAAGGAAAACATTTTCACTCCTGCTGGAATGACTGAATCCTTTATTTACGATCCTCAGCATCCTGAAATGCTTAAAAACTCGGCTACCGGTTATCAACCTAAACGATCTGGTCTGGCAGTTGTAGGATTTGACCACTTAGACGGCGTAACAGGTGATAAAGGGATCTATTCTACGGTGGAGGACATGTTTCTTTGGGATCAGGCACTTAACTCCGAGACCGTCGTTAAACTTAGTTCCTTAGCAGAAGCATTTACCCCTCAGCATACGAAACCGAAAGTTTTAACTACCAATTACGGATTAGGCTGGCGCTTAAAACAATTAGAGAACGGGGAATGGCTAACTTACCACACGGGTTGGTGGCACGGTTTTAAAAACTATTATTTGCATAATCAAAAAGATAATTCAGCCATTATTATTTTAGGTAACATGGCGAATCATTCTTTGGCCAAAGTCAATATCGTACAATCCATTTTATATCCTGAAAAAGCAAAGTATTTCTTAAAAGGAGAAAATCTCCCAGCTGAGCTTGAATCCTCAGGAGGAAACTAAATTAACAGACCATGAAAAAAGCACTATTTGCCCTATTATGTCTTTTCAGCCTTTCGGCATTTGCCCAAACGGAAGACGAAGGAATCAAATCCAGCATTTCTGCTTACACAGAAGGCTTTACAAAAGGTGACACGGCAAGCCTAGGTCGCGCCTTCGCTAGCAATGCCTTACTTCGAAACTTAAACGTATCTACTGGAAAGTTAGTCGATACCCCTTTGCGCAAATTTATTGCTGGCATGCCTGCTGGTGGGGCTAAAGCGACTGGAAGCCTATTGAATTATTCGTATGCGGGTACTTCAGCAGTAGCAACTGTGGAATTCAAGTTTGATGATTTCAAATACATCGACCTGCTGAGTTTAGTAAAAATCAATGACGATTGGAAAATCGTTTGCCGCGTTTACAGCCGCGTAGCTTTGGATGTGAATCTGGCAAGTGGTATGGGTGCGAAAACAAGCACTTCAAAGTCTACCTCACCTACGAAGGCAGTGGCTCCGGTGAAGAAGGCGGTGGTGAAGCCGAAGGCGGATGATGGATGGTGATAATTTTCTTCTCCCCGCTTAAAACGGCGCGAGCACATGTTTTGTAGCGGGGAGAAGAAAAATTATCTCTGTAAATAAGGATAAAACTAAAATGCCCCGAAGAAAATATGTGCTCGCGCCATTTTCAAGGGGCATTTTGGTTTTTCATTATTTTCTAGGAGCAATTGTTTTTTCACATTGGACTACACACCTCGATCAAAAATCCATCCAAATCCCGCACATAGGCCACCACTTGGCCCCAAGGTTTGGTTTTAGGTGATTCAATGAGTACGGCTCCAGCAGAAACCGCTTGCTTCAATGTCCCTTCAACGCTATCCGTTGTAAAACCAATTTCGATTCCGAACGGTTGTTTCGAAAGATCACTCTCTATAAACCCGTCCTTCAGATTAGATTTTGCTAAAGATTTCGAGGCAAAAGAAAGTATGGTCTCCCCTGACATCACTTCCCCATAGGAATTATCTGGCGCCAACATCTTTGAGCTAAATCCAAATGCTCGTTGGTAAAAATCCATCGACTTGAGCACATCCTCCACATAGAGAATGGTGTAGGCAAATTTGATCATCAATTAACAATTTGAAAAAAGAAAAGAGTCTATTCTTATTGATAAAATAGTTCAGGCTCCGCGGAAAACATGTGCTTGCGCCGTTTTCTAGAAGCCTGAACTATTTTACCAATAAATAGGACCTTTACCAAGATATTTCTCCGCTATCGGCTTATAATACTCCTTCAACTCTTCGTAATTAGGGGCGACTGGAGATTTGGTATACAAATCATACTGATTGAAATCGCGAATCCATTCTAAGTATTGTGCGTCTTTATCGGATAATAAGGCTTTGTAGCTTCCGCCAGAATGCCATGGATAGAAAGAATGGTAACGAACCATCACCATACCCGCTTCGGGGATCTTATTTTCTTTGTGATTTTTCAACACTTGGTACAAGTATTCATCATGCCCCCACGCTAAATGTACGTTATCTAAACCGCAACCAGCCTCATAAACACCTAATTCGGTATTGTAGCGAGGATCTTGCATATCAGGGTTTAAGGCATTGAACTCTGGATAAACGCAAGAGTCTGGAAGTTTGCATCCTACGACAAAAACGTCGCCCACTAAACCCCATTGCTCGGCTTGGGATGTGCCATCTTCATCAGAACCGAATAGGTACATGGCTTTGCCAAGGTCGTGAATTAGGCCCACTAATTGCATCCAGTCTGGACGATTGTCTGCGCGCATGCCTTCGGCAGATTGCAACAAGTGAATGATGTTAGGGAGATTTAGGTCTGGATCGGAAACATCAACTAGGACGTTGAGACGCTCCATCATTTCCCACAGGTCCATGGGACGCTCGAAGGTGAGGTATTTTGCTTTCATGCGCTGCACATAGTCGTATGTTTGACGAGAGCGCATTTTGCGGTAGTGTTCTTTTACGGCTGCGGTGATTTCACCTTGATCGTAATTTCTAAATTCCTCTTTTTCTTTAACGGGAGTTTCCATAGTCCTAGATTTTGGACCAAATTACAAAAAGCCTGCGAAAAATGAAATTAAGACTTTAACACCAATAAGATAATGGCGCTGGCTAACATCAAAATACCCATCGCAAAGAAGATGGATGGATTTAAACCGGGAACGGTATTTTCTGCCAAAGAAGCTTCGTAAGGATTCTCAGATAAATAGCGAACCGGGATTTCTTGTCCGATTTCACAGTTTTTAGCTAAACCTTTTTCAGCCTCGCGTCTAAATTCCAGACCATTCACATAATAAGAGACAATCGGGAAGTAGATGGGGAAGCGACCACTGTGGTCATCGCGGGAATACCGCTTCGATATTTCCACGATTTTGCCGTAGGTCATCTTCGAGTTGTGAATCCACTGCTTGCGCTTTTTGAAGAGGATAAATCCAAAACCAATTAATACCACAGAAATCAACGTGAACGCACCTAGGAACAAGGGCATCGATCCGTGAAATTCGCCAGTAGGCCGAGCTGATATTAATAAGATTCCGAACATATTTTTTCCGCTGAATGTTATTCAACACCCAAAAAAACGACAAATAATACTGATTATCAAATTAGTAGCACATGCTCAAAGAAAGGATTGAAGTTGTGTTTTAGGGGGATAAAATGAGATTTTTGCACTATTTAAGAAAACCCGATTCAAAAACACACTCATCTTCGAAAAAAAATGCAGAATTACGGAAAATCGGTATTCGAAATCAGAAAAAATGTCCGAAAAATATATTTTCAGAAAATTTTAAATATCTGACAAATTTGTATTTTTGGCAACTCTAAACCTCAAAAAAGATGAAAAGTAGCGTAAAATTCCAACTCATGTCGATGATGTTCCTGATGTTCTTCGGATGGGGCGCGTGGTATGGACAAATGAGTAAATACCTTTTAGATAATTTACACGCTACGGGCGATCAGGTGGGCAATGCCTATACCACTTTTGCGATTGCCTCCATCTTCGCCCCTTTCTTTGTGGGCTTGATTTCAGATCGCTTTTTCGCTGCCCAAAAAGTAATGGGTTTCCTAAATATTTTAGGTGGCGTCATTCTGTATTTCTTGAGTCTGGAAAGAGATCCGGAAGCCTTTTTCTGGTATATTTTAGCTTACACGCTTTGTTTTGCACCTAATTTGGCCTTATCGAATTCCATTGCGATGAACCAAATGTCCAATCCGGAGAAGGAATTCCCTTCCATTCGGGTTACCGGCACCATCGCTTGGATTGTGGTGACGAATATCATTGGTTTTTATGCCTTGGGAGACAAAGTAGCCATTTTCGAGATCGCGATGTATACCTCCTTTATCTTAGGGATTTATGCCTTTACGTTACCCAATACCCCTCCAAAAGGCGATAAAAATGCGTCAGTGGCGCAGATTTTGGGACTAGATGCCTTGAAATTGTTTAAAGATCGTTCGTTCTTGATCTTCTTTATCTCCTCTATTTTGATCTGCATTCCTTTGTCTTTCTACTACGCAATGGCGAATCCTTCATTAACGGATTCACACATGAGTAATGTGGAGAATAAAATGTCGCTAGGGCAGGCATCAGAAGTGATTTTCATGCTATTGATTCCGCTGGCTTTCACTCGATTAGGAGTGAAGAAAATGCTCGTGGTGGGCCTGGTGGCTTGGATTGTGCGTTTCTTGTGCTTTGGCTATGGCGACGGCATTTCGAGTGAGTGGATTTTATATATCGGGATTATCCTGCACGGTGTTTGTTATGATTTCTTCTTTGTGACAGGGCAAATTTATACAGACCAAAAAGCCGGCGAGAAAATCAAGAATTCAGCCCAAGGACTCATCACCTTCGCGACCTACGGTATCGGAATGGGAATTGGATCTAAGCTGTCGGGTATCGTTCTAGACTATTATACCGTCAATGAAGTAAAGGATTGGCAATCGGTTTGGATGGTCCCTGCTGCGATTGCAGGTGTCGTATTGCTACTGTTCGTGTTCTTCTTTAGCGAGAAAAAGACTACGTATTCTTAATCTTCCGCAGCATAAAGGGCATAATCGAAGGAAAGAAGCGCTTCACGAAAAGGCCAAAACCTTCGAGGAATCCACCGACAAAGAATTCATTTTTCTCTGCCAGAACGGCTTGAAGAATCTTTTGGGCGGTGATGTTGGGATCTAGGCCTTTGGCCTGATTCGGATCCATTTTACCGTAAGCCTCCCCTTTCTCGTTCATCGCATGAAGGGAAATGTTTGTCTTTATGTAGCCAGGCAAAATAGTCGTCACGCGGATACCGTCATTGAAGACCTCTGCCCGCACGGAGTCGAAGAAACCAATCAAAGCGTGCTTCGTCGCGCCATACGCGGCACGGCGAGGAGTTGAAATGCGTCCCGCCACAGAGGCAATCGGCACAAAAACTCCGGATTTTTGGGCTGTAAAAATGGGCAAAACAGCTTGCGTCAGAGAAACAATCGAAAAGAAATTCACTTCAAAAAGACGGCGATAAACGTCGAATTCCGTGTCCTTCACAAAAGAACGCTGGGAAACGCCCGCGTTTAAAACCAAATAGTCGATCCGGCCATAGGTATTCATTACGTCCTGAACGCGATCAGCATGGTCAGCTAAAGAAAGCATGTCGAAGGGAAGAACGTAGGCATTACCGCATGATTTCGCAACCCGCTGCAACTCCTCTTCACGACGGGCAGACAAGACTAATTGTGCTCCCTCCGCCGCGAAAGCGTAGGCTAAGGCCTCACCGATTCCGGACGATGCGCCCGTAATCCAAACTACTTTGTTATGAAATTTCATGGGCTACCATTTTAGCTTCCAAAGCCTGGAAGAAATCGGCCATCGGGTTTACTTCTAAGCGTTGTAACTTCTGCCATAAACGTACGGCCTTCGTCATCAATCCACTCTCAATCAAAAATCCATCGTGCCCATAGAGGGAATCGATGACGTGGAATGAGGCATCTGGAATGTATTTGGCTAAAAACTCTTGCTCTACTATGGGAAAAAGGGCATCCGATTTAATTCCGATTACCAGCGTTTTCGATTGAATTTGCTTCAAAGCAGCCACAGCTCCTCCTCTATTGCGCCCTACATCCTGCGAATCCATCATCTTCGATAATTGAAAATAGGAATAGGCATTGAAGCGTTGGGCTAATTTTTCGCCTTGGTAACGTTGATAAGATACCGCGCGAAGAGAGGAACCATAGGAATTCTCCTTACGAGCTTGGGTAATTTGGTAGGTTTCGTAATTGCGATACGAAATCAAAGCGGTCGCACGAGCGGCCTTCATTCCTTCTAAACCGGCTTTAGGCTGCGATTCTTTCCAAGTAGGGTCGACTTCGATGGCCATTCTTTGGGATTCATTGAAGGCAATGCCCCAAGGCGAATGTACGGCGTTAGTTGCCACTAAAATCAAATTTTCAATTAACCCAGGATTCACAATCGCCCATTCTAGCGCTTGCTGACCACCGAGAGAACCTCCGATACAGGTTTTGATTTTCGTGATTTTCAATTCCTTGCGCAAAATCTCGAAACTCGAGACCACATCCCGAATGGTGATGTCCGGAAACGTATGGAAATAGGGCTTACCCGTTCTCGGATCCACAGTTAAGGGACCTGATGAACCGTAATGCGAACCTAATATGTTGACACAAACGATGAGGTTATTCTCCGGATTGAACAGTTTTCCAGGTCCCACCAGTCCCTGCCACCAATCCGCCACATCGTGGCTTCCGGTGAAGGCGTGGCAAATCCAAACGACGTTGTCCTTTTTTGCGTTTAGTTTCCCCCAGGTTTGGTAAGCTAAATCTAAAGCAGGCAACTCACCCCCTAATTCAAGGGCAAATGGGGACGCAGAATGAAAATGATGAAACTCAGCTTGCATGCACAAAATGGTTTATATTTCCCTAAACAGGCACCGCCTGGGGTAGGAATTAGCACCGGGGTCTACATTCGCGGACGGGTTGCCAGAAGTTCATTGAGCCTAGTCTCTCCCTTCTTCTTTATAAATCAACAAGCGAGGCTTTTTGATTTGAGGATGCAAGTAACAGCCGAAATCCCTTTTTTCCAAAATCTTTGCCGATTAATTCCTTTCTGACGATATTTGCCCCATGTTAAAAATGGCGTTGTTTTACGGAATTTTAGGGGGGCTTTTGTACGGTTTAGCGCAGACTAGCGCACTAACGTACATGCACCCAGACCTAAAATTCATTTTTGTTTTTCTTTTATTCCAAACCTACCTGACCTTCAACCTCGCTCAGTTAGGTTTAAAAAACGAAGGGGAGAAATTCATTCCATTTCAAATGATTTCTCTCACGATTCGATTTATTTTAAGCGTCGTTTTCATCGGATATTTCGCTTATATCCACACGCCAAATATGGTCTTGTTCGCCAGCAACTTTTTTGTACTCTATTTATGTAGTACAAATTTTGAAATTTTTGGTTTGCTTCGTAACTTGCGACGTTTTTAGAAAATAGCAAGATTAATGTTTCAGATGCAGGTGAAGACTTCAACACAAAAAATGTACTTTTCGAATATACTACTAGGGCTTTTCTTAAGCTTTATTAGTCTACAAGTGTTCGCAAACGAACCTGTGGCTGGGCACGATTCTGCATCGCATGACACAGCCGCTCACGCTACTGCTCCTGCAGCTGTTTCGGCTGCACACGAAGCAAAAACAGAAAAATTCGATCCAGGTAAATTAATCCTACACCACATTGCGGATGAGCATGATTGGCATTTCTTCACGATTGGCCATTTCCACGCTACTTTGCCTTTGCCATGTATCGTTTACACGGAATCAGCTGGCTTACAAGTATTCTCTTCTGCTAATTTCAAGAATGAGCATCACGAAGAAATCGCTTACAACGGTTTCGTTTTAGAGCACGGTAAGATTCACGCGGAGAATGGCGAAAAAGTATACGATTTCTCGATCACGAAGAACGTAGCTTCTTTATTATTATCAGCTGTTTTATTATTGTCTATCTTCATCGGTATCGGCAAGAAATACAAAGAAAACCCGCACAGAGCACCGAAAGGCTTACAATCATTATTTGAGCCGATCATTATTTTCGTTCGTGATGAAATCGCAAAGAACAATATCGGAGAGAAACACTACCATCGTTTCATGCCGTATTTATTAACGATCTTCTTCTTTATTTGGTTTAACAACATGTTAGGCTTGATTCCAGGGGGAGCGAACTTAACTGGTAACATCGCCGTAACGTTAGTTTTAGCGATTATTGCCTTCTTCGTAACGAACTTTAATGGTCGTTCGACGTATTGGACACACATCTTCGCGATGCCAGGTGTACCGAAGTGGATGTTAGTGATCTTAACTCCGGTAGAAATCGTGGGTATTTTCATGAAGCCTTTCTCGTTAATGGTTCGTTTGTTTGCGAACATTACCGCAGGTCACATCATTTTATTAAGTTTAGTATCCTTGATTTTCATTTTTGAAAATGCAGCTTTAGGTCTAGCAGTAGTTCCTTTCTCGCTTTTCATGAACGTAATTGAGCTAATTGTTGCCTTCATTCAAGCCTTCATCTTTACGATGTTAGTTTCGACGTACATCGGAGCGGCGGTAGAAGAGCACCACCATTAATTTGTAAATTATTTTTTATTATATAAACCCAAATCGTATGTCTATTTTATCGATTTTATTAGAAGTTTCTGTAGGTCTTGGTCTTGCAGGTATTGGTGCTGGTTTAGCTGCTTTAGGAGCTGGTTTCGGTATCGGTCGTATCGGTGGTTCTGCTATGGAAGCTATCGCTCGTCAACCAGAAGCGTCTGGAAAAATTCAAGGTGCGATGTTGATCGTTGCTGCCTTCGTTGAGGCGGTTGCGTTATTCGCTGCTGTAATTTGTCTATTGGTAACTTTGAAATAAGAAACCAATCAGAATCTCCAAAGGGTTAGCCTTTGAACCGATTCTACCCCATTTAAAACGCAATTTGGTTTACATTAGGTGCCAAATTGCGTTTTTTGACACGATTTATATTAAATAAAAATACTATGGAGTTAATCACCCCAGACTTTGGACTTATCTTCTGGCAACTAATTGTCTTTGGAATCTTGTTTTTCCTTTTGGCTAAATTTGCTTGGAAACCGATCATTCAATCATTAGCTGAGCGCGAGCAATCAATCGACGAGGCAATCAAATTATCTGAAACAACTCGTGCAGAAATGGCCGAATTGAAAGCAGGTAATGAGCAATTAATCGCTTCAGCGCGTGCTGAGCGTGATGCATTAATCAAACAAGCGAAAGAAGCATCGGATGCGATGATCTCTCAAGCGAAGTTAGATGCACAAACTGCCGCTAACCAAGAAATCGAAAAAGCACGTGTGGCATTCGAACAAGAGAAAGCAAGTGCAGTAGCCGCCATCCGCAAGGAAGCAGCGACTCTTTCTTTAGATTTAGCTGAGAAAGTGTTAAAAAGCCAATTAAAAGACAAAGCAGCTCAGGAGAAATTAGTAACTGAGTGGATGGCTGACGTTAAATTATCTTAATCGAATAGACCATGTCAGAATTAATTGTAGCTCACCGTTACGCTAAATCCCTGCTAGACTTCGCGATCGAGAAGAACTCGGTAGAGGCTGTGGCTAAGGATATGATCGATTTCGCAGAAACATGCGATGCGAGCCATGAATTAGTGTTAGCGCTGAAGAGCCCAATCATTAAGCATTATACGAAATTAGCGATCCTTGCGAAGCTATTTAAGGATAAATTCAATCCAGTGACTTACGGTATCTTCGTGATTATCACGAACAAGAACCGCGAAAAGATTCTTCCTGCGGTAGCAAAAGAATTCATCTCGATGTACACGGATTACAAAGGCATCCAAAAAGCGACAGTTACGACAGCTTCTAGCTTAACAGCTGATCAGAAAGCAACGGTAGCTAAAATCGTAAAAGATTACACAGGTAAAGAAGTAGAATTAATCGAGCAAATTGATGAGAGCTTAATCGGTGGATTCATTTTGAAAGTAGGTGACCAACAGATCGATGATTCGATCAAGCGGAAGCTGAACGATTTAAAAGTTTCTTTAGCATCTTAATTAGAAAGGCCTTGGAAACAGGGCCTTTTTTTATCCCCTACCATGAAAAAATTCTCGCTCTTTTTCGGCTCACTTATATCAGGCCTTTCCATTGCCTTAGGGGCTTTTGGCGCACATGCGTGGAAGGATTATTTGCGTGAAATTAATCGCTTAGAAACGTTCGAGACAGCTGCACGCTACCAGATGTATGGAGGAATGGCACTTTTAATTTTAGGGGTTTGGCAGATGAACTTCAGCAATAAACACTTAAAGTCAGCCGCCTATTTTCAATTCGCAGGAAGCATTATCTTTCCGGGATCTCTGTATCTGATCTGCCTGACGAATAGGTCCATCTTTGGAGCGATTGCGCCTATAGGTGGCCTTTGCTACATGATGGGATATGGACTCATGATGTGGTCCATCTTTAAGAAATAATTAGTGACGCATCACTAATTCTAAACTCAGCCAAACAATCTCCCCCATCGTCTTGCAATTCAAGAAGCGATTGTCCTCGTAGTGTTTTGCCAGCTCTGTTTTTAATTGTTCCACATTCTCCGGCGGAGCGATTTCGTCCTTCGACATAACGGCCATCAAATCATAGACGCGCTGGCTCTCTGATTTCAGACGAGAGGCGATCATCGAACGCTCTTCGATTTGGTATTGCCAAACCGATTCCGGCGTCATATACTTCATTCCCAGCTCAATAAGGGCATTATTTTGCTTAAAATACTGCGGCAAATACACCGTCTTCTTACCTTCGTAACATTGTTGATCAAAGTCAATCGGGCGAATGCGGTAATAGATCTCCTCAAAATCAGGGGTCGTAATCACCACAAAATTCGCACTGTGCATATCTCCTAATAATTGCACTAAGCAGCGTTCATTAAATTTCACGAACTCTTTCGCTAAACGAATGGGCGACTCCAAGTCCTGCTCTAAATCCTGCTTTAAAAAAGCATCTCCAGGTACTCCGGCGATATGCTCCTCGACCAATGTATTCTCGTGGGTGACGTAATTGATTCTGTTTGGGGATAAAATATGCTCTAATTCCAGCCCATAGACACGCGAGGCATCCGCAATTTTAATGTAGAAATAATCAAAGTTATCATTCACCCGGTTCACAATGCGAATTCGGAAAGGATGCGTATTTCCATAGGTGCAATAATCCACCCGATCGATCACTAAGTGTTTGATTACCTCCTCGTTACCATCCGTCTTTAAATCCGCATAGATCTGTTTTAGCGCCTCATAGACCTCCTCTTGATCACCTGGAGAATAGAAAACCGTCTCCCAAAGCGTATCCACCTCATTTTTGTCGTACAGCACAATCGCGTTATCGTAACGCAAGAGATCTGCATAACTAATATTCATCACGTGTTCGCGATTGTATTTATGCAAATAGCGGCGCAGCTGTTGATTAATCCGATAAAGGGTCTTCTTCTTTGAGATTAGCGCCATTATTCGGTGTAGTCTAGTGATTTACCGAACGTTTCCTTCAGTTGTAAAACGGAATAAATGGCCAAAGAAAAACACATCACTCCCACATAAGCCGCCGACTGAATCAAACCCACTGATGGAATTAAAAACTTAAATAAAAGGGAGATCGGAATCAATGCGCCCCTGACGAAATTAGGCACCGTCGTAGTCACCGTCATCCGAACATTCGTTCCAAACTGCTCTGAAGAGTAAGTCAAGAACACCGCCCAATAGCCACCAAAGAAACCTAATAAGGTAATCATCACATACGCATGCGTCGTGGTGATATTAGACATCCCGAATAAATAATAGACGCATATACCTACCGCGATGAATAAATACGTCAAAACGGCTTTTCCTCGACTCTTCAACCATTGACTTAAAGCACCCGAGGCAAAGTCACCAATGGCTAAGCCTAGGTAACAGAACATGATCGCATTTCCCCCACTAATCTTACCTTCGATTCCCACCAATTGCGAAATTTCTGGTGCCGAAAAAACGAGAATTCCAATGATGTACCAGATGGGTAGACCCATCAAAATGCAATACAAATACTTTTTGAAAGTGGCAGCGCTAGAAAAGAGTTGCAGAAAATTCCCCTTCTTCACAGATGAATCCATCTCAGAATACATCGACGATTCGAAGGTTCCCAAACGCAGAAGCAATAAGGCTAATCCCATACCTCCACCAATAAAATAGCAAGATCTCCACCACTCCGGATCAGGACTTAAACCCGCAATAATGGGCGCAAATACCGCTCCAGCAGCTCCTACACCGGCAATAATCAAGGTTCCGATACCGCGTTTAGAAGGCGGCAAGGTTTCGTTTACGAGCGTAATACCTGCCCCAAGCTCTCCAGCGAGACCAATACCTGCGATAAAACGTAAAATAGCATAGGTATTCAAATCAGTTACTAATCCATTCAGTGCATTCGCAGCCGAATACAAAAGAATCGAACCGAATAAGACGGATTTACGGCCTTTCTTATCCCCGTAGATTCCCCACAGAATTCCACCTAAAAGCATTCCCCCCATCTGAACATTCATCAGATTTAAACCCTGGTTTAATAATTCATCGCCCTTCAGGCCTAAGCTCATCAAGCTGGGATTTCTAACAACAGAAAATAAGATGAGATCATACACATCTACGAAGTAGCCAAGAGCGGCGACGGCGATGAGCATTTTGGCTTTGGCAGAAATTGTTTCGTTTTCCATACTAGCGAGAAAGCATATCAGACCGGTGAGAGTCTAGTTTTAAAAAGATAAAAAGTAATATCGTGAACGACCACAACGACGATCCACCATAGGAGAAAAACGGCAATGGAATCCCCATAATGGGCATCAGACCAATCGTCATCCCTATATTAACTAAAAAGTGAAAAAACAGAATTCCTACTAATCCGTAACCGTAGGCTCTTGCAAAACGGGAGCGCTGTAAATCCGCTAAGTACATTAAACGCCATAGGAATCCTAAAAAGAAAATAATCATTAACATCACCCCCACAAAACCATGTTCCTCGCCTATCGTACAGAAAACCATATCCGTACTCTGTTCAGGCACAAAATCGAACTTGGTCTGTGTCCCGCCTAAAAATCCCTTTCCCCAAAATCCCCCAGAACCAATCGCAATTTTCGACTGTGTCACCTGGTAACCCAATCCTCGTGGATCAAAACCCGGATCAATTAACACGCGTATACGGTTTCGCTGATGTTCCTTTAGCACATTATTCACCACCCAATCCACTAAAAGAGCTAGCGTCATTATCACCGTGATGGCCCCAGAAAGGCGCAGATATGTTTTCGGATCACGTTGCAAGTAGATGGGCATGAACAAGACCAAAATACCTGCCATCAGAACCAACACGAGCAAAATAACCCAAGCCTTCACCAGCAAGGCGGAAACGAATAAAACGATCCCTCCAATAAACAAAGCCGGATAGGTACCTGGCAAACCCTCGCGATAGAGAAGTATCATAAAAGAGGCAAACACCAGGGCAGATCCGGTCTCATTTGACCCAATAATCAACAACATCGGGATCCCAATAATCAGAGCAGCCTTCCATTGAAAAGAAAACTTGCTTAGGTTAACTAGCGGATCATTGAGGTATTTAGCGAGTAATAGTGCCGTGGCAGTTTTAGCAAACTCTGCCGGCTGTATGGTTACACTGCCAAATCGAAACCAGGAATGTGAACCATTCACGGTAACCCCTAAAAATGGCACAGCAATCAGCAGAAGCAACAAACCGAGGTAAATAAATAGGGCAAACGATTCGAAAAAACGAAAATCAATGACGAGAATACAGACGATAAGTACGAAACTTGTCCCTATCCAAACCAATTGCTTCCCCGCATTCGAATCATAAAAAGCTGGATCTGAAAATGCCAAAGGTGCATCCGGACTGTAAATCGCCGAATAAATATTCATCCAGCCCAATCCCACGAACAAGACATAGAATCCCACCGTGATCCAATCAATGCGCCCCTGTATGTGATTCGAATCCGTCATTTTTTCGTAGAATCAATGGCTACCTTTTTCCGTGTCACGCTGTACACGTTAGGCAGGTAATTCATATTCATAAATTTCGTCTCTACAGCCTTACGATCCACTTTACGTTTCAGGTATTTCTCCACCACTAAAGAGGCAATCGGAGCCGCTGCGGAGCCTCCAAACCCCGCATTCTCCACAAAAACAGCGATGGCAATCTTTGGATTATCACGCGGCGCAAAGGCGATAAAAATGGAGTGATCTTTCCCTTTTTGGTTTTGGGAGGTACCCGTCTTGCCTACCATCTTGATATCCGGAATGCGTCCATCCGCCTCTACCGTTCCGTGTGTTACCGCATCTTCCATTCCATCGATCACGACATTAAAGTATTTTGACTCCACACCCACTTTCACCGGTGTCTTGTAGAAAGGATCAATACTTTTTGCCAAACCCACCCCTTTCACTACGTGTGGCGGTATATACCAACCTCTGTTCGCGATGATGGCTGCCAGGTTAGCCATTTTAAGTGGGCTAACCACAATTTCTCCCTCCCCGATACTGATCGAATAAATGTTAGAGAATTTCCACATTTTTTCCCCTTTGTAAACGGAATTATAGTATTCCACATTAGGCAAAATCCCCTTTTTCTCATTCCCTAAATCCACGCCTAATTTGCGACCAAAACCAAAATTAGCCACTAAATCTGCCCAACGCTGCAAACCTTGTGCCGATCGCTCATAGGTATCTCCGGTCGTTTTATCGTAGACCATTTTCCTAAATGCATGGTAAAAATAAGGGTTACAAGACACCCGTATGGCTCCGCGTAAATCCACTGGACCATGTCCATGGCATTTTACAGGTGCGCCCGCATGAGAGAAAACCGTACCTGGGCCTATAAATCCAAGTTGTTGTCCCACTAAAGCCTGCACTAACTTAAAGGTAGAACCCGGACGATAATAGGCCGAAGGCGGACGATTCAGCAAAGGCTTCATGGGATCCAAAGCCAATTGCTGATAATACTTCGAAAAATTATTCCCGGTCAATTGACTTGCATCATACGATGGGGCAGAGACCATGGCTAAAATTTCCCCCGTAGAGGGCTCAATCGCCACTAAACTTCCCACTTTATGTTGCATTAAACTATCGGCATATTCTTGAATCGCGAGGTCGATGGAGGTATATAAATTATTCCCAGAGACCGGGTTAATATTCAGGGAGCCATTTTTGTAATCACCTTTCTCCACCCCATTGCTGTTGACCATGCGGTATTTCACCCCTCTTTGACCGCGCAATGTCTCCTCATAAAAAGATTCAATACCTGAAATCCCCACATAATCTCCCTGACGATAATAATCATCTTTTTGATCTGTTAAAGCCGTGGGACTAATTTCCGCCACATAGCCTAATGCGTTCGAAAATGCACGGGATTGATAGGTTCTGAAGGCATTGGTTTCAAAGAAGAACCCCGGAAAATCTACCATCGCATCTTGTACACTAGCAAAATCCTCCTTGGATAAATGTTTTAAAAATAAGCTTGGCTTCACCCGAGAATAAGCTCGAGCCCGCTGAGTTGTTTTGATAAAATACTCTTTTGTAATGCGAAATACCCGACAAAATTGATTGGTATCTTTTACGATGGCTTTCCGAGGTATGATATATAAATCGTATACGGGGGTATTGTACACAATCAATTTACCGTAGCGATCATACACTTCGCCCCTGAAAGGAATTTGAATAATCTTTCGAATCGCATTATTATCCGCCGCCTTTTCATAGGTATCATCGATCACCTGAAGGAAAAAAAGTTTCCCGATGAATAAAAGTCCGATGAGACTGAAAAACAAGAAAATCAGATTGCGCCGCTGACTTAACACTTAGTTTAGATTTGAAGGACAAAAATACAGAATTATCTGCGCTTCTTCGTTGCTATTTAGGAAGACTTTTGATGAGTGCCAAAAGCGCAAATGCAATCGAACCTAGCGAGAAAACAAGTGTAAACCAGGGCTTTTCGGTGAAAAAATACGCATCTAAATAGCGCCCCGCGAAAACACCTGCTACGATGGTGACTAGCATCTGAAAAGCGGCTCCCAAGAATTTTTGATAAGAATTCATATTCACCTAAAATTATCCAATTTTCGGGAAGATAAATCGTAAATTTGAAAATTGTTCCTTTGAACCTTATGCATCGGCGACTGATCGTTTTATTTCTAGCTCTGAGCACTTGGTCTTGTTCTCAATATAGCAACAAGCCCATGGCTGTTGCCTTTCACAATGTGAATGCGAAGTACAATGCGATTTGGCAAGCTTCAAGATTAGAAAAGGAACTCCAGAAAAAATACTTTTCGGAACGCAAAGAGAGTTACAGCTCCGTTTTACCCATCGTAATCCCACGCGACTCTAGTTTTAAACAGGGGAACGAGAAGGAAATAAAGGAACTGATTCGCAAGGCCTCCCTCGTCATTGATCGGCACCAAAACTCTCATTTCATCATCGATGCTTATTTATTAATCGCACAGGGTCGCTTGTTTCAAAATGACCTCAAAAATGCGATTGAGACCTATAAATACGTCAATTCACTTGAAATTAGACCTGAGGCGTTGCTAGCCCTGTATGAAATCTATTTGCAGCAACAGGAGTTTAGTGCCGCTGTGAAAATCGAAGAATTCCTCAGTGAGAACCCCTTGAATTCCAATCAAAAGAAACAATTTTTGCTTTTAAAAGCCTTCTCCTTTCAACTCGTAAACGAGCCTGTTAAGGCGGTTGCCGTTTTGCAAGAAGCCGCTAAATTTCTACCAAAAGGAGATGAAAAAGCCCGAATTTCCTTCATCATGGGGCAATTGTTCGCAGATAATAATCAACCCAGCTTAGCCCTAGAAAGCTATAAAACATGTTTGCAAAATAAACCCAGTTACGAATTACATTTACAGGCTAATCTAGCCATACACCAGCTGGAAGGAAATATAACAGGATTAGAACGCCTGTTAAAAGATCCGAAAAACGAGGACAACAAATCTGCCATTTATGTCAAAATAGGTCAATATTATTATGGCAAAAAGGACTTCAAAAGGGCAAAAGAAAACTGGGAAAAAGGAGGCGAAAACAACCCGAATAAAGGTGAATTATTTTACCAATTAGGCGGACTTTTTGCTAAGCAACTGAAAGAATATGATCTCGCTGCACAGTATTACGATAGTGCAGCCACCTATCTTTCGAGCAGCCATCCAGAATTTGGTAAAGCCCAAAAACTCAAAAAATCCTGGGCTACCTACTCGCAACTTTCGAAACAAATTGTCCTCCAAGACTCACTCCTACTACTAGCAAACCTGGGTCCTAGCGAACTTCATGAACGCTACCTGAAACAACAAAAAGATACGCTAAAAAAAGCAACAGTAACTACGACTGTGGCTACTCCCGTCTTTACACGGCGGCCTTTTAATGCGGATCAACAGAATTTCTATTTCAATAACGAGCAAGCGCGTATTCAAGGAAGTATTGAGTTCAATAACCGCTGGGGGAACCGAACGTTGGAAGATTTTTGGAACCGGAAAAACAAAAATGCGAATATCAATCTCGTATCCAACACCACGCCTGTAGCCGAAAAAACGAACTCCCCTACGCCTGTCGTTAACTCGCAAGCCGAAGAGAATTGGCTAAAATCCATTCCATTTAGTCCTGCAGCTAAATTAAAAGCGGCAAAAACCACAGAAGAATCTTTATTCAAACTAGGCAAATTAGCTCGACTTGAATTAGGTGAAAATGAGTTAGCCACTACTACGCTGAAACGCTTATTGCGTGAATTTCCGAGCACAGGATTCGAAGCGGACGCCCTTTATACGCTATATTTAAGCACGGAAGGCACTGAAAAATCATCCTACCGCTCTTCTTTATTTGAACGCTACCCAAGTTCCTATTTTAAGACGATGATCCTCAAACTAGAAAACGGGACTTTGTCTGAAAACAAAGAAATACTGGCACAAAAGAAATACGAAGAGGCATTTGAACGTTTTAAAGCGGACCGTTTCGCAGAAAGTGCGGAGGGTTGCCTTTTCATTCAACAGAATTACCCCGGTAGCAAATTGGAAGATAAAATTGTATTTTTATTGGCGCTTTCTAAAGCAGGGATGAAGGATACGGCTGAAAGCAAACGACTGTTAGAAGAGTTCATTATCGCTTTCCCAGCCAGTCCATTACTGAAAGAGGCCACTGACATGCTAAAGTTGATCAACAAATGATAGAAACAAATAAGGAATCAAAAGTGAATAAAATACAGTTAGCCTACAAAATTTTTGGAGGTAGCATCCTTTTTGCCATTCTGTTTATCGCGGCTGTAAATTACAATTTCTTATGGCTTTTTGGGGGAATGCCTAGCCTGCAGGAATTAGAAAATCCGAAGAGTCAAGAAGCGTCTTTATTAATCTCTGAGGATGGGGAGGAAATAGGAAAATACTTCCGCGAGAATCGAAATCCCGTTGAATTTGAGGAACTTTCTCCTATCCTAGTTAACACCTTGATGGCCACCGAAGATGCGCGTTTCATCAGCCACTCAGGCATTGACGTACGTTCGATGGCTCGGGTTTTGTTCTCATTTGGGACCTCTGGGGGTGGCAGTACCATATCGCAACAATTAGCGAAAAATTTATTCCACACGCGTTCCCTGGAATATGGAGAGGACGATCCTATTTACATGGGTTTATTGATGAAGGTGGGTGGTTTAAAGACCGCGATCGCGAAAATTAAGGAGTGGATTTTGGCCATCAAATTAGAGCGTCGATATACTAAACAAGAAATTTTGGCGATGTATTTGAATGAGGTGAGTTTTGGCAATAACGCCTACGGTATTCAAGTCGCATGTCGAACTTATTTCCAAAAAAACGTCCAAACAGTCAGCTACCCAGAAGCAGCTACCCTGATTGGTTTGTTACAAAATCCGTCCTTGTACGATCCTCGCATACGCCCAGAACGAACACTGGCCCGGAGAAATACGGTTTTAGGACAATTAGCGAAATATGAATACCTGACGGAAGAAGATGCGGAAAAAATGAAGGCGGATCCGTTAAACCTGCATTATAAGGTAGAGAATCAAAATACCGGTGCTGCGCCCTACCTACGCGAATCAATTCGGAAAGAGATTTTAGGTATCATTCAGGAAATCAATCAAGATCGTCCAGAAGACCAGCAATTGAACCTATATACCAGCGGTTTGCGTATTCATACTACCATCGACTCCCGCATGCAAAAATATGCCCAGGATGCAGTTCAAGAGCACATGAAAGCGGAGCAAATCGCCTTCAATCAGCATTGGGCTGGCAGAAATCCTTGGGTTAACGAAAAGATGCAGGAACTGAAAGGCTTTATTTCCTCTGCCATGAAGCGGACACAGCGTTACCGCGATTTAATGGAGGCCTATAATAATGATGAAATGCGGGTTTGGGAGGAATTAAAACGTCCCATAAAAATGACCGTTTTCTCCTACCATGGGGATATTGACACGACTTTGAGCCCTTTGGACTCCATGCGCTACTACAAACGAATCCTTAATGTGGGTATGATGTCGATGGATCCTACGAATGGGCACGTGAAAGCCTGGATCGGTGGCATAAATTATAAGTACTTTAAGTATGATCATATTGCCCAAAGTAAGCGCCAACCCGGCTCTACCTTTAAGCCGTTCGTCTATGGAGCAGCCATCGAAAATGAGATCGCTACCCCATGTGATAAATACGTAGATGAGCCCGTGACTTTTGGGACAGAGGATGGACTAACGAATGACACGTGGACGCCCCAAAACTCCGATGGCAAATACAGTTACGAAAATTTAACCCTTCGCCGTGCGATGGGACGCTCTATCAATACCATTTCCGCGAAATTAATGAAAGCCCTAGGTGCCAGCAAGATTGCTGACTTCGCACATAAAGCAGGTATTACTAGTCCGCTTTATGAAGGTCCATCGCTTTGCCTAGGTACTTCCGAAGTTTCTGTATACGAACAAGTTTCTGCCTACAGCACCTTTGCGAATGGTGGAGAAAAAATTGACCCGATTATCATTCTAAAAATCACCGATAAAAACGGAGTGGTTTTACGCGAATTCTCACCTACGGCAAAAGCCGTTATGAAGCCAGAAACGGCCTATTTGATGACCTTTATGCTGCAGGGCGCCGTACGCGAACCTGGTGGAACCGCGGAGGGATTAATTCGCAGCTCGATTGCTGCAGGGAACGAAATCGGAGCAAAAACGGGTACTACCTCAAACTTCTCCGATGGTTGGTTTATGGGCGTCACCCAAAAACTAGTCACCGGCATCTGGGTGGGTGGTGATGACCGCAGTATCCACTTTAGAAATATTCAGTTAGGTCAAGGAGCTAAAATGGCCATGCCAGCCTTCACCAAGTTCATGGAAAAAGTCTATGCAGATCGATCCCTTGCGCTCGACGGATACCAAAAAATGCCTTTCATAAAACCCGAAAACTTAGCCTTTGACTTTAGTTGTGTGGGAGGAATCGGAGGGGATTCCACGCTCAATAATTCAACCGCAACCGCCTTACCTGAATGAGACTAATTGCATTTGCCATCATAGCCTTACTAACCTTCGCTTGCAGCTCTAAAAAATCAGGAGAAGAACTAGCGAAAGAAAATTGTAGCTCTTGTCACAAGTTTCCGGATCCAAGTCTACTAGATAAAAAAACCTGGAACGATAAAGTCCTTATGGACATGTCCTACCGTTTAGGCCTGCGTAATAAGTTTGAATTAGCCGCTAGTTTACCTGAAGAACAATACCATGCTTTAGTTACTGCAAATGCCTTTCCAGATAGCCCAGCTATGAGTGTCGAGAATTGGCAGGCCATCGTGGATTACTATGTAACGAATGCGCCGGAAAATCCATTACCACAAAAAGTCAAAAGTCCGATAAGTACCGAACCTCAACATTTCAAGCCCGAGGATTTCATCTCCCCGGTGCATTCCGTAGGTCGCGTGACTTCCATTCAAATGCATCCAGTTAAGGCGGAAGCTTGGATCGGAATGAACTCAAATGAGACTGCAATTTTGGACAGTAAACTACAGGTAAAATCGATCTTCAAAACACCAAGTCCGAATGTAAATACTTCCTTCTTACAAGGAAAAAATTACCTTTTAAGTATTGGTAAAATACTTCCCAATGATGAAAAAATTGGAAATCTTTTCGAGGTAAATGAAAATGGAAAACTAACAAAGCTAATCGATGGTTTAAAACGCCCAGTTGATATGCAGATGGCAGATTTCAATGAAGATGGCGCGCTAGATTATCTGATCTGTGAATATGGCTATGAAGCAGGACAAGTAGTTTGGGTAGACGGAAAATCAAAAGAACGACATGCATTGAAATCCCAGCCAGGGGCTAGAAACATTGTCATTAAAGATTATTCTAAAGATGGAAAGCCGGATATCCTAGTTTTAATGGCCGAAGCCAAAGAGGGCGTTTCTCTCTTTATTAACAAAGGCCAGGGCTTATTTGTGGAGAAACCATTATTGCAATTCGAGTCGGTTTGGGGAAGTACCTATATGGAGGTGGCTGATCTGAATAAAGATGGATTCGATGATATTATTATTTCAGCCGGAGACAATGCGGATAATTCCTATTCAAAGAAAGCCTATCATGGGGTGCATGTCTTTACGAATGATGGCAAAAACAATTTCAAAGAGGCCTACTTTTACCCGGCTTATGGAGCGACAAAAACACTGGCACGTGATTTTGATGGAGATGGCGACTTAGATTTAGCCATGATTGCCTTTTTTCCGGAGAATGATAAGGGTAAAAATGAATCATTTTTGTATTTCCAAAACCAAGGAAAACTTCGCTTCCAAGTCAGCAATTTTAACCTGCCTGATGATGCACGTTACATGGCGATGGATGCCGGCGATTTTGACAAAGATGGAGATATTGATCTTTTGCTCGGTAATTTTCAATTTGGAAAACCAAAGCCAGGCGTTAAACTAACACCTGGCCTTCAGATTAGATTGCTACGAAATACGATTCGTTAATTCAATTTGGCGCCCTTCGGAATGAATGCTTGGGCGCTGGCGCTTTGGCTTAAATATGACGAGCCATAGGTCCAATCAACCTTCTGCTTATGCCCTTTGAAAGTATAAGTGAAAGATTGCCCTGGCTTTACAGGCGCCTTCTCTAACGTGGTATTCAGCTTGAAGGCCTTCATGGGTCCTCTATTCTGAAGTGCAACAAATGTCAAGTCTGACCCCACCTGAATACCTACTAATGCTTTCGCATCCGCAGGCACTAGTATCCCCGAGTTCTGTGCGTAAGTAAATCCTTTGCCATTACCTAGTAAAACGCCCCCGTTGGAAGCATCATACCGTCCCATGGCTACCTCATTTGCGAAGTTATTCCCCACAAAAACGATATCTAAATAGCCATCTGCATTCACATCGAAAATTTGCATACCATTCAATGCAGATAATTGGGCCATATCAGGCAAATCCTTCGCCTTAAAATGGCCACCACCCAGATTCTCCATATACATAGAGGCGTTCTCCGTAAATGCTAGTTTAGACGCTTTCGCCTTCTCTTTTTCCGTTAAGAAATCATCTTGTGTAATCTTTCCATAGTCCTTGTAATACACCCAGCGCTGACGAGTTGAATTTAATTGCTTGTGTACATCGTCTTTCCCAAACAAAGGAGCAGAGACAGGCGTGCCTGCTGCACTTTGGAAATAAACAAAAGGAAATACGTCATACACTCCGTTCCCATCCACATCTCCATGCAATACATCCACTGGCTGCTTCGAATTCGCACGCAACAAGGTATTCCTACCCATATTGCCCGCCACTAAATCCATATCGCCATCTTGGTCAAAATCAGCCGCAGCTACAGATCCCCAAAGACCCGTCATTCCTTCCAACCCCGTATTATCGAGTTTAACTAAACGGCCCTTTTCATTTTGGAAAATCTGAATCGGCATAAACTCACCCGCTACCACTAAATCGGACCAGCCATCATTATTTACATCTGTCCAAACCGCGTCACAAGCTAAGGCGGGCTTCAATAAATCAGGAGCCCACTTAGCTGTCATGTCGGTATATTTAATCACACCAGCCTTCGAATCATTCCGCAATAAGCGCGAAACCGTACCTTGTGGATAAGAAAAAGGCACATTCCGGCCACTCACATAGAGATCTAAATCTCCATCCTTATCAAAATCAACCGCACGTACCGCCGCATTACTTTCTGTAAATAGCGGCAAAGCAGAGGAAACTAAACTAAAATTGCCTTTCCCATCATTCGCATAGACTACATCTTGGAAACTAGCCGCCCCTATTTGACCCTCCGTACCACCACGAGCAATGTATAAGTCCAAATCTCCATCCCCATCCATATCGATTAAAAGTGACCCTAAGTCCTCCCCTAATTTGTCTTTTTTCTCTGCTACACCTTCTAAGAACTTTGCTGCAAACTTGCCAGAAGCTTGTTGCAAATAGAAAATGCCTGAATGGAATTTAGCCCCACCCACAAAGAAATCTTCCAATCCATCTCCGTTTACATCTCCCACAGACGCACCAGGTCCTAATTGAGACATTTTGAATGGAATCAAGCTTTGGAAATTAAAATCAATAAAGTCTAACTCCTTGTGTACATCCGTTAATTGCAATTGCTCTGTTACTTCGTGCATCAAAGGTGCCTGAGTTTGATATAAAGAAACATAAGGCAGCTTCGCATCTGAGATTTTGACTTTTAACAACTGGTCTACGCCTGGCTTCGAAATGACTTGCATCGAATCATTCGGCCAAATAACGCGCAATTCTTTAATCTTCTGCTTCGAACCTAAGCCAATATGCGCTACTGCTTCTACACTAGATAAATAGCCTCTGTAAGGGGAATTTTCGTAATAGAAATACGTCCCATCCACATACAAGCCTTCGATACGCGTGCCGATGCCCTGCGTATTTTGGCCCTTACCTTCCATCTTCACACGTAAATAATGTCCCTTATCTGCATTCGTTTCTACCGTGTTATTTTGGTACACAAAAGCTTCATCATTAATATTATTGACGACATAATCTAAATCCCCATCATTATCTAAATCGCCATAAGAGGCTCCATTCGAAAAGGACGGACGTTGGATACCCCAAGATGCACTCACATCATCAAAATGCATTCCCCCTTTATTTCTAAAGGCATAATTATTCACTTTAATGACAGGCATTTGCTCTAACAGTATGGCATCCGAGGCTAAACGAGCAGAATTCGCCCGATACAACATAAAATCACGATCCGTCACATCCCGTGGAAAACCATTGGTAATCATCAAATCACGGAATCCATCGTTGTCAAAATCCGCTAAAGAAGGACACCAACTCCATTCCGTCTCTGCCATCCCGGCAAAAAGGCTAATCTCTTGAAAAGGGATAGGTGACCCATCCGCCTTTTTCCCTGCATTTAACTGCAAAGAATTACGCATGTATTGGTAGGTATAACCATGCAAATCACTGTTTTGATAGGCTTGGTAGCTGTTAGGCGGGGCTAATTGCTTCTTTCGCTCATTATCCTTGGGTAACATATCCAGCGCCACAATGTCCGGACGCCCATCATTATTAATATCCGCCACATCGTTCCCCATCGCAGATAAACTCGTGTGCTTAAAATACGCTTTTGCCTGGTCCGTAAACGTCCCATCATGGTTATTGATGTACAGAATATCATCCGAAACATAATCGTTCGTGACATAAATATCAGGCCAATTGTCCTGATTAATATCACAAATATTAATGCCTAAGCCATATCCTTCGATCGTAATACCCGCCTCTTTAGACACATTTGTAAATACGGGATGACTTTTATCCTTAGACCAATCATTGCGGTACAAACGATCTGTATTAGGATACGAACCATCAGTAACCTTAGGTCGGTATAATGACGGAAATTGATCAATGACGTCAGTTAACACATATAAATCCAAATCTCCATCTCGGTCATAATCGAAAAAAGCGGCATGCTCGCTGTGGCCATTATCATTAATACCATATTCGGCAGCCATCTCCTTAAAGCTCGGTTTCCCCTCTTTAATTCCTTGGTTCACAAAAAGCATATTTTGGCGATCACGCTCCGCATTCTTCATCGTAGCCGACACATACACATCAAGTAAACCATCCCCATTAATATCTACAATACTTACTCCGGAACACCAGCGATTCTTGGTATCTAATCCAGACGCTTTCCCTAATTCCTCAAACTTCATCTCGCCTTTATTGATATACAAGGCAGCGTTCGCCTGAGACCCAGAGAAGAATAGGTCTAAAAGTCCATCATTATTAAAATCCCCCATACCCACACCGCTTCCGTTGTAGAGGTATTCATACTTCAAAATAGTCAAGGTATCGTTCTCTACGATCTTGTTTGAAAAATGAATACCGGTATCATCACCGGATAAAAGCTCAAAAGTAGTGGCGTTTTTACAAGAGGAAACTAAGAAGGAACAAGCAACAAATAAATAGACGTAAATAGGCTTCATAGGGTAATTTTAAACTTAAGCGAAAATAAAAAAGGTGGGATTAATATCCCACCTTTTTTAAGAAAATTAAGTCAAATTAATAACCAGGGTTTTGCTTCAAGATTGAAGTTCCTTGGATATCGATTTGCGCTTGAGGGATAGGTAAATACTTATCCGTAGCTTGGTAAGATGCACCACCAAACTTAGTTACTAAGTATTGCTTCTCATAGTTCAAGTATGCATTTAATGTAGTTACATCAATACCCCAACGAACTAAGTCGAAGAAACGGTGACCTTCAGTCGCTAACTCTAACAAACGCTCCATACGAACCGCTTTAGTAGCTGCTGCCTTATCAGCGAATGCTGTGTAAGGAGCAATTACATAGTTAGCTTCAGCTACTCCACCTTTCATTACGAAACCAGCAGGATTAGCTGCACGGTTACGTACTTGGTTGATATAACCTAAAGCAGTAGTTAATGAACCTGCTTCGATTTCAGCCTCAGCAGCCATTAACAATACGTCAGCAAAACGAATGATATTGAAGTTCATTGTTGCATAACCACGAGTCCAAGAAGAACCATCTGTTAATGTATTCTCTTGACGCTTGTAGTAAACGTATTTCTTAGGTGAATATGGACCAGCATAATCTTGCTTACGAATCCAGTTAGCACCTGGGTGCTCGATCCAGTCTAAGTATTGGATACCACGACGACCGATTGTGTGGTCAATACGTGGATCTAATGGACCTGCATCTTCTGTAAATGCAGCAGAAGAGCTAACGCCAAAGTCATTCTTAACTGCGTTAGCAGCCAAGTTGTAATCTGGAGCTCCAGCTGTTTCAGTTAAGATAGGTAAACCACCCACTGTACGGTAAGCATTTGCCATAGAGAACGAAGGTTGGAAAAATCCGCAGCAGTTACCTGGACCATCAGCACCCGTGTTGTATGGGTAGTTCAAGTCATCAAAACCGTTCGCGTTATTCACGTTACCTGTGTTCATAGATGATTGAATCGCAAATACTGCCTCCTCGTTGTTGTCATTCTCCGCGTTGAAGATTTCAGCAAACTTCGGAACTAAACCGTATTTCTTTCCATTCGTAGTTGTACCGTTCGCAATTACGTCCGTAAACTTCGCTTTCGCATCAGCAAACTTTCCTTGGTACAATAACACTTTACCTAAATAAGCTTCAGCAGCCCATTTGTTCGCACGACCTGCAGAAGAAGACGTTGCTGGCAAGTTTGCAAATGCAAACGCAAAGTCAGCCTCGATCTTATCCCAGAATGCTTCTGTGTTAGCCACTTTTTCGATTCCTTTTCCGTAATCTAACGTCTCATCCACATATGGAACTGAGTTAAATAATTTCTTTAACTCAAAGTAGAAGTGACCACGTAAGAAACGAGCTTCAGCAATGATACGCGTCTTATCTGCAGCAGAAATTTGCTGAGAACCGTTAGCTAAATTAATCGTTGCATTAGCGCGAGCAATACCTTCGTATTTTGCTTGCCATGTGCTGTTCAAGTCACCGTCAGTAGGTTGAACCTCATAACGTTGCATGGTATTGATATTCGAGTAGTCACCCGGGTCAGTACCCTTATTGTTCTCTCCACCGCGGATAGAACCCCAAACCCAGTTATTACCTGCAGCAAGGCGAGAATAGCCTTTTGCAGCTAATTGAGCGTACGTACCGATTAAGGCACCTTCCACACCAGCTTTAGAAGATAATTGCGCTTGAGCTAAAGAGGCTGTTGGCGGTACTTCTAAAAACTGATCCTTACAAGCGAAGGTCAACGTAAGAGCTGACACACTCACTAAAGCGATTCGCTTAAAAATCTGATTATTTTTCATTTTCTTATTCATTAAATATGGCTTTCGCTAATTAAAAAGTCAAGTTGATAGATGCGTTGAATGAACGAGTCACTGGGTAGTTACCCACATCGATACCAAATCCTGTATCTGCAGCTCCACCTACACCTGGATCTAAACCTTTGTATTTAGTTAAAGTCAAGATGTTGTTAGCAGATAAAGTAAACTTCGCACGCTTGATACCTAACTTAGAAGTATAAGCCTTAGGAATGTTGTATCCTAATGAGATGTTTTGAATACGTAAGTAAGAACCATCTTCTACATACCATGAGTTAGCACCTGCTGAAGTAGACAAGTTAGAAGCTGATTCCCAAATTGGAGCAGCAGCGCTGTTTCCTAATTCTGGAGTCCAAGATTGCTTCGCACGCTCACCTTTACCTGATCCTTCAAACGTTCCGAAGAAGTCTGTAAACCACTTAGATTGGTTCCAAATTTTGTTACCTGCAGACGCATATAAATACGTAGCAAATTCAAAATCACGGTAAGTTAAACCTACGTTAATACCACCTGTGTAAGTTGGTACTGGAGAACCTAAGAAAGTACGGTCATCAGTCGTGATTTTACCATCACCATTTAAATCAGCATAACGGAAACGACCTAAGCCTTTACCATCTTGAGCTGGAGAAGAAGCAACTTCAGCAGCTGAGTTGAAGTAACCGATCACTTGGTATCCGTAGAAAGAAGATAAAGATTGACCTACTTCCATACGTACTGGCGTAATTCCACGGAATGCACCACCCGTTAAGTTAGTAATACCTGGAGCGAATGCAACGATTTCGTTTTTCAAGAATGAATTGTTGAATGTTAATTCATACTTCAATTCAGACGTCAAGTTACCACGGTTGATGATTTGGAAGTCAATACCTTGGTTACGCATTTTAGCCACGTTAACAGCTGGAGCAGATGCAGATGGTCCTACAACCGCAGGAAGAGGCACGTTGAATAATAAATCACGTGTATCTTTTCTCCAAACATCTAATACGATTTCCCACTTTCCATTGTAAAGTGTTGCATCAAAACCAACGTTCATTGTTTCTGAAGTCTCCCACTTCGCAGCTGGGTTACCAATACGAGAACGGAAGTAACCTTCGTTAGCTCCTGAAGATTGACCATCGATTGGATAGTAAGAATTACCTTTGTTAGCAGCATATAATGAATACTGGTTAGCAGGGTCTACGTTATTTGAGTTACCCATTAAACCCCAACCACCACGGATTTTTAAATCAGAGATAGCAGGAAGATCTTTCATGAATTCCTCAGATGTAACTCTCCAAGCTGCAGAGAATGCAGGGAAGATACCATAACGATTCTCAGAACCGAAACGAGATGATCCGTCACGACGAACAACCCCTGTCAAGTAATACTTCTCATTGAAGTTATAGTCTAACTTAGAGAATAAAGAGTAGAAGTTTACTCCTGAATACAAGCTTGAGTTAACTACTGGAGATTGAACAGAAGATAAAGTTACGAAATCCGTATCCATTGAGAATGGATTGATACCTGAACCACTCATCTGACGACCAGCACCTGTATTCAATGCTTCCATACCCGCTAATACTTTAACACCATGCTTTCTGAATTGGTATTTGTAAGCAGCTGTATTAGTAAATGTATAGGCAAAGTTATAACCTGAACCCTCATAGAATGAATCCGAAGCTTCTGGCTCTGAATCACCTAAGTATTTGTAGTTATAATCTTTGTAACCATAACCTGAATATTGACCACCGATAGAAGTCTTCAAGATTAAGTCTTTGATTGGCTCATACTCCACATAAACGTTACCAAATGCAGATGCATTGTAGTTGTTATCGTTTAAGTTGTTACGCATGATTTGACGAACTGGGTTACGAGGGTTGTTAAAACCAGCTGCTTTTGTAGAAGCGTAGCTACCGAATTCATCAAATACTGGAATAGCTGTAGGCATACGGTAAGCAGATAAGATTACTGACTCATCACCAGCAACACCTAAACCATTGTTACCACCTGCTTGTCCACGAACTGAACGATAAGTGAATTGTAAGTTTTCACCCATACGTACTTTCTTACCTAAATCGAATTCAGAGTTAAAACGTGCTGAATAACGTTTGAAATCATTCTCCAATAAGATACCTTGTTGCTCTTGTCCAGATAAACCTAAGTAGAAACGACCTTTGTCTGTTCCACCTTGGATACCTAAAGAGTGACGCATAGTAGAACCGAAACGAGTAATTTCATCATACCAGTTAGTACCTGCTTTATTTGTTTTGATTACGAAAGTAGTCAAAGGATTAGCTGCGTAAGCTGCTTGAGCCGCTGCCATATCACCAGAGTTCACACCATTTGCGCCATTGAAGTGCAAGTAAGTAGGTAAAGTAGCTTGCGCTGAAGTACCATATTGAGGGTGAGTATAAGCTACTGCAGTTCCGTTAGCTGCCGCGTTGTTACGGTATGCCACGTGAGTCCAATCAGCTTGCTCTTGAGGAGTTAACATTTTAGCCACACCACCTACGTTAGGGTCAGTACCACCGTACAATCCATCATAAGTAATAGTGATTCCTTTGTTACGCGCACCACGCTTAGTAGTGTAAACGATTACACCGTTCGCTGCACGAGCACCATAGATGGAAGCTGCTGCCGCATCCTTAAGGACCGTAGTAGACTCGATATCATCTGGAGAAAGGAAATCTGTTGTTCCTACTGGAACTCCATCCACAACATACAAAGGCTCGTTACCACCAAATGCACCGAAACCACGAACACGGATGATACTTGCCGTACCTGGTTGTCCGTTAGTGATCAAAGTAACACCGGCTACACGACCTTGTAATTGTTGCTCTACGTTACCTGAAGGTGCGATTTGCAAATCCTTCGCTTTAACGATAGAAGCAGCAGCTGTAGACTCTTTCTTGTTAGTTACTGAGTAACCTGTTACGATTACTTCATCTAACTGAGAGTTATCTTCTGCTAATGTTACATTAATAGAAGATTGAGAACCTACTGTAATGGATTGAGACTTATAGCCTACAGCTGAGATATTCAAAACAGCTGATGCAGACTTAACAGTTACAGAGAATGCACCATTAACATCTGTAGTTGCTCCTGTGTTAGTTCCTTTTACTAAGATACTCACACCCGGAATTCCCTGAGAATCTGTCCCAGAGACTTTACCTGTAACCTTGCGGTCTTGGGCAAATGACGAGAAGCTTCCTAGCATCACTATCGCTAGCAAAAGAAAGCCTCGTAGACTTTGGTAAAAATTGTTTTTCATAATAAAGATTAAGTTAGTTTTTAAATTAAATTTTAGGTTTTGAGTTTTACTTGTTCAATAGGCCTCCTTTCTGATTAGGTGAATAAATAGGTTTAAAATTTTAAATAGGTTTAGTTGTCAAACAAATCTTTAAATAATACAATAGCAGATCAAAACAACATCGGAAATAGATGACCTATCTTAACTATGCTACACTATTATATACAGTCAAATATGTCCAATACTTACAACCTACACAAGTTTTTACTTGATATTTTTTCATTTTTTTTATTTTAAATAGTAGTATTCTATTATTAGGCTCTCAGAAGGCCTATTCCATCAATTGGATCCAATTAGGACCTCTGTTTTCGTCGACAGAATTGAGGTTTTTGTCGTGAATTAGCACGCCCCTAACAAGCCCTTAACCTGACCATAATTTAGGCGGAATACAGAAACTGCCTCCTTAGATAATTACAAAAAACACAAAGAAGAGAATTTTGCTTAATTTTGACCTATGTCGACCTTTGACCCTAAAATCGTCCTTCCCACTTTACCTGAAGATCCAGGTGTTTATCGCTATTTCGATGAAAGCGGGACGATCATCTATATAGGAAAGGCGAAGAATTTAAAAAACAGGGTCAGCTCGTATTTCACGAATGTAAAAGGAAAGGACAATAAGACGAGGCGACTGGTTTCGCAGATACGTAATCTCGAGTTTACGATTGTTCACTCGGAATTTGATGCCCTGCTTTTAGAGAATACGCTGATTAAGCAGTTTCAGCCAAAATACAACATCCTTTTGAGGGATGACAAGACCTACCCCTTTATCTGTTTGACGAAAGAGCGCTTTCCCCGTTTAATTACGGAGCGGAGGATTAATCATGCGTTGGGGACGTTTTTTGGACCTTATGCAAATCCCAAACTGATGAATGCGCTGCTCGAGATGCTGCATCAGTTGTATCCCTTAAGGACCTGCGCCCTGAATTTAAAAGAAGCTAACATAGAAGCCGGCAAATTTAAGGTTTGCCTGGAATACCATATTGGGAATTGCAAAGGGCCATGCGAAGGTTTAGAGCAGGAGGCGAGGTATACGGAGTACATCGATCAGGTGTCGCAGATTTTGAAGGGCAATTACCAGAAGGCGAAAAGTTTCTTTATCACGCAAATGCAGGAGGCCTCCACCCAATTGGCCTTTGAGAAAGCGCAGGAGTGGAAAGAAAAATGGCAGCTCTTGGAGAATTTCCAAGCGAAGTCAACGGTCGTTAATCCATCGATCCATGATGTGGATGTGTTTTCGATGGTGTCGGATGAGTCTTTGGCCTATATTAACTTCATGAAGGTCATCAACGGAACGATTTTACAGTCACAGACCTGGGAAGTCAAAAAGAAATTAGAAGAAGAGGAGGCCGAGTTGCTGACGATGTTGATTTGGGAGAAGCGCGATCAGTTCCAGAGTAAGGCCAAAGAAATAATCACGAACATCCCCATGTCGATCGAGTTCGAGGGAGCACGCAATACCTTGCCGAGTCAAGGTGACAAAAGAAAGCTGCTCGACATGTCCCTAAAGAACGTCTTGTACTTTAGAAAAGAGAAGGCGGATCGCAAGGCGGCGGAAGAAAGCGGAGGTGACCGGAAGATGCGCGTGATGATCAAGTTGAAAAATGATCTTCGATTAACGGACTTACCTAAGCACATTGAATGTTTCGATAACTCGAACCTGCAGGGCACTAACCCTGTCTCGGCGATGGTATGCTTTAAGAATTCGCTACCCTCTAAGAAGGATTACCGCATCTTCACGCCTAAAACGGTGGAAGGACCAGATGATTTTGCCACCATGCACGAGGTGATCACGCGTCGATATACGCGTTTGTTAGAAGAAGAAGCAGAATTGCCCGATTTAATTATTGTCGACGGTGGGAAAGGCCAGCTAAGTTCTGCCTGCGATGCACTGAAAGCCATTGGATTATACGGTCAGATTCCCATCATCGGCATTGCAAAGCGATTAGAGGAAATTTACTTTCCAGAAGATAGTCTGCCTTTATATATTGATAAGAAATCGGAGTCCCTGAAGTTGATTCAGCAATTGCGGGATGAGGCGCACCGTTTTGGGATCACAGCGCATAGAAATAAGCGAAGCAAAAACTTTATTGTTTCCCAACTGGAGACCATGGATGGAATCGGGAAATTGACGGCAGCGAAATTATTGAAGGCTTTTGGGACGGTGACCGCATTGAAGGAGGCTTCAGAGGATGATTTGGCCAAAGTACTAGGCAAAATGAAAGCCCTCAAATTCAAAAAACAACTCGAAAATCTCTAGTATTCGGATTTGAACTGGTCCACTTCGATGGCCCGGTAGTTTCGGTAGACCTGTAAAACGATGGCTAATGCAATCGCCATCTCACATACTCCCACCACAAGAACGAAAATACTCAAATACAAACCTTGTAACGATGGCTCGTTCTTCGAGAAGGCTACTAAGTTTAAATTCGCCGCATTAAGGATTAATTCAATCCCCATCAAAACGAAAATCGTATTCTTCTTCAACAGCAAGATTGCTAGCCCTGTCGCAAACAGAAACGCGGATACCCATAAAAAATAGATTACCGGAATATCAGTCATGGTTTTTCGCAACAAAGGTGGCACCTATCAAGGCAATCAATAAAAATATCCCCGCTAATTCGAAGGGGAATGCATATTCCGTTAACAGGCCGAGACCTACTTCTCTTAATTTAGAACCGCCAGTTACCGGCAAATTATTGATCCAGGGGCCTTTCGTGAATACCCAAAACAGCCCCAAGAAAAACGAAAGACCTACGGATATGGGCAATAAGCGATTGGATTCACGCGTCATTAAATGATTTTTACCGGTCGCGGGATCCGTTTGATTCGTCAACATGATTCCAAACAAGATCAAAATTAACACCCCTCCCACATACACTAATACGTGTGCGACCGCTAACACGTCCGCATAAGCTAAAACGTAAAGTCCCGCTAAACCCAGCATGGTTAAGAACATCGCGAGTGCTGCGTGCAAAAGATTCTTCGTCCAAAGCATCGCCAAAGCGCTTCCACACGTCAATAAAGCTAAAACCAAGAAAGCGATCACAAGCGGGCTCATTCTGCGTCTGGTTTAGGTTTTGGCTTAAAACTAGGTTTGAAGGCCGGCTTGAAAGCGGGTTTAGCAGCTGCTGGTTTTTCCTCCGCTGACTCGTTCGCAGGTTCTGCCGCTTTCACCGGTTCTTGTACCGTTTCTTTAGCGGCCTCTTTCGCTGCTTCCTTCTCTGCAATGAATTGCTCGTACAACGCGCGCTTTTCAGCGGCTTGTTCTGGCGTCAAATTCGCAAATTCAAAATTATGTTCTTTCACATCGAAAACAGAAAAATCGTATTCCGAGGTCATCGTCAAACACTCCGTAGGACAAACCGTCGTACAGAGTCCACAAAAGCAACATTTAGACATATCGATATCAAACTTCGCCGCGTAAAGACGAATAGGAGATCCATCGGAAGCCGTACCCACCAGACCAGTCGCCTTAATAGGGTCAATCTCAATGCAATCCACAGGACACACTTTCACACATTTATCACAGACGATGCAATCGTCCATCTCATTGTGCAATTGATAACGGCCATTGACGGGTGTGGGAATTTGTTGTTGCGGATATTGAAGGGTCACAATACCAGCTTTCTGATTAAAATAATCTGGATCCTGGATATTTTGAATGCTCCTTTGATTTCGTGCCGCCCAGGCGTGCTTCCACGTCAAAGCCATCCCCTTTCGAGTACTTTGAATTCCTGCCCAGATGGATTGAAAATAGGCTTTCATCTTAGAAGTAAATCGCTGGATAGGTCAAAGGATCAGATTCGCGCATAATTTCATATACCGCATCCACTACGTTTTCTGCGTTAGGCTTCGAGAAATAATCGCCATCTGAGCTGTAAGCTGGACGGTGCGCCGTCGCAGCGATGCAGACCGCTGGACTTTCTAGCCAGGTGAAAGCACCTTGTTTATCTAAGACTTCTTGCATCATGTAAGCCGAAGCTCCACCCGGCATATCCTCATCTGCAAAAATCACGCGATGCGTCTTTTGAATCGAGGCTAAAATGCTGTGATGGCGATCAAATGGCAATAAAGTTTGGACATCAATAACTTCCACCGAAATGCCTAATCCTGCTAGCGTTTCCGCTGCTTCCAGCACAATGCGACACATCGAGCCATAAGTGACTATCGTGATATCCGTTCCTTCTCTCAATATTTCAGGAACACCTAATGCCACTTCTATCTCTGCTAAATTAGACGGCATAGGCTCTTTCAAGCGATAACCGTTCAAACATTCGATCACAATACCCGGATCATCGCCCTTTAACAAAGTTCGGTACATTCCCGCCGCCTGCGTCATGTTGCGCGGTACGCAGAAATGAACACCCCTTAAACCGTTAATTAAAACGGCCATTGGGCTTCCTGAATGCCAAATACCCTCCAAACGATGACCTCTGGTTCTCAGGATCATCGGGGCTTTTTGACCTCCGGCTGTCCGGTAATGTAAACACGCCCAATCATCTGATAAAATCGCGAATGGGTAAAATATGTAATCCAAATATTGAATCTCTACAATAGGTTTCAAACCTCGCATAGAAGCCCCTATTCCTTGACCCACAATGCTGATCTCACGAATACCCGTATCGGTTACCTTTAATGGGCCGTAGATATCTTGCAAACCCGCTAAGGTTTGATTCACATCCCCTATTTTACCTACATCTTCTCCTAGAATAAATACCCGTGGATCCTCTAAAAACTGTGAAAACGCCTTGTTAAGCACCTCTCTCCCATCGACCAAAACCGGCTCCTTTTCGTAAGTTGGATTTACTCCAGCAATTAAAAGGGGTGACTCATCCGATTCACTCATTTGATGCGAGCTAAATCTTCTTCGATTCAACTTTTCGAGATCATCTAACCACTTTCTCAATAGTTTCACCGCAGGCCCTTGGTAGAATCGGAAAGCACGTAAAGTCTTACGACCAGCCCGCACTAAATCACTAAAAATAGGATAGGGTAAAGCGTTCAATTCGTCGATAATCGGTTGTAATAAGGTAGGCTCGTTCGTCGATTCTAACAGACTCTTCGCGATGCGCAAAAATCCCTTTTTATCCACATCTACAGAGGCCATATACGCCGCAAAGGCCTCTTTCTGGTATTTACGAGCTAAAACCGTAGCCTCCTCGTCGATGGCTTTTAGCACCTCTTCCGTCGCTATTTGTTGCTCTATAACCCAAGCTCGGAACAAAGCATTACAATCTGCCTCCTGCTCCCAGGCTAAGCGCTCCGCTGACTTATAGCGTTCATGCGAACCAGATGCGGAGTGTCCTTGGGGCTGCGTACATTCGATCACATGAACTAGACAAGGGACAAATTCCGTCCTAGCTAGCTCTGCCGCCCGCTGGTAGGCGGCGATTAAACCCGGATAATCCCAGGCTTTCACTTGTATGATTTCGAATCCTTTCTCTTGCTCAGTACGCTGATAACCTGCTAGAGCCTTTGAAATGGACGATTTTGTCGTTTGAAATTCAATAGGTACCGAAATACCGTAGCCATCATCCCAGACCGAAAATACGATCGGAATTTGCAATACGCCGGCCGCATTTATGCACTCTAAAAACATGCCTTCAGAGGTGGATGCATCCCCGATGGTGGTGAAGCAGACCTCTTGACCTTGTTTAGAGAAAAGCGCCTCATGATCCTTTAAATCCGCTCTTTCTCGGTACATTTTAGAGGCGTAGGCGATACCTAAGGCACGGGGAATTTGACCAGCAGTGGAGGAAATACCGGCCACTGTATTGTAACGAGTTGTTTGATCTATCCATTTACCCTCCTCGTCTAACCATCTGGTAGCGTGGTGATTATTCATCTGGCGACCACCGGAATGCGGGTCAAACTGTATATCCGGATGACCGTACAATTGCGCAAAATACTGAGGCCAAGTTAAATCACCGATGGCGGCGCCAATGGTTTGGTCGCGGTAATAGCCTGAAATATAGTCTCCGGGACGCATGGAGCGGGCTAAAGCGATTTGGCATACTTCTTTTCCATCCCCATAAATCCCAAATTTTGCTCGTCCAGAAAACACCTCCTTGCGCACTAAAAGACTACAAGCGCGGCTGATAGCAGCTAAGCGATAGTCCTCGAGCACCTGAGCAGGATCGAACGAAAGAGAGGGATTAGAAAAAGTAAATGAATTCAAATGCTTGGTCTTATTAAACACGTAAAAATACAACAAAATCCTCGGCGTCCAAACAGAATCCGGACAAGAAACTTGTCGAAATCTTTTATTGTTTATAGATTTGAATCGTATATAAAACCAATGAAATTAGATATGAAAAAATTAATCGCCCTATTTGCGCTTGTTTTAGGCTTTGCTTTCTCATCGAATGCGCAAGGTGCCTTGAAATTCAAACAAGAGAAGCACGATTTCGGAACCATCACCGAGGGAACTATTGCTACGTATAGCTTCGAATTCACGAACACAGGTAAATCTCCAGTGGTTATTTCTAACGTTCAACCCTCTTGTGGTTGCACAACTCCAGAATGGACTAGAGAGCCAGTTATGCCAGGTAAAACAGGTAAAGTAACGGCCTCATTTAATTCAGCTGGTCGCCCAGGTAACTTCAATAAAACGGTAACCGTAATTAACAACGGGGAAGTTTCACAAATCGTTTTAGCGATTCAAGGTAGCGTTGCTGCGAAGAAATAATTCGCCTGACATCCATAAAAAAAGCTCTCTGTTTTACGCAGAGAGCTTTTTTTGTTAATCACGGTTCTTTAAACCTTCTTTTTCTCGTAGACCATTAATCCAGCCGGCAATCTTTAGCACATCGGCTTTAGGCACGTGGCTCATCGGAGCCATTTCGGTGGCGAAGTCAGGCCAGTTTTCAGGCCGAGGCTTATAGACTAAATCTAAAATCTGCTGATTTGAATAATTGCGTTTCGCAATTTCCGTGAACGCTGGACCTACCAGTTTGCTGTCTTTTGCGTGGCAAGCAGAGCAAGTATGTTTCTTTAATAAATTAGAGATCGCTAATTCATAGCCTAAACCTTTACTCACTACCTTCACCTCTGTCACCTTCACATGGATTTCATCCTGAGGTGCCGCCGCTACTAATGCAGGCCCAGCCGGAATCTCATTCAAGGTATAATATGCCGTTTCGTGTAATAATGGCTCCCCTTTCTCATTCAACACCCCTTTCAAGGTAAACTCATGAATGAAGAAACGGCGAATTCCGTCGATTGAAATACGTACTTTCTTGTGATCAGCAGAAACCTCCACTGCTTTGATTTTCAAATCTTTCAATTCGATAATCGGGCTTCCATATTGGTGCTGGTATTTGTAGATATACGATCTTATGGCATAAGAAGCAGCTTTTTTAACTGAATTCACATCCACTGGCTGTGTAAAGCTGAACTCAAATCCGTCTGATTTCGCCTTGATCATATCGATCTCAAATGGCATATTTCCGTTCCAAAACAAGCGCTGCAAACCGAACTCATCCTTTCCTGTACTTCCCCAACCACGTGAGGTCATCCCCACGAACATACTGCCATCCAACCCAAATCGCTCTCGTAAAATACCCGACTGAAATCCTTCGCGGTAATTAATGGCAAATCCTTGGTATACGCCATTGATCTTTTCTAGACCCATACGCATCACCTTCGATTGACCTTGATCCGCTACGAAATACTGTCCTGGAAATGGACTAAACTTTCCTTTCGTAGTATCCTGCAAGATATCAGAGGTAGAAATACCCATGATCGCATGTGGAAACCAAACTGCTGGTAATTTAATCTTCGGATTCTTTGCTGCTGCCTCAAACATAGGTGACCCATTGTCTTGGATTTCCTCAAGGCTTAATTTCAATGGACTGTTCGGTTCTTTCGCCCATTTCAAACCGCCTGGATTTCCGGCAAAATCTCCTTTCGCCAGATGCGTCACACGACCAGAACCTACCCAATCCCCTTGGTTTTCGCCATAAAACAAGTCGCCTTCGTCATTAAAGCTATAACCTGCCGGTGAACGTAAACCTCCTGCAAAAGGCTCTAATTTCCCGTCTGGAGTAATTTTAACGAACCAGCCGCGCCATTTGGCAAACTTACCTTCACCAAAACCCACCCAGGCCAAATTCAAACTCACCCACATATCCCCGTTTTTATCAATCACCGGTCCGTACGTATATTCATGGTAATTACCTGATAAATCGAAGGTGTAAATAGGTTCATACAAATCCGCCACTCCGTCGCGATCGGTATCCGAGATCTTCGTTAACTCACCCCGCTGAGAGCAATAAAACACCCCATCCTTGTAAGCTAGGCCTAATACCTCATGCAATCCACTCGCAAAACGGCGGTAATAGGTTTGATGGCTGGTCTTTTGATATGGGTTCTCGATAATCCAAATCTCTCCCCGACGCGTGCTTACCGCGATACGGCCATCCGGCATCGTCGCAATTCCTCCTACTTCCAGGTAGATCTCCTTCGGAATAGGTAGGGTCTTAATTTCATAATAATCCTGCTCCTTTTTAGGAGTCGGTTTTGTTTGTGCAAAGGCGCCTAGCGCCATAGAAAACAAGAGTAAAAAAGCGGTATATTTTTTCATCGTTACCAAATCAAATCATAGGTGAATTGTGCGCCTGTAAATGGCACGCGAAGTTGTTGAGCTCCCGCCGGCGTTTTAACTAATTCCGCTGCTGCTCCTTTCCATTCCATAAAATTACCCGGTTGAGAAGCTAATCCATTGCGCAATACTGATAAATGGTGCCCAGTAGCTAAAATAGCTTCCAACTCATTTTTTTGCGGACTTGCCCCCACTAAACTAAGGGTTCTCCGAAGCCCATTACCTGCTGGCTGAATGCGATCTTCTACTCGCAATTTCGCCGCAGGCCACTCATACATAAATACCGGACGGCCAGCCTCTAGGCGATAGCCTTTGTACACTAATTCTGTTGAATCTGGTTGAGCTTGATGTGCTAAAACTAAGGGAAATTTACCGTCTTGAACGACCTGTAAACCGAGTGGTTCAGACGTTTGAGGCTCGCCGCGGTTATCCCACATTTGGGTGGCATCAAGGAACTTTCCACGCCAAACCTGCAGAATCGCCCCTTGTTTCAAATCGTACGAATAATGTAACCCTGCTGGATCTCCCACTTGAATCACATGCGTCTTTTTCTTACCTAAATGAAAAGCGAATGAACGCTGTAAAACGGGTTCCGCATTTGCCTTCACTTCGATTAATCCGACCGCATCAGGATCTAACAAGGAAGTTCTTTCATGCAAGGAAACTAAGCGCGCACCGATGCGTTTCACGTTCAAACCTAAAGCCTTAGGACCCCAAGGGAAATCTTTAATATGAATAATTTCCAACTGGTGCTTTCCTGCCTTCAGGAAAGTAGACGAAGGCACCATTTCGTTAAACCAATGAGCGCCATTGTTTAATACCTTACCATCAATTTTCAATTCGCCAGAGCCTGTCCAATAGGTTTGGAATTCATAATTATCATCCTCTGGAATGCTTAATTCTGCCTCGTAATGAATTAAATAATCATTATTTACCGGAATCACGCGGTAGGTTAAAGCTGGAATTTTACCTGATTTTACCGGACTAGTGGTGGGTACAATCGGATCGGTAAATTTACCCGTGTAATAATCGTAGGAAACTTCGCCTAGCGAAGCCGTTGGTTTTTCATACGTCTCGTAGCGCAAGTTTCTAAAAGCGACCGGACCATGGTCACCTTGAATTAAGATGGGGCCAAAAGGTGCTTCCTTATCAAAAATAGCTCCACGCGTCATCCCCGACACTTCGATGTTTTCTTGAACGACTAAGCCGTTTAAGATGACTTTTTTGAAGATGGCATTGGCTATTTTACGACCAGATGCATCGAAGCGAGGTGCTTGAAAATCAATTTCTAGGGTCTGCCAAAGGCCGGGAGCTTTGCTCGCGTTTTGGCGTGGTGCATATCCTTCATATCCCTCTTTTCCTTTCCCACGGGAATCGTCCCAACGCTCATAAATACCCCCACAATCATCGTATTTTACGGTTTTCTTGCCCCAAGAATCGTATAATTGCACCTCGTAACGTCCTTGCAGGTATATACCGGAATTCATCCCCTTAGGCAACATGAAGTCGACTAATAGGCGCATATCGCCGTGTTGCATTTTGGACTTTAAATCATCTGAACGATGGTATTTTCCGCTTCTGAGCGTATTTACTAACACTCCCTGCCCAGGACTTACTTGAAAAAGCGTATCTGAATACGTCGCGAATACAGCCTGCTCAATGGTCCAGTTTTTGCTGGGCTGGTCAAAAGCAGATAAATCGGTGAGAGGAATCGCTTGCTGAGCCCAGGCACAAATAGGTGCAGCGAGCAGCAACGAAAAAAGAATTTTTTTCATGGTTAAATAAAGGTTTGAACAAATCTACCGAAAATCATTTGGCCTTTTCATCGGCACAATCAGGACACTGGTAGAAAATATACTGGAAATATAAGGAAGATTCTCTTAATTTGAATTCGCTGAATACAAAAAGCAAAATAAAACCCGATGATACAAAAGACGTTTAAATTCAGGAACCTGTTATTGCACCTGTTTTTTTGGGCCTTCCTGATTGCACTTCCGATTTTATTAGGACCCAACACCAATTCCAATAATCCGGAGGAGATTCGCCGTTCGTATTTTTGGATCTTTTACATGACCAGCTTCACGGTCATTAATATCCCCTTCTTTTACTTAAACACCGAGGTTTTACTACCTAAGTTATTACGCGCAAAGGGGGTTATTATCTACTTGTTAACGCTGATTGGAGCTATCGTATTCATGCTTTGGGTCCATGAGGAATTATTTCGCTGGGTCTATGCTCATTTCTTCCCCGGAAACCATACAGGAGGCGGCGCAAGAAGAGGCGGATTAATGCGGATGATTTTCCAATTGCTATTTTATGCAGCCATAGGAACTTCGTATCGGTTGATTTCAGATCGAATGAAAGAGGATGAACAAGTGAAGGAACAAGAGAATGAGCGTTTGAAGTCTGAACTATCCTTTTTACGCTCACAAATTAGTCCGCATTTTATGTTTAATGTATTAAACAGCGTTGTTTCTTTATCGCGCAGAAAGCCGGAGATGGTGGAACCCGTGGTCGTTAAATTATCCGAATTGATGCGTTACATGATCTATGAAACGAATGATTCGATCGTACCTATTCTAAAGGAATTAACCTATTTAGAGAGCTATATTGATTTACAAAAAATTCGCTTTGGAGATGACATTCGCATTGATTTTACACATGAAATAGGGCCAAAATCAAGCAGCATTGAACCAATGTTATTGATTCCATTCGTAGAGAATGCGTTCAAACACGGCGTAGGATTTATCGAGAATCCCACCATTGAAATCGAATTAAAGGATAGCGCAAAAGAGCTCACTTTCCACGTGGCTAATAAAAAAGGAGCTGTTATAAACGAGAAAAAAGACGAAAGCTCTGGAATCGGACTAGCGAACGTGAAGCGTCGCTTAGAATTACTTTACCCGAACAATCACAGCTTGATCGTCAAAGAATCAGACGACACTTTTGAAATTACCCTCACCATTCAACACGCCTAGTTATGTCCACTGAAAACTTAGTAGAAATTCCGGGTACGATTTTAAAATGTTTGGCAGTGGACGATGAAAGTCTGGCACTCGATTTAGTGGAAGATAATATCTCCAAAGTCCCCTTTTTGCAACTCGTAAAACGCTGCAGAAACGCTATGGAGGCCGTAGAATACTTAGAAAACAATCCCGTGGATCTTGTATTTCTGGACATCCAAATGCCCGGAATGACCGGCCTCCAATTTATAGAAAGTTTAACGACGAAACCGATGGTCATTTTCGTGACCGCGTACCAGCAATATGCGCTAGATGGTTTTAATCTTGACGTCATCGATTATGTCTTAAAACCGATCAACTTTGAGCGTTTTTTGAAGGCGAGTCATAAGGCTTTGGACTTTTTCAAAAGCAAACAAATCCTCCATAAGCCAGCCGAAGCCCCTAAATTAGAGTTCATTTTCATTCATGCCGATTATTCCTTGATGAAAATTATGCTGGAGGATATTCTATACATCGAAGGCTTAAAAGACTATATCAAAATCCACCTGAGAACGCAGAAGTTTCCAGTTGTATGCCGAATGACCATGAAGTCCATCGAGGAAAAATTACCGGCCACCGATTTCATCCGTGTACACAAATCGTTTATCGTCTCCATGAGTAAAATGGAATCGATTCGTAGTCAAAAAATTAAAATTGGCGAGAACCACATCCCGATCAGCGAAAGTTATTCTGAGCATTTTTACCAAATCATCGGCTATCAAAAGCAATAAATTGTAACTTTGAGAATTGACCGAAGTTTAACACATGTCCATTCTTAAAAAATTAGCCGGAGAAACCCTATCCTACGGATTCAGCACGATCCTGGGTCGTTCCCTCAATTTTTTATTGGTATTCATCCATACTTCGGCCTTTTTACCGGCGGAGTTAGGCGTAAATGTGAAGCTATACGGCTATGTTGCCATCGCGAATATCATTTACACTTATGGCATGGAGACGGCCTACTTCCGTTACGCGAAGGAAGCCCCAGAACGCTACTACAATATCATTTTAACGGCCATCATTCTGACATCCGGGTTTTTTACAGTCGGTTTATTTGTATTCGCAGATCCACTGATGACTACACTAGGATACGAAGGTAAAGGTCAATTTATGCGCTGGTTAGCGTTGATTTTAGCCATCGATGCGGTTACAGCTATCCCATTTGCCCGCCTACGTTTAGAACGTAAAATCCAATTATTTGTGAAGGCTAAAATCGTTTCGATCCTCATTAACGTAGGACTGAATCTTTTTTTCTTAGCCTTATTAAAGCCGATGCACGAAGAGCATTGGGGGCCTGAGTTTTTACAAAACCTCTATTTCCCGAGCATCGGAGCAGGCTATATTTTCTTAGCGAACTTACTCGCAAATGCCAGTCTTTTCTATTGGCTGCGTTCGTCCTTTGCTGATTTTAAATGGACATGGGATGGCGTAGAAATGAAAAAATTATGGGTGTATTCTTACCCCATTATGTTCATGAGTTTAGCAGCGATGTTTAATTTGATGTTTGACCGTTTGTTGCTGGAAGAATTTTTACCTGCCGGATTCTACACAGGTAGAACCTCCGAGGATGCATTAGGCATTTATGGAAATTGCTACAAGCTTTCGGTGTTTATGAGTTTAGCGATTCAGGCCTTCAAATACGCAGCAGAACCTTTCTTCCTAGGCTCGAAGTCAGCGGAAAATAGTCAGGCTAATTTAGCCCTAGTGAGTCACTGGTTTGTCATTGTTTGCCTGATTTTATGGGTGGGTGTGAGTTCGAATTTATTCTGGATTCAAGGCTTGTTTTTACGCCAGGCTATCTATTGGGAAGGCATTGATGTCGTTCCGGTGTTACTACTCGCTAATTTATTTTTAGGGGTGTATTATACGCAATCGGTTTGGTTTAAAAAGACGAATAAAACCTATATGGGGACGGTCATCACGGTGACTGGGCTTGCGGTAACCCTAATCGGAAACGTCATTTTTATTCCCATGTATGGCTATATGGCTTGTGCCTATTCGTTTTTAGCCTCCGCAATTGTGATGACCATTTTATGTTATGTAGGGGGCCAAAAATACGACCCAGCACCCTACCGCTGGATGGCAGCCATCGTGTACATTAGCTTAGGTATTGTAGCAATTAAATCAGGCGCCCTATTGGCTACATTGGAAATCCCGTTGATCATCAGCCAAAACATCGGATTTATTTGTATTTTGGCCTATATATTCATCCAAGAATTTTCCTGGAAAAACGGAAAACCTAGCTTAGCCTTGAAATGAAGAATGAACTGAAAATGCAGTACCTAAACCTCAAGCTGAAAATCGGCGGGATGGTAACGCGTTTACAAGAATACGAGGGGGCGATGGCCGAAAAGCAGGCGAAAGTGGATGAGTTAACCGAAAAATTAGCCCAAAAAACAGACGAACTTGCTAGATCGATGAGAAGGCTAAAAGAATTGGAGAAAAACTTTAAAAAATCAGATAATTTCGCTAAAATTGTAGCTAGTACAGATAACACAGCAGTTCCCACCGCTGAGTTGAAACAAAAGTTAGAAGAATATATTACAAAAATAGATCATTGCATTGACCAATTACGCAATCCATGAGTCCTAAAATCCCTTGTAATCTACTGGTAGGCATACAAAGTATCGCCTTAAAGGTTAGTCCGGGCGAGGAGGCTTACGTAAGAAATGCAGCATCAGTAGTGAACAAGATGGTTCGTTATTACGAACAACAAACAAATAGTTCAGATCCCGCAGCCGTGATGGCAATGGTGGCCTTAGACCTGGCCATGTGTGGTTTGAAATTTGAAGCAGAACATAATTCGCTTCAGGCCGATGTGCTAGAAGAAAACAACGAATTATTATCTCTAGCAGCTGAGTTCACAGTATAATTCTCCTTTTATTTCGATTTTTCAGGGAACTAATGTATAAACACACATTCGTTCTATATGTCGACTATATTAACTTTTATTTTACCCCTTATCGCTGCGGCGGGAGGATTATTTGCCGGAAAAGTATTCTACTCGAAGGTAAATAAAAACATCGAAGGAGACGCCCAACGCAAAGCGGAGGATATCCTAAAAAATGCAGAAATCTCTGCAGAAAATATCAAAAAAGACCGTATGCTTGAAGCTAAGGAAAACTTCCTTCGCTTGAAAGCAGAATTCGAAGAAGAGACCCAAAACAAAAAAGGTATTCTACTTGAAAACGAGCAAAAATTACGCGAAAAAGAGCGCATTTTAGCGCAGCAATCAGAGCAACAACGCGTAGCTGAACAAGAATTACAATCCGCAAAACAAAGCGTTCAAGCGAAAGAAGAAAACTTCCGCAAGAAGCTAGAAGATGTAGAAAAGAAACGCGAGGAAGCGGAAGCGATGCTAGCGAATCAGATTAGCCAATTAGAAAAAATTGCTGGCCTTTCAGCAGACGAAGCGCGTCAGCAAATCATGGATGCCTTGAAGGCAGAGGCAGAATCGAAAGCAAGCTCACTCGTAAAACAAGCGATCGAAGAGGCGAAATTAACCGCTACGAAAGAGGCGAAGAAAGTCGTTATCGAAACGATTCAACGTACCGCTGCTGAGAATGCCATCGAAAACTGTGTCTCTGTTTTCAACATCGAATCAGATGACATCAAGGGTAAAATCATCGGACGTGAAGGACGTAATATCCGTGCGCTGGAAGCGGCAACGGGTGTGGAATTCATCGTGGATGATACGCCGGAAGCGATTATCATATCTGGTTTTGATCCAGTACGTCGTGAGATTGCCCGTTTATCACTTCACCGTTTAGTGCAAGATGGTCGTATTCACCCGGCGCGTATTGAGGAGGTCGTGAATAAGACACGTAAGAACATCGACGATGAGATCATCGAAATCGGAGAGAAGACGGTTATCGACTTAGGTATTCACGGTTTACATCCGGAATTAATTAAGATGGTGGGACGTATGCGTTTCCGTTCATCCTATGGCCAAAACTTATTGCAACACTCCCGCGAGGTCGCGAAGTTGTGTGCAACGATGGCAGCTGAATTAGGGTTGAACGCGAAGCTTGCGAAGCGTGCGGGTTTACTACACGATATTGGTAAGGTTTGGCATGAAGAACCAGAACTTCCTCACGCTTTATTAGGGATGGAGCTGGCTCAGAAATACAAAGAGCATCCAGAGGTTTGTAATGCGATCGGAGCTCACCACGATGAGTGTGAGATGACTTCCATGATCTCCCCTATCATCCAAGTGTGTGATGCGATTTCGGGATCTCGTCCTGGCGCACGCCGCGAGATGATGGAGTCCTACATGAAGCGTCTTCGCGATCTAGAAACATTAGCTACTTCGTTCGACGGAGTTCAGAAATGTTATGCCATCCAAGCGGGTCGTGAGTTGCGTATCATGGTTGATTCAGAGAATGTAAGCGACGAAAAGGCATCGAACCTATCGTTTGACATTTCTCAGAAAATCGAGAAAGAGATGCAATATCCGGGTCAAATCAAAGTAACCGTTATTCGCGAAATGCGCGCGGTGAACTTTGCAAAATAGAGAAGGAATCGTGTATATTTATGGCGCAGCCCTGCGGGCTGCGCCATTTTTTTACCCCCCTACCACATGGAAATCAAATCTCCCCAAACCGACGCCGAATGGAAAGCCTATTATGCTTTGCGTTTTAACGTGCTACGAGAGCCCTGGAATCAGCCTTTGGGATCTGAAGTATTAGCAGATGAAGATCAAGCCATTCACGCCATTGCCGTGGAAGACAACGAGGTGCTGGGTGTGGCGCGCATGCACGAGTCTGCGGAAAAGCAAGGGCAAGTCCGTTGTGTGGCAACCGCTACCGCGGCGCAAGGAAAGGGAATTGGGAAAGCCATCATGGCTTACCTAGAAGAGGAAGCGAAAGCAAAAGGCTGGACTGAAATCGTATTGGAGGCGAGGGAGAATGCGGTGCCGTTTTATCAGAGAATTGGATATACTATCGTGGCGGAATCGTACTTGTTGTTTGGCGAGATTCAACATTACCGCATGAGCAAGACGTTATAAAAAAAGGCGCTAACCCTTTCGAATTAGCGCCCATTCTATTTATTTTTTCTTCTAGTGTGTATGCTCTAAACCTTGCGCACTTGGAATCTGATTAAATTCTATACCTGATTTACGTGCATCTTTGAAAGCTTCTTTCGGCTTGATGCTTAGGATTTGGAATAATTCCGCATCTGATTTCGTATCCGGGTTAGGCGTCGTTAATAATACGTCTCCAGAGAAAATCGAATTCGCTCCTGCCATAAAGCAGAAAGCCTGACCTTCGTAGTTTAATTCTAAGCGGCCTGCAGATAAACGCACGGCTGACTTGGGCATCATGATTCTCGCTGTCGCGATCACACGAACGAGATCCCAAACAGAAGCGGTCTTTTGGTTCTCAAAAGGCGTTCCTTCTACAGGAACTAAGTTGTTCACTGGAACTGATTCTGGATGCTCAGGCAGGTTAGCTAACGTCAATAGCATTCCGATGCGATCTCCTGCGCTTTCGCCCATTCCGATAATACCACCAGAACAAACGGATAATTTCGCCTTACGTACGTTTCCAAGAGTCTCTAAACGGTCGTCATAGGTACGCGTCGAAATAACGTCATCGTAATATTCTTCACTCGTATCGATGTTGTGATTATAAGCGTACAAGCCGGCATCCTTTAATTTCTGCGCTTGCTCTTCAGATAACATACCTAAGGTACAGCAAACCTCCATACCTAAGGAGTTCACCCCTTTGACCATATCTAGTACCCGGTCAAAGTCTTTGTTATCACGCACCTCGCGCCACGCCGCTCCCATACAGAAACGAGAACTACCATTATCCTTCGCCCGATTAGCTGCTTGAATCACCTCCTCGTAGGGAAGTAATTTTTGCACCTTCACATTCGTGTGATAACGCGCTGCTTGAGAGCAATAAGAACAATCTTCTGGGCAACCTCCCGTCTTGATCGAAAGAAGGGTCGAAATTTGTACCTCATTGGGGTCAAAATTCTCGCGGTGCACTGTTGCAGCCTGATAAACCAAATCCAAAAACGGCTGGTTATATATTTTTTCTACCTCTTCTCGAGTCCAATTATTACGTACCATATAAGCTTTATTTCTATTCAAATTCCATTAAATAAGGCATCATCGCTAAGAAGCCCTCTCTTTTTTTCCAACGATTCACCTCTAATACAGCAGATGACCATGGAATATTTTTTGTTAACAATCGCTCTGACATGGATGTTTCAGATGTCGCTGAACTTAATAGCTCGTCCACAAAGGATTTCGCCTTCGGGTAAACGGCTACTTTATAAGAACCCGGTTTTAATTTAGCCTTATCCGCAGCCATTTCAATGGCCTTATCCAAGCCACCTAATTCATCCACTAAACCAATTTGTTTTGCCTGTGCACCCGTCCAAACACGACCACCCGCTAAAGATTGCAATCTTTGCAATGTCATCTTACGACCTGCCGCCGCCTTCGTGGTAAAGGAAAGGTAGCCTTTGTTGACTGAATTTTGGACGACGGATTTCTGAAAATCGGTCAAAGCACCGGCCGAAGTCATGAAATTCGAATTCGCATGCGTATTCACGTGGTCCTGTGTTATACCTAAGGTGTTTTTCAGGAAAGTATCTACGTTAAACCAAGCCGCAAAAATACCAATGGAACCCGTAATCGTCGTAGGCTGTGCCACAATCGCATCCGTTCCCATCGCCATATAATAACCCCCAGATGCCGCATAATTCGACATAGAAGAGATAATCGGCTTCACTTTCTTCGTTAATTCAATCTCGCGCCACATGATATCAGACGCTAAAGAAGACCCCCCCGGAGAATCAATACGAAGTACAATTGCCTTCACAGATTTACTCTCCCGAAGCTTTTTCAACTCCTTCACGAAATCATCCGATCCGATATTTCCTTCGCTCGCTCTCGTACCCGAAATTTCGCCTTCAGCTACTAAAACCGCAATTCGATCTTTCCCTTCAACCTCTGCAATCGGATTCTTCGCCTTCAAATAATTATTCACTGACACATAAATCACTTTCTCCTTCTCGCCTGAAGCCTTTTTCAATAAAGCTTCGAATTCATCCCAATAACCTTGCTTCACCATCCCTAATTTCTCCGCATTCGCTGGCTCAAAAGCTTGCAGGCTATCCGCAATCTGATCTAATTTACGTACTGGAATATTCTTAGATCGCGCAATTTTATCAAAAATATAGGTGTTAATCGATTGTAAGAATGAAGAGGTTTGGGCCTTGTTTTCCTCGCTCATGTCTTCGCGAATGAAAGGCTCCACAGCAGACTTGTAGGTACCCACGCGGAATACCAAAGGCTCAATCTCTAATTTATCCAGCGCCTTCTTGTAGAAGGTATATTGAACGCTAATTCCATTGAAATCCAATAAACCATTCGGATTTAAATAGGTCTTATCTGCCACCGAGGACACATAATAGCCTTTTTCTGTATAGGAATTAGCGTAGGCATAGACGAATTTTCCGGATTTTTGGAACTTCTGAATCGCCTCCCGAATCTCCGAAAGCTGGGCATAACCTGCAATCGGGAAACTCGCATCTAAATAGATGCCTTTGATTTTAGGATCCACTTTTGCGCGCTCTAAAGCAGACAAAACTTGAATCAAACCGAGATTTTCTGGCGGGGCAAAATAGATATCCGTCAAAGCAGCGAATGGATTCTCCTCCGTCGACGCATTCTCAACAATCGGACGATTTAGATCTAATCTCAAAACCGAATTATCCTTTAAATCGTATTCCTCATCGGAGCTTCCCATCGCCGCGCCAACGCCGGCCAAAAGCAGCAATGAAACAATGACAAAAAGAAATAATCCAACAACAGTCGCTAACGAATACTTGACAAATTGCCACATAGCTTTACATTTAAATGGTTTCTAACCGAAGTTTTTACGGTAGTCTTCGCGTGCTTGGCGAATCACTTCAAACGCCACTTCGCGACCATAAATATCATCAATATCTACCGCATTTGAGGTAGTTTCTCCAGGTAACATTTTATAGGTCCAGAAATAGTGTCTCAAACGCTCCACGATATCTTTAGGCGCATCCGCTATGTCTTTCCATTTGCCATAAATCGGATCATCCTTCAATACCGCAATGATTTTATCATCCGCCTCTCCCTTATCGATCATGCGAATTCCACCAATCGGAATCGCCTGACATAAAATATCTCCGTGCGTAATCGCACGCTCTGAAAGCACTAAAATATCCAATGGATCGCCATCCCCTCTCTCAATATCTTTCCCAGAATACTTGCGAGCAAGCTCTGCAATGCCATCTGAGCAATAGGTTTGTGGCAAAAAGCCATATAATGCTGGCACAATGTTCGAGAATTTCTGCGGGCGATCAATTTTCAAATAACCCGTTTGCTTATCAATCTCGTATTTAACTGTGTCCGTAGGAACAATTTCAATAAAGGCGGTCACTAATTCAGGCATTTGGTCGCCGATTTGTACGCCATGCCAAGGATGTGCCTTAAAGAAGTTTCTATTCATAATCTTTTTATTAAATCTTACTTAGGTTAAAAATCCCTGCAAATTACGAAAAACAAAGGATAAATTCTGCTAAATTTGTTGTTTGCATTGCGCTAATAGATATGATTTATCCAATTATACCCTACGGGGACCCCGTTTTAAGAAAAGTCGCTGCACCTATTGAATTAGGTTCGATTGATTTAATCAAATTATCGGAAGATATGTTTGAAACCATGTACGCTGCTAGCGGTGTGGGTTTAGCTGCTCCGCAAATCGGGATGGACATTCGTTTATTCGTCGTTGATGGTAGACCCATGAACGAGGGAGAAAAGGACGAGGATGTGGATCAATCGTTAGTAGGATTCAAAAAAGTATTCGTCAACCCGACCATTATCGAGGAAACTGGGGAGGAATGGGGTTTTGAAGAGGGTTGTTTATCAATCCCAGGTATTCGCGGTGAGGTTTATCGTCCAGAATACGTGAAGATCCACTATTGGACAGAGCAAGGGGAGGAAAGAACAGACATTTTTGAAAGTTTAGCCGCCCGCATTATCCAACACGAATACGATCATATCGAAGGCATTTTATTCACAGATCATTTGAATCCAGTGAAAAAGCGCCTTATCAAAAATAAGTTAAGTGATATCACGCGAGGAAAAGTTTCCGTGGATTACAAAATGAAACTTACCCGTTAATTAGACAGATGAAAATTTCCCTTAATTGGTTACGCGATTTTATTGATATTTCGAAGCTTCCTGCACAAGGTAGCCCAGAAGAATTAGACGTTTTATTAACAAACACGGGCTTAGAAGTAGAGGGTATCGAACCTCACGATAAGATTCCGGGTGGATTGAAAGGCTTCGTGGTAGGTGAAGTTTTAACCTGTGAGAAATTCGAGGTAAAAGAGAAAACCTTAAGCCTAACGACAGTGGATGCTGGTTTAGACGAAATCTTAACCATCGTCTGCGGGGCATCAAACGTTGCAGCCGGCCAAAAAGTCATCGTAGCCACTCCTGGCACCCAATTATACGATAAAGAGGGAAAAGAATTATTCAAAATTGAGAAGCGCAAAGTTTATGGTCAACCTTCGGAAGGTATGATCTGTGCGGAAGACGAAATCGGCATCGGGACATCCCATGACGGCATTTTAGTCTTAAATACGGACGCGCCTAACGGAACTCCAGCCGCTTCCTTTTTCAACATTTCAGGTGATTTGGTTTTAGAAATTGGATTAACGCCAAACCGTGCAGATGCCGCCTCTCACTGGGGTGTGGCGCGCGATATCAGAGCGGTAACGGGTCTTCCGATTCAATTACCATCGCCTGCTTTGGTGATTGAAAGCAATGCTCATCCGATTGCTGTTGAAATTAAAGACGCTGGTTGCGACCGCTTCTGCGGCATCACCATCGATGGCATTCAGGTCGCTCCATCACCTAACTGGTTGCAAGAACGCTTGCAAGCGATTGGTTTGCGTCCTATTAATAACGTGGTCGACATCACGAATTTCATCTGCCACGGTTTAGGCCAGCCAATGCATGCCTATGATTGGAACGAAATTAAAGGCGGAAAATTAATCGTCGATTCTTTACCTGCAGGAACACTTTTCAAAACACTAGACGGCGTTGATCGCAAGTTAACCGGAGAAGAATTAATGATCTGTGACGCTTCCGGCGCGATCGGCATGGCCGGCGTAATGGGTGGCGAAGATTCAGGCATTAAAGACTCCACGACGCGTGTATTCTTAGAAGTGGCTCACTTCAAACCAGAGCGTATCCGTAAAGCCAGCCAGATTCATGGGCTGAAAACAGATGCGTCATTCCGTTTTGAGCGTGGAACAGATATCCAAGCGAAATTATTTGCATTAGAATATGCTGCTCAATTAATTCAAGAATTAGCAGGTGGTAAAATTACGTCTGAGCCGATCGATTTTTATCCAACGCCGGTTTCTTTAGTACAAATTCCGGTTAGCGTTCGTCGGGTGCATCAATACATTGGGGTTGAATTAGCGGCTGAGCGAATTAAAGAAATTTTGACCTTATTGGATTTCAAAATCGAAGCAGATAAGGGCGACGAATTCGTGGCAATTTCCCCTGCTTACCGCGTGGATGTGACGAGAGAGGCAGATATCATCGAGGAGATTTTACGTATCCACGGTTTGGATAATATTCCTTTGTCGGATCATTTGAGTGCGAACTTCATCTCGGAGTTCCCATTGTTAGATAAGGAACGCGTTCAATTGAATATCTCACAGATTTTGACGGCCAAAGGTTTCCAAGAAATTATCACTAACTCTTTAACAAAAGCTGATGCCCACAAGGCCATTGAGAAAGATTTACAATTCGAAACGGTAGAGATCTTGAATCGCCTTTCAGAGGACTTAGGTGTCATGAGACAGCACATGTCTTTCGCCGGATTAGAGGTGCTAGCACACAATATTAACCGCCGCCAAAAAGATCTAAAGGTCTTTGAATTTGGCAAAACATACCATAAAAAAGGTCCTAAATACATCGAAAAGAAACATTTAGCCTTGTTTACTACGGGATTATGGGCTGGAGAAACCTGGTCTAGCGCACCCACTAAAACCGCTTTGCACCACTTATACCAAGTGAGCATCGAGTTAATGCGCTCGCTAGGGGTAACTCAATTCGAAACAGATACAATCGAAAATTCAAGTGTATTTGCGTTCGGTTTACGCATCTCCATCAACAAAAAGGCTTGCCTAGAATTGGGTATGATTCACCCGAATCTAGCCAGCAAATGGGAGGTGAAACAAGACGTATTCTTCGCTGATTTCGATTGGGATTATTGGGTGAAGCAAGAGAAAGCTGACTTCGTTTACCAAGAGATCTCGAAGTTCCCAGAGGTACGTCGCGACTTATCGTTGGTGATTGACAAAACTGTGAGCTACCAGGCGATTAGAAAACTAGCCGAGCAATACGAGAAGAACTTGTTGAAAAACGTATCCATCTTCGATGTGTACGAAGGCAAGAACTTAGGAGAAGGCAAGAAAGCCTATTCCGTTAGCTTCACGCTACAAGACGAATCTCAGACCTTAACAGATAAGGTCATTGAGTCGACGATGGATCGCTTAATGAAAGGATTCGAGAAGGAAATTGGAGCGATAATTAGAAAATAATTATCGCTTGAACATGCCACCTAAATTAGGCATCTTCATCTTTCCATCTTGTACTTTGTTCATCATCTTCATCATTTTGCGCATGTCCTCGAACTGCTTCAACAGGTTATTCACCTCTTGAATCGACGTTCCAGAACCAGCCACAATACGATTCTTACGTGATGGGTTCAAAATATCTGGATTTTGACGCTCCTTCGGAGTCATCGAACTGATGATCGCTTCAATCGGCTTGAAAGAATCATTGGAAATATCTACATCTTTCACCGCCTGACTCATTCCCGGCACCATGCCCATCAAATCCTTGATGTTACCCATCTTCTTGATTTGCTGCAATTGTGCGTAGAAGTCCTCGAAGGTGAAGTTGTTTTGGCGTATCTTCTTATTTAAACGAGCCGCCTCATCTTCGTCAAAAGCCTGCTGCGCACGCTCTACTAAAGACAACACGTCACCCATTCCCAGGATACGGTTTGCCATACGATCAGGATAGAACTGATCCAAGGCCTCCATTTTCTCTCCTGTAGAGATGAATTTAATTGGCTTGTCGACGATTTGGCGAATCGAAAGGGCCGCACCACCGCGGGAATCACCATCTAATTTCGTCAAAACTACACCGTCAAAATTCAAGCGATCATTAAAGGTCTTCGCCGTATTCACCGCATCCTGCCCCGTCATGGAATCCACTACGAACAAAATCTCGGTCGGCTTAATCGCCTCTTTCACCGCTGCGATTTCGTTCATCATCGCCTCATCCACCGCTAAACGACCCGCAGTATCGACAATCACCACTTTCTTACCCATCTTGCGAGCATACGAAAGCGCGTTCTCCGCGATGCTTACCGCATTCTTATTTTCAGGCTCTGCATATACTTCCACCCCTACTTGCTCTCCCAATACTTTCAATTGGTCGATCGCCGCAGGACGGTAAATATCGCAGGCTACTAAAAGTACGTTACGTCCTCCTTTTTTAATGTATTGAGCTAACTTACCCGAGAAAGTCGTCTTACCAGAACCCTGTAAACCGGCGATTAAAACCACCGATGGATCGCCTTTCAGGTTGATGTCCTGCTTCTGGCCACCCATTAATTGGGTTAATTCCTCGTGAACAATCTTGATCAATAATTGACCTGGCTCTACGGCGATTAGGATTTTTTGGCCCATCGCCTGATCCTTAATCCGATCCGTAATCTCTTTCGCCACCTTATAGTTCACGTCCGCATCCATCAGGGCGCGGCGAATTTCCTTCACCGTAGCGGCAACGTTAATATCCGTAATTCTGCCGTTCCCCTTCAGGGTACGCATGGCAGTGGTCAACTTCGAACTTAAATTCTCAAACATAGTATCTAAAAAAAGGACTGCAATTTACGCTTTTTCAGGCAAATTTTAATCAATTGTTTTCTCGTAAATGAGGGTAAATCGCTGGGGTGTCAGTGGATACTTTGGCCAAAACCGAATCCACAACTTCCTATCTCGCACCCTTATTCCCCTTGCACTTAAAAAAAGCTATAATTTTCAACAAAAATACCCCAAAATACTCACGTAAAAAAGATTTAGTCTTTACCTTTGCAAGATTAACACAACCTATCAAAATTTTGATATAACAAAAATGGAAAAAATTAAAGTTGCCAACCCAGTCGTTGAATTAGACGGCGACGAAATGACTCGAATTATCTGGAAATTCATCAAGGATAAATTAATCTTGCCTTATTTAGATCTAGACATTAAGTACTATGATTTAGGCGTGGAATACCGCGATGAGACGAATGACCAAGTAACAATCGAGGCTGCTGAGGCAATCAAAAAATACGGTGTAGGTATCAAATGTGCTACGATCACTCCGGATGAGGCTCGTGTAGCAGAGTTCGATTTAAAGCAAATGTGGAAATCACCTAACGGAACCATCCGTAATATCTTAGATGGTACTGTTTTCCGTGAGCCAATCGTTTGTGCAAATGTTCCTCGTTTAGTACCTAACTGGACGGCTCCGATCATGATTGGTCGTCACGCTTTTGGTGATCAATACAGAGCAACCGATTTCGTTACAAAAGGAAAAGGAAAATTAACCGTTACTTTCCAACCAGAAGATGGTGGTGCAGCTCAAACTTTCGAAGTATATAACTTCAAAGGCGATGGCGTTGCGATGACCATGTACAACACAGATGAATCTATCAAAGGCTTCGCTCACTCTTGCTTTAACATGGCATTAAGCAAAGGATGGCCTTTGTATTTATCAACTAAGAACACAATCTTGAAGAAATACGATGGTCGTTTCAAAGATATCTTCGAAGAAATCTACCAAGCAGATTACAAAGCGAAATTTGATGCAGCTGGTATCGTTTATGAGCACCGTTTGATCGATGACATGGTTGCTTCTGCATTAAAATGGAATGGTAACTTTGTTTGGGCATGTAAAAACTATGACGGAGACGTTCAGTCTGATACCGTAGCTCAAGGTTTCGGTTCATTAGGTTTAATGACGTCAGTTTTAATTACTCCAGACGGAAAAGTGATGGAAGCAGAAGCTGCTCACGGAACAGTGACTCGTCACTACCGCGATCACCAAGCTGGAAAGCCTACATCAACTAACCCAATTGCATCTATCTTCGCCTGGACTCGTGGTTTAGAGTTCCGTGGTAAATTAGATAACAATGCGGCGTTGATTAATTTCTGCCAAACATTAGAAAAAGTTTGTGTGGCTACGGTGGAGTCTGGTAAGATGACCAAAGACTTAGCGGTTTGTATCCACGGTAACAAAGTGAAGCACGGAGAGCACTACTTATATACAGAAGAGTTCTTAGAGGCTTTAGATACGAATTTGAAGGCTGCGTTAGCGTAGTTTTCGCTACGCGAAGACTGACGCTAGTATACAGTAATCAGTATACAGTAGTCAGTAATCAGTAGCTAGTAAAAAAGAGTCAGAACTTCGTTCTGACTCTTTTTTTATACTATAGTTCGATTATTCAACCACCAGATACTGACTACTGGATACTGACTACCGACTTCCGACCACTGACCACTGACTACCGATTACTGGATACTGACTACCGGATACTGTTTTTTTGCGCTGCGCGCAAAAAAAAATCGCGCCGATTGCTCAGCGCGATTTCTACTTATCGTTTTGTTTCAAATACTATTCTGAAACCACAGAGAAAGCAATCTTGTGTTTTACTTCCTTGTGTAAGTCAAGCGTAGCAGCGTAATCGCCGGTAGTCTTCACTTCTGTATCGAATGAAATTTTCTTACGATCGATATCGAAGCCTTTTTCTTTCAAAATTTCTGAGATTTGAAGGCTAGTCACACGACCAAAGATTTTTCCGCTATCACCTGTCTTCGCAGGAATAGTTAATGTCATTTCACCGATAGCTGCAGCTAAATCGAATGCATCTTGACGAACTTTCTCCACTTTGTGAGCAGCTTGCTTGATGTTTTCCGCTACAACCTTGCGGTTAGACGGAGTCGCCATGATAGCGAAACCTTGTGGAATTAAGTAATTACGACCGTAACCAGCTTTCACTGCAACGATATCGTTTTTGTAACCTAATCCAGCAATATCTGTTTTTAATATAATTTCCATCTTATGTTTACAATCAAATGTTTATTGGATAAGGTACTATTTTAAACCGTCAGCCACGTAAGGCATCAACGCTAAGTGACGAGCACGCTTAACAGCTTGTGCCACACGACGTTGGAATTTCAAAGAAGTTCCTGTGATACGACGAGGTAAGATTTTACCTTGCTCATTCACTAACTTCAATAAATAGTCTGGGTTTTTGAAATCGATGTATTGAATACCAGATTTCTTGAAACGGCAATACTTTTTGCGGTTTCCGTTCTTATCTACAGGTTCGTTAACTAGTGTCATATTATGCTTCTGTTTTTTCTGGTTTTCTACCTACTAATCCTTTTCTCTTTTTTTCGTTGTAAGCAACAGCGTGCTTATCTAAAGCTAATGTTAAGAAACGAATTACGCGCTCATCACGCTTGTATTCTAATTCTAATTTAGCAATCAAGGTAGGAGCTGCTGCGAATTCGAAAATTTGATAGTATCCAGTGTGCTTGTTCTGAATTGGGTAAGCTAACTTACGTAAGCCCCAAGCGTCTTCATGAACGATTTGCGCACCGTTTTCTACCAACAGATTCTTGAATTTCTCAACAGTGTCCTTTGTCTGTTGTTCAGACAAAACGGGAGTTAAAATGAACACCGTCTCATAGTTTTTTAATTCCATAAAAAAATTGTTGTTTAAAAACTGGTAAAAATTTGGACTGCAAAGGTACGAATATTCCTTCACAATCAAAACGTTAACAACAAAATTTTAGGATTAACGCACTTCGAAGGTGCCTAGGCCGATCAAATAACCCTCAGCATAAAGCTCAATTTCATGCTTTCCTGCCTTGAAGCCATTAGGTCTAGAATAGATGAATTCCACCGATTGATGACTATTTTCATAGAAAATTCGCTGACGACTCGTAAAGGTCAATTCGCGGCCTTTAAAATCAAAAGTTCCTGAGCCTAAATTATAATCTGATATGGTCGTGCCGGTAGGCTCTATAATGCGCAAGAATACGGTTTTAATCTCTTTGTTCGCTAAGGCATTCTCTTGCAAGTGGAACATCACCCGGATTTTGTCGACTTTCTTCGCCTTCTGATTATTCACGGCTGACTCTTTTCCTCGAGATGAAATCGCATACACATTGACACCCTCGGCTCTAAGTGCAGCTGCCGCACTCACTTTCTCCGTTAATTCCTTATTACGAATTTCTAGGACACGGGATTTCTCGCTCAGCTCTCGTTCTTTTAGACCAAAAGTCTTACTCGAATCCTCTAATGCTTTTTGGATATTTACTAAACCCACCTTCAAAATCTGAGCTTCGCGGCTCAAAGAATCATTACGCAGGATTAATACCACATTTTCTTTCTTTAATTTTTTAATCTCTGCATCTTTTTGACCTAGCAGATGCAAATAGTAGGAAAGTTTCTTTTGGAATTCAGCTGGATCTATGTCATTTAAATGTTTCTGATCCCCCAAAATCTGTGCCTTAGCAAGTTCTAGCTCGTTTACCTTCCCTCCTAATTTTTTTATTTGAATCAAGCGCAAATTCAATTGCTCCGCTACTGAATCTAATTTCACCTGCGCATTTTCCACAAACTCGTCTTGTGATGGTGACATAAAGCGATCAACCAAACCTAGCTTATCCACCACTATCCAACCCAGCAATAAAAAAACCAAAATAGTTAATATCGTCACGCGACGACGCAAACTACTCTCGTTTCCCCTCGAATTATCCGATTCCATTTAATCTGCTTTATTTGATCTTATACTCTTGAATCAAAAATAATAAATTAATTTTAATAATATTTTTTAGCCCAAACAAAATTTATCCATACCGCCCCATGGCCATCGCAGAACAAATTTCCTTGATTAACAAGCAATTAAACGAAAGTACAGCCAGACTTATTGTGGTGACAAAGACGCGGAGTATAGCGGAGCTGGAAGAAACGCATGCGGCGGGAGCGATTGAATTTGGAGAAAATCGCGTGCAGGAGATGGTTGAAAAGCAGGCGGTGTTGCCTAAGGACATTCTTTGGCATCAAATAGGGCACCTACAAACGAATAAAGTAAAATACATCGCGCCATTTGTGCACCTGATTCATTCCGTGGATTCATTGAATTTATTGAAAGAAATCAACAAACAGGCCGCGAAAAATGAGCGTATCATCGACTGTTTATTGCAGATTTATATTGCGACGGAGGAAAGTAAATTTGGTTTGGATTTTGCAGAAGCGGAAGCCTTGCTAGAGGATCCTGCTTTTGCGGACTTGAAACATATTCGTATCGTGGGATTAATGGGAATGGCTAGTTTTACAGCAGATGAAGAGCAGATTCGCCAGGAATTTAAAAGCCTGGCTGATTTCTTCCAAAAGCTCAAAAACAACAAAACCGGCGTTTCGACCGGTCTTGTGGAATGGATTGAATTATCCATGGGTATGTCTGGAGATTATTTGATCGCTGCTGAACTAGGTGCTACCTTGGTTCGCGTGGGATCGGCCATCTACGGCCCTCGTCACTAACGAGTTAGCGACATAATCTCAAATTCAAGCTTGCCTGCTGGCGCTGTGATTTCCGCTAAATCGCCTACTTTCTTACCTAATAATCCTTTACCAAATGGAGAGGATACGGAGATTTTCCCTGCCTTCAAATCTGCTTCTTCTTCTGAAACAATCGTATAAGTGAACGTGGCGCCATTTTTCGTGTTCTTAATTTGAACGATGGAATAGATCGAAACTACGGATAAATCGATGGTTGATTCATCTAATACGCGTGCTATAGAAATGATTTCTTCTAGTTTAGAGATCTTTAATTCCAAAAGCCCTTGCGCATCTTTCGCCGCATCGTACTCGGCATTCTCACTTAAATCACCTTTATCACGAGCCTCTGCGATTTGTTTGGCCATATCTGAACGACCCGTAATCTTCAAATGGTGTAATTCTGCTTTTAATTTATCTAATGCCTCTGCCGTGTAATATTGAAACTTTGCCATAATCTTTTTAGGGTTTAACCTCTGTGCTTAAAAACAAAATAGAACGGCCTCCGACCGTTCTACCTAATTTATTTGTAGTTTTGTTTCGGATTCGCAACTAAGTAATTTGTTTCTGTAACAGCACGAAATTGTTGTTTTGTATAGGACAAAGATAATAAAAAATCAGACGGATTCCACAAACTATCAAGATCAAGGATGCGGATTATATTTTTTGGAACCCCAGAATTTGCAGTAGCGAGCTTACAAGCTTTAGTAGAGGCGGATATGAATGTGGTCGCAGTAGTGACTGCTCCTGACAAGCCTGCGGGGCGTGGACAACAGATCCAATCTTCCCCCGTTAAAGTATATGCCTCCTCTTGCGGTTTACCGATTTTACAACCGGTGAAATTAAAAGATCCTGATTTTTTAGCCGAACTAGCTTCCTACCAGGCAGACCTCCAGATTATTGTGGCATTTAGAATGCTTCCGGAAGCCGTTTGGAATATGCCTCCTATGGGTACGTTTAATTTGCATGCGTCCCTGCTTCCTCAATATAGAGGTGCGGCTCCTATTCACTGGGCGGTCATTAATGGCGAAACGGAGACGGGAATTACGACCTTCTTCTTGCAACATGAAATTGATACGGGGGACTTGTTGTTCCAAGAAAAAGAAGCCATTTCGGAAACGGATACAACAGGAGAATTGTACGAGCGTTTAATGAATAAAGGGGGTGCTTTAGTGGTCAAAACGGCTAAGGCCATCGAATCTGGCGACATTCACCCCACACCTCAGCAGGAATTAGCTGAACTAAAATCTGCTCCTAAATTAGAACGAAGTACTGGCGAGGTGCATTGGACACGCGCGGGAAAAGACATCGTTAATTTAGTGCGCGGCATGTACCCCTTTCCGAGTGCGCACACGGTATTCCAAGGTAAAAATTGCAAATTAATTGCGGTCGAATTCCACCCTGAAGTACTTCCTGATTTAGGCGTGGGGGTTTGGGATACGGATCAAAAAACCTTCCTTCGTGTAGGTTGTAGCGACGGATACATCAACATTTTAGAATGGCAGATGGAAGGGAAAAAGCGTTTGAAAATAGATGAATTCCTACGCGGCTACAATTTCAACTTCTAATTTAATTTCCAGCGCCCTGTCTGATAGAAATAGCCAAAAGAACCTTTTTGGATAAAAATATAGTGCTCTTTTAAATTAGCTAATACCGTTATTTTATGGGGCTGCAAACTAAGTCCCAGCGCTGAAGCGGGGTAAGGAATCGCTTGCGAACACGCACAGGGTTTGTTCTCCCGTAATCGATTTAATTCATTTAATAAATCACGGGAATCTTCGACTAACTCTTCACGTCCTATGTCCACCTTTTTAAAGTAATTCCGTTCATAGGCATTCTTAAAAGGCTCATACTCTAAGGCCACCTCCGGGTATTTGGAGATAAGAGTCGCACTATTTAAAAAGGCTTGAATATGCCCCGGATCTGGGAAGCCCACAAAATCACCTCCCCAATACAAACCGATCTCCTTCGCTTTCGCCCCATATTGTTCATAGATTGCTCCGCGGCGCAAATACCTGCCCTTCCGAGCAATAGCTCCATCAGCTGCTAATCCGAAATTATGAAAGGAAATAAAAGCCTTCGAAAAACCTCTTCGCTGCAAGGACAATTGCTGTTTCTTGTTTCGAGTCGTGGACGTATACCGCAGTCGATAAGGCGAATGTATACGCTTAATCAAGCTATCCCGTTTCACCTCAAAAGAATCAATTTCAGAAGCTAACAGTTCCGACCAAGGCTGGTGCAATTCCTTCACTTCGCGCGTTTCTCTCGTGCCATCCGGATTGACCCGAATAAAAACATAAGAGGCTATAGAGTCAGCTGAAAAGGTAGAATCCTGCTGCTTATACAGCCACTTAAATTCCTCCCAATCCAGCGATTCTAAAACTACAGGCGCACAAACACGTTGACTTGCTTCCAAATCACCTAGGCCAAATAGAAACCACAAAAGAGGCAAAAGCCCAATTAAAATCATTTTTTCAAGGGGATGATGAGCTCTTCCCCACGAAGGGTAATGTCATCTTTCTTGTGATTAGCCTCCATGATGGCCTGCTTACTTACCCCGTATTTTTCCGCTACTTTGCGCATAATGTCACCCGGTCCTACCGTATGAATAGCTTGAATTTTCACGTTTAACTTCGTGGATCCGCTCTTAATTCCATCCGGATTAATTCCCGGGTTTAAGGCTTTCAATTGATCCACCTTTAAACCAAATTTACGCGCCACCGCAGAAAATGTTTCCCCTTTTTCTACCGTAACACTGTGTGATTTCCCCGCTGGGGTCGCAACGGAAGGAACTACTTCGGCTTCCGCTTCTTTCTTCTGCTCCGCTAATTCTTCTTCCTCTGATTTACCTAGAACAGAGTCCTTCGAAACGATTAGGGAATCCGCTGGATCTTGAACAGAATCTATCACCACTTGTGACGCCTCTGGCAATACTTCCTCCTCAGGCTCAACAAATTTCTCTGCTTTAATTAATTCATCCTTATCCGGGCTTACGAAGTGTTCGAAACCCACCGCAATTAAACCCACAAGGGTTAATAAAAGTATGCCCAATGTGATGACGGGCAATTTGCTGCTTTCTTCGTTTTCGCTCATTATTTTGAAAATTTACCTTTTGTTTCTTGGCTCATTTCAGCCACTTTTTCTTCTAATTCCGCTTTGTAGGCGGTGTATTTTTCTGCCAAAGTCGCATCGGAAATCGCAAGCATCTGTACCGCTAACAATCCAGCATTTTTCGCTGCATTCAACGCCACGGTTGCTACAGGAACTCCATTAGGCATTTGTAAAATAGATAAAACGGAATCCCATCCATCAATCGAATTAGAGGATTTAACGGGAACACCTATCACAGGCAAGATAGTAGCAGAAGCTATCATACCAGGTAAATGCGCCGCACCACCTGCTCCTGCAATAATAACTTGGATACCGCGTGACTTCGCTTGTTGAGCGTATGTCATCATTTTTACCGGCGTACGGTGTGCAGAAACGATGTCAACTTCGTAAGCCACTCCAAAATCCTTGCAAACCTGAATGGCCTCTTGCATCACTCCTAAATCTGAGCTGCTACCCATTATAATTCCTACCATAGCTATCTAATTTATGCGATAACGCGTATGCTTTGTTTAACTAATTCTGCTTTTTGCTCAATCTCCTCCCGAGAGGCCGCCACGATCGTGATGTGACCCATTTTTCGGAAAGGCTTTGTTATTTTCTTTCCATATAGGAAAGGGTGAACGCCAGGAATAGCTAAAATAGTATCCAAGCCTTCATATTTTGCTGGCCCGGTATACCCTTCCGCTCCTAGTAAATTTAACATCCCCGAGTAGCTATGCGCATAGGTATCTCCTAAAGGGAGACCCGTGATGGCTCTCAAATGCTGTTCGTATTGCGACGTATCGTTCGCTCTGATCGTCTGATGGCCTGAGTTATGAGGCCTTGGCGCAACCTCGTTTATGAGAATTTTGCCGTCTTTAGTCAAAAACATCTCCACCGCTAACACGCCCACTAATCCCATCTTATCGATTAGACTAACGGCGATTTCCTCTGCCTCCCGCTCAATTTCGCGCGATATGGCGGCGGGTGAAACTAAAAATTCGACTAGGTTTTGGACAGGGTGGAAAACCATTTCCACGGCTGGAAACGCTTTAATCTCACCTTGCGGATTCCGCGCCACGATGACCGCTAATTCCTTGTCAAAATCAATCGCTTTCTCCAATAAACCTGGTTCCGTAAATCCTGTAGAAGCATCCGCCACAGTTCCGATATATTGAACCCCTTTCCCATCGTAACCGCCTTTACCTAACTTGTTAAATGCGGGCAAAAAGTCTTCGTTCGCTGCTATTTCGTCAGCCGATTCGATAAGTCTAAAATCGGCGGTAGGGAAACCATGGGTTTGGAAAAAGGTCTTTTGAATGCGTTTATCTTGAATCATTCGAAGCAAGTGAGGCTGCGGATAGACTTGAATACCTTCCGCTTCTAACTGCTCCAGTGCTTCAATGTTAACATGTTCGATTTCGATGCTGACTAAATCAAATTGCTTTCCAAAAGCATACACCGTATCAAAGTCTTGGAACGAACCCTGTGTGAACTGGGTTGTCAAGGTATGACAAGAAGCTTCTGGATCAGGATCTAGGCAGGCAATCTGCAAATCAAGGTCGATTGCAGCTTGCAAAAGCATTCGACCGAGCTGGCCGCCGCCTAATAATCCGATTTTGGGAAGTGATTTAGACATAAATTCGAATTCAATGGGTAAAATTACGGCTTTTGTTTTACCTTTGGAAATTATTTAGACATCGAGAATAAATATTCTTGTCGAATACACAGTATCACTCATGACAAAAAGAAATACCACAATTATCGCCTTCATCTTACTGGCTATTGCGAGTCGTTTATTGATTTTGGCTGGACCAGGCTGGGCGAACTTCTCCCCCATGGCTTCTATGGCTCTTTTTGTGGGAGCCTATCTACACAATCGCAAACAAGCTGTAGCTTGGACATTGCTAGCGGTGTGGGGATCTAATTTGATCTTAAATAATACCCTTTATGATTCCTTTTTCCCAGGTTTCTCCCTAGGAATTGACGCAGTTCACATGGGATTATTCGCCTTGATTTCTTTATTAGGCCAAAACACCACAGCAAGCGCCTCTCGTTTCATCGGTACTAACTTAACCGCGGCGATGGCCTTCTTCTTAGTTTCAAACTTTGCGGTTTGGCTAGGCACAGATATTGCTTACACGAAAGACATGGCCGGCTTGATGAGCTGCTACGCTGCAGGTATTCCTTTCCTTAAGAACACCTTAGCGAGTCAATTCTTGTTCTCTGGATTGTTCTTTGGAGGATTTGAACTATTGAAAAAACAAGTTCCCGCTTTGCGCTAGCATTGAATAGACATAAAAAAGGGTCGGCTTGCAGATGCGAGCCGACCCTTTTTATTTAACCTAGTTTCTAGTTCTTGTAGACTTTTCCGTCTTTCATCACAAAATTTACCTTCGTCATTAATTTCACATCAGCCACCGGATCCCCTGGAACCGCGATGATATCTGCCGCCTTTCCTGGTTCGATGGATCCGATGAACTCACTTTGGCCTAATAAATCAGCTGCATTAACCGTCGCTGATTTAATTGCCTCTAACACGGGCATTCCCGCTTCGTTCATCAAGATAAACTCATAGCCATTCTTTCCATGGCCAAAAACACCCGCATCTGTCCCAAAAGCAATCTTCACCCCAGCCTTATACGCTTTACCGAAAGTTCCTTGGATAATGGGTCCGATAGCCGATGCTTTCTTTGCCACCATTTCAGGATAGTAATTAGGAATTTTCGAAGAGTCAGCTACCGAACGACCTGCGATTACCGTAGGCACGTAGTAGGTTCCCATCTTTTTCATCAATTCCATCACCTCTTCGTCCATAAATGTCCCATGTTCGATAGAAGAAACACCGCCTAAAACGGCCCGTTTCATCCCTTCTTTTCCGTGCGCGTGTGCTGCCACCTTGAAGCCATAGTCTTTCGCTGTTTGAACGATCGTGCGTACTTCCTCCTCCGTAAATTGGGCACCTGAACCGTCTTTCGCATAACTTAAAACGCCTCCTGTTGCCGTGATTTTAATTAAATCAGAGCCTTCCTTATAGCGCTGACGAACAGCTTTCGCCGCATCTGCAACCCCATTTACTACACCATCCTCTGGACCTAAATCCTTTTTGAACGTTTCATTAATACCATTCGAATCGTCCGCATGACCTCCCGTAGTTCCGATCGAAACACCCGCAGTAAAAACACGAGGTCCCTCTACGATTCCTTTATTGATGGCATTGCGCAAGCTAATCACCACGTGGCTTCCACCTAAATCACGCACCGTGGTGAAACCAGCTAGTAAATTACGTTTTGCATAGACTAAAGCCTGGTAAGCCACGTCCCCTGGATTCTTCGTAAAACGATCTAAATAAGCCCCTGGATTTGTTTCTGATTCCAAATGCACGTGTGAATCGATCAATCCCGGCATCACCGTTCTGTCTTTCAAGTTAATCACCACATCTCCTTTAGCAGGACTCAGGTATCCTTCTGAAATCGATACTATTTTCTTTCCCTCCACCACGATGGAACGGTTTTTCAAGACCGTCTGCGTTTTTACGTCAATGAGAGAACCGCAGTGTAAAATGGTTTTTTGGGCAAAACCAGCGAAGGCCAATAGGCTTAAAGCAAGTGTCAATAGTTTTTTCATAGTTTGGATGTTAATAAGGTTGAAATATGTTTCCAAAAACTAGGGTAGCTTTTATTCACTACCGAAGGTTCTAATAAGGTAATTTCTTTTTGCATGGCTACTGGCGCAAAAGCCATCGCCATCCGGTGATCATCGTAAGTTTCGATAGGATCTATCGTCGAGACGCCAGAAAAATCACCTTTCACTTCATATTTATGATTAGTCTCTACTTCTGATAATGTAGCGCCTAATTTTTTCAATTCATTTTGTAGGGCAAGGACGCGATCTGTTTCCTTTACTTTTAAGGATTCTAATCCTGTCAAAGTCAACGGTATATTCTTTACCGCGGCCGTTACACAAATGGTTTGGGCTAGATCTGGACAATCCGTAAAATCCCAAGCTAATGAATCCTGTGCTGGGATTTTGGTCAATAAATATCCTCTACCCGTGTAGGTACTTTTTACTCCCAAAGACTCCATGATGGCTTTAATGGCCGAATCCCCTTGCAGAGAATCTTCTTTTAAGCCTAATAATTCCAATGAGGAGTCCTCAAATGGCGATAAAGCCACCATCGAATACCAATAACTGGCTCCCGACCAATCCGATTCAACCGCAAAAGGCTTCAATTGGTAAGCTTGTTTCGGAATTTCAATTTTCCCCGTAGTCCAATCCGTTTTCGCTTCTATGCCAAAATGCTTCATTTGGGCAAGAGTCATCTCGATGTAGGGTTTAGATCCTAATGCACCAGTAATTTGCAAATTCAAGCCATCAGGCAATAAAGGTGCCACCATCAAAATGGCTGAAATAAATTGTGAACTCACATCACCCCGAATGGAAATCTCCCGGTTCCCTTGAAAAGCAAAGCCATTCAATTGCATGGGAGGATAACCTGCTTGATTCAAATAGGTAATATCTGCGCCTAAAGCTCGCAAGGCATCCACTAAAATTCCAATCGGACGCTCGCACATGCGCGGAGTACCCGTCATCTTCTTTTTCGCCCCCGTAACTGCATAATATGCCGTCAAAAAACGCATCGTCGTTCCCGCATCTAATACATCAGCCTCAGGACCATTTTCAGATAAGAGGCGGATCATGGTTTGGGTATCGCGAGCTTCTGCGAGATTCGAAAGATTATCCAGCGTACCTTGTGCTAAGGCATTAATGACCAAAGCGCGATTGCTTTCTGACTTAGAAGCCGGCAAGGGAATGGTTTCAGTAAAGGTAGTTGAACGGGGAAATAACGTAATTTGACTCAAAACAAGGTTGCGACTAACGCAATTTTAAAGTGACTAATGATAAAACGGCTAAGATGATTCCCACAATCAAGAAACGAATAACGATCTTCGATTCATGGTAATTTTTCTTTTGGAAATGGTGGTGTAACGGCGACATCAAAAAGACGCGACGCCCTTCTCCATATTTGCGTTTCGTATACTTAAAGTAAGCCACCTGAATGATGACTGACAAATTTTCGATCAAAAAGATACCGCACAAGACCGGAATCAACATCTCTTTCCGGATTACAATCGCCAGCGTTGCGATAACTCCACCTAACATCAGGCTACCGGTGTCCCCCATAAATACTTGCGCCGGATAGGCATTATACCACAGGAATCCGATACAAGCCCCTACAAAGGCCGCACAAAAGACAGCGAGCTCCCCTGAATTAGGAATAAACATGACGTTCAAATATTGCGAAATCACTTTGTTACCTGACACATAGGCTAAGATGGCAAGCGCAATCCCGATAATCACCGACGTTCCAGCCGCTAATCCATCAATGCCATCCGTGATATTCGCCCCATTAGAAACGGCCGTAATAATGAAAATAACCACTAAAACGTAAACAATCCATACGTATTGATCCGGAATAAAACTAGGCAATAACATGTTATAATCGAACTGATTATCCTTCATGAAAGGAACCGTTGTTAACAGGGATTTATGATCCACAAAAGTCCCATCTGCCGCGAATTCACGTACCTTTATATGTTGATTAAAGTACATGGTTAAACCCACGATGATTCCAAGACCGATTTGGCCTACTACCTTAAACTTACCCGATAATCCTTCTTTATTCTTCTTAAATACCTTGATGTAATCATCCGCAAAACCCACCGCTCCTAGCCAGATCGCCGAGGTAACTAATAACACGATATATACGTTCGTGATTTTAGAAAAAAGCAGTGTGGGGATCAACAAAGACAATAAGATAATGAAGCCGCCCATGGTAGGCGTTCCTTTTTTTGCCATTTGGCCCTCTAAGCCTAAATCGCGAATTTCTTCTCCAATTTGCAATCTTTGCAAGCGATAAATCACCGACTTACCCCAAATCGCCGCAATCCCCAAAGACGTAATAATCGCCGCAAAGGCCCGGAAAGTGATGTATTGAAATACACCGGCGCCTGGAATATTCAAGGTCTTGTCTAAGTATTCAAAGAGGTAATAAAGCATGCAAAAAGGGTTTAATTTTTAAAATTGCAAAAAAACCGGGGGAAATCAAACTTAGCTAAAAGCCTCCCCAAGCACTAATTTGTCGTCAAAGTCGTGTTTTACGCCCTGAATATCTTGGTAATTTTCATGGCCCTTTCCTGCCACTAAAATAATATCTCCCGAACCCGCTAATTTCCGAACTGCATAGAAAATGCCCGCTCTTCGATCGGATTCTCGGTGTACTTTTGATTTCAGCTCCTCCGGAACACCGGCTTCCATTTGATCTAAGATCAATTCTGGGTCCTCCATCCGCGGGTTATCCGAAGTGAGTACCACGTGATCACTGTATTTAGCAGCTAATTCTGCCATAATCGGACGCTTGCCCGCATCTCGATTGCCTCCGCAACCCACCACGGTTATCACGCGTTGCGATTTATCCTTGATTGTTTGGATCGTTTTCAACACATTTTCTAAGGCATCTGGCGTGTGCGCGTAATCCACGATTCCCATTTTTTGATGAGAACCCGCCATTTGCTCAAAACGACCAGGCGCCGTTTTCAAGGCTGAAATCTGAATCAACACTTCATGTGATTCTTCCCCAAGCAACAAGGCGGCGGCATAAATTCCCAATAAATTATAGGCATTAAAAGTACCAATCAATTGCGCATGCACTTGTTGGTGATCAATCTCCAGTTGCAAACCACCCACCCCATTGCTAATGATTTTAGCTTTGAAATCAGCCGCATTTAATAACCCGAAACCGTATTTTTTCGCCGCAGTATTCTGCAACATCACCATTCCGCGCTTATCGTCCACATTGGTTAAGGCGAATGCCGACGAAGGAAGCGCATCAAAGAATCCTTTTTTGGCCTTAATATATTCGTCAAAGGTCTCGTGAAAATCCAAGTGATCTCGGGTAATATTCGAGAATATTGCCCCAGAGAATTGCACCGCATGAATGCGTTTTTGCACCACCGCATGCGAACTAACTTCCATAAAGGCGTGCGTGCAACCCGCGGAAACCATCGCTGCTAATAAAGCATTCAGGCTTAAGGCGTCCGGCGTGGTATGTGTCGAAGGAATCACTTTGTCTTCGATCTTATTGACTACGGTAGAAATCAATCCACAGCGATGGCCTAGTCGTTTGAATAATTCAAAAAGCAACGTAACTGTGGTCGTTTTTCCATTCGTCCCGGTGATCCCTACGAGTTTTAATTTCTTAGACGGATGGTCATAAAATTCAGCGGCAGCTTCCGCTAAAGCGGCGTTTGAATCCGAAACTTGAACACATGTCACATCGGAAGGGACCTCCGCCGGCTGTTTTTCAACCACCCAAAGCTTGCAACCCTGCTCGTATACCTGGGGTAAAAAAGAATGGCCATCGACCTGGGTGCCGGGAATGGCAAAAAACACGGCACCAGCAACCGCTTCGCGCGAATCAAAGCACAAGCTTTCGATTTTAACACCTGGGAATAAAGCAATTTGCGCCATGTTAATGCAGTTGAATATAAACTAATCTGTTTTTCGATGCAGGCGAACCGGCAGCAATGGATTGATTCGTCACCGTCCCAAACCCATTCGCACGTACTTTTAAACCCTTGTTCTCTAATGCAAAAAGGGCATCCCGTAAATTCATCCCTACCACATTAGGCACCGTTTTAGGGGTCATCGATAAGGCCTGGTTCTTCACCGTTTTTTTCTCCAAATTGAAATTTAACCACTGCCCATTTTCCTCCACTTTAGGCAAGCCTAAATGGGAGAATAAGACATTTTGATCAGCAGGATGTAGCGTGTGAGCTAATTTGTTTTTATTCAACGAATCCGGCAAATAACCACGAAGCGTTTGCTGCAATTTCATATCACGCAAATAAATACGATCCGAGATCTCTTTGAAAACGGGTGCGGTTACTTGTCTAGCGTAAGTACCCTCTGCACTACCTTTGGGCTCATCCACCGCAATGATCATAGTGTATTTAGGATTCTTCACCGGGAAATAGCCCGCGAATGTCGTATAATAATTCCCTTTTCGATAGCCCTTAGCCCCCGTCACTGTACGTTGCGCAGTCCCGGTTTTACCGGCAATCCCATAAACCGTTCCTTTAATGTTATTCGCTGTTCCCTTCGTCACCACACCCTCTAACATGATCTTTAATTTAGCCAAAGTCTCCGGTGAACATAATGGCTTCGAATCACGCACCTGAGTCGCCATATAATCAGTCACCACTTCATCTCCCCGCGTTGCTTTACTCACGATGATAGGCTGAATCCAATACCCGTTATTCGCAATGGCATTGTAGAAGGCCAAAATTTGTAAAGGCGTATACTGCGTCGAATACCCCACAGATGACCACAATAACTGCAAGCCATCCCATTTAGACGGCACAGGGAAAACCGGTTTTCTACTGGGCTTTAACTGAAAATCCAAAGATTCAATCAAGTGGTATTTCTTCAGATAATTATAGAACTTTTCATTATTTGTTGTCCCAAAGGCCTCTTGAACGAGCTTCATCGTCCCTACATTAGAAGAACTTTCAATGACTTGCTCTAAAGAAATCGTCCCCAAAGGGTGTGAATCTGACATCACGCCATTGTAATACCGGAATTTTCCATCCCCTGTATTCACCATCTTAGTCAACGGATAGTTTTTCTCTTCCAATACGGCCATAATAGACGGCAATTTGAATACAGAACCCGGATCACGCGCCTCTAACAAGGCATAATTATAGGTTTCTGAATAGCCCGTAGGCGACAGTGGATTCGCCGCGATGTTAGAAAGGGCTTTAATTTTACCCGTTGAGGTCTCCATGACAATCGCTACCGCATAATTTCCTTTAAAGACCTTCATCCCGTTTAAAAGGGCTGATTCCACTATTTCCTGAATATTAATATCCAACGTCGAGTGTAAATCCACCCCCGCTACTGGGAGCTTTGGCTCATCACCGGGCTCTGGACGCCAGGTATTATTATCCATTTTCTCATACATCCCCTCACCAAATTCTCCCCGTAATTCCTTGTCGAAACTATTTTCAATTCCAACACGCCCTTTATCCCGCAAGTCTTTTAAATAACCGACGGTACGGTAGGCCATTTGGCCAAAAGGCGCATAGCGAACATTAATCTTATCAAAAACGACACCGGATTTATTCGAGTTTTTCGCCTCTCTGAACAAAGGAAATCCTAAAACCTTTTTCTTCTCCTGAAAATCTAACAAACGGTTATTCAACAACAAATACGTCCGACCGCTTCGTCTAGCCGCCGCAATTTTCTCCTTGTACTCATCCGCCGTCCGATCTTTAAAGAAATTAGCTAAAGCCGCCGCCAGGCCATCGATATGTTGTTTGTAAAATTCATCCGCCTTCGCATTACCCGTTAAAACGGATGGATCCATTCCTAACCGGTATTTAGGCAAAGTTGTAGACAATAAGCTACCATCATCCGAATAGATATTGCCACGAGTCGCCTCGATCTTACGCTTCTTTACATACGTAGCCATCGCCTCTGAACGAAACTTAGGCCCTTTCAGCACGACCACTTTGTACAAACTAAAAAGCAGGTACATAAATACCGCTAAAATGATAAGGAAAAACGTGTAAAAACGTCTCGTAATTAAGCCCCTAATATTAGGTCTTTTCTCTTTAGCCATTATTGCTCTTTATTGACTTGAATGATAATTTTAGTGGGAGGAAGTATGCTCACCCCGATTTGATAGCGCTTGAGCGTTTCTTCTAAATTGGTTTGCTTACTCACCTTCATATACTCCGCCTTTTGAGTGGTATAATCCGCACGATCTTCTTCTAACGCACTTTTTTCTTTTTGGATTTGGTGCAATTTACCATCCGCTAACATGGAATAGTAGATATTGATCAGGGTCAAAAAGGCCACAAAAGCAATACGCTTTACCCACATGACGGGCAATTCTCCCCCAGTGAAATAGTCAATATTGAAAACAGAATCAAAGATGCCCTCTTTTTTAGGCGATGAGATTCGTTTAGGTCCTCCTTCCGTAGGTTCGATCGGTGTAGCCATATTATAATTTAGACGCTATTCTTAATTTCGCACTTCGAGAGCGCGGATTCAATTTCAATTCTTCTTCCGAAGCCGTAATCGGCTTACGAATCACAGATTCTAAAGGTCGATGCACCACCCCAAATAAATCTTTATCCTCTTTCCCCTGCACATTACCCGCTTTAATAAAATTTTTCACCAGACGATCTTCTAACGAATGAAAGGACATGATTACCAGTCGACCTTCTGGCTTTAAAACCGCGGGGGCTTGTTCTAAAAATTCTTCGATCACGGCCAGTTCTTGATTCACCTCAATTCGAATCGCCTGAAAGACCTGTGCGAAGTATTTAAACTCCCGATGTTTAGGAGCTAATTTATTCAAAATTTCTTTAAATTCCTGCGTCGTTTCAAGCGGTTTTCTCGTGCGCGCTTGAATAATAGCTTGGGCCAAAGTTCGGGCATTCTTAACCTCCCCGTACATGCCTAAAATCCGCTGCAGCTCTTCAGCAGAATAGCTGTTTACTAACTCCGCAGCCGTCATCGAGGCGGAAGGTCCCATGCGCATATCTAACGGTCCATCAAACCGAATGGAAAAACCGCGTTCCGGGGCATCCAATTGAAAAGAAGATACGCCAAAATCCGCCAAAATTCCATCCACCTGCTTCACACGATGTAAACGCAAATACTTCTCTAAATAGCGAAAATTAGCCGTAATCAAGGTTAATCGGTCATCATCAATCTTCTCTGCCTGCTCCCACGCATCCGGGTCTTGATCAAAGGAGAATAATCTTCCTTCCGGACCCAACTTAGCTAAGATTGCCTTCGAATGCCCCCCTCCTCCAAAGGTCACATCCACATAAGTCCCAGCAGGATCAATGTGCAAACCATCGATGCATTCGTGCAACATGACGGAGGTATGGTAGGTGTTTTCTGGCATAATTTCGGATGAAAACAAAAATACAAATTATCCCTCGCCTATGCCATCAAATTGTGAATTTGTACGCGATTTTTTTGTGACAAGTTTCGAACCCGTATCTTTGCTTAAACGCCTACTGATTTTAGACATGAAAAAGCTCTTTTTTGCCCTACTCGTTGCCCCGCTTTTAAGTTTTGCACAAGCACCTGTTTCAGGAGTTTGGCGAGCAGAAATAGCCACGCATGGTGGAGCACTACCCATTAATTTTGAAGTAAAGCCTACGGATAAATCCAGCGAATTAGACATCAAAATAGTCAATGGAGCCGAGAAATTCTCTTTAGGTAATTCCTATTTTAGAGCAGACTCCTTAGTTCTACCGCTAGATCTATACGAAGCTGAATTGGTTTTCTCTGTGACAAAATCCACCGAAATGAAGGGCTATTTCGTTAAAAAGAGAAACGGAAAAACGGCGTATCGCCTCCCAGTTTCGGCTTTAGCTGGTTCATCGGAGCGATTCAAAAACCTACAACCTGCCTCTGTCCAGGTAAGCGGCAAATGGATGGCCGATTTCTTCAGTGATGCCACGAATCACAGTCCGGGTGTAGGTGTTTTCGAACAAACGGGTTCCGCGGTAACAGGTACTTTTTTGCGCACTTCGGGAGACTACCGCTTTTTGCAGGGAAATGTGAGTGGCGACAGTCTATTACTTAGTTATTTCGATGGTAGCGGATTGTATTTACTGAAAGCGAAAGTGAGCGGCACTTCCTTACAAGGACGTTTCACCTCCGGCTTAAGTGGTGTCAGAACAGTAGAAGCAAAATTAGACCCCAATGCGACCCTTCCTGATTTAAAGAAATTAACTTTCTTAAAACCGGGCTTCGATCGAATCGACTTTAAATTACCGACCACCCAAGGCGAACAAATTAGCCTACAAGACGCGCGTTTCAAGAACAAAGTGGTGGTCATCGAATTGATGGGATCTTGGTGCCCGAACTGCCTCGATGAATCGCGTTATCTAGCGCCGTTTTATAAAAAATACCAAAGCAAAGGGGTGGAGGTTTTGGGCTTAGCCTTTGAATACTCCCCTGATATCAAGATTTCAGGGCCGAAGATGGATAATTTTCAAAAGAAAATAGGCATCACCTATCCCCTGCTATTCGCCGGAACACCTGACGAAAAAACGATTGCACAGGTGCTACCTATGTTAAGCCAAATGAATGGATATCCAACTACGTTCATTATCGACAAGAAGGGTATCGTTCGGGAGATTCACACCGGATTCTCTGGCCCAGGAACTGGGAAATATTATGCAGACTGGATTTCAGATTTTGAGCATACCATCCAAAGCCTTTTAGCCGAAAAATAATGAGAATTATCGCCCTATTTTGTTTGATTTCCCTAGCTGTACAAGCGGAAAAACCGTCTTTTAAGAAATGGAAGATGCCCTTAGCTCTAGGTATAGCTAGTGGGATTACCTACAATCCATTTGCAAAAAAAATACAGACTAAAATTGTGGCAGCGGGTCAGGTGACCCCTTTGGACGATTATATTCAATATGGCCCGGCGGCGATGTATGTGGGTTTAAATATCCTAGAATACCGAAATGAAGAGAAAGCCTTCGATCAAGCGGGTGTCTTCCTTTTAGGTACGGGAATTTATGTGGCGGCAACGCAAGGATTAAAGGCGGCGATCACAGAGGCTAGACCAGATGGAACGGAAAATACTTACCCCTCAGGGCATACGGCTACTGCTTTCTTTGGCGCTACTGTGTTAGCACATGAATACCGAGATACACATCCTGAATTTGTGATCGCCGGTTATACGTTAGCCACAGCCACAGGAGCTTTGCGCATCGCTAATAACAAACATTGGGTAACGGATGTGTTGATGGGGTCTGCAATCGGCATTGCTTCGGCAGAATTAGCCTATATTTTGTACCCGAAAGTGCGTCATCAATGGCAAAAGCTGAATCGCTTCACTTTTACTCCTCAAGTGGCTCCCGCATATTTTGGCGCCAGTATGTCAATTGGATTTTAGTGCAATAAAAGATACAAGCCCGCACCGGCGAAATAACCTAATAAGGCTAGAAAACCGATTTTCTTTACGTACCAGCCAAATTCGATTTTCTCCATTCCCATCACCGCAACACCCGCCGCGGATCCGATTATGAGGATACTTCCGCCTGTACCCGCACAAAAAGCGAGGTATTCCCACATTTCGTGATCCATCGGGAAATCAGTCAGAGAATACATCCCCATCGTCGCAGCCACTAATGGTACATTATCCACTACGGAAGACGCTAAACCGATGATGGTCACGATCAGGTTTTGATTGCCCAAAGTTTGAGCTAACTGATCCGAAAGCGCATGTAAATAGCCAAAGGACTCTAAGCCGCCTATCGCTAACAAGATGCCTAAAAAGAAAAGAATACTAGAGGTATCTATCTTAGTCAACGCATACCCCACGCTTAAATGCTTCTTCGCCTCCTCGTCTTTCTCCGAATGCAAGATTTCAGAAAGTATCCAGACTAAACCTAAGGCTAACAAAATGCCCATGTAGGGAGGCAAATGCGTCAAAGTTTTGAAAATGGGAACGCCAACTAAAGAACCTGAACCAGCAAAAAGCATGATTTTCCCGTCTCTTTGCTCCGTAGGACTGAAGTCTTCAGCCACGATTGGCTGACCGATGGATTCCCCGCTTAAAACGAAAGAAGCTATACTTAATGGAACGATTAAAGAAAGCAACGCAGGCAAAAATAAGCCCTGCATAATGCCTGTGGCCGATATTTGACCACCTATCCACAACATCGTAGTCGTCACATCGCCAATGGGCGACCAGGCACCGCCTGCGTTAGCTGCAATAACGACGATACCGACGAAGTATTTACGCGTGTCTTTTTGGCTTATCAACTTCCGCAATAAAGTCACCATCACGATGGCGGTGGTCAAATTATCTAGAACGGCAGACATAAAAAAGGTGATCAAACCCACTATCCAAAGCAGTTTAATCACCTTATCTGTTTTTATTAATCTCGAAACGAAGTAAAATCCATTGTGGGCATCCACTAATTCTACCAGGGTCATCGCACCTAACAAGAAGAACAAGATCTCCGAGGTCGAGGCTAAGTGATGGCCTAATTCGGTGGTTGAACCCGTCGAAATCGCATACATCATCCACACTAAAACACCGGTCACTAAAGCCGAGGCGGTCTTATTTATCTTCAAAGGATGCTCGAAAGCAATGGCTAAATAGCCGGCAATGAAGATAAGTATGGAGGCGATTCCCATGTTATTTTAATTTCGCAACGGCCGCTTTAATGCGATCGCAAGCTTCTACCAGTTGCTCATCTGCAGCAGCCGTAGAAATACGCATACAATCTGGTGCGCCGAAACCTGAACCAGCTACCGTAGCCACAAAAGCATCCGCTAATAACCAAGAACAGAAATCATCTGAGTCCTTAATCACCGTGGTGCCATCCGTTTTTCCGAAATAGTAGGAAATATCTGGGAACGCATAGAAAGCGCCATCTGGCATATTTACTTTGAAACCTGGGATCTCGCGTAATTTCTCTACCACTAATTTACGACGGCGATCGTAGGCCGCTTTCATTTCGTATGCGTGGTCTAAGCTACCGTTGAAGGCCGCTACTGCCGCTTTTTGGGCGATAGAATTCGTACCTGACGTTACTTGTCCTTGTAATTTTTCGATACCGTCTGCAATCCATTTCGCTGCAGCGATAAATCCAATTCTCCAACCTGTCATCGCATGGCCTTTCGCTACCCCGTTTACCGTGATAACGCGCTCTTTGATTTCTGGAATAGAACCGATCGAGAAGTGACCACCTTGTGTGAAGTTGATGTACTCGTAGATTTCGTCCGCTAAGACATAAATATTTTCATGACGCGCTACCACGTTCGCGATATCACGTAATTCTGATTCTGTGTAAACCGATCCTGTCGGGTTGTTAGGCGATGCGAACATCACCATCTTCGTTTTAGGCGTGATGGCTGCTTCGAATTGCTCTGGCGTTACTTTAAAATTATTATCAAAAGCACCTTGAACGATGACCGAAGTACCTTCCGCTAATTTCACCATCTCAGAGTAAGAAACCCAGTAAGGAGAGAAGATGATTACTTCATCACCTGGATTAATTAAGGCTGCAATCGCGTTCGCTAAGGAGTGTTTCGCACCCGTGCTTACAACGATGTTTTCAGAACCCCACTCTAAGTTATTATCACGCTTTAATTTATTCGCTATCGCCATGCGCAAGTCTGGATAACCTGCCACTGGTGAATACCCGTGGAAACCATCATCAATCGCCTTTTTCGCCGCCTCACAGATGTGAGCAGGTGTTTTAAAATCTGGCTCTCCTACTGAAAGACTGATTACTTTGTGACCTTGGGCTGCTAATTCGCGCGCTTTTTTCGTCATCCCTAACGTAGATGATTCTTCTAATGCTTGAATTCTTTGGGCTAATTGTGCTTGTGACATGGTATCTAGAAACGAATATTTGTATATAAAATCGGATGCAAAATTACTTTTTTGCGAACGGATAAGCTAATAAAATGTGCAAAAATTAGGCTGTAATGCCTTGTGCCAAAACCGCATAGACCCCTTTCTTGATCTTCATCAACTCCTCGTGGGTGCCGCGTTCGATGATTTCGCCTTGTTGTACTACCAATATCTGATCAGCGTGCTGAATCGTAGACAAGCGGTGGGCAATCACGAGGACCGTCCGGTTTTCCATCAAATGACTCAAGGCCTCTTGCACGAGTTTCTCTGATTCATTATCGAGCGCACTGGTCGCTTCGTCTAGAATTAAGATCGGTGGATTTTTGAGAACGGCGCGGGCGATGGAGATGCGTTGTCTTTGGCCGCCTGATAATTTCGAACCTCGATCCCCTATCACGGTTTCATATCCTTCCGGATTCGCCGTGATAAAATCATGGGCATTCGCAATTCTCGCCGCTGCCTGAACTTCTTCTAAACTTGCCTCCGTTCCAAAGGCTATATTATTAAAGATGGTGTCATTGAAAAGGACAGATTCCTGGGTCACGATGCCCATTAAGCCCCTTAAATCGTCCAAAGGAATGTTTTTCAAGTTCACCCCATCGAGTGTTATCTTCCCTTTCAATGGATCGTAGAAACGTGGCAAAAGATCCGCCAAAGTCGATTTCCCCCCACCAGAAGCACCCACGAGGGCAATTGTTTTTCCTTTGGGGATATCAAAACTCACTTCCTTAAGCACCGAACGACCCTTTACATATTCAAATCCAACCGCCTCGAAACTGATTTTATCAGTAAATTCCTTCACCTGCTGGATCGGCTCCTCGGCAACAATTTCAGATTCAGTATCTAGAATTTCGATAATGCGGTCCGCCGAAGCCACCCCCCGCTGAATCCCACTAAAGGCATCCGCAATCGCTTTCGCGGGACGCATGACCTGCGAAAAAGTCGCAATAAAGGCGATAAAGGTCGATGCACTTAATTCTCCCTCGCCACTAATGACCAGACTACCTCCATACAATAAGATCCCAGTCACCACTAAAACCCCTAAACTTTCGGAGGTGGGGGATGTTAATTCTTGGCGAAAAACCATCTTTAAAAGAGAATTCCGATAGCGATCATTTCCCGCCTGGAAACGCGCATCCATCATCTTCTCCGCTCTGAAAGCCTTCACCACGCGCATGGCTCCAAAGGTCTCATCCAACAAACTGATTATTCCACTCAAATGCTGTTGCACTTCTCCTGCGGCGCGGCGTAAACGTCTCGTAATCGTAGCAATCACAGAGCCAGAAAGAGGCAAAATGATCAACGAAAACAACGTCAACTTGACAGACATACTCGCCAAGAAAATGAAGAATAAAATCAGTGTGAAAATTTCCTTAAAGGTCGCTGTGAATGCGCGACCAATACTGTTTTCGACCTCCTGCACATCCGTCGTTAAACGAGACATTAAGTTCCCTTTCTTTTGCTCAGAGAAATAGCTTAAATCCAAGCGGATAGCTCGCTCAAATACGGCTTGGCGTAAGGAGGCGATGGTATCGGCTTCGACGGTTTTTAAGACTCTTTGGGAAAAATAACGGAAGAAATTCGACAAGATCACGGAAACCATAATGGCCCCACAGGCATATTTCAGCGCTCCGATTCGTCCAAAATTCTCCAGCGCACCATAGAAATAGTGATTAAACAAGAACGAGAAATACGAAGGCGTTAGTGAAAAAGCCGGCAACACCCGGTAAATCTGAATGTTTTCCGGAGCTGATTGATTGAACAAAACGTTCAACAAGGGTATCAGCAAGGTAAAATTTAAGATGCCAAACAAACTCGCTAGCAAGGAAAACCCAAAGTATGGAAACACATACTTACGGATCGAAACGGCATAGCTTAATAAGCGAAAATATGTTTTCAATGCGGCTTTTTATCAAAATTTTGGTCAAATTACGACAATTTTCAGAAACAACTCCGAATGTCACCCTTAATTTCCATTGTGATGGCCACCTTTAACGGGGAAAAATACCTCCGGGAACAGGTGGACAGTTTGCTCGCGCAGAGCTATCCGTCGTTGGAATTTATTTTTGTGGACGACGCTTCTTCAGACGGGAGTCAGGCGATTTTGCAACAGTACGCCTCGCAAGATGAGCGCATTCGTGTGGTAGAAAATCCAGTTAATCAAGGCCTGTTAGCCACTTTTGAACGAGGTATTCGGGAAGCAAAGGGGGAATTAATCGCTTTATCCGATCAGGACGACGTGTGGATGCCGAATAAAATAAGTTTGTTGGCCGCTGCCATCGGTCGGAATTCCATGATTTATGCGGATTCTGCGTTAACAGATGCGACCGGCGCTGTTACCGGAAAATTCTCCGATCGAAATCAGTTAGGTGATTATCCGAGTGCGTTGCACTATGTTTTTGGGACTAAAGCCATGGGACACGCCATGCTTTTCAAGCGCGAAATCATCGACGTCGCCTTACCTTTCCCGGATTATGTCGGACACGATTATATCCTAGGATTTGCAGCCGCTTCCCTCGATGGCGTCAGCTATTTCCCTGCGACTTTAGTGAATTACCGCCAACACAGTTCAAACACGATGGGGGCAGATTTAAGTAAAGGAAAGAAAAATTATAACACGCGGGAGGAACGGAATGCGCGGATTGTAAAAAGGCTCAATCTGCTCGCAGAACGTTGTCCTGAAGGCGCCTACCGAGAAATTTTGCAGGAATTAGCTCAGGATTTTGCTTCCAAAAGCCTCGCGGCACGGGTAAAAAGATTCCTAAGCGTCGCAAAACACCACCGAGCAATGCTGGCCTACAAGGGAAAATCTGATTTAGGTAGCTTCTTTTACAGCTTCAAGCTTCTAATTTCAATTTACTAAAAGCTATTTTCTAAACGGAAGACTCAGGCGATAATACAGATTTTTCAACTGAACCGTCACCGGAATCGGACGTTGTTCTAAGGGACCATCGAAATGGTCGCCTCTTCTTAAATAGTATTTCGATAAGGTTGACGAAGTCATCCCCCATTTGCGGATAAACTGGTAATATCCTTTGTTTTGCTTCACGCGTTTCACGGAAATCGACCCAAAATGATACACTCTACTCCGTGAAATCCCCTTGAATAATCGAACTCCTACTTGCCAGCATTTCATCGAAAAATCGGGATCAGAATACATCCCCGGGGTGAATTCATTCGAATAACCTCCCACTTTATCCCACAAAGAACGGTGCACCACATTAGGTGGCCACGTTGCTCCCTGCCAATCCTGGAAAGGCAAAGAATCATAGGTTTCTAGTAATCTCGCCTCTTCGAAAGTAGCAATTGACCGGCCGAAATCGGCCTGGATTGAACAAGCGCTTTGGGCTTTAGGCTCGATCGCTGTAGCTGATAAAAAGAATTCTGTGTGTCCGATGCGTTGAATTTCTTCCTGTAAAAACCCGTCCCAATTAGGCAACACGTACATATCGTCATTCAAATACAAGAAATAATCCGCACGCGCTAGCTTCACCATCGCATTCATCGCATAGCAAACGCCCACGTTGATAGGGCTGTAAGAAAAAGCAATATCTTCCTGTGATTCCACCCATTCTTTCGAACCATCCTTCGCTTCATTTAGATGCAGAATGATTTCATAAGCGGTTGTTGAATGCTTTCGGATTGCCTCTACACACAATTGTAAGTAGGCCAGGTTGTTCCAACTTGGGATGAGGATGGAGAAATAAGGCTTTTGAGGCGCCTTCGCAGCAGGGAAAAATTGAATCGACTCTTCCATTACAGCAGGCGGTAGTTTTTATATTCCCCTACGCGGTATCCGGTGAGGTCCTCGATTTTCTGTAAGATTTTACGACGCAGGCTCATTTTCTTCTCTAGTTCAACTGGATCGAAATAAAATGGCCAGTTCGATCGGGCAACGCGATCTGCCATCACGGAAGGATGTGTCCCCTCAAAACGGAAAAGTCGCTCCGCATTGCCATAATCAAACTGGTAATCTGCGGGCACGTTTTCGGCTAACCAAGCATCGTCGTGGTAGAATTGCGTAAAATTACGCACCTTGTTATTCAGGCCTTCGGGCGGTTTTACCCAGCCATAATGGTTAATATAAGCCGGAATCAGCTTCACTTTCATCTTGTTGCCGTCCTTTCTGAAGCCTTGCGCATCCTTATAAGAATGAACACCCGGGTGCATTTTCACCACCCGAATTTCTCTTCGATACCAGCGTCTCGAAATCGCTACATGCTGGTACGATCCATAGAAATGGCGATAATGAAAGAGCAAACCTTCCACGTTTTTATCCCTTAAATTCGCCTCCATGGCAGCCTTAACAATAGGCAAATCCGCCTCGTGCACACATTCGTCACCTTGAATATAGAAAGCCCAGTCGATGTCTTTTGAGATGGCTTGTAAGGCTTTGTCCGTTTCGAGGGCAAAAGTGGCACCACCTTCGCGTTTCGTATCATCCCAAACCGTCTCCACAATCTTGATTTTATCCGAGGGAATGCCTTGAATTAAGGCCAAAGTCTCATCTTCTGATGCGCCCACCGCCACCACAAATTCGTCGCAGATAGGTAAAATGGACGTGATGGCTTCTACGATGGCATAATCGTTCTTCACCGCATTTCGAATAAAGGTAAATCCGGCTATTTTCATCAATATTTCACTTGAATACCGTGGTATTTCGTTTGCTCCACGTAATCTTTTCGCAAAGGATGTCCCTCCCAATCTTCAGGAAGCAATATTCTGCGTAAATCGGGATGACCTTCGAACTGAATTCCATAAAAATCAAATGCTTCGCGCTCATGCCAATCCGCTGTTCTCCAGACAGATGAAACGGAGGCTACCGATGGCTTCGCTCGATCTAACATCACGCGCAAATGCAAAGTCACATGATTGGGGATAGAATAGAGGGTATAAATGACTTCCATTTTCCCTGCTTCTGGACCCTGATCGATGGCCGTCAGACAGGAAAGGGAATCAAAATAGGTAGACGGATTTTTCCAAAGAAAATCGCAAACCGGCAAAATAAGGTCGGCTGGCAGGGTCAAACGCCCCATTTCCTCTTCCCATTCGGCCTCGAATTGGAATTGCGTTTGAACTAAATCTTTGATTGATGCTACATCCATCTTATTTATTTATGGCGGCTAGAATGCGTTTAGGCGCAACTAGACTCTCCTGATTAATCTTCTCTTGTAATTTTATAATGCCACCTAAAAGGGCCTCTGGACGCGGTGGACAACCTGGAACATACACGTCCACAGGAATAATGCGATCCACGCCTTTCACCACATGGTAACCGTGCTCCCAATAAGGCCCCCCGCAATTAGCACAAGAACCCATCGAAATCACGTAACGAGGCTCTGGCATTTGCTCATAGAGACGACGGATGCGATCCGCCATCTTAAAGGTCACGGTTCCGGCCACAATCATCACGTCGGATTGACGCGGGGAAGGCCGAGGAAACACCCCAAAACGATCTAAATCATAACCTGACGCAAAAGCCTGCATCATTTCGATCGCGCAACACGCTAACCCAAAACTCATCGGCCAAAGCGAGCTAGCCCTCGCCCAATTCAATAAATCCTCGACATTGCTCAGCACAAAGCCATCGGATTCAAATTCTTGGTCTAAAAAACTCTTCATGTTTGGGGTTATTTTCGCAATCGTTCTGTAAATATACCTAAATTCACAAAATTTTTCGTCTATGTCGCTCGTAGCTTTTTTCGATACTGATTTAGCCAAACTCCGTGGGATGACCCCCGCGAAGCTGACGCTATTGCAGACGGAACTGGGGATGTTCACTTACGGCGACTTAATTCAGTACTTTCCCTTCCGCTACGAAGACCGCACCATCGTTCATCCCATCGCCTCGATCACAGATGATATGGACCATGCACAATTCATTGGTCGGATACGTTTCAAAGAAAAAATAGGCGCAGGGCACCGCCAGCGCATCGTCGCACAAGTATGCGATGCCTCAGGCTGTATTGAAATCGTTTGGTTTCAAGGGGTAAAATGGCTAGAAAAGTCCTTAAACACCGGAGTCGACTACCTCTTTTACGGTAAACCTACCAGCTTCAATGGACAGCTGCAGATGACGCATCCAGAAATGGAGGTCTACAAAGGCGAACAAGCAACAGGAAAATATTTCCAGCCTGTCTATCCCTTAACCGAGAAACTGCGGAAGAAATACATCGATAGTAAAGCCATCGCAACGCTGCAGAAAAACCTATTAGAAATCGCGTTTCCTTACATTCGAGAGACCCTCCCATCGGAAGTTACTTCCCAGTTTAAACTGATCTCGAAGCAAGAGGCGCTGTACCATATTCATTTACCCCAAAGCGAAAACTGGCTTCACCAAGCCAGACGGCGACTCAAATTCGAAGAACTTTTTTACAATCAACTGCGCCTGATTAAGCAAAACTTGATTCGCAAAGTGGCTTTCCCTGGTCAAGTTTTTTCTTCCGCCGCCCTCTTAACCAAGTTCTACCAAGAGCACATGCCCTTCGAATTAACGAATGCGCAGAAGCAGGTAATTCGGGAGATTTTCGCTGATATGCGATCGGGGCAACAGATGAACCGTTTATTGCAGGGAGATGTGGGTTCAGGAAAGACGATAGTGGCGTTTATTTCGATGCTGTTGGCGATTGATAACGGGACTCAGGCCTGTTTGATGGCACCCACGGAGATTTTAGCCGATCAGCACTACCAAGGTCTGAAGAAATTCGCAGACTTATTGGGCTTGACAATTGCGAAGCTGACGGGATCTGTGAAGAAGAAGGATCGCGTGGGGCTGCACGAGGATTTGCAGTCTGGGAAATTACAGATTTTAGTAGGCACACATGCTTTATTCGAGGATGCTGTTCAATTCAAGAATCTAGGCATGTGCATCATTGATGAGCAACACCGCTTCGGGGTGGCCCAACGAGCGAAGCTCTGGGATAAGAATAAGGAGTTTCATCCGCACATATTGGTGATGACGGCGACGCCGATTCCCCGGACATTAGCGATGACGTTATATGGAGATTTAGATATTTCGATAATTAACGAATTACCCGTGGGTCGCAAGCCTATTCAGACCACACATCGCTATGATAGCCACCGCTTGCAGGTTTTTGGTTTCATCCAAAACGAGTTAAGCAAAGGTCGCCAGATCTATATTGTCTATCCGTTGATTGAGGAATCAGAGAAAATGGACTTCAAAGACCTGATGGATGGTTATGAAAGTATTTCGAGAGCCTTCCCGGAGGTGCCATTGGGCATCTTGCATGGAAAGATGAAGCCGGCGGATAAGGATTTTGAAATGGCTCGTTTCGTGAAAAACGAAACCAAGATCATGGTAGCCACCACGGTCATCGAAGTAGGCGTAAACGTTCCGAATGCCTCCATTATGATCATTGAAAGCGCGGAACGTTTCGGGTTATCCCAACTACACCAGCTAAGAGGTCGCGTAGGTCGGGGTGCAGAACAGAGTTATTGCATCTTGATGACGGGCTATAAAATATCCGCAGATACGAAGAAGCGCATCGATACGATGGTGAAAACGAATAATGGTTTCGAGATCGCTGAAGTGGATTTACAATTACGTGGTCCGGGAGATATTTCCGGCACTCGCCAAAGTGGCGCCATCGACCTCATGATCGCTGATCTTTCGAAAGACGGAGAAATATTAAAAGTAGCTAGAGAAACAGCACAAAGAATCTTGGAAGAAGACCCTAACCTAGAGAAGCCAGGCTACCAAATGATCCGTGAACAAGTCCGCTCCCAACGCAAAGACACCACGAACTGGGCTAGAATATCCTAGTTTAAATTAGGATCGTCGGGATAGGTGGAGAGAATTCTGAAATCCCCGCCTTTGGCATACATAATCTTCCGCCACAACGACTCATGGGCTTCATCAAAAACTAATTTATCATTCCCCGGATGCAAAATCCACGCATTCGAACGCACCTCGCGCTCTAATTGCCCCGCTCCCCAGCCCGAATAGCCAATAAAAAATTTGATTTCATCAAAACCAATCTCCCCCGCCACGACCTTATCAATCGCTACTTCGAAGCTCCCAGACCAATAAATCCCTGGCCCAATCAGCACCCCATCCGGAATTAAATCAGGTCTACGGTGTACAAACTGCATAATCGTAGGGTCCACTGGCCCGCCAGAATACAAAGGAACATCCTCCAGCACCTTCTCATCCACGAAAGAATCAAAGACAATTTCCTGTTTATTATTCAACACTAAGCCAAAAGAATGCGCCGTCGTGTGCTCGCACAGCAAAATCACTGACCGATGAAACGACGGGTCCTCTAAGAAGGGTTCGGCTAACAAAAGCATGCCGGGTTCTAAATCCTCCACAGAATAATTCGGGTGCATAGCGCAGAAATTAGTAATTTTAAGAGATGATCAATCAGCTCTTCCTCTCTTTAGGCGGCAATCTAGGAAATACCCGGGAAATATTCGAGGGTGCCTACCCGCTTATTGAAAAAAAAATAGGAAAAATAGCCGTTTACTCTTCCATTTACCAAACCGAAGCCTGGGGTCCCATCCCACAAGCAGACTTTCTAAATCAGGTTATTTTAGTGAGTACATCCCTTACTCCTCAAGCCTGTTTGACTGAAATGCTAGCGATTGAAAAGGAATTTGGCAGAGAACGAAAAGAGCGCTGGGGACCACGAACACTCGATCTTGACATACTTTATTACAGTGATGTAGTGATTGCAGAAACAGATTTAGCTGTTCCTCATCCGCGGATTGCGGAGCGTAAATTTATCTTGACTCCTTTAGCGGAGATTGCGCCAGACTTCCAAGATCCTTTATCCCGCAAAACGATGCTGGAATTAGTAGACTCCTGCACAGATACCAGCAACGTTAATCGTTTTGCTTAGGGAATTTCCAGCTTTTAGATGTGATGCGCTCGTAGTACTTTTCGTACAGAGGGAGGATCTTTACAATATCAAATTCTTGTGCACGCGCTAAGGAATTCGCCTTCATTTTTTCATGCAATTCAGGATCTGAAAGTACTTTGATGGCATTCGCAGCCATATCTTTTACATCCCCAATCTCACTCACGAAACCGGTGACACCATGAATATTTACCTCTGGAATGCCTCCGGCATTCGACGAAATCACAGGAACTTCGCAGGCCATTGCCTCTAAAGCGGCTAATCCGAAACTCTCTTTTTCGGAAGTCAACAAGAATAGATCCGCTAGTGAAAGGGCCTCCTCGATTCCATCCATCTTTCCTAGGAAACGCACATCACATTGCACCTCGAGTTCGCGGCACAAAGCCTCGATGCCTGAACGCTCCGGACCATCGCCTATTAACACTAATTTCGCAGGAATTTGTTTACGAACGAGCGCAAATACCTTCACGATATCCTCGATACGCTTCACTTTTCGGAAGTTCGAGGTGTGCATTAACAGCTTCTCACCGTTAGGACAAAGGGATTTTTTAAAGTGTTCGTGCGGACGTTTTTGGAACCGATGAAGATCAATGAAATTCGGAATAACTTCGATATTACTTAAGATCTCAAATTCATCGTAGGTATCGTTTTTCAAACTCTCTGACACCGCCGTCACCCCATCAGACTCATTAATCGAGAAAGTAACCACCGGCTCGAAAGAAGGGTCGCGACCTACTAAGGTAATATCCGTACCGTGCAAGGTCGTAATAACGGGTACGTGAATGCCTTTGTATTTCAAAATCTGCTTGGCTAAATAAGCCGCCGAAGCGTGTGGAATCGCATAATGCACGTGGATTAAATCCAACTTCTCATTCATCGTCACATCCACCATCTTACTGGCTAAAGCCGACTCATAAGGTAGGTATTCAAATAAAGGATAGGACGCCACCGAAACTTCGTGGTAGAAGATATTTTCAGAAAAAATATCCAGACGCGGGGGTTGCGTATACGTGATAAAGTGCACCTGATGACCCGCTAAGGCCAAAGCCTTACCTAATTCTGTCGCCACCACACCACTTCCGCCATACGTTGGATAACAAACGATCCCTATTTTCATACGCTAAATTTAGCTGAAAGAATGTAAATTTGTATTAAACAACTGATAACCTTTGAAAAATCTCGTCTTATTTGCTTCTGGTTCGGGTTCTAATGCCGAAAAAATTATCGAACATTTCAAAGGTTCCGACCAAGTTCAAATCACCCACATCTATTGCAATAACCCCTCCGCCGGCATCATTCAGCGCGCAGAACGACTAGGCGTACCTTGCCGGGTTTTTGACAGAGAATCTTATAAGAACGGAACGGTGTTGAAAGAAGTTCAATCCTTACGAACAGATTGGATCATTTTAGCCGGCTTCTTGTGGTTAATTCCTGCCGATTTTGTGAAGGCATTCCCACAACGTATTGTGAATATCCACCCCGCTTTATTGCCTAAATTTGGTGGCAAAGGCATGTACGGTCATTTTGTACATGAAGCAGTGGTGGCGGCTGGAGAGAAGGAATCGGGGATCACCATTCACTATGTGAACGAGCATTATGATGAAGGTGCTACCATCTTCCAAAGTTCTTTCGAAGTATTACCTACCGATACGCCAGAAGATGTCGCTAAAAAAGGGCAGGTATTAGAGCACCGAGACTTCCCAAAAGTGATCGAGTCGCTCGTTAATCCTTAATTTCTTCGTAGGGAACATAATCTCCCCCGATATCATCCGTCTTCGCTTTCGACTTAGGCGGAACGTAATCCACATCAATAGTTCCTTCTTTTCGGGACTTCGAGGCAGCTTGTTTCGAACGAATGTCTTGTTCAGACATCTTTTTATGCACCTGCGTTATGACGTATCCCTTCAGCAAAAAGCGCAACAAAGGGAATACGACATAATACAATACTAATCCTAAGGCTAGTAGTTTAAGCATCTTATCTACTTAGATATAAGTTTCTTTCTCCGTATACTTTGCGGAAGAAATCGTCTTTCAAATCATCGATGAAATAGATCGCCTCACCCGTCGACTTCATTTCTGGCCCTAATTCCATGTTTACATTCGGGAATTTAGAGAAAGAGAATACCGGAATTTTAATCGCATATCCTTTCTTCACTGGCTTGAAGTTGAAATCCTTTACTTTCTTATCTCCTAACATCACCTTCGTCGCGTAGTTCACATATGGCTCTTGGTAAGCCTTGCAAATGAATGGAACGGTACGAGAGGCACGTGGATTCGCTTCGATGATGTATACCACTTCGTCTTTCACGGCGAATTGGATGTTTAATAGACCTTTGGTCTTCAAAGCCACCGCAATTTTACGCGTATGATCTTCGATTTGCTTGATCACCTTCTCCGATAAATCGAATGGAGGCAATACCGAGTGAGAATCACCGGAGTGAATACCCGCCGGCTCAATGTGCTCCATTACACCGATGATATACACGTCCTCGCCATCGCAAATCGCATCTGCTTCTGCTTCGATCGCGTTCTCCAAGAAGTGATCTAATAAGATTTTATTACCTGGAATATCGCGTAAGATATCCACTACGTGTTGCTCTAATTCTTGCTCGTTGATCACGATTTTCATCGATTGACCTCCTAAAACATAAGATGGACGAACTAATAAAGGATACCCTAATTCACGTCCTAAACCTACGGCATTGTCCGCATCTTCACATACCCCAAACTTAGGGTAAGGAATATCTAAGTCTTTCAATAAGCTAGAGAAGGCACCGCGGTCTTCTGCTAAATCTAGGGCTTCGAAGGAAGTACCTAGAATTTTGATACCGTATTTCGATAATTTCTCAGCTAATTTAAGGGCTGTTTGGCCACCTAATTGAACGATAACGCCTTCTGGTTTTTCGTGCTGAATGATGTCATACACGTGCTCCCAGAATACTGGCTCAAAGTATAATTTGTCTGCGATATCGAAGTCCGTTGAAACGGTCTCCGGATTCGAGTTAATCATGATCGTCTCGTATCCTGCTTCCTTCGCCGCTAATACGCCGTGAACACAAGAGTAATCGAACTCGATACCTTGACCGATGCGGTTAGGACCAGAACCTAAAACGACTACTTTTTTACGAGTCGATGAAACTGATTCGTTATCAAGAACGGCTGATGCGCCTTCTTGTCCAAAAGTCGAATAATAATACGGTGTCTTCGCCTCAAATTCCGCTGCACAGGTATCCACACATTTGTAGATACGCTTAATGCCTACCGCGTTACGCTTATCATACACTTCTGACTCAAGGCAACGAAGGGTATGAGCGATTTGGCGATCGGCAAAACCTTTGTGCTTCGCTTCTTCCAATAGAATCGTTGGAATATTTTGGATTGAGTACTTCTCCATTTCCTTCTCCACGCGCACTAAATCCTCAATTTGGTTCAAGAACCATTTGTTGATCTTCGTTAATTGTTGGATCGTTTTGAACGAAATGCCCATTTTGAAGGCGTCGTAGATATGAAATAAACGGTTCCAAGATGGATTCGCTAATGAGTGCATAATCGCCTCCTGATCGCGCAATTCCTTGCCGTCCGCACCCATACCATTTCGCTTGATCTCAAGAGATTGACAGGCTTTTTGTAAGGCTTCTTGGAAATTACGTCCGATACCCATGGTCTCACCCACCGATTTCATCTGTAATCCTAAGGTACGATCTGCGCCTTTGAACTTATCAAAATTCCAACGTGGCACCTTCACAATCACGTAGTCTAAAGCCGGCTCGAAATAAGCAGACGTTGTTCCCGTGATCGCATTCGTTAATTCATCTAAATTATAACCGATCGCCATTTTCGCAGCGATCTTCGCAATCGGATATCCAGTTGCTTTAGAGGCCAAAGCCGAAGAGCGAGATACCCGTGGGTTAATTTCAATCGCAATAATTTCATCCGTCTCCGGATTCAATGAGAACTGAACATTACATCCACCCGCAAACTGACCGATGGCGTTCATCATGTTGATGGCCATGTCACGCATGCGTTGGTAAATCGTATCCGGAAGCGTCATCGCAGGCGCTACTGTGATCGAATCACCCGTGTGAATACCCATCGGATCGAAGTTTTCGATCGAACAGATGATAATCACGTTCCCTAAATTATCGCGTAATAATTCTAATTCGTATTCTTGCCAACCCATGATGGATTGCTCGACTAAAACCTCGTGAGTAGGTGATGCGTGTAATCCTTTGTTCAAGGCGGCATCAAAATCTTTAGGATCATGCACGAAACCTCCACCTGTTCCACCTAAAGTAAACGATGGGCGGATCACTAATGGGAAACCCGTTTCCTGTGCAATCTCTTTTCCTTCCAGAAAAGAACGAGCGGTACGTCCTTTACAAACGCCTACCCCTATTTCTAACATCTTCAAACGGAATTTCTCGCGATCCTCTGTCGTTTCGATGGCTTTAATATCTACCCCAATGATGCGCACACCGTATTTAGCCCAAATGCCCGCCGCATCACAATCAATCGCTAAGTTCAAGGCAGTTTGACCTCCCATAGTAGGTAAAACGGCATCCACCTTGTGATTTTCCAAAATATGGATGATCGACGCTTTTTCTAATGGCTTCAAGTAAACATGATCCGCATTCATCGGATCCGTCATGATTGTCGCCGGATTGGAGTTAATCAAGATCACCTCGATGCCTTCTTCCCGTAAGGAACGAGCGGCTTGGGAACCGGAATAATCAAATTCACAAGCTTGACCGATCACAATAGGACCAGAACCAATAATCAGGACGGATTTAATCGAGGAATCTTTAGGCACAGGGGGTATAAATTAAATTCTGAAAGGATATGTATTTTTTGGGTTGCTTGGTTAAGCTCCAAAATTGTGCAAAGTTAGCGTTTTAGGGTCGATTTCCAAAATAAAAAATAGACTTTTGCGCAGGTGAGGCAGAACCCAAAATTTCCCTTATTTTTGACAACAAATTGTAGAAATCGTGATAAAAATACTCGTAGCTTTTGATGAAAACAGGGTCATTGGAAAAAACAATGAACTGATTTGGCATTTGCCAGCGGATCTGAAAAGATTCAAGGCCTTAACGACGGGTCACGTGATCATTATGGGAAGAAAGACCTACGATTCCATCGGCAAGCCGCTTCCTAATCGCACCACGATTGTCATTTCCCGCACACCCGGCTTACAAATCGAAGGCGTCATCTGCACCACATCTATGGAGGAAGCTATTTTAAAAGCTAAATCACTTAGTCGTGAGGATATTTTTATCGTAGGTGGAGCAGAAATTTATGCCCTATCTCTAGCGGTTGCAGACCAAATTTTAGTCACTCAATTACATGATATTTTCGAGGGTGATGCCTTCTTCCCAGAAATCCCGTCTTCCGAATGGGAGGTAATTGAAAAAGAACGCGGCGTGACGGATGAGAAAAATGCGTATCAATACAGCTATTTGACCTACAGCAGAAAATGATTCATAAAATAGACTTAGCGGCCGAGGCAATCTCGATCGACCCCTATTACCGTTTCCTGCAGGATCCGGTGGCTGGCGGCATTTGTCTTTTTATCGGAACCATCCGAAATAAGAATCAAGGAAAAAACGTCAAGACCTTAACCATGGAAGCCTACCCTCCCATGGCTTTGAAGCAAATCGAATTATTGTGTGAGCAGGCTGCTTCGCAATGGCCGGTTGAACGGATTGCGCTCGTTCATAGAACCGGGCCTTTGGAAATCGGAGACATTGCGGTGTTAATTGGTGTTACTTCGGTACACCGGGCTGAGGCTTTCAAGGCCTGCGAATGGTTGATTGATACCTTGAAAAAGGAAGTGCCTATTTGGAAAAATGAATTTTATGAGGACGGATCTTCGTGGCTAGTTCCCCATCCCTGAAACCATCAGGCTACAGCCGCGCATTTCAGAATTATCGAAACGGCCTAGTACTTTAAATCGCACCCCATCTTCTTCCAGCGAACCTAAATCCCGTGTTTCGATAAACGCACAGGAGTCTATATTGCCTAAATCTGCGATCTTAATACCACCGGTTTTATGTGCTTGAGTCACCAAAGCAAACGGATCACTCACCTCCCGCAAACAAACACGCATCGTATAGGCCGGTGTAAATATTCCCTGCGATTTCGCATAGCCTTGCGAAAACAATTCAGTCATTCCGTATTCTGAGGCGATGGAATCTAGCCCCATTTTTTCTTGTAGATAGGCATGCACCTTATCCCGAATCCACTCTTCGCGACGCCCCTTCATACCACCCGTTTCCATTACGATTAATCGATCCTTGTGCTCTTTCATAAAGGATAAATCAATCCCCGAATCCACTAAATCCAATAAACCAAAGGTCACGCCCATCAACCAAACCTTCTTGTCCGTAGCTAAAGCTAGACGCAAAGCATCAACAAGAGAATCGTATTGATTCAGATAAAAACCCGATAATTCCGACTTAGATTCCTTGATGAAATGATCCATCATGAAGACTAGGGAAGAAGTCGAACGCTCCAAATAAGAAGGGAGCAAAGCGAAAATATGGTAATCGCTCAGTGGCCCATATTCCCGTTCGAAGGCAATCTTTGAAATTTTTTGGTAGAACCCTGGATCACAAACGGGGTGTTTTGAAGGAATTTGACCCGTCGTTCCGGAACTTTCAAATGAAAATAAAACAGGCTCAGACCCCGTTAATACCTGATGATTTTTAAAAAGTTCGATAGGTAAAAAAGGCACCTCCGTCCAATGTGTTATTTTCTCTGGAGAAACACCTGAAAGCTGGATGTATTGCTGATAAAGTGGATTATGAGCCGCCTGAAACCGAAAAATAGCGATTGCCAGCGCTTCAAAATCCGATTCCTGCATCTGCAGAACCCGGTTTTTAAGTTTTGTTCTTTCGCTATTGATCGCTAGATCCATTTGATTTTAACTGATGTAGCACAAAATTAACGCAAATCATTAACTTTACTGTTGAAATTTTGAAAGGATTCCATGCGGAAATTAGCTGGCTTATTTTTAGTATTAATCGTTGGACTGGGAGCCTGCGTACAAGAGCCCACATTCAGCTCAACGCCATCCATTGCATTTAAGTCTATTCAAAAGATTACGAAATCGAGTAATGATGGATTTGGGGGCACTACTAAGATAGACTCTGTTGTGATGAGCATCAATTTTCAGGATGCAGAAGGGGACTTGGGCTTGACTGAATTGCAATTGAAATCGGATATTAAATACAAGGATTTTCGCAATTTCGAGGTAGCCGTTTTATTACAAAAAAACGGGGTGTTTGTTCCCATTACCTTTACACCAGCTTTAGGGGGATTAATGAATTTTAACTTTAAACCGAATCAGAAATCAGGCCCGATCGAAGGCAGCATTGATTATTCTACGCAATTCGTATACGCCTTTTATAAAGGATATAGTCCCCAATTTACAGCGAAGAATGATACCTTGAAGTTTAAGATTTTCATCCGGGATAATGCTTTTCACCAGAGCAATACGGTAGAAACCGATCCCATCATCATCTTTAAGGACTAAAGCCCTTTCAGTTTTTTATAGGCTTCCGGCTGAAGGCGGTAGGTAAACATCCGCTGATCCTGCTCATCTAATTGAATATCTAAGATCTCTTGGTCTACAAAAATCAAGCCCAGCATTTTAGTGAAATTCTCGATTAACTTAGCTCTAAACTGGCGTTGGGATTCTGGAGAACTTTTGTGTTTGCCAAAAAAGGCAATAATCTGATGACCATTCACAAAGCCCTGCTCGTAATTCAATATCAAAAAGTCTAAGAATAAGCGTTCGTTTGCCCCCAGCATAAATCGAATCGATTTTTTTAATTTACTTCGTTGATATCGGCGATAGAATTGTATACCTAACATCAAGAACAGCAAGGAAACGAGTGAAATCAAAACAATGGAAAACTTTTCATACCAAGGACTTTCATCCAACATCCCTAAAAAGGAAGACTCACGCAACACTTGACTTAATAACAAGTGGGAGAATGCCATTTCGTTATTCAATTTTCGCTCAATTGGGCTTGCCCACAAAATACTATCTCCTTTCACATGCATGTAATTTTCAATTTCATCACCTCCATGTGAATTCAAATAAATCCTGTGTGGATTTGTCCATTGGTAGACTTTGAAATCATCCTCCACATCAATCAAAAGCATCGTATCATAGCCAAATTCCTCATTTGGTTTGTCAGGTATGATAAAATACCTCCCGGTAAAAAGGTAATGTTTCATAGCTTTAGTCGTCAGAAAATCGCGAACCGCTTGCAACTTGATCTCACCTAAGCGCGTGAATTTTTGATTAAAGAAATCATATTCATACATACCCAAATCCCGATTAAAGGCATTCTTCTTCTCCGTGTCATTTATCGTCACTGTACTCAGCACATAAAATCGATCTTTTTTAACAGAATAACCAGATAATCCATCAAAAATGGACGCCGGGACATCGCCATCCACCCCGATGGATAACCATTCTCGTCCAATAAAATCGTATTTGGTCAATATATTTGTCGTTCGGTAAAACCCATAGCCTCCAAAAGAAAATAAATCATCCCCGCGCATAAATACATTGTTCTTGCAATTAGCGCCACGGAAAAAAGTTTGGTCTAAGCGTTTCAATGTCCAGGTAGACTTATTTAATTCATAAACCTGCCCGGTACAATGAATTGTCAAATAATAGGTAGCGCCCTTATTTATCTGAAATTCCTTAATTCCTTCCGAGGTAGGATTGATATCCGAAAAATCAACATCAATGGTATGTAAAGTATCGATAAACTTCCAGCCATGTTCTGGACGGTAACGCGAAATCTCATGAGTATTTACATTCAGTCGCAAAAAACTAGAGGCGTTTTCTTCTTGCCACTTAATATACTGTCCCAGGCCGCTGAAGGCGATTTGGGTAAACAAGAAGAGGAACAGAATCGCTTTTTTTAGCATTTAGATGTGGTTGCGTCCTCAAAAATAACTAATTTTGTAAATTAACAAGGTTATTTAGCATTCAACGCATGACATTACATAGAGAAGGACGGACCCTATTATTGACTTCATTACTCATCGTATTAGGTATTAATGGCCTGGTTGCGTATTTCTTCCCTGAAAATGTGTACCTAAGAGAGACCTTCGTGGTCATCACTTCTTTGTTTTATTTAATCATCTTACAATTTTTCCGCGTCCCTAAGCGCGTGACGGAGATTAACCCGAAGCACATCATCGCCCCAGCGGACGGGAAAGTCGTTGTGATTGAAGAAACCGTAGAAACTGAGTATTTCAACGGACCACGTCGCCAGGTTTCGATCTTCATGTCACCGATAAACGTACATGTAAACTTCAACCCTATATCTGGAATCGTCTCTTATTTCAAATACCACCCAGGCAAATTCTTAGTGGCTTGGCACCCTAAATCAAGCACAGAGAACGAGCGCACTACTTACGTTGTGAAGCATGAAAACGGTACAGAAGTATTATTCCGCCAGATTGCAGGTGCTTTAGCGAAACGTATTTGCTGGTATGCGAAAGAAGGGGATGCTGTCGTTCAAGGAACGGAATTCGGCTTCATTAAATTCGGTAGTCGCATCGATATCTACTTGCCATTAGATGCAGAAATCTGTGTGAATATCGATGACAAACCAGTAGGAGGCGAAACAGTAATCGCTAAATTAGCTTAAGACCACGAAGTCCAAGACTCCTCAATCAACTTGATAATTTTCTCGAGACCTTCCTGATCCACTTCAGAGAAGTCCGCTAATTGATCTGAATCCAGATCAAAAACAAGCACAACCTCGCCATTTACGATGGCCGGTAAAACGATCTCCGATTTCGAGGCTGACGCGCAGGCGATGTGCCCCGGAAAAGCCTCCACATCTGGAACTAAAACCGTCTCCCGAGTCGTATAAGCATGTCCGCAAACGCCTTTGTGAAAGGGTATTCGGGTACATGCCACAGGACCTTGGAATGGGCCTAAGACTAATTGATCTTCTTTTGTCAGATAAAATCCTACCCAGAAAAAACCAAATACTTCATGCACCGCCGCAGCGATGTTCGCTAGGTTTGCGTATTTATCTGTTTCTCCCGCTAATAGAGAATGTATTTGGGGATAAAGGGATTCGTATTTCTCTTTACGAGTTCCCTCGATTTTAATTAGATCCTCTGCCATCTTATGCGAAATATCGTTTTAACCACGTCGTATCCGCTCTTTGTAACCAACCTGAGCGGTAGGCCCCTAATGATTCGGTTTGCAATGGAATCACATCTTTCGAAGGGGTCAATAATGGACTATTCTTCAATGCCGTTAAGGGCAATAAAGAAACTTCATCGCCTTCCACAATAGCTGTGCTACGGTCGAAGAAATCGATTCCTAATGCAGCGCCCATCTCTTTAAACCAGCGCGTCGAGGCATCGATGGAACAGCCGGAGGCAGCGTTGATTGTTTCGTCTACTGCGATCACAATCACTTGCTGAAAACGAATTTCAAATGAGGCATTCAAACCAGCTCCATGTGCCGCCCATTGGGTTAAAGCAGGTGTCAGGTAGTTTTCAATTGCTTGGGTTTCCGACGCTGAAAAAGGTCGGTTCGCCTGGTATACCCATACGCGGGAATGATCGGGCATTTGATCTATGGGTAAATACATAATTTTACATGGATTGCTGAACGAGTTCAGCTAAATCTACTACTTGGATGTGTTTTTCTTTGCCTACTTTGTTCAGGCCGTCTTGGACCATGACCATGCAGAATGGGCAGGCTAAGGCAACTTTTGTGACGCCAGAATCCACCATTTCTTTTACTCTCTTCACCTGCACGTCTTCGCCCCCGGCTTCTGGTTCTTTGAAAACTTGAGCGCCTCCGGCTCCACAGCAGAGTCCTTTAGTTCTACAACTTTTTAACTCGATTAGTTCCTTTTTTAATCCGGAAATGATTTCGCGAGGTGCTTCGTAGACGCCATTTCCACGACCTAAGTAGCAGGAATCATGGTAGGCCACTTGCTCTAAAGACGTTTCGTCTGAGGCTTTTATTTTTCCGGCGCTGATTAATTCTGCCAAAAGCTGGCTATGGTGAATCACCTCATAAGTTCCGCCTAAGCCTGGGTATTCATTTTTTAAGGTATTGAAACAATGCGGGCAAGCCGTCACAATCTTCTTCACTGCATAGAGGTTTAGGACCTCGATGTTAGCCATCGCTTGCATTTGGAACAAGAACTCATTCCCTGCTCTTCTCGCTGGATCACCGGTGCAGGATTCTTCTGTGCCTAAAACCGCAAAAGAGATACCCACTTTTTGCAAGATCTCCGAAAAGGCACGCGTTACTTTTTTGTGGCGATCATCAAATGACCCCGCACATCCTACCCAAAAAAGAAATGCTGGCTGTTCCCCCGCTGCGGCGAATTCAGCCATCGTTTTGATCTTTTCCATTAGCTCTTTTGTTGCTCACGCATTTGCGTCACGGTTAATCGGCTTCCATCATCACTCCAACCCGGAGGACCAAAAACATAACCCAATGCCGATTTAATACTTTTTGCTTTAGCTACATCTTTGATCATTTGCACCCATTCATAAAACGCAATTTTAGCCGGATTATAGCTTTCAATCTGCTTCGTTAAACCGTATTGAGGACGTTGATTCTCCGACACAAACGAACCAAATATCCGGTCCCAAATAATTAACACCCCCGCATAATTCGTATCCAGATAATCTAGATCCGTGCCATGGTGCACCCGGTGATGTGACGGCGTATTTAAAATAAATTCGAACCAGCGCGGCATCTTATTAATTAATTCCGTATGAATCCAATACTGGTACAGTAGACTGGTTTGTTGAAAGAACATCACAATAAAAGGGTGAACTCCCACGAATGGAAGCCAAAGCCAAAATACAAAGCCTCCAGATAGATTTCCCGTCCACGTCTGACGCAGAGCTGCAGCTAAATTATACTTAGGCGACGAATGGTGTACCATGTGGGACGCCCAATAAAAGCGAACTACGTGAGAAATGCGATGCACCCAATAATAAGTTAAATCCTCCCCTAAGAAGGCGAAGACCCATACGGGCCAGCTTTGGCCTAAATCAAACAGCTTCCAGTTATTGTAGACATAAAAAGAGGCCCCAAAGGTTATCGCCTTCGTCACAAAGCCGATCCCTAAATTACCCAGTCCCAGACCGATTGAGGTCATCGAATCCTTCGCCTCCACATAATCGCGGTGCATCTTATAGACAATATAGGACTCTAATAAGACGGTGAAAAGGAAAAACGGTACGGCATACAATATCAACGTAGGACCCATCTTAGTTAAGTTTAACAACGTTTCGTAAAAAGGCTTCAGACGAGGCAATCGGTGCATCCGTCAACTTGCCTAATAAATTAGAGGTAATTACGTGATTACCCGAATTAGGAAAGGCCTCCGACTTTTTCAAACTAGCCGGCGTGCCTACTTGTTCAAACATCTCTTTCATCGCATCCACCGAAACCACTTGATCTTGGTGTTCTTCATCTTTGTAATAATAGCCTAAGAAAACCGGGATTTTCACCTTTTCAAAGACCTCTTTGTTCATCGCATGTGTCAACAAATTTTGAACAGCCACCACCCCTTCAAGTCGATAATGTAAGCTCCAATTCTCTGCATGTCCTTTCGCCATCACTGGAATATCCCGGTAATCACTACCGGTAATTAGGTGAGCCATCTGCAAGCCCCAAGGATTATCCAATAGCGTCGCATTCGGATCCTTAATAGCAATGCAAGGTCCGTATAGCATTAAGGCTTTTATCTCTGGATGCTTAGAGGCTAACACCAGTGACATCGCACCCCCAAAAGAAGTCCCCAACACTACTACCTCATCGCCTAATTTCTTCGCGATGGCATAGTAGTTCTCCACGCTTTGGTAATAGTCATCTGCTGTTACCTTCGCGAAGGTCGAATCAGAATCCGGCACTCCATGTCCTGCCACGCGGGCTAACAAAAGATTAGCACCGAATTTCTTCGCCACCTCCCGGTGCAAAGGATCCCCTTCCATGGGAGAAGCAGAAAACCCATGCACGTACATGAAGACGATTTTTGTCTTTTTAGGCTGCGTCGAATCTGCCCAAATAATGCGCGCCTCATTCCCTGGCTTCAATATCGTTTTCGACTCTTTCGAGGCAATATAGGCCGGCAAGGCTTGGGCTGAATCAGGAATATCAGTCCAGCTTGCTTGACCAGCTAATACGGGTGCGTCTGGCTTAGGCCCTACTAAGTAGAGTGCCACCAAAACCCCTAAAATCAATGCTATTTTTTTCATACTTATTCTTTAGCCCAATTCAGACGATCGGCCGGATTAAATTTCCACGGACTTTGGTTTGTTTCTACGTTTGCAAACATGGCATTCCACGCACCAGGTGCATCCGATAATTCCATGATTTGGTAACGACGCATTTCTAAAATAATACTCAAAGGCGCCAGCTCCATCGGACAGGCCTCCACGCAGGCCTGACAAGAAGTACAAGCGCGTAACTCTTCTGCAGAGATTCGATCAAACAAGGATTTCCCATCTTCCACAAAAACTCCCTTATTCGCTTTCAAAATACCCCCCACTTCCTCGAGACGATCACGGGTATCCATCATGATTTTACGAGGGGAAAGGGCTCGACCCGTTTGATTCGCCGGACATTGTTCCGTACATCGGCCACATTCGGTACACGAATACGCATCAAGCGCATTCTTCCAGGTCAGATCCATCACATCTTTCGCTCCAAACTTCGCGGTACTAGCCGCCTGCTCCTCTACTGGCTGACCTAACATCAACTTCACTTCATGTGTCACCGAAGGCATGGCAGACATCTTCGCCGATGCTTCTAAACTAGAGAAATAGGCGGAAGGGAAAGCAAAGAAAATATGCAGGTGTTTCGAATACGTCACATACAAGGCAAAGACTAGAATTCCGGCGATGTGAAACCACCAGGCGCCACGTTCTAAAAACAAAAGAGTACTTGTAGAAAATGTCTCGAAAAGAGGCATCAATGAACCCGAAATCACAAAGGATCCCACGGAATGGTAATGCTCTAAACCACGCGTTTGCAATACGGCATCCGCCCCATTCATCGTCCATAAGGCTAGCATTAAAACGACTTCGATCAGTAAAATTTGGTAGGCATCCTTTACGGGAAAACCGACTAATTCTTGGTGATTTGAGGGCTGTAAACGACCGATGCGAAACACACCACGACGCAGAAAAAAGAAGACACAGGCTAGGAAAACACCTGCTGCTAAGATTTCAAAAAAGTTCAATAAACCCGAGTAAAAAGAGCCCAGGAAAGGAGCAAACAAGCGATGGGTTCCTAAAATTCCATCTAGTACTATCTCCAGTACCTCGATATTAATTAACACAAAACCGATATAAATCAGGAAGTGAAAGAAGCCGACGATGGGCTTAGAGAACATCTTTTTTTGACCGAAAGCTAACAGCGCCATGCGCTTAATTCGCTCCGAAGGCTGGTCATTTAATTCAACGGGTCTGGCAAGACGAATGGTTTGAATAATAAGCGAGAAACGCTGATAAATCACATACGCCATTCCCCCTAAGAGGGCGATAAATAGTAGTTGAGGCAGGTAGTTCATCGTTGATGTAGAAATTACATAAATGTAAAAAAAATCTACGATAATTCCTTTTTCAAAAAGCGTCCTGTGTGACTATTTTTCTCTTTCGCAATCTGCTCCGGGGTTCCGCTCGCGATCAACTGACCACCCGCATTCCCTCCTTCTGGACCCATATCGATCAGGTAATCGGCCACTTTGATCACATCCATATTGTGTTCGATGATCAAGACGGTATTTCCCTTATCTACTAATTTCTGTAGAACATCTAAAAGTAAACGGACATCTTGGAAGTGTAATCCGGTCGTCGGTTCATCTAACACATAAAGTGTTTTACCCGTATCTTTTTTCGATAATTCTTCCGCTAGCTTCACGCGCTGTGCTTCACCTCCAGAAAGAGTCGTAGCGTGTTGTCCTAAGGTGATGTATCCCAAACCTACTTCGGATAAAGTCTGCACGCGACGGAATATGCGTGGCTGGTTTTCGAAGAATTCCAAAGCCTGCTCCACCGTCATATCCAACACATCCGAAATCGATTTTCCTTTGAAGCGAACTTCTAATGTCTCGCGATTAAAACGCTTTCCTTTACAAGTCTCACATTCCACTAAGACATCTGGCAAGAACTCCATCTCAATCTTCTTGCGACCAGCCCCTTCGCAGCTTTCGCAACGACCGCCTTTCACATTAAAACTAAAACGCCCTGCCTTGTATCCCCTAATTTTCGACTCAGGCAATTCACAATACAACGTACGAATATCGCTGTACATGTTTGTATACGTAGCCGGATTAGAACGAGGGGTGCGACCGATGGGACTTTGGTCCACCTCAATCACCTTATCAATATTTTCTAAACCCGTAATGGCTTTATGCGGCATCGCATCCCGCTTCGTTCGATCGAAATGCTGCTTTAATTTTAATACCAGGGTATCGTGAATCAAGGTCGATTTACCAGACCCAGAAACACCCGTCACGACGGTCAACGTACCCAAAGGCAATTTCACTGACACGTTCTTCAAATTATTTCCAGTCGCCCCTTTCAATTCAATATTCAGGCCATTGCCTTTGCGACGAACGGCAGGAATCGCAATCTCTAGCGCTCCGTTTAAATAAGCCGCAGTAGGAGTCTTCAATTTCAAGAACTCAGCGGGCGTACCCGAACCTACCACATTACCTCCATGGCGACCTGCGCCCGGACCAATATCCAAAATATAATCAGACTCCAGCATCATGTCCTTGTCGTGTTCCACGACTAAGACCGAATTACCTAAGTCCCTTAAATCCTTTAAGGCTTGAATTAATTTCTCATTATCCCGCTGGTGCAAACCGATACTCGGTTCATCCATAATGTAGAGAACACCTACGAGCTGCGTACCTATTTGGGTAGCTAAACGAATACGCTGTGCCTCTCCACCCGATAGACTCTTCATCGGTCGATCGAGCGTTAAATAGGTTAAGCCGATTTGGGTTAAAAAGCCTACGCGTTTTCTGATCTCTTTCAGCACTTCCACCCCGATCTGCTGCTGGCGATCGCTCATCCGCGTTTCTACGTCTGAGAACCAGGCCTCCAGTTCGTTGATGTCCATTTGGGCTAATTGACCAATGTGCTTATCCGCGATCCGGAAGTGCAAAGATTCTTTCTTCAAACGATATCCGTCGCACTCTGGACATTTCTTGATAATCATAAAATCCTTCAACCAGTCCTGCGTCTTCTCCGAACCTGACTCCTGCTGCCGCTTCAAAAAATTAACAATTCCATCGTATTTCGTATTCCACTCCGTTCCCTCATATTTCTTAGACGGAACAGCAACCGGCGCATCAGAACCATACAACATCAATTCAACGGCCTCCGCAGGAAACTTCGCAATAGGAGTAGAAAGACCCACTTTAAAGGGCTTTAAGAGTACCTCTAATTGCTTGAAAATCCACAACTCCCGGTATTCCCCAATCGGCGCTATCGCACCGCGAATAATACTCAAAGAGCGATCTGGAATAACTGAATCCTCTGTGATTTCTTCCACCACACCTAAGCCATTGCAACATGGACAGGCGCCATAGGGGCTATTGAATGAAAAAGTATTCGGGGCTGGTTCGTCGTAAGACAAGCCTGTCGCCGGATCCATTAAGGTTTGCGAGAAGTAATGTAATTTATCTTTGGCATCCAGGACATAGACTTGTCCTTTGCCTTGGTTCATGGCAGTTTGTAAGCTTTGGGACAAACGCAAACGTTCATCTTCCGTTACCACTAAACGATCCACCACGATTTCGATATCGTGTACTTTGAAACGATCGACCTGCATCTTCGGTTCGATGTCCATGATTTCCCCGTCGATACGCACTTTCGTATACCCCCACTTCGCGATTTGCACAAAGAGCTCTCGGTAATGTCCCTTGCGACCTTTGACTACGGGCGCAAGCAAAACGACTTTGCCTTTATTGAATTGGGTTAATAAAGTTTCGATGATTTGATCGACCGACTGCTTGACCATTTTCTCCCCTGATAAGTAAGAAAAGGCCTCTCCAGCCCGGGCATAAAGAAGACGTAAGAAATCGTAGATTTCGGTGGTCGTTCCTACGGTAGAGCGGGGGTTTTTAGAAGTCGTCTTTTGTTCGATGGAGATCACCGGCGAAAGTCCTTCGATCTTGTCTACGTCCGGGCGTTCCATGTTTCCTAGGAAGGAACGGGCATAGGCAGAGAAGGATTCCATGTAGCGTCTTTGGCCCTCTGCATAAATGGTATCAAAGGCTAAAGACGATTTTCCTGAACCCGAAATACCGGTCACCACCACGAGCTGATTGCGCGGAATGGAGACATCAATATTCTTTAAATTATGCTCACGCGCACCCAGCACTTGAATGTGGGAAAATCCGGTAGAATCTGACGCTTTTGAAGCCATAGTTTGGGAATCGATCGATCCACAAAGGTACAAAAAAAGAGGCTGCCCTTATAGGGGCAGCCTCAAACTAATTTCAAATACTTCTTATTTGTTCAACAATTCATCAAACGTGATGCTCACATAGTAAATGCTGCCCACTAATGGGTTACCCCAACCAGTTGTATAAGCAACACCACCTAAGTTAGTACCACCTACTTTGATGATAGACTTGATCTCAGATACTTTCTTGCTCACTTGCATGTCTAATGTTGAGAACGCAGGAATCACCGATAATTGTTGTTGGTTCACCACTTGGTTCACAAAAGATGATTGCCAAACAAATTGATCTTGGTATCTCCATGTTGCATTGAAGCCCCATCCTGAATTTCCGATGTTACGATTACCTAAAGTAACGTTCGTACGGTAGTTCGGCGTGTTGAAACCTAATTGGTAATCAGCTAATCCACCATTGTCTTTAACAGCATTGTAAGAAACGTTAGTTCCTAAAGCCCAACGGTTTCCTAAGTCATAATCAATGCCTAAGCCCCAGCCATTTGTTACTACCTCGTTATCTACGTTAGATGGGAAAGAGAAGTAGTTTAATGAACCTGCCAAAGTCGTGCTAGGTTGCGCTACCACTTGACCCGCAGAGAAGTTCGTGAAGTTCGATTGATATGCATAGAAATCAACAAACATCTGAGGAGTAATCATTCCTTTGTAACCTAATTCAAAAGTTTGAACCTGCTCTGGCTTCCAAGCCTTCGACTTGTAAGTAATCCATTTAGTTGGATCAGTTGGACTAGCTAAGATCGATTGGATCGTGTAAGAGTTTCCAGATAACTTGTAACGATCTTGAACAACCGCTAAACCACCTAGTAAACGCGCAGATGGAGTTAACAAGTTAATGTATTGATCTTGAGTCGTAGGAATACGGAAACCTGTTTGTAAAGACGCACGGAAGTTCGAAGTTCCTTGTGTTAACACCCCAGAAATACGTGGGCTAAATACACCATCAAAATTCTCATTCTTGTCATAACGAAGTGATCCCGTTACTTTCAAGTGATCAGCGAATAATTTCTTAGACGCTTGTGCGTATCCACCGAATTCGTTAATCGTAAACTCGCTACCATTATCTTGTAGAGCGAATAATGTACCTTCTGAATTCAAGGCATATTGACGGTAGTTAGCACCCACGATCAATTCTACTTTATTATTCAATTTCTCTGTCAAGTTATACATACCCTCTACGTGATATAACGCAGACTTATCTGTAAACTTAGCACCTTGAGGTAATGCCTTCGCTTTAATCGCATCTAATGCTGCGTTAAATCCAGCCGTTCCAGGAACTAGACGTCCCACATCTGCTGTAGCACGAGCCGTTCCGTGGTAGTAAGGGAATGAAGATTGCGTACTTGCTACGGCTAAACCAACCGCTGAAGCAGGAGCCACCCCTTTTAATAAGTTTGTTTGTAATACTGTTCCAAAGTTTGTCAATGCTAAACCTGCGAAAGTCGAGAAGTATTGAGGATACCATGCCGTAGAAGGCTTAGCTGCTTCGTTTACTAATTGACCTAAAGTACCTGTTGCATAGGCATCACCTGAGTTCTCTTGAGTTGTATACGCACGAACGAAGAAGTTAGAACCTTTCAATTCAGCTTTGTATTGTCCCATTGAGAAGTTCTTGATCGAATAACGATCAGCTCCTGTATACATCGTCGTACCTTGACCATAAGATCCTTGTAAGATTAATTCTACCTTGTCATTAAAACGGTAGTGTAAGGCTGCATTGAACTTAATGTTACGGTTTGCATAAGAAGATAAATCACGTTCTGCATAACCTTCACGAGAGATAGCTACGTTTGGAACAATGTATCCTAAGATCGCAGATGGAGTTAATAAACCTCCTGTTGCTGCAGAAATCTGGTTAATCCCAGCCGTTAATGGGCTTGTAGGATCTTTCAATAGAGGAGTTAAAGACGATAACATATTTACGTTTGTCTCATCACCAAAAACACTCACACCATTGTAAGCTAAGTTAGTACCACGAGAACCAGCTCCTAATACCGTACCATTTAATAAAGATTGGTCACGTGTATCAGTTGCTTGCCAGTCATCAGCTGTTAATTGATTGAAATTAACTTTGAAAGCTACTTTGTTATTGAATGCTTTTGCAAAACGAATCGAGATATCTCCGTAGGGAGTTGTCGTTTCTGTACGATTGCTCGCATACATAGCTCCTGTTTTTAACTGAGCAGATAAACCTTGGAATAAGAAAGGTGATTTCGAATCCATCAAGATGATACCGTTCATCGCGTTAGGACCATATAGAGCAGATGCTGCACCTGGTAATAAGTCAACTGATTGTAAATCCAATTCAGAAATACCTACGATATTACCTACCGAGAAGTTCAAACCTGGCGCTTGGTTATCCATACCGTCGATCATTTGAACCACACGAACGTTACCGTTGCTGTTAAATCCACGCATACCGATAGACGAGAAAGATACCGACTGCGAACTCACCTCAACTCCTTTAATGTTGCGTAATGCATCATAGAAAGAAGCAGCTGGAGTTTCACGAATCGCACGAATGTCCATACGCTCTACAGATACGGGAGATTGCATAACGCTTTCTTCCACACGAGAGGCAGAAACAACCACATCTTGTCCTAATACTGATTGCTCTTTCAAGGCAATTTGAAAATCCGTTTTGTTTCCTTTTACTGGAATTTCTTGGCGCTCATAACCTACCATGGATACCACGATTGTTAAAGCTCCTGCTTTGTTTGTTGATAGAGAGAAGTTTCCTTTCGCATCTGAAATAGTTCCAGTAACAGCTCCTTTTACACCGATGCTAACACCAATTAATGGCTCTTTAGAATCTGCATCCGTTACACGTCCACCTATCTTTGTCTGAGCAAAAGTAGATGCGCTTAAGAACAGAATAAGCGCAAGGCTTGGTAAAATCTGTTGTATAATTTTTTTCATAATGGGTGTTTTTAATGACACAATTTGTTTTTAGGTACTCGAATTAAAACAAAAATAAAGAAGATTTCATTATTAAACACTATTCTGGTATTAAAAAATTGCTAATTTTTCCGAAAATAATTTAATCAGCCATCAGTCCCACTTACCGCTCAATCATTTTATTTTAAAAAGGGGGATTAAACTACTAGCTTTGTAATTAAATTTAAGCAATGAGATCACTCGTATTCCTTTCTCTCTTATTCTTAAGCGCCTGTGTGAGCAACCAGACGCCTTACGTGCTGATCACCAGGTGGAAAGAGGCTCCACAGCCTAGTCCCATGGATTACGCAGATCCCGCTTCTTGGTCCGCCTTACCGTCGCGTTTTGACGCAGCTGATTTAGTCCCTCGCAAATCCTTCTTACAAGATGAGCAATCGAATGCGAAAGCCGACGTCTTTTTCATTCACCCTACCATTTTTACCTACAAACCGGAGAATGAATACGTTTGGAATGCTTCCATGACAGATGCTGCGTTAAACAGCCGGGTGGATAGTTCGACGATTCTCAATCAGGCTACGGCCTTCAATGCGGCCGGTCGAATTTTTGCTCCACGCTATCGCCAAGCGCATTACCAAGCTTTCGTTACTGAATTTAAGGAAGATAAAGAGGCCGCTTTAGATCTGGCGTATTCGGATGTAAAGAGTGCTTTTGATTATTATTTGGCAAACGAAAACAAGGGTCGTCCCATCATCATTGCGAGCCACAGCCAAGGGACGGTTCATGCCACGCGTTTATTAAAAGAATACTTTGATGGGAAAGAGTTAGGCAAACAACTAGTGGCAGCCTATATCATCGGAATAGCAACGCCTAAAAATACCTTTGCTCATATCCCCGTTTGCACGGCTCCTAATCAGACAGGTTGCTTTGTTGCTTATACTACCTTTTTACAAGGTTATTTGCCACCCTGGCACCCTGGCACAGTCACTGATTTAGCCTCTGTAAATCCATTAACTTGGTCTACAGATGAGCAATTTGCGTCGAAAGAAAAGAATATCGGTGGTGTATCGTATGGATTTAAGTATGTAAAGGAGTTTGCAGATGCCCAAAATCACCAAGGGATTTTGTGGACGAATACGCCTTATGTGCCCGGCCGCGCTTTTGTTAAGTTGAAAAACTGGCATAAAGCGGATATTAATTTATTTTACCAGAACATTAGAGAAAACGCAGTGCTTCGAGTACAAACGTTTCTTAGCCAAAAATAATACTATGCCTAATTGCCTTGTCATCATGGCGGGTGGAATCGGAACCCGGTTTTGGCCCATCTCCAGAAGTAATTACCCTAAACAATTTCACGACGTTTTAGGCGTAGGTAAAACCATGTTGCAGCAAACTGCTGAACGTTTCGAAGGCATTGTCGCGAAAGAAAATATCTATGTTGTGACGAGCGAAGAATTTGCTGGAATTGTTCAGGATCAACTGCCCTACCTGAGTCCAGATCAAATCCTGAAAGAACCACAACGCAAGAATACAGCGCCTTGCATCGCTTATGCTGCCTACAAAATCAGTAAAAAGCATCCAAAAGCAAAATTAATCGTCGCTCCAGCAGATCACGTAATTCTAAAGGAGGAGGCATTTAAAGCCCGAGTAAAGGAAGCTTTGGAGGCTGCCAATGAATCTGTTTTAGTCACTTTAGGTATCGTTCCTACCCGCCCAGACACTGGCTACGGCTACATTCAATACCAAGACTCCACCGATACCGCGAAAACGGTAAAAACTTTTACGGAAAAACCGAACTTAGAATTAGCTGAGGCCTTCTTAGAAAGCGGTGATTACGTATGGAATGCGGGACTTTTCGTTTTTGCCATTCCTACCTTCAAACACGAATTAACGAAACACCTTTCTCGTTTAGCCGAGCAATTCGAAGAAGGGCGCGCCTTTTATTACACGGAAGAAGAACCAGAATTCATTCGCAAAGTATATGCGGTATGCAAAAGCATCTCGATGGACAACGGCATAATGGAGAAAGCGCGGGAGGTGAAAGTAATTTTAGCCGATATAGGCTGGTCTGATCTAGGCACCTGGAAATCCTTGCACGAAATCAATGAAAAAGATGCGAAGCAAAATGTGGTGGATGCTCAAGCCATGTTATATGAAACAGACGATTGCATCATTAGAGCTCCTAAAGATAAGCTAGTGGTGATTCACGGCCTATCGAATTATATTGTGGCGGAACATGGAAACGTATTGATGATTTGTCCCAAAGAACAGGAACAACAGGTCAAGCAATTTGTGGAAGATGCGACGAAATTAGATCCTAATTTCAGCTAAGACTCAATCATTTCAATCAACGAAGAGAAGTCTTTAATCAACTGAATACGTACAGGAATAGGTTCTGGACTATGCAAGACATTATAACCTGTCAATAGGATTTTTGCGTTAGGCAAGTGTTGATCTAATTGAGCTACATAAGCCGGTAAGGCATCTTGAGCTGGCTCTGTCGTAAATACACTAAACACATAATCAGGCTGGTGTATTTCATAGGCCAAACACAATTCATCAAAAGGAAGCGACTGCCCTAAGTAAATAGCCGAGTGTTTTCTGGCCCTAATCAGGTAACTCGCAAATAATAAGCCGATCTCGTGCAATTCTCCTTCCGGCAGATAGAGTAAAAACTTTTTGGCATTCGGCTGAGGTTTGCCCATTTGAGAATCAATGGCGGCAATAATTTTTTGACGGATCAAATGCGTAATGAAGTGTTCTTGTGCGGGTCCTACCGAACCTGATAGCCACAAAGTTCCCAGACGCGTTAAGAACGGATAAATCACTTTCAGCATATAGTTCTCAAAACCATAAGCATCCGTGATAATCTTCGATAATTCCTGGAAACGGTACTCATCCAGATCCATCATCGCCACTGTCAAGGCCTGAATGTGCTCAGGAAAATCTAATTCGCCGCCAGACAATTGCAGAATTTTTTCGGAAACCTCCGCCTCTGTTAGTTCAGCAATTTTAGAAATTTTTATACCTCCCTTGTTTTGCAAGGTGGCAATATTCAAGATACGCTTCAGATCGACATCAGTATAGGTCCGAATTCCCGTTTCTGTACGCGTAGGATTTAATAAATGGTACCTCTGCTCCCAAATACGGATTGTATGGGCCTTAATACCACTGAAATTCTCTAAATCCTTAATTGAATACACGTTCATCTTCATCGTAACATCCGAGAGTTGAAAATGTTTAGAAATTAAATTGCAAAAGTAGCCAATGCCCTAAAAAGAACAGAAATTGCAAGGCCGCGATAAGTCTGAAAAGGCTGGACTTGCCGGGATATGGCGTGTTTTGATACGCTAAATGAAATAAAAATGAAGCCATCCACCAGGCAACAAAATTTTGAGCTGGCACCTGAACCCCAGCCCAGGTCCAAAAATCAAAGTGCACTGCGACGGGCTCGATTAAAAAATCCAATGCGGTCATCAAACCAGCCCCTATCGCCGCTTTACTAATTTTACCCGCGATATTCCATTCTTCCACTAGGGCGTTCATGGCTAGTAAGAGAACTAACCAATTTAATCCGATCGTCAAAGGGACTTTTAACAGTTGAAAACCTAACGTTTTTCCATAACTATAGGCCCCAAAAATCTGACCCGTTCTCACACCCTGCACCTCTAAATACCAGGCGGCCAGCGCTACGACAGCTAAAAAAAGGTACGCTTGAAAAGAAGGTTTGGGAAAATAAACAAAACAAATAAAGGCCGTAAACCAAAGCGTCAATGGAACTAATGAAGTAAAAATAGCAGCCGTAGCTGGCAAATGCATACCGATTAAACCGGCGGCATATACTATGATTAGGAAACGTTTTAGAAATACAGGGTTCATATGACAAATTTACCAACCTTCCGGCTTTTCTAAAACATATCCATCGATTTTAGTCACCTTTGGCGGAAATTGACTTTCTACAAGTTTAAGACGACCAATGATTTGATTCGCGCGCGCAACCTCTGCCACCGAATTATTGTGCCTACCTGGAGGAAAAAATACGACCACCGATTTAGTCAAAAAAGTTGTATTAACCGCCTCAATGCATGGCACAAAATCACTATCACCAGAAACGACAATCGCGATATCGTAAACATCTAAATGGGCATCCATGATCAAATGGGTTGCCAAATTAACATCCGTCATTTTTTCGGAAGGTACCACCCACTGATGCCCGCATTCTCTGCAATCCTCAAATTTAGCATGATAGGAGCCATAAATTAGCTCAACGCCCGTAGATTCCAAAGCTTCAAGGTAAGTGTTTTGCCGTTTTTCTTTGGGCGGATTGTGTGTGATCCGACTAGTAAAAAATTTCACCCCTATTAATTCTTGATTCGAACGAATAAAGCTTTTTATCAGTTTATCCACATCCAGCCACTTGCATTTTCGCGCACCAGTTTCAATCATACCAAAATACAAGTTCGACCCATCTACATAAGCCATTACCCTTAATTTTTTCTTTTCAGTACCTTGCATTCGCGACTAGTTAAATGGTATATTTGCATTGAGCCCCCCTAAAGATAGCATCTTTAGGCCGATGCCCCGCCTTGGTGGGGCATTTACTATTTAAAAGGGGGATAATTTTTTCAAAATGAGACAAAAAAAATGCCCCAGTATTTCTACTGAGGCATTTTGGGCGGATGATGGGATTCGAACCCACTACCCCTGGTACCACAAACCAGTGCTCTAACCGAGTGAGCTACAACCGCCATTTGGGACTGCAAAAATACGCAAAGCTTCCAATAATGCAAAAGAAAGCCGAAAAAAACGGGAGAATTTTCATTCCCCCGTCCTAACTAATTATTTCTGAGCTGCTTGGTAACGCGCCTCCGCTTTGTTCCAATCTACCACACTCCAGAAGGCATCGATATAATCTGGACGCTTGTTTTGGAATTTCAAATAGTACGCGTGCTCCCACACATCTAAACCGATCACTGGGAAACCTTTCACGTCAGCCACATCCATTAAAGGATTGTCTTGATTAGGTGTGCTGGAAACCGCTACTGAGCCATCTTTTTGTGCGACTAACCATGCCCAGCCTGAACCGAAACGTGTTAAACCTGCCTTCTTGAACTCTTCTTTAAACGCATCAAAAGAACCGAATTTCGCATCGATCGCTTTTGCTAAAGTTCCTACAGGAGCACCTCCGCCGTTTGGAGATAAGATATTCCAGAATAAATCGTGGTTAAAGTGACCGCCGCCGTTGTTACGAACCGCCGGAGATAACTTAGAGATAGAAGTAAATAATTCTTCCAAAGACTTTCCTTCTAATTCCGTTCCAGCTACGGCTGCGTTCAAATTAGTCACGTACGCATTGTGATGACGATCGTGGTGAATTTCCATCGTTAATGCATCGAAATGCGGCTCTAGCGCATTGTTCGCATACGGTAATGGGGCTAATGTAAATGACATAATATGTAATTTAAAAGGTGAATTGAATGGTAAGTGGTGGTTTAAATGGTGAGTGGTAAATGGTAAATGGTGAATATTTTGACTTTTCATTTACCATTTATCATTCATCATTTACCATTTTATTTAGCGTCGCATGGAAAAGAACTCCTTTAGCAGTTGTTCTGATTCATGTGCTAAAACACCCCGAACAATTTCTGTCTTCGGGTGTAAAATTTTATTTCCTAGTTTTTCAAATCCGCGCTTCTCTTCTGAAGCACCGTAGACTAAGCGTCCTAATTGTGACCAATAAATGGCTCCTGCACACATCAGGCAAGGTTCCAAAGTCACATACAACGTACAATCCTTTAAGTATTTTGCTCCTATCGTTTGGGCGGCGGAGGTGATCGCAATCATTTCCGCATGGGCGGTTACGTCTGTTAAAATCTCCGTTTGATTGAAGGCCTTCGCCACAATCTTACCTTGACAAACCACCACTGCTCCTACTGGAATCTCGTCCTCTTCTAATGCTCGCTCGGCTTGTTTCAGCGCGAGACTCATATAATATTCATCCTCGTTTGGAATCATACAACGTCAGCTAATTTCGTCAAGCGATTACGCAAATAGAAATCCAATAAAACGATGGCTGACATGGCCTCCACGATAGGCACTGCACGTGGCACGACACATGGATCGTGGCGACCTTTACCTGATACAACAATCTTTTCGCCAGAATTGTTCAAACTATCCTGATCTTGCATGATGGTGGCTACTGGCTTGAATCCAACTCGGAAGTAAATCGGTTCCCCATTTGAAACTCCCCCTTGAATACCACCGGAATGGTTCGTCAAGGTGCTCACTTTACCGGCTTCATCTTTTACAATAATATCATTGTGCTGCGATCCTCTTAACTCTACGCCATCGAAACCGGATCCATATTCAAAGCCTTTCACGGCATTGATACTTAACATGGCTTTGCCTAATTCTGCGTGTAATTTATCGAATACGGGTTCGCCTAATCCGACCGGACATCCCGTGATATACGCAGATACGACACCCCCTACCGAGTCCCCTTGCTTGCGGATTTCGTCGACATAGGTAAACATTTCCTCCGCTAATTTAGCGTCAGGGCAACGCACCGCGTTCGTTTCTGTCACCGCTAAATCTAATTGTTCAACAGGGGTAGTCAGCTTTAAAGTTCCTACTTGAGAGACGTAGGCGGTGATTTTTACGCCTATTTGCTGTAATACTAATTTGGCCAAAGCCCCAGCAGCCACACGGGCTACCGTCTCTCTCGCCGAGCTACGACCGCCTCCGCGGTAATCACGGATGCCGTATTTCTCTTGGTAGGTAAAATCCGCATGAGAGGGACGGAATTGATCCGCAATGTGCGAATAATCCTTCGAGCGTTGATCCCCATTCCAAACTAACATCGCGATCGGCGTTCCGGTCGTCTTTCCTTCAAATACTCCTGAAACTACTTCGACAGAATCCGCTTCCTTGCGTTGCGTAGTGATTCGAGATTGACCTGGTTTGCGGCGGTCTAATTCTGATTGAATAAAATCCAGATCAAAATCTACCCCAGCCGGACAACCCGTCACCACCACTCCCACGGCTGCGCCATGTGACTCGCCAAAGGTGCTAATTTGAAATATTTTACCGTATATACTGCCCATGTGCTTATTTTTTGGCCTTCGTCAGTAGAAAGGCTAACCAAACTACTATCAAACCTAACAAAACATTAAAAATCAATCTCCAATCCGTCCAGCGATAACCTTGAATTTTATCTGCTGCTAACTTTTCTAAACCCCGATAAAGGGTCATCGTTTCCGATTGCGTATTCAATAACCGATCCGAAGGCTGGCCACTGACATTTAGAACAGCCGCAGATCGCAAGGTATCATAGGTCGCCGTTCTGGTATTAAAGAATATCCAATTAAAATAGGATTTCAATGCAAATTTACCCGGTTGCGATGGAATAATCAGTATTTTCTCCGTTTTATTCCCTAACATTTTGTCACCGTAGGGATAAACGGAACTTTGGGTCCCTAATGGGATGAAGTTCAAAAAGTAATCCGATTCAATTAATTTCTCCTCCCAAAGAATGCTATTCCCGTCTCCCACCACACTAGATACATAAATTAGGGAATCCCCCGTTTTCACCTGGCTTCGCGTCAAAGATTCCTCTAAACGAAAATCCCCCACCGGAACTTTGCCTTTCAACGGATGATTAGGCAACTCTTTAGGGCTAATGACGAGCGGCTTAGAACTAAATACCACCTTTTCGGCATTCTTCAATAATTGTAAACTTAACGAAGGGATCGTGATCTTCTTCGCATCTAAGGCAAAGTAGGAGGATTGAAAGAAGCGGTACTCCGTATATTTTTTATTCTTATAGACGACTTTTGAGACTTTTACCTCTTGTAGGCCAAAACTCTCTTCCCAGCAATTCTTCGGCCTTAACTTCTGAATCAAAGCAGGAATCTGTATATCATTGCGATCAAAACTATACTTGGTCGCATTATCATCCGGAATAAAAAGAGAGAATTTCAAGGTAAATCCTTGTCCTACAAAAGGCTGAAATTGGGTGGAGGTAACCGCCAAAAACACGGAGGTTTGGCCTTTAAAGAGATCTTCTATTTGGGCTTTACTTTCCTCTACTACCTCTTCCTTTTGCTCCGATGGACTCACTAGAAGGGCAAATCCCTCTGTTTTCAAAGATTGCTGATTAACAATCACCTCTGCCGGCGGAATGAGTAAGGATCCGGTAGTCGAGGCCTGGTAATATTGAGAATAGGTAAAGGTATAAACAGGTTCGCCGTTTTGGATATCTGTCGCTTTCGATCGAGAGACGCCTAACTTACGAAGTCCGGGTAATTCAGGAAATCGGTAGGTAGGAGCTTCCACCGTGGCATTTGCTGATTTAATAACAAAAGAGAGCGAGAAATTTTCTTCAAGGGTGATGGATTTCTCTCCTACGAGCAAGGATGCCTGACCATGGGTCTCCACCAGCGCGCACAAAAAGACTAAAAAGAAGAAGAAAATCCGTCTCATCCCCGCAATTTAATCAATTGTCGCGGAAATCTGTACTATTTAGACTTTCCTCCAATCGTAAATCCAAGCGCCCCATAAAACTCGACAAAATAGATGGCTTGTTCCGCATGATCGACCGAACGACCTGTGGTATGAATATCCCATAATTTTGTGGCACCCGTTTTCAAAGTCGTTTCGAAAAATAATAATTTAGAGAAATTAAACTTTAAACCCGTCTTGACAGACGCACCAGCACCGGCCAGATTCCAGAAATTGTTTTGACCTACACCGAAAACGTGCACATCAGAACGAGGAACTAAAGCTCCTACTCCCACGCCTTGCATCCAATCTATCGCAAAACGGCTTTTTTTACTTTGGTAAACTGGATTAAAGTGCTCTAATTCAACCGTTGCATAATTGTACCCATCTGTATGTTCTAAATGAACAAATTTGTTCGGATCTAAAACTAAAGGCGTTTGATTAAACGTTCCCACATAGGCAGGATCAACTGCGATTGCAGGAGAAGAGGTCTGCGGATTAACAAAACCTGTTACTTTCACGGTTTGGCCATCCGTCACCACATATTTCATGTGATCCCAGCCAATACTGATCGATAAATTGTCCTTGATAAAATAACCTGCATGAAAATTAAACTGAGGGATCGATAATAATCCGGGATCAACATAGGTTTTAAATTCGCTCAAAGGCGTAGGAAAATCCAAGGCCTTCGCATCTAATAAAGTAAAATCATAACCTGGACCCACAAAACGAATATCCGAGTCTGCATAAGCGGAACGATTATACCCCCAAGTGATATAATAGGATCCTTTTTTATTCGTTTGTTGTGAAAACGATGTGGCACTCATTAAGCTGAACAGGACTAGAAATAGGACTTTTTTCATTTTGCGGATCTAAATTTCAAGCTACAAAGTTCAGCATTTTTTACTTGTTTTAAATACCAAAAACTTGATTTTCATCAGAAAATAGGAGAGCGATAACTATAATTCATTCATATTGCCGTAAATTGCATCCCGAATTCATTACCATCATCTTATGAGAAAACCATCTGCGAAATTTGAATACAAAACCTTTACGTTAGGCGAAAAGCTAACGGAAGAGCAGAAAGAATACTTCAAGAAGTATGGAGTAATTCAATTTAAGAAGTTTATTGAACCTGAAACAGCGGAACTTTTCATCTCTGAATTAGCGAAAATTGAGAAGCAATGGCTGGCGGAAGGGATTGAAAAAGTAAAAGGGATTCCATTAAAATTTGGCAAAGACCACGAAGGAAATCCCATGATTCAGCGCATGTGCTTCACCAATCAGTTTAGCCCCGTATTAGCTGAATTAATCAGAGATCCTCGCTTGCAATTATTAATCGAACTGCTAGGCCCTTACGAAGGTCGTATCAGCGAGGACGAGAAAGATGGCTTGGTTTTCAATCACTACATTAATCAACCGAATTCCAAGTTCAGCCAAATGGGCTGGCATACAGATAGCCCGCGTGACTTGTTTTTAGGACAAAAAATCCTTCCAATGCTAAACGTAGGTATTCACCTAGATAATTGTCCGTCATCGAACGGAGGTCTTCGGGTTTTACCTGGGACTCATACACAAGGTGTGTTGAAATTATTGTTTGGTAAAAAACAATTCATCGACCACAAACCAGATCCAAGAGAAGCAGCGTTCGAAATTGAGCGTGGCGATTTAACGATTCACGATGGCCGACTATGGCACCGCGTGGAAGTTTCTCCGAATATGGGTGAAAAATCCCGCCGTCGCGTGATGTATGTTCCCATCATTACCGGCAAATACAAACCCAAGACGGATCAATCGAAGACTCCATTCTATCACCGCTTCGCTAAAGTGGTAACAAAATAAAAAGAGCGGCTCCTTTCATTAGGGCCGCTCTTTTAGCTTTTAGACTCTAGATACGATTGTAGAATAATCGTGGCAGACACCCGGTCGACCGTTCCTTTTTCACGACGATCCTTTTTCGACATACCGCCAGCAATCATGGCTTGCATGGCTAACTTAGAAGTGAAGCGCTCATCGTGTTCCTCTAGCGGAATTAAGGGGAATTTCTTTCGAAAGCTTTTGATAAAGAGGCGAACCCCTGCGGTGGAATCCGTATCCGTATTATCCAGATTTTTAGGCATCCCTATCACCACTTGATCCACCGTTTCCTTCGCAAAATAGGTTTGAAGGTAGGCTAAAAGTGTGTGTGTAGGTACCGTCTCTAGTCCATTCGCGATAATCTGCAAAGGATCTGTCACCGCTAAACCGGTTCGTTTTAATCCAAAATCAATGGCTAGTATGCGACCCATATTAGGCGTTTAAAAACCCTTTGTCGCGTAAAATCTTATCTAATAATTTCTTGTCGTTTTCATTATTGAAAACGCTGAAAGGGAGATGCAAGAATTGGTATTTTCCCATTTCTAATACATAGGCATCTTTGTCTTTATAGGCTCCTAAAATCATATCCCATTTAATCATTCCACCTTCTTTATCAGAAAGCTTCATGAAAATTTGGCGGCTATCGATCTCGTAGCGGTACTTATCAAAAAGTTGCTTGTATTGTGCCAATTGCGTGATTCCTGTAAATTGAATCAACCAAAAAAGGATATAGGCAATCACCGCGATAGCGATAAAAATATAGATCCAATAGTTTTTATACGTACCCGTTAAATTCAAAGCCACATTTCCTAACACTAATGCCAAAGGAATAAATGCATATTTCCATTGATTCGAGAAAAGTTGACGCATGCATAAACCCACAAACTTATTTTTTTCCAAAGCGAACTTCTTCGTTTTGATAGCTAATGGATTAGAAGGTGCTTGCATTTGGCGCTGTTGGGCCCCGTACATTTTAGACATAATTGAATGATTTTAAACGCTAATTAAGGCGTAAAGGTACGAAAATTGGATAATTTTGGTAATTTTAAATCGCACAATTTGAATTAAAGCAATCGCTATGTCTGCTAAACAAGTACTTGATGGTCCTGCCCTTCTTCAAAAGATCCGTAGAATCGCCTTCCAGATCTATGAGAATAACTTCGAAGAGATGGAAATTGTTATCGCAGGTATAGTAGGCGAAGGTTTTGCATTCGCAGAAATGCTGTGTGATGAGATAAAAGCCATCTCTAAAATCAACGCAATCCCGGTTAAAATTGATTTAAATAAGGAACAACCTTATGAGCGCCCGGTGAAGTTTGCTGGTGGAACGGATGCGTTGGAAAATAAAGTAATCATTGTGGTGGACGACGTATTAAACACGGGCCGTACCTTTTCGTATAGCCTAGCTCCGTTTTTAAGTATGCACGTTAAACGCGTTCAGGTGGCCGTGATAGTCGATCGCAATTACAAGCGTTTCCCCATTGCAGCGGATTACAAAGGCTACGAGCTTTCCACAACGCTTTCAGAGCATGTGCAAGTGATTTTATCTGATCCAGCAAAAAGAGGGGTTTATCTAGCTTAGTTTTTCTGCCAAATCTCCCAAGCCTTGTCGGCTTGTCCATGCAACATTTCCAAACCGGCGTAGATGCCTCCTACTCCTTTTTCTAGCCCAGCTTGTAAGAAAGCTGTTTCTAGTGGATTATAGACGATATCGTATAAATAGTGTTGCTTATTCAGTAAATCGTATGGGATGGGAGGTTTATCATCCACTTTAGGGAACATTCCCAGCGGTGTAGTATTCACGATAAGGCCGATTTCCTCCATTAATGAAGGCATAGATTCATAGGTCACCGTTTCATCCGATGCTTGACGAGAGACTTTGATCACCTCGAAACCCATATCTTCTAGGGCCACAATAATTGCTTTCGCGGCGCCTCCTTGACCTAAAACGCAGGCTTTTAAAGATCCGAAGTGTTTGAATTTATCCCAAAACTCCACCGTCGTCCTAAATCCCCAATAATCGGTATTATACCCCCGAGTGTAACCATCCGGAGCGATTTTTATGGTATTCACCGCTCCAATCGTTGCAGCTGCTAAATCGATTTCATCTAAAAGAGGCATTACTGCCTGCTTGTAGGGTATAGTCACATTCAAACCTTTTAGATTCGGATTTGCTGCTAAAATTTCCTTGAATTCCTCGATACTAGGAATGGGAAATTGCTCGTAAGCATGGGTATCAGAAAGACCTAACTTTTCGAATTTTTCGGTAAAATAGGCTTTCGAAAATGAGTGTCCTAAAGGATAGCCAATCAGTCCATATAAATGCGAAATAGCCATCTTATTTGCGTTTTGAAATCAATCCCCAAACAATGGGCAATACAGAAACCCCTACAATTCCTAAGACCACTTTTTCAAAGTTTGCCTTTACAAACTCGTTGTCCCCTAAGAAATACCCCGCAGCAGAAATACTGCTCACCCAAAGGCTTGCTCCTAAAAAGCCGTACAATAAGTAAACAGGGTAAGACATACGCCCAGCACCCGCTACGAAAGGGGCTACAGTCCGTACAATAGGAATGAATCGAGCTAGGATAACGGTTTTAGGGCCGTATTTGGCATAAAATGCCTCCGTCTCCTCGATATGCTGGCGCTTTAAAAACAAGACCTTTTCACGTTCGCGAATGATCCCGCTAAAATATTTTCCGATAAAATAATTCACCTGATCGCCTAATAGAGCCGCTCCTATTAACAAAGGAATGACGGTCGCCAATGATAATTCGCCACTCGCCGCGGCTAATAAACCCACTGAAAATAAAAGCGAATCCCCCGGCAAAAAGGGCATGACAACTAAACCTGTTTCTACAAATACGATCAGAAACAAAAGGCCATACGTCAAGGCGCCATGGGCAGCAATAAACGTCGACAAAAACGTCAAAGGATCCTTTAATAGATCTAATAGAAGTTGTAACATAGCACCTATTTCGTTAAGAAGTGGTCAAACGTATCACCACGTAATCCTAAACGAATCGTTTCTAACGAAATAACCTCTTGAGGGGCAATATTTCCCACGTTTACGTTTGCGCCTACGAGTTTTACAAACCAAACTTGTTGAGATTTTTGCGGTGCTTCCCAGATGATACGCTCCTCTGGAATCTCCGTTAAAATTTCTTCTACTAATCCTTGGCGAACCTCTCCAGATGAACGGAATAAACCCACATTTCCTCCCTCACGCGCTTCTCCAATCACTTTCCAGGCTCCTGCCTCTAATTCCATACGCATCAATTTAATCCACTTATACGGCGGAATAATTTTTGCCTCATCCTTAGAGCCTACTTCTGAAAGTACCGTTACTTGAGAAGCCAAGGTGCGAATTAATTCGCATTTAATATCTGATTCCATTTCGATGGAACCATCAGAAACTTCCGCATATTCCATGCCGTATTCGTCCAATACGCGACGGTAATCATCAAATTGACCACGGATGTAGAAAGCTTCAAAAAGTGTTCCTCCAAAATAAACAGGAATGCCAGCTGACTTGTACAAAGCCAACTTATCTTTCAAATTAGGTGTCACAAATGACGTAGCCCAACCCAACTTAACAATATCCGTATAGTCAGCGCCTGTTTCCAAAAAGTCTTCTACTTGACGCAGACTTAGTCCTTTATCCATCACCATAGTCAAACCTTTTTGACGAGGCTTAGTTGTGCGATCAGGAATTTGATTTAAATGATAATTCATATAGTTTATTAATGGATTGGTACGATTTTGTGCCAAATATCTACAAAAATAAGCATTCCAAATGAGAGCCACAATTTTAGGCGGTTTTCTGCCGAAAAAAATAAACTTTTAGGGGTCGAAAATAGTTTCGTATTTTTGAATCCTGAAAGAGCCAACATCACTCAAACTAAACCATATTTCCCCATGAAAAAAGGACTTCTCTCATTCATTACCCTGTTCTTCCTTTCCCTTTCCACTTTCGCTAACACCCAAGCTGATGCCATTTTAGGCGAGTGGCTTTCACAAGAAAAAGACGGAAAAATCATTATTTTCAAGCAAGGTGATCAGTATTTTGGTAAGATTTCCTGGGGAAAAACACCTGGAAGAAAAGACGGCAAGAATCCAGATGAGAAATTAAGAAGCCGCGAGCTGTTAGGAGCAGTTATTTTGAAAAACTTTAAATTCACTGGTTCAGCTTGGGAAAATGGGACGATTTACGACCCTAATTCCGGGAAGACCTATGATTGTATTTTAAAAGTGAAAGACGGGAACAAAACCTTAGATATCCGCGGTTTTGTGGGTATCTCGATGTTTGGAAGAACATCTACCTGGACTAGATCCTAATTTAATCACGCCTAAGTATATAAAACAGTTAAAATGGAACCTAACGAACAAGTATTAGCCTATCTGAATCAAAATCTACATAAAAAGATTGCGGACGGCAACCCTGCTCCCATTGGAAAATGGCTAGATGGCACTTTAGTAAAAGCGGAAGCTGGTAAATTAACGGCTGAATTTGTGGTGCGTCCAGATCAATTAAATCATGCAGGAGTCATTCACGGTGGTGTAATTTCTGCAATGCTGGATGAAATGATGGGAATGACCCTGATTACCGCTAAAATTGATCACCTCTATGTGACCATCAATTTGTACATCGATTTCTTATACGGCGCAAAAGCGAATGAGAAAATTACAGTGACGACGGAGATTCACCGCGTGGGTAAGAAAATCGCTAATGTGGAGGCTAAATTGCACAATGCCGAAGGCAAATTATTAGCAAAAGGCGTAAGCAACCTGGCGGCTACTTCGATTCCTTTTTCTTTCTAAGATAACAATTGGTAGACGGCGAAAGCTGATAAGTAGGCCAAAGCCGTCATATAGCCAAACTGGATCAAAGGATATTTCCACGATTTCGTCTCGCGATAAGTAGTCGCCAGCGTACTCATGCATTGCATAGCGAAGGCATAAAATATCAATAGCGAGAATCCCAAGGCCGCATCATACATCGGCTTTCCAGTAGCAGGATTAATCTCTGCTCGCATCCGATTTTTAATCGTGGCATTTTCATCATCCACTTCGCCTCCCATACTGTAGATGGTAGACATGGTTCCTACGAAGACTTCGCGAGCTGCGAATGAGGTAATTAAAGCAATGCCTATTTTCCAATCATATCCTAGCGGACGAATAACCGGCTCCACAAAGTGGCCAAAATGACCCGCATACGAATTCTCTAATTTCTCAGCAGAAATCTTATTATCGAGACCCACCCCTTGCAAAGTGGGATTTTCGCGGCGAATTCTAGCCTCCGCCTGCGCAATTTTATCACCAGGACCATAGCTAGCTAGCACCCAAAGAACGATCGAAATCGCTACAATGATTTTACCTGCTTCAAACACAAAGGCATTCACCGAATTCCAAATAGTCAGCGCTACGTGCTTAAATCGCGGCCCCTTGTAAGTGGGTAATTCCATGATGAAATAGCTCTTTTCTTTGGCCTGTAAAATCACCTTCATCACCCACGCAGAGACCAATGCCATGAAAAAGCCCAATAAATAAAGACCAAACAGCGCCACCCCTTGCAGATTAAATAATCCGAACAGCGTATTTTTTTCAGGCACCACGAGAGCAATTAACACCGTATAAATAGGCAAACGTGCAGAACAAGACATCAAAGGCGTCACCAAAATCGTTATCAACCGATCCTTCCAAGAACCTATCGAACGTGTACTCATAATCGCCGGCACCGCACAGGCTACTCCTGAAATCAAGGGCACCACTGACTTCCCATTCAATCCGAAACGGCGCATCAACTTATCCATGATAAACATCACGCGGGACATGTAACCCGTCTCTTCTAAAAGCGAGATAAATAAAAACAAAAAGGCGATCTGTGGAATAAAAATCAACACCCCACCTATACCGGCAATCAGACCATCCGTTAATAAAGCGGTCAATGCCGACTCCGGCAAAACTCCTTTCAACCAATCATTCAAGGCAGCGACTCCCCCGTCGATCGCATCCATGGGATAAGTAGCCCAGGTAAAAATCGCCTGAAACATCACGAAAAGAATGGCCAAAAAGAAGACATAGCCTCCCACTGGATGCAAAAAGAATTTATCTAAACGATCCGTCCAAGTACGAACTGGCGTCGCATCCCATTGGCGATTTAAATTAATCACACATCGGTCCACTACCTCCGTAATTTGCTCATATCGCTTAACCGTTTCTTCAGATTGGTATTTTTTAGACGAAAAATGGTGCTTGTTTTGAATGGCGTCGAAGGATTCGCGTTGAGCTTGCGAGAACATCTTCATCCGGTCGTGCTCCATCAACCACAAAAGTGAGCGATAGATCTCCCCTTCGCCAAATTTCGCTTGCACATCTTGAATTAAATCATCAGAAATAGACAAAGGCAGAGCATCGTTAGATGCATAGCGATTAGCTAAGGACTTCACAACCGCTAATTTTAGGCCATTTAGACCAATCCCCTTTTTAGCATTCACCTCCGCCACTTCCACGTTTAATTCACGGGCAAGCTTAAGCGAATTAATCACGTAGCCTTCGTTCTCCGCTACGTCTATCATATTTAAGGCTAAAACCGTCGGAATCCCTAGGTCCCGAACCTGCGAGAAAAGCAATAAATTACGCTTTAAATTAGAAGCATCCGCGACCACGATGGCCATGTCCGGAAAATCCGGATGGCTAGGATCGCCTAAAATATTGATGACTAATTCCTCGTCGATGGACTTCGGATAAATACTATAGATACCTGGCAAATCTAAAATTTCTACCGGGCGCTTGGGTTCTAATTCCCAAATCCCAGTCAGCTTCTCCATGGTCACCCCTGGAAAATTACCTGTCTTCTGGTTCAACCCGGTTAGGGAGTTGAAAAGAGAGGATTTTCCTGCATTGGGATTACCAATCAGCGCTATTTTAGGTGTTTTTGCCAAAATTTAGGTTCGTTTAATCAACATCGTTTCCGCTTCTTCCCTGCGCATAGACAAGGTATAAGAGCCAGAAACGCGAATGGCGATAGGGTCGCCGAAAGGTGCCAGATGAGTCAACACGACTTCAGTTCCTGGCAAACAGCCCATTTCCAACAGCTTTAAAGAAAGCAATTCGTCCGTGAAGCCCACTATCTCACCCTTTTCACCAATCTTCAAGTCGGCCAAATTTGCCATGCTCACTATTTAGAATAATTCAAAATTAGACACAAATGTACTAAGTATTTCTGAGCTAAAAAATGATACAAATAGTTTTTTCTGTCGTAAATTGCAGGTTCATGGCATTAACAGAAATTTTCGTGTTGATTCGCAAAGAAATGCAATTAGAGTGGCGCAATAAGTATGCGATCCACGGGCTAGTGCTGTACTTAGCGGCAACTATTTTCATCTGTTACCTATCATTTAAAGCGAAGCAACAGTCCATCCATCCGATTATGTGGAATACGTTGTTTTGGATCATCCTTTTGTTCTCTGCCGTGAATGCGGTGGGCAAGAGTTTTACCCAAGAATCTGCTAACCGAAACATCTTCTACTACACCTTTGCGAAGCCTGAATCGGTCATTTTCAGTAAAATCATCTATAACACCTTAGTGATGCTAGGCGTGTCCTTAATCGGAATCTTCTTTTACTCTTGGGTGATGGGGAACCCGGTGGGCAATATGCCACTATACCTAATTTCACTCTTCCTAGGAGCTGTGGGGTTTGCATCCACTCTTTCTTTGGTCGCTGGAATCGCCGCTCAAGGGGAGAACTCTGCTACCTTAATGGCGGTGATGAGCTTCCCGCTCATTATTCCTTTGCTTTTGTTATTATTAAAATTGTCTAAAAGTGCTTTGGACGGCATTTCAATCACAGAAAACTGGGACGAGATCGCCATTTTAGGGGCGTTAGATATCATAGTCATTGTATTTTCTGGGATCCTTTTCCCGTATATATGGAAACATTAAAACGCCAGTATTGGAAGATTTTGTCGATCATTTTATTGATCTACACGGTCTATGCCGGATTTAACGGACAGGTTCCGCGTCAACCTATTTTGAACGAGACGATCCGCAACCTCTATTTTCACGTAACCATGTGGTTTACGATGATTTTCCTCTTAGGAACATCGGTGTATCACTCGATTCAATACCTGCGCAAATCCGATTTAAAATCGGATCTCATTTCAAGTACATATGTCGAGGTGGGAATGGTTTTTGCCATTTTAGGTTTGATCACGGGAAGCGTTTGGGCGAAATTTACCTGGGGAGATTGGTGGACCAATGACCCAAAACTAAATTCAGTTGCCATTGGTTTACTTATCTACCTAGCCTTTTCGCTGGTAAGATCATCGATGCCAGATGAGATGCAAAAAGCGCGAATTTCGTCCGTTTACAACATCTTCGCCTTCGTGATTTTCATGGTCTTGATTTGGATCCTGCCTCGCATGACGGATTCTTTACACCCAGGAAACGGTGGAAATCCCGCCTTTTCGAAAATGGACTTAGACAACCGAATGCGCATGGTCTTTTATCCTGCGATTATTGGTTGGACCTTATTAGGCTATTGGATTGCCCAAATCCGCATTCGAATTAAGCATTTAGAACAACAAAACGAGTTATAATGAAAGCAGTATTTATTCTTTTTTTCAGCTTAATCAGCTTTGTAGCATCAGCGCAAGCGAGTGAGATTGAAATGGCAGATCAGTTCCGCGCTGACGGAAAAATCTATGTAGTGATCGCGGTGGTTAGCGTCGTATTAATCGGATTGTTCGCTTATTTATTCCGTTTAGAAAGTAAAGTATCAGCATTAGAAAAACGCAACAAATGAAAAAGACACACATCATTGGATTGATTTTAATCGCCGTGGCGATCGGGATTATTTTGATTACGACAGGGGACGCAAGTACCTATGTGGGTTTTGATGAGGCGGAGCGTATTTCCCAACAGGATCCGAATCAAAAAGTGCATGTAGTGGGAACTTTGAAAAAAGATGCCGCTGGCCAAATCATTGGTTTGAATTACAATCCCGCTTTAGATGCAAACCGTTTAGAATTTCTTGTGCAAGACAGTTTAGGCCGTGAAAATCAAGTGGTCTATGCGGCGCCTAAGCCACAGGATTTCGAGAAATCGGAGAAGATTGTTTTAGTGGGCAGCATGCACACTGACAAGGTTTTCTATTGCGATAAAATTCTTTTAAAGTGCCCTTCTAAGTACCAGGAAGGTAAAATTTCAGCAGACTCAAGTGCCTCAGTAGCGGCAAAAAATTAAATATGATACACGAAACCATTGGTTCGGTTGGGCATTTATTTGTCATTATCTCCTTCGTAACGGCGCTTTTAGCGACTTTTGCGTATTTCAAATCGACGCAGTCCACGAACGAATTAGAAAATGATTGGAAGCTGACAGCGCGGGTCTTATTCGGGCTGCATTTTATTGCCGTAATTGTGGTGGCTGCCAGTCTATTCGTCATTATTTACAACCACTATTTCGAATACCATTACGCCTTCACGCACTCCTCGTTGCAATTGCCTACGATGTTTATGATCTCCTGTTATTGGGAGGGACAAGAGGGCTCGTTTTTGCTTTGGATCTTTTGGCAGGCGATTTTAGGCTTGTTGTTGATGATCAAAAACCCGAAATGGGAGTCGCCTGTGATGACCGTATTTGCCTTAGTGCAGACGTTTTTGACTTCGATGATTTTAGGTGTGATTATCCCTTGGATTGATTTAAAAGTGGGTTCATCTCCGTTCTTGTTGCTTCGCGAGGCGCAGCCTGATCTGCCGGTTTGGAGCATGCAACCTAACTTTATCCCCAAGGATGGTCGCGGCTTAAATCCCTTATTGCAGAACTATTGGATGGTGATTCACCCTCCTACCTTGTTTTTAGGTTTTGCTTTAACGCTGGTTCCGTTTGCGTATTTAATTGCGGGGTTGTGGAAGAAAAAATTGACTGAGTGGGTGCAGCCTGCTTTGCCTTGGGCTTTGTTTGGTGCCGGAATTTTAGGGGTGGGTATTATGATGGGTGCTTATTGGGCATATGAGACCTTGAACTTTGGAGGATATTGGAACTGGGATCCGGTAGAGAATGCTTCCTTTGTGCCCTGGTTAGTATTATTAGGCGCGATTCACACGATGATTGCGTATAAGACCTCGAGTTCGGCGCTGAAGACCTCGATCATCCTAGTGATTGCCACCTTCATTTTAGTATTATATTCGACATTCTTGAATCGTTCGGGGATTTTAGGCAATGCCTCAGTACACTCCTTCACGGACCTAGGCTTATCTGGCCAGCTGTTATTGTACATGGGCACTTTTTTATTGGTTGCAATGGGAATGTCGATTTACCGTTGGAAGGATTTGCCTAAGGACCAAAAAGAGTTAGGCACCTATAACCGCGAGTTCTGGGTTTTCGTGGGCGCGGCTGTTTTAGGCTTATCCGCCTTCCAGCTAACTTTTACGACGTCGATTCCGGTGTATAATAAGATTGCGGAGGCTTTTGGCATTCTGTCTAATATTGCCCTTCCGGCAGATCAGGCTGAACACTACAGTAAGATTCAAATTTGGATTTTCTTAGCGGTGGCTATTCTGAGTGCCATCGGACAATACGTTTGGTGGGGTAAAATCAAAGAGAGTACGAGTTTTAAACCCTTAGTCAATCCGGTTTTAATCGCGACCTTGCTAAGTGTGGTGTTTATTAATATCGGTAAGATCTACACCCCCTCGTATATTGCTTTGCTTTGGAGTGGTTTATTCGCGGTGATAGCGAACTTTAAGATTTTATGGTTCCTGATTCGCGAGAAATTCTCTTTAGTGGGTGGGGCATTAGCACACGTGGGATTAGCCATTATGCTGATCGGTATTTTATTCTCTGCGGGTTATTCCAAAGTCGTTTCACTAAACCGCTCTGGTTTCGCGATTAGCACGAAAGTGGAGGAATTCACGAAGGATAACAACAAAGAGAATAAGGAAAACTTACCGCTTTGGCTGGGTCAAGGAGCCCAAATGCAGGATTATTTAGTGACTTACAAAGGTCGCCGTATTGAGGTCCGTGGACACAAAGGCTATTTCAACAAGAATGATTTTGAGATTATTGAAGGGGATTTCCACGCAGTGGCTTTGAAAAACATCGAACGGGATGGCGAAAAAATCGCCAGCAAAGGGGATACGGTAACGGTGGAGCCAGAAAACACCTATTATGAATTAGAATTCAAAAACGAGGAAGGCAAAGCGGTTTCTCTTTTCCCAAGATGGCAGGTGAACCCGAAAATGGGAACAGCCATTTCCCCAGACGTCAAACATGCGTGGAACCACGACATTTACACCTACGTTTCCTTGGATCCACGTTTAGCAGCAGAAGCAGGCTCTGAAAAACAATGGTCTCAGACGGAGACACAAACGGTGACAACCGGTGATACACTTTTCATTAATGACTTCGTTGCGATTTTGAAGGACGTGACCCGGGTGACGACTGTGGATGGTGTGGAATTAGGAGCAAACGATGCCGCGGTTCAAGCGAACTTCCAAGTATTAGGCAAGAACTCGCAACAGTTTACACTTAGTCCTATCTTTATTATCAAAGGCGGAATGGTAGCGATGCCAGCCTTCGAAAGCGAAGAAACCGGAATTAAGATTAAATTTACAGGCATTAACCCGCAATCTCAGGAATTTGGGTTTGCCTGGAATACCACGCAACAAGAGTTGATTGTGGTAAAAGCATTAGAAAAACCGTATATCAATCTGGTTTGGATTGGATCCATTCTCGTGTTTATCGGTTTATTTATCGCGACGTATCGCCGTTTAAAACCCGCAACAGCGGCATAATATGGGAAAGAAAGAAATCTTAAGTTTAGCAGCTGCGATCGGTTTTATCCTTATTTGGATTATCGATTTGAACAGTCCCACTCCGGCAGAGGTGAAGGGCCAGTTTTGGGGAGAGATTTTCTACCATTATGGCTGGCTGATGTACGGCGTAGGCTGTTTATTCTACTACCAGTTCGCGAAGAACGAACGTATCAAGAAAGAGAAAGATGACAAGCGTTAATATCAGCTTAGATAATACCCAAATCATCGGAATCATCGCCTCGATGGTCTTCTCCGCCTTCTTTTCTGGCGTCGAAATGGCCTTTGTTTCTTCGAATAAATTGTACTTCGAACTGAAGGCAAAGCAGGAAATTCTAAGTGCAAAAATCATCGCTAACTTTAACCAGCATCCCTCCCGTTTTATCGGTACGATGCTCATCGGGAATACCCTCTCCTTAGTGGCCTACGGTATTTTTATGGAGGAGTTTTTGCACCATGTGGTGTTGCATTATTTATCCATTAACGAGATTTTAGCCCGATTAGTCGCCTCGATTATCGCCACTATTTTAATTCTAATGACCTCTGAATTCACGCCTAAAAGCGTGTTCCTAATTAATCCAGATGCTATTTTAGAATTCTTAGCGATTCCTATATGGGTGATTTACACCTTGATGTTCCCCTTAGTGTGGGCGACGGTGGGTTTGTCTAAATGGTTTATCACAAAGGTATTGCGCCTGAGTTATTCAGAGGAAAAACCGGCTTTCGGTTTAACAGATTTAAATCATTACCTCCAAAACCTCAACCGCAAGGTCTCCACCGAACAAGAAGCTGAAGTAGACCACAAAATTTTCCACAATGCGCTCGAGTTTAAACAGGTAAAGGTGCGTGATTGTATGATCCCTCGGACAGAAATTACCGCGATTGATATCGAGGATGGGATTGAAAAATTGAAGGAAGTTTTCTTAGAAAGTGGACACTCGAAGGTCTTAGTTTATAAGGAGACGTTAGAGGAAGTGGTAGGGTATTGCCATTCTTTGGCCCTGTTTAAAAAACCTAAAGACTTGCAATCCATCTTAACCAGCATTCCCATCGTTCCCGAAGCCATGCCAGCGAATGACTTAATGGTCAAGTTCTCCAAAGAGCGCAAATCGCTTGCCTTAGTCGTAGACGAATTCGGATCAACGAGTGGATTAGTGAGTATGGAGGATGTGATGGAGCAGATATTTGGGGAAATTCAGGACGAATACGATGATTCGGAAGACTGGATCGAAAAACAAATTGATGACACGACATTCGTGCTTTCTGGCCGTCATGAGATCGATTATTTGAACGAAAAATACGAATGGAATCTTCCTGAAGGGGATTATGAAACCTTAGGAGGGATGCTAATCAGCCTTTACGAAGACATTCCACAAGAAAACGAGTTGATTACTTTAGCTCCTTTCCAATTCCAAATTCTCACGACCACCGACGCTCGAATTGATACGGTAAAAGTGATGATTACGGGTAAAATTACCCCCGCAGCGTCTGCTGAATTATTACATTAGAATTCGCTCTAAGGTTTGGCATTTCATCTGGGTTTCCTGCCATTCCTTCTCAGGATCAGAATCCTCCGTGATGCCACAACCAGCATAGAATACAGCCTGATTTCCCTTAATTTCAACCGTGCGTAAATTCACAAAAAGATGTGTATTCCCGGTCTTATTCACCGGCCCTAAATAGCCTGAATACAAGGATCGCTCATGCGTCTCCGTGGCCCGAATGAAATCCACCGCCTCTTGCTTAGGCGTTCCACAAACCGCCGAAGTAGGATGCAGTAATCCTAACATTAAACTGGGTAATTGCGGAAAATCCAAGGCCTTGGTATCCACTAGATATTCCGTTTTCAAGTGCAGCAAATTTCCCGTCGAGATTGTCTTAGGACCTATCTCCGTGTATTCCCTCAAACGAATCTTCTTAAAGCACTCGATAATATAGCGGCTCACGAACGCTTGCTCTTCGATCTCTTTTTGGGACCAGCGCGCATGCGCCGGAGACAAAGCATTGCCGTGTTCATCCATCCCAGATTGTGTCCCAGCGAGGGAGATGGTCCGGAAAATTCCTTCGTGTTGTTCTACTAAAATCTCAGGAGTTGCACACATCCAAACCCCACCTAGTGCCGGAATAAATAGCGCACAAACAAAAGCCGTAGGATAAGCCGCCGCTAATTCCTCCAATGCGGAAAGCACAGAGAAACCAGCCGGCAATTCTTTTTCATCCGTCCTGGAAAGAACCACCTTTTGTAAAGGACCTGCTTTAATGGCATCAATGGCTTGCGCTACCCAGGATTTGAACTCCTCTTTTTTAGCGAAATTTTCTGGATTAGAAACACTTTGCGTGGATGAAACGGCCTCACGAATGGTCCAAGATGACACGGTATCCGCCTTCAAAAAATAGGGCAGCCCGATAAAAGGCGCCGCTAAAAAGCCCTCCGCCAAATCCGCTAAGCTCCAGCCCTCACTTAAGGATGTTCCTCCCGAAAAATCTTGCAAAAGAAAAGCTTCTGAGGCAGTAGGCAAACGCCAAGCCGCTAGTGCGGCTCCCTTCAAAATTCCCTCCTCCCAACTCGTTACTTGGCTCATTTTATGGGTATAATCGCCACCGTTAAACGGCTAGCGCAAATCAAATTTTCTTCCTCGTCGTGAATTTTTATTTCATATACGTGTATCGTACGACCAATACGCAACGGAACACAAGTTCCGATCACAAATCCACTGCGTGCGGACTTTACATGGTTCGCATTGATCTCTACTCCCACACCCGTTTCCTTCGTAGGGTCCTTCACGGCTAATACCACCGCCACACTTCCCATGGTCTCAGCTAAAACAACGGAAGCTCCCCCGTGTAACAATCCCATGGGCTGAATTGTTCGATGATCGACCGGCATTTTTGCCTTTAAAAAATCGGACTGAATTTCGGTAAACTCAATACCCAGATGATCAATCATCGTGTTCTTTGACATCGAATTCAATGTCTCCAGCGAGATGGAAGTATTAAACATATATTTCGTAATTTTGGCTAAAATTCGGAATAAAATACGATTAATATGCATGCTCAACCTGATTTAGTGAAAGATATTTACCTGATTCGCCACGGCGAAACGGAATACAATCGCAAAGGGGTGGTGCAAGGCAGTGGGATTGATGCGGATTTAAATGAATTAGGCCAAAGACAAGCAGAAGCCTTCTTCCAGCATTATCAACACCTACCAATTGATAAAATCTATACTTCCGCCTTAAAAAGAACTCATCAATCGGTCAAAGGATTTATTGACAAAGGTTTGCCTTGGGAGCAACACCCCGGATTAAATGAAATCTCCTGGGGTAGCAAGGAGGGAAAATCTCCTAATACGGAGGACGATCTATACTATAAGAATTTAACGAAAACGTGGCGGGATGGAAATATTCACGTTCAGTCAGATGAGGGCGAAAGTCCGGTGGAGGTTTTAGCACGTCAAAAACCGGTCGTTGAACTCATTCTTTCTCGTCCAGAAGAAAATGCCATTTTAATCGCCATGCACGGCCGTGCGATGCGCGTGTTACTTACGCATCTGTTTAATGCACCTTTGCACCACATGGATAAGTATGCACACCAAAACCTGTGCCTATATCACCTGCAATACGATTACAACGCAAAAGAATTTCGCCTAGTAAAAGGCAATTGTGTCATCCATTTAGCCGACTTACCGGAGTCTATGTAATATGCTCAGAAAACGCATGTATTGGATTTTACAGTTTGGTGGTTGGTTCACTTGGATGCTCAATGAAGCGGTACTGTATACAAATCAATACGGCTGGCATTGGGCTTGGCTTTATGCAGCTATCGCAAATATCTCGCTAGCGATTCTATTAACACATCAATACAAGCGTATTACGAAACAGTTTGCTTGGCAGGATTTGCCCTTGTTTGCCATGTTGCGCAACCATTTGTTTGCACTCTGCTTCATGGCCACCTGTTTAGTCGCACTTAATTTACCCATCGATCAATATTTGCTAGGGGAGAGTTTTGAAGTCCAAATAAGCCCTTTCATCATCACCCAGTACTTATTTAATTTCATGAAGCCGCTGGCGATATGGATGTTGATCTATTTCTTCTTCCAATATTCGAAGAAACAGTTGGTGATGGAACGCGAGAATAATCAATTAGAACGAGCCATTCAGGAGACGGAAGGGAAAGTATTGCGCGCACAAATGAATCCACATTTTGTCTTTAACGCGCTGAATAGCATCCGGGCTTTGATTACGGAGGATCCGAATAAGGCCAAAAAAGGAATTAACCAGCTCTCTAAATTGCTCCGCAGTTCTTTATTAACGGAACGTAAAAAAACGATTTCCATCGCAGAAGAATTAGAAACCATTCTCGACTATTTAAACCTAGAAAAAATTCGCTACGAAGAGCGCCTGACCTGGAAAATTGATCTCCCTAAAGAAATTCATCAAGCGCAAATCCCGCCCATGCTCTTGCAAACTTTGGTGGAAAATGCCATCAAACATGGGATTGCGCATTCGTCAAAAGAAGGGGTCATTTCCATAAAAGGGAAAAAGAAAGAGGATTTGATTCATTTAGAAGTAATTAATCCAGGACATTTAAAACAAAAGGGAGAATCCAGCGGCATTGGCTTAATCAATTCCCAAAACCGCCTCCACCTTTTATTCGGCGAAACCGCTCATATTGACATTACACCTTTGGACAAAAATCAAGTCCTCGCTTCCGTTACGATTCCGTATATTGCTGAAACAATAGCCTAAATCCCATGAGAGCCATCATTGTAGACGACGAACGCCTTGCTAGAAACGAGTTAAAGCGTTTATTAGAAAATTTCCCTTCCATCGAAGTGATAGGTGAAGCATCGAACACCGACGAGGCAAGCCAATTGATCGAAGAATTGCAACCTGATGTAGCCTTTTTAGATATTCAAATGCCCGGAAAAACGGGTTTCGAATGGCTAGAAGAATGGGACGGTTTTTTGCCAGAAATTATTTTCACCACGGCTTTTGACGAATATGCCTTAAAGGCATTCGAAGTAAATGCCCTTGATTATGTACTTAAACCAATCGAATTGACGCGATTGAGTGAAAGTATACAGAAATTAGAATCCCGCTTCCTACGTCCTACTTCTACAGAAAAATCAACCACAGCTAACCACGTTTTAGGCGGCAATGATCAGATTTTCGTGAAGGATGGCGAAAAATGTTGGTTTGTGCGCCTAGACCGCGTTCGACTTTGCGAATCGATGGGAAATTATGTGCGTTTGTTTTTTGACGACCAAAAACCCCTCGTATTAAAATCGCTGAACTCGCTAGAGGAACGATTAGATCCGAAACTATTCTTCCGCTGTAACCGCAAGCACATCGTGAATCTGAACTTTATCGACAAGATCGAACCTTGGTTCTCTGGCGGATTGCAAGTCACCTTGAAAGGGGAGAAAGCAGAGAAAATCGAAATTTCCCGCCGCCAATCCATCCGTTTTAAGGAGCTTTTGTCTTTGTAGACCTATCGGGAGCCTCGCCTAATAAGAAGCCATAGGGTTCTAAGCTAGGGATGGAATCGAAAATCACTTTCATCACCGCAGTTAAAGGTAAGGCTAAAATCAAACCTGGAATTCCCCACAGCAACTCGCCACAAAGCAAGGCCAGCATAGCCACCATTGGATTCATACTCACCTTCGATCCTACGACTAGTGGTGTAATAAAATTGGCTTCAATAAATTGGGCTGCTGCCACCCAAGCCACCACCGCTAAAGCATGTGACGGGCTCAAAGTCACTAGACTCAATAAGATAGGCAACAGCGCACCCATCCAAATTCCAATATAAGGAATCAACAAAAGCACCCCTGTTAAGAAGCCAAAAAACACCGGATACTCCACCCCTATCCACCAAAAGCCGATCGAATTCAATACGCCCACAATCAACATCACGACCAGCAATCCAACTAAATATCCTTGAACAACAGAACCTGTTTTTTCCATCACTTTAGTGAGAACTTCTCCTTCCGTTTTAGGGAATACCTTCTGCAAAAATTGCTCGAAGAAATCACGGTAGAACAAGAAGAAAAAGGTGAAAACGGGGACTAAAATTAAAGCCGTTATCGCGTGAAGCGCGGTCGAAAAGGTCGTGCTAATTATTACGCCAGAGTTTTTCAAAAGGGCCATCAATTCGTTGCTCAACTCGAGCATTTGTTTCCGGCGAGAGATATTAAAATTCGCAGAAATAAACGATTGAAGACTCGAAATCCACTTTTCGGCTTTTTTCGCAAAGAGTGGCAGTTCTGACGAAAACTCCATGATTTGCATGCCTGCGACAAAAAGCAAGGAGGAAATTAGGGCAAAAGTCAGGAGAATTGCGATGAAGATGGCGAGGGCACGTGGCAGACCTTTGGCCTCCATCATCTTACTCGCTGGCAACAACAACAAAGATAAAACGAGCGCAAAAGAAAGCAAAATTAATAGGTCCTGTAATAGGTATGCGGCGGCGATGATCAAAGCCATCGATAATAAGCTTCCTGATAAGCGAGCGGAATAAGCAGTGTTGTTTGACATATCTAATAAATTAACAATTCCATAACATACAACTTTCTATATTTGTGTCGTAATCCGTTCAAAACTATGGCAACAGCTTCACCCGCATACAAAATTCTACTCGTAGATGATGATGCAGACATTTTGGAGTTATTGGAATACAATTTACTAAAAGAAAACTTTCTTTTAGCAAAAGCCATGAATGGAAAAGAGGCAATCGCCGCTGCTAAATCTTTCCAACCGCATCTAATTATCATGGACGTCATGATGCCAGAAATGGATGGAATTGAAGCTGCCCGCCAAATCAAATCAAATCCGGAATTCAAAAATACCCTGATCCTGTTCCTAACGGCTCGCGGGGAAGAGTATACAGAAATTGCTGCATTTGAAAGCGGAGCCACCGATTATGTTGTAAAACCTATCAAATTACGCGCCTTAATCAGCCGAATCAACGCCCTATTAACGCGTGAAGCAGCTGTTCCTGAAACGAAAAACGATGTCATTTCTATCGGGGATTTAGTCATTGACCGCGTTCAATATGCTGCCACTTTCCAAGGCCGCGCGCTGATTCTCCCTAAAAAGGAATTTGAATTACTTTCATTCCTAGCAAAGAACCCGAACAAGGTGTTCAATCGGGATGAGTTATTGGAGAAGGTTTGGGGATCAGATGTGTTCGTGGTCGAACGCACGGTGGATGTGCATATTCGTAAACTGCGCGAAAAAATTCCTGAATATTACATCAAAACATTGAAAGGTGTAGGCTATTTATTTTCAATCGAGAAAGCCTAATTGCCCATTTTTAGGTAAATTGCATCCTGAATGATGCGCCTAATTACCATCCTCCTTTTTTGTCTTTTATCGGTCTGCCTACTGGCGGATGGTCCTAAGCGCGAGTTAAGAGGAGTTTGGGTGGCAACAGTCCAAAACATCGATTGGCCTAGCCCGCACAACTACGATGGTGCGAAACAAAAAACCGAATTTATCGACTTATTGAATTCCCACCAGAAAACGGGAATCAATGCCCTTTTCGTCCAAATTCGAACGGCTTCAGATGCACTATACGCGAAAAGTGCCGAGCCTTGGACGGCCTACCTTTCCGGAAAACAGGGTCAGGCACCTAGCCCCTATTACGATCCCTTAGAGTTCATGATCGATCAAACCCATGCCCGAGGCATGGAATTTCATGCCTGGTTGAACTTGAACCGCGCCTCCATGTCTTCTCGTTCACTTTTGAGCTCAGAGCATGTGGCTAGAAAGCATCCGGAATGGCTTTTGAGTTATAATGGGCAATTATTGTTTGATTTCGGGATTCCGGCAGTGCGCCACTATATTGCTGGATTGGTTCGCAATATTATTTTGAATTACGACGTAGATGGTATCCATTTTGACGATTATTTTTATCCGTACCCTGATCCTACCTCTAAACTAAAGGACGAAGATACCTACCAGAAATACCGTCTTCCGGGCGAAAAAATAGACGATTGGCGTCGTCGAAATACGAGTGCCTTAATTCAAGAAATTTCGGAAACCATTCGAAAGACAAATCCGAAAATCAAGTTTGGAATTAGTCCTTTTGGGATTTGGCGACATAAAACATCGGATCCGGTGAATGGCATGCCCACCGTGAAAGGCTTGCAATCCTATGACGATTTATATGCTGATACGGATCATTGGTTAAAAATGGGGTGGCTGGATTATATCGCCCCACAATTGTATTGGGACTCCGCACATCGCGTGGCACCATTTAAACCATTAGCCGAATGGTGGAATGCACATTCGTATGGGAAACCGGTGTATTTCGGAATGGCGTCGTATCATTTAGGGGATGTTTGGACGAATAAGGAAATGAAAAAGCAGGTGGAAATCAGCCGAAGCATGCCTAATGGGCAAGGTTTGATCTTTTATAGCTCGACTTCATTGACTAAAAATACGAAGGCATTTAGAGACACGCTTCGCAAGAATTATTTTGCACACCCTGCCTTATTACCTACCTCCCCTTGGTTAGACAGCATTCCTCCACATGCCCCTGCACAGGTCTTTTTAACTACTAAAAAGTTAAAATGGGAGGCTGGAGAAGAATCCGATGATGGGGATCCGGTGGCCTATTATGTCGTATACCGCATCCCTAAACAAGATAAAAAATACTTGAACGATCCACAAAATATCGTGTACAAGGGAAAAGCAAATGAGTTAATTTTAGAACAAGATGACCTAAAACCGGGTTATGGCTTTACTGTCACGGCTTTCGATCGACTTCATAATGAGAGTCGACCTAGCGCAATTCAGTGGGTTAAACCCGTTAGCAGCGATTAATATGCATTTAAAAATTAAAGAAATTACCGACGAAACGATCGACACGAAGACGATCCATTTTTGGCAACCGATCCATGATGCATTGCATTATCTTTCAGGTCAGTTCCTTACCGTTATTCCAGAAATCGAGGGCAAAAAAGTACGCAGAAGCTACAGCTTATCGTCTTCATCGAAAACTGATATGTCTCCAGCTATCACGGTAAAACGAATCGAAGGAGGCCTAGTATCTAACTTTTTGTGCGATACCTTGCAAGTGGGCGACAGCCTAGAAGTTTTAGACCCGATGGGTAATTTCACCCTGGAGGCAGATGCTTCTGCCTCAAAAAACTACGTTTTCGTAGGGGCCGGTTCCGGCATCACACCTTTGCTTTCGATGATCAAAACCATCTTGCACGGCGAGCCTTTATCGAAGATTCATTTGATATATGGCTCTCGACACGAAGACCAAATCATCTTCAAAAAAGTATTGGATTCACTAGAAGGTTCGAACGCGAATCGCCTGAAAGTATTGCACGTCATTTCTCAACCGGCGGCGAATTGGCCTGGCTTGAAAGGGCGCATTAACCAGGCTTCCATTGTATATTACCTGAAACAAGAATTAGGAATAGACATTGCCTCGGCCCACTATTATTTATGTGGACCACAAGGCATGATGATGGAAGTTCAATCGTCTTTAGCCATGTTTGATGTGCCAGCGGGACAGATCCACCAAGAATCCTTTGGGGTGACGACCAGCGCTGAAATAGAGCAGGCGGAGGAAGATGGATCTTTACAAACACAAGAAATCACCCTGATTTACGAGGGCAAAGAACATAAACTGACTGTTCAACCGAGTGAGACGATTTTAGAGGCAGCTTTAGAGGCGGACCTTGATATCCCTTATTCGTGTCAGGCAGGCATGTGCACGGCCTGCATGGGCCTTTGCAAAAGTGGAAAAGTGGGAATGGACGAGGAAGACGGATTGACCCCGGGCGAAATCGCGAAGGGCTATATTTTAACCTGCGTGGCGCATCCATTGAGCGCTGGGGTAGTGATTGACTTAGATTAATATGAGAAATAGAACATTTTTACCGGCAGATTTTCAATTAAGTACCTGGGAATCGGTGTTACCTTATTTTGAGAAATTGAGCGCGACGCAGATTTCGAGCATTGAAGATTTACGTCAGTTTTGTGCGAATCGCTCCGAATTAGAATCCTACCTATCGGAAAACTTCGCGTGGCGCTACATCAAGATGTCTTGCGATAATCAAAACGAGGAACTTCAAGCGAGCTACGCACAGTTTGTGAACGAAATCATGCCGAACGCCTCCGTTTTCGACGATGCGTGGAACAAGAAAGTAATCGAAAGTCCCTACGTTTCGGAATTAAAAGAAACAGGCTTCCCGGTGATGTTACGTGGCATGAAAAAGGCGATCGAAATCTTCCGCGAGGAAAACATTCCTTTATTCACAGAATTACAGAATTTAGAAACCAATTACGGGGCCTTAACTGGCGCCTTAATGGTGACAATTAAGGGCGAAGAAAAAACCTTGCAACAAGCGGGTGCACTTTTGGAATCCACGGATCGCGCGGAACGCGAAGAAGTGTACCAAACGATGGTAGAAAAACGTTTAAGCATTAAAACGGATTTAAACGATTTATATACTTCGCTCATCGAAAAACGCCATCAAGTAGCGCAGAATGCGGGTTTCGAAAACTACCGCGACTATGCTTTCGCTAGTTTAGGTCGCTTCGACTACGGTCCGGCGGAATGCTTTGAATTCCACGAGGCGGTGGCGGAGACGGTGGTGCCTTTGTTAAATGAGGCTGCCTCGAAGCGCAAAGAAGAAATGGGGCTTAATGCCTTGAAACCATGGGACAAGGCGGTAGATCCATTGGGTCGTGGTCCATTGAAACCTTTCGAGACAGGCGTAGAATTACTGGAGAAAACCATCGAAGTTTTCGACGAGATGGATCCATTTTTAGGCAATTGCCTGAAAGAAATGGTGACCTTGGACCGCTTCGATCTGGATTCCCGCAAGGGTAAAAACCCGGGTGGCTATAATTATCCTCTAGAGGAAACGGGCTATCCTTTCATCTTCATGAATGCGGCCGGAACGGTACGAGATGTGGTGACTTTATTGCACGAGGGAGGTCACGCGGTGCACAGTATTTTAACCAAAGACTTAGCCTTGAATTCCTTCCGCAACTTCCCATCAGAAGTCGCTGAATTAGCTTCCATGAGCATGGAGTTAATGACGATGGATCGTTGGGGGAATTATTTTTCTAATCCAGAAGAGGCGAAAAGAGCGAAGATTAAGCACCTCGAAGATATCTTGGAAACCTTACCATGGGTCGCAACGATTGATGCATTCCAGCATTGGGTGTACGAAAATCCGGCTCATTCGATTGCTGAACGTGAAGCGAAATGGAACGAAATTGTGACGCGTTTCTCGGATTCCATCACCGATTGGAATGGATTAGCGGAGGTCAGATCGAATATCTGGCAGAAGCAATTGCACCTGTTTGAAGTGCCTTTCTACTATATTGAATATGCGATTGCGCAGTTAGGGGCGTTGGCGGTTTGGCGTAATTATTGCCAAAACCCGAAAAAAGCACTCGATCAATACATCGCCGCGCTTTCGCTGGGGTATACAGAGCCGATGAAAACGATTTATGCGACAGCTGGAATCGAATTCAATTTCAGCAAGCCTTATATTCAGGAATTAATGAACTTTTTAGCGGATCAAATTAAAAAAATTGAGGAAAGTTAGGCGAACGATGACCTATTCCTTATTTTTGCAAAGAATTATTACATAGCCTTATGAAATTAACGAATTTACTTTCTCTAGTAGCGGTTTTAGCGGTAGCGACTTCATGTGATTACCAAAAAAACAACACCATCAAACAAAAAGACCTTCACAAAGGCGATGAATACGTTTATGGCGTTCATCCAGACAGCGCAGCGGTTCAATCAAAATTAAAATACGATGCGAAGCCAGAATTGGAATTGAAAGCAAATGCAATCCGTGAGAAATTATTCAAAGGAAAAGCGATCAACCAAGGAAACTAATTCCTGTGGAAATAGATTTTAAGAAGCCGGTTTATCCGGCTTTTTTTATGCCCCTAATCGAAATCTACTGCACCAGCATTTCTCTTAAGAAAGTCAATTGGTAGATACCCGCCACGTAAATCAGTGACCAGATCAAAGAGGATATCCCCATTAAAAATAAGATTCGAGGAGTAGGTACTTTAAATGAAAGTGACAATAAACTTCCACCGATCGGCGTGAAGATTAAGGGAGTTAAGGCTGCAATTCCTTTCATGCCAAAACGCTGCCAAATATCCACCGCATAGCGAATACGTTTCGAAAACAATCTAGGTTTCGTCGTTCGGTACTTTGCGACTACACCTAGGATGGCCTTCCCTGCTGTTATAATGAAAGTCACCGTACACATCGCTCCTAACCAGGTAAACAACACGGTTTCATACCAAGATAGACCCAGGCTAAAACCCGTAATCGGTCCTGCTATAAATTTTAGCCCAGTGGCTACCATCACTCCTGAATAGGCTGCCCAAGACATTATTTTGCGGATTGATAGATGGATTTTCCTTGATCTAAGAACGTAACAAAGTGCGCTACATTCGCATCAAAGGCAACGGGTGACACCATCGGCTTTGCGTCATTTCGTGGATCTAGCAAAACGTAATGTGGCTGCGCGTTCGAGTTGAAGCGGGAGATTTGGAAGTCGAGGTTTTGGTCCCCTAAGGTCTTCTTCTCCTGACCATCCACTTTCGAGATATACCATTTATCTGCAGGCAATTCCGTCTTGTCATCGCAATACAAAGCCACCACCACGTAATCTTGTTTCAGGCGCTGAAGTACCGCTGGATCCGACCAAACGTATTCCTCCATCTTCCGGCAATTCACACAACCGTGTCCCGTAAAGTCGATGAACAAAGGTTTATTCGCTTTCAAAGCCGCCGCTTTCGCCTGCTCAAAATCGAAATACCCCGCTAATCCCAAAGGCAACTCCAAGAAATCGCTATATAAAGCGTCATTTTTCTGCGCGGAAGATTCCTCCGACTGAGCTTGAGACCCTTTGAAATCCTGTGAATTCATCGGTGGTAACCAACCCGAAAGTCCTTTCAATGGCGCACCGAACATCCCTGGAACCAGGTAAATCACAAAAGCCAAAACTGCGGTCGCAAACAAAGTACGTGGAACCGACAGATTCTTCGCTGGCCCATCGTGTGGCAAGGAAATCTTCCCGAATAAATACAAGGTCAATGCCGTGAAAATCGCAATCCATATCGCCAAGAAAATCTCGCGATCCAATAAATGCCAGTGGTACACCTGATCCGCCACGCTCAAGAACTTAAACGCAAGTGCTATTTCTAAGAAACCTAATACCACCTTTACTTCATTCATCCAATTACCCGACTTAGGCAACTTCTGCATGAATCCAGGGAAAATGGCAAACAAGGTAAATGGAATTGCGAAGGCTAATGAGAAGCCCAGCATCCCGATAATCGGTTTCAAGAAAGCGCCCTGAGAGGCCGCAATTAAGATGGAACCAGCCAAAGGTCCCGTGCAAGAGAACGAAACCAATACCAGCGTGAAGGCCATGAAGAAGACGCCGATGAAACCCCCTTTGTCCGATTTCGCATCCACCGAATTCACCAGATTCGATGGCAAAACGATTTCAAATGCGCCTAAGAACGAAATACCAAACAAGATAAAGATCGTGAAGAAGATCATATTCGGAATCCAGTGCGTACTCAGGAAATTCGCAAAACTAGCTCCCGCAAAGAAGGCTAATAGCGTACCGAAGAACACGTAGATCAACACAATAAAACCTCCATATAAGAAGGCAAGGCCTTTACCTCCTTTTTGTTTCGTAAAGAAACTCACGGTCATCGGAATGAGTGGATAAACACAAGGAGTTAATAATGCAAGGAATCCAGCTCCCAAAGCTATCCAGAAGAAGGTAAATAAAGATTCCTCTTGTGGCGCTTCGGCTGTTAAAGGTTTTGGTGGAATTGGGGCTTTCGCTGCTAAATCAGCAGGGGGAATGGGAGCATCTGGCTTTTCTGGGGCAATAGTAGACGTGTCCGCTACAAGAGCCTTTTCCGCCTTACGGGCTAAACTAAACACCCCTTTTACCGGAACACAAAGTCCAGAAACATTAGAGCAAGATTGTGAATCATAGGAGCCCTCGATCTTATAATCAGCGGCAGTAATTTTAATCTTTTGGCGGAATTCCCCTTGCCCTGTGAAATAGGTGTAGGTACCGTTCCAGATCTCCGTATCGTTTTTCGAATGCGGGTTAATGGCTTTTAATCCTCCGATGGTTTGATAGCCTGCGCCAGGTTTGAAGGTTACGGTGGTTACCGTGGGGCCTAACTCTTTATCAAAATCTGACGAATACAAATACCAGTCTTTTTCGATGGCTACTTTGAAAATGACCTCTGCTTGCTCCCCCACTTTCGGATTAATTGGCTTGATAGTCCATGACCATTTAGCAGGGGTAATCTTTTGCGCTAATGCCGGAATGGCCAGGAAGGCGAGCAAAAGAAAGGCGATATATTTTAATTTCATAGGTGTCTCTAAAAGCAAAACCAAAATTAAGAAAAAAGCACAGAAACACGCGTGATATTTGTCTTATTATAGGGGGATTCCATTTTTCAATTCGGAGAAAAAAACGTATTTTTGACCTTTCAAATTCTAATCCAGAACGCATTTATTTTTTATGGCATCCACTTTCCCTACCCAACGAGACAAAGAGATTTTTGACCTGATTAACCAGGAGGCACATCGCCAAGAATTTGGTATTGAATTAATCGCCTCTGAAAACTTCACATCCCCTCAGGTGATGGAAGCACAGGGAAGTGTTTTGACCAATAAATATGCTGAAGGATTACCAGGAAAGCGGTATTATGGTGGTTGCGAAGTAGTGGATGAAGTGGAAACGTTAGCGATTGAGCGTGCGAAGAAATTATTCGGAGCGGCTTGGGCGAACGTTCAACCTCACTCAGGTGCACAAGCGAATGCGGCGGTATTCTTATCTTTCCTGAATCCAGGCGATAAAATTCTAGGATTTGACTTATCTCACGGTGGTCACCTGTCACACGGTTCTCCAGTGAATTTCTCTGGAAAGTATTTCCAAGCTTTCTTCTATGGCGTAGAAAAAGAAACGGGATTGATCGATTGGGACAAAGTAGAAGCTACGGCGGTAAAGGAAAAACCAAGATTGATCATTTGTGGAGCGTCTGCTTATTCTCGTGATTGGGATTATGCTCGTCTTCGCGCGATCGCTGACCAAGTAGGTGCGATCTTATTAGCTGATATTTCTCACCCATCCGCGTTAATCGCGAAGGGATTATTGAATAACCCGATGCAACATTGCCACATCGTAACGACGACGACGCACAAAACGCTTCGTGGACCTCGTGGTGGTTTGATTATGATGGGGAATGATTTTGAGAATCCATTTGGGTTCAAAACATTGAAAGGTGAATTAAAAACGATGTCGGCATGTCTTGATGGCGCGGTGTTCCCAGGAACGCAAGGTGGTCCACTAGAGCACGTGATTGCGGCGAAAGCGATTGCTTTTGGCGAGGCATTAACTCCTACGTTTGAGACTTACGCGAAGCAAGTGCAGTCAAATGCACAAGCGATGGCGAAGGCTTTCTTAGCGAAAGGATATGAAATTATCTCAGGAGGAACAGATAACCACTTGATGCTAATCGATTTACGCCCTAAGGGATTAAGCGGTAAATTAGCCGAGAATACCTTAATTCAAGCCGATATCACAATCAACAAAAACATGGTTCCATTCGACGACAAGTCTCCATTCGTTACTTCTGGTATGCGTGTGGGAACGGCGGCGATGACGACGCGTGGTTTGAAAGAAGGAGATATGACGCAAATTGTGGACATGGTGGACAAAGCCTTGATGAACCACGATAATGAGGCAGTATTGAAGTCAATCAAAGGAGAAGTAAATGAGTGGGTGAAGCAATTCCCATTATACCTATAATAACCAATGGCAACAGATCAAGATTTTGACGATTTCGACGACGATGAGGTAACGGATGGCACAGAAATGTCCTTCCTAGGTCATCTAGAAGAATTAAGATGGCATATTCTGCGATCTGTTGCTTCCTTTTTTGTCTTTGCGGTGGCCGCTTGGTTCTTCCGTGAATTCATTTTCAGCTCGATCATTTTAGGGCCTACAAAGACGGATTTTTATACGAACCAAATCCTGTGCCAAGCGGCTGACCTCTTCAATATGCCAAGTTTGTGCATGCAGAAGGCAGACTTTATTTTACAAAGTAGAGAGGTTTCTGGCCAATTTATGATGGCGCTAACACAGTCCATCATAGTCGGACTATTATTTGCCTTCCCCTACATGTTCCACGAATTGTGGCGCTTCATCAAACCTGGCTTAAAAAGTAAGGAATTGAAAGCGGCGCGCGGGGCGGTATTCTGGGTTTCAGTCTTATTTTTTAGTGGTGTAGCTTTCGGTTATTTTGTGGTGGCTCCTATGGCCATTAACTTCTTAGCGAACTTCAAGCTAGATCCAAGTATCCAAAATCAATTTGACATCAACGATTACATTTCCTTGTTATCGATGTTGACATTGGCTTGCGGTATTACCTTCCAATTACCTATGGTGGCCTTCGTGCTATCACAAGTGGGCATTTTAACCCCGTCCTTTATGCGGGAGTACCGTAGACATGCCCTGATTGTCATTTTTATCGTGGCGGCGATCATCACCCCTTCTCCGGATGTGGTTTCACAACTGTTAGTGGCGTTCCCATTATTAGGTTTGTATGAAATCAGTATCGGCGTTTCAGGCCGTGTCTTGAAGCGTAAAATGAGAGAAGAAGAGATGGAATCGAATTCGTAATTGAATTCTCAACAACAAACGAATGAATTATTTATCGGCGGAGAACATATCACGCAACCTAGGTGAAAGATGGGTGTTTAAAGGACTATTTTTTGGCCTCCAAAAAGGTGAAAAAGTTGCCCTCATCGGAAAGAACGGGACGGGTAAAACCACCCTGATGGAATCCCTGATGGGGATGCAAACCCCAGACGAAGGAAAAATCTCCATCCGCAAAGGAATCCGCGTAGGTTACCTACCTCAGAATCCCATTTTCGCCGAAAACGAACAAGTCCTTAATTACCTTTTCTCGGACGACTTACCTAGCGCCGTAGCCATCAAATCCTACGAAAAAGCGATGCTTTCCGGCGATTCGAAAGAATTAGAAGATGCCTTCGCATTAATGGAAGCGCATAACGCCTGGGATTACGAGGCGCGCGCAAAACAGATTATCAGCCGATTAGGCATTCCAGACGGAGATCAAAAAGTATCAACGTTATCAGGGGGCCAAAAGAAACGTCTCTCCCTCGCTAAATTGTTGATCGAGAGTCCAGACATTATGATTCTGGATGAGCCGACTAACCATTTGGACATCGAAACCATCGAATGGCTAGAAGGAATTATGTCCGGCCCGAACGTGACCGTTTTAGTGGTTTCCCACGACCGTTATTTCCTAGACAAGGTCTGCAATAAAATGATGGAATTAGCCGACGGCTCCATCTATACCTACGAAGGCAATTACGCCTATTTCCTAGAGAAAAAAGCCGAACGCGAGGCCTCAGAGGCCAGCAGTATTTCAAAGGCTAAGAACTTATACCGCAAGGAGCTCGAGTGGATGCGCAAGCAACCGAAAGCCCGTGGGACGAAAGCCCAATACCGCATCGATGCCTTCCACGAAACAGAAGAGAAAGCGAACAAAAAACTAGACGACAGCAAACTGGAATTAAACATCCAAATGTCTCGTTTGGGCAATAAGATCATCGAAATCAACCACCTGAAAAAGGCCTGGGGTGACAAGAAGATCATCAACGACTTTACTTATACGTTTAAGAAGAAAGACCGCATCGGTATCGTGGGCAAGAATGGCGCCGGTAAAACGACTTTCTTGCAATTATTAACGGGTCTTGAACAACCGGATTCCGGCACCATCGATCCAGGCGAAACCTTAGTGGTGGGTTATTATACCCAAATCCCCTTCGATTTCCGCCCAGAACAACGCGTCATCGACACAATCACCGAGATCGCGGAAGTCATTCCCTACGGAAAGAACGAATCACTAAGCCCAAGCCAGTTTTTGAGCAAGTTCCTCTTCCCCACTGCCCAGCAATACACCCCGGTGGAAAAGCTATCAGGTGGCGAGAAGAAGCGTTTACAACTCATGCGCGTACTCGTGAAGAATCCGAATTTCTTGATTCTGGATGAGCCTACAAATGATTTGGACTTAGATACCTTACAACTCTTAGAAGACTTCCTAAGCGAATTCCAAGGCTGTCTATTACTAGTTTCCCACGACCGTTATTTCATGGATAACCTAGTCGACCAATTGATTCTAGTGGAAGGCGAAGGAGAAGTAAACTTCTTTAATGGAAACTACACTGATTACCGGATTTCCTTGGAAAACAAAGAAGACGAGCCAGCAGTTAAACAAAGCCCAGTAAAAGCCCCTTCGACGGCTGCTCCCGCAGCGCCTGCCGCCCCGAAAGGACCAAAACTAAGCTTCAAGGAACAAAAGGAGTTCGAAGAATTAGAGAAAGAGATGGCAGACCTTGAAATAGAAAAAGAGGCGCTCATCGAAAAACTCAACCAAGGTTCGGAAGACTTTCAGTTATTGACCGATTGGGCGAAGGCCATCGAGGATATCAAGAACAAGCTGGAAGAGAAAGAGCTAAGGTGGCTTGAGTTATCTGAAAGAGCATAAAAAAAGCCCCGATCTCTCGGGGCTTTTTTCGTATCAGTACTAAAACCTAGTTCTGGAACGTCAAGTTCATTAACGCATATAACGCGCCTTCTTTCACCTTGTCATTCACGAATACTAAGTAGACATCATGAACACCTGTGGTGTTAAGTGGGAAGTTATAAGCCTTCGTTGCGTTTACTTCTACAGATCCTAACAATGGACCCGTTACGCTACCTGTTCTAAGCTCTAATTGACCGCCTACTGTTTGGCCAGCCATATAAGTAGCCATCACTGATAAGTTCTTGATGCCAGTTAAGTCAATTGCATCGTAACGCGCATAACCACCTGCACCAGTTGCTACTAAGATTTCACCTATTCCGTCTACTTTAAACTTCATCGTTTTAGCACTTGCATCAGCAGCCACAGCTGGGATTTTAGCGTCACGTAAAGTAACCACCTTCGAACCAGTCACTGGGGCAATTTTACCAGCACCCTTATCCGTGTACATCGCTCGGAAGATAAACGTTCCTGGCTTTCCTTTATCTTGTGGAACGTATTGTCCAGCCACTGGCTTAGAAGCCTTCTTCTTATCTGCTAAACCTAAGATGTATTTTACCATCTCGCGTGCATCAGCAACGGAAACTTGCGGGTGAGCCGCCATCGCATTCTCTCCCCAAACACCACCACCACCGGAAATGATCTTCTTCGATAACTCATCAATGTTTTGTGAGCTAGCACGGTATTTCTTACTAACGTCTGTGTAAGAAGGTCCTACCGACTTCTTATCAATTGCGTGACAAGTCTTGCAATCTGATAAATCGATCAAACGCTTGCCAGCAGAGAACGAAGTGTTCGCTTGGTGACCTTGTGCAATGACTGTTTTGTCAAAGCCCTCTAAATAATCGATCTGCATAATCACATCGTCTTCTGCAATCTTCTTATTAGCTAAGCTACCGTCTTCTTTATCTTGAACCGTTACTTTATAGGTCACCGGCTTATCATTCCAGTAGAAAGATTTATTTCCTTCGATCGCCACGTCTACACTTGGAACTTCATTACCTGCGGTGATTTTGATTTCCTCTGAATTGGAATTTCCAGCAGCGTCTTTTACGGTTAATTTCACCTTGTAAATTCCGGCTTTTGTGAAGACGTGTACTGGGTTTGCAGCAGAACTTGTTCCGCCATCGCCAAAATTCCAAGCATATTTGATCGCATCACCATCAAAGTCTACTGTACCTTCAGAAGTGAATTTGGCTTTTAAAGGCAAAGCACCTACTGCTTTATCTACCGCCACTTTCACTTTTGGCGTACGGTTTCCTGCATTGTATTCAATCTTGTAAAGCGAGGCTTCTTCACTTTGAGCAAACCAGTTTGGACCATATTCAAGACCATACATTGTTCCCTTGTTATCAAACTCTAAATCCATTGGATGTGAGAAGTTTGTATTAGGTAAAAAACGTTCCATTTGAACGAAGTCCCCTTTTGCATTCATCGTCACCGTGTAAATCATATCACGCGACCAATCATAAGCGAAGAATTTACCATCGTAATACGCTGGGAACTTCGTCTTAGACGTAGCTGGGAAGTCATCCCGGTAATAGATCGGACCTGCCATCGCATTACGAGAACCTTTAGAGATCACTGGACCAAACTCCGGCGAATCTACATAAGGATAGTAGATGAACGCTTTTTGAGCAGCTGGTAAATGCGCAAATCCGGTGTTGTGAGGAGATGTATTGATAGGAGCTTTGGGATTAAACGTAGCCCAAGTGCTATCCTTCGCAAAATCACGCTGGTTATACGGACGGTTATCCGCAACGAACAACGGCCAACCAAAATAACCTGCCTGACGCGCTTGATTCACTTCATCATGTCCACGAGGACCGTATTTCTTCGAATCCTCACCTGCATCTGGCCCTACTTCACCCCAGTACAAGAAACCCGTACGCTTATCCACTGAGATACGGTACGGATTACGGTTACCCATGACATAAATCTCTGGTTTCGCATGGTAAATACCTGCTGGGAATAAGTTGCCTTCTGGAATCGTATAACCACCTTCTGGCGTAGGTTTAATACGTAAAATTTTACCTCTTAAATCATTCGTATTTGATGAGGTAGCACGCGCATCCCATCCGGCACGACCTGGACGATTATCCATTGGACCATATCCATTCGAATCAAATGGATTCGTATCATCACCTGTAGAAAGGAATAAGTTACCTGATTTATCCCAAGTAATCGAACCACCCGTGTGGCAACATCCGTCACGTTTCACAGGTACGCGTAAAAGTACTTTCTCCGAGCTCATGATTAACGTATCTTTCACGTCATCATAGGTAAAACGGGATAAATGTTGTGCTGTATCTACTTTCCCAGTTTGAGGAGAATAGAATAGATACAACCAGTGATTTTTATTATAATCTGGGTCGATGTTTACCCCCATTAAACCGTATTCGAATTTAGAGAATACGTCCAAATCAGCTACGACTTTCGTCTTGCCTTTTTTCGGATCATACATCTTTAATTTTCCTTTACGCTCTCCAAAAAAGATCTTACCTCCATCGGTAACAGCTAATTCAGTAGGCTCATCTAAGTTGCGATCCAAGATGGTCTTCGTAAAACGATTCTCCTCTGGTGGCAATTCAGAACGTAATTTTTTTGTGTAATCTTGTGGACGACCTGAAGCTAACCATTGCAAAGCACCCCAAAGATGTTGTACCACAATAGGCTCTTCAAATGACTCATGTGTATGTCCCCAGTTCGTGTAAAAAGCACGGCCACCATCGTATTCGTGGTACCAAGCCATAGGGTGAAAATCCCCCATTTTACCATCTGTGTAAGACTTCTCGTCTAATGTTATTAATACATGAACATCTTTATTAAAGTTCTTTGTATCGTAGAATTCATCTGTACGATCAAATGTTTCAGGCATATGCGCCGTCGAAATATGCGTACGATCTACCGCAGTGAACTTGCCTTTTTGTACGTTAGGGCGACCTGGGTGAGAAGCGAATTGACCACCTGCTAATTTTGTGTACCAGTTCCAATCGTATTCTGTATCCGTAGCTGCGTGAATACCTAAATAGGCTCCGCCTGCTTGAATATAACGTTCGAAGGCAATTTGTTGCACATCGTTCAACACATTACCAGTCGTATTCAAGAATACAACTATGCGGTATTGCTTTAAATTTTTCTCCGTGAAATTGGCTGCATTTTCCGTTGTATCTACCGCAAATCCTTTTTCCTTAGCCATTTTGAACAAGGCGATTTGGCCCGGTTTAATGGACGAGTGGCGGAAGGCTTTTGTAGAAGAGAAAACTAAAATTTTCTTGCCGGCTAATGGATTTACTGCCTGCGCGAAAACAGAAAGCGTCGAAACCACTAAGGCGATAATGAGTGTGATTCGGAAGATTCCGAACGAGGTATTTTTCATGTTAAATATAAATAGGTTTGCAACAAAGTTAGGGCAAAACAGAAATTTTCGGCTACATTTAAGAAAAAATTTATCAAATCAAGCTATGAAAAAAATTATCGCAACATTGGCGCTTGTTTTCGCCTCTTTCTTTGCCTTTTCTCAAGCCTCTTGCTGCTTTGTAAAGAAGGACGGAATGCAGCTTTTGGCCTCTAATAAAACGTTCATGAAATCGCATGCACTACCTAAACCATATCACCATGTGAGTAAAGCTGGTGGCGTGATGGTGGAATTCAAGACGCCAGATGATCAAATGGCAAAAGGATTTTACATTGCCGCAGACAAACCTACAGACATCACTCTGTTCGTTTTCCAAGAGTGGTGGGGACTAAATGACCACATCAAAAGAGAAGCAGAACATTTCTACAGCACGTTAGGAAATGTAAACGTATTAGCCATCGACATGTATGATGGAAAAGTAGCCACCACACGTGAAGATGCGGCAAAATACATGGGCGGTGCGAATCCTGCTCGTTTAGAAGCCATCATTAAAGGCGCTATTGCTTACGTAGGACCTAAAGCAAAAATAGCAACGGTAGGCTGGTGTTTCGGTGGTTCACTATCTCTTAAGGCATCTATTTTAGCAGGAAAACAAGCCAAAGCTTGCGTAATGTACTATGGAATGCCTGTAAAAGATGTAGAGCAATTGAAGTTATTACAAACAGACGTTTTAGGTCTATTTGCAGGCAAAGAGCAATTCATTAATCCAACAGTTGTGAAGGAGTTTGAAGCTAATATGAAGACGGCTGGCAAAGGAATTCAAACCAGAATTTTCGATGCAGAACATGCTTTCGCGAACCCATCTAATCCTAATTTTGACAAGGCTGCTACAGAAGAGGCTTGGGGATTAGCGATTAACTACTTTAAAGCAAGATTAAAATAATGCGTTATCTATTTATCTTGTTGTGTGTGGCCTTTTTAGCTAGTTCCTGCGCGAGTCGCCGCTACCAAGCTAGGCCCTACAAGAAAAAATGGTCCTTATTTAAGAAAAACTCCTGTGACTGTCCTAATCTCCGATAAGGGGATTTAGGGCAGATGCAGCTAGCGAACCTGGCGCTAAACCTTGCAACCAGCGCTGGCGGTCTGCCTCTTGATTCGGATTTTGCGGCTCCATCACACGCGCTTCCGCATCCATGTAAATAATGGTCATTACTTCCCGCATCTTATTGGACTCATTTCCGGGTGCATTATGCAGCGTCCAGCCTAAATGAAAGGTGGCATCGCCGGCATGCATAGATTTTTGGGCCACAATTTCATATTCCTGCTTTTTCACATAGTCTCCAATTAGGGCTTCTGATTCATCCGAAATTTCTAACCTAGGAAGATCCGCGCCAGCAGATTTCGAGGCAAAAGTCAACATCCCCATTCCCTCTTCGATATCCACTAAAGGCATCCACATCGTTACCGTTTTAGGCGTGTCGATGGGCCAGTAATATTGATCTTGATGCCAAGGCGTGTGGCCTCCACCCGGTTCTTTAAAAAGAGCCTGATCGTGGTACAAGCGCACATTTTTAACTCCTAACAATTGGGCGGCAACGGAAGCGAAACGATTCGCGAGCGTAAATTCCTTTACTGTCTCAGACGTTTCCCACAGATTCATCATCTGCAAAAACGCCTTTCCGTAGGTGTCCCGTTCTTCCATGGGTTTTTGCAAGGCTCTGAATTCATCTGCCCAATCTAGAATGGCCCGACGATAGGGTTGCAATTCATCCTCAGAGATCAGCGATGGAATATACACGTGGCCATTTTCAGCGAAATAGACTTGGTGTTCGGGCGAGACGGGTAAGGGCAAATGAAGCATCTTTTTTCTTGCAAAGATTTCTAAAATTATTTCACGGGTCTACCTGTATTTTGGCCAAAAAAGATGCAATTTTACCCTTATTCGAATACCAGCACTCCATTAGGCTAAAATTATATGAAAGCACAGCTTGAACATCTGCATTCTGGATTTCAGATTAAACACGTAAAACAGGCGCGCTTTGACGCTCCGTACCATTTTCATCCCGAGCTGGAGTTGACCTTGATTATCGCTGGGGAGGGCAAGCGTTTCATTGGAAATCAGATCAGTGATTTCAGACCGGGCGACTTAGTTTTATTGGGCGAAAACCTCCCGCATTGCTTGCAAAACCACCGCAAAGACTGGCTCATCGAAGAGCCTGCTACCGATGGAGCACAAGCCCTAGTCATTCATTTTCGCCGTAATTTTCTGGGCGAAGACTTTCTTTCGAACGAAGCCTGTGCGGGTTTAAAAAATTTATTTGAAAAAGCGAAAACAGGATTCTCTATCGTAGGACCTACGCAGGATAAAATAGCACGGGACATGCTGGCCTTAGTGGATATGCCGCCTTTTCCTCGTTTACTCGCCTTCTTACAAATACTGCATACGATCGGAATTTCCACAGCAGATGTACAAGCCATCGATACGACAGAAGGAAATTATGCGATTGCAGAAGGCGATTTAGAACGAATCAATCGAGTATATGCCTATGTGATTGCAAACTACACCCAGGAAGTTCATTTAGATGAAGTAGCACACCTGGCGAATATGACGGAGACAGCTTTCTGCCGCTATTTCAAGAAGGTAACCAATAAGACCTTTGTGGAATTAGTCACCGAATTCAGGGTGAAACATGCGTGTACGCTATTGCGAACGACAAATAAGCCGATGATAGAAGTGTGCTTTGAGAGCGGTTTTGGCAATATTTCCCACTTCAATAAGCAGTTCAAAGCCTGGATGAATACCCCTCCGTTACAATACCGTAAAATGGTCAACGAATGGCATTAGGCCTCCTTTTTCTCCGGAAAAATAACGCTTAACAGGATGCTGATGGTCAAGATTCCAATGATAACGCCTAAAGAAGAAAGCGTTCCAAATCCCCACTCCTCTAATTGATGGTGCGCTAACATTTTCCCTCCCACAAAGCTCAATAAAACACCTAGGCCCATAGGTAAGAAGCGGAATAAGCCCATCAAACTGGACAGGAAGAAAAACAACGAGCGCAAGCCCATCACGGCAAAAACATTAGAAAAGAAGACGATATATGGGTCTTTCGAGATGGAGAAAATAGCTGGGATCGAATCCACCGCAAACAGAATGTCGGTGAATGCGATAACCACAACGATCACAAATAGCGGCGTCATATACAGCTTCCCTGTCTTCAAACGTACGAAGAAACGACCGATCACATTGCGTTTATAGACATTAAAATACTTCGATAATAGCTTCACCACCGGATGTTCACCCGGTTCAATGTGCTCCTCTTCGCCGGAGGAGAACAAAATCTTTACCCCTGTATACACTAAGAAGGCCCCAAAAACATAAATAATCCAGTCAAATTTCTGCAACAAGGCAGCGCCCAGAAAGATGAAGATCAAGCGTAAAATAATCGCACCTAAGATCCCCCAAACGAGAATTTTCTTGTAGTACCGCTTTTGGACCCCAAACGAATTGAAAATCAATATAAACACAAACACATTATCAGCGGACAGCGAATATTCCACTAGATAACCCGTGATAAATTCTAAGGAGAGGTTACTTTGAAAGATCGCTATGGCCTCATCGAAGGATCCGGTTCCTAAATCAATGTGCGAAGCATAAGCTTGCCGCACCGCTTTCAGGCTCGCCATATCCGTAATCCCATGTACCATGGCCCCATTATAGCCTAAGAAAATATAAAAGGCGATGGCTAATAATACCCACATTCCTGTCCAGAATCCCGCTTCTTTAAATGTTACTTCTGCCCCGGTGTCCTTCTTAAAAACACCCAGATCGATTAACATCACGGCCATGACACCCACGGAAAAAAGAAGAAAAAATAGCGATTCGCTCATAAATATTTAATTTTACACTTTGGCCGCACAAAGGTCGCAAAAATAGCTTAGAAAAAATATGTACGAAGGTAAAAAGGTCATCGTCGTTATGCCGGCATATAAGGCTGCGCTAACCCTGGAAAAGACATACCACGAAATCCCGCATGATTGGGTGGACGAGGTGATTTTAGTGGATGACCACAGCCCAGATAATACCGTAGAAGTAGCGAAAGCCGTAGGTATAAAACACGTGATTCGCCATGATAAAAACCTGGGTTATGGAGGAAATCAGAAGACCTGCTATACGAAGGCTTTGGAACTAGGTGGTGACATCGTCATCATGCTACATCCAGATTACCAATACACGCCCATGCTTTTAAAAGCGATGATTTCGATCATCGGGAATGGTTTGTATCCGGTCGTTTTCGCGTCCCGTATTTTAGGTAAAGGTGCCTTGAAAGGGGGCATGCCTATTTACAAATACATTGCGAATCGCTTATTGACTTTATTCCAAAATATCTTAATCGACCAAAAGCTTTCCGAATATCACACAGGCTATCGCGCCTTCTCAAAAGAAGCACTAGAAGCAGTGAAATTCACGAAATGCGATGATGACTTCATCTTTGACAACCAAATGGTCTTGCAGCTTTTCTGGAAGGGATTCGAAGTAGGCGAGGTGACTTGCCCTACAAAGTATTTTGATGAGGCTTCCTCGATCAACTTCAAGCGCAGCTCGATCTATGGATTGGGGGTACTTTGGTATTCTGTCCGCTACCGCCTCGCGAAGTGGGGATGGAAATGGGATTTAATGAACTAATAAAAAAGCCTCAGACTTTCGACAGATCTGAGGCTTTTTTTATGCAACGAAAACGCTTTTAGAAGCGGATACTCGCCCCTAGCAAGAAATTAAACCCGGCTTGCGGATAGTAAAAATTCTCCGTAGTAGTTACTCCAGCATAACGATACGAATAGGTATATCCATTCGACGAATACAGCTCGTTCAACACGTTATTTAATAATAAGGTGAAAGCTGGCCCCTTCTTAAAGGCATACTTCAACCGAATATCTTGCGTAGCATAAGCCTTAATGGAGCGCGCCTCGTTTGAGGTATTGTCCAAATATTGTTTCCCTACATACTTACTCAATAAACTCGCTTCGAAAGAACCCACCGCATAGGTCAAGGTATTCCCCGCAATGACAGCTGGCGAATAGGCGATATCTGTGTTACCATGATTGATCACAACTTGATCATAGGTATCGTAATCCGTCATTTGTTCCTTGAAATTTTGAATACGGTTTTGGCTTAGCGTCACATTTCCATTCCAAAGAAGGTGCTTCGAAATCTGGTAATTTAAGGATGCCTCCACGCCTAGGCGATAACTCGATGCCGCATTCGTGCGAATCGCCTCACCTACCGCATTCACGGCACCTGTCAAAACTAATTGATCTTGGTAATCCATGAAATACCCATTCAACTGAAAACCGTATTTCGCCCCGTTGCGTTGATAACCTACCTCATAATCCTGAAGGTATTCTGACTTAGGTGCCGTAGTAGGGTTATCGATAAAATCCTGGCGACTCGGTTCTTTAGCTCCAGCAGAAACGGATGCAAAGATTTTAGATTGGTCCGAAATCTGATGCGTTAAACCAAATTTAGGATTAAAGAAGGAATAGCTTTTGTCATTCGCTAACACTAAAAATTTATCCGCCGTACCCTGCATTACGTGCCCCACCGTTCTGTACTGTACATCTACGTAGCCATTCCAGTGATCAGATAAGACAATGTTCGCTTTCGCATACAAGGTCAAATCCGTTTTTTGCGAGCGACTTCTATACCATTCGATTCCTGGTAGCGGATCTACTAAAACCCCGAAATGACGACCAATGTAGCGATTCCATGCCCCACCAAAAGTGAACTTAAATTTCTGTGAACCCGAGTAATTCAACGCAAAAGTAGAGCCATAAAAATCGTTGTCTAACCATTTACGGCGGATAACATCTGCCGCCACGATGGACGTCACACTATAATTAGCCATCGCCGCATCCGGCTTAAATTCTTCATAATACCCGCGACCATAGGTGTAGTGGGCATTTAAATCGAGGTTCCATGCCTCCGCTAATCGGTGATTCGTAATCAACTGCACGTGATCTTGCGTGTAATTATCCGTTTGATTCGCGTAGGTATAGTAATTATAGGTACGTCCACTTTTCACTAAATTATCCGCCTCCGCTGAGGTCAAATAATTGCGATCGATGTAATCCTGCATGGCGGACGTAGAACCAGTGATTCTACTTTCCGGTGTTCCATACCAAGATTGGTACGTCTTTTCTTTCCCCACGAAGTAGTTCAAACGCACAAAGCTTTTAGCTCCAAAATAACCAGCTGATAAATAAGCCGATTGCAGATTCGATGAAGCACGATCGATATATCCATTCGATACGATGCGTGAAAGTCGACCATCCACGGTAAACTTTCCGCCTAGTAATCCTGAACCAGCTTTAATGGTTGTTTTTAGCGTTCCAAAAGATCCACCAGAAGCATTCACTTCTCCATAGGCCTTTGGCTCATAGCTGTTTGTCTGCATATTTACAGATCCACCAAAAGCACCCGCCCCATTTGTGGACGTTCCCACACCACGTTGGATTTGGACTGAATTTACGGAACTCGCAAAGTCCGGCATATTCACCCAATACGTTCCCTGAGATTCTGAATCATTCACTGGAATCCCATTAATCGTCACATTCACACGCGTCGCATCGGAACCACGGATTCGAATTCCCGTATAACCTACTCCCGCTCCGGCATCAGATGTCGTCACGATGGAAGGGGTGAAATTCAATAACTGAGGCATGTCTTGGCCCAGATTACTTTTACCCAGATCAGCGGCCGACACATTGGAATAAGCCATGGCTGAATTTTCATCCGCTCGCGTGGCCTTTACTACGACCTCGTCTTGTAAGAAATTGGATTTTTTCAGCGCGATTTGGGCTGCCTGCTTCGCAGAAACTTCTACCGGCTCGTAACCCACGAAACGAACTACAAGCACATCAGTAGCCGATACGGCTAGGCTGAAGTGTCCTTTCGCATCCGTGACATTACCTTTTGGACTTCCTTTCACGGAAACGGAGGCGCCCCATAAAGGAGCTTTGGTTTCCTGATCGAAAACAAGACCTTGGATTTTTTGCGCAAAAAGACTTTGCACACATAAGATAAGCGTAATAATAAGCGTTGTTGCCTTTTTCATTTTAATTGATTTTAGCAACAGGTAAAGGAGCCAAATCCTGTTATGATTTAACTATGTAACCCTTACATTGATGATTTTTTTGAGTTTTCAGCGCTAAAAACTCGACAAAATCCCTTCGACGGCACTACCCGCATC
>Ga0228702_1000020_pt1 | contig 254308 bp, 252 predicted proteins | sample McNCre217_Aug_MG_2_FD_178018 | JGI IMG/M metagenome (GOLD analysis project Ga0228702, IMG submission 178018) | Freshwater microbial communities from McNutts Creek, Athens, Georgia, United States - 20-17_Aug_MG | ecosystem: Environmental > Aquatic > Freshwater > Creek | place: USA: Georgia... | reverse complement strand
AAGAAATAAAAACAGGTCCAAAAATCATGTTGCTATTATTTAGGTTGACTAGCTCATTAGATGAGCTAGTATTGGTCTATAGTTCATATATCCCAACTTAAAAGGCAAAACATGAGCCAATTGGAACGTTTACAAAAGATTAATGAAATGATTCATGAACGAGGTAGCGTTCAAATCAGTGACTTTCTTGATGAACTAGAAATATCCCTAGCTACATTTAAACGTGACCTAACTTTTTTAAGAGATAGACTTAATGCCCCAATTACCTACGACCGAGAAACTAACGGTTACCGATTTGATAAACCCAATCTAGGCAAGAAATTTGAATTGCCAGGCCTTTGGTTTACTGAGGCTGAAGCTACCGCTTTAGTAACAATGCAGCATCTGCTGTCCTCGTTAGGTCAAGGTGGGTTGATTGGGCCTCATATCGCCCCTTTGATGGCAAAGATTGATACGATTCTTGGTAACGGCAAGACCTCATCCAATGAACTACGCAAGCGCATCAAACTCATTAGCATGGGAGCTCGTACTAACAACAATGACTCATTTGCCGCAATTGGTAATGCCCTACTTAAGCGGGAATGTTTAAAAATCAAATACCATGCAAAAGGTAGCAATGAGATTACCGAGCGAGAGATTTCTCCTCAACGACTAATTCACTATCGAGACAACTGGTATTTAGATGCTTTTTGCCATAATAAAAATGACTTACGCAGTTTTGCACTAGATGGAATTCAAGAAGTAAGTACTCTAGGCAAACAGGCCAAAGAGATTACGGAACACGAACTTAATGAAAATTTTGCTGAGAGTTATGGCATCTTTTCAGGCAAAGCTACCAAAACTGCCAAATTAAGATTCACTCCAGAACGAGCACGCTGGGTCTCTACAGAAACCTGGCATCCCAAGCAAAAAAGCAGCTTTGATGAAAATGGCTATTACCTGCTTGAATTTGAATATCACCAAGATCCGGAATTAATTATGGATATTCTTAAATATGGTGGTGATGTAGAAGTCATTCACCCAGCAAGCCTGAAAGAAAAAGTAAAAAATCAGCTCACTAAAGCTTTAGAACAATATTAGCAATCTTTAATCTTCGCTGGTCTCTAAACCAGTTAATGTTTTTACATAATCAAAAGCATCAAAAGGAATATCTGAATCACCTAGTATCCAAGGCACGTCTCCAAATGATCTAAATTGGCTATAAATTTCTTTAGGTGATACCCCAGATCTAATTTTTGGCTCAATAAACCGGCGTATTACTGTTTCAGCACAGGCGATTGCTTCATCAGCGTCATCAAAGTAGCCATGAGTTAGATATGTTCGCTCATCTGGAGCATCATATGCATCATAAGACTCCACTTTATAACGCTTCGTCGCGGTCACTCCAACCGACTCCCCTGCTCTAATAAAGCATCAAATATCTTTTCCATAGCAGCGTTGCTCCCACGAACCCCTTGAACCACCCTTGCAGCCCAGGCAAAGTATTCACGCTTTCTATCAGAGCTCCAATCCTTAGGTGGAGAAGCCAAGATATCTCTTAAATTTGAAATCTTATCGGCCAGCTTTACCAACTTAGCTTCATGAGAAATATGTGGAGCATGTTCAACTTGAAGTTGCTTACGTAGTGCCTTATCTTTGATACTTTTATCATCAGTTACATCTAAAACAATTGATGCAATCTTTTCCCCAAACTCTTTGACAAGCTCTTCTTTTGTAGTTTCTGTATCTTCAATGGTGTCATGCAATATCGCTGCACATAAAACATTTTCATCAGCAATACCTGCCTCATTGGCGAGAACGTTAGCTAGTGCAATTGGGTGATTAATGTAAGGTGATGCATTTTCGTCTTTGCGACGTTGATCTTTGTGCTTGTGAGCAGCAAACGCTACGGCCTTGATAAATAGTCCACTCATATCAACCTTTCTTATCTGTCGAGTCCATATTAAAGGGTTTCAGGCTCAAATAGTGAGCCATCAAATAAATGTAGCCATTTAACATAATAGCGGTCTAAATATGTCATGCTGGTATAGAACAATTTAAAAAGGATGCCGTATGAGTAATCAAAATAAATCTAAAAAAACTATTCAACCCTCAGAAATGACTCTTCAAGAAATTGCAGAAACCATGAATGTAACTCGGGAACGAGTACGTCAAATTGAAGCAAAAGCTATACGTAAATTGAGACAAAAAATGAATAGAACCGGTCGAGGATTGATAGAGATATTTTTATAAAAATAGATAAATAATAGATTTAGAGTTTAATATTAGTTATTAAAATTAATAACATTAATACCTTAAAAAAAACCAATAAAAAATGAGCCAAAATTTATACGAAGTTATAACCGAAATGCGGTTGAAGTTGCTTGATTTAACTGCACGAAATAGACTCATTAACTTCAAACATACCACTGGGAAATCACTACCATTTGTAAAAGGCAATGAATCTCAGTTATATCAAAAATTGGTTGAATCAAGCACCAAAAACCAAGTTTCAATACTTGGATTACCTGAACCCACTACGGATAAGTGGATTGAAAAAAATGGGCGTTTAACAAAACCCGATCCCAAAGAATGGGCAATCATAAAAAAAATACCCACAACTTATGAGATAAAAAATTCTGATGAATCTAACGAATCTGATCTTCAGACATTGATGTATCCAGAGGACTTAGCGAAACATTGTAGAAAATTAGAGAGAGAATCAGTATTAGCCATTGAAGAAACTGGCGCCAATATGCTCTTTTTAATACTGGGATTTCTAGAATATCCTGACCAAAGAGATAGTGATAAGTTTTTTCTCGCCCCACTACTCTGTATTCCAGTATCACTAGTTAAAAAAGACTCGAGCGGCATTCAGCAGTTTTCGATTAAATATACTGGCGATGACATCAATGAAAATATATCGCTTAGAGAAAAACTCTATAACGACTATGGCATATCAATGCCCGAACTTGATGATGAAAATATTGATGTAGATGAATATTTCACAGCTATTGAAAAAGTAATAATAAATCTTCCTGGATTCTCCATAAGAAGAAGAGTCACACTTGGGTTGTTAAATTTTTCAATGTTGGAAAAAGATGCCAATCCAGATAACTGGCCGACTGCAGAAGATGGAACTAATAGCTTAATAGATCATGAAATCATAAAAGAAGTATTCGAGGGCAATCAAAATGAATCAGATAGCGGCTTAAATTTTTCTGAAGATCACCCAGTTGAAGATAGTCCTGGCGCAGAAATACCGCTTATATATGATGCAGACAGCTCACAACATAGTGCACTCATCGATGCTTTATCACTAAAGAAAAATTTAGTGATTGAAGGGCCTCCTGGAACAGGAAAATCACAAACCATTACAAATCTCATAGCCGCTGCTATAGCAGAAGGTAAGAGTGTTCTATTTGTAGCTGAAAAATTAGCTGCATTAGAAGTAGTAAAAACTAGATTGACAATGGCTGGATTAGATCCCTATGTACTAGAGCTCCATAGCAATAAAACTAACAAAAAGAGAGTTCTTGAGGAAATTGATAAAAGAATAAACTTTCACCCAAACAATCCAGCTGACCTTCCCCAACTAACTAGACAACTAAAACAACATAGAGATGACCTAAAGTCTTATACGGATATTATCAACTCTATCTCTCATAACAATTTTGGTCTAACGCTTCATAAAATAATGTGGCGCTCTGAACTGCATAGAGCCAAGTTAAATGCTAATACCGCGGCTCTTAATAACCTTGTTATAGACGATGCAACACAAATTTCTAGCCTTGAACTAACTAGAAGACTAGATTGCTTAAACCACCTAAGCTCACAATTCAAAATAATTTATGGATTTGATGAGCAATCAATTTTTTGGGGATTTTACCCAAATCAAATTACCCCAACCGATGAATCTCAGATATTAAAACTACTAGTAGAGTCTCAGGAATGGTCTGAAAAACTAGTTGCTACTGTCAATAATCTATCAGAAAAAATTGGCGGGAACTTAATTGGACTAAATTTAAATTTTGTAACTAATCAAAAATTCATACTTGAAAAAATAATCGAGCTTGAAGAAAAAAATCTTCCACTGGATTTGATCCCATCCTTATTTAAAGAGGACGAATCAGGAGAAATTTCTAAAAAAATATTACTTTCTCTTGAAGACAGCATTAAAAGATATAGAGAATTAGAAATAATTGTAAAAAATTCTTTGATTGATGAATTAGATCTATCCAGAAGCAGGTTAACAGAACTAAGGGCTATAGAGAGAAGTGCTCTAGGATATGGAGTCACACTCGGATCACCAGAAGATATTAAAAATTTAATTGATGAAATTCAAAATTCTATAAATCGAATTGACCATGGGCTCAACCACGTATCAGATTTTTGTAACAGTAATTCAATTGAGTTTGAAGGACGTAGAGCAGAGCTAGAAAGTCTAATTGAATTTAATTCTCAGGTTATAGCAATTCCTGATGAATATATCGAACTTCAAAGTGAATCCATCCAAAAGAATACGGCTTTAGAAGGATTGGAATCACTCTCACAATTACAAGAATCATGGACATCAGTCGAAATAAAAATAAACACTGAATTATATTTAGATGCATTACCTAGCTCAGAGAATTTAAAAGAAGCTATTTTGACTCTAAGATCTGGGGATACATGGTATAGAGTATTCCAAAGTGAATGGCGTAAAGCAATTTCACTACATAAATCACTTCAAAAAATCAAAAAAAGAATTAAATCTAGTCAGAGACTAAGTGACTTAGAAAACATTCTTAATCTTCAGGATCAAAAATCAAAATGGGAAAACCACCCAGCCTGGGATGATTACTTAAATCGAGGAAAACCAACAGATCCTATAGATTTAAAAGGATATATCTCTATTGCAAAATGGAATAGATCATGTAGAAACGCCTCAAAATTGATTAATTTTGATTTATTTGAATCCAAGATCAGAACACCCCAAGAAATCAAAGCACTAAAGCGTGCTGCTATTAATTTAAAAGATGAGTTAACTCACATTCTTGGTGGACTAGATGTAATACAGTCCAAATTTACTCGATTAAATGAATTTATTGGTTCTAACTCAGTCAATAAGGTGCGCGTGATTGCAGATACTTTATTAAAAGATATTAGCAGTCATATCGATTGGATAAATGAAAAAGTAAACCCAAATGCACCTTTCGTAGAAGTTGTAAAAGGCTTAGCTGGAGCACTTGAACGGTTTGAGATTGCTCAATCCACAAATAAAAATGAAGCTGCCAAGAAATTACTGGGCAATTTATTTAAAGGTATAGAAACAGATACAGATTCAGCAATTGATGTATTAAATTTTGGCAAAAGCATTGATTCGTTAGACTTAATGCCTCAAATTAAGTTTTATCTCAGATCTAATAATCCAGTTAAGGCCTCAGTAGAAATTAATCAACTTCTCAAAGAAATTGAAAAAGGTTTGTTGGCCTGGGAAGCATTCATTGACAATCTAAAGCTATTCGGGGAATTTAATGGTTTAGAGTGGTTAAATATTGATGAACCGTTCGATTTACAAGAGTTTTCCGTAAATCTCATTTATAAAATTAAAATCTCAACCCAAAATATTGACCAACTTCTACCTTGGGCTCTTTATATTGCAAGAAGAAAAGAAGCAAGCCAAATAAATTTATCAAACTTCTTAAAGTTATTAGAGCAAGGAAAAATACATGCTGATGATTTAGTAGATAGCTATGCTTACGCAGTATACGGAAACATAATTCAAGAAGCATTTAAAAATATCCCTGATTTAGGAAAATTTTCAGGGCTCAAACACAATCAAATAAGAGATGAATTTAAACGTTTAGATAGAGAAATAATAAAATTACGCGGTCAATCAATTGCTTATAGCTGTAATGCTAGGGCAATGCCTCCTGGTGGTAGAAATGGTGCGAAAGTAGACGATAAAACTGAAATGGTTTTATTGAACTATCTCATTCCACAACAACGCCCCAGAATGCCAGTAAGAAAAATGCTGGCTAAAGCAGGTACAGCAATCAGAACATTAAAGCCCTGCTTCATGATGGGGCCACAGGCTGTTGCACAGTTCCTAACGCCTGGGTCTATAAAATTTGACATGGTTATCATGGACGAAGCATCCCAGCTAAAGCCTGAAGAGGCGATTGGATCAATAGCACGATGCAAACAACTGATAGTTGTAGGTGACCCTAAACAATTACCCCCTACTTCTTTTTTCTCCAGAATGGCTAACGCCTCTAATGATGGTGGTGGATTCGCTGCAACAGATGCTGAAAGTATTCTTGAAGTTTGCTCATCTCATTTCCAACCAATCAGATCACTTCGTTGGCACTATAGATCTCAGCATCACTCATTAATTGCATTCTCAAATCAAAATTTTTACAAAAATAATTTGATTATTTTCCCATCACCCCATGGCCTAAGCAATCAACTTGGGATTAAAGCAACATACCTGCCCGATGCTGTTTATGAAAATCAAATAAACCTTAGAGAAGCCAAAAGAGTAGTTGATGCAGTTGTCACTCATATTTCAACAAGACCAAGTGATTCACTTGGAATCGTTACTCTTAATTTAAAACAAAGAGATTTGATAGCTGAATTACTAGATGAAAGATTAAGTTCCATTCGTAGTGCAGAGGAATATAGAGAATATTGGGCAGAGCAAAATCAACCATTATTCATAAAAAACTTAGAAAACGTTCAAGGTGACGAGAGAGATGCCATCATAATCTCCACTACTTTTGGCAAACCACCTGGCGCTAACGTAGTGAGGCAAAATTTTGGCCCGATAAGTAGGCAAGGAGGATGGCGCCGACTCAACGTTTTATTTACAAGAGCAAAAAAATCAATCGCACTTTATACATCTTTAAAACCTGAAGATATAGTTATTGACAGCACAACTCCAGAAGGAACAAAAGCACTCAGGAACTACCTCGAATATGCTCGTACAGGCGTATTAAATATTGCTGAAGATACGAACCTAGATCCTGATAGTGATTTCGAGATATCTGTAATGGATATGCTTAATAGACGTGGCTTTGAAGTCACCCCTCAATTAGGTGTAGCCGGTTTTAGAATTGATATCGCAGTTAAGAATCCTGACTCTCAGGGTTCTTATCTGGCAGCTATTGAGTGTGACGGAGCGTCATACCACTCTGCCCTTTCTGTCCGTGATAGAGATCGAATCCGCCAGGAAATATTAGAGTCTCTGGGCTGGAAAGGGAAAATTTGGCGGATTTGGTCTACTGATTGGTTTAGATCTCCAAAACAAGAAGCAGATAAATTAATTAGTTTCTTAGAAGACCTACGTAAAAATTGGAAGTCCGAACATATTTCCACTGACTCATGGATTGAAGAGAGACACTCCGACGATAACAATCACTCAAATGATCAAGAAACGATAAAAGAATTATCAGAAGATTCTTCTGAGTATGATTTTGATGAGGTTAATGAAATAAAGTCTGCTCTCATAGATGATGAAGATGATCTTGAAGTTGAGGTTGGTGATATTGTTAGGTATATAGATACCTCTAGACCCAATGAAATTCTCACCATCCAGATTACAGCTAAAACTGATGACAGGGATAATGGGCTAGTTTCAGAAAATAAACCTTTAGCTCAATGCCTACTAGGAGCAGTTAAAGATGATGAAGTGACACTTCACCTACCTAGCCACGAACCAAGAATATTCAAAATAATAGAAATAAAAAGGGTTTAGTCCTAGGATAACTACGGTTATGTTAATAACCGTAGTTATGCGAACCGATCAGTTTTTAGCTATTTACTGCCCTTAACTTAAACTAATACGCTAAAGGCAACTCATCCCAATTTGATGTATATCGTTTAGACCGATTACCTGATCGCATTTGCCATTTTTGCTTAGTCCCTGCCCTAGCTGTTCTAACAGTATTCATACCAAATCTTTGATTGATCTTATCTAAAGCACCCATTAACTGAGTAGATTTACCCTTGACTTCCATATCTTCAAATAATGATGCTTGCTCTGTAGGTTTATCTGAGATTAAGACGAGCATCACCCCTGCCTTCTTATAGCGGTAGCCTTTCTTGTAGATCTTTTTTAATCCCCCCATAGCTGCATCTGTTAATAGCAGAGTGTTATCCGTAGCATCACCTAAAGGCACTAAGATACTTTGACTATATTGAGACTCATTCAGCTTATGAGGATTAGTTTGTATATAAACCTGTATCGCCCCTGTAATCGAGTTTTGTGCTCTTAGCTTCTCTGCTGCTCGAGCCACATGAGTAGCCACTGATTCAGCCAATTCTTCTAAGCTTGTGACTAACTTACCAAAACTACGAGAAGCAATGATCTGTTGTTTAGGTGGATCAATCTCTTCTAGCTTTAGACAAGATACCCCACGTAGTTCATAGCAAATACGCTCCATCACCACACCAAACTGCAAACGGATGTATTGCGGTGATGCTTGGCTTAAATCTAATACAGTTTGTATATTGAGTTGGTACAGCTTCTTAGCAATTTTTCTACCAATCCCCCACACCTCACCGACATCGATTTCACTCATCCATCGATAAAGGCTTTCTCTAGACATCATGGAGATATCGCAGACACCACCCAAGTGAGGATTCTTCTTGGCAATATGGTTAGCGAATTTGGCCAGAGTTTTGGTTGAACCAATACCTACACAAACAGGCAATCCTAGCCAGTCTTTCATACGTTCTTTAATTTGGCGTCCCATGGCATCTGTACCGCCATATAAGTGAGCGACAGACTCAATCCTTAGAAAACTTTCATCAATACTGTAAACCTCTAGATTGGGTGTGAAATCTCTTAATACAGTCACTGCCCTGTTACTAATATCCCCATATAAGGCGTAATTCGATGAGAGGGCTTGAATCCCGTGTTGCCTAGCCAGATCCCGCATCTTGAACCATGGGGTTCCCATCTTCACACCTAAGTCTTTCACTTCAGAACTACGAGCTACCGCACAGCCATCATTGTTAGAAAGTACCACCATCGGTACATGTTCTAGCTTAGGTTGAAACAACCTCTCACAAGACACATAGAAGTTATTAACGTCGACTAGAGCAAATAATGGGTTCATCGATCACTCTTCGATGTGTACTTACGAACTACACCAATGACTACTCCCCATATTTGCAATTCATGGCCTTCTGTAAATGTAATGGGTTGATAGTCCGGGTTCTCTGGACGTAGTTCAATACGTCCGCGATATTTGTATAAACGCTTAATGGTGTATTCACCATCCACAACCGCTACAACGATGTCGTTATGTTTCGCTTTTAAGGCTTTATCAACGACCACCTTATCGCCATCGTGGATGCCAGCCACAATCATTGATTCACCTCTCACAGTAAACATGAAAGTGGCTGGCTTATTCTGTACAAGATAGTTATTAAGATCTAAACCATCTTCTACGTAATCCCCTGCGGGACTGGGGAATCCTGCGGAAATTCTGTGGGATAGCAGCTTTAGCTCATAACTAGCCAAATCCCTTGCCAAAGCTTGTGGCTCTTGGTTTAAGGAAATTGGATGGCTATAGGTTGATATCAGATCGTTCATATATACTGTATAAATATACAGTATATATGAACGTCTTAGCAATTATTAAAAGATAAAAATGTGGGTCTTCGAGTGCGCCCTCTGGAATTCGGGACTTTTAACATAATCGCTAGTTATGCGAACCAAGACTCCAAAACATCCCTAACTATCGAATACCGGTAAATTTCTCAGTGTTTCCAGAGCCTTCATCTGCTCCGGAGCAATATGAAGCTTTGATTGCCGAATTCGATTGGAAAAAACCACCCTCCTAATTTCCTCATCAGTAACCCCATGTCTGCAAGCAGCAATATTTCCAGATTGTTCCTCGATAACTCTTGGTAGGTCTAAAAGCGAGACATTTTCATGGTGAAACCCAAATCCTAGAAGACATATCTTTTCCGCCTCATTTAAAGCTGAAATGGCTGAATTCACAGCATCAGATTGACCAGCTGAAACCTCGTAAATCGTATTGATAGATTTAAATGAACTCTCCCACTGATTTAAATCTCCAAACCTAGAAGGCTCAAATTCGCCCAAACTACCATATACATGATGTATTGGAATAGCGCTGACCATATTCAAGACATCTTGATCACTCGCAATATTGAAGGAATTCTTTAAAGAATTGAAAAGCTTAAACTCTAATAAACGATCATAGTTAAACGTAATAAAAGAGATATGGTTATCACGAAAAAAATGCTCTACCTTGCCAATACCATCAGCCATTTTTTCAAAAAGATATTCAAACCAATCATATTGGGTATTTTTTTCATGAGTTTTAGCTGTTAAAAAATTAGCTTCGGACTGCAATAAGGTTTGAGCAACCCCTACCTTACCAAGAACATCATATCCACCCATGTGTTGATTAGCATTTAAAAATGTATCAATTGATGCCTGACCAGCTTGACTAAGAGAATCTATAAATCTGGCTATATTTTGCTGTTGCACATACTGACTATTTACACCACTTCTTTGAGGCAATGCCCTTAAATTCAAATCAGAATGATTTTGCGCTACTCTCAGTTGTGCCACTACATTCCTAATGAGTTCCTTACCACTAGGAAAACCATACGGGATATGAGCGCCAGCTCCCAAGATAAATACGGTTTTTTTAGAAATCATGAATTTATCTAATATTTACGATTAGGCTTCCATCCAATCTTCACCTAAAGCCTGAACCTGCTGTAACACCAGCTCAACAGCGCTATCCTGTTGATCAGGCGGGTACTTATATTTTCGTAAAATACGCTTCACCATCAACCGCAAGCTAGCTCGAACACTCTCACGCTCAGACCAGTCAACTTTCAGGTTTGCACGAAGATTTTCTGTTAATTCATGTGCAATCTTCTTCAATATCTCGTCATTGAGTTCACGCACTGCAGATTCATTGTTGGCTAGTGCGTCATAAAACTTCACTTCGTCATCGCTCAAGCCAAGCTGTTCACCACGACCAGATGCTTCACGGAACTTCTTAGCCATTTCAATCAACTCTTCCATGACCTGTGCAGTTTCGATCGCACGATTTTGGTAACGTTGAATAACGTTAGTCAGCAGATCACTAAATTTCTTCTCCTGAACCACGTTGGACTTAAATCTACTTTTGATTTCACCTTGCAATAAACGCTCAAGAAGTTCCACAGCCAGATTACGTTCTGGCAAATTTTTAACTTGCATGAGAAATTCGTCATCTAACAGGCCAATATTGGGCTTATCCAGGCCTACAGCATCGAAAATATCCACAACGCTGTCAGATACAACAGCAGAGCTAATAATTTGACGTATGGCTAAATCTCGCTGCTCATCAGTTTTGCGTTGTGCCGTGATGTCACGTTTAGTCAACAGAACTTTGACGCCTTGCATGAAAGCCACTTCTTCACGAACTTCTTTTGCTTCATCCAAAGTGCAGCACAAAGTAAAAGCCTTGCTTAATGCAACAGCTGTGTCAGCAAATCGCTTTTTACCATCCTTCAAACCAAGTACGTGGTTAGCAGCACCAGCTAAAGCTTTATGCCCAGCTGACATAAAGTTACTGTAATCAAAGCCGTGCAGCATTCCACGAAGTACATCCAGTTTTTCGGCCAAAACGCTATAGGCTTCATGGGCATCTACGGTTGTACGACCACGCCCACTACTATTCGTATATTCTTTCATCGCGGCTTTGAGCTCGTTGCCGATACCGATGTAGTCCACAACCAAGCCGCCTTGTTTGTCCTTAAACACACGATTGACCCGTGCAATTGCTTGCATCAGGTTATGCCCTTTCATTGGCTTATCTACATACAGTGTATGTACACAAGGAGCATCAAAACCAGTCAGCCACATATCGCGAATGATGACTAGCTTCAATTCATCGCTTGGGTCTTTAAATCGTTTCTCAAGACGCTTTTTAGTTTTGCCATCATATATGTGGGGACGCAGCAAAGCCTTGTCGCTTGCTGAGCCAGTCATCACGATCTTGATTGCACCTTTTTCAGGATTTTCATTGTGCCAATCAGGGCGCAGTTTGATGATTTCGTTATACAAGTGAACGCAAATGTCACGGCTCATTGCCACAACCATTGCTTTACCTTCCATCGCCTGGTTGCGCTCTTCAAAGTGTGTAACCAAGTCAGCCGCCACTTGTGCAACACGAGGCTCAGCACCAACCACACGCTCTAATGCTGCCCAACGGCTTTTGAGTTTTGCCTGGGCACTGTCTTCTTCATCCTCGGCAAGCTCATCTACTTCAGCATCGATGGTAGGCATTTGCTGTTCGTTGAGTTTTAACTTGGCAAGCCTAGATTCGTAATAAATAGCAACAGTAGCACCATCTTCCTTAGCTTGCTGCATGTCGTAAATGTGGATGTACTCACCAAACACAGCTCTTGTGTCACGGTCTTCGCTGCTTACGGGAGTGCCAGTAAACGCGACAAATGTTGCATTTGGCAAAGCATCACGCAAGTGTTGTGCATAACCGGATTGATAACGCTCTTCCCCAGCCCTGCCCTTTAGTTTGGCATCAAAACCGTATTGGGTGCGGTGTGCTTCGTCTGCGATAACCACAATATTGCTACGGTCGGATAGGACAGGAAACGTATCTTCGTCCTCGCCCAGCATAAATTTTTGAATAGTTGCAAACACAATGCCGCCCGATGGACGATTGGCAAGTTTTGCACGCAAATCTTGACGGGTGCTAACTTGAACGGGCTGTTCACGTAGCAAGTCTTGGCTCAAACTGAACACGCCAAACAACTGCCCATCTAAGTCGTTACGGTCTGTGATGACAACAACAGTTGGGTTTTCCATTGCAGCTGATTGCATTACTCTTGCTGCGAAGCAAGTCATTGTGATGCTCTTACCACTGCCCTGCGTGTGCCAAACAACGCCACCTTTATGCGATCCGTCAGGACGCGATGCTTGAACAACCTGCTCGATTGCCGCACGTACAGCGTGAAACTGGTGATAGCCCGCGATTTTCTTGACTAGCTTGCCATCGTCCTCAAACAAGACAAAATAACGTAGGTAGTCAAGCAAGTACTCGGGAGCGAGTACACCACGCACCAAAGTTTCAAGCTCTTGGAACTGCCCAAGCGGGTCGATAGTCTTGCCATCAATCGTGCGCCAAGCCATAAAGCGTTCAGCGTCAGCAGACAGTGAACCAAGCAATGCCTCTGTGCCATCCGAAATGACTAACACCTCGTTGTATTGAAACACATCAGGTATTTGCTCTTTGTACGTTTGAATTTGGTCGAACGCCTTCCAAATGTCAGCGTTCTCGTCAGATGGGTTTTTTAACTCTAGCAATACAAGTGGCAAGCCGTTCACGAACAAAATAATGTCAGGTCTACGTGTATGACGTGCGCCCTTAATCGTGAACTGGTTTACGGCAACCCAATCGTTTTTAGCTGGCGTTTCCCAATCAACCAAGCGCACGAAGTCGCCACGTGTCTCGCCATCTTTTTGGTACTGCACGGGCACGCCATTAACGAGCAGCTTGTGAAAGTGCCTGTTAGCACTGAGCAGTGATGGGATGCTAAGATCTTGAACTTGCCGCATAGCATCTTCACGTGCGCTCGCTGGAATACTTGGATTTAAACGGTTGATTGCCTCACGCAAACGAAATGGTAGCAGCGTGTTTTTATAGTCAGCTCTTTCAGGTGCTGTGCCATCAACGGCAATGTCATAGCCATTCAGCAGCATGTAACCAACGTCACTCAGCCAGCTTAATGCTTCTTGTTCTAGTTGGTCTTCAGTCATTTAGGCTATCACCTTTTCAAGCTCTTCTTCAGCATCAGCAATACGCAACTGCCCAGAGATTAGGCGCGGCAGCAATGTGTCACGAATAGACTGTAGCTGCTCAGCAAGCAATAAATTATGGGCAGCTGATTCCGTCAACATTTCAATCTGCTGCCATAAAAATCGCTGCACATCAAGTGGTGGTTCAATAAATTTCAAAAACCCTAAAGCCTCAGAGGAAATAGATTGGCCTTCACGAGAACTTGCAGAAACAGCGTTAAAAAAATAATGTGAACGAGTACGTATTAACCTACCCATCAGAGCAGGTAGCATAGAACTCGAATCTACCTGATACACCTTATAGGCAGAACTAACACTGCCAATAGCATCATTCATTTGCCCAAAATTTAATATTTGTCTGCTCAAACCAAAAACAATATCACCACGCGTTATTAGCTTATTTTTGCTCGATGAATTAGCGAGTTGCTTTAAATAAAGTTTATCTCTAGGAACGAGTCCATTATTGGTTGATGAATATTCAGGTACATTCAAGTCACCAACCCTTTGATTCTTAGGCTTTAAGACTTCTGACATAGATTTGACTATCCAACCTTTCGGCATCAACCCTAACTCTCCATCTTCAAACGTATCTGGAAAAAGTCTAGCAGTAGTTTCATCCATTCCTTCGGGAAACTTACCTTCAGACTTGGCACGCACAGGGTCAAAGTCCACAAACCAAGACTTGAACAATGTTTGAGCAATAATCTCTAGTGTTGAATTGGTTTCGCGAAGAAGTGTAATGCGTTCGTCAAGCGCATCTAAAAATTCTGTAATTTTATTTCGAGTTTGCAAAGGCGGACAAAGAAAATAGAAGTCCTCTATCGCATCCTTTGTAATCATACGTACAGTAGTTCCTTTAGAACACTTAATAATTCTGCGTTGATATTCTTTCCCGCGAAGTAGCCAGTATAAAAATCTATTTTCCACATCAGAAGTATTTGTAACCTTGTAAAGATTTGTTCCCACCACTATGTCCTCACTGGGCAAATCTTTTGGCACAAGGGCTGCGCAGCCGAGAATCGGCGAGTTATCCGATTGCTGACGTGTTGCTATAACCATATCACCAGCCGTAACTCGATGAGCAGAAGGTAATTCACCGCTGTATCGTCTTATTCCGTCTTTTAAAAAACGTTCGGAATGTGAGACGACTCCCATACCTAGAAGTACTGGACCACTTGAACCAAGGCACTCGCCTTTATAGGAAAAACCTCCCTTCAGGCTAATCAAATCACCCAGGCGAACAAGCTGCCACTCAAAACTCATATCCGAGGCCTTTTAATTTCTTACGAATCAGCGCATCCAGTTCTGCACCCTTTGCCATCTCCTCACCTAATTTCTCAGTGAGCTTTTGCATCTTGTCCGCAAACGCTTCGCCATCATCCTCAACGTCTTCAGCACCTACATAGCGACCCGGAGTGAGTACGTGTCCATGTGTAGCAATTTCTTCCAAGCTGACACTGCGACAATAACCTGCAACGTCCTCATACTCGCCATCTTCACTACGCCAAGCTACAACAGTCTTCTCAATTTGTGCAATTACTTCATCATTAAATTCAGCTTGCACACGGCTAATCATTGACCCCAGCTTACGAGCATCAATAAATAGCACTTCGCCCTTCCGCTTTGTTTTTTGTTTAACCAAGAACCACAAGCAAGCTGGAATTTGGGTGTTGAAGAACAACTGGCTAGGCAATGCAATCATTATCTCAATAGTATCAGCCTCAACCATTGCCGCACGAATTGCCCCCTCGCTGTTTTGACTAGAACTCATTGAACCATTTGCCAACACAATGCCAGCACGGCCAGTTGGCTTAAGGTGATAAAGCATATGCTGCAACCATGCATAGTTAGCATTACCTTGTGGCGGCTCACCGTAAATCCAACGAGGGTCACCCATTAAGCTACCGTGCCACCAATCGCTGACGTTGAAAGGTGGGTTGGCAAGGATGTAATCAGCTCGAAGGTCTGCATGTTGGTTTTTAGTAAATGTATCAGCAGGTTCTCGACCAAGATTAAAGTCGATGCCGCGAATAGCCAAGTTCATTGCAGCCAGTCGCCACGTTGTTGGGTTAGCTTCCTGCCCATAAACAGCAACGTCGCCAATCTTGCCCCCGTGTGCCTCAATAAATTTTTCACTCTGCACGAACATACCACCCGAGCCACAGCAAGGGTCATACACCTTGCCCTCATGCGGAGACAGCACAGCTACCAATGTTTTAACAATTGATGCTGGTGTGTAGAACTGCCCCCCACGCTTCCCTTCGGCATTGGCGAACATACCAAGGAAATATTCGTAGACCTGCCCCAGCACATCACGCGCAGTACTGGAGTTATCACCAAAGCCAATAGTAGAAATCAAGTCAACCAGTTCACCCATCTTTCCATCAGGCAACTGCGCTCTTGCGTATCGCTTGTCAAGAATGCCTTTTAGTTTTGGGTTTTCACTTTCAATAACAGTCAAGGCTTCGTCTATGCGTTTACCAATGTCAGGAGCTTTGGCTGCGGCACGAATTGCTTCCCAGCGTGCAGACCCGGGAACCCAAAACACGTTAGCAGCTGTGTAGTAATCACGTTCTTCCAACTCGACCCCAATGTCAGCATCACTTACACCGCCAAAGTAATACTCGTCTTTTGGGTCACGCAAACGCAGAGTCAATTCTTGCTGCTTTGCCGCGAACGTGTCCGATATGTACTTCAAGAAAATCAAGCCAAGCACAAGATGCTTATACTCAGCAGCATCCATATTGGCTCTTAATTTGTCAGCTGTAGCCCAGAGTGTTTTTTTAATGTCGTCAAGCATATTTCTCTTTTTTGAAATTTAGAGAACATTTTAGACTTTTATAGTATTCAGTAGGGATTTATTAACTTCTCAAAAGCCAATCCTATTATTTAACTTTAACTCGAACTTTAAAGCTCTAGATTTGGTCCACTAGAGCCAGATTTACTATTTAGTTAAATCAATGACATGAAAAATTGTGGAAGAGTAAAGAAGGGTTATTAAGCTCTTCCGAAGGATAGGTCTCATCTCAAGTAACGGCAAAATCAATTACTATTAAATTTCATGAAATATATCGCCCAATAATTATGAATCCTATTTCAAATGAACAACTAGATAGTTTACCTACTGAAGAATTAATCATTCGTATGGATGAATTTATTAATGATTCATTTAATGAGCGAAATTCACACTTACCCCCCAATTTATTTAGACTACCAAATAAGCTAGTTAGCCAACTTATATGCACTCAGAGTGTCCAATCAAAATCTGATGAAATTAAAAGAAAAATTGCATATCTTTGCTTTTCCTATTTGATTCAATCTGATTTAGGCCTTGTTAACCTGGGCATGACAAATCTTGTGCTCTATAGTAATTTCAATGAATCAAAATGGCGATCACCACTATTCAGACTGAACCATGCTGCACTAACTCAATATCAAATAGTTGCCTCTAGAATGGCTTTTGAAGTCTTTATTGATCTATTACTTGTTTTAGAAACTGGTGAGCGCATTGATGCTAAAAAATCAAAACTAAAGACTTTCAAAAAATGGCTTTGCCAATCAAAAAATCCCTTTAACTATTTTGCCCATGTTTTGCTAATTGCCTATCACTTCGATAGAGAACAACGGACTCCTGAAGTTCATGGCACATCAAAATTCCCAAGAAAGTTACTTTGCCTGCAAACACCCTCTTCAGAACAGCAAAATAACCCTCTTCACCTAACAAATGCATTAACGAGCGCTTGGGATCCTCTTCTTGATATCCTCAACAGTAGAAAACCGACTCAAATGCAAATTCCACTCGATAACGACGGCTGGTTTACCGCTTTTATGAGTCAAGATGAATCAAAAATTGAGCAAGAACTAGAAAAGCTGTTTCAAGACATTTAGCACATATGACAATTCGATTAGAGAAAAAACAGGCTGCAATTTAACCATAAGAATTGTGGCTAATTGCGGGGGACTATCGAGCGCCTACATATATCAAGAGTACTGTCTCAACCCTTTGGAGGATGCGGGTCATTGCCGTAACTATTTCTACGCACAATTTTCCCCTTTTCATCATGAACCAATAATTCACTTTTTTGGTTAATTGCAATATCTCTCGCAGCCTTTGTGGCTTCAGATTGAGTTTTGTGCAGCGATGTAGCTTTAGAGTTTCCCTCACCCTTCACAGCCCATCCATTATCTCTTTTAACAACGTGTTGGTTTTTTCCAGACATTTTATCCTTTATTTAACTTTCAAATTTAGTCTTTAAGTAATTCACAAAACAAGTACACGAAATTAAAAAATACTTAGCATCCGCTTGAGTTAAATTTTCCTCTTCAAGCATGCCATGACGGATGCCATCTGCATTACTGGTATATCCATACAAAGCAAGATAGCCTTTCTTAAGTGCACCATGTAATTTATGCTGCCTATCCAAGCTTGATAATGCCTCGTCTAATGAAGCATTAGACTTTCCAGTAATAATTTTTGATATCGATTCAACTGCAGAAATAGCCTCTTTAATTGAATTTCTGTAGTCTGGATTTTCTCGATTTGATAGCAAACTTAGCGAGGTTTTAATATGTCTAGCGACAGGAGCGAATTTCCCAGAAAACTGAAGGCCCTCTTCAAGAGCTTGAATTTCAATTTGATCGGTAATCTGAACAAATTGATTATTTAAAAGCCTGTAGGGCGCCAACTCTTGCTTCAAAATCCTATCAAAAGCAGCCGCAAGATTTCGATTGTATGGCTCTAGAATCAAAATAAATTCAATTATGTCGTAAACCTCATACCATTTTCCTAACATAAATCTTTTTTTGATTTGCTCCCAGGCTGGGCCATAATCTCTGCGGTCATAACCCCTATTTGAAGGTATTTCATCTGTCGGCAACTTAAAAAAATCTCGCCAAAAGCCAATACAAATAGTTTCCAAATCAATGTCGCCAGACCACTGAAGAACTATGTTCCAAAGTGAATTACGAAGGTCCGTGCTTATTTCATCGGGCTTTAAAGCCTTTTGAATTTCCACATTTCCATTTCGCTTGCTGAATAACATTTATTACCTATTTTGAAATGCTGAATTTAATTAATACTCCCAGATTTAACTCAATTTATCAATAATTGTTATTGGATTAATTCCAATTGATTTGCATATGTCTAGGTATTCGCAAACATCAATTCGTCTTTCCCCACTCTCATACTTAGACACAAAAGATTGTGGACGACCGATCTTTTCTGCAACTTCTACCTGTGAAAGTCCAGATTTCTCACGAGCCTCTCTGAGTAGCGCAGTAAATCGCTGATATTTCTGTGAAGACAATGTTTTCATGGCGTTTCCAGTTGGCTTTAACCATGAAATCATTTATCCTATCTTGGAATATCCCAAATTAGGATATAAACAAAGGTTGTTATGGAAAAGTTAAAACGAATTGGAGTCATTACATTTGCATTGGTCTTATTTGGATGCGCCGGAACTTCATTTGAATGGGATCAGGCAAGGCAAATAAAAGCAGGCATGACAACCGAGGAAGTTACAAAATTAGTTGGCAAGCCTACGCTAGTTAAATCACAAGATGGTGGACTGAGATACGTTTGGACCTATGTCAGCTCTTTTAGCGGAATACGAACTCTTGTGGTTGATTTCAAGGATGGGAAAGTGGTCAAAGCACCTCCCATTCCTGATGATTTTAAATAAATTGCAAGGATAAAAATGTCTGAATTCACCATCATGGAGCAACAACTCCTCACCAAAGATATGACTGACAATCAAAAAATGCTATTCATGAGCCAATACAGCTCTGAGAAAAAAGATAGCGGTGTTGTGATGATTGCAGCTATATTTTCATTAGACCGATTCTTTCTTGGCCAACCTGGTCTAGGCATATTAAAAATAATTAGTATTGGTGGGTACGGTATTTGGTGGCTCATTGATTTATTCACGGTTAAATCAAGAGTCGGTAGCTTTAATCGCAGTAAAGCCACCGAAATTGCCATGATGATCAAAACAATGGGGGCTTAAATCAATCCTTGTTGTTTGAGCTTTTCAACTTCTTGTCGCATATACCCGAAAATTCCTGGCTCATCCAATCGATCTCTCATAAAAGTTAGCCCCTGCCCTAAGGCATCCACTTGATCATCAAACTTATCAAAAGGAAAGGTTGTCAACTCATGGATGCAATCTCTTAACCAAGGTGCCTCAACAGGAAACTTCACCCTACCTGATTCAAATACAGCAGTTTGAGCAAATATCCTTGTGATTTTGTCTTTTTCAGGCCTGATAGGTTTGACTGAATAAATTTGCTGATGTTTGAGCTCCTGTACCAGTTGTATACCTGATGAAGCATCCTCAACCAAAATATGATGCGGCTTGAACTGATGAGCTTTGACAATAGCTTGGGCTTTTAACGTGGGGAAATCAACTCGACCACGCCACACATCTAAAACATAAATCATCTTATTTTTTAGACCAAGAGTTACACACACGGAGTAATCCGAAAACTGATTAGGCTTGCTAGCCGTATCCCAACTCTGAACCAGCAGCTCGAATGAACTGGGTAGCTCATGAGGCTCGTAGCTATGTATCCATTCATTTTTAATCAACCCTCCACCCAAAGGAACTGGTGCTTGTTGATACTGGCCTGTAAACGGATATTCACCTATGTTGTCACGGATTTGCATCAGGGTTTCCAATGACTCCCGCTCTGGATGGAGAACATCTCCAATTTTCCGATGAACAATTTTAGGTCCACGAATAGATCGGTAATGGAAGGTTTGCTCTTCTTCGGCAATCGCTGGCAAATTGATGATTTCCCAATCACCCTTTTGTATGACATGCCCCACTAAATCATCCATATGTAAGCGTTGCATGATGATCACAATTGCGCCATGCTTTTTGGAGTCCAATCGCGTATAGGCGGTGTTATCAAACCAGCCATTAGCACCTTTGCGTGTTACCTCGGAACTAGCTTCATCAGGTTTGAGTGGATCATCAATAATCAAGATATCAGCCCCACGCCCTGTAATACCGCCACCCGTTGATACAGCCATCCGACCACCCTTTTCAGTGGTAGCAAAGTCGTGAACTGCCATTTTGGAAGGATTCAGTCTTGTTGGAAATACAGCCTGATACCAAGGGGACAACATGATTTGCCGACAGTCCAAAGCGTGCTTATGGGCTAAATCAGCCCCAAAGCTGGCACAAATAAACCTTTTATGAGGCCACTTACCCAAAGCCCATGCAACAAATGCAATCGTGGCACACATGGATTTCAGGTTCCTAGGGGGGATATTAATAATTAACCGTGTGCTTTCACCCATAGCAACCCGAGTTAAGGCATCTGCAATCAGATCAATATGCCAGTTGTGCAAATACTCGGTTTGGGGATTAAGCTCCAAGAAACTGCGATGTATAAAACTACTTAAATCTATCCTTAGCAGCGCAGCAGTCTCTTCAGGTCTTGGTTTAATGTTTTTCATGACACCTCCACATCTGCACGCTTCAGCATTTGTTTGATGACTTCTTGGTCACGTTCATCACTCAGGATAGTTGAGGCTTCTCTAGACATTTGTGCTTCTACGGATGGCATTAGTTGCATCAGTAATCTGATCGCATTCAAATCTCCTCCTGCGGACTTATTTAAAGTTTGCTTACAGGCCGCCTCAAACTTGGTAACCTGCCTTGATCTCCCGTTCTCATTAATCGTAACTAATTCATTAGCTGCAGCCAATAGAATGCTTGCCATGTTCTTTTTACCTTTAGGACGACCATGGGGATTACCTGACTGACCTTTGGGGAATCTTGTAGCTTTAGGAGGCTTTTTGAACCCGACTTCATAATCACCCGGAATGGTTGTGAATTTCTTAGCCATGAGTCACCTCACAAGCCTGATTGCTAGAGTCGATAGTTGCTTTCATCTCGGTAAAGGTTTTCCCAGTGGCCACATGAATAGCATCTTGCCCTGTCATTTCCTGCCAACGCAAAATCCCTGTATCCATATAAAGAGGATCTAATTCCATACCGTAACAAATGCGATGAGTTCTTTCGCAGGCCAAGATAGCCGTACCACTCCCTAAAAATGGGTCTAAAACAATGTCACGACGACGTGTTACATCTAATATGGCATCAGCAATCATTTGAATAGGCTTAACGGTTGGATGTAAGGCTAATAAATCACCTTCTTCCCCATGCCTCATGGATTGAATGCCACCATAACGCCAGACATTAGTGCGGTAGCGACCAAAGCGACCTAACTGCACATTGTTCTGATGAGACTCTTTACCATTTCTGAAGATTAGGCATAATTCATGCTGTGAGCGATAAAGTGAACCCATGCCCGCTTGATTCTTGGCCCAGACACACATGTTCAATAATTTGTTATAGACCGATAGTCCGGCCGTCAGCATTTCATGAACATTGTGCCAATCGATGAATATCGAATGCACAGAGCCTGGCTGACTGAACTTAGTCATGTTTTGAAAGACATCAGTTAAAAACTCAATAAATTCTCGATCTGACATCTCACCAGAGGCCATTGCGAATTCACGATGCTGAATCTTCCCTTTTCCACCAACATGTCCTTTGATTGGAACGTTATAAGGCGGGTCAGAAATGACCATGGCTGCCTTTTTATCTTCAAGAAGAACTTCGTAGGACTTTTCCAATCTTGCATCAGCACACAAAATACGATGTTCACCCAAAGCCCAAAGGTCACCCAACTGAGAAATCGCAGGACCTTCCTTGGGAACAATTGCCTTATCAGCTCGATCGGACTTTGGATCAGAATCAATAATCAAATCAATTTCACCAACTGTGAAACCAGTTGCTTCAATATCAAAATTTAAATCAACACTAGAAAGTTCTTGTAAATGTACTTTTAAAAATTTTTGATCCCAAGAACCCATCTCAGACAATTTGTTATCTGCCAACATAAAGGCACGAGCCTGTGATTCACTTAAATGATCTAATCGAATCACAGGAACTTCTTTAATTCCCAATTTCTTAGCAGCCTCTATTCGAGCATGACCACATAAGATTTCACTTTGAGCATTAACCGCAATAGGAATATTGAAGCCAAAGAATTTAATGCTTTTCACCAGCGCATTTAACTGGCGGTCTGAGTGTTTTCGTGGATTTTTACTATTACCTTTTAACTCTTCAATAAAACGATAGGCTATTGCAATGTTTGACGGTCTTTTATTCAATTTATTTCTCCAAAAAAATTTATAAATGAAATATGACTTACTTTTAGAGAAATAAATGATTTATGGTTAATTGGTACCCATTGGGTAGCGACAACCTAAAACAATCAAACATCACGTTACACAATCAAACACTATCTATAGTCAAGAAATACTGTTGTAAAAAACCCAATATTTATTCTATTTCAAGCCATCAATTTGAGTTGCTATTAGACCCATTAAGAGCGTTACTAGCAGCACTGCCACAAACACTTACGGCAGGATTTATAGGAGAAATTGATGAAAAAACATGTTGAAAAAATTACTAGCTCAAAAGCAAAAAAATCTTTAACTAACCAGTCTAAAAAAGATCAAGTGATTGCTCTTTTATCTAAAAAAGATGGTTTATATATTTCAGAGCTTATAAAAATTACAGGTTGGCAAGCTCACTCGATCAGAGGATTTATCAGTGGAACATTAAGAAAGAAGCTCAATCTAAATGTCATCTCAGAAACAAGTTCTAACGGTAGTCGCAAATACAAAATAGCTACTGAGGCCTGATATGGATCTTGATGAACTCAAGAAACTGAATAAACAAGCTCTACATCAAGCATGGGCTCGTTTATTTAAAACACCAGCCCCTCATGCTCACGAGAGCTTTCTTAGGCAAGCCATTGGATATCAAATCCAAACCAATCAAATAGGCGGTCTCAATTCTGTAGATAAGCAATATCTAAAAGCCAATAAAGCATCGAATCTCAGCAAAATATCCGTTGGAACTAGATTGGTCAGAGTATGGCAAGAAGAAACCCATCAGGTCACTGTTTTAGAAGATGGCTATCTGTATCTGGATAAGAAATGGAGAAGCCTATCAGCGATTGCCAAAGCGATCACCGGAACACCTTGCTCTGGCCCTGCATTCTTTGGATTGAAAAATGTCTAAGGTCTTCTTACCCTGCGCCATCTACACCCGAAAATCCTCTGAGGAAGGATTAGAGCAAGGGTTTAATTCTTTAGATGCTCAACGTGAAGCCTGTGAGGCATTTATCGCTAGCCAAAAACATGAGGGCTGGAAAGCCCTTCCTACCTTCTACGATGATGGTGGTTATTCAGGTGGGAACATGGATCGACCAGGCCTCAAGCAGCTTCTTGCTGATATAGATAAGAAGAAGATCAAAGTCGTTGTTGTTTATAAGGTAGATCGATTAACCCGCTCATTAGCTGACTTTGCCAAAATTGTGGAACAGTTCGATGCTAAAGGAGTTTCATTTGTATCGGTCACCCAGCAGTTCAACACCACTTCATCAATGGGCCGCCTCACTCTCAATGTGCTCTTATCTTTCGCACAGTTTGAGCGGGAAGTTACTGGTGAACGCATTCGAGACAAGATTGCGGCATCCAAACAAAAAGGGATGTGGATGGGAGGAACAGCTCCTATCGGATACCAAGGTAAAGAAAGAACTTTAGTTCCTGTTCCCGATGAAGCTGCTTTAGTCCAGAATCTCTATGAACGATACTTAGCACTGGGTAGCATTAGGCTCCTTAAAGCCGAATTAGATCAACAAGGAATCTACTCACCTATTAGACTAAGACTCTCTGGCAACACCTATGGTGGCAAACCTTTTAGCCGTGGCAATCTTCAACGCATCTTGACCAGTCGGATTTACTTAGGAGAGATGATTCATCACGATAAAAGTTATCCTGGTCAGCACCCCGCCATCATCTCAAATGAATTATGGAAAAAAGTTAACCAGCTGATATCAAGCAATAGACAAAGCCATATTCATCGACCCCAAATACCCTCCATCAATTTTCTGGAAAAACTATTGTTTGATGATCAAGGAGAAAGACTCGCACCCTCTCACAGCACTAAAGATACCAAACGATATCGATACTATCTAAGCCAAAGTCTCATCAATGGAAATCGATCAAGCTCTGCTCATGGCCAACGACTACCCGCTCAAGATTTAGAAGATTTAGTCATCAAAGAAGTTACTAGGTGGCTGAATAACTCAAATCAAGTAATCAATGAGTTAAATCCTGACCCTCAAAATATTCCAGAATTAATCCATCAATTAGAAGAGCTCATTCAGAATCTACAGGCAATTGAGCTTAAACAAAAAACACTTCAAAGCCTTATTAATAAAATCGTTGTTAAGACCAACTCTGTCGAAATATTTATCAACCCTAAATACTTTGATATTGATATGGAGCCAATAGCAATTTGCATACCAACCGAATTAAAAAGATGTGGGTATGCCATGCGATTGATTATTAACAATGGCGAACATCAGCCCAATATTGATAGAAATTTAATTGCCCACATATCCAAAGCTCAAGAATGGTTCAATCGACTAAAAACTGGCCAGGCTAAAAGTATTGAGGAAATTGCAGAGAGTGAAAATATAGATCGCTCTCATGTGGTCAGAACATTACACAGAGCATTTTTAGCTCCGGACATTGTGAGATCCATTCTTAAGGGTGAACAACCACCCCACGTTACCCTCAAATGGCTTAAACAGTTCAGATCCATACCGATTGATTGGTCAGAACAAAAAGTCTTACTAGGCTTTAAATGAACCTCCGAGGACTGCGAACCAGGCAGACTGAGAAAACCCCTCTAAAAGTTGAAGAAAATCAGCCCCAGAAGGACTCTGAGAACCAAAAAAGCAAAAAGCCCCGTAATTTACGGGGCTTTCTGGGTAGCGACTCCTGCTTTTCAGCAACAGCCGCCTTGTTGGCGGAGCGGACGGGACTCGAACCCGCGACCCCCGGCGTGACAGGCCGGTATTCTAACCAACTGAACTACCGCTCCAGTTGAACTTGGCGTCCCCACGGGGATTCGAACCCCGGTACCCACCGTGAAAGGGTGGTGTCCTAGGCCTCTAGACGATGGGGACCCTGGACTTACCTACTACATTTACTACAACTGCTTACAGCTTTCTGGTGGAGCTAAGCGGGATCGAACCGCTGACCTCTTGCATGCCATGCAAGCGCTCTCCCAGCTGAGCTATAGCCCCTTAATTAAATGATCTTCTATTAAGTAGCTCAAGCAATCAAGACCGTAATTCTAGCCTATTTTTATACTGCTTTGCAAGCGAAGTTTTACTTCTTCTTTACCAATCAATGCAATAACCGCATCAATAGCCGGTGTCTGAGTGGTTGCGAACAAGGCATAACGTACTGGCATGGCCAAAGCAGGCATTTTTAGGCCATGTTTTGCCAAAACCGCCTTAAATGCTGCCGCCACCCCTGCTTTTGACCCATCAGCCGCATCTAACTCATGAATTAAGTCATTGAGGGCTGGATGGATAGTTTCTGGCACATTCGTAGCTAAATCAGCAGCCTGATGGTTCGGCCTATCCATGTAGAACAATCGCGCACCTTCAGCAATCTCAATCAAGGTGTTCGCACGGTCCTTGAGGATGTTTACCACCCCAACAAAGTCAGGACCCTTTTCTGTCTGAATACCCAAATTGGTTGCAAAAGGCTGTACACGTTTTGCTAGTTCAGCAGCATCCGCATGAGCAATGTAGTGATGATTTAACCAAAGGAGTTTTTCTGGGTTGTGTTGTGCAGGCGATTTACCTAAATGATCTAAATCGAACCACTCAACAAATTGTTCTTTAGTGAATACTTCTGCATCACCATGTGACCAACCTAAACGTGCCAAGTAATTGAGCACCGCTTCAGGCATGTACCCTTGACGCTCATAATCACGCACACTCATGGCCCCATTACGTTTACTCATCTTCTCACCTTGGTCGTTCAAGACGGTTGGTAAGTGGGCGTAAATCGGCGATGTGCCGCCTAAGGCTTTCAGAATGTTAATTTGGCGAGGTGTATTGTTCACATGATCATCACCACGAATGACATGGGTGATGTTCATATCAAGGTCATCAACCACCACACAGAAGTTATAGGTGGGCGTGCCATCTGGACGAGCAATCACCAAATCATCTAATTCATCATTACTGATCTCAATACGACCTTTAACCGCATCTTCCCAAACAACGCTACCGCCGATGGGGTTTTTAAAACGAATCACTGGTTTTACACCTTCTGGAATCGCCGGTAATGTTTTACCTGCTTCTGGTCTCCAGCAGCCGTTGTAGCGCGGCTTTTCTTTATTAGCCATTTGCGCATCGCGAAGTGTATTTAACTCTTCCTCACTCATGTAGCAGTAGTAGGCCAAACCATCTTTGAGCATTTGCGCAATCACTTCGCGATAGCGATCCATGCGCTGCATTTGATAGAAAGGGCCTTCGTCAATATCAAGACCCAACCAGCTCATCCCTTCGATGATCACATCCACCGCTTCTTGGCTGGAACGTTCTTGATCCGTATCTTCAATACGTAGAATGAAGTCACCTTGCATCTTGCGCGCAAACGCCCAAGGATACAAAGCACTTCTTAAGTTACCTAAATGAATAAAGCCCGTTGGGCTAGGGGCAAATCGTGTTCTAACTGTCATAACTTCTATTATCGCACTGAAGAATATGCGGAATTATTTTTAGTTATTTTTGCTTATGTGCTTAAGCTGTATGGGTGCGCTGAAGCGGTTTCTGACGTGTAGCAATGAGGCCGCCAATAAAGAGTGCCGCGCCTGATAAAACTAAACCTTGCGCCAAACCACCCTGCCCATCTGAAATCCAACCCACAATGGTTGGACCAACAATTTGGCCAGCCGCAAAAATACTTGTGAACGCCGTAATGCCACCAACCCAATCTGCTTGCGGCATATTGTGTTTAACAAAGGCTGTAGTGGATGCCACAGCTGATAAGAAGACCCCACCAAATAGCAGGCCTGAGAAAAAGATCGCCACAATAGCAGCGCCATCCATGTCTGCACCATAGATGGCTAAGAAAGCGGGGATGAATGAAGCTATACCTAATAATGTGTTGAGAATAGCTAAGGATTGCCCACCCTTATAGTGGTCTAAGAGTTTGGCCCATAAGCGTGAAGATGCCATCACAGCCACACCCAAGAGTGCATAGAAGATATTGAGCGTGGTGTTGGCTAGCCCCAACTGTTTTAACAGTGCAACAACAAAGGTCATATAGCCAATGTAGCCAACGCCAAACATGAAATATCCCACCAAAATCGCCAAATAAGATTTAATCGGTGTGCCTGAGTGCCCTGCCTTTTTAGGTGGCACCGCCGGAATGGATTGAACTGGTTGAATGAGTAGAAGTGTGAGGATGACGCACATGCATGCAATGGCATACCAAGAGAGCTGCCAAGCATGCGCCCAGTGCCTATCAGCAGCCCACTGCCCTACAACTGGTAAGGTCAGACTCGAGAGCGTAATGCCTAAGCCTGGGCCACCGTAATAAATACCCAAGAGGAGTCCGGATTGCTTAGCGTGAATGCTACCTAGTTGAGCTGCCAATACCCCGCCCGCAACAAAGACCCATGCGCTTGCAATACCTGCAATGACTCGGTAAATAAATAAGGCAATGGTCTGATCGGTACAACCGGATAGAAATAAGAAGACAGCGGTCACGAGACACGAGAGAATGAAAAAGCGGTTGACCGAGATTTTTCTCATCATGGCAGGCGATAACAAGGCGCCGATGAAATACCCGAGTGCGTTAGCCGTATTCATGGTGCCGGCTACCAAGTAAGACCAAGATAGGTCTTCCCGCATCACAGGCAGCAATAACCCATAAGAAAAACGGGCCAAACCTAAGGCAATAGCAGAACCTAAAGCCAAGGCAATAGCCGTCAAAAATGGGTGTTTATGAGCAAATACAGTCACTGTTTTCATAAAGTTTCTACAATATACGGCATGAAAGAAAATAAAGCTTCAGACTTACTCCAAGTTTTCGTATTTGACGGGGCCCCAGTAAGGGGTGAAATCGTGAATATTCAGGACTCCTGGCAGGCCATTTTGGCTCGCAAGGACTACCCGCCTGCGGTTAAAAAACTCTTAGGTGATCTTGTTGCAGCAGGCGTATTGCTGAGCGGCACCTTAAAGTTCAACGGTAGTTTGATTATTCAGGCTCAAGGAACAGGCGCTGTGCGCTTATTGGTTTTGGAGTGCAACGAACATTTAGTGATTCGTGCGACTGCTAAGCTCAATGAGGATATTGATTTATCAGATTTACCAGAAAACGCTGGTTTGTCAGATTTAATTAGTCCCGATGGCCACGGCAAATTAGTCATCACTTTAGATCCAGCCGATCGCAAACCAGGTCAAAACCCCTACCAAGGGATTGTTGCCTTGCACGATGGCACTAAGCCTGTCCAAACAATTGCAGAGGCTATTTCTCTTTATATGAGAGATTCTGAGCAATTAGAAACGCGTCTTTGGTTAGCGAGCGATGAGCAAGCTTGTGGCGGCCTCTTACTTCAACGTCTCCCCAATATGGGTGGGCAACTCAAGATGAGTGATGAGCTAGCTGCTGAGGGCTGGAGCCGCCTGCAGATGTTATCGGAGACTGTGACAAATGACGAGTTACTGACCCTAGAACCCCAGGTGCTCATGAAGCGTCTTTACTTAGATGAATCGGCTCACCACGGTGTCAGAAGTTTTGATCAGCGTCATATCCAGTTTGGTTGCCGTTGCTCACGTATCAAAGTGGCTGATATGCTAAAAATGCTAGGTGAAGAAGAAGTTAATAGCATCTTGGCAGAGAAGCCAACAGTGGAGACTAATTGCGATTTTTGCGGACAGGTTTATAACTTTGATGCGGTCGATTGCAAACAAATATTTGCCAGCGTTACCTTAACTGGGGCGGTTCAACGACCACCTGGACCCACACATTAATCAAGCTTTTTGGGGCCTTACGTTATTACGTTAGCCCTGTGCTGACCTACTTTGTATTCTGGCTTAGTGTTTAGCAACAGCCTGGTCAGCTTTAGCGTCTTTTTTCTCAGCAATATCAGCCGCTGCTTTTTTAGGGATGACCTGTACAAAGATCTCACCCTCTTTGCTCATGCCGTGCTCTGCACGGGCACGTTCTTCAATGGCCTTGGTGCCGTCTTTCAGGTCTTGGACTTCACCCGATAACTTAGCGTTACGCGCCGCTAGCGCTTCGTTCTTTTCGACTTGCTTGGTGACTTGGCGATCTAATTCGTAAACACGTAACCAACCACCCTTACCCAACCACAATGGAAACTGAATCACAATGAGAAGAGCCAACATGCTGTAAACAATGATGCGCATCTTGGCTCTTTTTCTCTCGGCTTCTTTAAGTTCTTTAGGTTTTTTTAAATGCCTTTTCTACCGCTTACTTGCGTAAGTTGTAGAAAGTTGACTTACCAGGATAAGTGGCAATATCACCCAAGTCTTCTTCAATGCGAATTAACTGGTTGTACTTGGCAATACGGTCTGAACGTGACAATGAACCTGTCTTGATCTGACCTGCATTAGTACCCACAGCAATATCAGCAATCGTACTGTCTTCTGTTTCACCAGAACGATGTGAAATCACCGCTGTGTAGTTAGCACGTTTTGCCATTTCAATCGCAGCAAACGTTTCAGTCAATGTACCAATTTGGTTAATCTTGATAAGGATGGAGTTAGCAATGCCTTTATCGATACCTTCTTTAAGGATCTTGGTGTTAGTCACGAATAGATCATCACCAACCAATTGGATTTTTTTACCCAATTTTTGAGTTAATGTTGCCCAACCAGCCCAGTCACCTTCGTGCATACCGTCTTCAATAGAAACGATTGGGAATTTGTCAGCCAAGTTACCTAAGTAATCTGCAAACTCTGATGAGCTCAATTGCAAGCCTTCACCAGATAAATGGTATTTACCATCTTTGTAGAATTCGCTGGCAGCACAATCCAATGCCAATAGAACATCTTCGCCAGGTCTGTAACCGGCTTTTTCAATGGCTTGAAGCACTGTGTTTAAACACTCTTCATTGCTTTTGAAGTTAGGCGCGAAACCACCTTCATCACCAACGGATGTTGGCATGTTTTGATCATGAATAATTTTCTTTAACGCGTGGAAAATTTCCGCACCACAACGCAAGGCTTCACGGAAACTACCCATGCTCACAGGCATGATCATGAATTCTTGAATATCTAAACTGTTGTTGGCATGTGCACCACCATTCACGATGTTCATCATCGGCACTGGCAATTGCATCGCACCTGAACCACCGAAATAACGGTAAAGCGGCAAACCAGCTTCTTCTGCAGCAGCACGAGCAACCGCCATAGAAACAGCTAATGTTGCATTGGCGCCCAAACGCGCTTTATTTTCCGTGCCGTCTAAGTCGATTAAGGTGCGATCCAAGAAAGCTTGCTCGCTAGCATCAAGACCTAATACAGACTCAGCAATTTCAGTATTGATATTTTCAACGGCTTTCAATACACCTTTACCAAGGTAGCGTGCTGAGTCACCATCACGTAACTCAATCGCTTCACGTGAACCTGTTGATGCACCAGATGGCACCGCGGCACGGCCCATCACGCCAGATTCAAGCAATACATCACATTCAACCGTTGGGTTACCCCTAGAGTCCAATACTTCACGACCAATGATGTCAACGATAGCGCTCATGACTTCTCCCTAAACAATTATTGAAAATCTTTTTCTAAAAATACGTTGCCAGTTTTAACAACGTTATCCAATGCCACCAAAGTAGCTAATAAATCTTTCATTTTTCCCAAAGGCACTGCATTCGGGCCATCCGATAAAGCTTTTGCTGGATTAGGATGTGTTTCCATAAATAAACCGCTGATACCTACAGCCACAGCAGCACGCGCCAAAACCGGCACCATCTCGCGTTGACCACCACTGCTGGTGCCTTGACCACCTGGCAATTGCACAGAGTGTGTGGCATCAAACACAACAGGCGCACCTGTTTCACGCATGATGGCTAGGCTACGCATATCAGAAACTAGATTGTTGTAACCAAAAGAGGCGCCTCGCTCACAGGCCATGAATAGATCTTCAGACAAGCCCACTTCTTTGGCAGCCGCTCTTGCTTTATCAATCACATTTTTCATATCACCAGGTGCTAAGAACTGACCCTTTTTGATATTGACCGGTTTACCACTTTGCGCACATGCACGGATAAAGTCAGTTTGACGGCACAAGAAGGCCGGTGTTTGAAGTACATCCACGACAGCGGCTACAGGCTTGATCTCACTAATATCGTGAATATCGGTCAAGATATGTACGCCAATTTCTTTTTTAACCTTAGCCAAAATCTCTAAGCCCTTCTCCATGCCTAAGCCACGGAAAGATGTGCCGGAAGAGCGATTAGCTTTGTCAAAAGATGACTTGTAAATAAATGGGATACCCAAACTGGATGTGATCTCTTTTAATTGACCCGCCGTATCCATCGCCATTTGCTCTGACTCGATCACACACGTGCCAGCAATCAGGAAGAATCTTTTGTCTAAGCCAATTTCAAAATCACATAGTTTCATTTCTTTGTCCTTTTTAGCTTTTCTCAAACGCCTTTATGAAGCAAGGCAGCTTTCACATAAGCAGAGAAAAGTGGATGCCCATCACGTGGTGTTGATGTAAATTCTGGATGGAACTGAACGCCAAAGAACCATGGGTGCATCGTTGATGGCAATTCCATAATTTCTGGCAATGATTCATTGGGTGTTCTTGCAGAAATAATCAATCCAGCGGCTTCTAACTTAGGCACGTAGATATTGTTGACTTCATAACGATGGCGATGACGCTCATTAACCTCTGGGCCGTAGATCTTTGCAGCCAAGGTATTAGGTTTTACTGGGCAACGCTGAGAACCCAAGCGCATCGTGCCCCCCAAGTTAGAGGCTTCATCACGTTTTTCAAGACGACCTTCACGGTCCATCCATTCAGTAATTAAAGCAACCACTGGATTCGGGCCTTCTGGCTCAAACTCCGTACTATTAGCGCCTGTTAAGCCAGCCATATGGCGTGCAAACTCAATGACAGCTAACTGCATACCCAAACAAATACCTAAATAAGGAACTTTGTTTTCACGAGCATACTTAATCGCTGCAATTTTGCCTTCTGTACCACGCTTACCAAAACCACCTGGAACCAAAATCGCATCCAAGTTTTGCAAACTAGATACATCACCATGTTCTAAATTTTCTGAGTCAATGTAACGAATCGATACTTTAGTTTGATTGTGGATGCCTGCGTGACGCAACGACTCAATCAATGACTTATAGGATTCAGTTAAATCAACATATTTACCAACCATACCAATGGTGATCTCATGCTTAGGATTTTCTAAGCTCGTTACTAGACCATTCCACACAGATAAGTCTGCTGGTTTTGGATTGATACGTAATTCTTGGCAAATTAATTCATCAAGACCCTGCTCATGCAACATTTGAGGAATCTTATAAATCGTATCCACATCCCATACAGAGATCACAGCCTGTTCACGCATATTGGCAAACAAAGAAATCTTGGCGCGCTCATCTTCAGGAATCGGACGATCTGCACGACATAACAAAGCTGTTGGCATGACACCAATTTCTCGTAACTTCTGTACAGAGTGTTGCGTTGGCTTAGTCTTTAGTTCACCAGCGCTGGCGATATAAGGCACTAAGGTTAAGTGCACAAATGCTGTATCACCTTGCGGTAAACGCAAGCTCATTTGACGAGCTGCTTCTAAGAATGGCAATGACTCAATATCACCAACTGTGCCACCGATTTCACAAATAGCAACATCAGCTTGGCCGTCATGGCTAGCTAAAGCGCCTTTTTCAATGAAATTCTGGATTTCATTTGTGATGTGCGGGATCACCTGAACAGTTTTGCCAAGATATTCACCACGACGCTCCTTACGGATCACAGATTCATAAATCTGACCGGTGGTGAAGTTATTGCTCTTACGCATCTTGGCAGATACAAAACGCTCGTAATGCCCCAAATCCAAGTCGGTTTCAGCGCCGTCCTCGGTCACAAACACTTCTCCATGCTGGAAAGGGCTCATTGTTCCGGGGTCTACGTTGATGTAGGGGTCTAATTTTAAGAGGGTGACTTTAAGGCCGCGCGATTCAAGAATGGCGGCTAATGAGGCGGCTGCGATACCTTTCCCTAGGGAAGAAACCACACCACCAGTAACAAAGATGAATTTAGTCATCGAATATGCTTAGTGGGTAATACGCAATTATAGCGATACCCACAAAAAATGTTCAAAAAAACTAAATTATTCAATCAAATATCGCTAGAAGCCTTTAAGTATCGAGGGTTTTAAATCAAGCCCGACTTAGGGTTGGTGGTGCCATGCTCGTCTCTGTTGATTTCGCCAAAAAATCTTCTGCAACCCCTTCTTTTTAAACTCCCATATCTGCGCCCCCGTATGGATCGTTTCTAAGGTGGGAATCTCACGCTCCTGATAACGAGCCATCACCCGAGCCGTGGGATGCCGATATCGATTGCGATAACCCGCTTGAGCAATCGCCCAACTGGGTTGTATCGCATCTAAGAATGCTGGCGTTGATGAGGTATTACTCCCATGATGGGGCATCAGCACAATCGACTTCACTTCATCTGAGAGCACATACTCCCTAGCGATACTGGCCTCCCCACCCTTTTCCACGTCTCCCGTTAGCCAAAATGCATGGCCTCGCCCCACCACCTCAATGACACAACTTAGGGCATTCGGTTTACCCAAATGACGAGATGGCTCAAAACTCATTTCTGAGCCTGGATGCCAAACCTTAAAGATCACCCCATCCCAAATCCATGACTGTCCAGCTTGACACGGTAGCGCAGGTATTTTCAACTCGTCAGCCCTATCAATTAAGAAATGCCATTCAGGTAAAGTACCCATCACATCCCCAAACCGAATAGCAGCCATCACACTCAGAGCCCCACCCACGTGATCGCTATCTTTATGGCTAATGGCTAGTCGATCAATATAAGTAATCCCCTCACCTCTTAAGAAGGGCAAGAGATTTCGATCTCCCGCATCAGACTCTGGGGATGTTTTTGGGCCGGTGTCATATAACAAGCGATGGCGAGCCGTCTCAACTAAGACGGCTGTACCCTGTCCGATATCGAAAACAGTCACTCGATAATCACCCTCCGCTAACCTAGGCATGCGCAGCAAATCTCGCTCCCAACCTTGCGGTAAAAATAAAGGGATGCAGCAGAACAGCCCTAATAAGCGACTCTTGTAAGTTGCTAAGATTCTGCCGGGTCTGATAGAGATAACGATGCCCAACATGGATAAACCTAAATATATCCAATGAGGTTGTGCTGTATAGGCAACCGACCAAGGGGTGTTCGCTAAGGGCTTTAAAAACCAACCGACCAGCGCCATACAGGAGTGGGCTACCCACAAAGACCAATGGCTAACTGGTTCGGGCAAAACAGCCCCCAACATCGCAAAAGGCGTGACCACAAAACTAACCAAAGGGATCGCTAAGGCATTGGCTATGGGAGAAACAATGGATACCTGAGAAAACCAATATAGCGTTAGCGGTAATAAGGCAATCGTCACCACGGCTTGCACCCGAGCAGACTCTTTCAAGGATTGCCAGATGGGTTGCTTCTTAGAAAAACCATACTCGGACAAACCATCTTCCTCAGGCATGGCAAAAAGAATGGCGGCCACCGCGCCAAACGACAACCAAAACCCTGGCGTATAAACCGCCCATGGATCCAAAAACACTACTACAAAGAGAGCCCACCACCAGATATCAAATGAACGCGTCACACGGCCGGTCCACATAGCAATTGCCACAACTGCCACCATATACATGGTTCGTTGAGCCGGTATCTGAAAACCTGCTAACCAGGTATAGATAAAAGCAACTAAAAAGCCACTCAGTGCTGCAACTTTTTGTGCAGGACAAATCAGGGGCCAATGGCGCCTTCGCCAGAGTCGATTGGCCAACGCTGCACCAAGGCCTGCCAACATCGTGACATGCAACCCTGAAATACTAATTAAATGACCTATACCCGTGGCATTAAATACCCGCCAGTCAGCTTGCGGAATGGCATTCTGCTCCCCCATCACTAAAGCAATGAGTACACCCACATAAGAGCCATTCTCTGGAGCCGCCGCCTTAATCCGTTCTCGTAGGTGCCATCTAGCTGACTCCACTAATGATCCAAAGCTTGGCACAAAATCATCTAATAACTGCGGCTTCCAAGACCTCAATAAACCTTTGGCGTGGGCACGCACAGAACCATTAGCCCCCAAGTTATGCTGAAACATCCATCGCTCAAAGTCAAAGCCGTGTGGATTCATCAAACCATGAGGTCTTTTTAACTGCACAGGGATGCGCCAACGTTGACCTGGTTTGATATCAGGCAAGGCATGCTGCCCCCTCCAGCCTGCGTACCACCCTAACGATAAGCGCTTGGGGAATCTCCCAGGACACAGATGGGATTGATGGCCCTCCAATTGCGTGGACTCAACCTTCAAGGTAAAACGAATGCCTTGATCGCCCCAATTGGGCAAACCATCCACCACACCGGTCACTAAAACATCAACGCCTTCCAACTCTTTGCAAAGGATGGACTCCAAACGGTGGTGTGTTAGATAAGCAGCCCAAGAAAATCCAATCAAAAATACAGTCCCTGTTGCAATGAGTAAATGGCTCATTGAAATAGCTTTAGGACTTAAGGAGTAAATCGTTCCAAACTTCAAATATGCAATTAATGACAAACCAATGAAGACTGTTATCAAAACCCCTGCCCATACTCCTTGCGAAGGTAGTTGCGACAAAAAGAGTAAAAGAGACTCTCCGGCAATGAATGCCGTTAAAAGAAAGCGCAAATCATCTAATTCAGTGGATGTATTGAATCAACCAAGTCGCGCCATCTTGGAATAACGCGCAAGGTGTTTTGAGTGCAAATATGTTGTGTTTGACTAACTAAGGTGCCACGAATCTGAGCTAACTCAGAAGAAATTTGCGGCAGTTCCCCAGGTTCATTACGAGGATGCTCACTATCTGATAACCAAACCGGCGAAATATCAGGCGCATCGGTTTCTAACACGATACTTTGCGCCGGTAATTCTTTGGCTAAACGTCTAATTTGCAGTGCCCGAGGATGTGTCATGGCACCACCAAAACCCATCACAAAATTAAGTTTAATGAAGTTCTCCGCTTGCTGAAAACTGCCATTAAACGCGTGGGCAATGCCCCCTATTATTTTCTTGCGGCGCAAAGCTTTCAGAATCTCATCTTGCGAACGACGAACATGCAAGATAACTGGCAAATTAAATTCTTCAGCCAAATTTAATTGCTCTTCAAAATAGTAAGCCTGAGTTTTTTCATCTAACTCAGGCACAAAGTAATCTAAGCCAATCTCACCCACCCCCACAAAACGTGGATCATCCAAAGCTACTTGAATAGCTTCTTTCAATAAGGCGATGTCTTGCTCTTTGGCGTGTGGGGTATACATGGGATGTATCCCTAGGGTGTAGCAAGTAGCAGGCAATTGATGAGCTGCATGGTGTGCCAACTGTTTCACCGCGTCAAAATCTTTTGCTTGCACCGCTGGTATCAGCACACCAGCAACCCCTGTTGCCACAGCACGATCAATTACTGACTCGCGATCAATATCAAATTCGCTTGCATCCAAATGACAATGCGTATCCAAACACATGGCCATCGATTAAGCCTCTTTTAAGATGCCATGATCTAAGTGCAAGATACGATCACATCTTGCCGCTCGCAAAGGATCATGAGTCACAATTACAAATGCCGTACCTTGATGTTTAGCAAGCTCCAACATCAAATCAAAGACTGTGTCTGCAGTCTGCGCATCCAAATTACCCGTTGGTTCATCTGCTAATACGCAGCTCGGTTTTGTGACTAATGCTCTAGCGACAGCGACACGCTGCCGCTCACCACCTGACAATGCAGCAGGACGATGCTCCATGCGATGCGCTAAACCTACTTTTACCAACATCTCTTTAGCCAGTTCTCTAGCATGCTTTGCGCTCTCACCACGTATGCGCAGAGGCATGGCCACGTTATCCATGGCGCTGAACTCAGGCAAGAGATGATGAAACTGATAAATAAATCCTAAATGTTTATTACGTATTTGGTTGAGTTGAGTTTCAGATAAATGTGCAAGCGAGTGCCCAGCCAAAATTACGTCGCCACTGGTAGCATGATCTAAGCCACCCAATACGTGCAACAAGGTACTTTTACCTGAGCCTGAGGCCCCAACAATGGCGACTTTCTCACCTGCTTGAACCTGCAAATCAACTCCCTGAAGTACATTGACTTGAGAGGTACCACCCCCATAGGTTTTAGAGATGTTTTTAGCAATAAGCGCTATGGTCATATCACTCGTACCTCAAAGCATTTGCTGGCTGGACCTTCGCCGCACGGTAACTTGGATACAAAGTTGCCAACAATGATAGACAGAAAGCCATGAGTCCTACCGTCATCACATCACCACTTCTAACATCCGAAGGCAAACTTGAAATGAAATAAATATCTCTTGGGATAAATTGAACTCTAAAAATGGCCTCAATCACTGGAACAATGACATCAATATTCAAAGCCACCAACAACCCTAGGCAGACACCACCTAGAGTTCCGAAGGCACCAATCATGAAACCTTGCGCAAAGAAAATTCTCTGAATCATGCCCGCGCTGGCACCCATGGTTCTCAAAATGGCGATATCACCCTGCTTATCAGTAACAGTCATGACCAAGGTAGACACCAAATTAAATGCAGCTACAGCAATAATGAGCGTCAAAATAATGAACATCATACGTTTCTCTGTTTGCACAGCCGCAAACCAGTTTTTATTTTGACGTGTCCAGTCTTTCACCCAAAGGCCTGGCAATTTCATTGCCAACTCATCACCTATTTTTGCAGCAATTTGCATATCATCTAATTTCAGGCGCAAACCAGATGGGCCGTCTAAACGCAATAACGCTGCCGCATCTTTCCAATGGATAACTGCCAAAGTGCTATCAAACTCATAATGGCCACTATCAATAATCCCCACGAGCTTAAATGCTCGCATACGAGGCGTCATGCCAGCCGGATTGATATCTCCCTCAGGAACCATGATGGTGATACGGTCACCCAGTTGAACACCTAAGGCCATCGCTAATTCAGCGCCCAAAGCCAATCCGAACTCGCCAGGATGTAACTGATCGATTGAACCTTGAATAAAGTGCTTAGGAATATCAGAAACGTCAGACTCAAGAACAGGATCAACGCCCCTGATGGCTACCCCCCTCATCACATCCCCTCGACTAATCAAAGCCTGAGACATCACCATCGGCGCTACGCCGATGACATGGGGCTGTGTTTTAACTTGTGTCACCAACGATTGCCAATCCCCCAAACCCGCTGGAGCTTGAACCTCAATATGGGATAAAACCGAGAGCATGCGGTCACGCACCTCTTTTTGGAAGCCATTCATGACCGATAGCACCACAATTAGGGCTGCCACCCCTAAGGCAATCCCCACCATCGAGACAGAAGAAATAAATGACAAAAAGCCATCCTTAGAGCCGGATTCCTTATTTTTCCCGGCTTTTCTCCTAGCGCTGGTATAGCGCCATGCAATTTCTAGTTCAATTGGCCAATTACTCATACCAATAGTTTAGTCGTGTCTTAGGCACAAGGTCTAAATGCCCCCTAAAATTAGGGTTATGAAATACACGCTCGTGATGATTGGCAAAGAAGATCAAGAACTGCTTGACCGTGGATTGCCGCATGAAAAATTCCTATTAGGCCCCAAATACAGCAGTGCCCCCTTGGAACTGGCTAGCTTTGAACCCCTACTGGATCATCAGCGCTGCATCGCACGCCTTGAATTAGTCCATATTCACGCAGCGAGAGATCATCTCGTACTAACAAGCCCCACCTTATTAGATATCACACCCACAGAATCAGAGGCACTCTATGCTGCTGTCAAAGATATCCTAGCTGAATTATCGTCAACGATATATCGAACTGATAGCCTGCCTGGCCGCTGGTTCATCGAGGCAGAAAAGTTAAAGTCTTTGTCAACAGTGCACACAGCCCAAGCGGAAGGTCGCAATATAGATATTTGGATGCCCATCGATACGGACATACCGGGTATCGCACGACAATGGCGCAAATGGCAAAATGAGATACAGATGATTTGGTTTGATCATCCCGTCAATCAAGCACGGGCTGCTAATGGTCAGTTGAGCATCAATTCCATTTGGATCAGTGGCATTGGTTGCCTAGCAGATCTTCAGCCACACCAGGCCTTACATGCAGCCCAACGATTACATAGCCCAGATAACACCTTAGCGTTCCTTGCTAAGCATCTCAAAAAAAATCACGTTCGCCATCTAGATTCACAGGCATTTCAAAATGCCTTATCGCTCCTGATGCAAGAAAATCCAACAAGCACTCAAATCTGGCATGACGCCATAGAGGCCTTAAGAGCTCAAACGATTACCAGCATAGAGCTCATTGATTTTCCTCAAGGCGTCCTTCGCACACAGCAACTGACACACAAAGATTTACCTAAAAAGGGTTGGGCTTTTTGGAAAAAACCCAGCACCCCTAGCCTTGAGGATATATTAGGTTCTTCATGATGAAATTTATTGAGCGCCCCTACTCAGAACGAGAAGCCACTTGGTTAGAACAAAGTGGTGTTCACCCTGTACTATCCAGACTTTTTTCTGCAAGAGGCATTCATCAACCCGAAGAACTTAGCCTAGAGTTAAAACAACTCATTCCGCCCCAACAATTAAAAAATTGCGAAGCATCAGCTGCTTACTTAGCGGATGCCATTGCTCAGAATAAAAAAATATTAATTGTGGCGGATTATGATTGTGACGGAGCGACTGCTTGCGCAGTCGGTATGCGCGGACTCAAAGCGCTTGGTGCACCATTCAATATTCAAATCGATTACTTTGTCCCCAATCGCTTTACGCTAGGTTATGGTCTCACACCAGAAGTTGTAGAAATAGCAGCGCAAAGACCTCAAAAACCAGACATCCTCATTACTGTTGATAACGGTATCGCAAGCTTAGCTGGGATTGAAAAAGCGAATGACTTAGGCATGGAAGTGTTGGTCACAGACCACCACCTACCAGCCGATCAATTACCCGAGGCCAAATGGATTGTTAACCCCAATCAACCACACTGCACATTTCCTAGTAAATCATTAGCAGGTGTTGGTGTGATGTTTTATTTATTAATAGCCCTTAGAGCTGAGCTACGTCAAAGAAAAGTATTCACACTTGAGAATCAACCGCGCTTAGAAAGTCTTTTGGATTTGGTCGCACTTGGAACCGTGGCAGATGTGGCCTCACTGGATCGAAACAATCGCATCCTAGTTTCAAACGGTATTAAACGTATTAAAAATGGTTTGATGCAGCCAGGCATCCGAGCTTTATATATTGTGGCTAGCAAAGACCCAAGCCGTGCCAGCGCTTTTGACTTAGGTTTTACTTTAGGACCTCGCCTCAATGCAGCAGGCCGCCTCGCTGATATGTCACTAGGTATTCAATGCCTATTAACAGACTCTAACGAAGCAGCCATGCAATTAGCCCAAGAACTTGATCGCATGAATCGCGAGCGACGAGGCATCGAAGCTGGTATGCAAGAAGCTGCACTCAATAGCTTGGTAGATATAGAGGTTGGCAATCAAGCAAGTCTTTGTCTCATGAATGAAAGCTGGCACCAAGGCGTCATTGGTATTGTTGCCTCGCGCCTAAAAGAACGTTTTCACCGCCCCACACTCATCTTTGCTCCAGGCGAAGAAGCTGGCATGAAAGTATTAAAAGGCTCAGGCCGCTCCATTTCTGGATTCCATTTGCGAGATGCCCTAGATCTTGTTTCCAAAAAACATCCAGAACTGATCCTTAAGTTTGGTGGGCACGCCATGGCAGCTGGACTAACTATTCACACGCAAGACTTTGATCGCTTCCAGGCAGCATTTGAGCTAGTCGCTGATGCATTAATGACAGAAGAAACCTTAGAACGACAACTCATGCACGATGGCCATTTATCACCAGACCTCATCGAACCTCAATTAGGCACGCTTCTCGCTGAAGAAGTGTGGGGTCAAGGCTTTCCAGCACCGGTATTTATGGGGCAATTTGAAGTGTTAAGCCAAGCCCTCCTACAAGAAAAACACCTCAAACTGCAATTAAAGGCGATTAAACCTAACGGCGAATCACATGGAAAAACCATAAATGCCATCTGGTTTTCTAGAGCCCAAACCTTGCCAAACCCCGCCAAATTAGCCTATAGACTCGTCACCGATCACTTTCAAGGGGTTGCAAGAGCACAATTACACATTGAGGGGCTCGACGAAGCCTTATAATCATGCCCCATGGAAGCTGAACAACTAAACCTCATTACCAATACCCTAGAAGATCTGCGTACGCGTACGCTTGAACTACGGAGGTATCTTTGACGTCGATAACAAAGCAGAACGCTTAGTCGAGGTCAATCAAACGTTAGAAGATCCCAAGATTTGGGATGATCCCAAGCAAGCACAGGCTTTGGGTAAAGAAAAAAAGATGCTCGATGGTGTTGTAGGAACCATTAACTTCCTCACAGACAACATCACTGCTAGCCAAGAGTTGATGGAAATGGCCAAAGAAGAAAGTGACTTTGACACCATTCAATCCATTGAATCGGACACAGCGGGCATGGTTAAACAAGTGGAAGGTCTTGAATTCCGCCGTATGTTTAGCAACCCTATGGATCCAAGTTCTTGTTTTATTGATATTCAAGCAGGTGCCGGTGGCACAGAAGCGTGTGACTGGGCCAGCATGTTGCTGCGTCAATATATTCGTTACTGTGAACGTAAAGGGTTTAAAGCTGAAATTCTTGAAACTTCCGATGGCGATGTGGCTGGTATTAAAAGTGCGACCATTAAAGTTGATGGTGAATATGCCTACGGTCATTTGAGAACTGAAACAGGCGTTCACCGTTTAGTACGTAAATCACCTTTTGATTCTGCGAATGGTCGTCACACCTCTTTTACGAGCGTCTTCGTCTACCCAGAAGTCGATGACTCGATTGAAATTGATATCAACCCTGCAGACATACGCACAGACACTTACCGTGCTTCGGGCGCTGGTGGGCAGCACATTAACAAAACCGACTCAGCGGTGCGCTTAACGCACATACCAACAGGTATTGTGGTGCAGTGCCAAAACGATCGCAGCCAACACAAAAATCGTGCTGAAGCCATGTCAATGTTGAAGTCACGTTTATATGAACATGAACTGCGTAAGCGCCAAGCTGAACAAGACAAGCTTGAAGCCACTAAAAGTGATGTGGGCTGGGGCCATCAAATTCGTTCTTACGTTTTAGATCAAAGCCGCATTAAGGATTTGCGTACCAACGTTGAAATATCAAATACTCAAAAAGTACTTGATGGCGATTTAGATGCATTTATTGAAGCCAGCTTAAAGCAAGGCGTTTAAACACTTAAGAATTACCGACTGGAAACATCATGAGCCAAGACCAAGTTACACCAATTGTTGATGAAAATCACATCATTGCCGAAAGAAGAGAAAAGCTAGCTAATTTGCGTAAAAATGGCGTTGCTTTTCCGAATGATTTTGTACCAAGTCATTTAGCCGCCGATTTGCATGCGCACTATGGTGAAATCACCAAAGAACACTTAGCGGAGAAGAACATCACAGTCAAAGTAGCTGGTCGTATGATGTTAAAACGCGTGATGGGTAAAGCCAGCTTTGCCACCATTCAAGATCGCAGCGGTCAAATCCAGTTCTATATTAACGATGCAGATGCCGGTGAAGCCTCTCACAATGCTTTTAAGCACTGGGATATGGGTGACTTCATTGCTGCTGAAGGCGTGGTGTTTAAGACCAATAAAGGTGAGTTATCGGTTCAAGTAAAAGAGTTACGCTTATTGTCTAAATCTTTACGTCCATTGCCAGATAAATTTCATGGGCTATCCGATCAAGAACTTAAATATCGTCAACGCTATGTTGATTTAATTGTTTCTCCTGAAACACGTCAGACCTTCTTAGCGCGTAGCAAAGCGATGGCATCGATTCGCCATCACATGCAAGATGCTGGCTTCATGGAAGTTGAAACTCCGATGCTCCACCCTATTCCAGGTGGCGCAGCAGCTAAACCATTTATCACGCATCACAATGCTTTAGATATGCAGATGTTCTTGCGTATTGCACCTGAGCTATATCTCAAACGTTTAGTGGTTGGTGGCTTTGAGCGCGTATTTGAGGTTAACCGTAATTTCCGTAATGAGGGTGTTAGCCCACGTCACAACCCAGAATTCACCATGATGGAGTTCTACGCTGCTTATACAGACTACAAGTGGTTAATGACATTCACGGAAGAACTGATCCGAGCTGCCGCCATTGATGCGCAAGGCACAGCAGTACTCACTTACCAAGGTAAGCCATTGGATCTATCCAAACCTTTCCAACGTTTAACGATTGCTGAAGCAATCTTGAAATACGCCCCGTTATCAAAAAAAGAATACACAGCCGCTCAACTAGAAGATAAAGAGTTTATTCGCGCTGAATTAAAGAAAGCTGGCGAAGATATCAATGGCCCAACGCTAAAAAATGCAGGTCTTGGCGCACTTCAGCTATCACTATTTGAAGCAACTGCTGAAGAACATCTTTGGGAGCCCACTTACATCATTGATTATCCGATTGAAGTTAGTCCTTTAGCCCGTGAATCGGATACACGTCCTGGCATTACTGAACGATTTGAATTATTTATCACCGGTCGTGAAATCGCGAATGGTTTCTCTGAGTTGAATGACGCAGAAGATCAGGCTGAACGCTTCAGGAAACAAGTTGAGCAAAAAGAAGCTGGCGATGAAGAAGCCATGTACTTCGATGCAGACTTTATCCGCGCGCTTGAATATGGCATGCCTCCAACCGGTGGTTGCGGTATTGGTATTGACCGATTAATGATGTTAATTACTGACTCGCCCAACATCCGCGATGTCATTCTTTTCCCACACATGAGAAAAGAAGACTGATTCGCTTGACTCAACTGATTCAAGCGGTTCAACTGGTTGAACCATCAGCTGATATCTAATAAAAAAGGCTAGTTCTTCAACTAGCCTTTTTTAATCGCCTGACCCTCAGAAATGAATGGGGTCCTCTTCTAGCACACCATATATCAGGGCTTTTCGCCTTGGGCTTAATGACTTTCTTTAGCGTGATTAATAGAGTACTTAGGTATCTCAATCACCAAATCTTCTTTAGCCACAATCGCCTGACAAGATAAGCGTGATTGAGGTGTTAGTCCCCAAGCACGATCCAAGAGGTCATCTTCTTCTTCAGTAGATTCATTCAAACTAGCACTACCTTCACGAACAATGACATGACAGGTTGTGCATGCACAGGACAACTCACAAGCATGTTCAATCTCAATGTCGTTATCTAATAACACCTCACAAAGATTAGCTCCAGTTTCAACCTCAAGAACAGCCCCCTCAGGGCAATACTCAGCATGTGGCAATACAACTATTTGTGGCATTCCTATTCCTTTTAAATGTCTGCAATCTTTTTGCCAGACAAAGCTTTTTTAATACTTTCGTTCATACGACGAGCTGCGAAATCATCCGTTGCTTTGGACAGTGATTCTACTGAGCGCCTTAACACTTGAGCATCTTTAGTTGTTTTAGTTAGCTCTTTTAAAGCTAAAACTTTACGCTCAATAACGGCTAACTCATCATCTTCCAATAAATGTTTATCTTCTAGTAGAGCCGCTTCAACAGCTTCAACCAAACGATTGGCATCAACGACCTCTTCCCTTAGAGCTCGGGCCTGCACATCTTCAGCGGCATGACTAAAACCGTCTTGGAGCATATTGGTAATATCTGAATCAGATAAACCATAAGAAGGCTTGACCGTGATGCTTGCTTCAACGGATGACTGTTGTTCCTTAGCCGTCACTGACAGCAAACCATCTGCATCCACCTGATAGGTCACTCGAATACGAGCTGCCCCTGCGGCCATCGGTGGAATGCCTCTTAACTCAAATTTCGCTAGAGAACGGCAGGCATCAACAACCTCACGCTCACCTTGCATCACATGCAAAGCTAGAGCAGTTTGACCATCTCTAAATGTGGTGAAGTCTTGCGCCCTTGCCACAGGAATCGGCGTATTCCGAGGAATAATTTTTTCAACTAAACCACCCATGGTTTCAACACCTAATGACAGCGGAATAACATCTAGCAATAACCACTCATCGCCTTTTTGTTTGTTACCCGCTAGGAGGTCCGCTTGCATGGCAGCCCCCATCGCCACCACCTTGTCTGGATCTAAATTATTTAAGGGAGCTTGGCCAAACAACTCGCCCACCGCTCGTTGCACATGTGGCATGCGGGTTGCACCGCCCACCATCACAACCCCCTTGATCTCTTGGGCGGTTAATCCCGCATCACGTAAGGCCTTCTTCGCTGCCACTAATGTTTTAGTAACCAAATGCTGTGTCAACTCGAAAAATTGCGCCTGACTAATACCCACATTAATCACCGTACCAGTCCCTAATGTCACATGAACACGTGCCAAGGGGTTTTTGCTTAATTGTTCTTTAGCTTCTTTAGCCGCACTGACCAATAAGCGAGTATCTTTATCTGATAGTAGTTGTAGCTTAGCCTGCTCTAATACCCAGCAATACAAACGATGATCAAAATCATCACCACCTAAAGCAGAGTCACCACCAGTGGATAAAACTTCAAATACACCCTTACTCAATCTCAAGATAGAGATATCAAAAGTACCACCACCTAAGTCATAGACAGCATAGAGCCCTTCAGAGGCGTTATCGAGGCCATAGGCAATAGCCGCTGCAGTGGGCTCGTTGAGGAGCCTCAGAACTTCAACGCCAGCCAACTTGGCAGCATCTTTCGTAGCTTGTCTTTGAGCATCATCAAAATAAGCTGGTACGGTAATAACAGCTCCGACAATCTCATCATCAAATGAATCTTCGGCCCTCTGCCTTAATCTCGCTAAGATTTCAGCAGAGATTTCAACTGGGCTCTTCTCACCTGCGACTGTTTTAATTTTAAGCATGCCAGGGGCATCAACAAACTCGTAAGGCAGAGATTCAAAATGGGCAACATCACTTAAACCACGACCCATAAAACGCTTAGCAGAAATAATGGTATTTTTAGGGTCACCATTTGCATTTTGCAAAGCCTGATAGCCTGCTTGAGTTGTTCCACCCGGCAAATAACGCACCACTGAAGGCAATAAAGCCCGACCTTGCTCATCAACCAGCACTTCTGGTAAAGCATTCTTCATCGTAGCCACTAATGAATTAGTCGTGCCTAAATCAATGCCGACAGCGATACGTCTTTGGTGGGGAGCTAATGATTGGCCGGGTTCGGCAATTTGTAATAAGGCCATAGTTTGTACTGTTATCTATTTATGCTGATATTGCGTCTTCTAATTCAACGCTAAATTTATCAATGAATAATAAAGCTCTTAGCTTCTCAGCTGCCGTCTGAAAATTACCAGCCTGGTCAATCGCCACCTCAACTTCTAGCAACAACTCTTGACGAACCGCTTCTACCTGTTGATATAACTGGTCTAATTCCAAAGGCTGATCTCGCACCTCATCTAATGACTCACGCCACGCCATTTGTTGCATCAAGAACTTGGCTGGCATCGCCGTATTAGTCTCTAGTTGAGGATCAACCCCATTTTTTGCGCAAAGATAAAGGCCGCGTTGAATAGGATTGATAAGAGTACGGTAGGCAGCATTGGCTAAGGTTGCCATCTGCATAGAGATGCGTTTTTCCGCATCACTCCCCTGAACATGTAAATCAGGGTGAACTTGTTTTTGAACTGTTAAATAAGCAGACTCCAAAGCCTGCCTATCAATCTTAAATTGCGGCTTTAACTGGAATAACGCAAAGTAATCGTCAAACTCTGAAAGACTCGCCACAACCGCACTCATCTTTCACATTTGGGTTTTGAAACTTAAACCCTTCGTTTAATCCTTCACGCACATAATCTAATTCAGTACCATCCAAATAAGCCAAACTTTTAGGATCGACATAGACCTTGACCCCTAGCGACTCAAACATCGTATCTTCAGGAGCCACATCATCTACATACTCAAGTTGATAAGCCAATCCAGAGCACCCTGTTGTTCTCACCCCAAGGCGTAAGCCAACACCTTTACCACGACGCTCAATATAACGCGTGATATGTTTAGCCGCTTTTTCAGTTAGCGTAATAGCCATGATTATTTTGAATGTTTTTCTTTGTAATCTTTAACTGCTGCTTTAATGGCATCTTCTGCCAAGATAGAACAGTGAATCTTCACGGGTGGCAACGCCAACTCTTCAGCAATTTGAGAGTTTTTAATCTCTAAAGCCTGATCCAATGTCTTACCTTTGACCCACTCGGTCACCAAAGAGGATGAAGCAATGGCTGAACCACAACCATAAGTTTTAAATTTTGCATCTTCGATCACACCCTGATCATTTACGCGAATCTGCAATTTCATCACATCACCACACGCTGGCGCACCAACCATGCCTGTACCAACATGGTCATCACCTTTTTCAAAAGAACCTACATTGCGTGGGTTTTCATAATGCTCAATAACTTTGTCGCTGTATGCCATGATTAACTCCTTAATACTTTCTAACTGCTAACTAATTAGTGGGCTGCCCACTGAATCGTACTTAAATCGATACCATCTTTATACATCTCCCATAACGGAGATAATTCTCTCAACTTAGCAATTTTGCTCTTCACCAACTCTATGGTGAAATCAACATCTTCTTCAGTTGTGAAACGACCAATCGTAAAACGAATAGAACTGTGCGCCAACTCATCGTTGCGCCCTAGTGATCTTAAAACATAAGAAGGTTCTAATGAAGCAGAAGTACATGCTGAACCGCTTGAAACAGCAATATCTTTCAGAGCCATGATCATGGACTCACCTTCTACATAGTTAAAACTAATGTTCAAATTATGAGGAACTCGATGATCCATATCACCATTGAGGTATACCTCTTCAATTTGATTTAAACCATTCCACAAACGATCTCTGAGCATCCGAATACGCTCATTTTCAGTCTGCATCTCTTCTCTTGCAATTCTGAAGCACTCGCCCATGCCTGCAATTTGATGAGGCGCCAAAGTACCAGAACGCATACCACGCTCATGACCACCACCATGCATCTGAGCTTCAATACGTACACGCGGTTTACGTCTGACATACAACGCCCCAACCCCCTTAGGTCCGTACGTTTTATGAGCAGAGAAACTCATCAAATCAACTTTGATGGTTTGGAGATCAATAACTACCTTACCGGTTGCTTGAGCAGCATCCACATGAAAAATGATGCCTTTCTCACGGCAAAACTCACCAATACGAGGGATATCTTGTACGACACCAATTTCATTATTAACAAACATCACAGAAATTAAAATAGTGTCTGGACGAACCGCCGCTTTCAATACATCAAAATCAATCAAGCCATTTGGCAAGACATCTAAATAAGTAACATCGTAACCTTCACGCTCAAGTTCACGGCAAGTATCTAAAATCGCCTTGTGCTCAGTTTTTACAGTAATCAGATGCTTGCCTTTTTCTTTATAAAAATGCGCAGCGCCCTTCAATGCCAAGTTGTTACTTTCAGTAGCTCCGGATGTCCAAACAATTTCTCTAGGGTCCGCATTAACCAACTTAGCTACTTCAGAACGCGCATTCTCAACTGCCTCCTCAGCACTCCATCCATAAGCATGACTACGTGAAGCAGGGTTACCAAATTGCTCGCGTAGGTAAGGGATCATCACATCCACAACTCTTGGGTCCACAGGTGTCGTCGCAGAGTAATCCATATAAATAGGAAAGTGCTCTGGGCTAAACATAGGTACTGGTTTAGGTGATGACATGTTCTTTAATCCTTTTTAGTTCTTCTCTATTTTTTACTTTTAACGACTTAATTAATTTGTTGCGCAAAAGTAAATACCGAATTAGCTAACGGCTTCTTTGCTTCAGGCTCTTTTTTAACTGGATCGACTGCCGGCTTACTTACCTTATGAGGCATTTCAGTCTTCATTTTTGGGGTCCTCATATCCTGCATCACCACACGACCCTCTTGCTGCTTCATCAAATCAGCCAAGCTAACAGAGCTTAAATATTCAACCATTTTCTGGTTCAAGCTAGTCCATAGATCATGCGTCATGCAACGACTACTGCCCTCTTCGTCACTGTGGCAGTTCCCCTTGCCTCCGCATTGGGTCGCATCCAAAGGTTCATCCACCGCAATAATGATGTCAGCAACAGTTATTTCTTGTGCACGCCTTGCCAAGGTATAACCACCACCTGGTCCGCGAGTACTTTCAACAATGTCAAAGCGGCGTAGCTTGCCAAATAATTGCTCAAGATAGGAAAGAGAAATGTGCTGTCTTTGGCTAATACCCGCCAAAGTTACTGGCCCTTGCGCCTCGCGCAAAGCCAAATCAATCATCGCAGTTACAGCAAAACGTCCTTTAGTTGTCAGTCTCATCTGATTTCCCTCCTATTAGAGGTATCACAAAATCGCAATACCCTACTTGTAGACTCAAGTTTAACAGATACCCAACTAAAATGCTCGGGAACTCCATAAAAATAGCGCTACAGAGAGCGCTATTTTTAATAAAACATATTTATTTCAATGAGTTACCTGGCAACATCACATCTCGAAGATTACTTCTGATACGAGTCCTCAGTGCGCGATAAAGCCTCAAACGATCCAACTCAGGCAAATCTCTAGAGCGCAAAGCCATATGGAAAGCCAAAGAAAAACTGACTAGAACATTAACTACCCCGATCAATAAAACCCCGATCACGCCTAACCAAAAACCAGCCGTTAAGAAAACTTTCCAACCTAAAACTGTTGCGGCAGCAGCAAATGAACCGGCAGATAAAGTGACATGACGTACATCCAAACTAAAACCCAGCGACATCATCAAGGCTGGGCCAAAGACCAATAAGAAGCCTAAAGAAACGTTGGCTGCAACAATCGAAACATGTTCACGCCACCAAATCGACCAACGAGTTGCTCGCTCCTCACCAAACACCATGGTTAAGCGACGGTTATAGCGAATGACATCTTGCAGGTGATGTAAAACAAACCAGTTATCAACCAAACCTGCAATCAAACTAGATAACCACAGCAATACCCCTGTAAATGCGGCAAAAATTAATGCGCCACTAAATGGCGAAACAGTTTGCATCATCGCTTGAGCTTTTACAGCACTCATACTTGGCGAACCAATGGTGAACATGATGGCAATTTGTATCAGCGCTGCAGCAGGCACGACCATCGCCAAATTACCGAACACAGAAGCTGCTTGAGATCGAATCAAATATATCGATCGATCCACAAAAGCATCTAAACCACGATCACTTTTCACATGATCCAATAATTGCGCCAAAGCGGGTGCAGTCATAGCAGGCTGCTTGGTTGCCAGCATGAAATGGGCAAATTGAATGAACAAAAAACCACCTGCATAGTTCATCGTTAAAAATATGTTTTCGAAAAATCTCGCCAAATTTAGATTGGTGATCAAGAACTTCAAATAAACAGTTCCCGCCACAACCGCACCACCACCTAAAGATTTTTTAAGAATCGAAAAATATTCTTCACGCGTACTTGCAATGTAATGCTCGCCGGTTTCAGCACTTCGCTCAACTACTTTACGAGATAGCAAAGCAAATGACTGCTCCGCCAGACGCTTGACGCTGCGATGTCCTTGAACAGTCAGAATTAAATCAGCTGTTAAGGACGCATAGTTCTCAATATTGTCTCGCTCTAACCAAGATTTCAGTAAAAGCTCCACACGCGCTAAGCGCAAACGCATGGTTTCAACTTGGAAAACGGTATCAACAGAAACTCCGTTCTCGTCAAGATGGCTATAAACATCATCGCAGGCCACATAACAACGATCAATCACCAACTTGAATTCATTAAGGCAAGCTTGATAAGCTGCATCATTCAAGCGAGGTTCATCGCGCAATATTTCTTCAGCCAACTTAGCCAATTTATAGAATGGCGAATGCTGACCACTAACATCACGCAACCTTGATCTAACTGAGTAACTAAGACCGGCAGCACCGATATAACTGATCAGAATGTGAATCGCTTCTGATAAATCGGCAAACAATTGATGGCTCTCACCCGCTTGCTCTTGATAATGAAGCAAAGCACGTATCCCGATTAATAGTTCATGATCTAAATCATGAACCCACAAAGCATCATGTTCACTAACAAAACCTAGTGCAAACAAAACCGCCAATTCGGGCTGATTAGGCGATGGCGCAATAAATTTATTGCGCATGCGCTCACTCATTTCTCCCCAAAAATTAGGCTTCGTAGCAACCCCCGTGTCACACAAGAGAGACAACGCATCGTTGTCTCTCAAGATGCTTCTAAGCACCCGTGCAACTTGAAGTTTGACCTCAGGACGTCCATCTAAAAATTTAAGTAATGCTCGAAGGCGCACATGTTCAGGGTGAGCTATCTGTGATTCACTGGCACCAGGCACATCGCTTTTATTTGACTGCCTCAACCAATAGGCGATCTCAACCAACCAACGATTACGATCGGCTAAATCTGCTTCAGGGGCAGGCACGACCAAAAGACTATCTAAGGTCAGAGAAGCTGCTCCAGAATCCTTCCAGCGACGCCATAGGTGACTCATATCTTTCAAACCTAACATCCGATCAATTTCCATTTAGTTGAATGTTGTCATGCAATTCTGCACCGAATACCATTGTTTTTAATTTTAATAATTGATCTCGCGCTTGAGCTGCTTTCTCAAATTCAAGATTCTTTGCATGATCGACCATCATTTTTTCCAGCTGTTTAATTTCTTTAGCTAACTGCTTCTCGCTCATGTCTTCATAGCGGGCTTTTTCTTGCTCTACTTTTAGCTCTTGACGCTTTTCATCAACATCGTACACGCCATCAATAATATCTTTAATTCGCTTCTTAACGCCCTTTGGCTCAATGCCGTGCAATTTATTAAATTCCACCTGCTTTTGTCGGCGTCGCTCCGTCTCACCAATCGCACGTTTCATGGAATTAGTCATTTTGTCCGCATACAAAATAGCCGTGCCATTCACATTACGAGCAGCTCGTCCAATTGTTTGAATTAAGCTACGTTCCGACCTCAAGAAACCTTCTTTGTCGGCATCCAAAATTGCCACTAATGAAACTTCTGGAATATCCAGACCTTCTCTTAGCAAGTTAATACCAATCAACACGTCAAAAACACCTAAACGTAAATCCCGTAAAATTTCTACGCGTTCAACCGTGTCAATATCTGAGTGCAAATAACGAACCTTAATGCCATTATCAGACATGAACTCTGTGAGTTGTTCTGACATGCGCTTGGTTAAAGTCGTCACTAAAACACGTTCACCAACCTTAATGCGCTCATGAATTTCAGAGATGACATCATCGACCTGAGTTGCTGCAGGTCTCACATGAATGATCGGATCTACTAAGCCCGTTGGTCTCACTACCTGCTCGACAACCTTATCAGCATGCTCGTTTTCGTAATCAGCTGGGGTCGCTGATACAAAAATAACCTGCCTCATTTTTTTCTCAAACTCTTCGAATTTGAGTGGGCGGTTATCCATCGCTGAGGGCAATCTAAAACCAAACTCAACCAAGTTTGATTTACGCGCTCGGTCACCGTTATACATGCCACTTAACTGCCCAATGAGCACATGACTTTCATCCAAGAACATTAATGCATCCGGTGGCAAATAATCTACCAATGTCGGAGGTGCCTCCCCTGCCTTAGCACCTGACAAATGTCTTGAGTAGTTCTCAATACCTTTACAGAAACCTAATTCAGACAACATTTCTAAATCAAATCTGGTTCGCTGCTCTAAACGTTGCGCCTCAACTAACTTACCTTCTTTAACAAAGTAATCTAGCCGTTCACGCAACTCTACCTTAATGGTTTCAATTGCACGCAACACAGTCTCTCTTGGCGTCACATAATGAGAACTCGGATATACCGTAAACCGCAAGGTCTTTTGCCGAACTCGTCCCGTTAAAGGGTCGAAGAATTGCAAGCTATCGACGGTGTCGTCAAATAAATCAATACGTAGTGCCAACTCATTATGTTCAGCAGGGAAAATATCAATCGTATCGCCCCGGACCCTAAAGGTTCCACGAGAAAAATCGACATCATTGCGGTCATATTGCATGGCTATTAATCGAGCCACAATATCGCGTTGAGATATCTTATCTCCCTGCCTAATTGTGAGCACCATCTGCAAATAGTCCCCGGGGTTACCAATACCGTAAATTGCCGATACGGTAGCCACAATAATCGTATCCCGCCGTTCTAAAAGGCTTTTTGTCGCCGACAAACGCATTTGCTCAATATGCTCATTAATCGAGGAATCCTTCTCGATGAACAAATCCCGAGTAGGTACATAAGCCTCAGGCTGGTAGTAATCGTAGTAACTAACGAAATATTCCACCGCGTTCTGAGGGAAAAACTCTCTAAATTCGCTATATAACTGTGCAGCCAGTGTTTTATTTGGGGCAAAAATGATCGCAGGACGCCCCATTCGGGCAATCGTATTCGCCATGGTATAGGTCTTGCCAGAGCCTGTTACGCCTAATAAAGTTTGGAAGATCAAGCCATCCTCCACCCCCTCCACTAGACCTGCAATCGCCTCTGGCTGGTCTCCAGCAGGTGGAAATGGCTGGTGAAGCAAAAATGGCGAGCCAGGAAAACGAACCACATTCTCTGCAGGTTCGGAACTGGAATTTTCTAATTTTTTAGGTATCTTTTTTGTCATCTCGGCTATCATTCTAGGCTTGCTTAGACTTTCTAACATTTTTCATACTATGAGCCTCTTTTCAAACGTTGAACTTGCCCCACGCGATCCTATTCTTGGCCTTAACGAAGCCTATAACGCTGACAGCCGCACAACCAAGGTAAATCTTGGTGTTGGTGTCTATTTCACTGACGATGGAAAGATTCCTTTGTTACGTGCCGTTCAGGCCGCAGAGAAATCCATGATGGAAAAACCATCTCCACGCGGTTATTTGGCCATTGAGGGCATTGCTGCCTACAACCAAGGTGTACAAAATTTATTATTTGGCAAAGACTCTGCTCTTACGGCAGCTGGTCGTGTTGTCACCGCTCAAGCCGTCGGTGGTACGGGAGCCCTTAAGATTGGTGCTGACTTTATTAAACGCCTAGTCCCACAAGGCACGGTCGCCATTAGCGATCCTAGCTGGGAAAATCACCGCGCTCTTTTTGAGGCTGCTGGCTTCCCTGTGGTTAACTACACTTACTACGAACCAAGCACGCGTGGTGTTAACTTCGAAGGGATGGTGAAGTCTTTAGAATCCTTCCCAGCCAAAACCACTGTTGTATTGCATGCTTGCTGCCATAACCCAACAGGCGCCGATCTTTCTTTAGATCAATGGAAACAAGTGGTTGAAATTTGCAAAGCGAAAGATTTGATTCCATTCTTGGACATGGCCTACCAGGGCTTTGCTGAAGGTATTGAACAAGATGGCGCTGCTGTACGCCTCTTCTCAGAATCAGGCTTATCTTTCTTTGTATCTAGCTCATTCTCAAAATCCTTCTCACTCTACGGTGAACGCGTTGGCGCATTATCGATTGTGACTGAGAGCAAAGATGAGGCTACTCGCGTCATGTCCCAACTCAAACGCGTGATTCGCACCAACTACTCCAATCCAGCCACTCATGGCGGATCAGTCGTGGCTACAGTACTCAATAGCCCTGAATTGCGTGCCATGTGGGAGCAAGAACTTGGGGAAATGCGTGACCGCATCAAGTTGATGCGTAATAGTCTTGTCACAAAGCTAGCTGAAGCTGGTGCAAAACGTGACTTTGGCTTTGTTAACGCACAAAGAGGCATGTTCTCCTATTCAGGCTTAAACGCAGATCAAGTAGAACGATTAAAAAATGAATTTGGTATTTATGCCGTATCTACAGGACGCATCTGTGTAGCTGCCCTCAATAGCAAGAATATTGACGGTGTTGCAAAAGCTATAGCAACTGTACTTTAATTAGTAAAATCAATTAGTTAACCAACATTTTGGGGCTTTGCGCACCAAAATGTTGCGTTGCACAAATCTTAATTTTTGAGCATAATCTCAACATCGTGTAAAAAGTACGCTTAGGTGTCGCAGTTCTTAGTTATTTTTAAGAACCTTTTTAGATTTCGGGAGATTAATCAATGCTGTACCAATATCAAGAGTTCCAAAAAGCCCTTTTACAACCTTTAACGGCTTGGGCTCAAGCGACAGCTAAAACATTTGTTAATCCGACCAACCCATTATCATTATTACCAGCCGCTACACGCATTGCCGCTGGTTACGAGTTGCTATACCGCTTAGGTAAAGAATACGAAAAACCACAATTTGGGATTAAGAATGTCGAGGCTCATGGCAAAACAGTTGCCATCAATGAGTTCACCGTTGTCGATAAGCCATTTTGTAAATTAGTACGTTTTAAGCGTTTTTCTGATGACATTGAGGTCATCAAAAAGTTAAAACAAGATCCTGTTGTGCTGATTGTTGCCCCATTATCTGGACATCACTCAACACTTCTTCGCGATACAGTTCGTACCCTATTAAAAGATCATAAGGTCTACATTACTGACTGGGTCGATGCACGTCTCGTGCCTCTTGAAGATGGTACTTTCCATTTAGATGACTACGTTCACTATGTTCAAGATTTCATCCGCGCTATTGGTGCGAAAGACTTGAACTTGGTATCTGTTTGCCAACCAACCGTACCAGTTTTGGCCGCCGTATCTTTAATGGCCTCGAATGGTGAAGTCACCCCTAGAACTATGACGATGATGGGTGGCCCGATCGATGCCCGTAAGAGCCCAACGATGGTGAACTCTACGGCAACGAATAAATCATTTGAGTGGTTTGAAAACAACGTGATTTATACAGTACCTCCTCCACACCCTGGTGCAGGTCGTCGCGTTTATCCAGGCTTCTTGCAACACGCTGGATTTGTGGCAATGAATCCAGACCGCCACTTGCAATCACACTGGGACTATTTCCTAGACTTAGTGCGTGGTGACAAAGGTGACTCACAGGCCCATATCGAGTTCTATGATGAATACAACGCAGTACTAGATATGGATGCTGCCTACTACTTAGAAACAATCAAAACTGTCTTCCAAGATTTCTCCTTACCAACAGGTAAATGGGTTGTTAAAGGTAAATCAGTAAGACCACAAGACATCACTGGCACTGCCCTATTAACCGTTGAAGGTGAGCTAGATGATATCTCTGGAAGTGGTCAAACGCTCGCAGCTCATGGACTTTGTAAAAACATCCCTGAAACTAAGAAACATCACTACGAAGTTAAAGGTGCTGGTCACTACGGGATCTTCTCTGGCCGTCGTTGGCGTGAAATGGTATACCCAGAAATTAGTGCGTTTATACGTAAGCATGCTGCTAAGGGTTCTTCAGGCTCAGCCACTGCTAGAGCTCAAGCTGTTACTAAGAAAGCTAGCGTAAAAAAAGTTGCCGCTAAAGTGGCCACCAAAGTAGCTAGCAAAAAGCCTGTTGCTAAAAGAGCAACAGCCAAGAAGCATGCCTAAATCTGTAGACGGTCTAAATGACCTGTTTAGCCGTCTATACGATGCATTACCTCAAACACAATGCACAAAATGTGGTTATCCTGACTGCCAGGCCTATGCCAAGGCTATGGCCAATGGTGAAGTTCAACATAACCAATGCCCCCCTGGTGGACTAGAGGGTGTTGCCCGACTCGGCAAAATTCTCAATCAACCCGTCATTCCAATTAATCTAGAACATGGCGAAGAACGCCCTCGCCCAGTGGCCTTCATTGACCCCAAAGCTTGCATTGGCTGCACACTATGTATCCAAGCTTGCCCGGTCGATGCCATCGTAGGTGCATCCAAGCAAATGCATGTTGTATTAAACGACTGGTGTACTGGTTGTGATTTATGTATACCGCCATGCCCCGTAGATTGCATCACCATGCAACCCGTTACAAAAGAAACCGGTTGGGCCGCTTGGAGTCAAGAACAAGCTGATTTATCACGTCAACGCTATGAGCTTCGGAATGCTCGCTTAATTCGTGAAGTTGCAGATAACGAAAAACGTCTAGCGGCTAAAGCAGAAAAAAAATTAAAATCACTGGATGTCGATAGCGCTCAAAGCGATGCTGAAAAATTAGAGATTGAACGCAAGAAGGCAATTATTGCAGCCGCGATGGCCAGAGCTAGAGAAAAACAACAAAATCAGAAATCAGAATCTCAAGAGCCTAATGATTAGTCAACTGTGATTGATCTATAGCAATTGTTTGATCGACTCAATATAAGCTGGCATATCCGGCGGCGTTCCTTGACGTTGCGCAGTCCAAAGCACTTCCCCTAAACATTCCATGATGCGATGTTGCGCTTCATGTTCAGAATCCAACTTGATCATTAACTGACGACTGACCTCTCGAATACCTGGCGGCTGATCAGCCTGAACCTGCTCACTGATAGACATATGCATCGATAAATGTAGAAACGGATTAGTTTCACCTTTTTCTGGTGTGTATTCTTGAGACTTTGCATCCTCAAGATCACTCAATACCTGGTGATACTCTGGATGCTCAACCATCCAACGCGCTGCAATAGCCTCCATGGGAGTCAAAATGCCAGATCGTTGATGCTTTGCCCAAGCATCACAGAAAAACTGACGCACCTCTTCTCGACTTGGATTAAATAAACTCATACTGAAAAATTCTTTTCTTTAAAAGCACACAACGGCTCAACAATACACTTAGCACAATCTGGTTTTCTTGCTTTGCAGGTATAACGGCCATGCAAAATTAACCAATGATGGGCATCAATTAGATAGTCCTTAGGCACCCGCTTCAACAATGCCATCTCCACCGCTAAGACATCTTTACCAGGCGCCAACCCTGTTCGATTAGAAACTCTAAAAATGTGCGTATCAACAGCCATCGTTGGATACCCAAAGGCTGTGTTCAAAATCACATTAGCTGTTTTTCTTCCAACACCCGGTAAAGCTTCTAATGCTTCCCTATCTTTAGGGACTTGACTCTGGTGACGCTCAATTAATAAACGACAAGTTTCGATAAGATGCTTCGCTTTAGTTTTATATAGCCCAATATGCTGAATATAGGGAATTAAACCCGCCTCACCTAAAGCATAAATTTTTTCTGGTGTGTTAGCGATTGGATATAAACGTCTTGTTCCCTTATTAACAGATACATCCGTAGCCTGCGCTGACAATAAAACAGCAGCGAGCAACTCAAAAGGTGTTGAGTACTCTAGCTCTGTCGTTGGATGAGGATTATTACTTTTTAATGCCTCAAAAAAGGCTCGGCGCTTATCCGGGTTCATGGCCAATTTAATGAGCCCCTAATATATCTTGTAAATGTTTTTTAAGCGCCGGCACTTTCGTGAACTGCTCAGCCAAATGCTCAGGATCACTCTGTCTTTGAGGGGCTGACCATACCGACCCTGGAAATGCGATGTCTTTATGAAACCTGGGGATGACATGCCAGTGCAGATGAGGCACCATATTCCCCAGAGCTGCCAAATTAACTTTCTCTGGCTGCATGATATCGATAATGGCCTGCTCCACTTTCATGACCGTACGCATCATCAATGAACGCTCTTCAATAGCAAGATCTGTCATTTCAGCGAGGTGTTGAGTCAAAATGACGCGACAAAATCCAGGATACTCCGGCTCATTAGCCAAAATGACACGTAGCTGTGCATTGGACCAAACCAGCTCTCCACCATCTGTCGTACATAAAGGGCAATTTGTATTCATCACGCTATTTTCTCTCAAAAACAAAAAGCCCGGCTTTTGGCCGGGCTCGTTCACTTAGGCATGTACACCCAAGCTATAGCTTTCTTAATGGAACTGCTCTTCTTCAGTAGAACCAGTCAAGGCTGTCACAGAAGATGCTCCACCCTGAATAACAGTGGTTACATCATCAAAGTAACCTGTTCCAACTTCTTGTTGATGTGAAACAAATGTGTAGCCACGGTCACGAGCAGCGAATTCAGGCTCTTGAACTTTCTCAACATAAGCCGACATGCCACGCGCAACATAATCTTGAGCAAGGTCAAACATGTTGTACCACATAGAATGAATACCCGCCAAGGTGATGAATTGATATTTGTAACCCATCGCACCTAACTCACGCTGGAACTTAGCAATCGTTGCATCATCCAAGTTTTTCTTCCAGTTAAATGATGGTGAGCAGTTGTATGCCAACATCTTGCCTGGGTGTTTTGCATGAACTGCTTCAGCGAATTTACGAGCAAACTCGAGGTCAGGTGTACCAGTCTCACACCATACCAAGTCAGCATAATCAGCATAAGCAATCGCACGAGAAATTGCTTGATCAAGACCTTTCTTAGTCTTGTAAAAGCCTTCCGCTGTTCGCTCACCTGTTAAAAATGGCTTATCGTTTTCGTCGTAATCAGATGTCAACAAATCAGCAGCTTCAGCATCTGTACGAGCAATCACTAATGTTGGCACACCACAAACGTCTGCAGCCATACGTGCTGCGATTAATTTTTGACAAGCTTCTTGTGTCGGCACTAAAACTTTACCGCCCATGTGACCACATTTCTTCACAGAAGCTAATTGATCTTCCCAGTGAACGCCTGCAGCACCAGCCTTAATCATTGACTTCATCAACTCAAATGCATTCAACACACCGCCAAAACCAGCTTCAGCATCAGCGACGATTGGTGCGAAACAGTCGATATAACCCTTATCACCCTTCTCCACGCCTTTTGAATACTGAATCTCATCTGCACGACGGAAAGTATTATTAATACGCTCTACGACTTTAGGTACTGAATCGACTGGATACAACGATTGATCAGGATACATAGAAGAATAGGTGTTGTTATCAGCAGCAACTTGCCAACCTGATAAATAAATTGCTTTGACACCTGCCTTAACTTGTTGCATCGCTTGACCACCCGTTAATGCACCCAAGCAGTTAACGTAAGGCTCATTATTAACTAAGCCCCATAATTTTTCTGCGCCACGGCGTGCCAAAGTGTGTTCAATTGGGAAAGAACCTCGAAGTCTCACTACGTCAGCAGCTGTATAGCCGCGTTTAATACCTTTCCAACGTGGGTTGGTATCCCAGTCTTTTTGTAATGCATCGATCTCTTGTTGACGTGTTGACATATAACTCTCCATATAAAAAACTAAAAATACTTAAAAAACGATGAACAAGTGCCTATCTATGTAACTTTCAAGGTCTTGTGTCTTATATAAGAGTGTATGTACTTGCCATAGAGAATGCAAGCAATTATTTTTGAGGATAAAAACAAAAATAACCAATTAAATCAATTGGTTATTTTTAATATTTCACATTATGAAGAGCTAATTCATCAGCCGCAATGCAATGCAGCATGACAAAGGTTAACTTAAATCAAAGGCTGATCAGCGACCAAAATACCATCTTGATCAACATAAATCATATCTCCAGGGAGAACAGCCGTGCCAGCCATATCAATGACTAGATCACGCTCTCCCACATTCCGCTTTACGCTCTTTTGTGGATGAGCAGCGAGGGCAACAATACCCACCTTAGACTCAATTAGTTCTGCGGTGTCGCGCACACATCCATAGACCCAAATACCAGCCCAACCGTTTTTCTCAGCCAATACGCCCAAATTGCCACCCACCAAGGCACAGCGTAAAGAACCACCGCCATCAATCACTAACACACGACCATGACCAGGTTCATCCAATAGCGTTCTAACCCAAGTATTGTCTTCAAATACCTTTAAGGTGACTGCGTGACCAGAAAATTGGATGAGTCCCCCATAGGGTTTAAAAATAGGCGCAGCGACGCGCAACTGGCCTTTAACAATTAAATCTTCATGGGCATCGCAAATATCAGTTGTTGCAAAACTCATCGTTATTTCTTTCAAAAACTAAATAGCTTAAGCAGACTGTTTTTGGCTCACCACACGATTTGCGGTAAACAAAGAAGCCCATAAGAAAAGTGCAATCATCACAAACACTAAGGATTCTTGGCGCCAATCCATCAACATGCCAAATAAGATCGGTCCAATCGCCAAACCTAAATCAAGCCCCGAGTAAACAATGCCAAATACCCGCCCAGAAGCCTCCTTAGGTGTTGCTTGACGAATCATTAAATCTCTTGATGGCCCTGCCATCCCTACCCCAAAACCCATTAAGGTGAATAAGATTAGGACTAAGCCGCCAGAAACCAAAGCCAAAGAAATCAAAATAGATAATGCTCCAGCAATAATAAAAGCGACCATGATCACGCGCTCAGGAAATTTTGCCTTAGCTGCAACAAAACCACCCACAAACATTCCTCCTGCACTCGCCAACATATAGGTAGAGTAAGCAGTTGTTGACAGTGCCACAGGTAAGTCATACAGAATGCGCAAAGCAGCCGAAGCAAAACTTTGAACACCACCCAAGGAAAGAGCCGTTAAAAAGAAAAATCCCCAGCACAACCACACAGCAGGCAACTTCAAAAATGAAATAGAGAAAGCTGATTGTTGTTTCTTATTGAGTCTTTCTTGCGCCTGCTCTTCAACTGAACCTAATAAGGTATGCCTTCTCACTAAAAGCAGCCCAACAATCAAGGCGACCATCGTGGCCGCACCTAACAAAGCCGAACGCCACCCAAATAAAGCCGTTAAAGAAACTAAGAAGGCTGGCGCAGCTGCCCAACCTAAAGCACCAGAAATTCCGTGCATGGAGTATGCATGCGGTATTCGAGCCGGACTAACCCGTCGATTGATGAGGGTGTAATCAGATGGGTGAAATACACCATTGCCAAGACCAGCCAAAGCAGACCCCAACAACAACACAAAATAGCTATTGGATACTGACAAAATAATTGCTGAGACACACAGGGTGACCAAGCCAAATAGCAAAACCTTTAATGGCCCTGAATGGTCCACCCAAAAGCCAGCCGCTGCTTGCGTGAGTGTCGAGATGACAAAAAAGATTGTCATTAAAAACCCTAGTTCAGCATAGCTAAAACCAAATTCGAGTTTTAACCAAGGAAATAAAGGGGCAAGGATTAATTGATAAAAATGAGATGAGCTATGAGCCAAACTGATGAGGCCGATAACTTCTGCGTCTTTGCGTATAGTCATCGGCCCATCTTACTACTACTTCGGTATTCATGCAGAGGACTTATCTCTGTTTAATGAACCACCCTATTGAAAATAAAGTTTCCTTTTTTATCAACATCAACAGGAACGATATCTTTAGGAGCAAATTTCCCTTCTAAGATCAATCGCGCCACTGGGTTCTCAATATATTGCTGGATTGCGCGCTTTAGGGGTCTTGCACCAAATACTGGGTCATAACCTGCCTCAGCCACTTTTGTTAACGCAGCTTCGCTGACTTCAAGCACCATATCCATCTTCGCCAAACGATCAGTCAAACGTTGCAACTGAATTTTAGCAATCGACGCAATATTCTTTTGATCTAAACCATGGAATACCACCATCTCATCAATACGATTTAAGAACTCAGGACGGAAATGGCCTTTCACCTCCTCCATCACAGCCTCTTTCAATTTATCTTGAGACTTACCACTCATTGATTGAATCTTATGAGAACCTAAATTACTGGTCATCACAATCACCGTGTTTTTGAAGTCAACCGTTCTACCCTGACCATCAGTCATACGCCCATCGTCCAAAACCTGCAACAAGACGTTAAAGACATCTGGATGAGCCTTCTCCACTTCATCAAGCAAGATGACGCTATAAGGCTTACGGCGCACTAACTCTGTTAAATAACCACCCTCTTCGTAACCAACATAGCCAGGAGGCGCGCCAATTAAACGTGCCACGCTATGCTTCTCCATGAACTCACTCATGTCCACACGAATCAAATGTTCATCACTATCAAATAAAAATTCTGCTAGCGCTTTACATAACTCAGTTTTACCAACACCTGTTGGACCAAGAAACAGGAAAGAACCGTAAGGCTTGCCTTCATCGGATAAACCAGCACGTGATCGACGAATTGCATCAGAGACAGCGCTAATCGCTTCTTCCTGACCAACCACGCGATGATGTAGGTAATCTTCCATTTGCAATAATTTATCGCGTTCACCCTGCATCATTTTTGATACAGGAATACCTGTAGCACGAGAAACCACCTCAGCAATTTCCTCTGCGCCCACTTGCGTACGCAATAACTTGTTCTTTTCTCCCTCGCCTTTTTCTTCAGCCACGGCAGCAGACTTTAACTTACCTTCCAACTCAGGCAGCTTGCCATACTGCAACTCAGCGACCTTCTCCAACTTACCTTCACGTTGCAACTTAGCAATCTCAGATTTAACCTTATCAATTTCCTCTTTAATAGAAGCCGTTCCTTGGGCAGCACCTTTCTCGGACTTCCAAAGCTCCTCTAAGTCCGCATACTCTTTACCTAAGCGCTTAATTTCATCTTCAATCAAAGCCAAACGTTTCTGCGAAGCCTCATCTTTTTCTTTCTTAACAGCCTCACGCTCAATTTTTAATTGAATTAAACGACGATCCAACTTGTCCATGACTTCAGGCTTTGAATCAATCTCCATTCTGATACGTGAAGCAGCTTCATCAATGAGGTCAATGGCTTTGTCTGGCAAAAAGCGATCCGTAATATAACGGTGCGATAACTCGGCGGCAGCCACAATCGCTGGATCAGTAATTTCAACACCATGGTGCAACTCATACTTCTCTTGAAGGCCACGCAAAATAGCAATCGTGTCCTCAACACTAGGCTCACCCACCATCACCTTCTGAAAACGACGTTCTAAAGCGGCATCTTTTTCAATATATTTGCGATATTCATCTAATGTTGTAGCGCCAATACAATGCAACTCACCACGCGCCAAGGCAGGCTTTAGCATGTTGCCAGCATCCATAGCACCATCAGCTTTACCAGCGCCGACCATGGTGTGGATCTCGTCAATAAACACAATCGTTTGACCCTCATCTTTAGCAACGTCGGTTAGTACCGCCTTCAAACGCTCTTCAAACTCGCCACGATATTTAGCACCCGCCAACAATAAGGCCATATCTAAAACTAGCACACGTTTGTTTTTCAACGTTTCAGGCACTTCACCATCCACAATACGTTGCGCCAAACCTTCGACAATGGCAGTCTTACCCACACCAGGCTCACCAATGAGCACGGGATTATTTTTAGTACGGCGCTGCAAAATTTGAATCGCACGGCGAATTTCATCATCGCGACCAATCACAGGATCCAACTTACCCAAGCGAGCACGCTCCGTTAAATCCAAGGTATATTTCTTTAGCGCCTCGCGCTGATTTTCTGCATCCGCACTATTCACAGACTGTCCTCCACGTACTGCCTCAATGGCAGCTTCTAAAGTTTTACGAGTAATACCAACTGACTTCAGCGCCTTACCCAGGTCACCCTTATCATCTGACAACACCAATAGAAATAACTCACCAGCGATGAAATCATCGCCACGCTTAGTCGCTTCTTTTTCTGTCAAATTAAGATGCGCCGACAAGGATCTGCCAATCTGTACATCGCCACCAGTTCCTTGCACTTGGGGTAATTTTGTCACCAAGCTTTGGACAGCTTTCTCCAGGGCGGCTGCATTTCCACCGGTTCGATTAATCAAGGACTTGGCGGTGCTATCTGACTGCTGCAACATAGCCAAGAGCAGATGCTCAGACTCAATATATTGATGATCCGAGTTCAAAGCCAAGCTTTGGGCATCACCCAAAGCTTCCTGGAATTTGCTGGTTAATTTATCTAATCTCAAGACAATTCTCCTTTTTCAATATCCAGCATATGGCTATGACTGGGTAAATTTCAAGTGATTTAGATCAAATATATTGCTGCTTTATCATTAGCAGATGTCTTGGTGTTTATATCTCTTGGAATGTTCTGATGGAAGCTACTATGCTGGCATCACCAATGACCTGGAGAATCGCATTAAAACCCATAATCAAGGCCTAGGAGCCAAATATACTCGCGGCAGAGGTCCAGTCACCCTGTTAGCCCACAAGACCTTTCCAGACCGCTCTGAAGCCAGCAAGGCAGAGGCCGCAGTCAAAAAACTTCCTAAAAATCAAAAATTGGGGTTTTTTCAGTGAGCCAGATCGAATTGCAGGACATTCAACAGCAAGTTAATGAAATTTATACAGCTGTTAAAACTAATTGGCCTGGGTTTAAGACTCGTATTGGCCAAGAGCAGATGTTTAAGGAAATTAGCCAAACTCTTACTTCAGCTAAAGATCTCAAAGATGAAAGAAATGGCAATAATATCCTCGTCGTCGAGGGAAAAACTGGTGTTGGTAAAACACTCGGTTATCTAATTCCAGCCATCGTATTTAGCAAACTACTCAATCGACGAGTCATTATCAGCACCGGTACAGTTGCACTCCAAGAACAATTGATTCAAAAAGATTTGCCAAAACTAGCCGACTTATCTCCAATCAGCTTCAATTATGGCTTAGCTAAAGGTCGAGGCCGTTATGTCTGCAATATCCGCCTAGAACAAACTAGTGGTAAAACAAAACAATCCGCGCTATTTGAAGATGCTAATTGGGATGGCCCACCCAAAGAACAAGATAAAGATAAATTTTCCGAGGCACTCATCATCCTTAATGATGGCTCATGGAATGGTGAAAAAGATTCTGCTCCCCCAGAAATAACGGATGGTATGTGGGCTCGCATTGCAGCAGAACGGAGCTCTTGCTTAGGAAGACATTGCCAGCGGTTTAATGTTTGCCCTTATTTCAATGCGAGACGCGACCTAGTTAAAGCCGACATCATTGTGGCTAATCATGATTTAGTTATTTCAACCATCGCCTCTGGCTCAAAAATACTCCCTGACCCCAGCGAAACCCTCTATATCTTTGATGAAGCACACAACCTCCCTTCTGTGGGGATTAAACATTTTGCCTCCTCTGTTGGTTTAATTGCTAGCACGCGTTGGTTAGAAAAGATTATGGCGGCAGTTCTCCGTGCGGATGCACTGCTTCCGGATTCGAGCGGTAAAACTATTGAAGAAATTCATGGTCACGTTGAAGACTTAATCATGCATACCAAACAAATGATTAACTCGCTTCGCTTGAGCAACTTTGTCACCCATGAGAATCCTATTCAACGCTTTGCTGATGGCCAGCTTTCCGATGAATTCATCAGTTACGCAGAAACGATCGGCCCCTTAGCGGTAGGCCTAAACAATCGAGTAGGAAAAATCCTGCAGCAACTGAATGATCAAAGAAATAGCAGCCTAGATAAAGACTCTTTCAGTCCCGCGATTTTAGAAGTGGGTAGTTATCAATCTAAAACTGAGAATCTATCCAACACTTGGCACCTCATGCAAACTGAAGTAGACCCACCTATTGCCAAATGGGTCGAGTGGCAAGATCTAGGGGCTAGTTTTGACTTTAGACTCCACGCCTCACCGATTAGTGCAGCTCAAAATTTAGCCCAGACCCTATGGTCTACCAGTTCAGCCGCCATATTGACTTCAGCCACCCTCAGAACCATGGGCGATTTCCAATACTTCCTTCGACAAACAGGGCTCCATTGGTTTCCCAAAACCAGAACTTTCGAAGCAGAGTCACCCTTTGATTACGAGAAACAAGGGACTTTTTTAGTACCCGACATGAATGAGTGCCCTAGCGCCAATGCATCGGGTCATACGGCAGAACTTTCAGACGTGATTCCTAGAGAACTGGCAGATCTGCAACATGGTGCTCTGGTCTTATTCACCTCTAAAAAACAAATGAAAGAGGTTTATGACCATCTACCCAATGAATTTATCCAGCATGTTTTAATGCAAGGCGACCTTCCACGCAGCAGACTCTTAGAGGCTCATGAGCTGCGCATTCATGATGGGCAGAGAAGTATTTTATTTGGCATGCAAAGTTTTGGCGAAGGCTTGGACTTACCAGGTAAATTGTGTGAGGTAGTCGTTATTACCAAATTACCTTTTGCACCACCCGACTCCCCTGTTGAGGAAGCTAAGTCAGAATGGTTAGAAAAAAACCAAGGCAATCCATTTTATGAAATTAGCGTACCCGCTGTTGCCCTTAAATTACAGCAATGGGTTGGTCGCGGCATCAGAACAGAAACAGATACTGCAAAAATTATTGTTTTAGATAAACGTCTAAAAACCAAACCCTATGGAAAAAAATTGATTGCGGGATTACCGCCATTTAAGAGATTAATGTAAAAAAGTTAATCCCATTTTTTAAGCGCCTGATCATCACTTAATCTTGCATCGACCCATTTGGCACCTTGCGACGTATCTTCTTTTTTCCAGAATGGTGCCAAGGTCTTCAAGTAATCCATCACAAATTCGCAAGCAGCAAATGCTTCACCGCGATGAGCACTGGTTACAGCAACTAAAACAATTTGATCTTCAACATCCAAAGACCCCACGCGGTGAATAATCAAGACATCAAAAATATCCCAGCGAGCTTTAGCTTTTTGAATAATCTCCTCCAATGACTTCTCAGTCATTCCTGGGTAATGCTCCAAGGTCATAGCAGAGACAGTGGCACCATCATTCTGATCACGTACAGTTCCAACAAAGGTGGCAACAGCACCTACGCGACGATCACCAGCCCTTAAGTGCCGAACCTCAGCAGATAAGTCAAAATCTTCTGTTTGAATACGTACCGTCATATATTTATCCGCCCGTTACTGGCGGGAAAAAAGCCACTTCTGCGTTGTCTACTAAAACCATATCCAACCCAACCATATCGTGGTTCATGGCTGCGCGCACCGCTCGACCCTCAGCTAAAGCCTCAGACCAAGGCTCGCCACGAGCACCTAAATAAGCCCTCAACTGCCCCACGGTTACAACATGACCAGGCAAGTCTATATGCTCTTCTGAAGTTTTTAAAACCTCACGTAAAGAAGCAAAAAATTTAACTTTAATTCTCATAACGCTAGCTTAAAGCATTCCTGAAAATGGCAGATACTTCACCATATCACCCACATTAATCACTTGATTAGGCGGGTTATCTACCAAGCCATCTGCCCATGAGGCGCTTGTCAAAACGCCAGACCCTTGATTAGAAAATAACTCTAAACCACCCTGCTCATTCAAACGCACTCGTAAAAACTCATTACGGCGGTCAGGCTTAGGCCAATTGAAATCTGCGCGCATCATCATTGCTGGAGCAGTTACTGACGTGCGACCTTGTAATCTAGCAATAAAAGGTCTAGCAAATAAAAGAAATGTGACATAGCTCGCCACAGGGTTACCGGGCAACCCCATAAAGAAAGTCTGACCTTGGCCTTGACCTTGACCTTCAGATTTTCTAATAGTGCCAAAAGCCAAGGGCTTACCTGGCTTAATTGCAATTTGCCACATATCCAAATGACCCTCAGCTGTAACAGCCGGCTTTAAATGATCTTCCTCACCCACGGATACGCCGCCAGATGTAATCACCAAATCATGATCGGCTGCCGCCCGTCTTAAGGCTGTGCGTGTGGCTTCCAGTGTGTCAGGGACAATTCCTAAATCAGATGCCTCACAACCCATAGCACGCAAGCAACCCAATAAAGTATCACGATTGGAGTTATAAATAGCGCCGGGTTTTAATGGCTGACCTGGCATGGTTAATTCATCACCGGTAAAAAAAGTGGCAACTTTAATTTTTCTATACACAGGCAATTGAGCATAACCTGCGGAAGCCGCCACGCCCAATTCTTGAGGTCTTAATAAAGTACCTTGCTTTAATGCTAGCGATCCTGTCTTTAAGTCTTCCCCTTGAAGCCGAATCCACTGGCCTTTTTGAGGTAGCTCAAGAATCGTCACCTGATCATCTTTCAACTTACACAACTCTTGCATGATGACCGCATCAGCACCAGATGGCACTTGGGCACCAGTAAATATTCTTGCGGCAGTTCCAGGCTCGAGAGCAACTCCCACGTGCCCAGCTGGAATACGCTGAGCAACTTTTAAAGTAGTTCCAGAGATTGGAATATCTGCCACGCGCACCGCATAACCATCCATCTGCGTGTTATCTGCTGGTGGCACATCCACCTGACTTAATAAATCTACAGCCAACACCCGACCCAACGCATCCTGAGTTGCGACCATTTCTGTCACATCAGTAGCAGAGGCTTTATTCAAAATTAGCGACAAAGCTTCTGCTGCTGTTTTCATAGCAGGTCGATGTTGAGCAGACTGTTGTGTACTGGACATAAAAATACGCAATCTATTTTTTTTGAATGCCACTCGTTGCAAGAATAAAGTGAGCCATTTGTTCTAAATTATCTAAATCTAAAATGGTCAACTCCTTATTAAGCACAGGCTGATTAATTGCCCCTGATCCACCTGGATATGCCACGGCAAGAATATAAGGGTCAACATGAGCCTTTAATGGGTTATTGGCGCACTCCTCATGATCAGCGCGCCATAATTCAATTTTAGGAATCGGAGAAGCTTTAAATCCTTCCAAAAATACCAAATCACAAGGCGCTAATTTGCTGAGCTGTTCCTCGATACTCATTTCTTGAATAGTTTCTTGCTCATGCATGAGCACCCAACGCTGATCTGAAACTAACAAAACTTCACCAGCCCCCGCCTCACGATGGCGGTAAGAATCCTTGCCGGGACGATCCACATCAAAACGATGATGCGTATGTTTGATAACCGAGATCTTGTAACCCAACTTCGTTAAATAAGTAATGAGCTTTTCGATGAGCGTGGTTTTACCCGTCCCCGAATACGCCACAAAACCCAAAATGGCCGGCTTTATTGGCGTAACAGAGGAGGTCATAGTCTAGTTAAAGACCCGTGTGTTTGGCGACAAATGCTTTTACTTCATGAACATCAGCAGCCATCACTGTCACTCGCTGAGGCTTATCTTCAATACCTATAAATGATGCAGGACGATCCGGTGCACGACCAATCGCCTCTTCAATGGTTTCTGCAAATTTAATAGGTAATGCCGTCTCCAAAACCAACATGGGGATATCAGCTTGTATATTTTCACGGGCGACCTTCACACCATCAGCCGTATGCGTATCTATTAAGACGCTATATTTTGCATGAACATCTCTAATTGTTTCAATACGATTGGCATGCGTACTCTTACCCGACACAAATCCATATTTTTGAATATCTTGATACACAGGATCTTTAGATAAATCAAAACCACCTTTTGTATCCACATCTTTAAACATACTAGCTGTACGCGGAGCGTCACGCCCAACTAAATCATAGACAAAGCGTTCAAAATTGCTAGCTTTGGAAATATCCATAGATGGGCTGGTCGTATGAAAAGTTTCAGCTGATTGACGAGCTCTGTAGACACCTGTTTTGAAGAACTCATCCAACACATCGTTCTCATTAGTAGCCACGACCAATTTCTCGATTGGCAAACCCATCATGCGTGCAATATGTCCTGCACAGACATTACCAAAATTACCGGATGGCACGCAGAAAGAAACTTTTTCTTGGCTGCTTTTCGTTGCCAATAAATAGCCTTGGAAGTAATAGACCACCTGAGCCACAACACGTGCCCAGTTAATGGAGTTCACTGTACCAATCTTATGCTGCGCTTTGTAGGCATGGTCGTTGCTGACAGCCTTGACGATATCCTGAGCATCATCAAAAACACCCTCAATAGCAATATTGAAAATATTTTCATCTTGCAATGAATACATTTGGGCCACTTGAAATGCACTCATCTTGCCTTTTGGCGACAACATAAATACGCGCACGCCTTTTTTTCCGCGCATCGCATACTCTGCAGCGCTACCCGTATCACCAGAAGTTGCGCCCAAGATATTAAGCTCTTGACCCTTTTTATTTAATGCATATTCAAAAAGATTGCCTATTAACTGCATGGCCATATCTTTAAATGCTAAGGTTGGACCATTAGACAAACTCAACAATCCCAAACGAGCACCTTGCTCGTCCCCCAACCAATGAATAGGTGTAATGTCTTCAGCTCGATCGCCAACACGACCATTGCAATATACCTGCGCCGTATAGGTCTTTTTAATCAGGGCCTTTAAATCAGCAGGCGGAATGTCATCACAATATAAGCGCAAAATCTCAAACGCCAAATCTGCGTATGAAAGCCCTCGCCAAGCATCCAATTGCTCTTTTGATACTTGCGGATACTCGGCAGGCAAAAAGAGGCCGCCATCAGCAGCCAAGCCACCTAGAAGGATTTCTGAAAAACTTTGGTTCGCGTTATGGCCGCGGGTTGATATGTAACGCATGATGTAATTAACTTAAATTTTCCAAACGAATCTTAGTGACTGAACCTTCAACAGTTTTCAGGTCTTCTATCTTAGCAATAGCAGCCAAGATGTTTTTCTCTTTGGTTTCATGTGTCAACATAATCAAATCAGTTTGATTCTCGCCATCACCTGCCTCACGCTGCAACATGGCATCAATTGAAATACCATTATCAGCCAATACACGCGTAATATCGGCCAACACACCGGTTACATCAGCAACACGCAGACGCAAGTAATAGCTGGTTGTTACCTCGCCCATTGGCATAATCGTTGTATTAATCACTGAACCAGGCTGGAATGCCAAATGTGGCACACGATGCGCTGGGTCTGCTGACTGTAAACGGCACACATCGACTAAATCCGCAATCACGGCTGATGCGGTTGGCTCTGCGCCAGCGCCCTTGCCGTAATACAAGGTCGTACCAACGGCATCACCCTGCACTTGAACGGCGTTCATCGCGCCCTCTACATTGGCAATTAAACGTTTAGCAGGAATCAATGTTGGGTGTACACGTAGTTCAACACCATCAGATGTTTTCTTAGTAATACCTAATAATTTAATACGGTAGCCCAATTGCTCAGCATAACGAATATCAACAGCAGACAGTTTAGTAATACCTTCTACATAAGCTTTATCAAATTGCATAGGAATACCAAAAGCAATCGCACTCATGATGGTCGCTTTATGAGCTGCATCAATACCTTCAATATCAAAAGTTGGATCAGCTTCTGCGTAACCCAAACGCTGCGCTTCTTTGAGAACCACATCAAAATCTAAACCTTTGTCACGCATCTCAGACAAAATAAAATTAGTTGTGCCATTAATAATTCCAGCAATCCACTCAATGCGATTCGCAGTCAAACCTTCACGCAACGCTTTAATGATCGGAATACCGCCGGCTACGGCAGCCTCAAATGCAACTGTTACACCCTTAGCTTGAGCCGCCGCAAAAATTTCATTGCCATGAACAGCAAGCAAGGCTTTATTAGCAGTCACAACATGTTTACCGGCATTAATGGCAGCTAATACTAATTCTTTAGCAATACCATAACCACCAATTAACTCTACGACCACATCAATCTCAGGATCATTCACCACCAACTTCGCATCATTCACCACTTTGGCGCGACCCTTGACCAACTCTTCGGCACGCTTTGTGTCCAAATCTGCAACGGTATGAATGCGAATACCACGTCCAGCACGGCGCGTGATTTCTTCTTGGTTACGCTCTAAAACAGTAAATACACCACCACCAACAGTACCAATGCCTAAAAGACCAACTTGAATAGGTTTCATGAAAAATTCTTACTTATAAATAGGAGTTAAATAGAAATAGTTATTGTGTTAATTATTTTTTGCCATACTTAGCGCGGTAGCGCTCCAAGAATTTAGCTAACCGGCCAATCGCTTCACGCAAGGTATCCTCATGAGGCAAGAAAACAATTCTGAAATGATCCGGCTTAGGCCAATTAAAGCCACTGCCCTGAACCAATAGAACTTTTTCTTCACGCAGTAAATTAGCAATGAATTCTTGATCATTGTCGATTGGATACATCTCAGGATCTAACTTTGGAAATAGATACAGAGCTGCTTTAGGTTTAACGCAAGTCACTCCAGGAATTTGAGTGACTAACTCCCAAGCGAGATCACGTTGTCGACGCAAACGGCCACCATCAGCCACCAAGTCATTAATACTTTGATAACCACCCAAAGCTGTTTGAACCGCATACTGCCCTGGCACATTCGCGCATAGACGCATTGAAGACAACATATTCAAGCCTTCGATGTAATCCTGAGCATGACTCTTATCACCTGAGACGACCATCCAACCAGAGCGATACCCACAAGAACGATAATTTTTTGATAACCCGTTAAATGTGACGGTTAAGACATCCGTTGACAAAGATCCAATGGAGGTATGTTTCACACCATCAAATAAAGTTTTGTCATAAATTTCATCGGCAAAAATAACCAAGTGATGCTCGCGAGCGATCGCGATAATTTCTTTCAAAACATCATCGCTATACAAAGCACCGGTTGGATTATTAGGATTAATCACCACAATCGCTTTGGTGTTGGGCGTGATCTTGGCTCTAATATCAGCCATATTAGGTGCCCATTCTTTATCCTCATCACATATGTAATGTCTAGGCGTTCCTGTCGATAAGCTAATCGCAGCAGTCCATAACGGATAGTCTGGGGCCGGCACCAATACCTCATCACCAGGGTTTAACAAGGCATTCATCGTGAGCACAATTAACTCAGACACACCGTTGCCCATGTAAATATCATCAAGGCCAACACCTTGAATGCCCTTTTCCTGGCAATAATGCATCACAGCTTTACGAGCAGCAAAAATACCTTTTGAATCAGAGTAAGCCGCAGCATTCGCCAAGTTACGAATCATATCTAGCTGAATTTCTTCAGGAGGGTCAAAACCAAATACCCCCACATTGCCAATATTGAGCTTGATTATTTTTTGACCTTCTTCCTCCATTTTTTGGGCGAGCTCAAGCACAGGCCCGCGAATGTCGTAACAAACATTGCTCAATTTGGAGGATTTTTTAATTTCTTTCACAGCTATCCACTTAAAGTCTTATAAGAACACTATAAAGTCTTAATTTATCTATAATTTTGTAATTATGACAGAGCCCGAGGGCAATCCTACGTGAAACTACAAGCGGACACCCAACCTACCCTTAATACCGTATCAGCTTATGGGGATAATTTCATTGAAATTAATGCCATTCGTCATGAATCTTCACTGTTGCTGATGCCAGAGGGCCCCATTTTAAACTGGCCCTGCACCTCTTTTGAGGACCTGACGACTGCTGATTTCCAAATAATGGCAGATAAAAAGCCAGCTTTAGTCATTTTTGGCAGCGGAAAAAGGATCAAATTCCCCAAACCAGAGCTCATTGCGCCATTAATTCAGGCCAAAATTGGCATTGAAACCATGGATCTCCAGGCAGCCTGCCGCACGTATAACGTCCTGATGGCAGAAGGCAGAAATGTCTTAGCTGCCTTAATTATTGAGAAATAAGCTCGAAATGAGCCCTCTTTCTTATAAGTCTGATATAAATATAACTAAGAACGAAATTTAACTTTTGGAGACCTCATGAGTGTTGTTTTAGGCAAGCCGATTCCTTATTTTGAAATACCAGCTACCAGCGGCTTAGTATTTAATCCAACGGCATGTAAAGGGCGAAAACTTGTCATGTATTTTTACCCCAAGGATTCAACGCCTGGCTGCACAGCAGAGTCCATGGAGTTTAGAGATACGATTGAAGCCTTTACCCAAGCCAACACACTCATTGTTGGTATCTCTAGAGATAACCTCAAATCACATGACAATTTCAAAGGCAAGCTAGAGCTACCATTTGAATTGGCTGCAGATACAGAGGAAGTGCTTTGCCAAATGTTCAACGTCATGAAAATGAAAAATATGTATGGCAAACAAGTTAGAGGTATTGAACGTAGTACTTTCCTCATTGATGAAGAAGGTATTCTTCGACATGAATGGCGTGGCTTAAAAATACCTGGGCATGTTCAAGAAGTTTTAAAGGCAGCCCAATCTTTGTGATTGCATTGTCATAAAAATTAGGATAACTTATCACTCAGATGCTAATGATTACTTTTACCTCAACAACCGCCGCCCCACCAGGTAGGCGGTTTTTTCTTTGTTAGGAGACCTCCGGAATGCCTTTGCCACCTATCCCAACTCAAGCAGCAGACAAAGTTAACATCAGCCGCCAACCAAAACCCAACTTAAAGAAGCGGCCTAAAAGAATTGAAATTGAGGAAGTAGAAGAAATTCTTGAAGTGGCCGACAACACAGCAACAGATTTAGATACTCCTGATAGCGCTATTTCTTTGACAGAAATAACGCTTGAAAAAATGAGATCGCCAGGGAAAAATAAAAAAACAACAATCGCACAAGCAATCCAAACGCCTAAATCATCTACAAGGGTTAGAAAAATCCCTGATGACGGCATCATCCGCCTTTTTGTTCTAGATACCAATGTGCTAATGCATGATCCGTCAGCGCTTTTCCGCTTTGAAGAACATGATGTGTATCTACCCATGATGACGCTTGAAGAATTAGATAATCACAAAAAGGGAATGAGCGAAGTTGCTCGTAATGCACGTACAGTCAGCCGCTCCCTTGATCAGTTAGTGACAGATACAAGTGGCGTCTTAGAAGAAGGCATCCCACTTAATAAGCTTGGTAATAAAGATGCCACGGGCAACCTTTACTTTCAAGTAGAACTAAGCAACATCACTTTGCCCGATGGTTTACCCACTGGCAAAGCCGATAATATGATTCTCGGGGTGGTTAGAGAACTCCAACAAAGCCGTAAAGATCGCCAAGTTGTATTGGTATCAAAAGATATCAATATGCGCATTAAAGCGCGTGCGCTAGGTTTACCTGCTGAAGACTACTTTAACGACCAAGTTTTAGAAGATCGTGACTTGATGTACGCCGGCATCTTGCAATTGCCGCACGATTTTTGGCCTAAACATGGCAAAGATATGGAAAGCTGGAGCGATTCCAAGTCAGGTACGATGTTCTATCGCGTGACAGGCCCTACCGTTGCACAAATGATGGTCAACCAATTTGTGTATCAGGAAAATACCGATGGTGGCACTCCCTTCTACGCCCAGGTTCGTGAAGTACAAGGCAAGACCGCTTTGTTACAAACGCTTAAGGACTTTTCTCATCAAAAAAATAATGTGTGGAGTATTACCGCTCGTAATCGCGAGCAAAACTTCGCTATGAATTTATTGATGAATCCTGATATTGATTTTGTAACATTACTTGGCCAAGCTGGCACGGGTAAAACTCTTTTAGCATTAGCAGCCGCCCTTGAACAAGTCTTAGACAGCAAACGCTATAACGAAATCATCATCACACGAGCTACAGTCCCTGTGGGTGAGGATATCGGTTTCTTACCAGGAACTGAAGAAGAAAAGATGCAGCCATGGATGGGTGCCTTTGATGACAATTTAGAGGTCCTTCACCGCAGCGAAGATGGCGCTGGAGAATGGGGCCGTGCAGCGACGCAAGAGCTTATCCGCTCACGCATCAAAGTAAAAAGCATGAATTTCATGCGTGGCCGAACATTTGTCAGCAAATTTGTCATCATTGATGAAGCCCAGAACTTAACGCCCAAACAAATGAAAACTTTGGTGACTCGTGCAGGTCCAGGCACCAAAATTATTTGCCTTGGTAATATTGCTCAGATTGACACACCTTATCTGACAGAAGGGTCTTCAGGCTTAACGTATGTCGTGGATCGATTTAAGGGCTGGCGCCATAGCGGTCATGTCACCTTAGCGCGTGGCGAACGTTCACGTCTTGCTGACCATGCGGCAGATGCTCTGTAATATCAGGGTTGAGTTAACTCAACCCTTTTTTCTGGCATTTTCAAATCGATTTAAAAGCACGATTAGCCTCATCATTGCCTGTGGATTTTTATCCGCATGCACTGCATTTCCTAAGTATTCATCCCTGCCTAATTTTGAAAACGATGTTAGTGCCGGCCTAGAGGATTATTCCATTGCAGCCATCGGCCTAGTTGGCGTACCCTATCGCTACGGCGGTAATACACCTAAAGGTGGGTTTGACTGTAGCGGTTTAATCGCTTACGTCTACAAAAAAGCAGGTGATGTACTTCTGCCTAGAACCACTCAAGATATTGGCAAAATCGGCAAATCACTCGGCAATCAAACACCTGCCCCCGGCGACTTAGTATTTTTTAATACACAAGGAGATCCCCACTCTCACGTCGGGATTTATGTCGGTAAAGGTCGTTTTGTTCACGCCCCCTCACAGGGAGGAACCGTACGATTAGAAAAAATTACTTCTTCCTATTGGGCTAGCAGGTATACAGAGTCCCGCAGAATTGTTGCCAGCAGATAATAAAAAAGCCTGAATATATTCAGGCTTTTTAACGAGGTACTAAAAGAGCGTTATCTTTTAAAGAATCTTAGTACCAATCCACCAAGCGCCTGCAGCCATTAAACCTGAAGCTGGAATCGTTAGCACCCAAGCCCAAACAATACTACCTGCTAATCCCCAGCGCACTGATGACATACGACGTGCTGAACCAACCCCCACAATCGCACCTGTAATTGTGTGCGTGGTAGAAACAGGAATACCTAAAGCTCCAGCCAAAAATAGAGTCATGGCTCCACCAGTTTCAGCACAAAAACCACCGAATGGCTTTAACTTAGTAATCTTTTGCCCCATGGTTTTAACAATACGCCAACCACCAAAAAGCGTCCCCAAGCCAATCGCCACATAACAAGAGACGATGACCCACATTGGTGGAGATGTTTCCCCAGCAGCAACATAACCACCCGTAATCAGTAGCAACCAGATAATACCAATCGTCTTTTGTGCATCATTACCGCCATGACCAAGGCTATACATGGAAGCCGAAACTAATTGAAAACGGCGGAACCAACGATCCACATGAGCAGGAGACATACGGAAACATAACCAAGAGAACAATAAGGTTAGTAAAGCTCCTAGGATAAATCCTAAAAATGGTGAGACAAAAATAAAGACAACTGTTTTGATGACCCCTGAAGACACTAAAGAACTAGGTCCCGCCTTAGCTAGGCCAGCACCAACTAAACCACCAATTAAAGCATGTGATGAGCTCGATGGGATACCACCCCACCAAGTGACGATATTCCAAACGACCGCACCGACTAAGGCGCCGAAAATCACATAATGATCAACAATCGCTGGATCAATGGTCCCTTTGCCGACGGTCGATGCAACCTTCAGCTGGAAAATCATAATGGCCACAAAGTTAAAGAATGCGGCCATGGCCACAGCATGCTGAGGCTTTAAAACACCCGTTGAAACGACGGTTGCAATTGAGTTAGCAGCATCATGAAAGCCATTCATAAAGTCGAATAGCAAGGCGAGGCCCACCAACAGGCCCACCACCCAAATACTCATCTCTACTGGCGTCATTAGGCGTTTTCCAGAACAATACCTTCAAGGATATTAGCTACATCCTCGCATTTATCTGTGATCGTCTCAAGCAATTCATAAACAGCTTTCAACTTCATCAAACGTTTGAAATCATTTTCATCACGGAACAATTGAGAAATGGCTGCACGCATCACACGGTCAGCATCTGACTCCAACATATCAATTTCTGTAGCAATACGAAGAATATCTTTAGCATTCTTCATGTCATGTAATTTAGCCACTGCTGCGCTCACACGCTCACAGCAGGCAACACAAATGCGCGCCAACTCAACTGCCTCTGAAGTCACTTGAGTCACATCGTATAAATTTATAACTTCAGCAACATCCTCCATCAAATCAAGGATGTCATCCATTGTCGTGATCAGTTTATGAATTTCATCACGATCAAGCGGCGTGATAAATGTCTTATGCAATAGATCAATGGTTTCGTGAGTAATTTTGTCCGCCTTTTTCTCAGAAGACTGTATTGCACGAGAATGCTCTGCCCCATTAGGCAAATCACCGATCAACTGATAAAGGTCTTGCGAACCTTGAACACATAGTGCTGCGTGCTGATTAAATAACTCGAAGAAATTTTCTTCTTTTGGCATGAAGCGACCGAGCATAGACTTCCCTTAATGACGTGACATAAAAGTGTCATCATTTTAGTCTAATAAACTATTTTTATTGGGGAATAATTACTTAAAAAGGCTCGTAGCCGCCAGAGGATTGGCCTGCACCTAAGGCTAAGTTGTCAAACTTGGTAAATTGGCCTTGCCAACTTAACTTAACCGTGCCAATTGGGCCATTACGCTGCTTTGCACAAATAATTTCAGCAATACCCTTATCTGTCGTGGTATCGGGATGATAGACCTCATCACGGTAGATAAATAAGATGACATCAGCATCTTGCTCAATAGCACCAGATTCACGCAAATCAGACATGATGGGACGTTTATTAGGGCGTTGTTCAAGCCCACGATTTAACTGAGATAGCGCTATCACTGGGCACTGCAATTCTTTCGCCAATGATTTAAGTGAACGTGATATCTCTGAAATTTCAGTAGCGCGATTCTCACCATTACCACCACTATTACCACTCATTAATTGCAAGTAATCAACCACAATTAAACCTAATGTGCCGCATTTGCGCGCAATACGTCTAGCACGGGCCCGCAACTCTAAACTACTTAAGGCCCCGGTCTCATCAATCAGAATCGTTGTTTCATTTAATCGAGAAATTGCTTCTGTAATTTTTGGCCACTCATCATCTTGCAACTTACCCGTTCTCATGCGTGATTGGTCAATACGACCCACTGAACCTAAGATACGAGAAGCTAGTTGAGAAGCCCCCATCTCCATAGAGAACACTAAAACAGGAAGACCTTCTTTTAATGCGACATTTTCGGCAATATTGACAGAAAACGCTGTGTTATGTGTCACAACATAATCATCTGTCACATAAGTTTTGGTTGGATGGCTCACAGAAATACACTGTGCCTGGGCCACTCTGGATGGGGCAATACTCTTAAAGGTCAGACGTCTTTGTCTATCCCAGCCACTTCTTAATCGCTCTTTTTTCTCAGGCAATGTAAATACATCTAAACCAGCCTCAAATGACATATTTAAAACATACGCCAATTGGCCTTGCTTACGCTCACCATTTGATACATAGGAAGTTGACTTAGTAGCAACCGAACAAAATGCGCCTAAAGATCTGGCTAAAGTTGCCACATCTTGAGCCAATCGTTGGCTTACCGTACAAAAACGAATGGAACCCCATTTTTCGATCCAACCATCCGTATCTAAAAGTCCTTGTAAAAGCGCTAATCGAGCTGCCTTATTAGCTTCCAAGTACTCAGCCGGAATATATTTATCGTGACTTCTAGTGCCCAACAGACCTAAATCATTAAGCGCGCTTCTAAAAACATTGGGCACCACTGTTCTAGTGCCATTAGCGGTGATGCGGCCCTTAGCTACCACACGCCAGTCATAAGCTCTTGAATGAACTAATTCCATCTCGTAGCCTACTAAAGCGTTCATGCGCTCAACCATCTCAGGTGATTTTGTTGAGAACATCACGCTGCTATGCGATAGCGCTAAAGTACCATCGCCAAGCAATGCGCCTAATACCCATGGTTGAATCGGCAATTCACGATCATGTCCAAAATCACCAGAAACGTTATCTACCCACAATCTATTTTTATAACGAGTGCAAGCCAACATCTCAATAAGTCGCGTTGTATTAATCACTCGCGGCTCAGACCAATCACGGTACATGACTCGCCATAGATGCTCTGCACAACACTCAGTCTGACGACCGTCAGAGAGCGTAACCTTAAAGATTTCCTTAAATCCTTGAGGATAAATACCTGTCACAAAAGATGGCTGACCATCAAACGAAGCCAATCGATCGCCAACTTGCAAATCGCCCATGGACTTCCAACCATCATTGGTTTTAATTTGAGCATCTAATGGCTGAGCCTTACCCATCGAGGGTCTGCCGGCCACGATAATCAAATCGCCTTTTTGCAAACCACTGGTTTGACGATCTAAATCTGTGAATCCAGTTGAAACGCCCGTCACATCACTAGAGCCCTGACGGTGATATAACTCATCAATGCGGCTGACAACATCAGTGAGCAAAGGAGCGATTTCAAAAAAATCTGTCTTACCACGACTACCCTCTTCACCAATCGCAAGGATGCGCGATTCAGCCTCATCCAAAATAGTTTGAACAGAGCGACCTTCAGGAGTAAATGCAGTACCGGCAATGGTGTCCGACGTTTGAATCAAACGACGCAACACACTACGGTCACGCACAATTTCAGCGTAACCACGAATATTAAATGCGCTCGGTGTCGATTGCGCTAATGCATTGAGATAATCAATCCCAATCGCTTCACCACCACCTTGCGTCTTCATGGCCTCAGATACCGTAATGACATCTGCAGGCATACCCTCACCAACTAACTTACCAATAACACGATAAATTAATCCATGATCAGGGCGATAAAAATCTTTTTCTGTAATAACATCGCCAACTTTATCCCAAGCGTTGTTATCCAAAAGCAAACCGCCGAGCACCGATTGCTCGGCCTCGACGGAGTGCGGAGGTACCTTTAAAGCTTGGACAGCGGAATCAGTCATAACCGATGATTCAATTAGTCGGTTATAACTTAAACCTGCTCACCAATAACTTGAACAGTGATATCTACTACAACGTCAGTATGAAGAGCTACTGACAATGTATGGTCACCAACAATCTTTAATGGGCCTGTTGGCATACGTACTGAAGCTTTCTCAACAGAGAAGCCTTTTGCTTTCAATGCATCAGCAACGTCATGATTCGTTACAGAACCAAACAAGCGGCCATCAACACCAGCCTTTTGCTTGATCTCAACAGTTAACCCGTTCAACTTAGCACCAACAGCTTGTGCTGCTGCTAATTTCTCAGCGGCTAACTTTTCTAACTCAGCACGTTTTGCTTCAAACTCAGCAATCGCTGTCGCTGTAGCACGACGAGCCATGCGTTGCGGAATCAAAAAGTTACGAGCGAAACCATCTTTAACGCGAACTACGTCGCCTAAGTTACCTAGGTTAGCTACTTTTTCTAGAAGAATAATTTGCATAACGACCCCTGCTTATTTCTTATGTTGGTCAGTGAAAGGCATCAAAGCTAAAAAGCGTGCGCGTTTGATGGCTGTCTCTAATTGGCGTTGGTACAAAGCCTTAGTACCAGTTAAACGCGCAGGAGTAATCTTGCCGTTTTCACCGATGAAGTCACGTAGCGTGTCTACATCTTTGTAATCAATTTGATCTACGTTAGCTGCTGTGAAGCGGCAAAAACGTTTACGTTTGAACAATGGGTTTTGTGCTGGACGCTTGTTCTTGCGGTCATCACCTTTTTTTACAAATGCCATGATGTTTCCTTTTTACAATTCAATATGCGTAATATGAAAGACGAGTCGCTGACTGCGCAGGCTCTTATGAGTTAGAAATCCACTAAACCTAGCCACCTTCCCTAAATGCATCTGATTCAATTTTTCATAAACTGAACCGATTGCAATCGCTGAGATACTCATTTTGACTTGCCTTGCATTGCCTGCTTCTTGAACTTCGCCACTATGTTCTAGTTGGCATTCAATCACAGGTAAACCTGCAGGGGTATATCGAAGAGCTTCCTTAGCGACTAGGGCGGCTGTTAGGATGAATTGATTCAACCCAAACCCGCTCAGTGCCTATTAGGCAGCAGGCGCCTCCGTTGCAGCTTGAGCTTTACGAGCTTCTTCGCGTTCAACTTGCTTCATCATGATTGAAGGCTCTATTTCAGCTTTCTTAACCTTGATAACCAAGTGACGCAAAACAGCGTCGTTAAACTTGAAGCCATGCTCAAGCTCATCAAGCGTAGCTTGGCCACACTCAATATTCATGCAAACGTAATGGGCTTTAGCAAGCTTGTCGATCATGTAAGCCATTTGACGACGGCCCCAATCTTCAACGCGGTGAACTTTGCCACCTTGAGTTGTAATAGTACTCTTGTACTTTTCAACCATGGCAGGTACTTGCTCGCTTTGGTCCGGATGGACAATAAAAACGATTTCGTAATGACGCATTAATTACTCCTTATGGATAAAAGTCACCTGGGCGTCTCAATTAACTCTGTTTAAGCCAATTGACCAGTGTGACAAGGTAAAAAAACTACAGCCTTAGATTGTAGCAAAAATACTCTGCCAATCGTCTGTTTTCCTAGAATTAGCCTCCAAAATAGCTAATTGAAGCGCTATTCTGGCCTTAGGTGGAGATAAATCCCTAGCTGAAAGCCAATTTCTAAGACTATCGGGCTCAGAAATCTCCGAAAAAACGGCTCCAGCTCCTACTCTTGAGGACCTAACCACTGGAATACCGAGCTCCGCTGCTTTAATCAATGATTTAGCCAGTTCTCCATGAATACTACCCTGCCCAGTCCCGGCAACCACAATACCGTCTACATGTGCACTGACTAACCAATCAACTAGCTTTCCAGATGCTCCACCATGACTGGTGATGATTTCCACCCATGGCCATTGAGCTTGTCCAGGCAAACTCAAGTCGGCCTGACGCTTATGTATAGCACCATCTATCTCATGGGCGTTAACCACTAAGGCATCTAGCGCATGGGTATGCTGCTTTGATAACTCTCTCGCCAAACAAAGCTTACCCGCCATGACTGCCAAAATACCAAACTGCTCAGTTTGCTTAGCCTCCTTAGCCAAGTACAGTGCCGCCCTTAAATTAGAAGGTCCATCTGCATGATCAGCATTCGTAGGCAACATTGCCCCAGTCAAAATGACTGCTTTTTTATAGTGACTCGCCAATTTACCTAAAGTTGCATGTAAAAAAATACCTGTTTCCTCCATGGTATCGGTACCATGAGTAACAACAATCCCCAGAACATCTGGGCGTTCCAGGCCATCTTTAACTGCCCAACCCAACTGAATTAAAAGCTCTTCGGACATATGACGGCTATCTACATTAGCCACCTGAACCGCCTCAATTTCACCAAAGTCCTCATCAAGCTCAAGATCCTGAATGAGTCCCGATACGGGCAGGCGGCCGGCCTCATAAGCCATCGGCTTAGATCGATCCATGGCTACACCAGCAATGGTTCCGCCCATCCCTAATAACAATATATGTCCTGAGTTCATTAAAGCATTATCAATGGGTCTTGCTTCTTATGAAATTACTGTATAGAATCACAGCATGGATACAAATACAGCAAAGCCTAAGCTAACAGCTAGACAAGAAGAGATTCTTGGTCTGATTTCTGATGCGATTTCTCGTAGCGGCTTACCCCCTACCCGAGCTGAAATTGCTGCTCGCCTAGGATTTGCTTCCGCGAATGCCGCCGAAGAACATTTACGCGCTCTAGCTCGCAAAGGTTATGTTGAGTTAACACCAGGAACCTCCCGCGGCATCAAACTAGCTAAACAGCTAACATTGCCACTTCAATCACTTCAGCAATTAACTTTGCCGTTGATTGGCCGAGTTGCAGCTGGCTCACCCATACTCGCGGTTGAACATATTCAAAAACAAGTGCCATGCGACCCATCTTTATTTGATAAAGGCGCTGATTATTTATTACAAGTCCGCGGCATGAGTATGAAAGATGCGGGCATTCTAGATGGTGATTATTTAGCAGTTAAGAAAACCTCTGAAGTACGTAACGGGGAAATCGTTGTTGCACGTCTAGATGATGAAGTAACCGTTAAACGCTGGTCTCAAACCAAAGGACCTCACGGCATCAAAATTGAACTGATTGCTGAAAATCCTGACTTTAAAAATATCATTGTCGACCCTCGTCGCGATGAAATTACTGTAGAAGGATTAGCGGTTGGCCTAATTAGGCCTGGTGGTCTTTAAAAATAAAAATTAACTGCCGTTTGCCTAATTAATCAATAGATGCCAATCCTATTGACCTATTTTTAAATTATTTTCACATCCAGTCATACTCAAGAAACTCTTGAGGGAATAATCTTTTTTGAAATATTGATTCATCCACACGGTACCTGCTACTCGCTCTTCACTAGAGCCATAGCGCCCTTGGCATCAACCATATCAAACATAAAATCTGTGGGCAAAAAATCAATCATGGGATAAGGCTCTGTGATTAATAACCATACTCACAACTCAATATCATTTTTGTTGATTTGTCATTTACCCATAAAAAATATAAATTATCAAATCAATTAAATAACTTAAGGAGACCTATGGTGGACACACTCAAATTAAAAGAGACATTTGAGGCTAATGGATTTAGCAACATGCAAGCAAGTGCACTGACCCATGCCCTACATGATTGTTCAAAAGAAGCATCTCAATTAGCTACAAGACAGGAATTGAATGATGTTCGCAACGAACTTAAACACGATATCAAAGAGGTTCGAAATGAACTTAAACATGACATTAAAGAGGTACGGAATGAACTGATAGAGTTCAAAAAATATATGGAGAAAAAAATAGATCAGATTCAAGAGTCAGTTGTAGACAAGCTAACAAGCCGGGCTTTACTAAGCCAAATTGCAATAGCAACTATCTTGGTTAGCTTAATGATCTATTTCCATCAAAATCCCTAAATAGGTCATCTCAAAACTCATGGATTCATGGGGACAAGCCCCAAAGAAAAAGCCCCTCAATTTCTCAAGGGGCTTTTGTATATTTGGGGTGGCTGATGGGGCTCGAACCCACGACAACAGGAATCACAATCCTGGACTCTACCAACTGAGCTACAGCCACCGTAGAGAAAAATATTATACCTCGTCTACCTCATCTTGTTCAATATACATACGCAACTCTTTATTGGCACTCTCAAAAAAATCCCAGATATCTTGCTCAGTTTTGACGGCTCCCAATAAGCGGTAATCAGAAAGCTTTCTGCGCCAATGCTTTGATCCTCCTTTTCCATGAGCCAACCCTAAGATATGCCTGGTAATAGCGGCCATGTGAAAATGAGTTCCAGTTGCCTGACAATGACCCAACCACCTAACACACTGACCAATTAATTCTTGAGTAATACGGTTCCACTGATCTACGCCAAAAAAACTACCGAAAGCCTGTCCATTGGTTGCCAACATTTCATCCCAATCCAACATCATGCCAGGGGTATGGTAAGCGGCACGTCCAATCATAAAACCATCAAAATCATTCCAATATCTAGCAATATCGCCATTCGTTTCCAATCCGCCATTGAGTAAGACTTTCAGGTGTGGAAAATGTTTCTGGGCATCCACTCGTAATTGTTTTGCTATATCGTACTGAAGCGGAGGGATCGTTCTATTTTCTTTCGGTGATAAACCTTTAAGAATCGCATTTCTAGCATGGATCGTTACCTGTGAAGCACCTGCCTCAGCTACCTGACAAATAAAATCAAGTGTGAATTGGTAATCTTTTACATGGGCCCTAACATCCATCTCGTTAAGACCTATACGATGCTTTACGGTAACAGGCATATCTACCGCATCAACCATGGCTTTTACACAATCGGCAACCAACTGAGGCTCAGCCATTAAACAAGCCCCAAAGGAACCTCTTTGAACTCGCTCAGAAGGACAACCACAGTTCAAGTCTATTTCATCGTAACCCCATGTTTTTGCCAACTTTGCCGAAGTCGCCAAATCCTCTGGCTCGCTACCACCTAGCTGCAACACAACCGGATGCTGTATGCCATCAAAATCTAAGTGGCGCGGCACATCACCATGGATGAGTGCCCCCGTTGTCACCATCTCACTATAAAGAATTGTTTTTTTGGTTAGACTTCGATGAAAAGTACGGCACTGACGATCTGTCCAATCCATCATGGGTGCAACCGCTAAACGTTTTTGAATATCTGACATGACTCGATTTTATAGATGAAGTGTTTGCTGGCTAAAAAACTGATGTTGCACATTGGTAATGGGGTCTCTAAATACCAGTTCTTTGGCGAGTAACTGAAGTGGCTGTGTGAAATCTTTATTAGACATCTCATGAGGTTGCAACACAGGGTAAATTCGATCATTTTTAATAGGCAAACCCAAAGCGCTCATATGAATACGCAACTGATGTTTTTTACCAGAGCCGAGCAGCAACCGATATCTAGCCCAAGCACCTCTTACTTCCAATAAATCAATCAAACTATCTGAATTAGCCACCCCTTCCACCTCATGCATTTGCATAAAATGATCAGATTCTTCAATCCTGCTGGAATGATGGATGGGAAAGTGCTGATTAAGCTCTACTCGGTATGCAGCAATCGCCTCATACACTTTAACAACCGCCCGCTCGCGAAACATGGCCTGATAAGCATTCCGATCATCAGCCATCTTAGAGAAAGCGACTAAACCTGCAGTGTCTCGATCAATGCGATGAATAGGGCTCAGCATATTCAAACCCGACGATCTTTTTAAACGGGTTAATAAAGTTTGCTCCAAGTACTGACCACCAGGTATCACAGGTAAAAAATGGGGCTTATCAGCAATCAATAAATGATCATCTTCATAGACAATCTTTTCTTGAAAAGGAATTAACTCCTCAGAGATCACCCTTTTAAAATAATAAATAAAAGTGCCACCCTGATAAATAGTTGAACTATCTAATAGCAAACCGTCTGCACGAGATACTAAGCCGTCATTAAAACGAGACATCCACTCCTCTTTAGGGATCAATGGGAATTGATGGACTAAAAAGTCCAATAAAAGCGTAAACCTCTCCTCTTGCAGGGGCAAAAAAACCTTACTGGGAGAGATACCAATCGAGGGCTGCATCAGTGATATTCCAGTTACAACAAAGCCGCAAATTTTGCGGCTTTGTTATGGACTTAATTAATGAAATTAAGCTGCTGACTCACGGCTAGCCTTCTTACGCTCATGCTCTTTCAAATGGCGCTTACGGATACGAATGCTCTTCGGCGTTACTTCCACCAATTCATCTTCCGCAATAAACTCTACTGCGTATTCCAAAGACATTTGAATCGCTGGCACCAAGCGCACAGCCTCATCTGTACCTGAAGCACGCACGTTGGTTAATTGCTTACCTTTAATTGGGTTAACGATCAAATCGTTATCGCGGCTATGGATACCGATGACCATACCTTCATATAGTGCATCACCTGGCACAACAAACATACGACCACGATCCTGCAATTTCCATAGGGCATACGCAACAGCCTCGCCATCATCCTGTGAAATTAATACACCATTGTGACGCTCACCAACCATACCTTCTTTGATCGGACCATAAGCATCAAATGTATGACTCATCAATCCAGTACCACGAGTCATTGTTAAGAAGTCACCTTGGAAACCAATCAAGCCACGTGCAGGAATTCTGTACTCAAGGCGTGTACGGCCTTTACCGTCAGAAACCATGTCTTGCAATTCGCCTTTGCGCTTACCCAACTCTTCCATAACAGAACCTTGAGTTGTATCTTCAACGTCTACTGTTAAATTCTCAAATGGCTCCATCTTGACGCCATCTTCCTCATGGAATACAACACGTGGGCGTGAAACAGCTAATTCATAGCCTTCGCGACGCATGTTCTCAATCAAAATCGTTAAGTGCAACTCACCACGACCTGACACTTCAAAAATCGTATCATCATCTGTGTCGCTAACACGTAATGCCATATTTGACTTTAATTCGCGTTGCAAACGATCGCGAATCTGACGACTTGTAATGAACTTACCTTCACGACCAGCTAATGGGCTAGTGTTAACCATAAAGTTCATCGTCAATGTTGGCTCATCTACCTTCAACATAGGTAATGGTTCAACTTTATCAGGTGAACAAACAGTTGTACCAATCGCCAAATCTTCAATACCATTAATCAAAACAATATCGCCAGAAGCTGCTTGATCTACTTGGACACGCTCCAAACCTTGGAACTTCAATACTTGATTAACACGGCCATTAAATGGCGTACCTTCTGGGCCATTTTGGCAAACAACGGTCTGACCAGCCTTCACTGTTCCACGACTGATACGACCTACACCAATCTTACCTACATAACTGTTGTAGTCGATAGATGAAATTTGGAACTGCAATGGGCCTTCAGGATCTTCATCACGAATTGGCACATACTTCAATACAGTCTCAAACAATGGCGCCATCGTGCCTTCACGCACGTCTGGAGTCAAACCTGCGTAACCACTCAAACCTGATGCATACACGACAGGGAAATCTAACTGCTCTTCTGTCGCGCCTAATTTATCAAATAATTCAAATGTTGCATTAACAACGTAATCAATACGAGCACCTGGGCGATCCACTTTATTAACCACCACAATTGGCTTTAATCCAAGCGCAAGAGCTTTTTTAGTCACAAAGCGAGTTTGCGGCATCGGACCTTCAACAGCATCCACCAACAATAAAACGCCATCAACCATCGATAACACACGCTCAACTTCACCACCAAAGTCTGCGTGACCTGGGGTATCAACAATATTGATGTGCGTACCTTCATATTCAACAGCACAGTTCTTTGACAAAATAGTAATGCCACGTTCTTTTTCAATGTCATTCGAATCCATAACACGCTCGGCAACCTGTTGGTTGTCACGGAACGTACCAGATTGACGCAATAATTGATCAACCAAGGTTGTCTTACCATGGTCAACGTGGGCAATGATGGCGATATTTCTTAAAGCGCGGATATTACTCATGATTCTGCTTTCACTTATATTAATTTGTTAATTCGTTACTACAACAGCTTGAGCGATCAAACGGCGGGGATGTAATACACCCTTACGCCAATCTGCTGTGCCCATAAAGTTACATGACTCAACTGAGCCACGATAAATTCTCATCAATTCTTCTTCAGCACCTAACTTTCTAACCGGAACACGCTGACCTAACCGTAAGCGATCAGCCTCTTCTTCAGATAGCTCTAATGCATTTAACTCCTGAACCAAAGCATCAACAGGCAACAAAAAAACTGCTTGTTCATTAACTTCGTTTGCTACTTCTTTAACTTTTTCCAAAGTAACACCTTTGGTTAAAGTTAAGTGTCCAACCTTCTGACGTCTTAACCCAATCAGGTGAGCGCCAACGCCTAAATACTCACCGATATCTTCTGCCAAAGTTCTGACATAAGTACCTTTACTACAAGCAACCTCTAAGGTTGCAACCGGCCATTCAACCAACACCCATTTCAACGAGTAAATTGTGACCTTACGAGCAGCTCGCTCTAATATTTCACCAGCACGAGCGTATTCATACAAAGGCTTACCATCTCGCTTTAATGCTGAGTACATCGGGGGGATTTGTTCAATCTCACCGGTAAACTTAGCAACAACTTCAGCCAACTTTTCTTTTAACAACTCAACATCATTCACATCAAAACTAGGCTGGCGAGTTTCAATAATCTCACCTTCAGCATCACCTGTTGTTGTTTTCTCACCAAACTTAATGGTTGCCAAATATGTTTTATCAGCATCCAATAAATCTTGTGAATACTTCGTCGCTTCCCCCAAACAAACTGGCAACAAACCAGTTGCCATAGGGTCTAACGTTCCTGTATGCCCTGCTTTTTCAGCACCAAAACAACGCTTAACAATTGTTACCGCTGTTTGAGAGCTAATTCCCTCTGGCTTATCCAATAGGACCACGCCATGTATAGCTTGAGGCATCTTAGGCCTTGTCACTATCTTTAAGCGCCTGATCAATCAAACGAGACATCTCAACACCTCGGGCCACTGACTCATCATGATGAAAATGCAATGTCGGCACCGTATGAATATGCAAACGCTTAAACAACAATGAATGTAAATAACCTGCTTTTTCACGAAGTGCTGCTAGCGCATACTCTGGCTCAGCTCCCAAGACTGTGAAAAATACTTTGGCATGCGCCATATCAGTCGTTAACTCAACCGCCTGTAAAGTGATCAACCCAGCTTTAGGGTCACGAATCTCACGTGGAATAAGTTCAGCCAAATCTCTTTGGATTTGGTCTGCTACACGTTGATTACGGTGATTCTTTACAGGCATAAAGACTTTCTAATTAAAGCGTTCTTGCCACTTCAGTAACTTCAAAAATCTCTAACTGATCGCCAACTTCAATGTCATTGTAGTTTTTGAGAGATAGGCCACACTCAAAGCCACCCTTAACTTCTTTCACATCATCTTTATAGCGTTTCAATGAATCAAGTTCGCCCGTCCACACCACCACGTTATTACGCAGTAGGCGTGCACGTGAAGAGCGTTTAACAATACCTTCAAGAACCATACAACCAGCAATTGAACCGACCTTAGAAACCTGAATCACTTGACGAATCTCAACCATACCAGTGACTTCTTCTTTCTTCTCTGGCGTCAACATGCCGCTCATGGCTGCCTTCACCTCATCGACCGCATCGTAAATGATGTTGTAGTAACGGATGTCCACACCATTAGCCTCGGCCAACTTGCGTGCTAGAGCATCAGCGCGAGAGTTAAAGCCAATCACCACAGCCTTAGATGCAACAGCCAAGTTAATATCAGTTTCACTAATACCACCAACAGCCGCATGAACAATCTGAACTTTCACCTCAGGTGTTGATAATTTTTGCAATGATTGAGATAACGCCTCTTGAGAGCCTTGAACGTCTGCCTTGATGATGATTGGTAAATATCTAGCTTCAACGCTACCTTCACCCATATTTTCAAACATGTTTTCAAGTTTCACCGCTTGTTGTTTAGCTAACTTCACATCACGGAATTTACCTTGACGGAATAGTGCAATCTCGCGAGCTTTACGTTCATCAGCAACAGCAATAACTTCTTCACCAGCAGCAGGAACTTCAGACAAACCTTGGATTTCCACAGGAATAGATGGGCCAGCTTCCTGACATGGCTTACCGTTCTCATCCAACATCGCACGTACACGACCAAATGAAGAGCCCGCCAAAATCATATCGCCGCGCTTTAAAGTGCCTGACTGCACAAGAATAGTTGCAACTGGGCCCTTACCTTTATCTAGGCGAGCTTCAATCACTAAGCCCTTAGCAGCAGCATCTTTAGGCGCTTTCAATTCAAGAACTTCGGCTTGCAATAAAACGTTCTCTAAAAGCTCATCGATACCTGCACCTGATTTGGCAGAAACAGGAATAAATGGTGAATCACCACCATACTCCTCAGGAACAACACTTTCCGCGATCAATTCTTGCTTCACACGATCAGGGTTAGCCTCTGGCTTATCAATCTTATTAATAGCAACGACCAAAGGAACGCCCGCTGCTTTAGCATGAGCAATCGCTTCTTTAGTTTGCGGCATCACACCGTCATCTGCAGCCACGACCAAAATAACAATATCCGTTGCCTGCGCACCACGAGCACGCATCGCAGTAAAGGCTTCGTGACCAGGCGTATCCAAGAACGTAATCATGCCGCGCGGCGTCTCAACGTGGTAAGCACCAATATGCTGAGTAATGCCGCCAGCCTCACCAGAAGCTACCTTAGCGCGACGAATTGAATCCAATAAAGATGTTTTACCGTGGTCAACGTGACCCATCACGGTTACTACAGGTGGTCTTGTTAGCAACTCAGATTCATGAGCATCCGTTGTTAAATCTAAATCTGGGTCATCTAACTTAGCAGCAAATGCTTTATGCCCCATCTCTTCAACAATAATCATCGCAGTATCTTGATCAAGCACTTGGTTGATCGTTACCATCTGCCCCATGCCCATGAGCAACTTAATGACTTCAGCGGCCTTCACAGACATCTTATGAGCTAACTCAGAAACTGTAATTGTTTCAGGAACATGCACATCACGAACGACTGGCTCAGTGGGTGCCACAAAATTTGTTGGTACATCAGTTGCTGTTTGCTGTTGGTTTTTCTTACGACCACCACCAGCACGCCAATTACCAGCACCACCTGTTGTATCACCACGAGTCTTTAAACCGCCCGCACGTTTCTTACCATCTTCTTGCCATGTGGAAGAAGACTCAGAGGACTTAATAGTTTTAGCACCTGGTTTTGCAACAACTGCTTTATCTTTTTTCTTATCATCAGCACCCTCAGCCTTAACAGGCTTATGCAAGGTGCCCTTTTTCTCTTCTTCAGGCGGCTTTGGCGCCTTAAGAACACGAGCTGGCGCATTCATCATTTCACGAATCGCCAATGCTTCAGCTTCAGCCTTTGCACGACGAGCACGAATTGATTCCAACTCATCATCACGAACTTTCGCCGCTGCAGCTGCCTCAGCAGCAGCTAGTGCCACCGCTGCCTTTTCTTTTTCGGCCACATCTTCTTTGGCCTGCACTTGCTCTACCGTATCTTCAGTTGTAGGCTGCGCCATCTTTTCAGCATTAACTTTTTCAGCTGCTCTAACTTTCTCAGCAGCTTTCTCAGCTTTTTCCGCTTCTTCACGAGCGCGGCGATCCATTTCAGCTTTCATGTCAGCTTCTTGTCGAGCCAACAGTTCTGCTTGACGTTTAGCTTCAGCCTCACGTTTTGCCAACTCAGCGTCATCCAATACGGACTTAACTGGCGTTACAGGCTCAACAACTGGCTCCAAAACTTCAGGTGCAACAGCATCTTCAGCAGATTCATCACGCTTAACCAGTACACGCTTTTTACGAACCTCTACTTGCACTGTACGTGTTTTACCAGCAGAGTCAGCTTGACGAATCTCTGTTGTCTCACGTTTAGTTAGAGTAATTTTTTTGCGCGCAGCAGTTTCAGCTGTGCCATGAGCTGCTTGTAAGTGCTCGAGCAATTTTGTTTTATCTTGTTCAGTCAATTTATCTTCTGCTGACTCTTTTTTAATACCGGCAGACTGAAGTTGCCCCAACAATTCTGCTGTGGAGCGCTTCAGTTCTTTTGCCAAATCTTCTACGGTCGTGGTCGCCATGCGAACCCCTTATGAATCAGTTAAACCAGTGTGCGCGAGCTTTCATAATGAGAGCTTTTGCGTCTTCTTCGTTGATGCCAGTCATTTCGATTAACTCATCAACAGCCAATTCCGCCAAATCGTCACGTGTATGTATATCGCTTTCAGCTAACTTAGCCATCAGCGTTGTTGACATACCATCTAAGCTACGCAAATCTTGCGAAACTTCTTCTACAAGCTCTTCTTTTGCTAATTCCATCGTCAACAATGAATCACGAGCACGAGTACGTAATTCATTAACGGTATCTTCATCAAATGCATCAATTTCAAGCATTTCTGATAAAGGCACGTAAGCGACTTCTTCTAGACTGTTAAAACCCTCTTCAATCAAAATATCTGCAACCTCTTGATCGACGTCTAGCTTATCCATAAACAAAGCGCGGACTTTTTCTGACTCTTCTTCAGTTTTTTGCGCTGACTCTTCCGGAGTCATGATGTTAATGTGCCAACCAGTCAATTCACTAGCCAAGCGTACGTTCTGTCCGCTACGGCCAATCGCAATTGCCAAGTTCTCTTCATCAACTACTACATCCATGGCATGCTTCTCTTCATCAACCACGATTGATTGAACTTGAGCTGGAGCCAAGGCGCCAATCACAAACTGCGCAGGATCTTCAGACCACAATACGATATCGACCGCTTCACCAGCCACTTCATTACGAACTGCAGTAACACGCGTTCCACGTACACCAACGCAAGTACCAATTGGATCAATTCGCTTATCGTGAGCAACTACAGCAATCTTTGCGCGGATACCAGGATCACGAGCAGCGCCCTTAATTTCTAACAAACCTTGCTCAATCTCAGGCACTTCATTTTCAAATAACTTAATCAAAAATTGGGGTGCCGTACGAGACAATTCAATTTGTGGGCCACGTGCTTCACGATCTACCTTGACGATAAACCCACGCACACGGTCACCGCTACGTAAATTTTCCTTAGGGATCATTTGATCACGGCGCAATAACGCTTCAACGCGACCTGATTCAACAATCAAGCCATTCTTGTCTGCACGTTTAACTGTACCCGTCATTACGTTTTCGCCACGCTCAAGGTAGTCATTCAAAATTTGTTCACGCTCAGCATCACGAATACGCTGCAAAATAACTTGCTTAGCTGTTTGTGCACCGATACGGCCAAAAGCAATCGACTCAACTTGTTCTTCGATATAGTCGCCAACTTCGATATCGGGAATCTGTTCTTTAGCCTCAAAAGAAAGAATTTCCTTATCTGGTTCTTGTAAACCAGCTTCGTCAGGAACAACTAACCAACGACGATATGTCTCGTATTCACCGCTATCACGGTCAATTGCAACACGCATATCAACATCTTCTTCATAGCGTTTTTTGCTCGCAGAGGCCAAGGCCATCTCCAAAGCTTCAAAAACGATATCTCTATCTACGTTCTTTTCGCGTGCTAATGCGTCAGCTAGCATGAGGACTTCACGACTCATGATTTTCTTCCTTTGAAATCAACGACAGGGACTAACCTAGTTTTTTCAACTTCGGCTAGAGTAAATTCAAGCATGGCTTCATTGCCATCAGGTGCTTCAAACAACAATCCTAGTTTGGCGTCCACAGAATCAGCATCACCACTCACCAATCCTTGTAAGACACCCACATAATTCTTTCTGCCAGCCAGAGCGACGCGCAACTTGACATTCGCCTCCAAACCCACAAAACGGATATGGTCAGCTACTGTTTTCACAGGTCGGTCTAAGCCTGGTGATGAAATCTCTAATCGCTCATAATTAACGCCATCTACAGGTAAGCTGTAATTCAAATGGCGGCTAACTTTTTCGCAATCGGTAATATCAATAGGGCGAGAATAATCAACATTTTCAATCGTTACGCGCAACAAACCATGACCCTCACGCTCGATATCAACGAGTGTGTAACCTAGGCCTTTGAGTGCGTCAGCAATTAAAACTTGTTCGTTTGCCATAAAGCTTTACGTTTAATTTCACCAAAAAAAAATGGGCATAGAGCCCATATTCCTAAACAAAAAGAACATGCCCGACCTACGTTGAACGCAACTTTGGCCGGAACTACTAAAGACTTGAATTATATAGGAAGTTAGAATTGCTGCCAAGGGATTCCCCGTAGGGAATCCTTGTTTACATCAGCTTTTCGTAAATTTCTTGCCAAATTTCACACCCGGCTTAGCACTCTGACCCCGATTTTTAGGTGGGCCAGATCTATGCGCCCCTTGACCGGGGCCTTTTTTACCGAATTTTTGACCAGAACGAGGCTTATCAGCACCAGAACCAAATCCACTGCCATGGTGAACGCCTGCTTGGCTATCTTCATCGAAACGACGACCGCCACTGCCATTGCCACCGCCATTGCCACCACCAGCATGACGACCTTGATGTGGACGTCCCGTAGAACCGCCAGGCCTATGTCCTTTACCTTTATGCTTGGGGCCGCCACTACGTTCGTCGCTATGACCTTGGGTGAAGCTTCGATTAGATGCTTGCCGCAAGGCATCTTTAGATCCCCAATAAGAGACGGAAGTTTGCATAGGATCTGGCTGGCCTCCAGGGCTAGAACGATGGCCATGACCATCCCTAGGGTCTCTTCGTGGCTTTTCACCCATTCCTTGAGGAATCTTTAATCCTGCCATTTTCATTAATTGCACAATTTGATCCGATGGAACCTCTTCCCAACGACCTCTTCGCAATCTTGGAGGCAACACAAACAAACCATAACGCGTACGAATCAACCGAGAGACCACATGACCAACCGCCTCAAACATACGGCGCACCTCACGGTTTCGCCCCTCAGTCAACGCCACGTGATACCAACGGTTAGCACCTTCACCACCGCCAGCAATTAACCTTAAAAACTTAGCAACACCGTCATCTAATTGAATACCTGTTTTTAACTGCTTTTCTTGTTCTGGCTCTAATTCACCCAAAATACGAGCGGCGTACTCTCGCTCAACCCCGTAACGTGGATGCATCAAACGGTTAGCCAACTCACCAGAAGTTGTAAATAACAATAAACCTTCTGTATTGAAATCCAAACGACCTACCGCAATCCATCGACCCTGCTTTGCTTTTGGCAAACGATCAAATACAGTTGGCCTACCTTCTGGATCTGACTGACTGACGATTTCACCTGCGGGCTTGTGATACATGATCACACGCGGTGGTTTTGTAGCAATCTTTCGGTGAACCATCTTACCGTTAATACGGACCTGATCAGTCGGACCTACACGTTGCCCAATATGTGCTGGCATTCCATTCACCGAAACACGGCCTTGAATAATCAAGTCTTCCATGTCACGGCGTGAACCCATCCCTGCATCAGCTAAAACCTTATGAAGCTTAACGGTATCTTCATCAAAATCGGCCTCATCCATGTCGTCTAAATCAGACCACACTTCATCACGCAAACTTAATGGCAATTCATCCACACTTGAAAATTGCAAAGTCGGCATCGACTCTTCTTCAACCGCAGACTCTTTTTCAGCGCCAGATTCAGCATGATCGCTATCTTCTTCAGCAATATCTGCTAATGTTTGAGCAACCATCTCATGTGTTACTTCTGGCTCAACTTCAGGCGCGTCTAATGCTGCATCAAACTCACCGGATACCACGGACGCAAATAATGCTTGTGTCTCTTCTGCTAGTGGATTAGCTTTAGGCGCTTGCTGGTGGCGCGCAGTGCGCTCCCCCCGATCATGCCGCTGATGTCTTGGTCCACGTTTCTCATTACGAGGTTTATCTCCAGCTTCACCTTGAGAACCCTCAGCACCTACATTTTCTACAGAACTTGGCTCAGCGCCGTCTGTTGGCTCTCCACCAACAGTATCTCCGCTTGGTTTACCGCGTGGCTTGCCTCGTCCTTTGTTATAGGGTCCACGACCGAAACGCTTTGGTTTACGTTCGCCACCTTCTTGACCAGATCCACCAGTCGTTTCACTCGCTCCATCAGATACAACTGGTGATGAAGGCTTATCAGATTCAAATTCAGGTGTAGTCATTAGGCTTTATCGTGATCGTTATTGTCTGACACACCATCAATCGGCGTTGATGCATCTTGAACTTCAGCAGACGGGGCGTCATCAGCCACCACTTCCTCTGATTCCTTGACCTCAACATCGATGACTTGGGATGCTTCGCCTTCAAATTCCATGACTCGCTGAGCCACAGACTCTGCTTGTGCCTCTGCAGATTCTAAAACTGGTAAATCTTGTAAAGTTGTCAAAGAAAGATCGTCTAGGAAATCACGAGTTGTCGCATATAAACCTGGGCGACCCACCGTCTCCTTATGGCCAACCACCTCAATCCAACCACGGTCCTCTAGTTGCTTAACCACATTAGAGCTGACTGTAACGCCACGAATCTCTTCAATTTCACCACGAGTAACAGGCTGTCTATAAGCAATAATTGCCAATGTTTCCATCACTGCCCGTGAATACCTAGGTGGCTTTTCAGGGGTCAAACGATCTAAAAATTCACGCATAGTCAAACGACTCTGGAAACGCCATCCAGTTGCAAGCTCTATGAGCTCCATCCCCTTTTCAGACCAATCCGCCTGAATTTCGATTAAAACGTTTTTAATATCTTCGGCAGGCACTTCTTCCACAAATAAGCGATGCAAATCGTTAATTGTCATAGGCTCAGCTGCACATAAAAGTGCAGTTTCAAGCACCAGCTTGAGCTGTTCAGGATTCATAAATTTAAAAAGGGAAAATATTTATATTAGGGTTAAGGATGGCTGGCACATAGACACCGGACATATTCTTATTAACCGACTAGATTGCTATTGTAGCAAAGTTCAGGCGATGCAAAAACCACCCTTTAAAAGGACCTCTGGCAGGGTTAAGGCGCGATATAAGCCAAATAAACCCGTCAAAAACATTAAAAATGCGACAAAGTATCTAACCCACCTCAAGTGCCCCCAACCGGCCAGCCTGGCTGAAAAACCAGAAATTAACAATAAATTAGGTAAAGTCCCCAACCCAAATGCCAGCATTAACCAAGCTCCCGATAAGGGGTTCCCCGATAAAAATGCCAAAGGCAAAACGCTATATATAAGCCCGCATGGCACCAACCCCCAAACAATACCACTCCACCAACGCGCACGATGATGATGACCGGCAATAACTTTTTTAGCGAGATGAGACCAAATGTGGGCTGTTTTTTCATTCAGCCAAGCTTCCCAAATGCTGACCTGCCCTTTGCTTTGTTTAAGAACTCTGTAACCTTGCAACAAAAAAATCCCTGAAGCCAAAGCAAAAAGCACTCTCTGAACAGGCAAAAAACCTTGTTGCCAGATAGGAAAACCCAGCGATCCAGCCAATGCACCCAGTAAAACATAGCTAGTAATGCGCCCAGCGTGCATGAGGATTTGCTCATAAAAAAATACTTTTTTAGTACCTTGACGCAAGGGCGCTGTGATGACCTGATTGGACTGCACATTCTTTTCAATGGCGGCAGCTATCCCGCCACACATAAGGGCACAGTGCCAACCACTAACTAAAGCACCTAAAAAGACAGTTAAAAATAAAGTACTCGTGAGCATGATTAGGTATATTTTATAAGTATTAATGTCACAAAATAGCTATAGAATACTAAGTATTGTTAGCCCTTCAGTTGATTTAAACCAAAAACACGAATGAATCATATCCCCACGACAGACAGACTCAATAAATGCTCAACCTGTGTGCTTGGGTCTTTTTGTCTACCCGTTGGTTTAAGTCAAGATGATGTTACTAAGATTGATACATTAGTTACTGAAAGAGTACGCCTTAAAAAAGGTGAATCACTATACAGACAAGGTGACCAACTGACAGCGGTGTACGGCATCAAATTTGGCACACTCAAAACTGAATATGCGCTACAGGATGGTCGAGAGCAAATTACGGGCTTTCACCTGCCTGGTGAAATGTTAGGGCTGGATGGCATCGGAGACAATCACTATCAATCAAATGCCATAGCGCTTGAAGATAGTGAAGCTTGCGTCGTTCGTTTCGCTGACTTTGAAAACTTAGCCAGACAGATTCCATCGCTACAACATCAATTCCATCGCATCCTGAGTCGAGAACTGACACAAGATCAAAGACATATGCTCTCGCTAGGCTCATTGAGAGCTGAAGAACGCCTAGCCAGCTTCCTCCTCAACCTATCTGACCGCCTTTCTGCACGAGGCTACTCACCTATTGAGTATCACCTGCGCATGAGTCGCGAAGAGATTGGAAGCTATCTGGGTATTCAACTAGAAACTGTCAGCCGCTTGTTCTCTCGCTTCACAGAATCAGGACTGATTCAAATTAAACAACGCCACATCAAACTAATTGATATGGATGGTTTACTTGAACTGGCGGGAAAATCAAGAGCCATTCATTGCGCTGACCCAAGTCATGTTCATATTGTCAGTAAATAAATAAAAAGCAGCCTAGGCTGCTTTTTATTTATTTGTATTCTCCTGCACCCCTTAAAACATAAAACGATCTGCCTTTTCTTCTAGGTCAGACAAAGTTCCAGGAAGAACAAAAATACTTAAAGCACTAGATAAAGCACATAAACCCCATAGGATAAAAAACCCAATGGAATAGATTGCCTCGTGGGAAGCCTCCAAATGATGCCCAAAAAACACCAAATCATCTGGGTCAATCATCGTAAAGAGTAGACCTTCTGCCATACCAGCCACTAAAAAAGATGGCCACAAAATCCACATCAATAAGCGCGCCTTCATTTAGCCACCTGCTCCACTTTGAGACCATGTTTGACAACACCCTCACGCACCACTTGATCAACATCTTTAGTTAAAGCCAAATAAATGGTGATGGCAGATCCAATTGCTCCAATAGCAGGACCGCTAATAATTAACCATGGCCACAACTGCTTCCACCAAGGCTTTGTTTGTATTTCTGACATCATCAGCTCCTATCTCTATTCCTCTGATTAACGAGGAACAATGAAACTAGATTTCTCATCGCGAACCCTAATAGCTTCAGATGCATTAGGCCCCTCTTCTCTGGCTTTAATATCAAAATGAATTTGATGATTGCCAGTTTTCACATCATCAATCAACACACGAACTTTGACAGGTATTAACAAATTACTCGAAGGGTTTACGACCAAATCACCCACTTCTTTACCCTGAGAATTTAACACTTGCATGCCAGGTAATCCGGTTGCTGCAACAGTCACTCGCATGGAGTTTTCAGAAGAATTCATGATCTGAAGGCGGTATACATTTTCAATCTTAATACCCTCAATCTCTCTTGCTAGCGCCCCCCGATCACGCATGACATCAACACGTAAGGGATTACGCATAAAGAGAGAAACAGCAAAGGCCGCCATTAAAACCGTCATAATGCCGATATAAATCATCACGCGCGGCCTAAAAATGTAATGGCGCGCCTTCTTATTATCCATATGCTCTAACATCGCACGCTCTGAGGTGTAACGTATTAAGCCCTTCGGATACGACACCTTATCCATGACTTGATCACAAGCATCGATACAAGCACCACAGCCAATACACATGTATTGCAAACCATCACGAATATCAATGCCGGTTGGGCAGACCTGTACGCAAATACTGCAGTCCACGCAGTCACCCAAGCCAAGCTCTTTATGATCCGATGATTTAGAACGACCCCCTCTTGGCTCCCCTCGGGTTTTATCATAGGTCACCACAAAGGTATCTTTATCAACCATCACACTTTGGAAGCGAGCGTAAGGGCACATGTACTTACACACCTGCTCGCGCATAAACCCTGCGTTACCCCAAGTAGCAAAGCTATAGAAAAATAGCCAAAATGCCTGCCAAGGTCCTAATGTCGCCGATACAACCGCTGCGCCCAACTCTTGCATAGGCGTGAAATAGCCTACAAACGTGAACCCCGTCCACAAAGCCACCAAAATCCATAAAGCATGTTTGGTTAACTTAATGCGCCACTTACGAAAATTCCACGGCCAATCTTCACCGTCTAAGCGAATACGAGCAAAACGGTCTCCTTCAACTTGACGCTCGATCCACATGAAAATTTCGGTATAGACCGTTTGTGGGCAGGCGTAGCCACAGAATAATCGCCCAGCAACAGCTGTGAATAAGAAAAGCGCTAGAGCAGAAAGAATTAACAATAATGTTAAATAAATAATATCTTGAGGCCAAAGCACCAAACCAAAGATATAAAACTTACGTGATAGCAAATCAAATAAAACAGCCTGACGACCATTCCATGTGATCCAAGGTAACCCATAGAAAAGTAATTGAGTGGCAACAACCAACATCACGCGCCACTTGGCAAAAACCCCACTCACTGAGCGGGGATAAATTTTTCGCCTTACTTCATAAAGGGATAGCTCCACTGTATTAGCTGAGCTACCCTGACCTTCTGGAGCACTATGGGACATTACTGTGCGGCTTTATCTTTGATGTTTGACAAGCCCCAAACATAGGCAGTCAATAAGTGAATTTTTTCAGGCGTCAAAATGGTTTCATGCGCAGGCATCTTACCGTTACGACCTTTTGTAATTGTTTCAATAATAGTCGCTTCAGAACCACCATATAACCAAACTTTATCAGTTAGATTAGGCGCCCCCATAGCTGTATTACCTTTACCATCGCCACCATGACAGGCCGCACAATTGGCTTTAAATACATCCGCCCCGCGCGCAGCCTTCAACTGATCTGCAGCCAAACCAGACAAGCTTCGCACATAGTTAGCGACATCACTCACTTGAGTACCTTCAAGCACTGCGCCAAACGGAGGCATCACGCCAGCACGGCCACCCATAATAGTTGTCTTAATTGTGTCAGGCTCACCGCCATACAACCAATCACTATCAGCTAAATTAGGGAAACCTTTTGAACCGCCAGCATCAGAACCATGACATTGCGCACAATGATTCAAGAACAAACGCTGCCCCATCTCTCGAGCTTTAGGATCAGCAGCAACTTGCTTCACATCCAATTCCATATATTTAGCGTAAATAGGTTTCAACTCTTGGTTAGCTTGAGCAACTGATGCATCATGAGCACCGGCTGTTGTGTAACCCAATACACCTTGATAGGTACCCATACCTGGATATAACACCAAGTAAACAATCGCAAAAATACAAGACAATAAGAACATCCACATCCACCAACGTGGCAAAGGATTGTTCAATTCTCGCAAATCCTCATCCCAAACATGCCCAGTGTCATCCACCGAGCCATCAGGCTTATAGGTTACGTTTGTTTTACGTTGTGAAAACAATAGATATAAGCACCAAACGATACCTACCCCTGTTACCAAGGCAATATAAATGCCCCAACCATTACTAAAAAAATCACTCATGATTAGTCCTTCTTGTATTCATCAGGAAGATCAAATGGCAAATTCGCCGATTCATCATTAGCAGACTGACGTTTAGCAGACCAGGCCCACCAAACAATCCCCACAAAAAACACCAAACCTAGGATGGTTGATGTTGCTGATAAATAAGGTACGATATTTTCCATAGTCTCTTTACTATCAATTACTTACTTGCAGCAGCGACAGGTTGAACCGCACGACGATTCGTACCCAAGCCTTGCAAATAGGCAATCAATGCATCCTCTTCAGTTTTACCTTCTAATTCTTTAGGCCCAGCAGCAATCTGCTCTTCTGTATAAGGTACGCCTAAACGCTGCAGCGCTCTCATATGGGCAGAAATATCACCTACATTACTTGCAGGCTTAGTCTGTAACCAACTGTAACCAGGCATATTTGACTCAGGAACAACATCGCGTGGATTACGTAAATGAATGCGGTGCCAATCATCAGAATAACGCTCACCTACACGTGCCAAGTCTGGGCCTGTGCGCTTTGAACCCCAGAAAAATGGGTGATCGTATACAGATTCACCCGCTACTGAATAAGGGCCATAACGCTCAGTTTCAGAACGCAAAGTGCGAATGTGTTGTGAATGACAACCTAAGCAACCTTCACGTTGATAAATGTCACGGCCCGCCAAACGCAATGCTGAATAAGGCGTTACGCCTTCCGATGGTTGGGTTGTTGAATGCTGAAAAAATAACGGTACGATTTGCACCAAACCAGCAATCGCCACAACAAATATCGTTGTGATAATTAACCAGCCAGCATTACGCTCAAGCGTTGCGTGGGAGAAAAATTTATGATTTTGATCAGACATGTTTATCTCTCCTTTTGCTTAGTGAGTTGCCTGAACTGCAGGAATCTGAGCATTAATAAACTTCTTGCCCCATACAGTTTTATAGACGTTGTATGCCATCACGAACATACCTGAGAAGTAGCACAGACCACCTAACAAACGAATTGCATAGAACGGGTATGTTGCTTTTACCGACTCAACAAAACTGTATGTCAAAGTGCCATCAGGCTGGAAAGCTCTCCACATCAAACCTTGCATTACACCAGCAATCCACATTGCAGCGATATAAAGCACCACGCCAATTGTAGAAATCCAGAAGTGCAACTCAATCAACTTGGTGCTATACATTTCTTTTTCCCCAACAAGTCGTGGAATCAAGTAATACATAGAACCAATCGTAATCATTGCCACCCATCCCAAAGCACCTGAGTGAACGTGACCGATTGTCCAGTCTGTGTAATGTGACAAGCTATTAACGGTCTTGATAGACATCATTGAACCTTCAAATGTCGACATACCGTAGAAAGACAAGGCTGTAATCAAAAACTTCAAAATAGGATCACGGCGTAATTTATGCCATGCGCCTGACAAGGTCATAATCCCGTTGATCATGCCGCCCCAAGATGGCGCTAATAGAATCAAAGAAAACACCATGCCTAAAGATTGCGTCCAATCTGGCAACGCAGTATGTTGTAAATGGTGTGGACCTGCCCACATATAGGTAAAGTTCAACGCCCAAAAGTGAACAATAGATAAACGATAGGAATAAATCGGGCGCTCTGCTTGCTTAGGAATGAAGTAATACATCATGCCAAGGAAGCTAGTGGTTAAGAAGAAACCTACTGCATTATGGCCGTACCACCACTGAATCATCGCGTCTTGTGCGCCAGCATAAGCTGAATAAGACTTCCACAAGCTAGCCGGCATTTCAATATTGTTAACAATATGCAACATGGCGATGGTCAAAATATAAGCACCGAAGAACCAATTTGAAACATAGATATGTTTTGTCTTACGTTTAATCACTGTGCCAAAGAATACGATTGCATAGGCTACCCATACCAAAGTGATCAAAATATCAATTGGCCACTCAAGTTCTGCATACTCTTTAGATGTCGAAAGACCTAATGGCAAAGTGATAGCTGCTGCAACAATCACTGCTTGCCAACCCCAAAAGGTGAAAGCCGCCAATTTATCGCAGAATAGTCTAACTTGGCAGGTGCGCTGCACGATGTAGTAAGACGTCGCAAATAGAGCACTACCGCCAAACGCAAAAATCACGGCGTTCGTGTGCAGTGGACGTAGACGTCCATAGCTCAAAAATGGAATATTAAAGGTGATATCAGGCCAAATTAATTGCGCTGCCAAAATCACACCTACCAACATGCCCACAATGCCCCAAAGCACTGTTACTAAAGCAAATTGGCTAACCACCTTGTAATTGAAGGTGTCTTCGTTGTTACCCACGGCAAAGCCCATGGTTTCTCCCTTACTAGCCTTTTGGCCGATTTATCCCACCACGATTATCAAACCATCACCTTTAATTGGGTTTGATATAGGTCAAGTTTCTTCGGGAGAGTTTGTTTTTATTGGGTTTATTTCTGATTTGGGGGGCTGTTTTGCAGAGGCATTTGACTCAGTTAGATCATCATCCATCAAAATAGCGTGACCAGGCCCCTCTAAATCCTCAAATTGGCCGCTTTTAACTGCCCAATAGAGGATTAAGACAATAAATGCCACCACAACCAGCGACATTGGGATTAAAAGATAAAGACTTTCCATAGCTAGAGTCTAGCTGAATAATGCCCTCGATTAGTCAATTTTTCTAAGGCGCCAGGCATTAAGGGTGACCGCCAAAGATGACAAAGACATACCGATACCAGCCACCCACGGATTAATCCACCCCATCATGGCTACAGGAATAGCTACAACGTTATAAACAAAAGCCCATATCAGATTTTGGCGCATGATAAGCTGTGTTTTAACTGAAATTGATAATGCTGCCACAAGGGTTTTCAAAGAACCTGAAGTCAATACGGCATCAGCACCTGCTTGCGCCAAAGGCGCCCCACTTCCCACGGCCACAGATATGTCAGCCTTAGCCAAGAATGGGGCATCATTCACACCATCACCCACAGCCCAAATGATTTTTCCTTGAGCTTGTAACTTTTGAATAAAAGCATATTTATCCTCTGGTAAAGCAGCTCCAATATAGCTATCAATACCAAAGAAATGAGCCCACCACGATACTGTTGCCACATCATCACCAGACAATAGGTGCACCTGAATCCCTCTAGCCTTGGCTGCATCAATGAATTCTTTAGCACCATCACGCGGCTGATCTACTACAACAAAAACAGCTAACAAACCCTTAGCATCACTTAAATAAATCACACTAGCTTGCTCATATCCACTTGGCACTTCGATTGCTTGAACACCAGCCCAAATCGAAGTTCCTAAACGGTACTCACCTGACCTTAAGCCTTTACCTAACTCGCTAACAGGAGGCTCTGGCAAATGAAATGGTTGAATGCCACTCTCTTTAGCCGCTTCCAAGATCGCTAACGCCAGCGGATGTTTTTGCCCCAACTCCATCGCCGAAGCAATACCTAGCACAGCCTCTCTAGCCATACCGGATCTTATATAAATGATGTCCTTCAAAGCGGGCCGCCCCGTTGTTAAAGTACCGGTCTTATCCAACACTAAATCAGATGATTTAGCTAACACCTCCATCGCATGGCCTCGAACAATCAGCAAACCTAAACGGGTAACAGCGCCTTGCGCTGCAGCCATTGCAGCTGGGGTTGCCAAAGATAAAGCACAAGGGCAACTAGCAACTAAGACCGCTACCGCCACCTCCCACGCTCTGCTAGCATCCAAATAAAACCAAGTAATTCCAGTTAAAAAGGCCGCGCTCATCAAGAACACCACAAAATAACCTGCCCACTTTTCCGCCAACCCGACTAACTGAGGCTTAGCGTGGAGCGCCTTATCTAATAAGGCAGCAATACCAGCAATCCTTGTGGCCTGCCCAATAGCTGTTACTCGCATCAAAATGGGGCTAACGACATTGTGGCTACCCGCATACAACATATCTGATATTTTTTTAACAACAGGCCGGCTTTCACCAGTCAACAAAGACTCATCCACGCTAGCCTCGCCCGACAATAATTCACCATCAACAGGGACAACTTCTCCAGGGGAGATCCGAAGTACATCTCCGATGACACAACGAACAACGGGAATTGATTTTGATTGATCACTAGGATAGTTTTCAATACGTTCACAAATGGCAGGCAGTTGCTTTGCTAATGCTTCAGCACCACCTTGAGCATCTTGTCTTGCCAATAACTCTAAGTAACGTGCACCTAACAAGAATGCAACAAACATCGTGATTGAATCAAAGTAACTCTGACTGATTCCTGTCACCAAACTAATAGTTCCTGCCATAAAGGCTAAAGCGATTGCCAACGTAACAGGTACATCCATACCCAGCATACCGGTTTGTTTAAAGGATCGAACGCTATACCAAGCACTGACAAACATGGGGCCTGCTGAATAAACCACGACGGGCACGGTCAACGCCCAGCTTGTCCAGCCCAACAGTAAAGCATGCTCTACCAACAAATCTTCAGCGCCTGTATAGGTTGGCCAAGCATACATCATCACTTGCATCATACCCAGCATGGCTACGCCTAAACGCATCAATAATTGCCGTCTTTCGCGCTTTGAAATATCGGCAGACATCGATGGCTCAAAAGGCCAAGCTTCATAACCAATTTGCTCTACTGCATGCAAAATCTCTGATAGGGTGACAACACTCGGATCAAATCTAACGGTGGCACGCTGGGTCACATAGTTAATCTGAACATCCCTAACCCCAACAAGGCGCCTTAAATGTTGTTCATTAAGCCAAACGCAGGCAGCACACCGGATTTTTTCCAAGCGCAGGATTGTCTCTAGATCTTGAGTTTTTTCCCCATGACTCGATACAGGTCTTGTGAAACGCTCCAACAACATGGGATCATCATAGGCCTGGAGTTGATCAGGCACGAGATTACCAAGACCTTGAAGGTCTTCTGGCTTCCTCCCTAGAGGAATACGTCTAGCGTAAAACGCTTCCAAGCCCTGCCCATGAATAGTCTGCGCAATTGCTAAACACCCTGGACAACAAAAATAACGGGAACGCCCTTTTAATTCTGCACAATAAGGCGTGCTTAAAGATACCTCACCACCACAGTGGTAACAAGCATCTGGCGCAACAGGAAGAGTCTCTGGCGTTACATTCATTTAAGCCTGAGATTCTAGGCCTTCTTTTAACGATAAGAAACTCTATCTAGAATCTTTTGAGCATAAATTTGATTTTTACCAATAGCAGCTATCGAAATATTTTCCTTTTTAAAGCTACCCCATTTATTTAAAGCTTCATTATTGGTTTTTACCGAGGCTACTGCTGGCCACTCATTATTACCATCAGCAAAGTATTGCTGAGCTTTATCACTCGCCAAGTACTCTAGGAATTTAATAGCCGCAGCTTTATTAGGTGCATGCTTAGCAACCGCACCACCAGCGACATTCACATGCGTGCCAGAACTAGCTTGATTGGGCCAAACAAAACCAATCTTAGCCATGATTTGTCGATCTTCAGGCTTATCAGAACGCATGATGCGTGCCAAGTAATACGAATTCGTTAAAGCCACCCCGCACTCACCGGATGCAACCCCCTTAATTTGATCCGTATCACCACCCTTAGGTGAACGGGCCATATTCGCGACCATGCCTTTAGCCCAAACTTCTGTTTTGGCTTCACCACTACGCTCAACCATTGCACCAATCAAAGACAGCATATAAGGATGAGAACCTGAACGCGTGCAAACCTTACCCTTATTCATAGGTTCAGCGAGCTTTTCATAAGTGTCCACATCGGTTGGTTTAACCGTCGACTTGTTATAAACGATCATCCGCGCTCTTGTAGAAAAACCAAACCACTGACTACCCTGACCTACATCGCCAGACCTCAAATTTTTAGGAATACGGGCTTCTAAAACTTTAGATTGAATCGGCTGAAATAAACCTTCAATCTCTGCACGCCATAACCGCGCAGCATCTACCATTAAAATAACATCTGCTGGGCTACTCTTACCTTCGCTACGTAACCTTTCAAATAGCGCATTATCATCAGCCTCAATCCGATTGATTTTGATACCTGTTTGTTTTGTAAAATCGGCGTATAAAGCCTCATCAGTTTGATAGTGTCTTGCCGAATACAAATTCAAAACCTGAGAAGACTGAGATAATGCTGGCAGAGATATGCCACAGCTCATTGCCAATAGAGCTGACATGATGATTACCCTTGATTTTTGAATAGACTGCATGCTAAAGAAACACTTTCCTAATAATATTAATGAGAACGATTCTCAAATAGATTACCACACTTCTCGCAGGAGTTTTTTAGCCATGGCGGGAACCGGGGTTTTAAGCCTTTCATTACTAGGGGGATGTGCTAGCCTTGGCAGCAAAAAACCAAAAATAGGTTTGGCACTAGGTGGCGGTGCTGCACGTGGCTTTGCCCATATTGGCGTCATCAAAGCGCTTGAAGCTCAAGGCATTAAGCCTGACCTAGTCGTTGGCACAAGTGCTGGTAGCGTCATTGCCGCGCTATACGCTTCTGGCAATCCAGGTACAGAATTAAACCGCATGGCTCTGACTCTTGATGAAGCATCCATTACCGACTGGGCCTTACCTTTTTCCGGAAAGTTTGGTGGCATGATCAAAGGGGATGCTCTTCAATCCACAATCAACCGTTTAATCAAAAATCAACGTATTGAAAATATGCCCCTACCCCTAGGCATTGTGGCCACTGATTTACAAACAGGCGCTGGCATCCTTTTTCAAAGAGGTGATACCGGTCAAGCTGTTCGAGCATCATGCAGCGTTCCTGGCGTATTTCAACCTAGCGTGATTAATGGCCGCGAATATGTGGATGGTGGATTAGTTTCACCTGTGCCGGTTCGCTATGCTAAACAGATGGGCGCTGATTTTATTATTGCCGTTAACATCTCGACCGAGCCTAGCACCCAAGATACCAGTGGCACTTTAGGCGTTTTATTACAAACAACCTCGATCATGGGGCAAAGTATTAATCACTTCGAGCTAGAAAATGCTCAGATTGTCATTCGCCCTCAATTAGGCACCATGAAAGGCACCGACTTTAAATCGCGCAATGCCGCCATCCTTGCTGGAGAAGAAGCAACTATGGCTCAAATGAGCCAAATCAAGTCCCGGTTAGGCATCAAATAAACCTGTACCAACGATACAAACTATCGCTAGCCACATCTACTCACCCAACACTGAACAAAAAAGCCAGGTTCAACCTGGCTTTTATTAATTCTATGAACTGAATACGGTGGCTAACTTTATAGTCGACCACTCTTTTCAATACGTTCTTGATAATCTAGCAATAACTGTTGGCGTTGATCTTCAGTCATGGCATCAGAGCCGTCTAAGCGACGTGCACCATCATAACGCTTCACCCAATAAGCTTTAGTCATATCGTCTACACGAATTGACTTACCTTTTGAGGGCGCATGAATGAACTTGTTATCTCCAACATAAATACCCACGTGAGAGAAGGTATGGCGCATAGTATTAAAAAACACTAAATCACCAGGTCTCAATTGTTCTTTATTGACCTCTAAACCCACTTGGCTCATTTGCGAAGATTTACGCGGTAATAAGAAACCAAATGTGTCATTAAATACATAACGGACAAAACCACTGCAATCTAGACCGCTCTTCGGTGTATTACCACCCCAGCGATAACGGACACCAATCAACTGCATGGCATTATCGATAAGATTTTCGGTGCCGCCCACTACAGAAGTGGTCACTGAACTAGCCAACTGACTAGCAGCACTACCAAATTTACTACCCATAGTATCTGCCGCCACCACTTCCGACTCAGGCATAGACTGCGCCACGGCTTGTGAACCGTTTAGCGCTGCTATAGCAACGAGTAGTGCAGCAAATTGATGCTTAATCTTCAACATGTGGTCATTATACCCCGAACACCCCTATCGGCCTAATCTTCAGATTAGAGCTCTTGATGCTTGATTTGTTTACCTTTTTTCATGGTTATGATGCGGTGCGACATAGCATGAATCACATCCAAATCATGGCTAATCAGCAAATAGGCCATGTTGTACTTATGCTGCAAATCAGACAGTAAGGTCAATATTTGCTTCTGAATCGTGACATCTAGCGCTGAGGTTGGTTCGTCTAACACCAGAATCTGGGGCTTCAATACCAGCGCACGAGCAATAGCAATCCGCTGCCGTTGGCCACCAGAAAATTCATGGGGATAACGACTATAAGCGGTTCGATCCAACCCCACTTCTTTTAAAGCTTCAATCACTAACTGTTTTCTGGCATCTAAGGACAACTGTGGCTGATGCAAAGAGAGACCCTCACCCACAATCTGCCCCACCGTCATTCTTGGCGACAGTGAACCAAATGGATCTTGAAAAATCACCTGAAAGGAGGCGCGCAAAGCACGCTGCTCAAATTTTCTGAGTCCCAACCAGGAATGTCCCAATATCTCAACGCGGCCACTAACCTTAGCTCCTGTTTGACCCAACAAATCCAATAAGGCCATAGCTAATGTTGATTTGCCAGAACCTGATTCGCCGATAACACCTAGCGTCTCACCTTGGCGTAACTCCAAACTAATACCCTTAACTACCGAAACGTATTCATGTTTCCATAAATCAGAAACATGCAAACCTCTTAAAAACTTCTTGAAGCTGTCACCCCAAGAACTAACACCTGCCTTTGGGAAAGCAACTGACACATCATGCGCCTTGAGAAGTATCGGTGCAATAGGAACAACCGGTACAACACTGCGGATAGGGTTGCTATGCACCAAGCTATCGGTATAAGCATGCTCTGGATGGGTAAAAATTTCTTCTGTCGTCTTACACTCAAGTAACTTACCTTGATGCATCACCCCCACACGAGTTGCAAAATGCCTCACCATATTAAGATCATGGGTAATTAACAAGACCGCCATGCCACCATGGCTCTTTGCATCTTCTTGCAAAGTTCTTAATAACTCTAGAATCTGCAAACGTAAGTCGGGGTCTAGAGCTGTAGTGGGCTCATCTGCAATTAACAATCTTGGCTTACAAGCCAAAGCCATCGCAATCATGGCGCGTTGGCGTTGACCACCAGAAAGCTGGTGCGGGTAATAGGAAAAACGCTCTTCAGGAGACGGAATACCGGTCCTGTTCAACAAGCTGATAGCCCGCTCCCGACACTGTGAAACTGATAACAGGGGCTCATGGCACATCACAGCTTCAACAATTTGGTTGCCAATTGTATAAAGTGGATTCAAAGCTGTCATAGGCTCTTGAAAAATCATGGCTACATCTTTGCCACGAATACTTTGCCATGCCGCAATGGGTAGCTGGAGCAAATCACGCGATTGCTGACCATCAACCATCTGAATAGCCCCACTCACTTGAGCAGACTCAGGCAGTAATCCAATCAAAGACAATCCAGTTAGCGTTTTACCAGACCCGGACTCCCCGACAATTGCCAAACGTTCGCCTTCAGCAATTTCTAAAGTGAGGTCTTGAACAACTGTTTTGCGCCCAAAGCGAATCGTTAAATTCTGAATGTTTATAAATGGTGTGCTCATCCTGCGTCCTTACCTGATTGCTGATGAGCCCTTCTCGTATCAAAGGCATCTCTTAAAGCATCACCCATAAAGGTCAATAGCATCAAGGTGCCCGCTAATACCAAGAAAGTAGCCAATGAAATCCACCAAGCGTCCAAGTTAGCCTTACCTTGAGAGAGCAACTCACCAAGACTGGCCTTATCCGGCGGAACACCTAACCCTAAAAAATCCAAACTGGTTAAAGCCAAAATCGCTGCACTCATTCGAAATGGCAAAAATGTAATAACTGGCGTTAGGCTGTTAGGAAGAATATGGCGCCACATAATTTGTGAGTTAGATAAGCCTAGTGCATGAGCAGCTCTGACGTACTCTAACGAGCGGTTCTTCAAAAATTCAGCGCGCACATAATCTGACAACCCCATCCAACCAAACATGGATAGCAACAGAATTAGCAAGCCCACACTAGGCGAAAAAATAGATGCAAAAATAATTAATAAGTAGAGTTCTGGCATGGAACTCCAAATCTCAATGGCTCGCTGCGAAACCAAATCAACTCGGCCACCCCAATAGCCCATGACAGCACCACTCACCACCCCCAAACCAACACCGAGAATGGTGAGAGATAAACCAAATAAGACCGATAAACGGAAGCCATAAATTAAGCGTGCCAAGACATCTCGCCCACGATCATCCGTCCCCAACCAATTATCCCTAGAGGGGGAAGCAGGGTTCGGTTCTTGGGCGAAATAATTTAGGGTGTCATAACGATAGGTAATCAAGGGGTAGATCGCCCAATTCCCTGGCTTAGAAAAAGTTTTCTTAATATCAGGGTCTAAGTAATCTGTGGGCGTTGGAAAATCACCTCCAAATGTTTTCTCTGAGTAATCTTTGACAATTGGCACATAAAATTCGCCTTTATAGCGCACCAATAACGGTCGATCGTTAGCAATCATTTCCGCAAAAAGACTAGCAACAAATAAGGCTATAAAAATCCAAAGGCTCCAATAGCCCAAACGATTAGATTTAAATCGCTTCCACTGTGGACTATTTGTCATAGCGTGCATTGATTTGAGTGGAGACATTAATTTCATGAATTCCCCCCAGATTGACTATCAAACTGAATACGTGGATCCACCAACACATAAGCAATGTCTGAAACCAGCCTCGTCACCAAACCAATCAAAGTGAAAAAATACAGCGTGCCCAAGACCACTGGATAATCACGCCTCATAACAGCTTCATAGGACAACAAGCCCAGCCCATCCAATGAAAATAAAGTTTCAATTAATAACGAACCTGTAAAAAAAGCCCCAATAAAAGCAGCAGGAAATCCAGTAACTAAGGGAATCATGGCATTACGGAACACATGTTTCCACAGCACCTTATCTTCACTAAGACCTTTGGCTCTAGCTGTTAATACATATTGCTTACGAATTTCTTCTAAAAAAGAATTTTTGGTGAGTATCGTAATCACAGCAAAGTGCCCCAATACGGAGGCTGTAATCGGTAAGACTAAATGCCAAAAATAATCTAACACCTTGCCTATCCAACTTAAGTTCGCCCAATCATCTGAGGTCAAACCTCTTAATGGAAATATCTGAAGGAAACTACCTCCGCCAAATAACACCAACAATAAAACTCCCAATACAAAACCTGGGATCGCATACCCCACCAATATCAAAATGCTGCTGACCGTATCAAATCTAGTACCTATTTGAACGGCTTTCTTAATTCCCAAAGGAATCGATATCAAGTAAGTAATTAAAAAAGTCCACAGGCCTAAACTAATGGATACAGGTAATTTAGAAATCACTAGCTCCCAAACACTTTTGTGCTGATAGTAGCTTTGCCCCAAATCAAACGTCGCAAACTGTTTGAGCATATGAAAATAACGCTCAATAGGTGGCTTATCAAAACCATATAACGCCTTAATTTCTTTAAGTCGCTCTTCATCTACCCCCTGCCTACCGCGGTATGTGGCACCACTGCCAGAAGACTCGCTATGGCCGACACTGGCCTCACCTCTACCCTTGAGTTCTAGCATCATTTGCTCAACAGGCCCACCAGGCACAAATTGAATAACCGCAAACGTCAGCGTAATGACACCTAATAGGGTCGGAATCATCAACAAAATACGTTTAAAAATATAGCGAAATAAAGCACTGTTCACTGAGTAACTCCCGCTTTATAAGTTGATGCAGGTTGTCGCCACCAAGTTGAGAGTATCCATGACTCTGCAGCAAAATAGGTTGGCGGTGGTGGATAAGCCAAGTCGGACTTAAAAGCTACTCGATGCGTGGGGCTGTACCAATGAGGCACGACGTAATAACTGTGCGTGAGTACCCGATCTAGGGCTCTTGTCGCAGTAACCAGCTCTTTTCTAGTCTGCGCTTTAACAATCTCACCAATTAGAGCATCCACCACAGGAGACTCTACGCCAACAATATTGTCCGACCCTTTTGTCGTTGCTGAGGCACTTCCATAGCGATCCCATAGTTCATTTCCTGGACTCTGAGAATCAGGAAACTTCATACTCGTCATGAAAAAATCAAATTCTTCTAAGCGCTTTTGGTAGAGCGCGTAATCTGTTGTCCTGATATCAAGCTTGATGCCTAATTTTTCTAAATTGCGAGCATAAGCTGATACCAAACGAGACATGGCACCACCATCATCCATAAACTCAAATTCAAATGCCTGACCTTTGGCATTTCTAAGTGCCCCATCCCTATAAACCCACCCAGCTTGTGCCAACAATTCTCTCGCCTGGCGTAAATTTTTACGCAAACTAGAAGGAGCTTCAGTGGTAACTGGCAAGGTCATAGGGCCCAGAGCTTTTGCCGGGAAATGCTTGGGATATTTTTGCTGTAAAGACTCTAATATTTTTCTTTCTTGAACACTAGGCAAACTGGCTGCCTGATAAGAAGCCCCTAAATCGCTATTAGAGAAATAGCTATCGATACGATGATATTGGCCATAGAACAACTGACGGTTCATCCATTCAAAATCAAGCGCTAAAGTTAAAGCTTCCCGCACACGCTGATCTTGGAAAATAGGCTTGCGCATATTCATCACAAAACCTTGCATACCTGCGCCATTGCGGTGAGAAAAATGCTGCTTTTTAAAGGTGCCATCTCTAAACTTAGGGCCCACATAACTTTTAGCCCAATTCTTAGCGCGATACTCTACTAACGTGTCAAACTCACCAGCTTTCAAAGCCTCTAATCTGGCGGTGTCATCTTTATAAAGACGGTAAGAAACGCGCTCAAAGTTAAATGAACCCACCCTGACATTTAAATCGGTGCCCCAGTAATGAGGATTTTTCTTAAAGATGATGCTTTTACCGACGTCATAGCTCTCAATCAGGTAAGGCCCACTGCCAATGGGTGACTCAAAAGTTAACTGATTAAATGGCTTACCAGAACCAGTCCGGTCTTTACCCCATTTCTCAGAAAAAACAGGCATCGAGCCAACTAAAAGCGGTAATTCAGTATTTTTACGATGAAAATCAAATCGAATAACTCTGTCAGAAAGAACGACCGCTTGCTTAACATCTGCATAAACCGTCTTAAATTGTGGGCTCGCTAACTTACTCATTAAGGTATCAAATGAGTACTTCACATCCTTTGCCAAAACCGGGCTGTTGTCATTAAATCTAGCATGAGGCCTAAGACGAAAGGTAACACTCATTTGATCCTTAGCCAAAGCAACATCTTCGGCCAATAAACCATAAGCAGAAGCAATCTCATCGGCGCTCCCGATTAACAAGCTTTCAAACATTAACTGGGCAATCCCAGGCGCTGCCACGCCCTTTAAGGTAAAGGGGTTAAATTTATCGAAACTGGTACGACGGTCCGGATTCGGCAAGTTAAGGGTTCCGCCCTGTGGTGCCGTAGGATTAACGAAAGCAAAGTGCTGAAATCCTGCCGGATACTTTAAATCTCCATACTGAGCAAACCCATGTGCAGCATAAGCCGTTTGGGAAAACAAGCCTCCAGCCCATAAAGATAGGCTTAAAATAGAGGTCGAAAATAAGAGTTGAATCATTCGCATGTGTAACAATTGTAATTAGACATTTACAAATACATCAAAAATAAAAAAGGAAGTAAAAATGGGTTTCTTAGCCGGCAAAAAAATCGTCCTCACAGGTCTACTTTCTAACCGTTCCATTGCTTATGGTATTGCTAAAGCTTGCCACCGTGAAGGTGCTGAATTAGCCTTCACTTATGTAGGCGACCGTTTTAAGGATCGTATTACTGAATTTGCTGATGAATTCAACAGCAAATTGATTTTTGACTGCGATGTGGGTAGCGACGAACAAATTGAGAAGCTCTTTGCTGATTTATCTGCTACTTGGCCAAAATTTGATGGCTTGATCCACTCCATTGGATTTGCTCCACGCGAAGCTATTGCCGGTGATTTCCTTGATGGTCTATCAAGAGAATCTTTTAAGATTGCCCATGATATTTCAGCTTATAGCTTCCCAGCAATGGCTAAAGCAGCCCTACCGATGCTAAATGATAAGTCAGCCTTATTAACATTGACTTATCTAGGCTCACAGATGGTTGTTCCTAACTACAACACAATGGGACTAGCCAAAGCATCTTTAGAAGCCAGTGTTCGTTATCTTGCTAACTCTGTAGGCCCTAAGGGTATTCGTTGCAATGGTATTTCTGCCGGCCCCATCAAAACATTAGCTGCATCAGGCATTAAAGGCTTTGGAAAAATTCTAGATTTCGTAGAATCTAATGCTCCCCTACGCCGCAATGTAACCATTGAAGACGTCGGCAATGCAGCTGCATTCTTGATGTCAGATTTAGCTGGTGGCATTACTGGTGAAATCACATACGTTGACGGTGGCTTTAGCCATGTCGTTGGCGGTATGGCTGAGGCTGAGTAAAACTTAAACACCGAAATAAAAGAGCGCGTATATAATGGCGCTCTTGCACGGAGAGGTGGATGAGTGGTTTAAGTCACACGCCTGGAAAGCGTGCGTAGGTTAATCCCTACCGCGGGTTCGAATCCCGCCTTCTCCGCCATGTCGATAGGTAAAACAAGGCTTTTAAAGAAATAGTTCTTGTTGTTACCAAAATTGTTACCAAAAGCCACCTTCAAGGTGGCTTTTTCTATATATTCAATTTTAAAAATAGAATAATAAGTCAGCAGAAATAGTTGTTTGTTTGTTATCAGTTGCTGTTGATGGGCCTGCATGAGGTACGTTTCCAAAAAACTTATCTGTTCCATTAGTTGTTCTGGCCCAATCATGTCTGATTTCAGGTCTAAAAACCATATTTTTGTTCAGATCAATATTGGCACCTAAAGTAATTGCTTGAACTGTTGCTCCAGGCGTTCCCAATGGTGTCAAAGCAAAACCTTTCGGATCTTTAAAGATTTCGTAACGCAAACCATATCGCACTGTTTCAGTAGCTTTATAGGTCGCGTGAGCGTTTAATCCTTTATATGTCGCACCAGAAAAAGGTGTACATAAAGATGGATTAACTATATAGCAAGCATCCCCAGAGCCTTCTTGCTTACCGTACAGAAGCTCACCGGCTAGCTTCAATTGGTTAGTTGCCATGAAGCCTGCCACCAATGAATGATGTTGTCTATTTTGACCGGTAGAGGCGATGATTGGGTGATTAGGATACCAAGTCATTGGGTTTGGATTATTTGCATCCGTCTGTTCGTTACCTGTAATCACGCTATAACTAACAAATCTAGACATATCATTGCTTCTCCAACGAATAACGCCGTAGACGTTATTGTTGTTATTGTTATCACGGCCAACTTGGTAGCCTTTACCAAAACCAAACTCACCTAAAATCATGCCGTATTGATTACGCAGTAAATTAGTTGATATTTGCGCCCCGATAATTTGATCAATTTGTGAAACAAGAGCATATGTCCTTGAATAGAAGAAATTAGGTGCCTGTCTCCATGATGGAGGAATTTCATATCCTAAGTTAACCCCATATCGCCCAGCTGTTACTGCTGCACCTAGTCCAATAGGGGCATAGGCTTGTGCATAAATCATCGGTACCGAAAAGTAATTCATGTGATTAGCACTAGGTGGAATACCTGCTGCCCCTTGATTCATATGCCAAGTATTTTCTATGCCATTTGACGCTGACATCAATGCATCACGACCATAATGCAAATCTGTGCGGAATCCCCAAGAGAATTTCTCAGACATAGGTCCAGGTAACGGAGTAATTCGAGGTATGAAGTTAGCTTCAAGTAATTTCTCAATTCCAACGATCACGCCGTTCAATTGAGCACCTTCATCTGATGGGCCTGCAATCGTATTAGATCTAGATTTTCTTTTATCTTCAGAAGACGTCACATCATTTCTCGAATAGCCTACTTGCGCCATACCATATATAGTAGCTCCGGTCACATCTTTGATGGATTTACCCGCAGCAGTCTCGCCCAATAAAAAATAAGAATCTTGATCTTTAGACTGAGCAATAGCAACTGAGGAGGTTAATGCCAAAGAAATTGCTAATGGCTTTAGTATTAATTTATTAAAATTCATAAAGTACCTTTGATTAAAAAAAAAATATCAACTTACATTTCATCAACTAATTTATTAGCAAGAGTCAATAAATCTCCGGACCTATCCAGTCCATCAATGAATCTCTTGGGAATGCCAGATAAACCAACCATAGCACCGGTTAATGCACCAGTTAACATAGCTCTTGCCATATTTTGTCCACCACCATTAATCGCATGAAGAACTGCTTGCTCAAAATTATTTGAAAATCTAGCTGCAAGATAATAGGCAGCCGGTAATTGATGAAATACTGCACAAGGTAAGCCATACAAAATACCAACCTTGGAAGCCGGTTCAATTTGAATAGCTGAATCTAAAGCTGCCCTAGCAATACCAGATGGAGTCATTAAAGCATCTGGTGACGGAAAAACGTCTTCAACCTTATGCTCTTTTTGATTTTTATCCGGGGCTTCTAATTTGGCTTTTGTAATTGAATGAAATGGAAGAACTCCCTCTTTCACCCTACTTAATAATTTATCTGAAAGATCCACATCCAACTGATGACCCTCAATCAACATACCTAATACAGAGGCATAAGCTACTGTCATAGCTAGGACAGTACCGTCATTTTGAGTCAATGAAGCATTCGATTTTACTGTTTGAGCTAACTCAGATGGATTCTTGGCATATCGAACTGCTAATACGATGATTCGCTCCACTGCTTCGGTATTATCGGCATTGCTAGCCACGCTTCCCCAAGGCAATTTCCCCTCTACACGTTTACGCCATACATCGCGTATTGATTGGCTTGTGTAACCACCAGGGCCATTCATTGGGGTTCCATCTAAAAGCGGGAAAAGTTCATTATCTAAACGATTACAAAAATCAGATTGAATATATTTCCCATGCTCGACTACTGAATTGAGTAGCATTTCAAGCAATATGCCTGACTGCGAAGATTGACCTAATTTAAGTCCATCGTGATAACGACCTTTTTTAGGCAGAGTATAGGCATCAATCCAATCACCATAGTCCTCCACCAATTTATTTAGGTCATAGTACCAATGCGGCCCAACACCCAAAGCATCACCAATAAATGCCCCCATCAGAGCGCCAAGAGCACGATCTCTTAAATTTTCTCTATCCGTATTATTCACTCTTGAACTCCACAGTTATGGCCTAACAAAAAGCCATATAGTTAAGATCACACCTACAACCACGATAAATAATCGAAGGATTTTTTCTGGAAGGCGATGCATTAACCAATTACCCAAGAACCCACCACCAACTGCACCGAGCATCAGTGCAACCCCAACAACCCAGTCTACTTGGCTAGAAAATGCAAAGATTGCTACAGCAGAAGCATTCATTGCCATCACAAGCATATTTTTCGTGGCTGCTGCCATACGAACCTGCTGTCCAGATATGGTTAAAACAGCCAATAACAGAAAACCGATTCCACCACCAAAATATCCTCCATAAATACCTAATAGGAAATGAATGCCTTTAGTTAAATAAATTGGGTAGGCTTTGGCTGATTGATTTGTTTTCTTTATGAAACTACTCCATGCAAAAACTGAAGTGGCAAAAAGAACCAACCAAGGGACAAGTTTTGTAAAAATACTAACAGGCGTATTAAGCAAAAGAATTGCCCCAACAACACCTCCACTAATACTTATAAAAAATAACTCTTTCAAAGAAAGAGTGTGTATTCCCCCTGCTAGCTTTCTACCTGCAATAGATGAAGTAACCTGATTGGGAAATAAACCTACTGTTGATGTTATGTTGGCAGCCAAAGGATTAAGACCTACCAACATCAGCGTTGGCAATGTAATAAACGATCCTCCACCTGCCAATACATTCTGCGTACCTGCATAAAGCCCTGCTAGCGTTACCAAGAGAAGCAATAAAAGATTTTGATGAGAAAAAATATCGGTCATTATTTTAATTTCCAGACCGTAACTTCACTCAGGGTATGTTGATGTTTACGGCGAGTTTCCCGGATTGTGAATGGAACTGCTTGAGGGCCTTGCACCAAATCAAACTTCTCACTAAGAATATCTTTTAGGCCATCAAGCGTTGTATAAGATTCACCATCTTTCTTAAAACCTCCTATCCACTCTGACTTCTTGGTGTACTCCTCCAACCATGTATACGGAGAAGCCAAAACCAATAATCCACCAGCATTTAATCGGCTAGAGATCATATCTAAGAACCGTTTTGGTGAATAAAGACGATCAATCAAATTCGCCGCAAGAATGAGGTCAAAGTTAGTAAAAATATCTTTGAGATTACATGCATCCCCCTGCCAGAACTCTACTTTTTTAGCAGTATCACTTAATCCCAAGACATCTAATCTACGCTCATGGTAGCTAACTAACTCACCTTCTTCAGGTATGGTGTATCTGATAGATCCAGTTTCAGCCATACGAAGTCCAACTTGTACAAATCGAGCTGAAAAATCAATGCCAATCACCTTATCAAATTCTTTTGCCAGCTCAAACGTGGCTCTTCCAGTTGCACAACCTAAATCTAAGGCCCTGGCTTTTGAACCATTACCATAGCGATGATGAGCATCAATTGATAGCTGAGACATTACTTTCATGAAATTAGGCACGCCAAATGCCTCATCACCATAATGAAATTCATCATACATAGAAACCATTGCGTCAGTTTCATAAGAAGAAATTGGATTAGTTACTGGGGTGTCTGTCATAACGTACCTGAAGCCTGCATGTTGAAAAAAATGTCTGCGAAATGCGTATCTTGAAACATGGCGTGATTCATTACCTGCCGAAATCCAACTGCCGCCTTTAATAATATTATGCCGATCATCAAATGTTGGACTTGTGAAGTCATCATAAATTGGATGAACATCGAATCCATCAAATGGGTATGTTGGCGTTTCGCACCATTGCCATACATTACCTACTACATCATGTAATTGACCATGAGCGAATCGAGTCACCGAACAACTAGAGGCCCAATAATCAAGATGGATATTAGCCGCAGCAGATTGCTCATGAGGGACATCATTTAGCTTGGCATAGTCATATATTCGATTCCACTCATCCTCTGTTGGCAAACGAATAGACTTGCCAGTCTTTTCAGATTTCCATCGACAGAATGCCCGAGCCTCTAAACAGTTTGCCTCTACAGGCCAATCCCAAGGCATTGGAACTTCTTCTGCTAATAGGCGCAACTTCCAACTACCTGAATCTTTAATCCAAAATGTGGGATGTAATGCTTTTGAAAACCTCTTCCAACCAGCACCCTCTTCATCCCAATACTTATCATTCCTATATCCACCATCATTTACAAATTCGAGAAACTCAGCATTTGTAACCAAAAATTTAGACGCTTGAAACGCTGGCACTTCAGCATGGTGATAGCCATACTCGTTATCCCATCCGTAGATTGGGTCTGTCAATGAACGGCCCAGCTCCACTTTTCCGCCAGGAATATCCACAAGCATATTGACAGGAGCCTCACCAGATTCTCGACATGGTTCCCAATCTTTATGTGGGTTCACATATTTCAGTTCATGTTGTCTCATTAATACAGATGAAGTTTCCAAATGAATACGATCATGCTCAATACCCATTAATACAGCCCAAAATGGATCATTCCACCCAATCGGCAATGTGAATTGCGTGTTCCGAATCACACCATCAATAACTTGCCTGGCTTTTTTTCTATACTCACGCACCTCTTCCACCGAAGGCCAGTCATAGCGGGAGTCATCTAAGTCGTCCCAACTCATTTCATCAACGCCTACAGCAAACATTGACTCTAAACGGGAGTCAATTCGTTTATCAATCAAACCTGCAAGCATGAATTTATTGATAAAAAACGTTGCAGTATGGCCAAAATAAAAAATTAATGGGTGACGTAAGTTAATTGGTTTCTTGTAATAAGCTTCGTCACAACTCAAAACCTCAAACAATGACTCATAACGATCAAATGTTTCATGAAAGTAATTAAGGAGCTCTGCTCTTTTAGCTTCAACATCATTACCAACCAACAGAGGTGTCCGAGGAAATAATTTTTGCATTTTTAACTTCAATTTAATTCTCAATGCAGTTATAGTATGACTATACTTTACATAGGTAAAGTACGCACCTTTTGGTACCTATAGAGGATTTTATGACTGCAGAGCGCAAAACAAACCCATGTTTTAAAGAATGTCCGTCTAGACGATTCATCGAATTAATCGGCGACAAATGGGCTCTATTGGTTTTACATTCTCTAGCGAATGGCCCTAGACGCAATGGCCAAATGATGAGTGAGATACAAGGCATTTCACAAAAAATGCTCACTCAGACAATAAGAAGGCTAGAAATTAATGGGCTAGTAGCTCGTCATGATTTCAAAACTATTCCACCAAAAGTTGAATACACACTAACTGAATTTGGCAATTCCTTTAGAGATGTGTTGACGTCACTTGATGACTGGCTAGATGAACACATCCCCGATCTACTTGCCTTACCTGCCTAACCATGCCCTATTCTTTCGACACAATCATTAATCGACACAACACTGATTCAAGTCGATGGGATCAATACAAGGCAGCTGACATTCTTCCGCTATCTGTAGCGGATATGGACTTTGCTATTGCCCCAGAAATACAAGATGCTTTAACAAAAAGAATTGAGCATGGCATTCTTGGTTATACACATCAAGGTCTCTTGGCTGAAAAAATTCAAGATTACTTGAAAAAAGAATATCAATGGTCAGTAAAGCCAGAAGATATTCTTATATGCAATGGAGTTGTCCCTAGTTTATATATGATTCCTCGGTCTTTAATGGGACCTAACGACCATGCCATATTGCCCGCGCCTATATATCACCATTTTTTCCTAGCAATGAAGCAGGCCAATCGCGAATTTAGCTCTACACACTTATCACTAGAAAACAATCGTTGGACATTTGATCTGGAACATTTGAATAGCATTAGCCAGTCAAATACCAAACTACTCATGCTGTGTAACCCACAAAACCCAGGCGGCACAGCTTTTACAAAAGAAGAGCTCTTAGCACTTGGAGCACTTTGTGTTGAGAAAGACTATCTCATTTGCAGCGATGAGATTCATGCACAACTAATTCTTGATGAAGGTGTCAAACACATTCCAATAGCAAGCCTAAGTCCTGAAATTTCTTCCAGAACTATTACCCTCATGTCCTTAAATAAGGCCTTTAATTTCCCAGGAATTGGTTTGTCATGGTGTGTTTGTACCAACCCAGAATTACGAAAGAAACTTCAACAAGATTTAGCTTCACAAGCAGCCCACCCAAATACTCTGGCCTATACAGCTACAACCGCTGCACTTGAAAAAGGTTGGCTATGGCATGAAGAACTTATCAAATACTTAAGAAGTAATAGAGATCTAATTAGAAAGTGGCTTGATAAAAATAATAAAATTAGCTGGTCTAAATGTGAAGCAACATATCTAGCTTGGTTAGATTTCAGTCAATTAGGTTGGGACAATGTACATACCCACCTGATCAAGAATGGCCTAGCCTTATCAGCGGGAAGCCAATTTGGCCAAGAATATAGTCAATTTGTGAGACTTAATTTCGGCGTCCCAAAGTCCACATTAATTGAAGCCCTTAGAAGAATTGAACAAGGGATTGATAACTAATGGAACACATCCTAAATCTTCTCATCAATCAAAGTAGCACTTTTCTTATTGCGATATTAGGATCACTAATAGGAAGTTACTATGGGTCAAGATTAGCACTTCGAAAAATTAAATCTTTTGATGGGCCACAAGAAACAAAGCCGTCCACCCTAAAGAAAATCATCCGATGGTTAACCTATAAAGTTGATTTAGTTAATTAATGCATCTTTAATACTTAACTAGTTATAGGCAACTCACCCCAATGAGACGTATAACTCTGAAAAATAAACACGGAGATAACGTCCGCCAACAAGGCTTTACTAAAATGGGTTTTGTGGCAACACCCTGGACTATTACCAAGAATTACTGGCAAACAACTGAGTTAAGCCCCCAAGTAAAGCTAGGCATCAACTAGACTTCATTGTTTCTGAATGCCAGCCTTTTGAATAATAGCTCCCCAACGCTTAACCTCAGATTGCAACCACTCTTGTGCTTGGGGTACTGTCGTCGGATGTGGGTCAATATTCAAATCCAATAGTTTTTGGCGCACCGCTGGATCTTGTAAAGCCGCGTTAACTTCTTTATTCAAACGATCCACAACTACTTTCGGAGTTTTGTCAGGCACACCCAATCCATTCCAAGAAGTTGATACAAAATTAGGCACCCCACTTTCTTTAGCCGTAGGCACCTGAGTTAAAACTGGATTACGTTTTTGCCCAGTGACCGCCAAAGGCCGCAACGCCCCACCTTTAATCTGAGAAAGTACAGGACTCAAAATCTCTACCGCCAAGTCAATTTGACCACCACGCAAAGCAGTGATCACGGCTGGCGTTCCATTAAAGGGAACAACTTGGGCATCTATGCCAGCAGATGACTTGAATAACTCCGCAGTCAAATGTTGTGTACTACCCACATTGATAGTGCCAATATTTAACTTGCCAGGATTTGCTTTGGCCCAAGCCACCAAGCCAGGTAAATTTTTAAAACGCGATTCACTACTAGTAATCAGCGTTAAATCAAATGTGCCAATCAAAGAGATCGGCGTGAAATCTTTAACAGGATCAAACGGCAAAGACTTGAATAATCCCGCACTGACCGCATTGGCATTGGACATCAGCAGTATCGTGTACCCATCTGGTGGAGATTTAGCAACGACATCAGCTGCAACAATACCGCCGGCACCCGGCCGGTTATCTATCACAACAGCTTGACCTAATTCTTCTGACATTTTCTGAGCAACGATGCGAGCAGTTTGATCAGCCACACCACCAGCACCAAAAGGCACAACGATGCGCAAAGATTTATTAGGGTAGTTTTGCGCTTGAGCATTCAAGCTAAGAACAGCGCAAAAACTTGTGATGATTATTAAGATGTGATGAGATAAAAAGAAGTGGCGAGCTCGCATAACAAACCTCCGTAAATATGAAAATATTCTACTGGATTTCAGGGACACTTAAACTTTAAAAATATGAATTGATACGAGTTTGCAGCCTTCTTCACTAAATCAAGCATTAAAAAAAGGCTCTTGATACATCAAGAGCCTTTTTTATCATTTTGTTGGTTAAAGCTTATTCAGCCCGTCTCTTGCGCAACAACTCAATCACCTCACCGACAATACCTCTTCGGAAAGCTAATACGCAAATCACGAAAATCGCACCCAATACAATGGTGCTAAATGATCCAATACCTGCCAAGTAGTTTTGTAATCCAACAACAACGGTTGCACCAACCACTGGACCTAAGATCGTCCCAATACCACCCAGGATTGTCATCAATACCACTTCACCGGACATATGCCAGTGAACATCCGTTAAAGATGCTAATTGGAATACCAATGACTTTGTCGAACCGGCCATACCCGCTAAGGCAGCAGAAATAACAAATGCTAGAAGTTTAAATTTCGTGACATCGTAGCCTAAAGAAATCGCTCTCGGCTCATTCTCACGAATAGACTTTAATACTTGACCAAATGGTGAATGAATAGTTCGCAAAATAGTTGCAAAACCAATCACAAAAATAGCCAATACAAAGTAATACAAAGCGGTATCAGAAGATAGATCAAATATTCCCAAGAAGAATCCGCGTGGAACACCTTGAACACCATCTTCACCATGGGTAAATGGCATTTGCAACGCGAGGAAAAATATTAGCTGTGACAACGCCAAAGTGATCATCGCAAAATAAATACCCTGTCGCTTAATAGCAAGATAGCCAAATAAATACCCAGTGACCACTGCGTAAAAGACCCCCGCCAAAATACCTAACTCAGGCGTCCACCCCCACTCCTTACAAACGTGGGCAGTGATATAAGATGCGCCGCCAAAGAAAGCTGCATGACCAAAAGACAGCAGCCCTGTGTAACCCAATAACAAGTTAAATGCACATGCAAATAATGCAAAACATAAAACTTTCATCATGAAAACGATGTAAATAAAGTCCTGAAAAGGCACTAGCACTAAAAGTGCTAACAAAATCCAATACAACGTTTGAGAATTAATTTTCATTTTTCTTTCCCAAATAAACCAGCAGGACGTAATAACAAAACGATAGCCATAACAACAAAGATCACAACACCAGACCCTTCTGGATAAAATACTTTAGTCAATCCTTCAAGGAGACCCAAGCTAATACCTGTCACGATCGAGCCCATAATCGAGCCCATCCCGCCGATCACTACCACCGCAAATACCACGATGATTAAATTAGAACCCATGATCGGGTTAACCTGAAAAACTGGCGCTGCCAAAACCCCCGCAAATGCAGCTAACGCGACACCAAATCCATATGTCAGCGTAATCATCAAGGGCACATTAATACCTAAAGCTTGTAGCAATTTAGGATTTTCCGTACCGGCTCTTAAGTAATTGCCCAATTTTGTTTTCTCAATGAGAAACCACGATGCAAAACAAACCACAAAAGAAGCAACGATGACCCACAAACGATAAATTGGCAAAAATAAACCAAGGCTCTCAATTTGCACACCACCCTGCAATGCCTCAGGCACAGGATAGCTCTCACCTGAAATACCATACCAATGACGAAACATACCCTCTAACACCAAAGCCAACCCAAAGGTTAATAACAAACCATATAAGTGATCTAGGTGATACAAACGTTTGAGCATGAACCGCTCAATCAACATCCCAAATGCGCCCACAATAATCGGGGATAGGAAAAGGGCAACCCAGTAATTAACCGCCAGCTCTGGCATACCTAACCAGTTACCTAACTGAGTCAACCCTAACCAAGAAACAAAAGCGCCCAGCATATATTGCGCACCATGTGTGAAATTAATCACATTTAACAAACCAAATATGATTGCAAGACCCAAACTCAGAATTGCATAGAAAGACCCGTTGATGAGCCCAACTAACAACTGAGCAACTAGACCTTGAGGCGTAATGCCTAACCATTCAAACATGATGCGACGCTCCGAGATTCTTTAAAAAATTATTTCTTAACCAATTTGCATGTAGATTTTGATAGAGGCAAAGTAGCATCTTTCGCTGGAATCACAGCACGAACATGGTAGTAATCCCATGGTGCAGTTGATTCAGATGGTTTTTTCACTTCTAGCAAATACATGTCATGTTCAAACTTACCATCTGCACGGATCGTGCCTTTGAATAAGCCGTCATTGATTGGCGTTGACTTCAATTTAGCCATCACAGTTGCTGTGTCATCTGTCTTAGCAGCTTCAACTGCTTTCAAATAATTTAAAACAGATGAGTAAACACCTGCATGAACCATCGAAGGCATACGCTTATGTTGCGAGAAGAAACGCTTAGACCATGCACGCGTCTGATCATTAAAGTCCCAATAAAAACCTTCAGTCACTGTCAAACCTTGAGCTGTTTTCAAACCCAATGAATGAACATCAGTAATAAACATTAACAAAGGAACAATCGTTTGCTTTTGGTTAATACCAAACTCAGCAGCTTGTTTAATGGCATTGATCGTGTCTGCACCAGCATTAGCCAAACCAATCACTTGCGCACCAGAGGCTTGAGCTTTCAACAAGAAGCTTGAAAAGTCGCTGCCCGGGAATGGATGACGTGCTGAACCTAACACCTTACCGCCTGCAGCAGTTACAACCGCTGATGTATCTTGCTCAAGGCTATGACCGAATGCATAGTCAGCCGTCACAAAATACCAAGACTTCTTGCCAGCCTTAACCATGGCACCACCTGTACCTGCTGATAACGCATAGGTATCGTAAGTCCAGTGAACGTTGGTTGCTGTACATTTTGCGTTAGTGATCGCACTAGAAGCGGCACCTGAGTTCAATGTAATTTTGTTCTTTTGTTCAGCAACTTCCATCGCTGCCAAAGCCGCACTTGTTGTCACCAAGTCAACAATCACGTCTACCTTTTCTTTGTCGAACCATTCACGTGATTTGTTTGCAGCGATATCTGCCTTATTTTGATGGTCAGCAGAAACCAATTCAATTTTTTTGCCTAATACTGTTTTAGTTTTTGAGAAATCCTCAATCGCCATACGTGCGGCAACAATAGAACCTTGACCTGCTAAATCAGAATAAGCGCCTGACAAATCTGTCAAAACACCAATCTTTACAACATCATCACTAACCTTCTGCGCTTGCACACCTGCTGCAATCGCAGAAAAACTTAAAGCCGCAATGGCTTGTGCGATCAATTTACGCTTCATATTACAACCTCCTCGTTGATAACCTTAAACACCTAATAGTTCGTTTAGAACACCCATATTGGCAGCCAACTCATCTTGTCGAACTACCTTAACGACCTTGCCATGCTCAATCACATAATGACGATCAGCTAAAGGTGCAGCAAATCTGAAGTTTTGCTCAACCAAAACAATCGTAAAACCACGCTGCCTTAATGCCGTCACAATTTGCCCCAACCGCTCAACAATAACGGGAGCTAAACCTTCTGTAATCTCATCTAATAACAATAATTTGGCGCCCGTTCTCAAGATACGCGCCATTGCCAACATCTGTTGCTCACCACCCGATAATCTCCCACCAGGACTATTTCGGCGCTCCTTTAAGTTAGGGAACATGGTGTAAATTTCTTCAACACTCATGCCACCCTCAGCCAAAGTTGGCGGCAACATTAAATTTTGCTCACAGGTCAAAGACGTAAAAATACCGCGCTCTTCCGGACAATATCCAACCCCCAAACGTGCGATCAAATGTGGCTCTAAGCTCGTTGTTTCTTGACCTTGTATTTGAATACTTCCCGTACGTTTACCAATCAAGCCGCAAATAGCACGCAAGGTAGATGTTCTACCTGAACCATTGCGCCCCAATAAAGTAACCACCTCACCATTGGCAACTTCCAAGTCAATCCCATGCAAAACGTGTGACTCGCCATACCAACCATGAAGGTTTTGGATTTTAAGAACTGTATGTGCTGACATTAGTGAGCTCCCAACTCTGCATGAGCAGCACTACCCATATAGGCTTCAATCACCTGAGGGTTAGCAGATACTTCAGCGTAATTGCCGTTAGCAATAATTTTTCCACGCTGTAAAACTGTGATCGTATCTACAATAGAAGACACCACTTTCATATTATGCTCAACCATTAATACGGTTCGACCTGCTGCTACCTTTTTAATTAACTGAGTCACCTTCTCCACATCTTCGTGACCCATACCTTGTGTTGGCTCATCCAACAACATGACTTCTGGATCCATACTCAAGGTAGTGGCGATTTCTAATGCGCGTTTGCGGCCATACGGCAAACTAACTGCCGTCATATCTGCGTACTTCTCCAATCCTACTTGCTCCAAATAGCTCATCGCCTCATCATTCAGATGATCTAGCGTACGTTCGCTCTTCCAAAAATGCATGGATGTGCCCAGTTTTCTTTGCAAACCAATGCGCACATTTTCTAGGTTGGTTAGATGTGGGAAAACGGCTGAAATCTGAAAAGAACGTACCATACCAATTCGAGCAATTTCAGCAGATCCCTTGTTTGTAATATCTTCGCCCTTATAGATAATCTGGCCTGATGTTGGGGTGATGAATTTGGTCAATAAGTTAAAGCAAGTGGTCTTACCTGCACCGTTTGGCCCAATCAAGGCGTGAATCGTTCCAGCACGTACCTGTAAATCTACGTCACTAACAGCCACAAACCCTGAGAACTCTTTTGTGAGTTTTTTTGTTTCAAGAATTACATCTGACATGATGTCCGCTTTTCGTTTCTTTTAATTAAGTTAGCATAGCCTAAGTTCATGAAAATAAACTCAAATTAGCATCTGAACAATAAGGGATTCTCATTAGGTTGGCGATAGGTAAATAAAGCTATTGACCGATCCAATGACTTATGATTTTTATAAAAAAAGCCACCCAATCGGTGGCTTTTTTGTTACTACAATTTCTAATCTCGAGATTATTTCTCTACGAAGGCTCTCTCATATACGTAGTCCCCCATAACACCTAGACTTGGAGAGACTTTGAAACCTCGTGCATCGAGCATTTCACAAATCTCCTTCAGCATAGACGGGCTACCGCAAATCATGCCCCGATCTGTAGCAGGATCGAGTGGTGGCAAGCCAATATCTTTAAATAATTGGCCATTTTCAATTGCTGTTGTTAAGCGACCAGTGTGTTTGAATGCCTCACGCGTCACCGTTGGGTAATAAATCAACTTATCACGCACCATCTCACCCAAAAACTCATCATTTGGTAATACGTTGCGTATGTAATCCTCATAAGCCAATTCGCTGACCAAACGAACACCGTGGATCAATACAACTTTTTCAAACTTTTCATAAGTCTCAGGGTCTCGAATAATGCTCATAAATGGTGCCAAACCGGTACCCGTACTGAACAAATAAAGATGCTTACCTGGATTTAGATCATCTAACACTAGCGTACCCACAGATTTTTCGCTAACCAAAATAGGGTCACCCACCTTGATGTTTTGTAAACGCGAAGTTAATGGGCCGTTTTCAACTTTAATACTCAAAAACTCTAGATGCTCTTCATAGTTAGGACTAGCCACACTGTAAGCACGCACGAGAGGCTTTCCTTCAACCTCTAAACCAATCATCAAGAAATGGCCATTACGAAAGCGCAAGCCCTTATTTCTAGTGGTCGTAAAGCTAAAAAGCGTGTCATTCCAGTGCTTAACTGTTAATACTGTTTCTGTTTGATAACTTGCCATAATTCCTAAATCTTGTTCTGAATAACCACCCAAACGATACCTAATAACTAAATCTTTGGGAAATATGTATTACTTATATCAATATATGAATAAGTCATAGCTAAAACAACTCATTCACATAGAAGGGTAAAAGCGTAATTTTAAACACTTCCCTAAGCAAAATAACGATTTAGGTCAAAAAGACGGGAGGTTTCTTAAGATTTTGAGGTTATTGGAGTAACCATATCTAATGCTAAAGCTTCAGCAACCTTAATGCCATCAACACCAGCCGATAAAATGCCGCCGGCATAACCAGCCCCCTCGCCCGCTGGATATAAACCTTTGACATTAAGACTCTGGCAATTAAGACCCCGAGTAATCCTTAAGGGCGACGACGTTCTCGTTTCAACACCTGTTAAAACGGCATCCTTCATCGCGAAACCTTTAATTTTCTTCTCAAACTCAGGCAAAGCCTCTCTCATAGCCTCAATGGCATAGGCAGGTAGTGCTGTTGCCAAATCAGTTAAGTGAACGCCAGGCTTATAAGAAGGCATCACGCTACCGAGGACTGTCGATGGACGGCCTTCGAGAAAATCACCCACCAATTGACCTGGGGCCTCATACGTCTTGCCACCCAATTCAAAAGCTTTAGACTCCAAAGCACGTTGGAAATCAATGCCCGCTAAAGGATTTTCTGGGGTTGCTCCATAATCCTTAGGATCAACGTTCACCACAATACCTGCATTTGCATTGCGCTCATTGCGTGAATACTGACTCATGCCATTGGTCACCACACGATTTTCTTCGGAAGTAGCGGCCACAACTGTGCCGCCTGGACACATACAAAAACTATAGACTGCGCGACCATTCTTGGCATGATGAACTAGCTTGTAATCAGCCGCCCCAATCAAAGGGTGTCCTGCATGAGGCCCAAGCCTTGCTTTATCAATCAAGGACTGAGGGTGCTCAATCCGAAAGCCCACCGAAAAAGGCTTCGCTTCCATGTAAACGCCACTTTCATGCAACGCTTTAAAAGTGTCTCGAGCGCTATGGCCCAAAGCCAAAACAACATGGCTAGCTTCCAGACGTTCACCGCTAGCCAACTTAACCGCCTTTATTTGAGCATGATCAATTTCAAAACCCGTGACTTTTTGCTCAAACCTGACCTCACCGCCAAGATCAATGATTTCTTGACGAATTTTCTCTACCATTCCCACCAAGCGAAATGTACCGATGTGCGGCTTAGCCACATATGAAATTTCTTCAGGCGCCCCCGCCTTAACAAACTCTTCAATCACTTTCCGACCGTAGAATTTGGGATCTTTGATTTGGCTATATAGCTTTCCATCGGAAAATGTACCCGCACCTCCCTCACCAAACTGCACGTTTGATTCAGGGTTCAGAATCTTCTTACGCCATAGGCCCCAAGTATCTTGAGTGCGCTCACGCACCGGCTTACCACGCTCCAATACAATGGGCTTAAACCCCATCTGCGCCAAAATCAAAGCAGCAAAAATGCCGCAAGGGCCAAAGCCAATCACAATAGGCCGATCAGCCAAGTCAGCTGGCGCTTTAGTCACAAAGTGATAACTGGTATCGGGCGTTGGGCGTATATGCTCATCATGCGCATAACGCTTCAATAAGCCTTCTTCATCCTTCACAGCGACATCAATCGTATAAATAAATGACAAAGCCGTATTTTTTCTTGCGTCGTAGCTTCTTTTAAAGATATTCATTGCCAATAAATCTTTGGCTGAAATAGCCAAACGCTTTAAGATGGCATCTTCTAGCTCAGAAGGAGCATGGTCTACAGCTAAACGAAGTTCAGTAATACGGATCATAGGGCTACACAATACACAAGGCGATACAAAATGTCAGACAAAGATTTTAATCCCATCAACGAAACGCAAGACTGGCTCATCAAAGCTGTCATTGGATTAAACCTGTGTCCCTTTGCTAAATCAGTTCATATTAAAGAGCAAATTCGTTACGTGGTTAGTGAAGCTCGCAGCATCGAGGCATTGCTTGAAGAACTCGCCAAAGAGTTAGAGCATCTAGCCGAGGTGTCACCCAATAAAACTGATACCACACTACTGATCCACCCCTATGTCCTCCAAGATTTTTTGGCTTATAACGACTTCTTAGAACTTGCGGACAATCTTTTAGAAGATATGAAGCTAGATGGTGAATTACAAATAGCTAGCTTTCACCCTGATTACCAATTTGCAGATACTGAATTTGACGACATTACCAATTTCACTAATCGCTCGCCGTATCCAACGCTACACCTCATCCGTGAAGAGAGTATTGATAAGGCAGTTGAAGCCTTCCCAGAAGCAGAAGCGATCTATGAAACCAATATGGCAACCATGAAAAAACTAGGTCTAACAGGCTGGAAGAAACTATTCTCAAAACAAGTTCCATCATGAATCTTAGATATGAGAACGGCTCTCTCGCAAATAATCCACTAAACGGCTAATCACTGGCGGATTTGTAGTCGTTAGATAAGACACCACAAAAGCAGCCAAGAAACTAGCAGGAATACCAAAAGCACCCGAAGCAATCGGGTCAATACCCAACCAACGATTTCCGAAAATTCCAGTCATCCTTGAGGCGAAGGGGTAATTGAGCGCGATATAGGTACCACTGACAGCCAAACCCGTCACCATGGCAGCAATCGCACCCCATTTATTAATTCGTTTTGAAAAGACAGCCAATACCAAGACCGCAAAGAAACTTGATGCGGCCAGAGAAAATGCAGCCCCCACCAAAAACAAAATATCCCCAGGCCTTAACGATGTAATGTAGGACGCTAAGAGAGCCACTGCCAACAAAACAATCTTTGCCCCTGTTACTCGTTTTTGGTGTGAGGCATTTTTATCGATGAGATGATGGTAAATGTCATGAGATATTGCATTAGAAATCGTTAACAACAATCCATCAGCTGTTGACAATGCGGCAGCCAACGCTCCAGCTGCCACCAAACCAGAGATGACATAAGGTAAACCAGTGATTTCAGGGGCTGCCAAAATAATCATGTCAGGGGAGATAGAGAGCTCAGCCCATTGCACATAACCATCTCCATTAATGTCCGTTAGAGAAATAACCGCTGGTTCAATTTTGCGCCATTGAATCACCCAGTTCGGCAAATCAGCGTATGAAATACCAACCAAATGCTTGAAGAGTTCCAATTTAACAATGGCCGCCAAGGCGGGCACACTCAGATAAAAAATGGCGACAAAAAATAAAGTCCAAAAAACAGAATATCGAGTCGCAGAGACACTCGTTGTCGTGTAATACCGCGTGAGAATATGCGGCAAACTAGCCGTACCAAACATCAAGCAAAAAATTAATAAGACAAAATTCAACTGATCCAAGCTAGACACCCCAAAACCACGACCACTCACAGGCTGCATGGATGGCACAGCAGCTTGGCTGCGCACGTAGGCTTCTTGCTTTTCTTTCAACCAAATATCGTAAGCATTGGCAGCATCCACTGGATAGGACTGTAATTTTTTCTCAAGCGCTTTGACTTCTTTCAGAGGCAATTGGCTCATACGTGCATCTGCCAATTCTTTTTCGACAATTTTTCTACCTTCAATATAAGAAAGTGGCAAATCATCTATTTTCTTTTGCAATAAAACCACTTGCTTTTGATAGTACTGACGTACCTTCACCTCTTCAGCTGTTACCTCAAAATCTTTCTCGTGATACTCAATCTCTTCTAAAACTTTGCCATAGGTAAATTGCGGCAAGAGGCTGTCATGCTTGTTATAAGACATCATGCCCAAAGGCAATAACAAGGCAATCACTAAAATAATATATTGTGCGACTTGAGTCCACGTGACCGCCCTCATTCCGCCAAGGAATGAGCACACTAAAATACCAGCCAAACCAAAGAAAACGCCAATCCCAAATTCAACACCAATGAAGCGATTAACGATCAGCCCCACCCCCTGAATCTGAGCCACCAAATAAACAAACGAAACCACAATCGTTACGGCAACAGCCACCAAACGAACTGTTCGACTACCACCCAAAATTCCTTGGCTATAACGGATAGCCAAAAAATCAGGGATTGTGAATGAACCAAACTTTCTAATATAGGGGGCAATCAACATGGCTACTAAACAATACCCGCCTGTCCAACCCACAATAAAAGCCAGCCCCTTATAACCAGAACTAAATAAGATTCCTACCAGACCAATAAAAGTAGCCGCACTCATCCAGTCCGCAGCGGTCGCCATGCCATTAAAAATAGCGGGTATACGGCGACCCGCAATGTAATACTCATTAATATCCGAAGTCCGGCAAATCAAACCGATGCTGGCATAAATCGCAATCGTGACAAATAAGAAAACATAGCCCAACCAAATCCCAGGGCCATTGGCTTTTTCCATGAGTGCTAAAAAATAAATAAATAGCAAAAACCCAACCGTAAATAGGAGGTAGAAAAAACCAATCTTCTTTGATTCAGCTCTGATGCGCATAGGTCAATTATCACTTAATCAAAAAAAAGCCGGCATCTCATGACACCGGCTTTGATTGCTATCAGCAAACGATAGCTCATTTAAAGCGATTAAATAGCTTCTTTTAGCTGCTCTAAAATAGCTGGGTTTTCAAGTGTTGATACATCTTGAGTAACCTCTTCCCCCTTAGCCAATACGCGTAAGATGCGGCGCATAATTTTTCCAGAGCGTGTTTTTGGTAAGTTGTCGCCAAAACGAATTTCTTTGGGTTTCGCGATAGGGCCAATTTCCTTACCAACCCAATTACGTAACTCAGTAGCAATTTTCTTAGCCTCATCCCCTGTTGGGCGCTTACCTTTTAGAACAACAAAAGTGACAATTGCTTCACCGGTCATATCATCAGGTCGCCCCACCACCGCAGCTTCAGCCACCAGCGGATTAGCCACTAAACAGGATTCAATTTCCATCGTACCCATGCGGTGACCAGAAACGTTTAATACGTCATCAATACGACCTGTAATTGTGAAGTAGCCATTATCTTTATTACGAATCGCACCATCACCTGCCAAATACAACGTGCCACCCAACTCCTCTGGGAAGTAGCTCTTCTTGAAGCGCTCCGGGTCATTCCAAATCGTACGGATCATAGAAGGCCATGGTCGTTTAACGACCAAAATACCCCCTTGACCATTTGGCATATCTCCACCCGCCTCATCCACAATTGCAGCCATAATGCCTGGCAATGGCAAGGTACATGAACCTGGGACTAACGGCGTTGCCCCTGGCAAAGGCGTAATCATATGACCGCCAGTTTCCGTCTGCCAGAATGTATCCACGATTGGGCACTTCTCACCGCCCACATTCTTGTGATACCACATCCACGCTTCCGGATTAATAGGCTCACCCACGGAACCTAATAAGCGCAAGCTCTTCAAGTTGTATTTATTTGGGTGAACTTTAGGGTCGGTATCAGATGCTTTAATTAATGAACGTATCGCAGTTGGAGCCGTATAGAAAATACTCACTTTATGACGCTGAATCATTTCCCAGAAACGTCCTGCATGCGGGTAAGTAGGCACACCCTCAAACACAATTTGTGTTCCACCACAGGCTAATGGGCCATAGGCAATATAACTATGGCCAGTCACCCAACCAATATCTGCCGTACACCAGAACACATCACTATCACGCAAGTCGAATGTCCACTTCATGGTCAACATCGCCCACAACAAGTAACCGCCTGTTGCATGCTGCACACCTTTTGGTTTGCCTGTTGAACCAGATGTGTACAGCACGAATAATGGGTGCTCTGCACTAACCCACTCTGGCTCACATTTCTTAGCCTGACCTGCGGATACATCGTGCATCCACTTATCGCGACCTGCCACCATTGGAATTTGTCCACCGGTGCGCTTATAAACAATCACGTGCTTTAGTTTTTCGCAACCACCCAAAGCAAGAGCCTCATCAGCAATTGTTTTCAATGGCAAAGATTTGCCACCGCGCATCTGCTCATCTGCAGTAATTAAGGCCACTGCCCCCACGTCCACAATCCGTTCTTGCAATGACTTAGCCGAGAAACCGCCAAACACAACAGAGTGTGTCGCTCCGATACGAGCGCACGCCTGCATCGCCACAACACCTTCAATAGACATAGACATGTAGATGACCACGCGATCACCTTTTTTAATACCTAGCTTTTTTAAACCGTTTGCAAATGTAGCCACTCGGTCATGCAACTCTTGATAAGTTACTTTTGTAACTTCACCACCGTCTGCCTCAAAAATGATAGCCGTTTTTTTACCTAAACCATTTTCGATATTACGATCAATACAGTTATAAGAAGCATTGGTTAAGCCATCTTCAAACCATTTGTAAAAAGGTGCCTTAGATTCATCTAAAACTTTTGTAAACGGCTTCTTCCAATAGAGATTTTCTTTAGCTAAACGAGCCCATGTCCCGTTAAAGTCTTTATCGAAAGACTGGCACATGGCCTTGTACTGCTCCATGCTAGAAACTGCTGCAGTTTTCGCAAATGCTTTAGGTGGATTAAATATACGATTTTCTACCAATAACTGTTCCATACCGGACATACGATTTCTCCTACTTCTTTAAGCAGTGTTTAAGACAGAACATGAGGTTAGGTCCAAGGACTGACATTTGGCTGACATTCTTTGTAAAGTTGAGATAAATGAGGGTTCTCCCTAGGGGAACCCTCTTAAACACTCATGCCGAGGTTAATTAGGCTATTTATCGAAGTATCACACCTCATTGAAATCCTAAAAGGCCCATCTATCTAGGTAAAATAACACTTAGACTAACTTTTCCTAAAAAGATCATGAGCACAATTCGCCAAGCTGACTTTATTCAAAGCATTGCAGATGCATTCCAATATATTTCTTACTATCACCCCCTAGACTACATCACAGCCTTGGGTAAAGCCTATGAGCGCGAAGAAAGCCCAGCGGCAAAAGATGCTATTGCTCAAATTTTGACCAATAGTCGTATGTGTGCTGAAGGCAAGCGTCCCATTTGCCAAGATACGGGCATTGCCGTAGTCTTCTTAAAAGTAGGCATGAACATGAAATGGGACGCCACCATGAGCGTTCAAGAGATGGTCAATGAAGGTGTTCGCCGAGCTTATGGCAACCCAGACAACAAACTGCGCGCTTCTGTATTACTAGACCCTGCGGGCAAACGCATCAACTCCAAAGACAATACGCCTGCAGTCGTCCATTATGAAATTGTTGAAGGTGATGGCCTAGAAGTTATTTGCGCTGCCAAAGGAGGCGGTTCCGAAAATAAGAGCAAGATGTACATGCTCAACCCATCTGATTCGATTGTTGATTGGGTATTAAAAACCGTTCCCACCATGGGTGCGGGCTGGTGCCCTCCAGGGATCTTAGGCATTGGTATTGGTGGCACCCCTGAAAAAGCCATGTTATTAGCTAAGGAGTCGCTCATGGCACCGGTTGATATACATGAGCTCATTGCTCGCGGTCCTAAAACGCGTATTGAAGAATTGCGTCTTGAGATTATGGATAAAGTGAACGCCTTAGGTATTGGCGCTCAAGGTTTAGGTGGTCTCACAACGGTGCTTGATGTGAAAATTTTGGATTACCCAACTCATGCAGCTTCCTTACCTGTAGCCATGATTCCAAACTGTGCTGCTACGCGCCATGTACATTTTCACCTACACGGCGAAGGTCCTGCCGTATTAACGCCACCATCTTTATCTGATTGGCCTGAGGTTAGCTGGGCACCCAATACTGAAAAATCAACACGCGTGAACTTAGACACACTAACACCTGAAGAAGTGGCTAGCTGGAAGCCAGGACAAACATTATTGCTCAATGGCAAGATGTTGACAGGCAGAGATGCTGCGCATAAACGCATCCAAGACATGTTGGCAAAAGGAGAAAAACTACCCGTTGACTTCACCAACCGTGTGATTTACTACGTGGGCCCAGTGGACCCAGTGCGCGATGAAGTTGTTGGCCCAGCAGGTCCAACGACAGCAACACGTATGGATAAATTTACAGAAATGATGCTGGCCCAAACAGGCCTTATTTCAATGGTTGGCAAAGCAGAACGTGGTCCAGTTGCCATTGAAGCGATTAAGAAACATCAATCCGCTTACCTCATGGCTGTGGGTGGCGCTGCGTACTTGGTATCCAAGGCTATTAAAGAAGCTAAAGTTGTTGGTTTTGCTGATTTAGGCATGGAAGCCATTTATGAGTTCACCATTCAAGACATGCCCGTCACTGTGGCAGTAGACTCAAAAGGCACCTCGGTTCACAACACTGGTCCCAAAGAGTGGCAAGCCAAGATTGGAAAAATTCCAGTCACAATAGCTTAAGCTAGCTGACTAAATTTTTAACTGAACAATTGAGGCATACGCTTGGCGACTATCGGAGTTTTTGATTCGGGCATTGGTGGACTTACCGTGCTCCATGAAGCTCTGCGCCAAGCCCCTGGACATCACTATATTTACTTAGCTGATTCAGCCAATGCTCCTTATGGTGAAAAGTCTAGTGACTGGGTGGCTAAGCGCAGCCTGGAACTCTGTCACTGGCTTGTACGTGAAGGGTGTCAAGCTTTAGTGGTGGCTTGCAATACCGCAACAGCCCAAGCAATTGCCCATATTCGCAATGATATGCCCGCCATTCCTATCATCGGCGTTGAACCCGGCATTAAGCCTGCAGCCCATCAAAGCACCAATCAAAAAATTGGCGTACTGGCTACACAAAACACCCTGAAAAGTGACAAGTTCAATGCTTTACTCAATAGCCTAAAAGGTAATTGCGAATTTGTGTCACAAGCAGGTTTGGGTTTGGTACCTTTGATCGAAGAGGGCAAAATTGACACACCAGAAACCGAAGCCCTCTTGCGAGAGCACTTAATCCCACTTCAAGCGGCAGGCATTGACACCTTAGTATTAGGTTGCACCCACTACCCATTTTTACTGCCCCTCATTAGAAAGATCTTAGGCGATGACATTCAGATCATCGACACCAGCGCAGCAGTGGTCAAACAATTAACGCGTAAATTGGAAGAATTTGAGCTCTTGCAATCACCACCACCAAGAACGATTCGTTTGTACTCAACGATGGATGCTGCTCATTTATATCAGCTCGCTCAACAACTGATTCCCACAGCCCTAGAACAGCACACGATTGAGACATCAACGGTCTTTATTTCTTAGGTGTTACAAGCATTTTGAAAACGTTTCAATTCTTACCCAACGGCATCACTGCTCAACAAAAAATTACTGTTGCGGTGATCGCTGCGCACATTTTGTTATTAATTGGATTTAATTGGGGGGCCAGCCAGCACCATAGTGCCTCAACACTCGGAGACACCATCAGCGCCAACTTGCTCGACCCTAACCCTCAAAAGGAAAAATCCAAGCAAGCCTTAACCCCTGTCACGCCAATAGAACAGAAAAAGGTTAACTCAAGCATCCCCACAAAACCCGAAGGGTCTTTGGCGACAAACACCAACACCGTCAGTCCGCCTCCTGCTAGCATGGCCGGTAGCAGCTCAGGCGACCCTAAAACAATCTCCATTAGCCAAGCACAATGCAGCGTGCCCGAGCCCTTCTACCCTCCACTGTCACGTAGAATAGGTGAAGAAGGCAAAGCTATGGTTCGTTTATTCATTAATGAATCTGGGCAAGTAGAAAAAGTTAGCTTGGCGCAAAGTAGCGGCTTTAACCGCTTAGATCAAGCGGCTTTGGAAGCAGGTCAAAAAGCTCGATGTAAGCCTTTTATAGAATTTGGCAAACCTATCAAAGTTACCGCCATCCAACCTTATATTTTTCGATTGGAATAAGTTGTCATGAATCAACCATTTGGTTTAGCAAACATGTGGCTACAAGGTGATGCTGTCATACGAACAGTTGCACTCTTCCTGTTAGCTATGTCGATCGTTTCTTGGGTCATTATTCTGACGAAAGCATGGCACCTTTATAAGATTAGGAAAATTGCTCTCGAAGTGGAATGCTTTTGGCATGCGCCCTCGTTTGGTGTGGCGCTTAGTCAAATGACACCTGAACTAAATCCCTATTTGGATTTGGCGAGCAATGCACAGGAAGCCATGAAACACCACTCACAGCAATCCGGTAATCGTAGCGAGTTGCGCCAAACCCTCAATGCTTCAGACTGGCTCACACGCTGTCTAAAAATTAGTATCGATAAATCTGTAAGTCAACTACAACAGGGGCTCACCTTTCTAGCATCCACCGGGGCGACTGCACCATTCATTGGCTTATTTGGTACCGTCTGGGGCATTTACCATGCACTCGTAGGCATTGGCACCACCGGCACAGCTACCCTTGATCAAGTTGCAGGCCCCATTGGTGAGGCTCTCATCATGACAGCCCTAGGTTTAGCCGTGGCAATTCCAGCGGTGCTGGGCTACAACGCTATTAGCCGCAACAATAAAGTACTAATTGCAGAGCTGAATCGATTTGGCAATGATTTATATGCCTTCTTCATCACAGGTGCTCGACTTGGTCAAAGTGAAGCCAGCGCCTCACAACCAGCATCACAGGATTAATCATGGCATTTGGTAACGAGCCAATTGGTGAAGATGATGCCCCTCCAATGGCAGAAATTAATATGACGCCATTGGTGGATGTGATGCTCGTTTTGTTAATTGTGTTCATGATCACCTTGCCTGTGATGCAGCATGCAGTTAAGGTGTCTTTACCGGTTGCGAGCAGTCAAACGAATCAAGTAGAACCAGAATCTATCCACATCACGATCTCAGCAACGGGACAGATTTACTGGAATAAATCTCCTATCGATCTTGAAACACTGGCGATTTATACACAAACAGCTGCTCAAAAAAAACCTCAACCAGAAATCCAATTACGCGCTGACAAAAATGTTCGTTACGATGCTGTCGCTCAAGTACTCACCACAACCAAACGCTCAGGCATCACAAAAATAGCATTTGTGACAGAGCCTCACTAGCGCAGCCCTATGTCGTCATTTCAACCTCCTTTTAGCAACACTCAGGAACTTGAGCGGTCTATTGCACAAACTGGCTTTGCATTATTAAGTCCACATAGCGTTGAAGGTCTATCAGGCCAATCCTCTAATACATGGCAACTATTAGCCAGTTCATGGAATGATTTAGCACCCGACCAATACCTCAAAGATGGTGGACGTTACCGCAAAAGAAAACATAGCAGCATCGTTGTAACGGGGGATCACACCCAACTGATGACTCACCGCGCTCACTGGCAACCAATCTCTTATAACGCCCTACACGGCGGCATTGATCGATGGTTTGAGCCTTGTTCATCAGACTTCATCAACAGCCCTGCTCTTCAACATCTACTCATTAACCTCTGCAAACACTTTTCGGCACTCAAGCAGGTGAATCCTGCGAATAGCCCTTGGTATGTGGAGGTCCACCAATTCCGTATTGATACAACCGATGGCATCGGCAGACCAACGCCTGAAGGCGCTCACCGAGATGGTGTAGATTTTGTTGGGGTCATGCTAATCAACCGTCAGCAGATTAAAGGTGGAGAAACACGTGTTTTTCGCAACGAAAGCCCTGAAGGGCAACGCTTCACCTTAGAAGAACCCCTTAGCTTACTGATCCTGGATGACGAAAAAGTTATTCATGAAACAACCCCCATTCAACCGATCGATCACTCAGAACAACTGTCTTGCAGAGACACCTTAGTTCTAACCTTCCGCTTGAAAGGCTTTCAGGACAAAGCCTGATAGCTTGCTGACTGATCAACCCAATTAATTTGACCGTTTTTTCTGCTTAGGAATTTCCGTCAATGGGCTCGCATGGGCCCAGTGAATCGCCCAGTTATCGGCATAGCGCTTGGCTGCATAACTTGATTTTAAAATGATGAAATTCTCAGCGTTGCGCCGATCAGCTGAATTCGTAAAGTTATAACTTCCCGTTACCACCACATCTTCATCAATCAACATAACCTTGTTATGTTGTATCGCATGCAGAGTGTCATTTCTTACAGATATACCCACTTCAATCATAGGGGCGATTGCATCACCATTATTAGCAGCTGATTTGCTGTCTTGAATTAACTCCACCAACACTCCACGGTGTTTTGCCCTAACTAAAGCTTGGCTAAGCTCCAAAGATGTAAAGCCATAGGCCATGACGCGAATAGATTTTTTAGCAGAATCGATATATTTCACCAATCCATGAGCCGCCCCAGTTGGAGGGGTGAAATAAATAGCCAAAATTTCAGCGGGTTGAGGTTCTGTGTGGGCTAAGGGCGCTAGCGTACCCAAGACCACCAAAATCAAAATTAAGTATTTGTTTTTAATAACAATTTTTAATAAATTTAGTTTTTGCATTTTGTATACATATTAGGGAATTACCTAGGTGTTTCCAAAACTCTTCGCCCTATACTAAACGAGTAATTAAATTAACAAAGATTACTTAAATTAATAAATTATTCCCAAGGAGACCTCATGAATTTACGCCGTCGTTTATTTACTATCGCCGCGGCAGCAGCACTGCTGACAAACGGTGCTAGCTATGCGCAAGAAGCTATCAAAATTGGTGTTTCTGGCCCTTACACAGGTGGCTCATCCTCAATGGGTGTGAGTATGCGTGACGGTGTGCGTTTAGCCGTTAAAGAAATCAATGCTGCTGGCGGTGTAGCTGGTAAGAAAATTGAAATCATCGAGCGTGACGACGAAGCAAAAAATGAACGTGGCGTTCAAATTGCCCAAGAGTTGATTAACAAAGAAAAAGTGGTCGCTACAGTTGGCTTTATTAATACAGGAGTTTCTCTTGCCTCACAACGCTTCTACCAAGAAGCTAAGATTCCTGTGATGAACAACGTGGCAACAGGCACGATTGTTACTAAACAGTTCACTGGCGATAACTACATTTTCCGTAATGCAGCTCGCGATGAAATTCAAGCGCCTATGATTGTTAAAGAAGCCATTGAAAAACGTGGTTTCAAAAAAGTGGCTATTCTTGCTGACTCAACTAACTACGGTCAATTAGGCCGCGAAGATTTAGAGAAAGCTCTTAAAGCTAAAGGTATCACGCCTGTTGCAGTTGAAAAATTCAACATCAAAGACGTGGATATGACACCTCAGTTATTAAAAGCCAAAGAAGCAGGTGCTGAAGTTATTTTGACTTACGCGATTGGACCTGAACTAGCGCAAATCGCTAACAGCATGGCTAAATTGGGCTGGAAAAAACCAATGATTGGTAGCTGGACATTATCAATGGCTAACTTCATTGATACAGCTGGTAAAAATGGTGAAGGTGCGCGCATGCCACAAACCTTCATTCAAGAGCCTAACACCAAAAAGCGTAAAGCATTTATTGACTCTTACCTCAAAGAGTTCAAGCCAAAAAATGGCCGTATTGACTCACCTGTTTCTGCTGCTCAAGGTTACGACTCTATCTACTTGTTAGCTGCTGCGATTAAGCAAGCAGGTTCAACAGATGGCGTTAAGATTCGTGAAGCGTTAGAAAGCCTCAATGAAAAAGTTGAAGGTGTTGTCACAACTTACGACAAGCCATTTAGCAAAGCTGACCACGAAGCGATCACCGACAACATCCCAGTTATGGGTGAGGTAAAAAAAGGTCGCGTGGTGTATGCCTACCAAGAAGATGCTGATCGCGGTTCAGATATCCGTGTGAAAAAGAAAAAATAATTGTTTCTTCAGCTAGTTGCACTAAATAGCGCCGCCCCAATCAAGGCGGCGCTTTTAGCTTAAAAATAAACACCCTTTTCCCGTTACACCCTAGGAAAAAACAATGGAAATCTTAGTTCAATTAATTTTTAGCGGTATCGCCATTGGCATGATTTATGCGGTCATTGCATTTGGTTACCAGCTAACATTTGCCACTTCTGGCACACTTAACTTTGGTCAAGGCGAAGCCTTGATGCTAGGCGCCCTAGTTGGCCTTACTTGCGTTGAAACGCTAGGCATCAATTACTGGTTAATGATTCCAATTGTCTGCGCCTTTGGCCTTTTACAAGGTAGCCTTGTTGAAGTGGTCGGCGTTAGACCCGCCATTAAAATTAAGTCAGAATTTGGCTGGATCATGTCGACGATCGCCTTAGGTATTATTTTCAAAAACGTTGCGGAAAATATCTGGGGTCGTGATGACTTAAGATTCCCATCACCATTGGATGATGACCCTATGCAATTTTTTGGCGCCAATATTTTGCCGATGGAAGTCGTGGTGGTTGGCGGCGCGCTTGGCATGATGTTACTTGTTGAATTTTTCAACCGGAAAACCATCTATGGCAAAGCGGTTGTGGCCACATCAAATGACCGCGATGCGGCAAGTTTGATGGGTATTAATACCCGCATCGTCATCATGTTCTCCTACGCTCTATCATCTCTAACCGCTGCGTTTGCTGGCGTGCTAGTTGCTCCATTAACACTAACAGGCGCGACCATGGGTGCCTCACTAGGCCTCAAAGCTTTTGCGGTAGCCATTATTGGCGGCCTCACAAGTGGCTTAGGCATCATTGTTGGCGGCATGATTTTGGGTATTACAGAAACCATGACAGGCTTTTACATTTCGACTGGCTATAAAGATGTTCCAGGCTTGCTACTACTTTTATTAGTTCTAGCGCTCAAACCATCTGGCTTATTCGGCAAATCAGCGATTAAGAAAGTCTAAATATGAATTCAAAGAAAATTACTCTATTAGTAGCAGCGATTGCTGCCCTATTTGCTTTTCCATTACTGATCGATAACCCCTATTACATTCACTTGGTTGAAACCATTCTGATCTATGCCATCTTGTTATTTGGTTTGGATATTGTTGTGGGCTATACAGGCCAAGTGTCATTGGGGCATGCGGGATTATTTGGGGTGGGCTCGTATACAGCAGGTGTTCTATTTTTTAAATTAGGCATGCCATTCTGGGTGACAGTTCCAGCCTCCATTGCGGTTACCGCTGCATTTGGTGGTCTATTGGCACTACCAGCCTTAAAAGTTATCGGCCCTTATCTAGCGATGGTGACACTAGCGTTTGGTACGATTTTGCAGATTCTGATCAACGAAATGACCTTTTTAACAGAAGGCCCTTTAGGTATCAAAATCCACAAGCCAACCATGATGGATGTAGAACTGACAGAAGTTCAGTATTACTGGGTTGTTTGTGTTTTATTGCTAGCTAGCGTCGTCGTGGTTCACCGTATTTTGAAATCACACCTTGGTCGCGCTTTTGAAGCCTTACGTGATAGCCCTATTGCTTGTGACTGCATGGGCGTTTCTGTTTATCGCTACAAGGTATACGCCTTTGTGATTAGCGCTGGCTTTGCTGGTCTTGCAGGTTGCTTGTATTCCTATTCAGAGCAATATATTTCTCCCAATACCTACAACAATGAATTAACCATTTTGTTCTTGCTGGCCATCATCATGGGCGGCAGAAAATCTCGTATTGGCGCACTACTAGGATCTACGATTATTGTGATGCTTCCAAAGCTATTGGATGACATTAACTTATTCAGAATTGTGGCGATTACCCTAGCAGTTGCTATGCTCATCGGTTCAGCCGTTAGCTTAGCGAAGAAACTTTCGACCCCTCAAAAATTGGCAGTCCCAGTAGCAGGTACGGTTGGCTTAGCTATTTTCTCCATGTGGCTAGAAAACATCACTGACTGGCGTTTGAGTATTTTTGGTTTCATGATTTTGCTAGTGGTGTATTACCTACAAAACGGTATTGTTGGTTTTGTTAAGTCTTACTATGCCTCACTCGTTGGCAAATCAGGACAATCCAGTCGTCAAGCTCTGAGCAGTAGCATCACAGCAAGCTCAGAAAACATCATCAAAGCCGTTGGTAGTCAACAAAAAACTGGCGACCTACTTAATGTTCAATCCATCTTGATGCAATTTGGCGGCCTAAAAGCCTTAAATCAAGTAGATCTCAATATTAAGCGCGGTACGATTCATGGACTCATCGGCCCCAACGGATCAGGCAAGAGCACGATGATGAACGTATTAACCGGCATTTATAAGCCAACGGCAGGCAATGTTTTATATGCGGGCAATAGCGTCGTTGGCAAAACCTCATCTGAGATTGCCCTATCTGGTATTGCTAGAACCTTCCAAAACGTTCAGCTCTTTGGTGAGATGACCGCACTGGAAAATATTTTGGTGGGCTTGCACCATACCTTTAAATCTAGCTTGCTAGATGTATCACTACATCTACCTCGCTATACCAATGAAGAAAATGAGGCACGCTCACGCGCCATGGGTCTCCTAAAATTTGTTGGCTTAGAAGATTTGGCAGATGAGGAAGCGCGCAATCTACCGTACGGTAAACAACGTTTGTTAGAAATTGCCCGTGCCTTAGCGCTTGACCCAGAACTCCTCTTACTTGATGAACCGGCAGCAGGTCTAACCGCTCCAGATATCAAAGAGTTATTAGCCATTATTCGTAAGATCCGTGATCACGGCGTCACCTTCATTTTGATTGAACACCATATGGATGTTGTGATGTCTGTTTGCGACACAGTTTCAGTGCTTGATTTCGGGCAAAAAATTGCCGAAGGCAAACCAGCAGAAATTCAGTCCAACGAACAAGTGATCCACGCTTACCTAGGCACCGTCTAACAACGGCCCCTATCAAAGAAACGGAATAAATATGCTATCCATTAAAAATCTTGAAGCTGGCTACGGAAAAGTCAAAGTACTCCACGGCATCAATATTGAAGTCCCTAAAGGGCAAGTGATCAGCCTGATTGGCTCCAATGGTGCTGGTAAAACCACTACCATGCGCGCCATCACTGGCATGATCAAACCTGAAGCAGGTGAAGTGATTTTAGGAGGTGTCAAAATCGACGGTTTTGATTCTCACAAAATTGCCCGCTTAGGCTTAGCGCACTCCCCTGAAGGACGTCGCGTGTTCTCGACTATGTCAGTCACAGACAATCTGTTACTCGGCGCTTTCCCACGCCTGACCTATAGCCGACCTAAAGGTGATGTCAAAGGTGATTTAGAACGTGCCATGGACCTTTTCCCAAGGCTCAAGGAGCGTCGCAACCAATTAGCCGGTACCTTATCGGGTGGCGAACAACAAATGTTAGCCATGGCACGCGCTGTCATGCTGAACCCCGATGTTTACCTACTTGATGAGCCATCCATGGGTTTAGCTCCCATCTTGGTGGAAGAAGTATTCAAGATTGTCGCGAATTTGAAAGCTCAAGGCGTCACGATGTTGTTGGTGGAGCAATTTGCTGCAGCAGCCTTGAATGTTTCAGATTATGGCTATGTGCTAGAGAATGGCCGGATTACAGCTCATGGACCTGCCCAACAGCTTAAGAATGACCCAGCTGTGAAAGCAGCATACTTGGGGGGCAGCCACTAAATCAATGAGGTTCAAGACCTCATGATTGCTGCAAATTCTGCTTCAAAAAAAGAAAAAGACCAAGTTTCCTTGGTCTTTTTTTATTTGGTGCCCGAGGCCGGAATCGAACCGGCACGGCTGTTTAAGCCGAGGGATTTTAAATCCCTTACGTCTACCTATTTCGTCACTCGGGCAGATTTTTGTGATGTTGAAAACTTCACAAGGGGCGTAGTTTATCAGTTTGTTGAGAAGGACTCAAAAAAATTTTATAAACACCCTAGAAAGCCTTTTAAAACTGAAAGTGTGAAAAAATAGAGCCTTGTGATTAGTCAATAAATGGAAGATTTTTCGAAATGGGCAGTATTTTTCTAACTAAACCAAGTAAAAAACAAAAAATCCTTAAAAGGCTAGGCATCACAACCGTCTGTTTACTGATTTTGGCGTTGACCGCCCTACTCATCTATTTCTTATCAACTAAAACTACATTAGATGGCGAGATCACAGCACCTGGCTTGAGCTCCCCCGTTACCATCAAATTTGATGACAATGCCATTCCACATATTCACGCTCAGACGAATGAGGATGCCCTATTTGCTCTAGGTTATCTGCATGCTAGCGAACGTCCATGGCAAATGGAATTCAACCGTAGACTTGCTTCGGGTAAGCTTTCAGAAATACTTGGAACGAATACGCTAGGCATTGATAAGTTCATTAGAACCCTTGGCATCAGAAGGTCTGCAGAAAAGCAGTTTGAAAATTACCCTATTGAATCTAAAAGAATGATTCAAGCCTACTCTGATGGTGTTAATGCAGGCTTTAAACACCTTGGATGGGCACTTCCCCCTGAATTCATGATTCTAGGCACTGAGCCCGGCAGTTGGAGCCCCGCAGATACGGTTGCTTGGTCACTGATGATGGCTCTAGATTTAGGTGGCAATTGGAATAAAGAGTTCTTGCGCCTCGAACTCTCTAAATCGATCGATACCACCCGTATATGGGAAGCGTTACCGCCCTATCCGGGTGAATCCCCAGCGACAACCATGAACTTTGCTCAAATGTATCGCGACTTAGGGCTCTTTAAACCCTCCGAAGGCTTACAGAAAGTTGCTGAATATCAAGACTTTTCAAAACAACTGCCAGGTGGTGTAGAAGGTATTGGCTCTAATAACTGGGTCGTCAGCTCTCAAAAAAGCGCCACAAACAAACCATGGCTAGCCAATGATCCTCATTTAGGATTAACTGTCCCAGCTGTTTGGTACTTTGCTCATATCGATGCACCAGACATTAAAACCATTGGCGCAACACTACCAGGACTCCCCATTGTTGTATTAGGACGCACCTCTCAATTAGCTTGGGGATTTACTAATACCAACCCAGATGTACAGGACTTATATATCGAAGCCATTGATCAAAGCAATCCAAGCCGCTATCAATTGCCAGGTGGTGGCCATGATAACTTTATTTTCCGCGAAGAAACCATTGCCATTAAAGGACAAACCGCTGAACACATCATTATTCGAGAAAGTCGTCATGGTCCTGTGATATCGGACGCCTACGATCGAGCTAAAGCGTTGATCAACACGGATCGCTATGCACTAGCATTGCGTTGGACAGCCTTGGATACCGCTAACCAAACATTAGTAGCCGGCCTAGACATGAACCGTGCTAACAATTTAGATGAATTTAAATCAGCCATTAAAAATTACTATGCGCCCATGCAAAATATCGTCATGGCTGATGTCCAAGGAAATATTGCTTACCGAGCTATTGGTGCCGTTCCTAAACGCAACAAAGGGCAAGGTCTATTTGGCGTTGCTCCAGCTCTTGGCTGGGAAAAACAATATGACTGGAATGGATATCTACCATTGGATGCGCTCCCCAAAGAAGATAATCCAAGCAAAGGGTGGATTGCAACCGCCAATCAACGCGTATCGGCTGCTAACAATCCCAACCCATTAACAGCAGACTGGAATACGCCTTATCGCTTTGAGCGCATAGAGTCATTACTGCAAGTAACCGACCAGCACACGCTTAACAGCATGAAAGCGATCCAAACAGACACTCTATCCTTATCTGCAAAAGAGTTATTGCCTTACTTACAAGCCGCTCAATCAAACCATCCGCTTGCCTCTGAAGCAAAAGCCATCTTGGCTAACTATGATGGCCAAATGACGAGAGACAGTGCTGCTGCAACTATTTTTAATGCTTGGGCAGAACAACTCACCCGCCGATTATTTGAAAATAAATTGGGTGACAGCTTCACCATGGAATACAGCAAACGCAGTTTTAGACCCGGCTTGCATAAAGTGGTGCAGATGTATGCCAACGGTCAAACGGGTTCAGAGTATTGGTGTGACAAACCAGCAACCCCAGAAGTGGAGAATTGCAGTCAAGCGTTTGATGAATCGTTGACAAAAGCATTAGACATGCTATCCGAGCAATTGGGCAAGAAACCTAGTTCCTGGCGCTGGGGGGATGTCCATGTGGCTATTTCCGAACACCGCCCGTTTAGCAAAGTATCCTTACTTAAAAATCGCTTTGAAGTAAAACGTTCAACACCGGGCGATAACTTCAGCGTGAACCTAGGCTTTATGGATCACAGCAATACTAAAAATCCATTTTTTGTTACTGAAGCGCCTAGCATGCGTGCCATTTATGACTTCTCCGACATGGATAAATCACAGTTCATCTATCAAACTGGTCAATCAGGATGGGTCAATAGCCGCAACTACGATAACTTTGCTGACATTTGGTCTAAGCAAGGTTATTTAACCCTATCCATGGCACCCACTGCAGTTACTCACACCGCAACTCTAAAGCCTAGTCCAGAAATCAAACCGACGGAAAATAAAAAACCTGAGAACCGAGCCCCAGAACGAAAGAAAAAATAATCAGTTAACTATAAAGATGATAAGGAACCACAATCACAAGACTGATGATGGTTCCATAAATCCAAGTACCCTTTAATAAGGCAGTCATTGTGACAACTTTGGCATGCCTGATTAAGTAAGCATATGTAATGAATAAAGCCGCAATGTGGCTTAGCAGAAAAATAAAAAAATAATCCATGGTCGCTCCATTGATAGGGTTAACTAAGCAAGTTTTAATTGGTCAGTTTTATTGCTCATCATTAAGCAAAAAAATTAGCTTTATTCAGCTTCTTATACTCACACCCAACCCATCCCTCGTAACCCAACTCATCTAGTAAGTTAAAAAAGTCAGCGAATGGAATTTCACCTGTACCTGGTTCATTTCGACCAGGATGATCTGCGACCTGAATGTGATCAATTAATGGCATCCAGTCTTCTACATCAAGGACATTTTCCCCCATGCGATGCATGTGGTAAGCGTCGTACTGTAAATACAGATTACTAGACTTAACTGCCATGATGAGATCAGCTGCCTGCTGAGAATGATTTAAGTAAAAGCCAGGAATATCAAATGTGTTAATGGGTTCAATTAATAACTTGATGCCTACTTCATTTAACGCATCAGCAGCCCAAGTTAAATTGGCGATCAATGTTTTTTGAATCAGCTCATCGCTAACACCCGCGGGAGGAATACCCGCTAAACAATTAACGTGAGGCACATTTAAAGCTTTTGCATACTGAATAGCTAAAGGTATGCCAGCCTTAAATTCATCAACCCGACTAGGGTCGCAAGCAATTCCACGATCACCCGCCGCCCAATCTCCAGCTGGTAGATTAATCAAGGTCATCGGCATACCCAACGCAGTGCTTACATTCTGAATGTCTGACAAGCTACACCCTGCACTTGCTTCATAGGGGAATTGGCACTCCACCGAATCAAATCCATCGGCTTTTGCAGCGGCCAAACGCTCAATAAACGGGAGATCGGTATATAACAGAGAAATATTGGCTGAAAAAATAGGCATTGTATTGATCGCTTTTCGGTTTTTAATCCATGTCATCTAGAAAGTGATTTAATTATGGCATGCGAATCATTTCTATTTCTGTTGGCAAAATTACACCTCTTTTTGGCATTGACCATCCAGACCATCGCATGGTTCAGTCCGCCATCAAAAAAGCACCGATTAGCACCCTAAGCCATATGCAAGATGTGGAAGTGAGGCGCATCGGTCTAATGGGTGATGAACAAGCAGACTTTAGCGTTCATGGTGGCTTAGAAAAAGCGATCTACGCCTACCCCCATGAACACTACACATTTTGGAATGAACTACTTCAGCGTGAAACCCACCGCCCCGATCTTATTGGAGCAGGGTTTGTTGGAGAAAATTTAACCATTGAGGGTTTTTCTGAAAAGGCAGTTTGGATCGGCGATATTTGGCAGATTGGCGAAGTTGAATTACAGGTATCAAAATTAAGAGAACCTTGTTTTAAATTTAATGCTCGCATGGCTTATAAAGGTGCGGCAAAGGCCATGGTGCAATCAGGCAAATGCGGCTGGTACTTGCAAGTCAACCAAGCTGGCAAGATTAGAGCTGGCGACACCATTCATGTGACCCCAGGATCCCGACAAATCAACATTGCTATGCAAAATGATTTACTGCTTCGTAAAGAGCAGCAAAAGGATTTATTTTGAATCTCCCATCGAATAGAAAATTTAAAGTTTTATTCATTTGCATGGGTAATATTTGTAGGAGCCCTACCGCTCACGGTGTTTTTCGAAACTACATCAAAGCCGCTAATCTAACCAATGTGATTGAAGTTGATTCTGCAGGAACACATGCCTACCACGTTGGTGAGCCCCCAGACCTCCGATCTCAAGCTCATGCACGCCAACGAGGTTACGAGCTCTCCGATTTAACTGCCAGACAAATACAAACCAGCGATTTTTCTCACTATGAATTACTGCTCGTCATGGACTGGGATAACCATGCACTCACAGAACAGATGTGCCCCAAAGAGTACCGCCACAAAATCAAAAGGCTCACAGAGTTTTGCAAAATACAACAAGCGACGGTGGTGCCAGATCCCTACTACAAGGGTGAAGAAGGATTTGAAGAAGTTTTAGACTTGGTCGAGGATGCTTGCGAAGGACTGATAGACCATATACAAACCATTCTACGTTCAGCAAACTAATCATAAAATCATTAAACTAGATAGCATCCATGAAAAATGCTTTATCCATGGTGCCCATTCTGGCATTAGCTGCGTTTTGCAGTCTAACAGCCATGCGCATCACTGACCCTCTATTACCAGCTATTGCTCGTGAATTCTCCATCACTGCTGGCAATGCTTCACACATTGTCAGCGCGTTTGCTATGGCTTATGGCATTTGCCAATTTTTATTCGGTCCTCTTGCTGATAAATTTGGCAAGTTGCACGTCATCACTTGGGCTTTATTTCTATCTATTCTTGCTAATTTAGGCGTTGCTCTTTCAAGTGATTTAGAAACCATCATCATTTGGCGCGCGCTCTCAGGTGCAGCTGCCGCCGGTATTGTCCCTCTGGCAATGGCCTGGATTGGGGAAACAGTTGAATATGAGAATCGGCAACCAGTACTTGCTAAATTATTATTTGGCACCCTTGGCGGTACTATTGGTGGTCAAATCTTAGGCGGTATTTGTGCTGACTCATCAAATTGGCGCGGAGGGTTTTACATATTAGCTAGCTTATATTTAATCTGTTGCGCCACCTTATGGCACACCGCTCGCCAACTCAACAAAACATACACCCCAAAAAAGTCTGGGGATAAAAAAGCACATCACCATGTTATTCATGTGCTTAGCCAAAGTTGGCCACGTGTCATTCTGATTGTTGTTGGACTTGAAGGTGTCGCCTTATATGGTGCCTTGGCCTTCATTCCACTTTACCTTCACACCAAACTTGATCTATCGTTGACCATGGCTGGGTCCATCATGGCCACCTTTGGTTTAGGCGGATTACTCTATGCGAGCGCTGCTAAATATTTCATTAATCAATTAGGTGAAAGAGGTCTAGCACTGGGCGGCGGGCTTTTACTTGGTTGCGCTTTTTTGCTGCTGATTTTGACCTCCCATTGGACACTCGCTGTCATCGCAGTATTTTTAATTGGCTTGGGTTTATACATGCTGCATAACACCTTGCAGACACATGCCACACAAATGGCCCCCCAATCGAGAGGAACAGCGGTCTCATTATTTGCTTGCGCGCTTTTTCTAGGCCAATTTATTGGGGTGACATCAGCAGGATACTTAGTCGATACGGTGGGCATCACCACTCTTTTCTCAATCGCTAGCATCGGCCTACCTTTAGTTGGGTGGCAATTCTCTTTAGCTTTAAAAAAACGTGGGCATCCACAAAAGCCTTGATTGATTGGGTTGGCAGCAACGTCTCACTCAAAATCAATGGCTGCTAATTATCAGAATTATCAGGGTTTTCGAAGTCGCCAACGCCACAACCAACGACGTATAAAGGTTGCGCCAGCACCCCCTAACATCATGCCCAACGCAATGGGGTTATCCATCATAAATTACCAGACACCATAACCAGATTTCAAACTAGACTCAATCATGATGGCCATATCACTCAACTCAGAGGCATTCACCAACTGATTAATAACCAAATGACATAATTCTTGGCTCATGAGTGCCTCATAGACGGCCAATAAAAATGAGCGTGGCTAATGCACCTACAGCCATCAGCAGTCTTTTACCTACATACACTATTCGACGCAGTAACGATCTTTTCGATTTTATTAATGTTAATTGTTTTGGGACTTTATTTAGTTTGATGATTCGACGCATTAAACCGCCGCCATTTGACAACAATATAGACATCATGACCTCCATTCAGTGAGGAATGATGATGAACTCATTAGGCCAACTGGTGCCCTGAATTCTCTATCAGAAATAGATGATTTTGATGTCAGCTAAATTTAGCTTTAATGGGTGTTAAAAGATCTTTTAAATTATTGTGGTCAATTTCATGCATCAATTGCAGCAACTCACCCAACTCCCCTTTGGGAAAACCTTCTCTAGCAAACCACGATAAATAATTAGCCGGTAAATGGCATAGCAACATGCCAGCATGTTTGCCATAAGGCATCTTCATCGTGACTAACTTTTCTAAAGACTCAGGGCTCATGGAGCTATTCACGAGAAAATAGTTTTTTCATTTTTGAGCTCACACCAACCTCAAGATCTTTGCTGAGGTCTTTAATATCCTTAGCACCTTGCTCCATCAAGGATGGAGCACTCTGCCCTACAGCAGCCTTAGACGAACTAAAAAGATTCTCCATGATTTGCCCAGCGATCTCCTCAGGACTTGAACCATCTGGACCAGTTTGTATTTTCGAGATATGAATATTAGGCAATGGCAAAGTCACACTAGCGCCCATCAAGCGAGAGTCTTTTAATAAAATCTTACCGTCATTTAAATCAATATGACCAATAAAAACTTTTGGGCCGCTAGCGTTTGTTTCTTTTTTCTTATCAGCGCCCGTTAGCCTTTGTGCATAAGCAACTGCATTTTTTTGTAGTTTTGATAAATTATCTTCACCGTTGGCATGTTCATACGTAATCAAAGGTTCTTTGATGACCACTTGGCGAATGGTAATTTTTGAGGTGTTAGAAACACGCCCATCCAAATCAACTTCAATGTAGTCAGCAGAAAAAGCAGTTTTCTCAGTAAATCCCTCAGGATTACCGACTTTCAATTGCTTCAGAATCACCTTAGCTTCCTGAAGATCTACCTTCACAAACCCAACAGTTACCTGGCCTGCAACTGCTTCCGAACCATACTTTTCAATCGCTGATTTCACCAAACCATCAACGTTATAAATTCCATAGGCCAGAAATCCAACGACAATAACAACTAATAAGCTAAAACCGATGAAAAATTTCTTAGCCCAACTCATCCTTATTACCGCCCTCTGCCAGCCGCTTTTTTCATAGGCCTTCCCGCACCTACTGGGGGAGCTGTACGCTTTTGCGCCTTACCATCTGCCTTTACCTCTTTGGAATCCGGATGTTGAGCCGCATGTTTCTTAGCCAAGGCCTCTTTAATGCTAGATGACAATGATTTTTTATCTGACATTCTGAACCCAACTTTCTTAATAAAAATAGATCGATGAATGATTATAGGTTTTTCAGGCGGCTGAGCTTAAAATATTTCCATGAAACAACGCCGCTTACCTTTACCTCTGCTTGCTTTGCTATCTTTATATTTCACATCAACGGTTATCTTAGCCGAAGAAAATGGGTCACAGTGGCAAATACATACCAGCGCTTACACCCAGCACTACCACTACAGCCCTCAGCATAACGATCATCAACACCTCATCAACATCGAACGTTACGACTCAAACAATTGGTTAATCGGTGCCGCTGTCTTTGATAATTCATTTAATCAAGCTAGCCAGTATGTCTATGCCGGAAAAATTTTTCACCCTATCAACAACTTGCCCGATTTTCACCTGAAAGTCACGGGTGGACTGATCCATGGGTACAAAGGCGCATACAAAGATAAGATTCCCATGAATAACCTCGGAGTGGCGCCAGCGATCTTACCGTCAATTGGCTACTCTTATCAACAAGCTACCAGCGAAATTATCTTCTTAGGCGTCGCTGGTGCCATGCTAACTATTGGCTATAAGTTTTAATTACGGGTGCTGGTACCGATACTCCTGGGTTTTGCCACCGAAACCATAACTAGCAGCTCGTACATCTTGAACATAAATATAACTTTCTTCGTGCAAGTTACCTAAGATACGTTCAAAGCCCTTAAAGGCTGCCTCAATGTATTGGGCCTTTTCATCTTTGGTATTTGTTTCATCAGTAATCTTAATATCAAAGTAAAAGCTATTTTTACCTTGCTCGCTTAATAGCTTTCCACCCACCACCCAAGCATCATGATCAACATATTCAATAGCAATGGCGGTAACTTCCTTTTTCTTTTTAAGAATTCCGGAAGTTAGATCTAGCAATAAATCCGCAATTTGCTGAGTCAATTCCGGAGATTTTTTAGCGCTAACTTTGACGTTGAGGATAGGCATAGATTTCTCCAATAAATAGATTGCCAAGTACCGTTCATTTGGCAAAGAGGATTTTTGATTGTAGGCTTAAACAATTATTTCTGCAGAACATGCCTTATAGCAAAATAAGTCAAAATCTATCCAACATCCCCTAGGAGTTATGATGACAATATCTAAAGTAGCGATTATTACTGGAGCAGCCGATGGCATTGGCTGGGCATGCGCCCAACTATTTGCAAAAAATGGTTACCGCGTCGCATTACTCGACATTCAAAAAGCGGTCGTTCAAGAAAAAGCCGCCGAGTTAGGCCCCCACCACTTAGGCATTACCTGCAATGTCACTCAAGCTAGTGATGTAAAAGAGGCTTACGCCCTCATCCAACAACAATGGGGTCGAGTGGATGTTTTGATTAATAACGCAGGTATCGCCGAGCAACCTGGCACTACCTTAGAACAAAATGCCACGGCATTTGAAAAAATACTATCAGTCCATTTAACGGGTACATTTTTAATGAGCCAAGGCGCTATCAAAATTATGCATGCCCAAGAACGAGATCAACAAGGTGTGCGCGGCGCCATTATCAATCTGGGATCCATTGCAAGTATTCTAGGGATCCCAGGTCGCAACGCCTACAGCGCAGCTAAAGCTGGGGTTTTAGGCATTACTCGCTCTATGGCTTGTGAATGGAGCCCTCAGGGAATTAGGGTGAATGCAATTCTGCCAGGCTACGTGGAGACAACACTGGTTGCCGACCTCATCAAAAAAGGCACCCTCAACCCAAGCGCTATCCAACAGAGAACACCCCTTGGAAGAATGGCACAACCATCTGAAATAGCAGAAGTGATAGCGTTTCTAGCTTCACCACAAGCCAGCTACGTCTCAGGTGCAACATGGCAAGTAGATGGGGCTTGGTCAGCTCTAGGGGCCTCAGAAAGCACTTTGAATCACGAACGCTAGGTTCGCGTACATGCCATAAAGCAAGAAGCTCCATTATTTGCTATAAACACGTATTAAACACAAGGATACTTATGTCAAAGAAGATTTTTATTATCAACGGCCCTAACCTAAATCGATTGGGCTCTCGCGAACCCCATATTTATGGCAGTGAGACCTTAGCTGACGTTAAAACGCGTTGCGAGGCAAAGGCTAAAGAATTAGGTTTTGAAATCGACTTTCGTCAAAGCAATTTTGAAGGCGTCATCGTTGAAACTATTCATGAAGCAGTTGATCACGGTGCTGCCATCATCATTAACCCAGCAGGCCTAACATTTACTTCAGTACCCATCATGGACGCATTAAAAATGTTTGACGGCCCCAAAGTTGAGTTACACATTTCAAACGTTCATCAACGTGAAGCGGTTTACCATAACTCACTGATGTCAAAAGTAGTCACTGGCGTAATGGCTGGCTTTGGTACAGATGGTTACCCACTAGCTGTTGAATGGGTTGCTAAACGAGTAAAGAAATAGGCTAATGCACAGTCAAACTCACTTAGACGTGACTGACAGCGACTAACTATGGCTAACCCTGATTAACACCTACCGTGTTAACAATCCCCCTAAAAGGCGCGCTTAATTCACAGCACGCCTTTTTTGTTTTTTCTTATTCAGGCTTAATATGCGCGGTTTTAACGACGACTGACCACTTAGCGGATTCAGACTTAATTAACTCAGAAAAATCAGCCGGGCTACCACCGCCAATCTCATTACCTTGAGAGAGCATTAAATTCCTCAACTGCGGGTCTTTTAACGCCTCATTGGCGGCAGCATTTAATTGGTCAATAATCGCTTTCGGTGTACCTTTAGGCGCCACCAATCCTTGCCAATTTAGAACAACTACCTTCGGCAATCCCGCCTCTGCAAATGTAGGTACGTCAGGGAATAGAGGTGAACGATTTTTACTAGTAATTGCAATCGCACGTAACTTATTTGCCTTCACACTTGGCATAGCTGAATACATTTGATCAAACATTAAATCAACCGTACCAGCCATTAAATCCGTTAAACCAGCAGAGCCACTTTTGTAGGGCACGTGAATCATATCAATGCCAGCATTTTGCTTAAATAATTCTGCGGATAAGTGATGGCTACCGCCAATACCTCCCGATGAGAAAGTCAACTTACCTGGATTAGCTTTTGCAGCAGCCACAACATCTTTGACTGACTTATAGGGAGAAGTCGGACTAGTCACCAACATCAACGGCCCTTTTTCAATCAAAACAATCGGCATCAAATCTTTTTCAGGGTCATAACGCAGATTTCCAAATAAGGTTTTATTGACGGACATCGGCGCAAAGTTCCCCATACCAATCGTGTAACCATCTGGTGCAGCTTTGGCGATAAATTCAGTACCAATATTCCCGCCTGCCCCCGCTTTGTTATCGACAATAATCTGCTGCTTTAAGAGCACACTCATTCTTTGCGCAATTTGACGACTTCTTGCATCAGATCCTCCGCCCGCCCCATAAGGAACAATAAAAGTGATCGGTTTGTTTGGGTAATGGCTTTGAGCACATACCTGGCCTACACTACCAAGTACCGCTAATACACTGATGGCTACTGTCAAATAGGCTTTATTAATAAATAGCATAAATATCTTTTCGTTATGGATAGATATGAGTCTAGCATTAGCCTGCCAAGTTAAAAACTAAGCATAACCCTAGATACATGCCACCATACCGCCCCGAGCAGTTACCAGTAAACTAAGTGCCTTTAGTTCCCATAAGATCTCACCATGTCTGCCCTGCTTAAGCCCTCACAACTGCTCACATTAGCCCAAACAGTTAAAACAAATGAAGGATGTGCCAGCTGTGCACCACTAAGCTGCCCTGGATGGGAATCTTTACCAAGCGTATTTAATCCTGATTCACTTGAGTTAGTTGGCACACTACGCCAGGATGACGCAGAAGAGTCTTGGGATGAGTTTCATCCGAAAGGCACCCAAATTTGGTCATCAGATGCTCCAATTGCCGTGAAATTTCACCCCTACAATAAGTGCAATATCTATCAATGCAAGCACTGCACTCGGTTATTTCTAAGATATACCGAGTATGGCGGGTACTATGTGGATGAACGTATACGTGAACTTCGAGCAAACCTCATTGTGAATGAATAATTCAACCGTCCACACCCATTACTTCCAATTACATTGGATCGTGCGGGTGAACCAGTCAGAGGAATGCTTTACTAAATCGATGATGAGCTCGTGAGTAGCTTCTGGACTGAGATTTTCTAATTTTCGATGACCTAATCGTGCATTCATAGCCTCGGAAAAATCGTGCGCCGTTTTAGACCACATTAAATCCAATACCCCAATATCCGACAAAGTTTTAAGTACTTTGACTTGCTCCTCAGAAAAGGTTTGCCTTGAAATAAGTTGAGCATGTGCTTTTTCAATTAACGCCCAATTCTCAGTTAAGAGCTGGACTAAATCGATTTTGGGTGATTGACTCATAAAATTCATTTAATTTATATAAAATTTCACTCGCAAATCATCAAAAAAAGCGCTTAAGCTAATTAATTGGCTCGACCATGGGTATCTAGTAAATACCCTAATTATCTAGCCAACCTAAATAGCGGATTATCTATTTGAGATAGGGAGTCATTTTGGATAGTTTAGATTTAGAAGTGCTCAAACGGGCAAATAATTGGGTTAATCAAGGGAAAAAAGTTTACTTAGCAACTGTTGCAAGAACTTTTGGATCCGCACCCAGACCCGTTGGCTCCTTAATGACCATCAATGTTGATGACGGCCTCATTTTAGGCTCAGTTTCTGGCGGCTGTATCGAAGATGATATCTCTAGACGCGTCAAAGCAGGTGAATGGGCCCACCTTTCGAAAGCGATTTCGCTGAGCTATGGTGGCGATAAAGAAACTAATCAACGCTTCCAACTCCCCTGTGGCGGCAAACTCATCGTCATACTTGAACCCATTCTGCCTCAGCAATGGCTAAGCGAAGTAGTGCAACGTATCGACCAAGGCGAAGTATTAACTCGAACATTAAAACTTCAAGGCAGCAGTTCCACGATTGCACCAGCGAAACTAACCGACACGCCAAGTTTTGATGGCTTTGAATTAAAAAACACATTTGGCCCTCAATATCGCTTATTGATTATTGGTGCTGGCCAAATCTCTCAAGCTTTAGCTGAATTTGCAATGCGTGCAGATTATGCTGTCACGGTTTGCGACCCTCGTGATGAATACGCTCATACATGGCAAGTCGATGGAGCTCATCTTGCTTCAACAATGCCCGATGATATGGTCATCGAAATGCAACCAGACCGACATACCGCTATCGTGGCACTGACACACGATCCAAAGCTAGATGATTTAGCCTTAATGGAAGCCCTTAAATCGCCAGCATTTTATATTGGTGCCTTAGGCTCTAGAGCATCTCAAATTAAGCGCAAAGAACGCTTGCAGCTATTTGACCTCAGCTCCTCAGAGGTAGAACAACTAAGAGGGCCAGTAGGCCTATCGATTGGCGCACAAACACCAGCAGAAATCGCCATTTCTATCTTAGCTGAAATGACCGTATTTAAACGTCGCGCATCCATGCCTCATCAGCTAATGTGGGACATCTCCGAGACTGCTTTAAACCATAGTCAAGCATGCTCACTTAATCACACTCAAAATTCTTAATAAGGGGAATGTATGAACTTAAACGTGAATGGCCAATCAATTAATTTTGACGGCGACGACACCACACCGATTCTTTGGTTTTTACGTGATCACATTAATATCACTACACCTAAATTTGGGTGTGGTGCAGGGTTATGTGGCGCATGCACCGTTCATCTCGACGGTGAACCTATTCGCTCATGCTCAACACCAGTTGCTGCTGCTGTAGGCAGAAAAATTACAACACTAGAAGGTCTTCCTGAGAAAATTGCACAACCCATTAAAGCTGCATGGGAAGCTGAAGAGGTGCCTCAATGTGGATACTGCCAATGTGGTCAGATGATGTCAGCTGCCGCACTTCTTTCAAAAAACAAACAACCTAGCGATGCAGATATTACCAGTGCCATGGACGGCAATATCTGTCGCTGCGGAACATACTCGCGCATCCGCAAAGCGATTCACCGCGCTGCCAAGACTATTTCTTAAAAGATTGAGGAGAATGCAATGGATCGTCGTTCATTTATAAAATCTACCGCTGCACTAAGCTCAAGCTTATTCGTTGGCTTTTCTTATGCAGATAACAAAGCTGTCGCTTCAGGCAGTGACATCATTAATCCTTGGTTGCAAATTGCCCCCGACAACAGCGCTACTGTATTTGTTGCTAGATCGGAAATGGGGCAAGATGTATATACGTCAATGACGATGCTAATTGCAGAGGAATTAGACTACCCTATTGGCAAAATTAAAGTAGTTATCGCCCCAAACAACCCGGCCGCTTACGGCAATGCCATGCTTGCTGGCGCGCAAATCACTGGTGGCTCATCAGCCATGCGCGAAGCTTGGGATAAATTACGAATTGTTGGCGCAACTGCACGAGAAATGCTGATAGCTGCAGCCGCAGAAAAATGGAAAGTGCCTGCATCATCAATTACAGCTGCTAATGGCATGGTGACATCAGGGAATCATCGTGCTACTTATGGCGAGCTATCAGCTGATGCGGCCAAACAACAACATTCAGGCAAGCCAACACTCAAATCAGCCAAACAATATAAATTTATCGGCAAAAAAGTACCTCGCTTAGACACGAAGGCGAAAGTCAACGGTACAGCCGTCTTTGGTGTCGACGTGCGTGAACCTAATATGCTTGCAGCATCGCTTGCAATGTGCCCAGTGATCGGCGGCAAAGTCAAAAGCTATGATGCTTCCGCAGCAAAAAACATCAAAGGGGTTGAATCAATCGTTGAGGTACCCGACGGTATTGCGGTATTAGCTAAGGATTACTACATAGCTAAAAAAGCCCGAGATTTACTCAAGATTGACTGGGACTTTGGAGCAACTCGCTCGATTAAAGATGTGGCGCAAATTGAAGCTGGATTACGTCAAGCATCACAAAAAACAGGTGCCATCATTACTAAAGCCGGTAATGTTGATCAACCTCTCGCTGGTGCCGTTAAAACCATTAGCGCAGAATACATGCTGCCATTTTTAGCCCATGCCACATTAGAGCCCGTCAACTGTTCAGCAAGTATTGCTAATGGTGAATGCCATGTATGGGGGCCTATTCAATTCCAACAAGGTGCATCAGGCGTTGCTGCCGCAGCATCAGGCCTACCAGAATCTAAAGTATTTATTCATACGACGTTTATTGGCGGTGGATATGGTCGCAAATTAGAATTGGATTTTATTAGCCAGGCTGTCTCGATTGCCAAAGCTTCAGGTAAACCAGTACGCATGATTTGGTCTAGAGAAGATGATATGACTCATGACTTCTATCGTCCAATTAGCTTCCATCAAGTATCAGGCGGATTAGATGCCACAGGAAAAGTAGTGGGTCTATCGGCCAAGATGACCTCCCCCTCTATTACTGCCCGCGCCTTCCCTGGATTCGTAGTAAATGGTAGCGATCCCTTCATGAGTGAAGGGTCTGGAAACATCACCTATAGTGTGCCTAATCTACGCATTGAAAACGTGATTCATGACACAGGCATTCGAGTAGGCTACTGGAGAGCGGTGAGCAATAACTTGAATGCTTTTGCGATTGAAAGCTTCATGGATGAGTTAGCGCAATCAGCAGGTAAAGATGCCGTTGAATTCCGCATGAATCTATTGGGCAAACATCCACGTGCCCAGAAAGTTCTAAGCACCGTTGCTCAAAAAGCTGGCTGGGGCAAAAAGCGTACAGATGGTAGAACGCTAGGAGTTGCACAAATGGAGTGCTACGATGCTTACGTTGCTTTAGTCGCGGAAATTTCTATCAAGGATGGTGCGCCTACGGTTCATAAGCTAACCTGCGTCGTTGATTGCGGCATTGCAGTTCGCCCAGATCAAGTACGCGCTCAGCTAGAAAGTGCTATTTTGCTAGGCTTTTCATCAGCCATGAAGAATAAAATCACCTTCAAAGATGGAGCAGCGGAACAACGCAACTTTGACTCTTACCCACTATTGCGCATGTCAGAAGCGCCTGTGGTCGACATCACGATCATTGAGGGGGGAGAAAAGCCATCAGGTATGGGTGAAGTAGGCGTACCACTGGTTGCCCCAGCAATTGCGAATGCCATCACTCGCGCAACGGGCCAGCGACCACGTTCTATGCCATTTTTAGTGTAAAGCTGAGAAAACGAACGCCATTAGACCAAATCTGCTGGCGTATCAATATCTTGGTAAATACCGCGATCAGTAGTATTGATTAAGACCAAAGGACCACGATCCAGCAAATGGCGTGGTCCTTCATCTTTTTTCAAACCCAATAAATCCTGTTTGAATATCCCAGGGATCCATACTGGATGACCTCGCCGACCATCACAACTTGGCGCAATGATCGACTCAGGATGAGCTTTGGCGACACTTAAAATCTGTGCAATTGTGCTAGATTGAATATAGGGCATATCACCTAAACAAATTAACCAACCATCTGCTTCCTGACTGGCACGCACCCCTGCGGCTATGCTGTATCCCATACCTAGCTGAGCATCTGGGGCCTCAACCCAAGCAACTCCTCTATCACTCAGGTAGGCTTTAACCTGCTCTTGAGAAGACTCAATCACAGCCAATAAGGGATGCTCAGGGAATGCCGACAACGAATCAATCGCTGCCCCCATCACAACCCCACCCAAGGGTAACGGGGCCAGCAGCTTTGAAGTACGTCCAGTAGGATCAAAACGGCTACCCTGACCAGCACACAACAACAAGATTTGAATATTTGTCATAGAAAGGTCATTTTATCTTGTTGAGATGAGCAAGCATGGCCTAACAACGGCATAACTTAACTCCCTAGGGAATCTGCTAATAGGTCAAGACTTTTTGTTTCTGTAGCATATACAAAAAGGATTTATGGCACAGAACATACTGCACCATATGGCGCTCGAAGAACTTAAGCATAAAAATCTTTCGCTATATAACGAATATAACGTACTGTTTGACGGTTTAGTCAAGCTGATGAGACAGGTGTTTCTGAAAAATGAAGAGCTGCGCAAACTATCCAACCTAAGTCAGTTGTACAACATGGCCACTAAGCAAGCATTTATTGAAATGTTGATACACCACGGCCCCCAAACCTATCGAAAACATTTTCACATTCAACACGATCATCAGTTTACGGTGGGCATTCAAGGTGAAGGCTTGCAGCTTTTAACAGCTGAAGACTGTTTGAACCATATTACTGGCGAGCTAAAAATTAAAAGCCTGATTGACTAATCAACCAGGCCTGGCCTAATCATCTCAACCCCATCAGGAATGGTACGATTTTTATCTCATGCCATTTTGACGTTTAATCTCAGCAAGATCAGCAGACTCCAGATAGTCAATAAATTGGCCGCTAGCAGCAGCTTGTTGGCTTGCGGCTCCTACGCCAGCTGAAAAAGTCGTAATAATTTCACAACCCTTGGGCATCAAACCTAACACCTTAATTCCAGGAACAGTAAAAAGCTCACTATATTGCTGGAAACCAATTTTCACGGTGCCATCAGCCACCAATGTTCCGACGGAACGGCCAGCAGGAGCTTGAATTAATTTTTCTCGCAAAATATCTGATGCACCCCAAGTGTCAAATAGTTTTAATAAACCATCACCACTGGGCCCTGTTGAATAGCCAATCGTCTCAACTGCTAAAAGAGTCTCTCGCAAAGCGCCCTCAGAACTAATATCATAATCAGGCCCGCCTTGAGGAACCGCTATAGCTACATCTGAATAAGCCAACACAACCTTGCGCCTAACCAAGCCTTCAGCTATTAATTTATCTAATGCCCCTGAAGCTAACATTACTAAATCAAATGGTTCTTGGGCTTTAACACGATCTACAGCAACCACACCGCCAACAGACTCTATGGTGATTTCGACACCTTGAGTAGCTCTATAAGCCTTCACGACATCAGCCAACAACATCTTAGTAGCCATCGATGAAATGCCTTGCAATTTGACATCAGCGCTCACAAATACCTCGTTTTTTATCTAAATTTAACTAAATGATGAATAGTCCTTCGCCCACTACAGGAGTATATTGAAAAATAGTCGGCCGCATTTACAATCAAACAAATCGTGTAGCCTCAACTACTGCAATGGCTTACATTTTTATACACTTCCTACCCACAGCAGCTATGACACTGATTAAACCGCATGAACGCATCTCACTGGCACAACAAATTGGTCATGAATCTGTTTTTGCAGTTGTCAATGAGTTTTATGACTTGATCCAGCACCATCATAGTTTAGCCATTCCTTTTGGCTCAGTTGAACACTGGGATGAACACAAAAAAAAGATTACTGAATTCTGGTGGACTGCTTTGGGTGGCCAGCCGACAGAGTCTTATCAATACAATCCCGTAGCCAAACATGCTGCAGCAGGTTTTAATCATGGGTTATTAGAAGACTGGAAAAATTTATTTAAGCAGGTGTTAAGTAAACATCTCACAGAGCAGCTTGCAGCCCAATGGTTTGATCGCGTCACATTAATCGGTAGCAATTTAGAACGAATTAATGATCAACTCTTAAGAGAAAATACTCCGTTACCCCCAAAATAGTTTTCTCATTTAACTCACTTTTTCTTTTTATAACTCTAAAATGGGCTAATGAACCAAGCTCCCAAACTATTCTCAAAGAATCTGCTATTACTTATTCTTTGCCAAGGTCTATTCTTAACCAATAATGTCACATTCATTGCCATTAATGGCTTAGTTGGACTGAACATTAGCCCAGTGGATTGGATGGCGACATTACCCGTCATGGGCTACGTGGTTGGTGGCGCACTATCAACATCGCTGGTTGCAAAAACACAACATCGCTGGGGTAGGAAAAAATCTTTTCAGCTAGGCTTAGCGATTGCATCACTATCATCACTGACCTGTGCCTATGCTGCATGGACAAGCAACTTCTGGCTATTAACAGTCGGCACTTTAATTGCAGGTTATTACAGTGCCAACGGCCAGTTATATCGCTTTGCAGCTGCTGAACTAACACATTCCAGCTTGCGCGAAAAAGCTGTCTCATGGGTACTAGCTGGCGGCTTATTAGGTGCCATCATTGGCCCCAACTTGGCCTCATGGACTAGAAATTTATTTACAACACCATTCTTGGGAGCCTATCTCTCCCTTTCAATTGCGGGCTTGATTGGCATCTTCATCATGCAATTTATCCACTTCCCAGATGATCACAAGAAATCGGAAGGCGCATCTAGTGGTCGAGATTTATCAGAAATCATCGCGCAGCCAATTTTTATCGTTGCGATTATTGGCGCAGCACTAGGATATGGCGTCATGAACTTACTGATGGCAGCCACTCCATTAGCCATGAAAATTTGTGGGTATCCATTCTCAGACACCGCATTCGTACTTGAATGGCATGTCATTGGCATGTTTGCACCTGGATTTTTTACGGGTAGTCTGATTAAAAAATTCGGGACCCTCAAAATTATGGGTTTAGGTGTGGCACTTAATTTACTGTGTATCCTAATTGCACTTTCTGGCACTGAATTAGACCAATTCTTAATAGCTCTATTCTTATTAGGTGTGGGGTGGAATTTTTTATTTACAGGCGCCACCACCTTAGCCATGTCAGCTTATCAACCTGCTGAAAAAGATAAGGCTCAAGCAGCCATTAATTTCTTTGTTTTTAGCACCATGGCTATTACAGCATTCAGTTCCGGCGCACTGATGACAACACAAGGATGGTGGATTTTAAATATCGGCTCACTCATCCCAGTAGCACTAACCGGCCTAGCTTTAATATGGCTTGCCAAAAAGAAACGTGCCTAATATTTTTTAAATTTAAATATTTCTACCATTTTCAATAGCAATTACCTGCTCTCCAAAAAGGTTCACGTCTTCTTGGTCATGGCTAATGAGAATCATTGGAATATCTAGTTGCTGCAAAAGCGCCTGAAGCTCTTCTCTAAGCCTACAACGTAAACCTTGATCTAAAGCGGCAAATGGTTCATCTAACAACAAGCCTTGGGGTTTAGATACTAAAGCTCGTGCCAAGGCCACACGCTGACTTTGCCCGCCTGATAGCTGATGTGGGTAATGCTTGGCCAAATCCAATAAATGTAATTTATCCATCCACTCGTGCATATCCGATGTCATGTAGGACCGCCCTTTATTGAACCAAGTTTTATTCGTTGAGAATGCGATATTTTGCTGTACAGTCAAATGTGGGAATAACGCATAGTCTTGAAAAACATAAGCTAAAGCACGTTTTTCTGGAGCCTTGGAAATACCATGCTGAGTATCCAATAAGGTCTCACCATTCAATTGAACTAAACCACTATCAGGCGACACCAAACCTGAGATCATTTTTAATATTTGAGTTTTACCTGCTCCAGAAGGCCCATATAAAACCAGGCGCTTAGCATTGCTTTGCAGCTGAACATCTAAATTAAATGAATGCAATATATGCTTATATTGTTTTTTTAGCTGAATATTCCACAAAATTGTCATGACATTAATCCTGTCTAGCAACACGGCCAGGCATCAGGCGACTAGACACCAATAACACACTCATACATACAACCGATGTTAATAAAACTAAAAACATAGCCGTACTATCTTGACCAGCTTGAACTGCCTCATAGACAGCAATTGATAGGGTTTGCGTTTGACCAGGGATACTTCCTGCCACCATTAAAGTAGCTCCAAACTCACCGGACGCTCTTGCAAATGACAGCAATAAACCAGCCAAGATACCACGCCAAGCTAATGGCAAAGTAACTCTAAAAAAAATCGCCATAGAACTTACCTGAAGGACCTTAGCAGCCTGCTCATACTGCGGCTCCAAAGATTCAAAAGCAGCCCGTGCAGCCTTAAATATCAGTGGAAAGGAGACCATGGCGGCAGCGATAACGGCTCCTTGCCAAGTAAAAATTAACTGTACACCCCAGTAAGATTTTAAAAATTGGCCAATGAACCCCTGTTGACCCAACAAAACCAATAAGTAGTAACCTAAGACTGTTGGCGGCATGACCATCGGAAGAGTTAAAAATGCATCCAAAATTTCTTTACCGAAAAAATTCTTTCTAGCAAATAGATAAGCAACACCGACACCCAAAATTAAATTAATTAAGGTTGCACATCCTGCCACTAAAAGCGTCAAACGTAGCGCAATCCAAGCATCATGCATATTAAGGCTTCCCAAATCCATGTTTGGCCAAGATAGCCTGACCAACTGGACCATTAACAAATGTTACGAACTGCTCTGCCTCTTTCTCATAAGAGCTGTTCTTTATTAAGGCTATTGGATACAAAATTTTTCGTTCAGTGGGCACGGTCATTGCCACGTGAACTTTGTCGTTGGTCATGACATCTGTCGCATAAACAAACCCTGCATCTACTTCACCCCTGCCCACATAGACCAATACTTGACGAACATTTTGTGCTCTCACTAATTTAGGTTCTAGGGTATGCCATAACTGCTGCCTCTCCAATACAGCCTGGGCATAATGTCCAGCAGGGACACTTGCAGGAAGCCCTAATGCAATTTTTTGATAGTCAGGCTTGGCGAGTTCACTTAATTTTGATGGTATGTATTTGGCCTGCTTAGAAACCACCAATACCAACTGGTTCGAAGCGAAATTTTTCCTGGAACGATTGATTAGCCAATGTTGCTCTTCTGCCCAATCCATGGTCTCTGCATCAGCACTGGCAAATACATCAACAGGAGCCCCCTTTGAAATTTGCTGAAACAACTGTCCTGAGGCTGCAAAATTAAATTGAAGCTTGATATGCTGATACTGGCCCTCAAAAACAGGCCCCATATCTTTAAATGCGTTCGTCAAACTTGATGCTGCCGAGACTGTAATCACAACTGGGTCTACTGCCCAAGCATGTGTCAAAGCGCATAAAGAACCCACTAGAAAAATGAATAGATGTCTCATTAAATACAGTCTATTTTCGTTATATTCTTCAAAGTATAACGAAAATATGGATTTCGATCATGTTTTCAATAAAGCTTTCAGTGCTTTAATTCTGGGAGCGCACGATTTCAAAGCATCTTTTTCAAGCTCTCTATATTCCTTGATTAATTGATAGCCCAACTCGGTCACCGCTGCACCACCTCCTTTAACACCACCAGATGAGCCAATCACGACAGGTTTTTTAAAGCACTCATTCATCTCATTGACCAAAAGCCAAGCACGGTTATAAGACATATCCATACTCAAAGCTGCAGCTCGAATACTTCCCATTTGAATAATCGCCTCCAATAACGATATTTTCCCAGGACCAATAGCAGGGACATCATTTGTATAGATGCGTAAACGGAAAGAAGTTCTAATAGCCATAAATACTGAGCACATGAAAAGAAGGATTCATTTTGCTAGATAAGTTGGAGCTTAGCAATCCATGAAAAAACCACCCGAAGGTGGTCAAAAACTGATGGAGTAGTTTTTATTTTAAAAACCAAATAGTTTTTTGGGGGTATCCCAAAAAAGAATGTTTCGTTGCTCAGGTGTGAATTTCTTTTCAACCAACTTCAACATCGGGCCATAATCCAAGCGGTACGGCGCTTTTAAATAAGGCCAGTCTGAGGCCCAGATACATTGTTCTAAACCACAAGTCGCTAAGATGGCATCTTGGTATGCATCAGTATCAAAGAACGGATAGCCGACCCGAGAAAACTTATAAAATCCAGATAATTTGACGTGGGCTAAACCTTCCTTAGCTAATGTCAACATAGCTTGGAAACCTGACTGAGCAATTCCATCAGCAACGGTCGGTCGACCACAATGGTCCACTAAGACTTTAACGCCAGCATTGATCACCAAAGGTACAAAGTGATTTAATTGCTCATGCTCCACTTGATACTGAACAAACATATCCAAATCAGCCAAGTGCTTCAACAGCGGCTGTGTGTCTGCGTAATAACCCATGCCATTTAAAGCCACATTCATAGCAACGCCAACAACCCCTTGTGACTTATAAATGGCTAACTCTTCTTTAGAGATGTCATTTTTTACAACAACAATGCCTTTAAATCTTCCATTCCCCTGTTTGATAGCATCTAAAAGGCAACGGTTATCTAAGTTATAACCAGAATTAGGCCCCACCAATAAAGCATGATGAACGCCATAGGTATTCATCACATGGGAGAAATAACTACCTCCACCCACTTCTTGTCCCGCGGGCTTGTAGGATACATCTGGGGCATAAGGAAAGTTATCAGGATCTAATAGATGGCAGTGTGTATCTATCTTAGGTTCATCAAAAATACTCATTGCCACCTCGTACAACCCTTATGTTTTTAAAAAGTTTTGGCGATCTCAGCACGTAACTCATCAGTAATTTCTGGCGTTACACCAAACCAAGCTTTGAAAGCTGGAATAGCTTGATTTAACAACATCCCTAAACCATTAACAGTCAGATTACCGCGTTCGCGAGCTTGTTTTAAAAATGGCGTTTCCAACGGAATATAAATCGTATCGGAAACCAATGCCTGTTTTGGTAATTGATCTAAACGCAAATCAAGTTCCGGTTGGTTATACATCCCCTGATTGGTGGCGTTAACCAATAAGGCCACATCGGCAACAGCATCGTGGCGCTCATCCCAGCTATACACTTTGATAGGGCCACCAAATTCATCAGCCAAAGCATCCGCTTTATCTCTGCTACGGTTAAATAATCTGATTTCTTTAGCGCCTTCTTCAATCAAGCTCACTAACAAAGCTCTAGAAACACCACCCGAACCGATAATCGTTACAGGACCTTCATCTGCACGCCAGTCAGGCTTGACATCCCTAAGACTCTGAATATAACCAAAGCCATCATTATTAAAACCATGCAAAGAACCATCGGGTTGAACAACGATGCAATTAATAGCACCCATTTTCTTAGCAATAGGATCCAAATAATCCATCAATTGCATCGCTTCAACCTTGTGAGGTGCTGTGACGTTAGAGCCAGCAATACCTAAAGCTGGCATCCCACGAATAGCATCCTTAACACTTCCTGGCTTAACCGCAAACTTTCCATAAACACCATTAAGTTGATGCTTCTTGATCCAATAGTTATGGATCACCGGTGATCTGGATTGCTCAACAGGCCAACCCATCACACCAGCTAAAACAAATTTCTTTTCCATCATGAAACCTTAAAAATATCCTTTATGACTATTAATAATCTTTGATTATTTTTTATTAACTGGAGGAAGAATGTCTGTGACAACTTGCTTCTTACCAACCACTTTAGTCATATAGCTTTCACGATCCAAGTCGCCATTAGCATCAAAGGAAACATCTAAAAGAATACCTGGGTTAGTTTTTGCAGAAAGCGATACATTTTTCATGGCAGCAGCAAAAGCTTTGGAATCAAACTTACCAATCTTCTCCGTCACAGCCTTGATGATGTACATGCCTGTATAACCTTTTAGGCCATTATGGTCTGTACGAGTTTTGTACTCTTTTTGGTAAGCAGCATCAAATTTCTTCACGCTAGCTTGAGGCGCATCAGCTGTTAAACCTACGTGAGCAATAGCACCATCAGCAAACTCACCAGCCAATTCGATTACTTTTTGACTCGTTAAGACAGTCTCACCAATAACCGGCTTGTTATAACCCTGCTTTTTCAACTCACGTAAAACGCGTGCAGCTTCTTCTTCATTGGTATAGACAAATACTGCATCACTAGAAGATTGCTTGACCTTGATCACAGCACTACTAAAGTCAATTTGACCTGACTCTGTTGAAACATCAGCCCCAACCTTAACGCCATTCTCTTGCAATGATTTAATAATTAAATCGCGGCCACCCTTACCGAAGTCATTGTTCACAAAAATAATGTCAACTGTTTTAGCCTTAACTTTATCTTTGATGTATCTTGCAATTTTTGGCATAGCAGTTGCTTGCGTGAAAGACGTTCTAAAAATATATGGATTACCTTGCTGCGTAATACCTGCTGCTTCACCACCGGTAAAGTTAGCAATTTCGGCTTGACGTGTCACACTCATACTTACCATTACAGAACCAGAAAATACAGGACCCATCACGACATATGCGCCGCTGTCTACGGCTTGCAGAGCTAAACCTTTAGCAACGCCCGGATTAGATTGTGTATCTAAAGAAATGTAATCAATTTTTTTACCTAAAATACCACCTGATGCGTTAATTTCTTTAACAGCCAACTTCGCACCATTATCAAAATTTGAGCCTGATGTAACACCCGCACCTGATAACTCTACCAAACCAAAAATTTTGACATTCTGGCTATACGCAGCCGTAGAGAAAGAAAGTGCTAACGGTAATAAATATTTAAATATCTTTTTCATGAAATACTCCTCGCCAATTTAATGAACAATTTATCTTACAGTCACCAACTATATTCAAATTGTTGTATTTTGAATAGATTCTTTATTATCATATGCGATAACCAATAGTTATCACACCGCCATGAAAATACAAGCTCTCAAAGCCCTCGTCAACGCCATTGAGTTAGGTAGCCTAAGAGCTGCCGCCAAGGAAATGCAGGTCTCCCAGCCTGCGATCACCAAAATTATCCAAGAGCTGGAAGAGCATTTATCGACCACTCTACTCACTCGCACTAAGACAGGTGTTAGCCCAAGTGCGCAAGGGTTAACCCTATATAAATATGCACAAAATATTTTTCAAGAATTAGAAAAAGCTGAAAAAGAAGTGGCTCAGATTAGCCGTAGAAGCAATGAAGAAATTACCATCGCTGTAGTTCCTATGGCCTTATCGTTACTAATTCCAGAAACCATTAGGACATTCAGCGCTGAATTTCCAGATGTAGCTATCTCACTAATGGAGGAGCTTTATATTGCGCAACTCAAACAATTGAGGTCGGGTGAAATTGATATGGCAATCGGCCCTATTCCCAAAGATTTGATACCTGGTGAATTTCATGTGGAAAAACTAATTCCGATTGAAATGGTGATTGCTAAAAAGAAAAACTTAAAAATTAAATCACCAGCCCATCTTGAGGATTTAAAAACATTAAATTGGGTTTACACCAGCAAACGCCCCACTAGCGGATATGCCAAAGTGCTATTCGAGAACAATCAAATTACACCACCACTCCCTAGCGCAACGGTTAACTCAACCCTAGGTTTGATTTCGCTAATTGCTACGGGTAACTATGTTGGACTGATGCCCCAAAAGCTCATGGAATCGCCCATTGCCAAAAAATATCTCTGCCAAATAAAAACTGTAGAACCACCGTTGAAATTGACCTTGGGTGCCATAGTACGGCACGATAAATTCTTATCGCCGTCCATTAAAAACTTTATTAAACATTTACATCGAGCTGCAGCTCACGTCTGACACCACGCTCGATATCTCCTTACGTCATTCACTTCCGATCCAAAATAACTAGCTCAGGCCTTGTGGTATTACTTTTGGCTTTAATAGGCGGTACGGGTAGCGCATGATTACCCGGTTCAATAACAAATTGATGCGTCATTGAATACCATGGGCCCTTCACATCATCATCTGGCGCTTGTTCATGTTCCGGATGCCAGACGTATTCTGCAATTAAGGACTGCGTAACACCAAACTGCACATCTGTTTCTAAATACGGATCATCATTCGAATAAACCTGTGAAAACTGAGTTTTATAGCCTTCTTTGTTAATCATGAAATGAATATGTGCAGGCCTCATATTATGACGGCCCTGCAAACGTAATAAATCTCCTACTGGGCCAGAAACAGGTATGGGATAGCCCACAGGTTTAACACTCCTAAACCAGATATGGCCATTTGTATCGGTATTAAAACTTGCACGTAAATTCATGTCGGCTTGGCTTGGATCTTGGTTTTCGTAATAACCCTCCGTGGAACAATGCCACACATCCACACGAGCGTCAGCCACTGGATTACCGGCCTGATCTTTAATATAAGCATCCACAAAAATAGGTATGCCGGCCGTATCAGAACGAACAAGACTTGTCCCATTTTCAGCAACAGGTTGATGACTCCGCCAAAACGGCCCCATCATATTAGCTGTGGTTGCTGTTTGGCCTTTATCACCATTATTTAGCAAACAAACCAAGGCTGAAAGCCCCAAAGATCCACCTGACAACACCACCTCATTGTGAGACGGCGTTGTTAACTGCCCTAATTTAGCAATCACACCACAAGCTTGGTGGTACTCAGCTTCCGTTAACTTAGCCTCACGAACAAAAGCATGCAAATGCTTCACAGCAATCGACATAATTTCCTTAAAGCGCTCATTAGGTGAGCGCTCTAGCTCTGCCAAAACAGCTTTTGTGACATCTTCTTGGTGACGAATGATCATGCTGACCTCATGGTTGCGTATAGGTTAAACAACTGTAACCACTTAACTATAACCATGAGGGTATAAAAAAACCACCCGCAGGTGGTTTTATATTCACTAGATGACCGTATCACCTTTGAGATTATCAACCTTCATAAAGTATTTTTTAGCATAAGCTAATAATTGACCATCTGAGGGGTGATCTACCGTTTCCACTCCAACCACTTTATCTGCCAAATGATCATGCTTCACCACATGTTTCATCAAGGCGGTTTTTGCAGCACCAGGCCCCACAATTAAAACTTCTTTAGCATCAGCCACAGCCTGAACAATTTCATGTAAATAATGCTGATCAATTTCTTGATGCGCCCCACTCACAGATCCTCCCTTGTGGTGCAAATGAGCATGTCTTGATTTAGTTTTAATAACTTCACCCTCAGAAGCGCTCGGATTGAAATGGATGACATGAGCCTCTTGATGATCTAACCAAACAACAGCATGATTGAAAGACATATTTCTCCTAAATAAATTGACCGATGGGTTCAGTTTCAATCAATTGCTGCCTCTTTATCTTGATATAAATCAAGAAGTCTATTTTTATAGGCATTAGTTAGATTAGATTAAGATGGAGCATTCATGGCACATCCATTTTTCATGCTTAAACTCTCAGGCACTGACTTTTATAAACACTCTCACGCCATAGCATATCTCGCTACGGTGCTCACGCTTGGCATGACTCTGATGAGCCATGCTGGCCTTGCGCAAGAAAATCCCGATTACAAGATAAGCTGGGGTGTTTATAGCTTCTCCAATACAGGCGCAGCTAGCAACCAGGCGGCAGATGTTAACTTAAGATTAAGCTCTGACTTAGTGGGTCATGCATGGCTAGCCATTTACAGATCGCCTTGGCAGGCTGTCACCCAAGAACGGGCGGGCTGGGATAAAACCTATGAGCTTCAAGGATGGCGTATCACCCCATCTATACAAGCTGCTACCGGCGGTTTTTTAGGTAGCAGTGTCAATATCGAGACTGGTCAAGATTTTTTTATTGGTGCTGGACTAGGTCGCACCAATTTGAAGAACTACTACAATTTGAATGTAGATCCTAACGATGCTTGGTCCTTAACTAGTGGCTATCGATGGTCCGATAATCACTATGCGGCTATACAGGTCATTCGTGATAATCGCACCAATCCAGATCAGCAGCATATTCATCTTATTTACAAATATCCGCTTTCAGACGATCAGAAATTAACCTACGATATCTTATATAAGCGCGGCACCATTGAAAGCCAATATATTCACGCATATGGATTAAGCGTAGCCTATGACTGGCACGAATACCAGATCAAATGTGCCTATGATCCTAAAACTAATTTCACCCCTCAAAATCTGATTAGAGTCACATTTGCTAAACACTTTTAATTAACCAGGCCTGCGGCAATATTAATCGTCAGCGCTAATAATGACGTATTAAAAATGAAGGCCATCAATCCTTGCAACATGACCAGTCGCCTAATTTTAGAACTAGCAACCCCAATATCAGCAGTTTGGGAGGTCATACCAATAACAATTGAGAAATATAAAAAATCGCTATAGATGGGCAAATCCTCTTCCGGAAAAACGAGTCCAGACTGCCCTGTGCGCTCCTTTTCCATGTAATAAAGATGCGCATAATGCAGCGCAAAAGTAACATGCACTAAAAGCCATGAAATCGCAAAAGTCCCAATGACCAATCCGACATGGAGTCCTTGCCCTAAGGAATTCCTTTCCTTAAGCCCTGATAGCTCAAACAGTATGGCGGCTAAGCTAGCTGTTGCTGCAAGCGTAGTCATGCCTAAAATGACAAGCGCCCCATCGTCTTGTAAACGAGCACGTTTTTGCATCGCTTGAAAAGGCGCCGTAAAAATCATCCACAAAGCTAAGATTAAATAAAATCCTGCTCCCACATCCCAAGTTAATAGCCAGCGAGTGGAATGATTAAAATAATTAGGCAGCAGAGTGCTAGCCAAGACCCCCACGACAAAGGCTGACAATAATCGAGGTCGAACCTTGATCATGTGTATATATCGAAGAACAGTGCGGATGGGATGATTCATATAGAGCGCCATAAAAAATAAGCTTCTACATGCTACCACCTAAGCGTTCAGATAGGTTGCCTAACTCACCTAATCACACCTAGAGCAATCTTAAAACTCCAAATGCAACCTTAAACCGTAAATATCTACAGGCCCCCGGTCACTGTTATAGGCAGGGTTACTAATTCTTTGATAGTTAGCCGTTAATTGGGCATATTTATTAAAGAATAATGAATAATAGATTTCGCTAATTTGCTCAGATTTGTAATGGAATTGGCCATTACCATTGATTACATCGCCAATAAAAAACGACATACCCCCAGCTTCAAGGTATTGCCGACGCTCAGTTGATAAATCATTTCTTAGATAAGCAAATCCTACACGGTCCTCAGCTCTTCCCCAAGCAGTTCCTTTCGTCACAGCACCCACCGACAGAGACCGATCAACCTCTGCGAATGCCAAGGTCTCGGTTTTACCATCTGACCACATATAGCGCAGAAATCCACCCCAATCTGCGCTTAATGCCTGTTCAAAATTAACACCAATGCCATACTTACTTCTCTCGCCCTGGCGTGCGCAGAACAGCGTTGCATTATTAGCAATTGGAGAGGATGGGCAGCCCCCGGCACGAAGGATATTCGTTGAGTCTACATAACTCGCCATCACCTGACGATCCCGATAAACCAATAATCTAGCCTTACCAGGCTTACCGCCAAGATCATAGGCACGCTCAACCTCAACCTGATCGCCATAGTGTTTCAAGAATCGGGGATCAATTGGCAACATATTGGGATCTTTTGGCGGCGTCATGCGACCAAACCTTAAAACCCAATCATCCTGATACCACTCTCCAAATAAGCCCCAACCAAAACCTCTTGCATCTGCAGCATAGTCATAAGCGGCATACGTCATGTTTCCCCAATTCATAAACTGCAAGCGAGGATCTTTGGCGTAAGCGTTGTCATCCAAGATATCAAGTACAGAAAAATTACCTGCAGTCACAACAAAGCGATTTTTACTGACAACCATCGCATGCTGGTTGGCTTCAGCCTCTAATTTTTCAGTCTCGCCGTCAAAATTAATGGTTTGGCGAACGAATAATCTCTGCCTATAGACTTTTGGAACAACACCACCAGCTCTAGTGATTTCACCGTTATAGAAACCTCCCACCCCGACCAAGTTGCCCCCAAATGGCATACCTTTGGTAATTTCCGGATTAAAGAAAATTTCTGTGTATTTCATTGGACGAATACCCAAAAAATACGTATTCGTATCCGTATAAGAAGCATTGCTTCTGGCACTTAAACTGTTGTCCGAAGCATATGGGGAATTAAAAGCTGGCTTATATTGATAAATAGCCGTTAACTGCGCATGAATGCTGAAGAATTCTTCTTGCTCATCTTGCCCTGCAGAAGTAGGAGCTCCATAGCCAACTAACACCGCCATCATCATGGCAAACAATAAGTTTTTCATAAAGCACTACTCTTCCTGTGGGACTTTGAACGAATCAAAGTCGGATGATACCTTTTTTTTATAACGGAAATATGACAAGACTTAATGGATTGCTCATGCCAGTGATGAAAGCTCTTCCTTCAGCGCCATCATTAGTTCAAGAGCTGATATCGGCCTAATTTTGGAAAACTCAGATCCGGACCAAAGACTCTGATACTCCCCATCCTGATTGCTCACGGCAAATTGCCTTAAGGGCGTTGTCAATGTATTTTGCAAGGGGAAAGGTAGAGTGGTTTCCCCCTCCATCAATTCCATAAATTGGTTTTTAATGCCCCGCGCCAAGCGTCCAGAGAATGCTTGTGTGAACATCGTCCCTCGCTGTTGCTCATGCAGTAAATAATGTCGATGTTGCGCTGAGGTTCCTGCCTCATCACAACATAAAAAAGCAGTTCCCAATTGCGCAGCTACAGCCCCCGACTCCAAGACTTTTTTAATGTCTTGCCCCTGCATTAAACCACCTGCAGCAACTAGCGGCAGCTTGCAAATGGGTTTTAATACTTGGATCAAATCCAAAGTACTCAATAAGCCATCATGAGTACCGGGTTCAAAAATACCTCGATGCCCTCCAGCTTCGACCCCCTGAGCAACAATGAAGTCTGCACCAGCATCGTGAATAGCAGCAGCTTCGCCAAGACTAGTTGCGGTCACACCAACCACAATACCTAGTTCATGAGCCTTACTAATCACACTTAAAGGCGGAATACCAAAATGGAAAGTTAATATAGCTGGGCGGTGTTGCCAAATAGGCTCCAGTTGCTCCTCTAACTTAGGAAAAAATGGTGCTTCTGGCATCTTAACAACATACTTACCTGAACCTGGGAGGTTTTTCAGAGCAGCTATCGCTTGCTCTTGGATCAACTCACTGGGAAGAGCCACTGGTTGAAATATAAAAAAATTAGCATTAATAGGCCCATCTGTTAATGCCTTAGTAGCGATTAAATCCTCGCTAATTTTCTGTGGATGACTATAAGCAAAACCAAAACTACCAACACCACCAGCATTTGCCACAGCAGCTGCCAAACTTGGGGTATTTATCCCCCCAGCCATTGGCGCTTGAATAATAGGTAGTTTTAATTGAGAAAAATGGAACATTTTTTATTTTTTAAAATATGTGACGCTATTTAAAAAGGTGATTTTCACTGACCCTATAGTTAAGATTGGCTTAAGCGCTTGACATCTCGTCCATGCAAAAACAACCGCCAATAACTCACTTCCTAGGATTTGAAGTATCTCAACTATATCAGCTGTTTAGCTATCAAGATCAAAGCACATTGAAGGTTTCAGCGATCATTTAGATGCATCAAGAGCCTAGCGACTGATAGCTTGATAGGCTTGATCACACACAACCTGCCTAGTACTATGTGCCGTTAATGGCTCACAAACTTGGATAATCACTTCTATGTGGTTCGATGACAGAACGCGTTGGATCGATTCCATCAAGGTCATATCGCCAACAAACGCCACCTTATCTGTCCACTTACCCCGCTCTTGATACATCAGCTTAACAGGTAAAACTGCGCAATGCGCATCAACTGCTGATTGAAATAAATTACTCTTAAATGGTAAAACTTGTCGACCGTCGGAAGAAGTTCCTTCGGGGAAAATAGCAACTACTCCTGAGGCCTGGATAGTTTTCTTAACTGTATGAATCACTCGTTTGATATCTGAAATCTTTTCTCTTTCCAAAAAGATCGTGCCTAACATTTTTGCCAAATACCCAAATACCGGCCAAGATGAAACATCAGCCTTTGCCACAAAAGTCATCGGTCGAATAGCATTTAGCACATGAATATCCAACCAAGAAACATGATTGGCCACCAATAAAAAAGAGCTGCTATTCTTTAAAAAATCTGCTTCACCGCGCACAATAACTTTCAACTGAAGAATTCTTAAAAGAGATTGAGCCCACTGCCTTACTAAATATTGCCTAATTCGAATGGGTAGCAATGGGAACCATATGGCTTGAAATAATGCGCTAACAATATGTAGGCAAAGCAATAATCTTTTCATGGTTAAAGAATGCCACAGGTATGTGTCATCAATATGACATCAAATTGACATCTTAGATTCAAATTCATCGTGCCCAATAGGGTCTCATGAATCACTATCGAGCAATTTGGATTTCCGACATTCACTTAGGTACCTCAGGCTGCCAGGCCAAGTATCTCTTGGATTTTTTAAAACACAATGAAGCAGAAAAAATCTACTTAGTTGGTGACATCATTGATGGATGGCAATTAAAAAAACGTTGGTTCTGGCCACAGTCCCATAACGATGTCGTGCAAAAACTTCTCAGAAAAGCCCGCAAAGGCTGCGAAGTTATCTATGTTCCTGGCAATCATGATGAAATGGTACGCCAGTACTTCGGCATGACATTTGGCGACATCAAAATAGAAGAAGAAGTGATCCACGTAACGGCTGATGGAAAAAGACTCTGGATCACTCACGGTGATTTATTTGATAGTGTCATGCAATATGCAAAATGGCTAGCTTATGTTGGCGACACACTTTACACATTCATTTTATGGGTTAATGGCTGGTTCAATAAGATTAGATCACGCCTTGGACTTCAATATTGGTCGCTTTCTCAATATTTAAAACACTCCGTTAAAAATGCCGTGAGCTTTATTGCTGATTTTGAAAAAATCATGGCTAGAGAAGCGCGACTCAGAAATTGTGACGGCGTTGTTTGTGGCCATATACACAAAGCCGAAATACGCATGATTGATGACATTCTCTACTGCAACGATGGAGATTGGGTAGAAAGTCTGTCCGCGCTTGTCGAAGAACCTGATGGCACATTAAAAATTATTCACTGGCCAACCATTATCAAAGATGAGGCTGAACAATTCAGTGCACCTGTTATTGCCAGCACTCAAATGACCATCGAAATCATTACTCAAAAAACAACGGAGTTAAGTCTATGAAAATCATGATAGTGACCGATGCTTGGGAACCACAAGTCAATGGTGTTGTGCGAACACTCAAGCAAACGATGCATGAATTAAAAAAAATGGGGCATGAAATTGACATGATTACCCCACTTCAATTTAAGACTATTCCTTGCCCAACTTATCCAGACATTTCACTTTCCCTATTTCCCAAGAAAAAGGTCCGGGAAAAGTTAAATAAATTTTCACCAGATGCGATCCATATCGCTACAGAAGGACCGCTAGGAATTGCTGCAAGAGCTTATGCATTAAAAAACAAATTGCCATTTTCAACGGCCTATCACACCAGATTCCCCGAATACGTTAAAGCACGTACTGGCATACCGTTAGCGTTGACCTATAAATTTTTACGATGGTTTCACGACCCTTCACAGGCCATCATGGCACCAACAGATGTAGTTGTTAAAGATTTGAAATCTTACGGTTTTACGAATGTTGTCCTTTGGACGAGAGGTGTCGATCTCGATATTTTCAAGATGCAAGAATCCAAAGAACTCAATAGTGCTCACCCAATTTTTTTGTATGTGGGTCGCGTGGCCATTGAGAAAAATATTGAGGCATTTTTAAAACTAAAACTACCAGGTTCTAAGTGGGTGGTTGGTGATGGCCCTGCGCTCAACGGCCTCAAAGAGAAATACCCTGAAGTGAACTACCTTGGGGTCCTTCAACAAGAAAAATTGGCCGCCGTCTATGCAGCAGCTGATGTATTTGTCTTTCCTAGTAAAACAGATACGTTTGGATTAGTTCTGTTGGAAGCCATGGCATGCGGCTTACCAGTAGCTGCTTATCCGGTAACAGGCCCCATCGATGTATTAGGTTCCTCAGGTGCTGGTGCTATGCATGATGACTTAGAGCTTGCTTGTTTATCAGCACTCGATATCCCTCGAAAAATTGCCAGATCTCATGCGGAAAAATTCTCATGGGAAGCCGCTAGCTTGCAATTCTTAAGCCACCTAAAGCCAGCCAACAGTCATACAACTGTCAAATTTACGTCATTAGGCTGACATATTGAAACCCTAAATTAACTGTTATTCATAGACCTATATAGAGATACATATATGAGAGAGATTCCAAACCCTTGGTCATCACTAACTGATAACTTAATTAAAAATAAACCTGATAAAAAAACTCTATCAGAGCGTATTGCTCCATTGCAAAAAATATTGCAAGAAAAAATGTCTCGTTTAAAGCCAAAAAATAATGCCGCAAGCACTGAGGGTATCAAGCAAGAATCTCCTGCTGTTCATACCACCAAGCAAAGCCCTATTTCATTGAGCTGGGCAAGACACCAAGATGAAGTGCGTGAAGCTCAACGTCTCCGCTACAAGGTATTTGCAGAAGAAATGGGTGCCCGTCTAAAGCCCAATGAAGATGGCTTAGATATTGATATTTTCGACGAATTCTGCGAACACCTCATTGTTAGAGATAATGAAACTCTCAAAGTAATCGGCACATATCGCGTATTACCACCGCATCAAGCCAAGCAAATGGGTTGTTTTTACTCAGACTCTGAGTTTGATTTAACTCGCTTACGCCACTTAAGACACAAAATGGTTGAAGTGGGCAGATCATGTGTCCACCAAGATTATCGCTCTGGAGGCGTGATCATGGCCTTATGGAGTGGCCTTGGCCAATACATGAAAAAGAACGATTATGAAATCATGTTGGGTTGCGCTAGCGTTCAAATGGGAGATGGTGGGCACTATGCAGCCAGTTTGTCAAAAATGTTAAGTGCCAATCACTTAACAGATATTGAATACCGTGTTTTCCCAAGACTAGCGCTGCCGATTGAAGAACTTAACAGTCAACTTGATGTAGATCCACCAGCATTGATCAAAGGTTATTTACGTTTAGGTGCAAAAGTGTGTGGCGATCCTGCATGGGATCCAGACTTCAATACTGCAGACTTTTTAACCATGTTACGTTTAGATGATATTCATCCAAGGTACGCTAAACACTTTTTAGCTTAAACAGCCATTCAATTAACTACTGAATGATAAAAAGGGAGCCTAGGCTCCCTTTTTTGTTATGCATAAGTCTATTTGATTAAACTAATTCGATGGCATAAGAGCGCCCTACCTTCTCCCAGTCAGCAGATTCCTTTTCTAAACTGAATTGAATCAATGGATGTTGATGAGCCCAATCTTTAGGCACCTTCAAAGCATATCCCCCATCAGTTTCTTTGACAGTGATATGGGGGATTGGCTCATGATCTCGGCGTCGGCAAAGAACATGTGCTAAACGTAAACAAAACAACATACGCCAATCAATATAAGTAGAGCCTACAGATATTTTCCCAAGCTTACCAGTATGACCTAACAATAACGCAGCCAATCTGGCTTGGTCTAATCTAGAGAAGCCAGGCATATCTGCATGAGAAGCGATATAGGCAGAATGTCGGTGATATCCATTATGGGAAATACTCAAACCAATCTCATGAAGCTTAGCAGCCCAAGCAAGAATATGAATATTGTCCTTTCTATCCTGATACTTAGGTTTGGGAAATTGGTTTAAAAAATGAACGGCAAACTCACTCACACGCTTAGCCTGAAAAGCATCAACGCCGTATCTCTGCATAAACTGTTCAACAGTCACAAAACGCATATCATGGTGCTGAGAACGTCCTATCAGGTCATATAGAACACCTAGTCGCAGAGCTGCTTCTGTCACTTCCATGCGCTCAATGCCCAACTCCTCAAATGCCGCAATCATGATGGCCAAACCACCTGGTAAAACTGGTCTTCGGTCATTTTTCAAACCCTCTAAATGGCACTTATCTATATATTCAGCATCCATTAAGGCTTTTTTTAGCTGATGAAGCGCATCTAGCGTGATCACACCTCCAGCACCGCTAACCGGTAAATCATGGGGTAAACCGTCCAACCCATTTAAAGCAATTAGTTCAGCAATAGCACGGGCAGTACCAGAAGATCCAATAGCCTGCTTCCAACCCATTTTTTTGAACTGTGACGCAATAACCTGAATTTCACGCCTAGCAGCTAGTTGAGCTTGCTTAAAGCTATAAGCATCGACCAATCCACCAGGAAAGTATTGCTGACTAAATGAAACACACCCTATATAAAGTGACTCCAACAATTTAGGCTCATAACCATCGCCAATAATAAATTCAGTAGAACCACCACCAATATCTAAAACAAATCTTTTACCATCACAAGCAGGCGCATCATGGGAAGCTCCAATATAAATTAAACGCGCCTCTTCTCTGCCAGCGATCACTTCAATGGGAAAACCTAGTAATTTTTCAGCCTCGGCAATGAAACGATCTGCATTTCTCGCCACCCGTAAAGTATTGGTTGCCACAACCCTTACTTTTTTAGAGTCAAAATTTCGTAAGCGATCACCAAAGCGATGAAGTGCTGCCAAACCCCTAGCAATTGATTTTTCATCCAAATTTTTACTATCACTAAGTCCAGCTGCTAACCGTACAGACTCTCTTAACGTGTCAATGGGTTGAAGTTGCGTACCGGATGGCGATTGAATCACTTTAGCAACAACCATCCTAAAACTATTAGAGCCCAGATCGACGGCTGCCACTAAATCATCTAGCTGACTGACTTTCTTGTTTAGGTTATCTGCGTGATTCAAGGGCATAAGGATAGTTAGATGAAGTTGAGAAGATTATGACTTAAATATGACACGGTGATGACAGTTTAAGTTCACTAATCTGTCACAGAGATGTCACATTCGTTTGCAAAACTATAGGCATGCAAACAAAAACCCCCTTACTCAACCGTGAAATCGGTGTTCTTGAGTTTAATTCAAGAGTACTTGCACAAGCAGAAGATCCCAAAACACCCTTACTTGAGCGCTTGAGATTTGTTTGTATTGTATCTAGCAATATGGATGAGTTTTTTGAGGTAAGAATATCTGGCCTTAAAGAGCAATTGAGAGATAACCCCAAGAATAAAACCCCTGATGGGCTGTCGATTGCACATGCTTACCAAATTGTGACCGAAAAAGCGCACGCACTGGTTGCCCGAAAATACCGTCTACTGAAGGAAGATATTCTTCCCAAATTACATAAAGAAGGTATTGTTTTTCATTTGGCAGAAGAATGGTCAGAAGCTCAACGCACGTGGGCTAAAGATTTTTTCAATAAAGAATTAGTCCCACTCTTAACCCCTATTGCACTGGACCCTGCACACCCTTTCCCTAAAGTCATCAATAAAAGTTTGAACTTTTTTGTAACCTTAGATGGCGAAGATGCTTTCGGTCGATCTGCCAACTTAGCGGTGGTACAAGCGCCAAGATCTTTGCCAAGAGTTGTACCTATGCCCAAGCATCTAAGTAATGCTCCTAATGGCTTTGTATTGCTATCTTCATTCATGCAGGCATTTGTACCTGAATTATTTCAAGGGATGACTGTTACAGGTTGCCATCAGTTCAGAGTCACCAGAAACTCAGACTTGTTCGTGTCAGAAGATGACATTACTGATTTGCGCGCAGCGCTTCAAGGTGAACTCCCCACACGCCATCTTGGAGATGCTGTCCGCTTAGAAATCACGGCAGATATGCCCGATCATTTAAGAGAATATCTGTTAGATGTCGAAAGACTGAACGGCGAAGATTGCTACCGCGTAGATGGCCCAGTCAACTTAGTCAGACTCGTTCAAATTCCTGATTTAGTTGATCGTCCAGATTTAAAATTTGGTGCTCACATCCCCAAAAAGTCTTTGGTCATTCCTGCCAGCAGCAACATTTTTAGCCATCTCAGCCAAGAAGATATCCTACTACACCACCCCTATCAAAGCTTTGATCCTGTTCTAGACTTACTCAAAGCTGCAGCTCGCGACCCCAACGTTTTGGCCATCAAACAAACGGTTTACCGCACAGGTGACCAATCCTTAGTGATGGATGCTTTGATGGAAGCAGCTAAAAATGGCAAAGAGGTCACCGTTGTCGTAGAGCTCCTAGCCAGATTTGATGAACAAACCAATATTTCCTGGGCAGCTAAGCTAGAGGCAGTTGGTGCTCACGTGGTGTATGGCGTGGTGGGGCATAAATGCCATGCGAAGATGTTGCTCATCGTCAGAAGAGAAACCACTCCTGCTGAGGGTCGACGTAAAGAAAAAACAGTTTTGAAGCGTTATGCACACCTAGGAACAGGCAATTACCATCCTAAAACTGCTCGACTCTACAGCGACTTTGGACTAATGACATCCAATCCAGAAATTTGTGAGGATATGCATCATGTCTTTATGCAATTAACAGGGACTGGACGTCGCGTTAATCTTAAACAGTTGTGGCAATCGCCATTTACGATGCATGACAATCTAATCGCGCACATACAGGCCGAAGCAAAAGAAGCTAAGGCAGGTCGCCCGTCACGCATTATGGCAAAGATGAACGCCTTGCTTGAGCCCACGATCATCCAAGAACTGTATAAAGCCTCTCAAGCAGGCGTGAAGATAGACCTTATTATTCGGGGGGTTTGTGCACTTCAACCTGGCGTTCCTGGCCTTTCCGAGAACATCAAAGTTAGATCAATTATTGGTAGATTTTTAGAACACCATAGAATTTATTATTTCAATGCCTCAGGCGCACATACCTTATATCTTTCATCAGCTGACTGGATGGACCGAAATCTGTTCAGGCGTGTTGAAGTAGCCTTCCCTGTTTTAGATAAGAAACTAAAAACTCGTGTTATCAAAGAAGGTCTGCAAATGCTTCTGAAGGACAACACCACAGCTTGGCTGATGACTTCAGACGGTAGCTATAAGCAAACAAAAGCAAGGACTGGCTCAATCCGTTACACAGGGCAAAAAGAATTGGTTAATTTATTAACCAAACCATAAGATGGGCTAGTGAGTGCTATAGCAGGCTGCAATGAGGCATAGGCTTCATGAGCCTGCCCCCTTATCCCCTAACGTTATTATGCGGCGACTCTTTGCTTTGGAAAATGCAAACAGAAAGAGCTACCCACTCCCACCTGAGAGGTAATTTTTAATTCGCCTTGATGTCGATTGGCCACATGTTTCACAATAGCCAATCCTAGACCTGTTCCTCCGGTATCCCGTGAGCGACTACGATCAACTCTGTAAAAACGCTCGGTCAATCGCGGTAAGTGCTCCTCTGAAATACCCGCCCCCGTATCCCTCACAACAAGTTGAACGCCACCATCATCAGAATCTTCCCAAATGACATTGATTTTTCCACCACCAGGCGTATAGCGAACTGCATTGGATACCAAATTACTAAAGGCAGAGTACAACTCAGCCTCATCGCCCATGAGATCTTTATTAGAAAGATTTTCCACGGTAATTTGATGCTGCCCTTGCGATAAACCTTCAGCATCTAGCTGTAGTCGTTGGATAATTTGACACATACCAATGGCTTGAGTCGCTGGAGGTTCAGGATTTCCTTCCAACTTAGCCAAGGTTAGCAAATCATCAACAAGCGTTTTCATGCGCCCTGTTTGAACCTGCATCAGCTGAAGATATCGATCTCGATCCTTCTTATCCACCTCGAACTCTTGCACGGTTTCTAAAAAACCTGACAAAACAGTTAACGGGGTCTTTAGCTCATGCGACACATTCGCCACAAAATCACGTCTCATGGCATCTGTTTTTTCAATTTGAGAAACATCTTGAGAGAGCACCAACTTTTGCTTATCCCCATAAGGAAATATCTGCACATCCAAGGAATACTCTTCAAATTGCCCCATATTAGCTAATCTAATTGGATGCCGGTAGTTTTGACGAATGATGTACTGAACAAATGCAGGACGTCTAATGATGTGGGTAATCCGTTGCATCGCATCTCGACTAGCATTCAAGCCAAAGTGCGATTCAGCAATGGCATTACACCACTCCACCTGATCGTCCTCATTAAGCATAATGACGCCATTAGGTGAGGCTTGAATAGCTTGTATGAAGCGACTATGCTGCTGCTCGACTTCTAAAACCTGGTCCCGCCAGGATCTAACAAGTTTATGCAAACGGTAATAAATCTCACCCCAAATTCCCATAGCATCGGGAACCTCACCATAGCTAGGGGCTAAAAGTATTTCGGTAAATCGATTTGAATGCCAAAGTTGGTGAAATAGCAATAAAGCTAAACAGGCCGTAGCTGTGACCCACGCATAGAGCCCTCCCCACACCTGGCCTAACAACCATGAAATGCCGGCAACAAGAATAACAATCGTGAGAATACGAGCTTTTAAAGACAACATAGTACGAATCTTAACAAGTCTTTAAAGATAAAGTGTTGTTACTTAAGCTAAACCCGGTGTTTTTGTCAGTCTATAACCACTACCCCTGACTGTTTCAATAAAATTTTGACACTCTGCCGGCGCCAAAGCAGCCCTCAAACGCTTGATATGAACATCAACCGTACGCTCTTCAACAAAAACGTGGTCACCCCACACCTTGTCCAATAATTGACCCCTAGAATGAACACGCTCAGGATGCGTCATTAAAAAATGCAGCAACCTAAATTCTGTTGGGCCTAAATCGAGTGCCATCTCATTAACACCCACCGTGGCAGTAACTCGGTGAGAAACCGGATCCAAACGTAATTGCTGGATTTGCACAACCTCATCAGCCAATTGCGGTGCTCGGCGTCTTAAAACAGCACGAACACGAGCCACTAACTCTTTGGGTGAGAATGGTTTTGTGACGTAATCATCGGCACCCGCTTCAAGTCCAGCAATCTTATCCATCTCCTCGCTGCGTGCCGTCAGCAAAATAATAGGGATGTCTTTTGTACGCTCGTTGGCGCGTAATTCTTTCGCAAACTGAATGCCGGATTTGCCAGGTAACATCCAATCAAGAATCACCAAATCAGGCAAAATTTCTTTCATCAATTGTGAAGCTTGCTCAGTTTGAAAGGCTCTGACTGGCAAAAATCCAGCATGACTAAGATTAACTGAAATTAGCTCAGCAATCGACGGCTCATCTTCAACAATTAAAATGCTACTGGCCATATTAGCTATTGGCCTCTTGTGAAAGTTGATCATGTGGCAGGTGACGAACATCTGTCCCCTTCACAATGTAAATAACAAACTCGGCAATATTTTTAGCATGATCACCAATACGCTCTACCGCCTTAGCAATGAAAAGCATGTCCAATGCTACAGATATAGTGCGTGGATCTTCAGACATATAGCTAACCAATTTACGCACAAATGCTCGAAACTCTTCATCGATCTGCTTATCTTCATGAACCACTTCAGCTGCAGCCTTTGTATCAAGACGTGCAAAAGAATCTAAACTGCGGCGCAACAAAGAAACTGCCATTTGGCCAGATAAACGAATCTCCGCCGTATTAATGCCGTGGGAAGCGCTGTCTTCCATAATATGCTTGGTCCGTCTAGCGATGCGATCAGCCTCATCGCCGGCTCGCTCTAAATTAGTAATGGCTTTAGAGACAGCCATCACTAAACGTAAATCTCTAGCTGTTGGTTGGCGACGTGCAATTAACTCTGTACATGCTGAATCAATTGAAATCTCAAAATCATTGACTTCACGCTCGCGAGCCATCACTTGGTCGGCTAATTCAGGGTCTAATTGCGCGAAAGCACGCATTGCAATCGACACTTGCGACTCAACCAAACCGCCCATTTCAAGCAATTTTCCACAGATGCTATTAAGATCAGCGTCAAACTGGGAAGAAAGATGTTTATCTGGCATTTTTATATTCTCCTATCTATCGATCAATGCTGGCAATTAACCAAAACGACCTGTAATGTAATCTTCTGTTTCTTTACGTTTTGGTTTGATAAATAACTCATCCGTTTTACCAAACTCAACCATCTCACCTAAATACATATATGCCGTGAAATCAGAAACACGCGCAGCTTGTTGCATGTTATGCGTCACAATAGCAATCGTATAGTCTTTCTTTAACTCATGCACAAGCTCTTCTACTTTAGCAGTTGAAATTGGATCTAGTGCTGAAGTAGGTTCATCTAATAACAAAATAGATGGCTTAACCGCTACACCACGGGCTATGCATAAACGCTGTTGTTGACCACCGGATAAGGACAAACCACTTTGATTTAACTTGTCTTTAACTTCACCCCATAAAGCAGCCTTCGTTAAAGACCACTCAACTCGTTCATCCATCTCAGCTCTAGATAATGATTCGTAAAGTTTTACACCAAATGCAATATTGTCATAAATTGACATCGGAAATGGCGTTGGCTTTTGGAAAATCATACCTACTCTAGAACGCAGCAGATTTAAATCTTGCTTTGGATCCAAAATGTTTTGACCATAAAAATTAATCTCGCCTTCAGCACGTTGGCCAGGATAAAGGTCATACATGCGATTCAGTGTGCGTAATAAAGTCGATTTACCGCATCCTGAGGGCCCAATAAAAGCCGTCACATGTTTCTCAGCAATATTTAAGTTGATGTTTTTTAAGCCTTGGAAAGATCCATAATAGAAATTAAGATTTTTAATTTCTAGGGCATTTTTTAACATCGTATGTTGAGTCGTTTCCGTCATATTCTGTCCTTCTATATGTTCTTGGTCAAATGTCATCTTCACGATTACCCCTTAACCTTGCTTCTAAACATCACACGCGTGATGATGTTTAACCCTAATACAACAAATGTAATTAACAACGCGCCACCCCAAGCTAGATTGACCCAATTCTCATAAGGGCTCATTGCAAATTGGAAAATCACAACAGGCAAGTTAGCCATAGGTGCATTCATATTCATTGAGAAAAACTGGTTATTGAGTGCTGTAAAGAGCAAGGGAGCTGTCTCACCACTGACACGCGCTAACGCCAACAAAATGCCTGTCACCACACCACTTTGAGCAGCTTTTAAGGTAATGTTAAAAGCCACCTTCCATTTTGGGGCACCCAAAGCATAAGCGGCCTCTCTAAGACTACCAGGCACTAACTGCAACATGTTTTCTGTTGTTCTCACCACAACAGGAATGGCAATCAAAGCTAAAGAAATCGTACCCGCCCAACCTGAAAAATGACGTACTTGAGATACCAAAATGGCATAAACAAATAAACCAATCACAATCGATGGCGCTGACAACATGATGTCAGTTACAAATCTTGTCAAACTGGCAAACTTACTACGAGAACCGTATTCAGATAAATAAATGCCCGCCATTACACCAATCGGCGTGCTAATGAGTGTGCAACTAACCACAATTAACAAGCTACCCACAATCGCATTAGCTAAACCACCACCCTCTGAGCCAGGTGCTGGTGTACTAGCAAAAAACATTTGAGGACTGATTGATGAAAACCCTTTAAATAAAAGAATCCCCAAAATCCATAGTAAAAAAATCATTCCCACACTCATCGCAAACATCGACAAGGCCATACCAATGAAATTGGCACGCTTACGGGCTGAATAAATAGATGGGTTCATATTTGAGTGCATGCTCATGTCTTCTTACCCTGTCCGGCTTCCATGCGAGCCAACATTAATTTAGCCAACGCTAAAACAATAAATGTGATGACAAATAGCGCTAAACCCAATGCAAATAACGAAGAAAAATGTAGACCAGGCTCAGCTTCACCAAACTCATTAGCCAAGGTTGATGCAATTGAATTACCTGGAGCAAATAATGAAGCTGATAATTTGTGCGCATTACCAATTACAAATGTAACGGCCATAGTTTCACCCAAGGCACGACCTAGGCCCAACATAATGCCGCCAATGACACCCGTCTTTGTGTAGGGCAACACAATCTTGTTAACCACTTCCCACGTTGTACAACCGATACCATAGGCAGACTCTTTTAATACAGGTGGCACAATCTCAAACACATCACGCATCACAGATGCGATGAATGGCAAGATCATCATGGCAAGAATTAATCCTGCACATAAGATACCAATACCATTAAATGCACCAGTAAATAAATAATGTAAGCCAGGAATTTGACCTAGCGTGGCAGCTAATGCCGGCTGTATATATTCTGCGAATAACGGCGCAAAAATAAACAAACCGAACATACCGTAAATAATTGAAGGTACAGCAGCTAATAACTCAACAGCGGTGCCAAGAGGCCTTCTCAGTGGAATCGGGCATGTTTCAGTCAAAAATACCGCAACGCCAAAACTAAGTGGTACAGCAATTAATAAAGCAATGAGCGCTGTAACAACGGTGCCAAAAATGGCAATCATGCCGCCAAATTGGCCATTAATAATGTCCCACTCAACGGTAAAAAAGAATCCTGGGCCAAATGCTTTCAAAGCTGGCCAAGCATTGATCACTAAGGAAACAATAATTCCCAATAAGGCAATCAATACTGATAATGCAAAAAATAGCGTTGTCTTATGAAACAAAAAATCCTGCAGACGCTGAATTCTTAGAATTTTTTCAGCTTGCGGCGTCAACATATCAGAAGACTGGCTGGTATTCATATCTATCCTAATTCTCATGATGACAGCCCAATCATGGGCCGTCATCCATCTAACAACGTTGTGTTAATTATTTAGTCTTGATTTGTGACCAAACGTTTTTACGAATATAGTCGGTTGTAGCGTCAGGCATTGGCACATAGTCCAAATCAGCTGCCATCTTCTTACCTTCTTTGAATGCATAATCAAAGAACTTCAACACTTCAGCAGAGTTAGCTTTGTTGTCTAGATTCTTGTACATCAAAATAAATGATGCGCCAGTAATTGGCCATGATTTTGCACCCGGCGCATTGGTAATAAATGTACCCATACCTGGCACTTTTGACCAATCAGTACCAGCTGCTGCTGCCGCAAACGTGTCATCATCAGGAGCCACAAACTGACCTGCTGCATTTTTCAAATTAACGTAAGTCATGTTGTTTTTCTTAGCGTAAGCATACTCAACATAACCAACAGCGTTCTTAACGCGTGTCACGTTAGCTGCTACACCTTCATTACCCTTACCGCCAACTGAAGATTCTGCAGGCCACTTAACTGCGGCACCAGAACCCACTGTTTCTTTCCATTTTGGACTTACTTTAGCCAAGTAGTCAGTAAAGATAGCTGTTGTACCAGAGCCATCAGCACGGTGTACAACTGTGATTAAGGCATCAGGTAATTTAAGACCTGGGTTTAAATCAGCTACTTTCTTATCATTCCATTTAGTAATAGCACCCATAAAGATTTGCGCTAATACATCACCAGTCAATTTAACTTGACCTGGCTTTACACCCTCAACGTTAATGACAGGAACAACGCCACCGATAATCGCTGGGAATTGCACCATGCCATCAGCTTGTAGATCTTCAAATTTCACTGGATTGTCAGATGCACCAAAATCAACAGTTTTAGCTTTGATTTGCTTGATGCCACCAGAAGAACCAATAGATTGGTAATTAAGGCCATTACCTGTTTTAGCTTTGTAAGCTTCAGCCCACTTGGCATAAACTGGGTATGGGAATGTAGCGCCGGCACCTGTCATATCCGCTGCCATTGCTACAGTTGATAGCGCCATCGCGCTAGCAACTAATGTCTTGGTAATCAATGATTTCATATATCTTTCCTCTTTAAGCGTCGCAACACCGCGACATTGACAAAGATACCGAGCAATTATGAAAGTTTTGTGACAATCATCATTTATCTAGGGGGTTGAGGACAGCATTAAAATTTTCCATATAAATCATAAGCTTATATGTTTTTAAAATTCATATATAACCTGTTAATGAATAGGTTTTTTCATTAAAAGGTAGGACTGTATGACGCGTGTCATACAAGACCTCTAGGCATCGTACAACAGTGAATTTTTTATGACTTGCCTTATTTCTATTGTGAATCGTTAGCGCTTACATGAAACTCCCTCCACCAAAGGAGTTGTCATGTACACATATGAAGATGCAGTAAAGCAATTACAAGAATCAGGCTCGATTAGCCTCATGAACTTTAAAGAATTACCCTATGAAGACCTAGAAGAGCTTCTAGAAGAAATCAAGAAGTGGTGCGTCTACGCTAACGGGAATAAAGAAAAGTTAGAAAAGAAATCTAAAAAGAAAGATAAAAAGAAGAAAAAGAAAGCATAAATAAGAATTAGCTCTCTTGATTGGCTCTGTTGATTGCCTCATCCATAGCCACCCCAGCTCTCATGTGGCAATCAATTCAGTGTCTTTTTCCGAAATACCCAAACCAACATTAAGAAAAAAGCAATAAAAGCGCAACTTCCTGAAAACAGGAAGGCATAAAACGGGCCTACTGATTCATACAGCCAGCCGAAAATTAATGAAGCTGGCAAGAGCATCAGACCTGTTACCAAATTAAACCAACCAAAACATCTGCCAGAGAATCCTTGAGGGGCCATATCAGCTACCAAAGCTTTCTCAACCCCCTCCGTTGCAGCCTTAAATAAACCATAAACAGCAAATAACCCAAAGACCTGATAGATCGAGATATCAGGTAGGCCCATAGCGATGTAGAAAAAAGTAAAGGCCATCCAAGCTATCAAAATAAATCGCCGACGCCCCAAGGTATCGGACCAAGCTGACAAAGGTGTCCCAAAAATAGTCGTAATCAGTGAAATGCTGGCCCATAACAAAGGAATTTGTTCTTGCGGCACCCCAATTTCTTTGGCACGTAACAACAAAAACATATCGGATGAATTTCCTAAAGCAAAAATACCCGCAACCACTAAGTAACGTTTAAATGAATCCGGAAGACCTTCCAAAGACCAACTAAACTTAGTTGCTGGCACTTCAACTTCCAATTTAGGTTCTTTGATGAATAAAGCCAAACATACCGTAATAATGGCTGGCACAATTGCCCAAAGAAATAAATCTTGAAGTGGCACTCCCAAAGATAGAAATAACGCAGCGAGCAAAGGCCCAACAACGGCACCAGCATTATCCATTGAGCGATGAAAACCAAAGGTCAGTCCTCTTTGGTGATGGCTCACACTATCGGCTAAAAGTGCATCGCGCGGGGAACTTCTTAAACCTTTTCCGACTCGATCAGCAAATCGAATGGCTAGCACCCACAACCATGAGTTCGCCAACACAATCAAAGGCCTACCAAAACCAGCTAAAGAATATCCCAAAATAATCCAAGGCTTTGATCGCTTAGTGCGATCAACAATCACACCTGAAACCAATTTAAAAATAATCGATGTAGCCTCAGCAATCCCTTCAATAATACCCAAGGCTTTGGGGCCAGCCATAAGAACAGAGGCTAAATACAAAGGCATTAAGGGGTAAAGCATTTCGCTAGCAGAGTCATTAACCAAACTAATAAAGCCGATTAACCAAACTGTTCTGGGGAGATTAAGAATTGACTGAATCATATAAACCTCAATTTACCACCAGTAGATGGCAAATCGCCCAAATCTTGTCTGAGTCGAGCTTTAATAATGGTAGGTCATACCCATTATTTAAGTAGCTTTCATGGATTAGTTATCCGCGAAAGATATTCATGCACTAAAATAGCAGACTCTAGCTGCGCTCTATTATTTAAGCAGCCCCTCTTATTGGTCTATAAAAATAATTAAAATTGATTTTTACGAGCACAGACCAATCACACGTATTGGTATTTATGCAATTTAAAGATCTTGGTTTATCAGAACTCATTCTAGAAGCAATTAATGAACATGGGTATACAACCCCAACCCCTATTCAAGCGCAATCCATTCCCGCCATCCTTAATGGTGGAGATTTATTAGCTGCTGCTCAAACAGGCACAGGAAAAACAGCCGGATTCACGCTCCCAGTCTTACAGCGTTTACTGACACACTCTTCCCAGCAAACCAGTCGGCGCAAGCAAGTACGAGGTTTAATTCTGACGCCTACGCGAGAACTCGCCGCACAAGTACATGCATCCGTTCAGACCTATGGAAAATATACAAAACTTAAATCAGCGGTTATTTTTGGGGGCGTTGGTGCCAACCCACAGATTAAAGCCATCCAAAGCGGTCTAGATATATTGGTGGCAACACCCGGTCGCCTACTCGACCTTATGGGGCAAGGTGCCATTTCACTCCAAAGTGTTGAAATCCTTGTACTGGATGAAGCAGACCGGATGTTAGATATGGGATTTTTGCGTGACATAAAAAAAATCTTAGCGGCCCTGCCTCAGCACCGCCAAAACTTGTTATTTTCGGCCACATTTTCACCAGAAATCAAAGCACTGGCCAACGATTTACTCAATGCCCCAGCATTGATTGAGGTGGCACGTAGCAACAGTACCAATGAAGCCATCACACAAATCATTCATCCAGTTGACCGTGGCAATAAACATCCTTTGTTGGCTCATTTAATTAAAAGTAATCACTGGAAACAAGTTTTAGTATTTACTCGCACCAAGCATGGTGCCAACAAGCTAGTGCTGCAGTTAGAAAAAGATGGTATTTCAGCGATGGCCATACATGGCAACAAAAGCCAAACTGCCAGAACTAAAGCCCTGGCTGACTTTAAAGCGGGAAAAATCATCGTTTTGGTAGCCACAGATATCGCAGCCAGAGGTATCGATATCGATCAACTACCTCATGTGATTAACTATGATCTGCCTAATGTGCCTGAAGATTATGTACACCGCATCGGCCGCACCGGCCGCGCTGGGTCTAACGGCGTCGCAGCTTCACTCGTATGCGTAGATGAACATATCATGCTCAAAGATATTGAACGTTTAATTAAACAAACTCTTCCAAGAGAGATTATTCCAGGGTTTGAACCTGATCCGCATGCGGTTGCTCAACCAATTCAACTGCGCAGTCAACCAGGCTCTCAGCGCCATAGTCAACCTAGGCATAAGGCTGCACCTCAAAAAGAAGTTAAGCAGCAGAAACCCCCTTTAACGCCAACAGCTAAGCAACCACATCGTAAGAGCAATAGACCTAAGGTGAGTCACTTTTCAAAAAGCGCGCGAGGCCCAAATCAGTCACAATAAGCATCATTCACTAAAGAGTATTTAAAAAACAATGAACCACATGGGCTTTCGCTTTCAAAATAGCTATCAAACACTAGATAACTGTCTTTTTGAATATAGTCAGCCCAAGTTTTTTAAGCAGCCCCATGGGTTAATGTGCAATGCTTCTCTAGCTCAATCGCTGCAGATTGATCTAAGTTGGCTAGCTAGCCAACAAGCCACTAGGATTCTTTGTGGGAATGAAACTGCCGAAGGCTCTACCCCGATTCATCAAGCTTATGCCGGCCATCAATTTGGTAATTTTGCAATACTGGGTGATGGCAGAGCCACTCTCCTAGGTGAGCATCAGCATGCAGATGGAAAAATATATGATGTCCAACTAAAAGGGAGTGGTCGAACCCCTTACTCCCGATCTGGAGATGGTCAAGCAACATTAGCAGCGCTATTAAAAGAATATATCTACAGCGAAGCGATGCATGCTCTAAGCATCCCCAGCACAAGAAGTCTGGCCATTGTCGGAACCGGTGAATGGGTGCAACGTCAAAAGCCACAACCAGGCGCCGTTTTGACAAGAATAGCGGCTAGCCATCTGCGGATTGGAACTTTTCAGTTTGCTCAGCTACAAGATATACAAACGCTAAAAGAGCTTGCTGATTACGCCATTCAAAGACATGACCCAGAGCTCATCGGCAGTCCAAACTGCTACCTCTCTTTTTTAGAAAAGATGATGGATCGATCTGCACAACTAGTTGCCTTATGGATGAGCGTAGGTTTTGTGCATGGCGTCATGAACACGGACAACATCAGTATTGCTGGTGAAACCATGGATTATGGTCCTTGTGCATTTATTGATGAATATGATCTACGCTCTAGCTATAGCTTTATTGATCGGCAAGGTCGATATGCTTTTGGAAACCAGCCTCACATCATGCATTGGAATTTGTGTCGCTTTGCAGAATCCCTATTACCGCTGATTAACCCAGACAATCCTACAGCGGCTATTGAAGATGCTCAAGCACTTCTGAAAACATTCTCTGATCGTTACCAAATGTACTGGCAAAGTCTTTTTTGTCAAAAGATCGGATTCAGTGAACCGAATACAGCAGCGATCAAGCTAGTGCATCAACTGCTTGATATCATGAGCGCACAAGGGGCAGACTTTACGAAAACTTTTAGTGACTTAACGGTAGGCGCGCTGGATGACCATCACTTTTCAGACTGGCAATCTCAGTGGGAAAAAGATCTAAAGGATTGCCATCAATCGATTGATCAAGCTAAACAGCTGATGTCGACTGTTAATCCAGTCGTTATTCTCAGAAATCATGTCTTAATGCCTATTATTGACGAAGCTGAGGCCTCAGGAAATTTAACGCCTTTTATAGAGCTACTTCAGGTTATTTTGCAGCCATTTTCTAGGTCACACCATAATCATGCGCTAGCCTTCCCTAGACCAGCCGGTTCAGCCCCTACAACCACCTTCTGTGGTACTTGATTCCCAAAAAAAATGTCAGGCAACCCAGGGGTAACCCGACATTCTTAAAAACTCGTGCAGTCTTTATTTATGAATTATGCGATCCGTCACAGAATGGACTATTACCAGTCTTGGTACAACCACACACATATACAGTCTCATCTTTAGCAGCAATAAATTGACTTGGTGTTTTATCAGTTGTTTTATGAGATCCATCACATAAACCTGTGCCACTCTTACCGCAGGTACATAACCAATATTCTTGTCCAGCTTTCACTTCAATCGCGTATGGCATTGTTATCTCCAATTTAAACAGAAACCGTGATTATAGTACTAATTAGAACTAAAAGATATTTAATTAAGTTAGTCTCTATGTTTTTAGATCTCTACATTTATACAACTCTACGACTCTAACGTCCCCATGGCACTCAAAAATACACCAGCACCCAAACAAAGAAATCATTGCCAACCGAAGCGCTTCGTATAAAAGTTCTTCATGGCTTGGGTTAAAACAATATAGCCTAACAAAATAGCCGCCAATGCCCAGAAATATTCCATGGGCAAAGGTACCATCTTGAAGTAGCTAGCCAATGGCCCCATCGGTAAAAATATACCCAGCGCCATAATCATCACAGTCATGACAAATAAAGCGACACCTGGCTGACTCTCAATAAATGGTAATTTCTTAGTGCGAATCATATGCACGACCAATGTTTGAGTCATCAACCCCTCAATAAACCAACCCGATTGAAACAGGGTTTGATGATCCACCGTATTGGCCGAGAAAACGAACCACATCACACAGTAAGTTGTGATGTCAAAGATCGAGCTGACAGGCCCAAAAAACACCATGAAGCGGCCAATATCTGCCGGATCCCACTTCTGAGGCAACCGTACCAACTCAGCATCCACATTGTCAAAAGGAATTGCAATTTGAGAAATATCATATAAAAGGTTTTGTACCAGCAGTTGCATCGGCAACATCGGTAAAAATGGGATAAAGGCACTCGCAACTAAAACAGAAAGTACGTTTCCAAAATTAGAGCTAGCTGTCATCTTGATGTACTTCAGCATATTCGCAAAAGTTTTGCGGCCCTCGACGACCCCCTCTTCCAAAACCATGAGGCTCTTTTCCAAAAGGATGATGTCTGCTGCTTCTTTAGCAATATCAACAGCACTATCGACTGAAATGCCAACATCAGCAGAACGTAACGCTGGGGCATCATTAATACCATCCCCCATAAATCCGACCACATGACCATTTAACTTCAGAGCGCGAACGATTCTATCTTTTTGTGCCGGCGTTAACTTAGCGAAAATATGGTGCTCCTCAACAACAACGGCCAGCTGTTCAGCGCTCATTAACTCGATATCAGCGCCTAACAAGATACCCCTGACATCTAGCCCCACTTCTTTACATATCTTCGCGGTAACTAGCTCATTGTCGCCAGTTAAGACTTTGACAGTGATGCCATGATGTAAGAGCGCCTTCAAAGCAGGCTCCGTGGATTCTTTGGGTGGATCCAAAAATGCCACATATCCTATTAAGGTCAAATCTGACTCATCCGCCACATTGTAGACATGCCGATCCCGATCAAATTCCTTGATCGCGACTGCAACCACCCGCAAGCCATTTTCATTTAAACCAGCAGTGACCGCTTGCACCTGCGTGAGCAATTCAGGGGTCAAGCGAACATGCTCATTACCGCGCCTGACAGAAGTGCAGATACTTAATATTTCTTCAACGGCACCTTTACAAATTAAGATATTTTCTTTGCCATGTTCCGATACAACCACCGACATTCTTCGTCGCTGAAAATCAAAAGGAATCTCATCTACTTTATGAAAATTCTCAATAGGGTTTAATTCTGTCTGTAATTCCGTATGCTCCAATACCGCGACATCCAGTAGATTTTTCAAACCAGTTTGATAAAAACTATTTAAATAAGCATACTCAAGCACCTCTTCAGACTCTTTCCCCCAAGCATCTGTATGGTTAGCTAGAAATATTTTATCTTGGGTCAATGTACCAGTTTTATCTGTACATAAAACATCCATCGCTCCAAAGTTTTGAATCGCATCAAGGCGCTTAACAATCACTTTCTTTTTCGATAGTGCGACTGCCCCCTTTGCCAACGTAGAGGTCACAATCATAGGTAACATTTCTGGCGTTAAACCGACCGCTACCGACATAGCAAACAAAAAAGCTTCACTCCAATCCCCTTTGGTGATGCCATTAATGAGGAAAACTGTCGGCGTCATGAACATCATGAAGCGAATCAACAACCATGTGACTTTATTAACACCTTTTTGAAATTGGGTTTGTTCAAGGCCAGTTGTCGTCAAACCTTTTGCTAAAGCTCCAAAATACGTGTGATCACCCGTATTAATAATGATGGCTGTCGCCGTTCCAGAAACCACATTGGTGCCCATGAATGCCAAATTTTCGCAATCAAGTGGATTTCTAATGGCGCCCTCTTTAGCGATGGAGAATTTCTCAATAGGCAAAGACTCCCCTGTCATCGCAGCTTGACTGACAAACAAATCTTTTTCAGACAAGATACGACAGTCAGCGGGGATCATATCTCCGGCAGATAAGAAAATAACATCGCCAGGAACCAACCACTTGATCGGCATCTCAACTTTATTAGCACCTTTTAGATGCAATTGAATGCCGAAATGTTGTCTCGTCTCATCGATGACGGAATCTGCAATTTCTCGACGCAATACCGTTGCCGTATTGCTGACCATCGCCTTTAATGCATCAGCAGCTTTATTAGATTTACTCTCTTGCCAAAATCTAATAAGAACAGATAAAAAAACCATGCTACCAATCACAATAGTAGCTTTTGCATCTTCAGTGACATAAGAGATCACTGCCAAAACAGTTAATAAAATATCAAACGGGGTTTTGTAACAGTTCCAAAGATGTTGCCACCAAGTAATTGGTTTTTGTTCGTGAATCTCATTCCAACCTAAGCGCCCCCTAATCTCATCAGCTTTTGCATTAGTCAAACCCTGCTCATGCGAACCTAAGTGACTAATTAAATCACTCGGATTTGCTTTTGCAGCTTTTTTAAGGGAATCCGTGACAAATGGAGGAACATCTTTGCTAGCACCCTCTCGATTGAGGTGCTCAAACATAACTAGTCGACGAAAGTGTCTCCCCATCCCATGATTTTTAACAAACCGATTAAAGAATTCAAAAAAGAAAGGAAAGCTCATAAGTACCGCCTTATTGATCGATAAGCTTGCTTTAATATTAAAAAGCAATCGTCCAAACTGAGTCTGGCATATCGGCCAGACAATCTAAGATGAAATTATCCTTTCTTTCACCCACTTTTTGAGAACTGATATGCAAATATTTGCCTCAGATTCATATCATCATCAGACATTTACTACTTTGTGCTGATTAGAGCTTATTAGTGATTTTTAGTACTTTTCAGAACTTAGCGCCTTGCTTTTTATTAAGTCATAAAAAAACCACTCCAAAGAGTGGTTTTTGAGTGAATTTACGATCATTTAAGCCGACATTTTGTCCTGTTTTTTATCCAAGATCACTTCAGGCTCCTGAGAAGCTTCCCATGATGGGTTGTCCAAACGTTTTTGAAGTTGGCCTTTATCAAGTTCATTGGTCCAGTTAGCAACCACAATCGTAGCCACACCATTACCAACCAAGTTGGTTAAAGCTCTAGCCTCTGACATAAAACGGTCAATGCCCAAAATTAGCGCTAAACCAGCAACAGGCACCGTTCCAACAGCCGATAAAGTTGCTGCTAATACAATAAAGCCACTGCCTGTAATACCTGCAGCACCCTTTGAAGTTAACAATAAACAGCCAGCAAGGTGATTTGTTGCATCAAGGTCATAGGCGTATCGGTAGCTTGAGCCACAAACACTGCTGCCATCGTGAGATAAATCGACGTACCATCTAAGTTAAAAGAATAGCCCGTTGGAATCACTAGACCCACACAACTTTTCTTCGCACCGAGGTTTTCCATCTTTTCCATCATGCGCGGCAAAACGGATTCTGAAGAAGACGTTCCCAAAACAATCAACAACTCTTCTTTGATATAGCGAATAAATTTAAAAATGCTAAATCCATTTAGTTTGGCAATTAGACCCAACACCAAGAAGACAAATAGCAAACAAGTCAGATAAAAACTTGCCATCAACTGGCCGAGAGAAAATAATGAACCAATACCGTATTTACCAATCGTAAAAGCCATTGCACCAAAAGCTCCAATAGGAGCAAATTTCATAATGATGCCCACAATATCAAATAACACATGTGATAAGCGCTCGATAAAATCAAACACCAAGGTGCCGCGGCCACCAAATTTATGTAGCGCAAATCCGAATAACACTGCAAATAAAAGAACTTGAAGAATATCGCCCTTAGCAAATGCATCGACGACCGATGTTGGGATCACATTTAATAGAAAATCTGTGGTGCTGCCTAATTTGCCTGGTCCTGTGTAGGCTGCGATACCTTTTGTATCTAAAGTGCTTGGATCGACGTGCATGCCCGAACCTGGCTGAATGAAGTTAACAATTAATAACCCCACAATTAAAGCAATGGTACTAACCACTTCAAAATACAGTAATGCAATGCCGCCTGTTTTACCAACTTTTTTCATATCTTCCATGCCGGCAATACCAATGACAACCGTACAGAAAATAATCGGAGCAATGATCATCTTGATACCCTTGATGAACGCATCGCCAAATGGCTTCATATCAGTGCCTACTTGGGGGTAAAAATGCCCAAGCAACACACCAATTGCTACAGCCAACAATACTTGAAAATAAAGTACTTTATAAAAGGGTAATTTTTTATTAGTTAGAGCACTTGAGCTCATACCATCTCCTTATGGAATTTATTAGTTATTCAGCGGAAAAATGCTAAATATGTTCACAAGATACACCAAACCATCTAACTACTTCAACAACTGCAACATTAACCCAACACCAGCACAAGAAAAGATGACGGCAATCACCTGCCGTTTAAATTTAAATAAAGCAATGGCAGCTAAAGTTGCGATGATGATGGCGGTCCAGTCAATATAGCCATTAAATCCTTTTGGCCATAAAACATGGTAAGCAAAGAAGAGTGCCAAATTTAAAATAACACCCACAACAGCCGCAGTGATTGCCGTTAAAGGAGCTGTAAATTTAAGATCATCATGCGTTGATTCCACTAAAGGCCCGCCTGCCAAAATAAAAATAAATGACGGTAAAAAAGTAAACCAAGTGACCAAACAGGCAGCAAGAGCACCCGCTATAAATACCTGCTCAGACCCCAATAGTGCTTGAGCATAAGCACCCACAAATCCCACAAAGGCAACCACCATAATTAATGGGCCTGGCGTAGTCTCGCCTAATGCCAAGCCATCAATCATTTGAGTCGGCGTTAACCAACCATAATAATTAACCGCGCCTTGATAAACATAGGGAAGTACCGCGTATGCGCCACCGAAGGTCAAGAATGCTGCCTTTGTAAAAAACCAGCCCATCTGTGTCAACGTATGACTCCAACCATAAAGCATATACAAGGCAAGCATGGGAATCATCCACAATAAAAATCCAGCGGTGATGGTGCGACATAACTTCAACCAAGAGAAATATGTATGCGCTAATCTGGGTGAATGATCATCAATGAGTGCCGAACCATATGATTTGGTGGCAGAGCTATGCCCTCCTCCGATATGAAATTTCTCAGGTGCATAACGTCCACCGCAAAAACCAATGAGCGCTGCCAATAATACGATCGCAGGAAATGGCACATCAAATACAAATACAGCCAAAAAAGAAGCGCCTGCAATCATCCATAAGTAATGATTTTTTAAAGCTCTTGACCCGATACGATGAGCCGCTTGAGCAACAATGACGGCAACAGCTGGCTTGATACCATAAAAGATACCCATCACAACAGGCGTCTCGCCAAAAGCAATATACATCCAAGAAAGTGCTATCAGAATAAAGAGTGATGGCAAAACGAATAGAACGCCAGCTGCAATACCGCCCCTCGTTTGATGCATCAACCAGCCAATATAAACCGCCAACTGCTGAGCCTCAGGTCCTGGCAACACCATGCAATAGTTCAACGCATGTAAAAAACGTTTTTCTGAAATCCAGCGTCGACGTAGAACGAGTTCCGTATGCATCACAGCAATCTGGCCTGCGGGTCCGCCAAAACTAATCCATCCTAACTTCCACCAAAATGCAAAAGCCTGCCAAAAAGTGACCTCGGCAGGCTTATCGCGGGACTGTTCAGTTGTCATTTGGTAGCGGCAGTTTCAGTCAAGTTAGATTTCAACCTTCGCACCCAACTCCACCACTCGATTGGTAGGGATAGAAAAGAAATCTGAAGGCTTGGCAGCGTTTTGATACATCCATGAGAACAACTTCTCTCGCCATAAAGCCATTCCAGGAATAGCTGACGGCACAACGGTATCTCTTGCCAAGAAGAATGATGTCTCCATAGGCTCACAGACAACCTGATATTGAGCAGCTAAAAGCTCCATGATCTGGTTAACATCGGGCGTTTCTTTAAATCCATACATGGCTCTTACCAAATAAATGCCGCCGCCCATATCTTTGAGATTCAAACGGTCTGTATCCTCTACAAAGGGCACATCCCAAACACTAATCTTCAAGAAAATGACGCGCTGATGCAAAACTTGATTATGTTTGAGGTTATGTAACATCGCCACCGGCACATAGTCCACGTGGGCAGTTAAAAATACAGCTGTTCCATTCACCCGAATAGGTTCACTCACCAATAAAGACTGAATGAATGCCTCAAGCGGAATGCCACCTTCAACCGCTTTTTGGCGTAATAGTTTTCTACCCTTATACCAAGTGATCAATAACGTGAAACATAAGATGCCGAGCAATAGGGGGAACCAACCACCTTCTGCAATTTTTAAGACATTGGCCGAAAAGAAAGCGATATCCACAAATAGGAATAAACCAATCACTGCAGCCACCAAGATGGAATTCCATTTCCAAACTACCCGCATCACGATAGCAGCCAGCAAAGTTGTAATCACCATGGTCGTAGTCACAGCAATACCATAGGCTGCAGCTAAATTATTAGATTCTTTAAACGCCAACACTACAGCAATCACCAATATCAACAACATCCAATTAATCGTAGGTATATAAACTTGGCCGACTTCATTATCAGAGGTATAGGAAATTTTCATGCGTGGCACAAAGCCCAACAAGATAGCTTGGCTAGTCATTGAGTAAGCACCAGATATCACTGCCTGAGAGGCAATGACAGTGGCCATAGTTGCCAATACGACTAAAATTAATACATAGGCCTCTGGCACCATCAAGAAGAATGGGTTCGATATGGCCTCAGGGTGCGCCAACAGCATGGCACCTTGTCCAAAGTAATTGATCAATAAACAAGGCATGGTTAAAAAGAACCATGCGTATTGAATCGGCTTGATACCAAAATGCCCCATATCCGCGTACAAAGCTTCTGCACCAGTTAGCACCAAGAAAACTGCGCCTAAAACTATAAAAGCTTGAAATGAGTGCTCGATTAAAAATCGAATGGCATACATCGGATTTGCAGCATACAAAATCGTTGGGTTATCAACGATGTTATAAAAACCCATCGCCGCAAGCACCAAAAACCAAACGACCATAATTGGTCCAAATAAAACACCTACTAGCGCTGTACCTTTTTTCTGAATCAAGAATAAAGCCACAAGAATAATGAGCGTAACAGGAATAACGTATTTACTAAATTGAGATGAAACAACCTCTATGCCTTCCACCGCTGATAAAACAGAAATGGCTGGTGTAATGACTGCATCACCATAAAACATACACGCGCCAAACACACCTAGCATCATAATGAGCAAGGCTCTCTTGGAGTTCGCTGGCACTGTTCTTAAGGCAAGCGCCATCAGAGCCAAGATACCGCCTTCTCCATGATTATTAGCACGCATCACAAATAAAACGTACTTGAGTGACACCACCACCAAGAAAGCCCAGAACACCATAGAGATGATGCCAAATACAGCATCGGTAGAAAACGGAATACCGTGATCAGGACTAAAACACTCCTTTAAAGCATAAAGGGGGCTCGTACCAATATCTCCAAAAACTACACCGATAGCAGCCAACATTAACGCAGGCAAACTTCCTTTTGAATGCTGATGACTGACTATCTCAATCGGACGAAGAATTTTGGATTGGGAGTACTCGGGGTTGCTAAGCGCCATAAAGTAAGTATCTTGTTAGGTTAAGGCATCTTAAAGCCAAATTCTTATGGAATACAAGTCGAGCGCACCACTTTGGTGCTATTTAATTTTTTACCTATTTAGCCTATGCTAAGGTGGAGTCATCGTTCATAAATTGATACGCTATGCTCAACTGGGGTCTACTGCTTGCTCGTCTTATTGGTGCCATTGGGTCATGGATAGATGCTAGCAACCTGCGAAATCGCGTGTTTGAACTAAAAGATGAAAATGAAATCTTGAGAACAGCACTAGAGGATATTCAACGAATGGATCCCGAAGGTCGTTTAGGTTGGCATGCAAAACGCACCATGGATCGATTAAACGGTATCAGCGATTAATCGATGGGTGTATCACTACTAAAGTTATTTCAGTCCTAGCGGCTTTCGAGCCTTACGAGTCTTTTTTGAAAAATGAGTACTAATAACAAAGTAACCGTTAAAAGACTCAACCAGATCAAGGACCAAAATGGGACAGATAGCCCCAAAACGGGTGGTAACGGCGCTGAACATAACCCATCAGCCTTAAAAAACCAATCAAACCAACGTACAACAGTCCATTGATTGATCCAAACCTCTAAAGGATCTAAGCCACAAGAGACCGTCGGGTTATAAATGACCCAAATATGGCGCACGACAACACCAAGACCAAACATTGAGAAAATGACAGCAATGGCACCGAACAATCGTTGCCAGACTTTTGAAAAACAAGCGCCTACACAAGCAATTGCCACCCCTAAGTAAGACAAACGTTGCAAGACACACAAAGGACATGGCGCATATAACTCGCCTCCCCACCCGATGTGCTGTAACCATAAAGCAAAGCTCAGCAAGAGGAGACACAAAGCAGCAAGCGCTAAATAAGTTTTTTTAAGCATGTTCAAATTTTATGATGATTGATCAGAAAAATCATCCTATAAAACATCATTTATAAGGAGCAATGGCCTTGTAAAATATTTTTATAACTCAAACCACTGCTAGCTTGAAAGTTTTCTTGAAAGATTAATTGTCCATTATCCCTATCAAATGATACGGTTTTTAAACGATTATTTTTATTTTCAGAAGCAAAGATACTACGTCCAAGCACTGTCAAAGTTTGATTCGGGTCATAGCTGGCATATAAGTCATCTTCAAGACGCAAGACATCGTAAGTCTGCCCCCATGGATACTTCACAGACTCAACTCTTAGCAAGATCTTACTGTCGCCCTCAGCCAGCACTCCCTGAGTAGTTTTGGTAACAACACAAGTATATGTAGTACTTGTTGTAAAAATTAATTTACTTAGTGCCACTGCGGTAGCAATCGATAAGACAATAAGTACTAAGCTTATTGCCAGTAGTTTCGTGATGTGTTTCATTCAAATTAATCTCTTCAAAGCGTCACGCTTAATCTACAGCATCTATCTTAAGAAATACTTAAGAAAGTCTTAACCTGGTAACGCAAGTCTTATTCAAACGGGATCTATATGGGTCATGACATCAAGCACTGGCAGCTCTTGCATGATTTGATTTCTAGCCGCAAGGGCTATGTCATGGCCTTGTTTAACGGTTGCAGCATGATCAACGTCAATATGAACATCCACCAAAATCATGTCGCCCATTTTTCGCGTTCTCAGCGCATGGAATCCTTTAACGCCCTCAGTTGATTGAATAATCTCTTCAATTCTTTTATGTTCCTCTTCAGAAACCGAGCGATCCATTAAATCGTGTAATGCCTCCCAACTGAAATCCCAACCAGTTTTAGCGACCATCAAACCAACAATCAAAGCGCCAACCGCATCCAAAATAGGATAGCCTAATAAAGCACCAACAATACCGATCGATACGACTAATGAAGATGCGGCATCTGATCTAGCATGCCAAGCGTTAGCCACCAACATGGAAGAACGTACTCGTTTGGCCACAGAAAGCATATACCTAAATAGAAGTTCTTTTGCCAATAATGAGCCGAGTGCCACATAAAGAGCAATGATTTGAATCTGGCCAGATGCCACAGGGTAAATGATTTTATGCCCTGCCTGCCAAAGCATACCTAAGCCAACCACCAGTAAAGATACGCCAAGAAATAAAGAAGCAGCTGTCTCATAACGCTGATGACCATAATGATGATCATCATCTGCTTCTTTGGCACTATGATGATTGGCAAATAGAACAACGAAATCTGCCACCAGATCGGTTAAGGAGTGAATACCATCGGCAATCAAGCCTTGGGAGCCAGAAACAATACCCGCCAGTATCTGAGAAATAGTTAATCCAACGTTAACGATCACGCTAACAAAAGTACTTTTTTTAGCCGCTACCTGTTTGTCAACAGATACTGCTTCATGGTCTTCAATATGTTCAATCATGATGTGATTTTAACTACACAAGCATGTCATTAGCATGTCACACACCAATTTAGACCGTAAAGCTCAAAAAGACGGGGCCGCTTACAGCTCTGTTTTAAGCGTCCCTTTGCCATACATGACTTGATACACGCTGGCTTTAAATTGATCACGCATCAGCATTTGCTCAAATTCTGTCACTGACATCTTAGCGGATGCAGTTTCATAGAGTTTTTCACGTGATTTGTCTGCCATATTGATTTCAGTTCTTTCAAAATAGACATCACCAATCTCTGCAGAATCAGGATCAGGTATGTGGTAGTAGTTACCATCAACAGATTGCTCGGGCAGCTCGTTACTATCGCTGCTATAAATCAAGGTCGCATAGTGATAGACACTACGAATAATGATGGTGTCAGCCCCATTCCTATAGATGGTCGATTCCTCGTAAGCCTTGAAGCAATCGAACTGAATCTTTTTTGAATGAATCATATGAAATGAGGCTAAGTGAGTATCGGATGCTGATGCATCACATCAATCAATCTTTTGACCAAACTCAATTGGACGACGTGTCCCCCTAAATCTACTTGATACATTGCTACCCTTATTTAAAACAGGGCGCAGTATATAGAATAAATAATGAAAACTATATTAATTTTTTATAAATTATTTGGGGGACTGTCAGCAAGTAAATATATATGTCAGGAATCACTTATCGATGTTGATGTGACATCATTTCTTCACGTATTCTTTTCAAATCATCTTGATAATTAGCTGCATCACCATACTCCGAAAATTTCTTGTAGTGCGGATGTGATAAATAAGCGCGCTTTGCATGTTTAATGGGGCACCAATATTGTTCTGTCCTACCGGCAACTTCACGCACAAAGGCAATTAAGCCATTGCCATAAGAGCAGTAGGCACAGTTAATCTTCTCAAAAAGATTCAAATACGCTAAGTGTGCCCGATCAAAAACCATGTAATCGGTGCGCTTAACTTTTTGAATTCCAAATAGCGGAAAGCAAATTAACTGATAAATGGTGACAAAAATATCCAAACATACCAAAGGGAAAATCAGCACATAGATAAAAGGGACTGCCATAAACGACCTTAAATCTGAGCTCCACAAGTACTTCAATAAGCTCATTTTGAATCTTTTTTGCTGCGCCAAGACCTCTTGCTCAAACCGTAGACGCTTTTCTTCAAAATCATGAGACAGATGTTCTGCCTGATGCTTCACCTCTGCTTCCAACTCAGCTTCAAGAGTTCGAATGCGAGTTACGATTTCATCAATTCGACCTGTCATACAAACTCCTTTTATAAAGTTACGGGCTACCTAGACATCCTATAAAGGCCCAGCTTATCTTGATTAAGTGCTAGGCCTTCATCTTACATAGGGAATAATAGCCCGATGGATAATCCTAAGGATCGATCCGAGCGGCTATTCAATCCATGGACATATTCTGGGCTCGCATACCAGCCCAATTTTTTAGTCGGCCAAACCATTAAATCTGCGGAAAAAGCAATGCCGGTCTGCCAATGACTATCACCAGCCCGCACTTTTCGAGACATATTAGGTCCCAGACCAAGACCTAATTCAACAGTTGGCGCTAGTTGGAATGGTTTTTTAAATATTATTTGACTACCCATAACTTGTGGCGATGCGCTGCTCATGTATTGAGCGCCGACTTCAATCTCAAGCTGATGTTCGATCGCTGTAAATTCAACAGCAATGGAACTACCGTAAGTAGTTTTGCCATTAAAAGTACTTTTATCAACGGCTGGCCCCATCAAGAAAATCACTGAAGGTTCTTCATGAGATTCAATCGCGAACACAGACCCAGCAGTCCAAGCACCGATGATGACCGCACCCATCAAGAAATATTTAAGTAAATTCATTGTGATTATTCTATTAATAAAACATTAATTAGCGATGAATTTTAACTATAGCCTACTCATATGTATCAATTGGGTATATAACCCCAATAAACTCTGCAAATTAAATAGCAAAATTTACTTTAATCAGATGAAATAACGATAATAGAGTATGGGTAAACTATTAAAAATCAAAGATATAACTAAGGAATTAGCATGATTCACTTTATCGCCCAATGGGCAGCTACCGCCATTGCCTTATGGGCTAGCAGTTATATTTTCAGCGGCATACGCTTCGAAACCATGTCAGCCCTCGCTATTTCAGCATTGCTACTAGGGTTTGCAAACGCCATTGTGAAACCTGTTTTAGTTGTACTCACCCTACCTTTGACAATTTTTTCCTTTGGTTTATTTTTGCTAGTTATTAATGCGCTAGTTCTGATGCTAACCGCATCACTTGTTCGAGGATTTGAGGTATCTGATTTTGGTACGGCTTTTTTCGCCAGTATATTCATTAGCCTCATCAGCATTTTTATTAATACAGCTTTAGTTGGCGATATCGTTATCAGAAAATTCTGAGCTAACAGAATCCTAATTGGAATGATGCAAGTACTTTTATATTTCTTCATCTGTTTCATCAGCACATCCATTTATGCTGAAGAAACATCGCACACCAATATTGACTACAAACAACTTCAACAACACCATCTCAACAGAATTTCTATACAAAAAAATACTCATTCAGAAATACTTCAAGCTCAATGTAAATACGAGTCCGATATTTCCGAAAAACCTCCCGCCAGAAAAATAGCCCTCACTTTTGATGACGGCCCAATCCCAGGACATACCGAAGATATCCTAGCCATCCTAAAAAAACACCACGCGCCAGCCAGTTTTTTTGTGGTGGGAGAACACGCAAAAGCACATCCTCACCTCATGGATTTAATCACCAGCGATGGTCATCATCGAATTGGCAATCATTCTTGGGATCATCCTAATTTTCATGATCTGAGCATCTCTGAACAAGCTACACAAATCACCAAAACAGAGTCGGTGCTTCTAGAAAAAGAGCCTAAGTTATTTAGATACCCATTTGGCAACTCAAGCTGTGAGAGTAATCAATTTCTACAAGCACACAACTACAAAATTGTTGGGTGGCACATTGATTCCTGTGATTGGGCATTTAGCCAAAATGGTGAAATGAATATAGCAGACCGCGCATTATGTGGGGTTGATCCAGACAACATCGACAACTATGTTCATCATGTTGTTTCAAAAATTAAACAAAGAAACGGTGGCATTGTTTTATTTCATGAGACACATCGTTATAGCATCATGAAATTAGATGAACTCCTGACTCAACTTGAACAAGAGGGTTTTGAGTTTAGCGCCATGTTAGATAATGAGTTTGCTTCATTTTTAAAATAATTAAGCACTCAAATCAAACACCAATACTTCAGCTTCTAGACCGTTTGTCAGATTAATCAGACTTTCATCTTTGAGCATTAAAGCATCTCCGCCCTCTAATTTTTCACCATTGACAGTTAAAGCACCTTTAATTAAATGGATGTATGCCTTGCGTTGAGGATTTATTTCTAAAGTTACGGCTTGTTCACCACTCAATAACCCAGCGTACAACTTAGCATCAGCATTTATTTTTAGTGAACCTTCTGCCCCCTCCAATGAGGCAATTAGTTTTAATTGGCCTAATTTTTCTGATTGGGCCACTGTCATTTGTTGGTACCCAGGTGTCACCCCTTTGGTTTTAGGTTCAATCCAAATTTGCAAGAAATGGGTTTCTTGTCCTTGTGCATGATTAAATTCGCTATGCACCACACCAGAACCTGCACTCATATGCTGCACATCTCCAGGAGGTATTCCCTTCACGTTGCCCATGCTGTCCTGATGAGCCAACTCTCCTGACAAAACATAGCTAATGATTTCCATATCCCGATGCCCGTGCGAGCCAAATCCCTGGTTAGGTTCAATGCGATCTTCGTTAATGACCCGTAAATTTCCCCAACCCATGTAGTTGGGGTCATAGTAATTAGCAAATGAAAATGAATGGAAACTTTTTAACCAGCCATGATCAGCATACCCACGGTCACTAGATTTTCTTAAATACAACATATTTTTTCCTAATTTTTTAAATCTCGCTATTTAGTTCTAACTAGTACTATAATACGAATTCATATCTTTGACCATAAAAATATATGCTAGAAAATTTAATTGAAGATTTATCCCTAAGCTACCGCTTGAGATCTGCAAAAGGACTTGCGCAAGGTTTAGTCATCTTATTGCATGGCGTTGGTAGCAATGAACAATCAATGGCTAGCTTAGCTGCGCTCCTACCAGAAAACCTCCATGTCGTACTTGTGAGGTCCCCCATTCAATTAGGACCATCCTCTTATTGCGCCTTTCAGGTGAACTTCACCGCCAATGGGCCCCAAATTAATGCGGAGGCTGCAGAAAGCAGCCGCTTGTTACTCGTCAATTTCATACCAAAAATTCAGGCGCGACTAGGTATGGTTGCATCTCAAACAGTCATTGCCGGCTTTAGCCAAGGCGGCATTATGTCAGCCAGCTTGGCACTTTCTCATCCTCAATTAATCAGGGGTTTTGCCATTCTGTCGGGTCGCATACTTCCTGAAATAATCCCTTTTATCGCTACAGATAGCCTGCCATTGAAAAAACTTTCTGCACTCGTGCTGCACGGCACAGAAGATGCCACACTACCCATCTCATGGGCAGATAAGAGCATTGCATTGATTGAACAACTAGGCATTCAACTACTTCATCACCGTTACCTAGCCCAACATGAAATCACTGCTGAAATGGCCCAGGATTTTGTTGACTGGACCACGAGCACTCTCAAATAAGACCCATACTTACACCATGAACATCACCCAACAGCACCAACAACATTTTGCAGGGCGCATGCCCACCTGGTACATCCCTCATGGCGGTGGCCCATGCTTTTTTATGGACTGGAATCCCCCTGATGCCTGGGACAAGATGGCTTCTTTTTTAAAAAATTTGGCAGCTACCCTACCCTCTAAACCAACGGGTATCGTCATGGTTTCAGCACACTGGTTAGAGTCAACCGTCAGTATCACTAGCCATCCTCATCCTGAGTTAATTTATGACTACTACGGATTTCCAGAGCACACCTACCAACTTAAATATCCTGCTCCAGGCAGCCCCGTATTAGCCCAAAAGATTGTTAGCCTTTTAGAACTATCGAATATTCCATCTCAACTAGATCCAACAAGAGGGTTCGATCATGGCATGTTTATTCCTATGATGTTATTGTTCCCTAAGGCCGATATTCCTGTTGTGCAACTCTCATTAAATAACAATCTAAACCCAACATCTCAAATCAATATGGGACGCGCCTTAGAACAGTTAAGAGATGAAGGCATCTTAATCATTGGCAGTGGCATGAGTTTTCATAATATGCGTGGCTATGGAGACCCTAGATTTGGGCCCATCTCTGATGAGTTCGATACCTGGTTAACAACCACGGTTGAATCTAAACCCAGTCAGCGTAATCAAGATTTACTGAATTGGGCAGATGCCCCCTCAGCTAGATTGTGCCACCCGCCTCGCCAAGAAGAACATCTACTCCCCTTGATGGTGGCAGCCGGAGCAGCGCCAGCAGATCAAGGCCGTCAAGTGTTTTCAGATCGCGTCCTAGAAACGACTCTGTCTGCGTACACGTTTGGCTAGTAATTGAGGCGCTGCTGTTGCGGGCCACAATCAAGAAACTCGTAAAAAAGCCACTCTGATTCGATTCGGAGTGGCTTTTATTTTTAATGATTATTTATGATTTAAATTGACTAGCTAATTTCAAAATACGCTCACCATACAATCTTGCGGTCTCTAAGTCACCTGGATTAACTTCATCAGCACTCGCATCAGAAGTTGTTTGCATCATAGCCCCAGAAAAAGAACCCACATAATTGACATCGTTACGTTGTGCAGATTTTTTGTTAGAAGGCATTAAGCCAGTTCCAACCCAAACACCTGAGTGTTGCATAGCTAATGTCATGAAATATTGAAGGGTTGATTGCTTATCTCCATTCATGGTGGCTGAATTAGTAAAACCAGCAAAGACCTTATCTTTCCATTCTTGCGTGAACCAAGCTTTAGATGTGGCATCAGCAAATTTCTTAAACTGCCAACTCACTGTACCCATATAAGTCGGAGAGCCAAATACAATGGCATCAGCAGCATTCAATGTCGCCCATTCTTGCTCACTAATATGACCTTCAGCATCAATTGCAATCAGTGCCGCATTAGCTCCTTTTGCCACAGCTTCAGCCTGTTTAACTGTATGCCCATACCCACTATGAAACACCACAACTACTTTTGTCATTTTGATTCTCCTAAATATTAAAAATTACTATTTATTTAATTGCTAACTACTTAACAGCCAATATAGTACTAATTAGTACAAATTGCAGAGGGCTCGTAAATACCCCTATTACCCATGAGGAATAGCAATGTTAATAATTCACTTTCACACCCACCAATACACTGCGCGCCATTTGAGGGGCATACAACCTAATAGTCTCCGGGGTGGTTGAGTAGCGAATATCTTGATTTAGCAAATTAGTAACCTTGATATAGCTGGTCCATGTGGCATTTTCGATGCGCTGCTTATAACTCACCTGAAGATTTAAGAGCTCATAAGCAGGCGTTTTACCCAGCTCAAAATCTGCTAGCTTCGTTTGAGGAAAAGCATGTAAATAGGTTAGCTGAGTGGCCACTTGATTCACATCACGCCGTAACTCAACCCCAACTCTTGGGGCAGGCTGCAAGGGTAAATGACCTCCTGCATCGAAAGTTCCTCGAGTAATATCTCCAAATAATCTCGTTAATAGATCGCTTTCTGCAAAAAAATAACTGAGCTCTGCTTCTGCGCCTTTAATAGTTGCCGGAGCTTGACTGGTCGTCACCACTGAAAAATTACTATTGGCCTGGCTATAGTTGCCTGTATTAATGCCATAGATATAGTTATCAAAATGCATCCAGTACAAATTAGTTTTTGCCTGTAATAATCCAGCAGATTGATAAAGTTTCCACTCGACTGTGTTCACGGTCTCTGATTTCAGATGGGCATTACCCACCATGAAAGTTGCTGTTGAATCATGCGACCCATAACCATAAAGCTCAACAGCTGACGGAGCACGCTGGGATTTTGTATATCCTAATGATGTGCCATAACCAAGGCCCAAGTTCCAATCAGCTAGCATCGCATAAGACCACAAGTTGAATTGGCGATCAATCATAGAACTTGGCATATAAGTACCTGAACTAAAGAGAGGGTCCCCTCCTGCAAATAAGGTATTTTTGTTAGGAGATTGAGTTTGTAACTCATAGCGTGCCCCAGCCGACAACTTCCATGCCTGTAACGCAGACTCTTCTAACCAATAGACCCCCCGAGTATCGGTCTTAGTAGTAGGTACGATGGCTGCATGACCACTACCTATATCCATCGCCTCCAACTGAGATGTTGAGACTTGTACACCCCATTTACCTTTCATTAGCATCCAAGGCTCGTGCTCTAACTCTAGCTTTCCACCAACAGCACGATTAGACCAATGGGTTTGGGGCACACGAGCCACATCCAATTCATCATGACTGTAATCGCTGATTAACAAATTGCCACTTAGCGCTTGAATACCGCTCCATGGATTTTTCGTTAAATGTTCTGCTTGAAAACGAGTCTGAGATTGTTGAATCTGGCTACCTTCCACTGTCGGAACACCATAATCATGTTGCATATGATCAACAGAAATACCGGTATAGCCACTGGAGGTCACATAAGAAACCCCTAACCCCACACTGTCTTGCTTGTTGTAGGAAAGTGGCAATCTATGAGCATATGCTATATCTTGCGGACTATTGGCATTAATTGCCCAGCCTGCGTGAGGCCCCTGCAACTCCGCATAACCAGGAATTTTGTAATCACCTGCATGATCACTATTGGCATCTAAGCGCCAAATCACGGAGTTAGCAGACGATCCTAAATTAACTGATGCTAACTGACGGTTATTGGCGGTTTCATATCCCAAATCGATATCTGCAATCAATTCATGTTGGGCTGTTTTAGCAATACGATGATTGATAACATTAATCAGTCCTCCTGCGATGCTAGATCCGTAGGCCAAAGCAGCAGGCCCTCTTAGCAATTCAACTTCCTTAATCTGCCCCATCGTATTTCCAAGAGCATGGTCCGCCGAAATACCTGAAACATCGGCAATAGATTGCCCATTTTCAAGAATCTGCACCCGAGCACCATCTAAACCTCGAACGACAGGTCTTGAAGCTCCTGATCCATAACCAGTGGCAGAGACACCTAATTCACCACTGAGTAATGAACCCAAGCTCTGATTATTTTTATTACCAAGATCATTAGCTTCCAGCCTTAGGCCTAAGCCACCAATCTGTCGCGCCTCCCGAATCTCTACGGCATCGAGTTGCAAAATATTCGATGAATCCTGAGCCCAGGCATGAACCTGAATAATCGATGCCACCAACATAATGGTGAATCCCACTAACTTCATAACAATTCCTTCAAATAACGATAAATCTCTTTTCCAAGAGTTGATATTTATGCGTGATAAGAAGGTGGGGCACGACTTTGAAAATTGATAGAACAGGGAAGATCCTGGGATTGGGACAATAGATGATTACATATTGTTTGAGCATACTGCTGAAGCAATACTGCATGAGTGTGTCCCACAACAAACATTTGAAGTCCGCCAACCACATGGCAGGTGTCACAATGAGCTTCATCAGATGGCGGGCCATCCTGATTCACACTGTTCGTTTGTGCATGCGTATGGGATATGACATGAGCAACAGCAAACTGTTGGCATGTTAACAATGCCAAAATTATCAATAACTGCGGGAATAGTCGAAATCTGCTCACAGCTATGATTATAAGTCTGAGTCGACTAATCATGCAGAATAGATCTATTAATAACTCATTAGACATTGACCCACATTCGCATAGCAAGCAACATGAATATACAGCCCGCAACTCGATCCAACCAACCACCCATCTTAAAATGGTGGTTAAGGAAATTGGCAATTGAACCAGAAAAATAGGCAATTAAACTGAAAATAATAATTGCTTGAAACATGAAAAAACTACCCAGAATTCCTAGTTGGACAGCAATATTTCCTTCATCAGGAACAACAAATTGCGGCAAGAAAGATAGGAAAAATAATGCCACTTTAGGGTTGATAGAACTAGCTAAGAATCCTTGAAAAAACATCTCTCGCATAGATAGGTGATCTGAGAATGTTGAACCATAGGATCCACCAGTATTTTTATTTAGGATTAATTTCAAGCCGAAATACAGTAAATAAACTCCACCAAATAACTTTAAAAAAGTTAACGCATGTGAAGATGTCACAATTAATGCACTAATACCCGCCATTGCCATCAACGTATGACTCAAACAGCCCAATGCACAACCAGCCCCAAATATCGAACCGTAGCGTCTCCCCTTAGATAAAGAAATGCTTAGCACCATCATATTATCTGGGCCTGGCGTTAACGTAAGAATCACTGCCGTTGTCAAGAAAGCAAAGATTTGATGATACATACCCACGTTGCCACCTCAATATCAGTTAATTCAAATATCTGGTGTCGATACAACCTTTAACTACCTGATAAATTTTCTCCAAATGTTCAGAAAGTAACTTCTCTGTGAGCTTAACATCTCTTACTAACACAGCATTTTTCAAAGCCTCATGATGACCAGAAAAATTTTTGAGAGATAGGTCATGGCCTAACAGACTATGTAAAAAATATTTTTCACACTGACTGTATAAGATACCTATAAATATAACCGACACATCTAATTTGGCGCAGGAGGATAATGCCAAATGAAAATCTTGATACAAAGAGCTCCACGCCTTCAACCACTCAATATCACCATCCAGATTTTGCAGAACTATCTTCTCTTCCAATCTAACAAGTCTATGACACACACTGACAATATGTGACTCCCACTCATCATGACCATATGCAATAGCCGTTTTAATAGCCTCTTTTTCAAGTGTGAATCTTAAATTCAATATCTCACGCAATTCCTCGAGTGATAAACCAGCAACAAATACACCTGTACGTCCTTTATAGGCAAAACGGCTATCCAATAAATTAGCAATCGCAGCGTGGACAACTCCTGTGCTTACTGCATACTTTTTCTTCAAGACCTGCAGGTTTAATTTCGAATTAACTGGAAGTAATCCCTTAGCCATATAGTCTTTGAGGTCCTCAAAAATAAATCTAGCCTGTTTAGATGGCGATTTTCCCAATAAATTTTTTTGACCACCATTATTAATAACTTGGTTTAAAGGTGCATAAGTATTCATACTATTTGCTACTTAATTATTTTTTCTAATATTAATAATTGTTCTAAATCCAACATGAGATGTGCCTAACATCAGATCTTGCGGCTGCCTAGCAGATGGTCGGTACCTCATACAATAATTAGGAGAACAAAGGTGTGAGCCGCCTTTAATAACTAGCTCTACAGGGGGTTTTTGTGAAACATCCAAACTAGGTATTTTCTCGAGAAGCATCTTATGGGTAGAGTGATAAGGCTTATAAATACTTTTGGTTATTTGCCAAACATTACCTGCCATATCAAATAAACCAAAATTATTAGGTGAGAAACAGCCTACGGGGCTGACACCTAAATACCCATCGAGTTCTAAGTTAAGCTTTGGAAACTCCCCCTGCCAAGTATTGGCAAGATATTTACCATCAGGATTGAGTTCACTCCCCCATGCAAAAACCTGCTCACTCAATCCTCCCCTTGCTGCATATTCCCACTGTGCCTCAGTCGGTAAATCATGGCCTCGCCAGCTTGCATATGCTAACGCATCTTCATAAGTAACATGAACCACCGGAAAGTTGTCTTTTCCTTCAATATTACTGTTAGGCCCTTCTGGATGTGACCAATTAGCTCCTTCAGTAAACTGCCAATATCCTGAACGACCTTCAGTAGGCGCATAAAAAACAGCCGAACCTTTTCGTGATTCATGATGGCTAATGGGAATTCCTTTTTCAGCACGAGTGACATATCCAGTAACAGCGACAAATTGAGCAAATTGAGCATTTGTCACATGATGCTTAGACATCCAAAAGTCCTGAACAGCCTCCTGATGAACGGGAGCTTCTTCTTGATAGGCCACATTAGAGCCCATCATAAATCGCCCTCCTCTAATTAATACCAGCTCATCAGCATCAGCGGGAATACCACTGTAGTTCTTACATAACCTACTACTGCTATAGAAATAATCTTTAGCATCTAACCTTCCTGGCGATAACAGAAACCCAATACATAAAGAGCCTGCTGCCACCAAAAAAATAAGTAGCGAGAACTTATAGTTTGAACTAATCAACCTCAATTTATTTTTCTAATAGCGTGTTAAGAGGATCATAAAAACTAGTTGGATGATTAATAACTTCATTTTTAACATCATCAAAATAATTAACTGTATTGGAATAACCAGGTCGATTAGCAATTCCTGGCGCATCTACGATGCGATGCTTTGTAACGTAGCCTTGATAAGCCGCCAATAATTCTTCAACTTTTTCAGGGTATTTTTTAGACACATCATGTTGCTCCCCCCTATCAGCTGACAAATCATATAACTCCCAATCCCCACTACCCCAAGGAGCATTGCTATAAACCAGCTTCCAATCGCCTTTTCTAACGGCTTTTCGACCACCCAATTCCCAGGCCGTTACATGATCTGCAGAATGAACTGCATTGGTACCGCCGGCTAAATATGGGAGCATTGACTTCCCCTCAAGTGGCGCCACTTTTCTTCCTTCATAAACCTCGCCAGGGTGAGCAATACCAGCCAGTTCAAGCACAGTTGGAGCGATATCCGTCACATGAGCAAACTCTTTTTTAACGACGCCATTTTTTTGAAGCAGACTCTTAGGAGGAACTATGATTGTGGGAACAGAAATTCCACCCTCATACTGAAAAGCTTTATACATTTTGAAAGGGGTTGCCCCAACATGTGCCCAACGAGGCCCATACTCAATAAATGAGGTTTTTTTACCAATATTTTCAAGTCGATTATCACGCGATAATCTAGCCCAAGTTCTGGTTTGTCCTTCATCAAGAACCGTGTTACCTTCGGCTCCGTTATCTGACATAAACAAAATGAATGTATTGTCATACTCTCCGATCTTCTTTAGGTAATCGATGACTTTACCAATATTGGTATCCATTGAATCAACCATTGCTGCATAAACAGCCATTCTCTTTGCTTCTTGCTGCTTTACCTCAGGGCTCAACTTGGACCACTCAGGCCATATACCATTACCGCTATCGGCCACCATATCTTTAGGAATTAGGCCGAGAGATTTCATTTTCTTGATTCTTGCATCACGGATTTTGTTATAACCAACCCTGTAGGTTTCTTGATACTTTGCAATCAACTCATCGGGAGCATGTAATGGCCAATGAGGCGCAGTAAATGCTAAATAGCTAAAAAATGGCTTACCATCACCCTGATTTTTACTAATGTATTGAATGGTTTTTTCGGCAAAGAAATCACTCGAATAAAAATGTTCTGTCGGGATATCAACACTCTTTCCATCTTCACGATAAATAGCTCTAGGTGTCTTTTGGGCATCATAGGTAATGATGCCCGTTTGATCAAAGTGCGAAGCACCCCCTTGAACTAAGGCATATGAATACTCAAAACCTCTGGCGGCTGGACTTAACTCTTCTGTAACTCCCAGATGCCACTTACCTACCATGTAGGTGTGATATCCCCCTTGCTGAAGTAATTCTGGAAATGCGACAACATTTTTATTAAGGTAGCCCTCATATCCGGGGTGACCCTTCTGAATTGGATTTAATAACTCCCCCATATTTCCATAGCCAGCTGCATGGTTATCAACACCAGACATCAACATTGCTCTTGTTGGAGAACAAAATGGAGATGCGTAAAAGCTTGTCATCTGTATGCCAGACTTCGCCAACAGATCTAAATTAGGCGTATTAATTTCTCCGCCAAATGAACCTATATCTGAATATCCCAAATCATCAGCCAAGATGACTAATATATTTGGTCTTTTTGGATTGTCTGCAGCGAGCAGATGTCCGCCGGAAAAAATCAGTAACCCACTCAATAGAATTGCTAATTTAGTTTTTCTCATAAACATTCCAATAAATTGGACAAATCAATGTCCATCAAGTTGCATTAATAATCTTGATGGCAGTATTTCATGAGAAAAGGGTTGATCAATTAAGCCTAAAATTTATTTCACGGTGTGAAACTAGATGGCATTTAAAACGAATTTTTTCCTAAATGGGACTTCTCAATTAAGGCGTTCCACCTATAGGAATCCGCTTTAATTAAATCTTTAAACGCCTCAGGCGTTGATTTAGCTGGCAACATACCTAAATCAACAAATCGCTGCTTTAAATCTGGAGAATCCAAGGCTTTATTAATCTCATAATTTAATCGAATGACGATGTTTTTCGAGACTCCTGCCTTGACAACAATTCCCTCCCAACTTCTGGCTTCAAAATTCTGAAAACCTTGCTCAAAAAGACTAGGGACTTTAGGAATAGCGCTTAAACGCTCCCTTGAAACCACACCCAGCGCCTTAAGCTTACCACCCTGAATATAAGGGATTGCAACATTAGCTGACATAAACATGAAATCAATCCTGCCATTAATTAGATCAGGAATAACATGACTAAATTGTGCATAAGGTACATGATTGATCGGCACATTAAATTGATTTTTCAATAACTCCGCCAACAGATGAGCGGGAGAACCGAGCCCTCCAGAACCATAATTCAGGCCCTCTTTTCTAGACTTAGCCAGCTCAATAAGCTCACCTAAATTTTTAGCGGGAAACTGGTTACCTGCGACCAAAATACTATGAGTCCAATTAGTTTGACCAACAGGTTCAATATCATTTAAAAAGTGCGCCTTAACGGATGTTACAAAATGTGGCGCCGTTACAAGAGTCATCGACATGCAATAGATCGTATAGCCGTCTGTAGGCTGTCGCATTAAATCATTTAACCCAACAACCCCTGCAGCACCAACCTTATTTTCAATGTAAACCGTTTGCCCCAGGCTTTTCGTCATTTCATGAGCAACAAATCTAGCCACAATATCAGGTGGAGATCCAGCGCTATGAGGAACAATCATTCTAATGGGCTTCTCCGGCCACTCTCCCGCAATGGCAAATGGGCTTACCAAAATAATCAAGCCAAATAGGAATCGAAAGAACTTCATGTATGAGTAACTATATTTGATAAATGGGCGTATGTATTAAATATACCTAAGTTTGGTAATTCTATAAAAAAATCCCTGTCAGCCATAAAAGACATAACAGGGATGTTAAGGAGACTAGTGTAATTGAGTTAGCGGATTTATACCTTTATTCTTTTAAATATTTCTTGTTTTTAACTAGCAAAGCCGAAAGCGCAGGAATCATGACTACTGCACCAAACATATTCCATAAGAACATAAAAGTTAGCAATAGACCCATATCTGCCTGGAATTTAATATCAGAAAAAATCCAAGTTGAAACACCAAGTGCTAACATCACCCCAGTTAAAGCCACCGCTACTCCTGTTGTTTTAAGAGTTTCAAAATAAGCATCTTTCAAATTTAAACCACGACTTAAAAAATACTCTAGTTTGTTGTAGATATAAATTCCATAATCAACGCCAATGCCAATTCCTAAGGCAATAACAGGTAAGGTGGCTACCTTCACACCCAAACCAAGCTTAGCCATGATTCCTTCACACAATACAGACGTGATATAGAGGGGCACCATAATACAAAGTGTAATCCTCCATGATTTAAATTCCCACAAAACTAGTAAAGCCACTATGCCGTACACCAGGAACAGCATTAAACGCTCGGACTCCTTAATCACGATATTAGTTGCAGCCTCAATACCGGCACTACCCGCTGCCAACTGAAACTGAATATCTTTTGTATTATTTTTTGCAGCAAAGTTTTCTACCGTGTTCACCACAGAAGTCAAGGTCTCTGCCTTGTGATCTTTTAAGAACACAATTAAGGGCAACATTGAACAATCACCATTAAAAAACTCCGCAGGAACCATTCGATGAGCAGAATTAGTGGTAAATCTATTTCTTGAGATAGCTTGCCAACGCAAATCTCCGCCACTTTGTCCAGCCAGAATCTTTTTCATGGTTGTAAACAAAGATGCTGTTGATTCGACACCAGGCAGGCTCTCCAACTCCCATTGAAGCATGTCTACGGAGGCTCCAACAGGGTATGAGCCACACTCACCAGGTACAGTCTTAACCATCACAACAAATACATCAGAGCTTGTGGAGTAATTAGAAGAGATAAAAGCGTTATCTAAGTTGTATCTAGATTCAACTCTTAACTCAGAAGCTCCTGGATCTAAGTCGCCAATTTTGAGATCGCGGCTCATGACAAATCCACCAATAAAAATAACTGTAGATAAGCCAACAGCCCACCAAGCCATTTTTGGCTCAGCAAATCGCGATAGGCTCATTGCCCAACCGTAAGACCCAGCCATTCTCTTTTGCTGTCTACGAATGCCTGCAGGACTTACATCCAAATAAGACATCAGTATGGGAAGCAAGAACATTTTGGTAAAAATAATCACAGCAACACCGACACTAGCGCCAATTGCCAATTCTCTAATAACTCCGATATCAATCACTAACAGCGTTGAAAATCCTACTGCATCACACAAGAGTGCAATGGTTCCCGGAATAAATAACACCCTAAAAGTTGAAATAGCTGATTCAATCGCAGTTTTACCAGCCACCCTCTCAGAGGCCATTGTGCTGATATTTTGTACGGCATGACTCACACCAATAGCAAACGTTAAAAATGGCACAAGAATTGAATAAGGATCCAAACCAAACCCAAGCATGCTAACGATACCCAATTGCCACACAACCGCCAAACTACAGCAGAAAATAGTAGCAAACGTACTCCGCCAACACCTAGAGTAAAACAACAAAACTAAAACAGTAAGAATAAAGGTAGCTGCAAAAAATAAGGCAATAGCCTGAGCACCCTCAATTAAATCGCCAACCACCTTAGCAAAACCAGTCATGTGAATCTTAATATCATTCTTTTGATATTTATTCCTGACTAGCGTTTCAAGACGTTGGGATAATTGACTGTAATCAAGCTTCTCCCCAGTTTGCGGATCAGACTCTAATAATGGAGCCAAGATCACTGCAGAACGATGGTTATTAGCAACTAATGTCCCGACAATACCGGCTCTAGAAATATTAGTTTTAATCTCGTCAATTTTCTCGCGGGAACCATCAAAATTTTGGGGAACAATTTGACCCGTCATCAAACCATCTTCAACAACCTCTACCCAAATCACATTAGGCGTCCATACAGACTTCAGACCTGCACGATCAACCCCGGGAATATAAAATACCTCATCCGTGACTTCTTTCAAGGTTTGTAGAAACTCTTTATTGTAGATATCACCCTTGGTATTTTCTACAGAAATGCGAATGACATTTCCTAAAGGTCTCAGCTCATTTTCATACTTTAAGTAATTAGCAATATAAGGATGGTTTGATGGCACCATCTTCTGAAAACTTGCGTCTGGCTTTAACTGAAGTGCGAAATAAGCAAAAACAACTGTTACCAATAAAAATAAAATTAATGCTGGCAACCTAAAAACCGTAAATTTTTCCTCAAAAAACTTTTCTAATGCATGCAACTTCTGATGATGTTGAAGGTCAACATCATGCAATGGGCTTGATTCCTTATCTGGTTTACTCATAATGAATTACTTTTTTAAATCTATTTTCAATAAAGATAGGCCGCCTATCCCACCAACTAATAAGGCAGGCTCAGGCGAGGCAACTGGGAGCAGGGCTGCAATTGGCTTACCCTGTGGTAACTGTTCCACCTTAAAGGTCTGACCTCCATCGCGGCTAACCAACTGACGACGATCACCTGAAAATATTGTGATGTTGTTATCGCTAGCAATGGCACTGATTAAAGATTTATTTGTTAATTTTGGTAGCGGTTTCCAAGAACGCCCTTCGAAATCTGCCTGGAATAAATGACCTGCAAATCCATAGGCAATAAGCTTAGATGTTTTGGGGATGGAAACTACCCCATAAATATAGCCCTCATACCCCGTATCCAGGGAATTCCATGACATCCCATGATCCTTGGATAGCCAAATCTTCCCCTGCTCTCCAGTAATAACCAAACGACCATCAATCAGCATAGCAATGCTATTAAAGTGGAAGTTATCTGGATTTGAGATCCTAGCCCCTAAATATGCCCAACTCTCGCCGCCATTTTTAGTGCCGAAAATTTGACCAAAAGAACCTACAGCCAAACCTTCTAAGTTATTTTTAAACCAAACCCCTAATAGCGGACGTGAAGGGCCAAACTCGGCACCAGCCTTAATATCCTCAACAGCTAACTGCAGAGACTCAATCTCAGCCATTAATTGGTCTTTAATGGATGCACTTAAATTTGGTTTGTCTAGTTGGACTTTCTTTTCATTGAGCTTTGCCACCGACTCTATCTGTATCAGTCTATTCGCATCATTACCATCAAACTGTTTAACCCAAGTTAATCCAGCATCCTTGGTCGCCAAGATCACGCCATCATGTCCCACCGCCCAGCCATATTGATCCGTTGAAAAATAAATAGCAGTTATCGTGATAGATACGGGAACCTTTGACTGCTGCCAAGTTGTACCTTGATCATCTGAATAAAGAATAATTCCCCTCTCTCCGGCAGCTAATAAACGATGTCCAGCTTTAGCAAGAGAAAGAATTAAGCCTTTGCTGGCTTTAGGGGAAATAATTGCAGGGGTTTTTAATAAATCAACCTCTCCAAATGAAAGAGAAGCATATGTCATACCAAGCAAGACACATGGAATTGCAATAAATATTTTTTTAAATTTAAACATAAAAAGTTAGAGCGTTATAGATATTAAAAAAATGGGGCAAACCATTAAGCTCACCCCACTTCTATTAATTGCCCTGACGTCGTAATGCATCTGTTGTGAAATTATTCAAACTATATTTTTGACCAAACTTCATTGGCTTTTCTTCATTCACCAAATCTGTCACAACATATCTTCTAGCTTGTAAATCGTACATTACATGCGCGATATCCCATGTCATTTGGGCATCGTAATAAGGCATGTTGTGCATCTCACGAACACGCCACAATTCACCTCGACCATCGTAATGGTCAGCGTGAGCCAATGACCAAGAGTCTTCATCAAAGTACATCGTACGCTTTGCATAAACGTGTCTCATACCAGGCTTTAATGTTGCTTCCACAACCCATACACGATGCATTTCATAACGAATATCATCTGGATTCATATTGGTTGGCAAAATGATGTCTTTGTACTTCAAAGCACGATCACTTAATTTAAAGTTGTTATAAGAGATGATCATTTCCTTCTTACCCACCAACTTCCAGTTGTATCTTTCTGCTGAACCAAAGAAACCAAAGCGATCGTCTACAGTCCTTAAGCCGTCAGATCCAATACCAGGAGAGTCATGAGAAATCTGAGGAGCCCTTAATACGCGGCGACTACCTGGGTTATAAACCCAAGTTGAGCGACTTTCCTTCGCATGATCAATCACCTCATGCATCAAAATACCCTCACCTGCAACACTAGATGGGCCAGTAATCTTACCTAGATAGTAAAAAACTCGATTAGCATCAGCACCTTCTAAAGCATTAGGGGAAACCATTGTTTCAGTTCTAGTCACTGGCGTAAATAAACCGTTACTCTGGACAGGAATCTCAGCATTTGACCGGGTCCATGAGTCTCCAAAATATCGGAGGATATGGTTAGATAAAACTTCTAAACCCGTCTTTGGTACTGGGAAAGGCACTGTGCTTTTTTCACGATTTGTCAGACCACCACCCTCTGTCAACTTAATCTTTGCCCCCTCAGTTTTAATAGCATCATATAGCCCCTGAGGTAATGATGAAGTTCGATGAGATGGGTAAACATTAATCTTATAACTTGGATAACGTTTAAGCATTTCGATTTGACCCGGCGCTAATTTATCTTTGTACTGATCTGCATTGGCACCAGTAATGACAAATAGTGGCTTTTCAGAAGCAAATGGGTTTGCATAGCCTTTACTAATATCGAAGTTTGCAGGAGGTTTTGTCAAACCTCCTGTCCAAGCAGGAATACTGCCATCTTTATTTTGAGATCGCTCAGCACCAACTGGCGTTAAGTCTTTATCTAAGCGAGTCACTTCATCAGCAGTCATTTCTGCATGGGCAATACTGGCCAATAATCCAACTGCTAATGAAATTAGCGTTTTATTAAATTTAAATTTTGACATCAAGAAATTCTCCTGCGATTATTAATTAAAAGTTCACGCCAACAACCGCTGAATAGAAGTCTCTATCACGGAAAATGTCGTATTTAGCGCTACGATTGAAATGATTCATACTTAAATCCGCATAGTACTTACCTAAGTAATCAAATCGTGCACCTAACCCCAATGCTTTACGGTCTTTTACAAAAGTACCATCTGCTGAATACCCACTAACATCATGAGAGAAAAATAAGCGTGGTTTGACATTAACGCCAGCGAATAGGTTTGGATAACTTAACTCAAACTGCCCTCTGTATCCCCAAGCATTCTTAGTAGCAAAACCATCGTTCTCACAATTTGTCATAGCTGCAGGATTACATGCCAATGTAGAGGTTGCTGCTTGGCCAAATACAAATCCTCTGCCATAACGAATCGAAGTCATAGGGTCCCCAATACCAGACCAATGCTGATAGGCCACCTCCCCCACAAAACTTAGGCTTTCAGCAGCCATGATGTTGGGGAATGATTTCACAGTTGACAACTGAATTTGATCCTTATCCAACAGGCCATACCCATTAAACAATGTACCTTGATTACGAACTGTTGTTTTTAAATAGGCTAATGGCCCCAATCCAGTTGGTGAAGCACCACCACCTACTGCGCCAAGGAGTAAATCTGGTCCATTAATTTGCACTGGCAAATCTTTGGTATGACTAGCTTCGCCAGCTAGAGCCCATCCACCAATATTTGTAGACATACTCAATCCAATAACCTGAATATCCTTCGCTGAATAATCCCAAACATATTCAATTCGGTTATTACCACTTGCATAAAAAGATCCAGGCGTAGTGCTACCGTTAAATAAGATACTTAAAATAGGGCTACGTTGGTTATAGTTAACGTAATAGGCACCAAATTCAGTTGATAACGCAGGAGAGAAATATCTGCCAGCGACACCCCACTGCCCAGAATCTTTACCATTCACTGTTCCACCGTTGTTCATAATGGCATTTACACCACCAGCAACACCACCACCAACATAGTTTCTGTAGCTTGACTGAGTTTGGAGTGGTCCAGCAGCAACTACAGCACCAGCATCTGAACAGTTATACGTATTGACCGTACCCCAATAGGTACCACAACCATCTAATATGTTTTTCTTCCAGTCAAACTGATAAAAGGCCTCTAAGCTTGTATTTTCAGCAACACCTAAATTAAATGAAATTTGTGGAATAGGTAGAAGCACTTCCTTAACCTGAGTACCAGGTTTTCTTGCTGCTGATAAATCAAATGCATTAAATTGATTCACGCCACCTGATATGAATAAACTCTCACCCCAGTTAACTACCTGATTGCCTAACTTAACTGTTAACGGCTTGTCATTCGCAACAAATGTATTCATCGATACATATGCATCTAATAATGCAGTTCCAGAAAATTTCGATAACGCGTCAAAACTTGAGTCATTCAGCTTAGCACCAGCTTGATAGCCATTAGCTGAGTTGCCATTTGGTACACCATTGTTTGCTAATTGGTAGTCATGCCATGCTTTAGCTCTTACAAATAACCCATAGTTATCTTTTTTAAGGTCTACTTCACCAATAACTTTAGCAATCGTAGAAAAAGCATCACCCTTTTTGAAGTTCAAATTACCATCATCTTGTGCGCCATGCCCCGTACCTGCCGTCGTTGCACCTGTACCGCCATTACCGGCCATAATCAAACTTGAGTCAGCATCTTTTGCGCGAATATTAGTACCCAACGATGCGTTCACTGACCAACGACCCTCGACCCCGTTATCCATCACGAATTCACCAGCTTGAGCGCTGCCGGCAACAAATAAAGTCGCAATCAAAGCACCAATCGGATGCAACTTGAATTTTTTATCTACTTTCATATCTCGACCCCTAAAAATTTTTACAGGGCGAGTATTTCATGCAGAAAGATGATTATTTCGAGATTCGAAAGATGTTTCACCTGGTAAAACTTTGTGGCCAGGCAAGGGTTTCAATAGCACTATGGTTAACCCTTAGGAAGCTTTTTATCAACCTCCCCTAAGGCTTCTGCGATGAGGTTTGCAGTCTTTTTAAAAATTTCCAAATGATCATTAATAATTTTTTGATGCAGCTTATATTTTCTTGGCCACACCAATGAAATACATCCAAAAATCTTATTTCGACTCAACAGCGGAACCGATATTGCATCAAAACCATCATCAAAATCGCTAATATCTTCAACACCACCTCCAAAATACTGATCTCGACGCCCATAAGAGTTTTTCCTTGTTTCATTAATAATAGTAGGAAGCTCTCTTTTAAAAACAATTTTTGACCGGGCATTAACAGGGGGAGTTTTTTGATAATAATTAATTATTTTTTTTCTCTCGGCTTCACTGCAATTGGCCAAATAAGCCCTACCGGGAGCAGACAAGAAAATATCAACCTCATACCCTGAGGTATACCTTGGATTTAGACCAATAGAAGATGAACGCCGTGTTGTCTCGAGTAAAAGCATGGTGTTTTTACTAAACACCAACATATCCGACGGCCAAAGCACAACCCTTTGTAATTCTTGCAAAAATGGTGTTGCAACGGCCGCATAAGCCATCTGCTTTTCGGTATAAACGCCTGCCACCCCACTAAAAGGCAAACGCTGATATTGATTGTCGATAAAAGATCGTCGAATAACTCCTTCATTCTGAAAGGTCTGTAAGATTCTAAGCAAAGTTGCCTTATCTATACCTGTAGCCAAGTGAATGTCACGCAGAGAATGGTTCCCTGCATCGATAGCTCTAATAGTAGCAATGGCTCGCTCAAGAACTCGGATGGTTTTCATAGTTGTATTCTAGACTCAGAACTGATTCCAATCAGAAATCCTGAGATAGCTAGATAAAGACCCCTATTTCTTCTAACAAGAAAAAAGCCCACCGAAGTGGGCTAAAAGTATGCGTTTTAACGACATACGAGGAGACTACAACTGCAGATTCGCAGAATAAAAGCGCATATAAAAAACTGTCATGAAGACTGTTCGCATATGCACGATGACTAAACAAATCTCCATCAGATACTAAGAAATCTGATTGATCATGGCTATATCACTTTAGTATTAGTCTTAATGGGTTAACCCAATCAACCGAATATTTCATGTAGCACTAAAGTATTAGCTAAAAATGATTCTCGGCTGTCATAATCTGAAATGATAGAAATTTAACCAATATAAACAATAGGATGCCTAAATGGAATCCATGTCCGTATTAATTGTTGATGATCACCCCGTCTATCGAGATGCGCTTCATCAATTTTTAGCAAGAAAATTCGCATCTTCTACAACCGGAATATTTTCCGCAAAATCTATTTCAGAAGGCCTCAAAGTAGTCAAAGAGGCATCCTCTGCTTGGGTTGTTCTTTTAGATCTTCTCGTCCCAGATTCAAAAGATGAATTTGATGGCATTGCGCAATTCAAAGAACAAAATAATGTCAGGGCTATTGCAGCTATTTCTGGGTTAGAAAAATCTGTTATCGAACAAGCTTGCCTTGATGCTGGCTGTGCTATTTTCATATCTAAAAATAGTGAATCCTCCCAAATTTATGAGAGCCTCTGTCAATTAATGGGCCATGCGCCTAGCAATTCTGAGATAGACCAGTTAACCACACGACAAAAAGAAATTCTTAGCCATATCTCAGAGGGCCATTCAAACAAAATGATCGCTTATTCCTTAGAAATTAGCGAACAAACCGTTAAAGTGCATTTGGGAGAGATCTTCAAAAAGCTCAAGGTTTTTAACCGGACTCAAGCAGTCATAAAAGCCAAAGAGAATGGTTGGTTTTGAGAATGACCCACGAACCCATCAAGCAAGACAACCCCTTGCTACTCGAAGAAAAATATTTATTTCTTCAAACTGCTTCTAAAACAAATACGTTTGGCACGATTATTGGGCCACTATTAACCGCCGCCCTACTCACTCAAGATGCTGATATAACCAGGCTATCTTTCTGGCTCATAGCCATGACTGTCTCAGTACTCTTTCGAATTTATATGGTCTTCGTTAGAAATGCGGACCCTACTATTCCAACCACTAAAAAGATCTCCAATCTCACTTGGGGTGTCTTTATGGTGACATCCAGTTGGGGCTTAGGCTGGATTATTTTGGTTCCCACCTTAACATTTAATTTGCAGTGCCTTTTCCTACTCATGAGCTCAACAGCTATTTTTGTAGGTCTATATGGTTACTCAATTCACCGCCCAACATTTTTAGCTTTTATATTACCTATTCTGATTTGCCAATTTGTCATCTCACTCATACCGCCCTTTATATTTTCTTGGCCAATTCTGTTGGGTGAGTTTGCGTTTTCAATGTATACATTGAAGATGTCATCCTATTTCTCAGAATCATGGATCAAAACTGTTACGCTGCAAATTCAAAATCAGATTCTTAATAAGAGCCTAGAACAAGAGTACAACTCTGCGATCGCTGCGAATGTCGCCAAATCGAAATTTATTTCTACCGCCAGCCACGATCTGAGACAACCACTGCATGCCGTCAATATTTACCTAGATTTATTTGAAACCAAATTTTTTACACCTAACGACCAATCAAATCTAATACAAATCAAAAAAAGCATCAATTCACTCAATTCGATGTTCAATTCTTTACTAGATTTAAGCAAACTAGACTCTGAGCCATCAGACACCTTATCAAAACCTTTTGAAATTGAAGATCTAGTCAAAGTTCTATCCAGCACGTATGCACCCATTGCTGCGAGTAAAAACTTAGCCCTTAAGTTCAACTACGAAAGCTGCATGGTTGCAGGTAATACTCTGATACTTCAGCAAGTGTTAGGTAATTTAATCACGAATGCCATTCAATATACGACCCAAGGTGAAGTGGTTGTGAATATGATATCGGCAAATAATTGCCTCAAGATGACCGTATCAGACACAGGTTGCGGCATTGATTCAAACTTATTGGATCATATTTTTGATGAATTTTTCAGAGTAGATGCTACGCGCAACATGCATGATGGTCTTGGTCTTGGTCTATCTATCGTAAAACGCCTCTGCAAAATGACTCATGCAAGCATCTCTCTTCAATCATCTATTGGCGTTGGTACAACCTTTGAGATTCAAACCATTTATCAAACATCCTCTTTACCAGATGAGAAAAAAGATCTGCAAGAGAGCTCATCTTCAGAACACCTGAAATCACAAGATGAATTATTTACCTCAAAATGCATCGCTGTTTTTGAAGATGATCTATCTATACTCAACGCCTATGAGAAGGCATTAACTCAAAATGGATTTTCAGTACTCATCTTGTCAGAAGATCACGATGAGTTAGCGGAACAACTTGCAAAAATTAATCGCATTGATTGCATCTTGAGCGATTACAGACTTAAAAAGACAACAGGTGATATTGTTATTCAGCAATTACGTGATAGCTACGGCATCGACATCCCTGCAATCATCATTACAGCGGATACCTCCCCTCAACACATTCAACTATTCAAGCAATTGAATATTCACGTTTTCTACAAACCTGTTAGCTATGTTGACATCGTCACGTCCATTGAATCCATACTTATTTAACTATTAGCCCAATCCTATGAAAAACACCTTAAAAATTTCTTGTTTTACTTTTGCGATGGCGTTTGCCATCAATGCAAATGCCCAATCCACCGAACACACGTGGAGCGGTCTATACGGTCAACTTGGTTTTTTGGGCTATGGCAGCTATATGCCCAAACAATCATCGGGTACGACAACGGCATTCAACAGTCCTATTCCAACGGTATTTCGCGCTAATCGCATCAATGGTTATATCGGCAACATATCCCTAGGGTATAACTACGAAATCAACCCTCAGTTCTTGTTAGGCCTTGGCTCTACGCTTTACCCAGGGACATCTAAAACCGCCCCTACTCAAGCGTCAACCCCTTTGGGATCTACACATGGCACCTATAGCATTGCTGATATTTATAGCATTTACCTAACGCCAGCTTATGCCCTCAACCAACAACAATTAGTTTATGGAAAAATTGGTTATACAGAAGCCACAACCCACTCTAGTGCTCAAGGTAATCTGATGGGTAATTTTTCTGAGCAAACTAGCCATATCCATGGCATGGTATACGGCTTGGGATACAAGCAGGTGATTGCTGGTTCGATTTATGCTTTTGGGGAGGTTAACTATGCAATCGACAAACCGAAGCATGTCTCTATTACCACCAATGATAACTTGATCATCAATTCAACAGCAAAGGCCTCTGGATACGACTTCATCCTTGGTATAGGCTATCACTTTTAACACCGATATTTAACGCTCACTCAATACAGCTTGAATCTGCACAGTTTCAAGCTGTATTGACTTTATTAGTCCCCAGAACTAACGACATTACCCATAGTGTCTAACTTAGACTTATAGGCGCCCAATATCTTTTGAGCAACATCTGACTGGTCAAGTGCTGAGGCACTCATGATGCCAGCAAAAAAAGCAAACGCTGCCACAAGTAAATATTTAACGAACATATTCATTGATTTCCCTTAATAAATTAAATGCAATTCTTCACAAGTGTGAGCATCTTAATTTAGGAAGAGAAATAAAAATAATGTACTTTAGTTCTAATTCACCCCTCACTACAACTAAAGTAGTAGCCAGGTGATGCTTAAGGATGCTGACTAAGAAGCACCCCAAAGATTAGTTTATTTAGGTAATTTATCTCTGGTCCATTCAGATGCTTTTTTAAGGTCATCCCCAAGGCCAGATACCGTATTGCATGCAGTTAATGACAAGATCACTGCAAGCATTAAAAATATTTTAGTTGTTTTCATATAGAACTCCTTAATATCAATGATAGACCCAATCCAGAAATCTTGAATCTATCTTCCCCTACTTAGCAATACCACCAATATTCATGCATAGATAGTTAAACTGATACTGCAATTCCACCACTAAAGAAACTTGTGGATTTTATTTAAGCTTGATTAAATAATTGCTCACCATTGCTATCAAAAATTTCAATCTGAACAGGTATATGTGGATTGATACTTGAAGAAACTGTGCAAAATTCTTGGAACTGCCCTAAAACACGGTCTAGATTATCTAAAGATTCAGCAGAAACTCCTAGATTTATTTGTACATTAATCGATAAGACGCGTAAGCGATTTTCAGAGTTTCTACCTACATTACAGCTAGCGATCGTCTCGATGGGCGAAGGGTCTTGTTTAAATTTTTTGAGTGCAAATATCAGCGAATCCGATAAACAATTAGCTACAGCAGCTGCTAACAATTGAGCTGGACTTGGTCCCGCAGAATGCCCTAATGGAGGAGGCTCATCTGCTAGAAAAGGGGGCAACTCAGAACTAAAATGAATAGCGAACTTAAAATCCTCTTGCTGAACTAACTTGACAGTAGGCATACCAGTCATATGAAAACTCCTTAAGATTATTTAGCCAAGTTTAAGTGAGCCTAACAAAATTTAACTTGATCTAACTCAAATATTGGGTAAGCCAACTGATTAGTTAATCTTTCTGTCAACTATTTGAGCTCGAGGATTGTTGTATTTATAAGCACCCCAATATTCTTCATTGGAATATTGTGATACTTCCATGGCAGTTGATACAGCATTTAATGCCGCTTTCAAAAATTGAGCTTGCAAGTGGCTTTTTGCTGCCCCTAATAAATTCTTTTCCCACGGCGGAACTTGGCCAAATGCCTCATGAAAAGCATCTTCTAAATCATCTATTAAATATAAAAGATCTTCTTGATGATTCTCATAGCCCTCGCTTAGCGCCTCATCTAGATCAATCACTCTGTCCCATAATTCATCAAACATCACGATATTTCCTCATATTGGTGATTCCTAGTTATAAATAATCATCAGGTGTCTCAGCTAAAGTATCCTGAACGACATGAGGCAGGCGAGTCATATTAGGTAATTTGAGGCTTAGATAGATGGCAAGCACTGCAATCACCATAGCCACCCACAATGCCAAATGAATGCCACTGATTAAATATAAGCGGGCCTGCTCCAATAAGGCACTGGCATCAATCCCTAGATTTTTTATCAACTCAAACAACTTAACCTGATCCATCTCACGAACCAAAATTTGTGGCGTATGAAACAAATCTTTAACTTGAGGGTCCGTTATATTTAAATCATTAAAGTGTTGATTAATAGATTGAGCAAAAGACAAATTGACAAATAGTCCCCCAATGCTTGCCCCAAACATACTCCCGACTGTTCTTAAGGTCTGAACAAGAGCCGATGAAGACCCTAAGTCAGCCCTCGCTACTGAGGCTTGCATTTGCAAGGTCAAGTTTGGAATTTGAAAACCAAATCCAAGACCGCAAAAAGCACAAGCCAACGCCAAGTAAATATTGCTAGTTTCTTGGTTGGCTTGAGTGAGCATGGCCAAACCTAACATCAGTAGCCCAACACCCGCCGAATAAATAAAACGCGTATTTTTAATACGAATCAGAATTCGACCATTAACGATGCTTCCAATCGTAATTCCAACTAAGATAGGCGTCACTATTGCACCGGATACTTTCGGTGATAAGGAGAATCCAGCCTGTAATAAAAGTGGCATGTAGAAAACCAATATGAATAACATCATCCCACTCAAAAATGACAATATTGAGAGCAGCTTAACAGTTGAATGTTCTAGCAGATGTGGCGGCATGATAGGTCTCTGACTTTGAATCTGATGCCGATAAAATAAATACGCCAATAAAACAGACATCAAAACAAGCGCCCAAAGCATTGGGTTGAGAAAGCCTAATGAAGCGCCCAGCTCAGAGGTAATCAATAATGTGAATAAGGCTAGAACTAAGAGCAAAACACCTAGCCAATCTAAGCCTGACTTCTCAGAGTCGTGATGGACAATGAGTGGTAAATATTTCCACACCATCACCCATGCAAGAAACCCAACGGGCAAATTAACAAAAAATACACTTCGCCAGCCCCAGTGCTCCGTCATAACACCACCTAATGCAGGGCCAATGGCAGAAGCAATCCCAAATGAAGAGGACAGCATAATTTGCCATCGCACACGCTCTTTTAAATTTGGAAACAAATCAGGGACACACGCAAAAGCTGATCCTACCAACATGCCACCTCCAGCTCCCTGCAATGCCCTAGCAATCACCAACTGGAGCATGGAAGTAGCTAAACCACAAAAACCGGAAGCCAGGGTGAATAGAACAATCGCACCAATAAGAAAAGGTTTTCTGCCATGGATATCACCTAAACGGCCAATGATTGGAATAAAAATAGCATTGGTTAATAGATAAATCGCTGCGATCCAAGGGTATAAATCGTAACCTTTTAGATCAGCAACAATACTCGGTAAAGCAGTTCCAACAACGGTTTGATCTAGGGCAATCAAAATAATGACTAAAGATATGCCCAACATAGCAGCAACAGGGTGGCGTTTCATAAAAATACTAGACCTATATGTAGATATTGCCAACTCAAGAAATATTGATTTTAAAGCAGCATCACTGATGCTGCCATGATTGGGCTAAAAGTCTTGAAAATATGAAAACTAAGGGCTCGCTCAGGCTAACATGACGCCCAATTGCCAGTGGCATGAAACATCCATATCCCTAACTAGCTATGGGCAATTGATCCCATAAAGTTGTATAAGCTTTTGACTTGTTGCCAGAACGCATTTGCCATGGCTGCTTAGTGCCTGCCCTAGCTGTTCTAACAGTATTCATACCAAAGCGTTGATTGATCTTATCTAGTGCACCCATTAACTGAGTAGACTTGCCTTTAGCGTCCATATCTTCAAATAACGATCCTTGCTCTGTAGGCTTATCTGAAATTAAAGCGAGCATGACCCCTGCTTTCTTATAGCGGTAGCCTTTCTTGTAGATCTTTTTCAATCCCACCATGGCTGCATCAGTTAACTGCAAGGTGTTATCGGTTGTATCCGGCAAGGGTAGAAAGATACTTTGGCTATATTGAGGCTCATTCAGTTTATGAGGATTAGTTTGTATATAAACCTGTATGGCTCCTGTAATCGCATTTTGTGCCCTGAGCTTTTCTGCTGCTCGAGCCACATGAGTAGCAACTGATTCAGCTAACTCTTCTAGGCTTGTGACTAATTTACCAAAACTACGAGAAGCAATAATCTGCTGCTTAGGCGGATCAATCTCTTCTAGCTTTAGACAAGAGACCCCACGTAGTTCATAACAAATCCGCTCCATCACTACACCAAACTGCAAACGGATGTATTGTGGTGATGCTTGGCTAAGATCTAATACGGTTTGTATATTGAGTTGGTATAGCTTCTTGGCCATGTTTCTACCAATACCCCATACATCACTGACATCGATCTCACTCATCCATCGATACAGGCTTTCTCTAGACATGGTGGAGATATCACAGACGCCACCCAAGTGAGGATTCTTCTTGGCAATATGGTTAGCGAATTTAGCTAGAGTCTTAGTTGATCCAATACCTACACAGACAGGCAATCCCAGCCAGTCTTTCATACGCTCCTTCATTTGGCGTCCCATGGCATCTGTGCCACCATACAAATGAGCGACAGACTCAATTCTTAGAAAGCTTTCATCAATGCTGTAAACCTCTAAATGAGGTGTAAAGTCTTTTAATACGGTCACCACTCTATTACTGATATCCCCATATAAGGCGTAATTCGATGAGAGCGCCTGAATGCCATGTTGCCTAGCGATATCTCTCATCTTGAACCAGGGCGTCCCCATCTTGACACCTAAGTCTTTCACCTCTGAGCTACGAGCCACAGCACAGCCATCATTGTTAGAAAGTACCACCATGGGCACGTTCTCTAGCTTAGGCTGAAACAACCTCTCACAAGACACATAGAAGTTATTAACATCAACTAGAGCAAATAGCGGACTCATCGATCACTCTTTGAGGTGTACTTACGAACCACGCCAATGACCACTCCCCATATTTGGAGTTCATGACCTTCTGTAAACGTAATGGGTTGATAGTCTGGATTCTCAGGACGCAATTCAATGCGTCCCCGATATTTGTATAAACGCTTAATGGTGTATTCACCATCCACAACCGCTACAACGATATCGTTATGTTTGGCTTTTAAGGCTTTATCAACAACCACCTTATCGCCATCATGGATGCCAGCCACAATCATTGATTCACCTCTCACAGTAAACATGAAAGTGGCTGGCTTATTCTGTACGAGATAGTTATTAAGATCTAAACCATCTTCTACGTAATCCCCTGCTGGACTTGGGAATCCCGCTGAAATTCGGTGTGACAACAACTTCAGCTCATAACTAGCCAAATCCCCTGCCAAGGCTTGTGGCTCTTGGTTTAAAGAGATTGAATGGTTAAAGTTTAATAGTTGATGATTCATATAATACTGTATATATGTACAGTATACATAAATCTATAAAAATAAAAAAGCCACTCCGAAAAGTGGCTTGAGAATTACCTAAGAATATTGGGATGCCCAATAAACTACAGATCATTATTGGAGAAATAAGTCTCTTTAATCTTAAGTGCTACAAACACTAAACCGACCATAATAGGCACCTCAACAAGCGGGCCTATAACGGCCGCAAACGCAGCACCCGAATTAATCCCAAATACGGCTATTGCTACCGCAATTGCTAATTCAAAGTTGTTGCTTGCTGCCGTAAAAGATAAGGTACAGCACCGCTTGTAATCAACCTTCATCCTGCCAGTAATGAAAAAGGTTAATACGAACATCACTACAAAGTAGATAAGTAAAGGTATCGCAATCGTCACCACATCCATAGGTAATTGCAGTATCAACTTCCCTTTTAAGCTAAACATAACGATGATCGTAAACAACAAAGCAATCAAAGTAATCTTCCCAATTTTTGGCAAAAATGTATCTTGATACCAGTCTTTACTCACAAATTTGAGCATAACAAAACGAGTTAGGAAGCCTGCAATACAAGGAATCCCCAAATAGATAGCAACCGTTGTAGCGATTTCACTAATGGTGATAGGGACTACCGTTCCTGTAAATCCAAAATATGGCGGTAATACAGTTAAGAAAAAATAAGCATACAAACTAAAGAACAATACTTGGAATACCGCATTAAAAGCCACCAATCCTGCTGCATATTCGGTAGAGCCTTTAGCGATATCGTTCCATACAATCACCATAGCAATACAAGGAGCTATACCGATCAATATTAAACCCGCCATATATTCTGGTTGATTGGGTACAAAAATGATAGCTAGCAAGAACATCAAGGTTGGCGCGATAACCCAGTTCAACAAAACGGCTAACCCAAATACTTTTATATCCTTAAATACATCGGGCAATTCTTCATATTTCACCTTAGCAAAAGGCGGATACATCATTAATATCAACCCAATCGCAATGGGAATATTGGTTGTGCCTGATTGGAATTGATTTATCCACCCTTCAACACCAGGAATGAAATAACCTAACCCAATACCTACTGCCATCGCAGCAAATATCCAAACAGTTAAGTATCTATCTAGAAATGAAAGTTTGTTAGTAATTGTGCTCATGGTTTTTCGTGGATAGCTGTTAGCGTCATGGAGTCTAATTTTTCTAAAGGCATGGATGCAAGGATGTCTAAGCGTTTTCTTAAGCCAATCATGACATCCTTAAATGCCTGTCTTTTTTCGCCATCATCACCTTGAACTTGAGATGGATCGCCAAAACCCCAGTGTGCTGTAGCAGGATTGCCTATCCAAATGGGACATACCTCACCGGCCGCGTTATCGCAAACAGTAATAATGAAATCCATTTTGGGAGAACCAGGTAATCCGTATTCATCCCAATTTTTACTTCTCAACTTGCTTTCGTCATACCCCATCTCAATGGCTAATTCCTTAGCAAATGGATGAATGGATGTACCTGGTGTTGAGCCTGCTGAGTAGCCCACAAATAAGCCACTTGGATGGGTTGATGCCAAAGCTTCACCAAGCACTGAACGGGCAGAGTTATGGGTACATAGAAACAGGATGTTGTATTGCTTCATTTCATTTGATCCTTCTTGATGGATGAAATCGCTACACAGGACTTTCCACCGCAACAATTTTCTAATAAAAAGTCACTCAATTGCTGAACTACCTCAGCATTGGGGCGGTAAATGAGATTTCTACTTTGCCGCTCCACCAATAACAAGTTGGCATTAACCAATTCCTTCAAATGAAAACTCAGTGTGGCATTAGGTATACCAAGCTTTTCAATAATTTGACTTGGGGTATCGCTATGAGATAAGGCAATAGACGCCTGAGCATAGGCCAAAATAGCCCAATTTTTCATATCCTGATGAGTTGTTAACTCTGTGAACTCTGCCAAGCCTGATTTGTTTGGATCATTTAATCTCATGAGTCCAGTTTACGACTTCTTACTAGCTTCTTAAATGGAAATATCAGGAGCCCCAAAATCCCCCAGCCAGAACCAGAAATTTCTCAGTACGCTAAGCATTATCGTAAGCAATGATTAGCTCACGATTAAGGAAATTAATCTATTTAAATCAGCATGTTATGGAAATATAAAGCGAATCTAATTAATTAAATGAGTAAACAGCCTTAGCAATATAAATATACAAAGGGATACCTAAAATAATATTAAATGGGAATGTAATACCCAAAGACATTCCCATATAAAGCCCTGGTGCAACTTCTGGGAGAGCATGTCTTAATACAGCGGGCACAGCAATATAGGAGGCACTAGCAGCAAGCACCATCAATAAAATACTATCGCCTAAAGATAACCCTACTAATTTAGATAAAAATAAAGCGATCAGGGCATGGCAGATAGGGGCACCCATCGCGTAGCAGACTGTAATAAAAGGCTTCCCCTTTAGATCCCTAAAACTCTTGGCTGCCATTAATCCCATGTCTAATAGAAAAAATGCCAGCATCCCTTTGAACAAATCAATTGAAAAAGGGGCCATAATTTTTTGTCCGACATCACCACTAATTAGACCAATGCACATAGAGCCCAATAAAAGAAGCTGGGCACCATCCGTAAAGGACTCATGCAATATTTTAGAAATTGGCACCTGTTTGTGCGAACTAAATTCTGATGCTCTAGCTTTATTTGCTAACAATATAGCCAGAATAATGGCAGGAGATTCCATTAGGGCCATTCCAGCCGCCATATAACCACCATAGTCAATGGCATATTGACCAAGTATTTGAGTAGCGGTTATGAAGGTTACCGCGCTAACAGATCCATAAGTTGCAGCAATTGCTGCGGCATCATATTGGTTGAGTTTAGTTCTCAAAATTGAGTACCCAACCAACGGAATAATCACAGCAAGCAAAATAGCAAGACCTAAAGCAAGAGCAATACCAAATGTGAACCCAGAATGATGTAGCGCAAATCCACCCTTCAGTCCCAATGCCATAAGTAAATACAAGGATAAGAACCTGGCAATAGGATGAGGGATTTCTAAATTAGACTTAACAAGGCCAGCAAATACTCCAAAAATAAAAAATAAGATTGCAGGGTCTAAAAAATTACTCATGTGACTATCTTAGGTCAATTTAAGTTTAGGAGCATTTCCCCTACTGATAGTAAGGCTTCAATCTATTTCAGACCCGCTCCATGAATAAATTAAGGCCTATTCAACTAATTTCATGCCAGCCCTTGAAATTAATGATTTTCAGCAATGGCTATCAAAAGTTCCACCAATTTCCTCTGAAATATTCATCAAAATCGCTTAGACTAATCAAGGCTAAAAAATATAAATTAACTGGGAAGCTATGCCGCAAAGAAAAAAAATAGCCATTATTGGCGCTGGTATTTCAGGCCTAGGGTGCGCCTACCATCTTAGAAAAAACCCACTGATCGACATTACCCTCTTTGAAAAAGAATCCCGTTTGGGCGGACATAGCAACACCATTGATTTTTCAGAGGCAGGTAGTGATCGATCATACGGCATTGACACAGGATTCTTGGTTTTTAACCGTCGCACCTATCCACGCCTGCTGCAGTTATTCAAAGAACTGGATGTGCCAATTGCAGATTCCGAAATGTCGTTTTCAGTTTCTATACCCACCAATGGAAATGCTTCTCTTTTAGAGTGGGCGGGAACTGATCTAAGTAGCATTTTTGCTCAAAGACATAATTTATGGAATTTTGATTTTTTGGGAATGCTAAAAGACATTATTAGATTTAATAAATTAGCTAAAACAATCTCAAAAAATAATGCACTAGCTAACTTTACAGACAAAAAAGAACAATCCGTTGAAGAGTTTCTTACTCAACATAAATTTGGTTCCCCATTTAAAAATTGGTATCTATTACCAATGATTGGGGCGATCTGGTCTTGCCCAGTCAGTGAAATGATGGGATTCCCCATCAAGACCCTGATTCATTTTTGCAACAATCATGGCTTACTCAACATTATCGACCGGCCACAATGGCTCACTGTTAATGGTGGTTCTCGTGAATATGTGTCGCGCTTGGTTAATCAACTAAAAAACAATCGCGTCAACATTAACCACAAGGCAATTAATCAAGTAGATCGAATAAGTATTCCGGGGAAAATTGTAGTAACTTGTGAATCAGGGGAAGAATTTGAATTTGATGAGGTTGTTTTCGCTTGTCACAGCGATGAAACCTTAGAAATTCTAAAAAATCCGAGCAACGAAGAGCAAACTATTCTTTCATCAATTCCTTATCAGAAAAATATTGCTTATGTGCATACTGATGAATCATTGCTCCCAAGCAATAAAAAAGCCTGGGCTGCATGGAATTACTCTTCTAAAAATTTAGGCTCCAATGGTAATGATGTTTCATCTCATGTATGCGTTCACTACCTCATCAATAAACTACAGCCGCTACCAGATCATCTTAAAAATCTATCGATAATCGTCAGCTTAAACCCTCATACATTACCCAAAGAAGCTTTAACTCAAAAAGTGATTCATTATTCACACCCGCTATTTGATGGGGCGGCCATCCATAGCCAAAAACAATTACCAGTGATCCAAGGAAAAAACAACACTTGGTATTGCGGCGCATGGACAGGGTATGGCTTTCACGAGGACGGCCTCAAATCCGGAGAATTAGTGGCTATGGATATTCTTGAGTCAATCCACTCAGAGATATCAAACCAGTCACTCACATCAGAAAAAATTTAACCATGGCCGGCTTAAATTCAGCTTCGATCTGTTTAGGTGAGGTTTTACACAAAAGAACAAAGCCCAAGAAAAACGCCTTTAGGTATCGCGTGTTTTTTCTCAGAATACCCATGAGATCACGACATACTGATAAAACCCTCCTATCTAAATCAGGGGTGGGAGATAATTCCTTTTCATGGATGTCTTTTTATGATTGTGACCATGGCCAAGGCGAGCCCGACGCGCTTGCCTGGATCGAAGATGCACTAAAAAAATCAAATATTCATGATGTCGATGGAGAAATTTGGTTACATACATTCCCTAGAATTTTGGGATACACCTTTAACCCAGTGAGCTTCTGGTTTTGCGAAAATTCTTTCGGGGAATTAAAAGCTATTATGGCTGAGGTTAATAACACCTTTGGCGATAGACATTGTTACTTATTAAAACCTAATCAAAAAAACAAAATTCACTATGGTGAATCTCTAATAGCCGATAAAATATTTCATGTATCCCCCTTTTTTGATGTACTAGGTCACTATGTATTTCGCTTTATGAGAAAAGAAACAACCCCTGGCCATATACAACACGTCTCAAGAATTGAGTACTGGCTGGATAAAGAGCAATTACTGAGCTCCAGCATTGGTGGCAAAGAACTTCCATTGACAAAAGTTAACACGCTCAAATCAATCGTTAAATTTCCGCTATTTACTTTTGGAGTTATTCTAAAAATTCACTGGCAAGCCATCAAACTTTGGTACAAAGGTGCCAAATTTTATGGACGGCCAAAATCAATGCAATCCGGAATGAAGTAACTTATGCTGCACAAATATACCAAGAAAATTTTTCAGCATCTATCGAAGATACAAGGTGGGCGATTAAGCCTAACCCTACCCAATCAGCATCAAGAAATATTTGGGGATACAACTCTTTACAATCAAGCGCCGATTGAACTAACCATCAACGATTGGAAAGTTTTCAATTTAATTATTTCGCGCGGCGACATTGGTTTTGCAGAGTCTTACATACAAGGACTATGGACCACCAACGATCTAGAAGGCCTTATTCGACTGATCTTAATTAATAGAAAAACACTAGAAGATTTAATCTATGGATCGTTCTTAGGTTCTATTTTTTATCGAATCAAACATTTTTTCCATAAAAATACGCGCTCAGGTAGCAAAAAAAATATACATGCCCATTACGACTTGGGTAATGAATTTTATAAACTATGGCTTGACCCTAGCATGATGTATTCAAGCGCATTATTTCAGGGTGACTTTTCTCAAAGTCTTCAATCAGCTCAAACTGCGAAAATCCAGAAAATTTTGGCTGAACTCAAATGCTCCCCCAATGATGCAATATTAGAGATTGGTTGTGGTTGGGGCGGCTTTATGGAAGCCAGCCTGAATCAAGGCCTAAAAGTTACCGGCCTCACGCTGTCTCACGAACAAAAAAAATATATCGAGACCAAATTATCTAACCCTGCTCGTGCCGAAGTCTTATTTATGGACTACAGGGATAGCATGAAGCAATATGATGGCATCGCTTCAATTGAAATGTTTGAGGCGGTTGGCGAGGACTATTGGCCAGCCTACTTTGACACACTGTATCGCTGCCTAAAACCTGGCAAACGAGCTGTTATTCAAACGATTGTTATAGTAGATCATTTATTTGAAAAATATCGAAGTGAGACTGATTTTATTCAACAATATATTTTTCCTGGTGGGATGCTACCCTCAGAAAAAATATTTAGAGATTCTGCACAACGTGCCGGATTAAAGCTAGTCACTGAATTTGCATTTGGTGAAGACTATGCGCAGACTCTAAGGATATGGAGAAATTCATTCACAGCTGAATTACCTAAGATTCGCCAACTCGGATTTAATGATGAATTTATTAGATTATGGGATTTTTATTTAATGTATTGCGCTGCTGGGTTTGCAGAAAAAAACATTGACGTCATTCAATTTACTTTAGAAAAACCTCATGAAGCTCCCTAGTAAAAATTTAAAAGATTTCCAGAATAGGAATATTTGGATTATTGGAGCCTCATCGGGGATTGGAGAGGCCTGCGCTGAACTACTGAGTAAGTTAGGTGCTAACTTAATCATCTCCTCTAGACGCATCGCATCTCTAGAAAAAGTTGCACTATCCTGCCAAGAGTTACACAAACATAAAGCCACGCCACTCATTATCCCAATGGATGTTACGGATGATCAATCAGTTATTACAGCCTGTAACCTAGCATTTGAAAAATGCTCCAAAATTGACCTATTGCTAGTCATGTCGGGAATTTATGAACCCATGCGTGCAGATGAATTTGATTTTTCAAACGCATTTAAAACTGTTAACACTAATTTACTTGGAGTTATGAGAATCATAGGTCAAACCATGCCTCATATGATCGCCCAAGGAGAAGGTCATATTGCTATTACAGCCAGTGTTGCTGGCTATCGTGGTCTGCCAAATGCACTAAGCTACGGCCCCACCAAGGCAGCACTCATTAACTTTGCTGAGACGCTTTATTATGATCTTGAGCCTAGAGGGGTTCATGTTCACTTAATTGCTCCTGGCTTTGTAGAAACGCCCGCCACCTCCATCAATCAATTTAAGATGCCTGCACTCATTAGCCCACAAACTGCTGCCTTAGAAATCATTAAGGGATTGCAACGCGGCGAATTTGATATTCACTTCCCGAAAAAATTTACCTATTTCATGAAATTTTTAAGCATTATTCCTTACTCAATTTATTTTTGGATTTTGAAAAAATTCATCAAAATATAAGGCTTTTTTGAATATGTCCGATGCGCTATCACAACAACTTCAATCACTGCAATACGAGTACGAACACCTTGAAATTAATCGTATTGACCAACTCATAGCACTCTATTCAAGCGATGCCATGTTTAAAGATCCCTTCCAAGAAGTGTCTGGTCATGATGCCATTGCTGACATTTTCAGGAAAATGTTTGAGCAACTGAATAACCCTTCTTTTAAGGTCTTATCAATTGTTCATAATCACTCACAAGCATCCATCCTTTGGGAGTTTAATTTTCAATTCAAACGGTGGAACAAGCACTCTCAAAGCTTTAAAGGGGTTAGCTGGCTAAGGTTTAATGATTTAGGATTAATTACATCCCATATTGACTATTGGGACCCTTCTGAGGGTATCTATGAAAAACTGCCTGTTTTAGGTCGCTTCATGCGCTTTCTTAAAAAACAAGCTTAAGTAGATTAATTCCTACAAGGCCACATCGATCACGCCCCTACTTCCCGCCCCGTTCAAAGCACTGGTAATAGGCTCGTCAGGAGCTATTGGTAACGCATTCTTAGAATTCCTATCAGAGCATTCCTCTTGTGAAGAAGTTATTGGCATTCACCGCAACTCAACAATTTTCATCAATTATCTTGAACCTAGCTCAATCGAATTAGCCGCTAAAGCGCTCATCCCCGCCGGTCCTTTTCAACTCATCATTAATGCAGTTGGCGCCTTACATACCAATCAATACATGCCAGAAAAGAAACTCGATGACCTTGACCCCAACTATATGATGGAGCTAATGAAAATTAATTCGATTGGGCCAGCGCTGACCATTCGTCATTTTTCAAAGTTATTAGATGCCAAGAACAGCATCATGGCCACCCTATCGGCTAAAGTGGGCAGTATTGAAGATAACCGATTAGGCGGTTGGTATAGCTACCGATCATCCAAGGCTGCCTTAAATATGCTGATCAAAACCGCCGCCATTGAATTAGCAAGAACCCAACCCAATACAGCATTAATTGCATTGCACCCAGGAACCGTTAACTCAAAACTTTCAAAGCCTTTTCGCGGAGAACAAATCGGACGAACCCCAGATATAGCTGTAAAAGATATGTTTCATGTTATTGAAAATATAGCCAAAGAAGATAGTGGCAGTTTCCTATCTTATAACGGCGAAAAATTGCCCTGGTAACGCATGATGATGCCATGCGCTATTCAATTTAACTCAACTTGCTTTTTCGCCTACAAAGCTCTGAACAATATTTAACAGATTCCCAATTCTTCGCCCAAGACTTTCTCCAAGTCATTTCTTTATGGCAGACAGCACATAACTTAGAGGGCAAATAACTCTTGTTGCCTTTGTATGATTGATTCATAAAATCAATTAAATCTTATTCAAATTATTCAAAATTTTATCTGCATATACTGCAATAGCTTGCTGATCTTCAGTACTAATCCTAGACAAATTGGCTGTCATTAATCTACTTCGAGGATTACTTTCAAGTTGTTCGCGATGTTTAATTAAAAAATTCCAATATAAATTGGTGATAGGGCAAGCATCTTCACCAAACCTGATTTCCGGCTTATATTGACAAGAACCACAATAATTACTCATCCGTTTTATGTAAGCCCCGCTTGCAATATAGGGCTTGCTAGTAAACCGCCCGCCATTAGCAAATAATGCCATTCCTGCTGTGTTGGGTAGCTCAACCCACTCTATGGCATCCACATAAATAGCCAAATACCAACTACATACCTCAGAAGGAAAAATTTCGGCCAACAATGCAAAATTTCCGGTGATCATCAATCGCTGAATATGATGAGCATAGCCATACTTTAAAGTTTGACCAATTGCATCACGCATGCACGCCATCTGGGTTTGACCACTCCAATACCATGTTGGCAATGCTCTAGTGTGCTTATAGTAGTTGTCTTCTGCCATGCGCGGCATATCCAAGTAATACATGCCACGTACAAACTCTCTCCACCCTAAAATTTGTCGAATAAATCCTTCTACGCTTGATAAATCTAAACTATATTTCTTCCAAGCACCGACAACAGCATCAATCACTTCACGCGGATTAAGTAATTTTAAATTTAAAGACGTTGATAAAACAGAATGCCAGCCAAAAGGAGTCTCAGACCACATGGCATCCTGAAAAATACCAAAATTTCTTAATCGATAATCTATAAAATACTGCAAACTCTCCAACGCCTGCACTCTTGTTACTGGCCAATAAAAATCATCCAATGATCCCGGATGTTCCTTATAGGTTCTTTTCACATAATCAAGCACATCCTGAGTTATCGGATCAGGCTCAAACTGAATAGGCCCATCAATCATGCCTGGCCCTTTTTTGGGATAAGGCTTTCGATTGTCTTGATCAAAGTTCCACTGACCACCCTCCGGCCCACCATCAGCATCTATCAAAATTTGATGAGTTTTTCGCATATATCGATAGAAGAACTCCAACCTTAATTCTTTTTTATTGCCAGCCCATGCACGGAATTCTTCGCGAGAGCAAAAGAAATGCCTATCCTCATACATCACCAAAGAGATATTTAGCTCATTAGCTAACTGCTCAAGATCATTTTTTAGACGCCACTCACCCGGTTCTACGCAAATAAGACAATTAATCTTTTTCTCAATAAGCTGTTGCCTTAAAACATCAACAATAGATTGAGATGATTCCTTAATGTAGTTGAGCGGATACTCAAGAGCTTGTAAAGCTTGCGCAAAATGTCTCATCGCAGCCAAAAATATCGCAATTTTTGATTGATGAGACCAGACATGAGTCGCCTCCTCTTGAGACTCAATCATGATTAACTCATCTGATAACGGGTTAAATTCTTGTAAAGCCAAACTCTGTAAATCTAACTGATCACCCAATATCAATATAAGTCTTTTTGAAGGCATTACGGTTGGCTCATGAGTCAAATGACTATCCTAGAAAAATATGGTTTTATTATGCTGGTGAGTTTAAGGGTTATTTAATAAACTGGCACAATCTAAAAAATTATCAATTAAACGTAAGTAAGTTGTTAAATGCTTGGAAAAATTCGCAAAAAAATAATTGCCCATAGCGCTCCCCAAAATCAAGCAAATAACCCTTTGATTTGCCCCATTTGCGAGAGAGCCATTCCTGAGTCCCAAAAAGATGCTCATCACCTCATTCCTAAATCAAAGGGCGGAAAAGCGACCGAGTACCTTCATAGGATTTGCCATCGGCAAATTCATGCTCTATTCACGGAGACTGAATTAGCAACGCAGTTCAACACAGCCACAAGCTTAAAAGAGTCTCCTGAAATGGCTAATTTTATTAAATGGATTAAGACAAAACCCATCGGTTTTTATGAAAGAACATCTAAAAGCAGTCGAATCAAAAATAACTAATCAACCCGACTAGATGCTTGGCTCATCTTGAAAATAAGCGGCGTAGCAATCAACCAAACAATACCAATTACCAATAAAGATTGATTTAAATCTTGGAAATGAGCAGCGCCTAACGAAACTCCCGACCAATAGGAAAGCGGCCCCATGACAGCCCCCAAAAAAGCCGCCAAGATCCATCGGCCATGAAGCCAACTTAATGAATCGTGAAGTGTGCTTAGAAATCCAGTCCAAATAACCCACATCCATAAAGGAGATACGGCATGCCAAAAGTGGGAGTTAAACGCAATAAGATTAAATTGAATTAAAAAAGTATCGATGACGATACCTAGCAAGAGGCCTTTCCATAGCAAATCAAGATCTCTTTTTAGCGCATGACTTCGATATACATTGAGGGCCACACCCGATAAGCCAAAAAGTATCCCTAAAGATTCATGGTTAGTCGCGACGCCAGCAATGCATGTCAACCAAATGAATTGAAAAATAAGGAAATTAATTATTTTTTTCATCTACATTAGGGTCTTTTATAAAAAGCTAAAGTCACCTCTCCCAAGTAAAAACCAAATTTACTCATTTTTGCTCGATTTAGCATGACATGCTCATCCATCTGATACATCCAGTCATCAAACTGGACGTTATAGATAGTCTCACCTACTGGCAAAGCAAGCGTGTACGTCCAATTAAGGGCGTTCCCAGCTACATCTCCTAAAGCAACACCAACTACATCATCTGCAACACCGGAATATCTACCAGGAGAAATCTCCGTTAAAGTCCACACCCTTTTTTGCTGGGTCCCATCTGAATAAGTAAATGATTCATCTAGAACACCTACTTTCTTACCATCAACATTACGCCAATTGGCATCCATGACAACTTTAAATCTCTTAACCACATGACCAGACCTATCCGTAAAAATGCCATAAGCATCAATAACACCATTGAAGTATTCAGATAAATCTAACTGGGGCTGCTGACCTGCATAATCCTGGACCTTTGGTGCAGAACAGCTGATTAAGCTTAATGCAGTAACGCCTATCAAACAAATACCTTTAAGAAATTTCATCATGTGCTCAATTATTGAATTTAAGAAATGGAATCACTTATTCAAAAAATTTATAACTTGATTGAAAAAGGTGTGAAGTTTGTCTTCCAATCGTAATAATCCTCATGCTCCACTTTTTTCAACCAAGCAACTATCCGGTAAGTGACAGGGGTCATGACAATTTCCCAACTAGATTTAAGCAAGTATTGAGCTATCGCAA